>Ga0209934_1000053_pt1 | contig 460165 bp, 432 predicted proteins | sample ThiBiot_750_plan_2_FD_183950 | JGI IMG/M metagenome (GOLD analysis project Ga0209934, IMG submission 183950) | Wastewater bioreactor microbial communities from Cape Town, South Africa - Thiocy_expt_750_plan (SPAdes) | ecosystem: Engineered > Bioreactor > Thiocyanate-remediating >... | reverse complement strand
TGGTGCCCGAGGCATCCAGCGCCACGAGCGAATCGCGGGCGTGGTCGATGTGCGGCAGATCGAACGTGTCGGCGATCTCTTCGCGCGGAGTGGTCCACGTCGGGTGGTCGACGGTGTCGGCCGCGACCGCGACGGCGTGGATCGCGTCGATGTCAGCCTCCGTCGGCGCCCGCCACACGGCGACATCCGGATGCGAGGGCAGGCTCACCGGGGCACCCGCCCGCAGTTCCGCCAGCCGCTGGACCAGGCTCTTCTCGCTCACCAGGTCACCCTACTCGCGTCGCCGCCGCAATAGTTATTGCGGCGACGGCCGTCGGCCGGGTGGCGCCGGCAGGGGTCGGCGCGCGCCAGCGCGGGCCGCGCGCCGAGTGCGGTCAGCGCGCGAGCAGCGGGGTCGGCGCGCCGAGCGCGGATCCGCAGGTCAGCGGGGCAGCGCGGTCGCGTGATCAGCGGGCGAGCAGCGGACCCTGCGCGAGAATCGCGGCGAGCAACTCGTACACGCGCTCGGGAGAGTAGAGGACGTCTTCGGCGAGGAGCCGGATGCAGACGTACCCCAGCCGTACGGCAGCCAGGTCGCGGCGTCGATCGTCCCGCTGCTTGTCCCACCCCTCGTGGTGGGCCTTGCTGTCGCACTCGATGACGAGCCACCGGTTCACGACCAAGTCCACCCGGCCGACCTCCGGGATGAGTACCTGCAGCTCGACGTTGGCGCCGAGCTGTCGAAGCATCAGCCGCACGAGGGTCTCCGGCCCCGACTCCGCCCTGCCATCAACCAGCGGGAGCAAGGCACCGTAGCGGGCGGGGAGGGTGCTGAAGACATCTCGCACCTCGTGCAGCCGCATCAGCCCGAGGTGCAGCAGGCTGTCGAGGGTCGCGATCGCGTCGCGAGGCGGCTGGCACAGGATCGCGCAGCGGACGGCATCGACGAGCGCGACAGCATGCCGTGAGGGCGGCGTATCGAACAGGCGGGTCCAGTGCAGGCGCATCCGGGGGTTTGCGACGGGCTTGCGATGCCGGCTTGAGTTCGGCGGGATGTGGAGGTGCAGGAGATCCGCCGACCGGACGAACACGCCGAGCATCACCAACAGGGAGACGCACGTGAGTCGCGCGCCCATCGCGATCGCCGCATCGGTGTGCGGGTCGGCCACGTTCACGTAGCGGTCGCGCCGGAGGCGGACCAGGCGTCCCTCGGCGACAGCGCGGCGGAGCCGCCAGGGCGTGAGCCCGAGAGCCAGGACTTCGGCGCGGGTGAGTGCTCGTTCGGTGGCGATCGGCGGGTGTTCCATGCCGATAACCTGCCGGGGCGGGAGGCGCCGTGGTCGACCAAACCCCGGATCTGAGGACAGATCGGCGAACTCGCCGATTGTGGAGGAGGCGATGACACCCGGCCTGAGCACGTGCGCAACGCCCGGCCGCAATAACTCAGGAGTCGCGCCCCCAAAACCGGCCGAAACCCCCGAATCGGGCCGCTGGCGGCCCGATTCTCCTGAGTTATTGCGGTGGGGCGTCTGGCTGGGTGGCAAGCGGCGCGCGCGAATGGCGGGGTCGCCAACGGCGGGAACGCGAGGGGTGGGACGTATGGCTGGGGCGGCTGGCCGCCCGGAGGCGGCGCAAGCCACGGCGGCGCGAGCGACAGCGGCGCGCGCGAGCGGGCCCGCAAGCGGGAGGAGCGAACGCAAGAGGCCCGCACCCCGAAGGGTGCGGGCCTCTTGACGAGTGCGGGAGGGCCTTACTCGGCCTTCTCCTCGACGACCTCAGCGGCCTCAGCAGCGGCGGCCTCCTCGACGGGAGCCTCCTCCGCAGCCTCGACGACCTCAGCCTCTACGGCCTCTTCAGCAGCGGCCTCGTCAGCAGCAGGCGCCTCCTCGACGGGCGCAGCGGCAGCAGCCTTCTTCGCCGACTTCGGCTTCGGGTTCACCGGCTCGAGCACGAGCTCGATGACAGCCATGGGGGCGTTGTCGCCCTTGCGGTTGCCGACCTTGGTGATGCGCGTGTAGCCGCCCTCACGGTCCGCGACGAGCGGAGCGATCTCGGCGAACAGCACGTGCACGACTTCCTTGTCACCGATGACCGAGAGCACGCTGCGACGCGCGTGCAGGTCGCCGCGCTTCGCCTTCGTGATCAGGCGCTCGGCGAGCGGACGCAGGCGCTTGGCCTTGGTCTCGGTCGTCGTGATCGAGCGGTGGGTGAACAGCGCCGCGGCGAGGTTCGCAAGCAGCAGGCGCTCGTGGGCGGGGCCGCCTCCGAGGCGGGGACCCTTGGTGGGCTTGGGCATATCAGTTACTCCAGGTGAAAGATGTCAGCAGGTGGCCGGGACTCAGACGGTCTCGTCGTCGTAGCCGCCGTAGAAGTGAGCGCCGTCGAACCCGGGCACCGAGTCCTTCAGCGACAGACCGAGCGAGATGAGCTTGTCGCGCACCTCGTCGACCGACTTCTGACCGAAGTTGCGGATGTTCATGAGCTGCGTCTCCGACAGGGCGACGAGCTCCGACACCGTGTTGATGCCCTCGCGCTTGAGGCAGTTGTACGAACGAACCGACAGGTCGAGGTCCTCGATCGGCATCGACAGCTCGTTGGTGAGCACCTCGGCGACCGGCGCGGGGCCGATCTCGATGCCCTCGGCCTCGACGTTCAGCTCACGGGCGAGACCGAACAGCTCGGTGAGGGTACGACCGGCGGATGCCACGGCGTCGCGCGGCGTGATCGAGGGCTTGGCCTCCACGTCGAGCACGAGCTTGTCGAAGTCGGTGCGCTCGCCGGCACGCGTGGCATCCACGCGGTACGACACCTTGAGCACGGGCGAGTAGATCGAGTCGATCGGGATCTGACCGGCCTCGGCGTACTCGTTGCGGTTCTGCGTCGCCGAGACGTAGCCACGGCCACGCTCGATCGTCAGCTCGAGCTCGAACTTGGCCGAGTCGTTGAGCGTCGCGATGACGAGCTCGGGGTTGTGCACCTCGACACCGGCGGGAGCGGAGATGTCGGCAGCGGTGACCTCACCGGCGCCGGTCTTGCGCAGGTACGCCGTGATGGGCTCGTCGCGCTCGGACGAGACCACAAGCTGCTTGATGTTGAGGATGATCTCGGTGACATCCTCCTTCACACCGGGGATGGTGCTGAACTCGTGCAGCACGCCGTCGATGCGGATGCTGGTGACCGCGGCACCGGGAATCGAGGAGAGCAGGCTGCGACGCAGCGCGTTGCCGATCGTGTAGCCGAAGCCAGGCTCCAGCGGCTCGATGACGAAGCGGCTGCGGAACTCGCCGATCTTCTCCTCGGTCAGGGTGGGACGCTGTGCAATGAGCACTATGTGTTCCTTTCCATCACGTGCCCGCTATATGACACGTGCGATTTCAAGAGGTGTTGAGTTGTTGAAAGAACGACGCGACGGATGCCACGCGAACGTGGCATCCGTGCGAAGAGTCAGACGCGGCGGCGCTTCGGCGGACGGCAGCCGTTGTGCGCCTGCGGCGTCACGTCGTTGATCGAGCCCACCTCGAGGCCGGCGGCCTGCAGCGAGCGGATCGCGGTCTCGCGACCCGAACCCGGACCCTTCACGAAGACGTCGACCTTCTTGACGCCGTGCTCGGCGGCCTGGCGGGCAGCCGACTCGGCGGCCATGCCGGCGGCGTACGGGGTCGACTTGCGCGAGCCCTTGAAGCCCACGCCACCCGACGATGCCCAGCTGATGACAGCACCGGTCGGGTCGGTGATCGAGACGATCGTGTTGTTGAACGTCGACTTGATGTGGGCGTGGCCCAGCGCGATGTTCTTCTTTTCCTTGCGACGCGGCTTGCGCGCGGCGGTCTTGGCCTGTGCCATGTGAGTGTTCTCCTAAACCTGTAGGCGGCCGCGCTTAGCGCGCCTTCTTCTTGCCGGCGACGGTGCGCTTGGGACCCTTGCGGGTACGCGCGTTGGTCTTCGTGCGCTGGCCGCGCACGGGCAGGCCGCGGCGGTGGCGGAGGCCCTCGTACGAGCCGATCTCGACCTTGCGGCGGATGTCAGCGGCGACCTCGCGGCGCAGGTCACCCTCCACCTTGTAGTTGCCTTCGATGTGGTCGCGCAGAGCGACCAGCTGGTCGTCGGTGAGGTCCTTGACGCGGATCGACTCGTCGATCTCGGTGGCCTTGAGGATCTCGACCGAGCGGGTACGGCCGATGCCGTAGATGTACGTGAGGGCGATCACCACGCGCTTGTCGCGCGGGATGTCAACGCCGGCAAGACGTGCCATGCGGTTTCTCCTAGGAGTAGTGGAGGTGTGGAGCAGGATCGGTGCCCGGGCCTCCACCCGGGGTGTCCCCCGCTCGCGCGGGTTCTGATCTGCCTGTATGCGTATTGAGTTGTGTTCGAGGGGTGCCGCTCGCGCGGCATCCACTCAGCCCTGGCGCTGCTTGTGACGCGGGTTCGACTTGCAGATGACCATGACGCGACCGTGGCGACGGATGACCTTGCAGTGGTCGCAGATGGGCTTGACGGAGGGGTTGACCTTCATGATGTTTCCTTGCGCTGTCTTCGAGTCGTGCGGATGCCGAGGCATCCGCACGCTCGTTACTTCTCGACCGGTCTAGCGGTAGCGGTAGACGATGCGACCGCGCGTGAGGTCGTAGGGCGAAAGCTCCACGACGACGCGGTCTTCAGGGATGATACGGATGTAGTTCTGCCGCATCTTTCCGGAAATCGTGGCCAGGACCTTGTGTCCGTTGGTGAGCTCAACGCGGAACATCGCGTTGGGCAGAGCCTCCGACACGACGCCCTCGATCTCGATGACACCGTCTTTCTTAGCCATAGCCTCGCTGACGCTTGTGCAGGCCGGTCGGTCTGCGATGGGTGGTGGGTTCGGTGCTCTTGCTCGCCGTCACGGCGACACGCCAATGATGGCGCAAGGCGCCAAAGATCTAGTGTACGTGATAGTGCGCGCCCCGGCAAACCGCCGCGGCGCGCGCCACCGCGCTCAGTTGAACAGCGTCGCGAACGAGCCGACCGCGGGGATCGTGCTGTTGGCGATCGTCTCGCCGTTGACCGCGAGCGTGGGTGTGCCGATGCCGCTCGAGCCCGGCTGCACCGGGGTCTTCTCGGTCATCGCGGCGACGAACTGCGTGTAGGTGCCGTCAGTGACGCACGTGTCGATGCCGGTGACCCCGACGCCGGCGGCGATCGCGATGATCTCGTCATCGGTCAGACCCGTCGAGTTCTCGTCGGGCTGGTTCTCGTACATCGCCTGCATGAACGGCACCGCGGCATCCGGATCAGCCTCGGCGACGCAGTACATCGCGTTGGCCGCACGGGTCGAGAACTCGGTGCCCTGCGAGTAGCGATCGAGGATCGAGATCGGGTGGATGTTGAGCGTGATCGTGCCGTCGTTGACGAGGCTCAGGATCTCGTCGCCGTACGCCGTCTCGAACTGGTTGCAGATCGGGCACATGAAGTCGATGTAGGTGTCGAGTGTCTGCTCGCCGCTGCCGACGACGATCGCGCCGGTCTCCTGGTTGATGCCCGAGCCGCTCGGCGGCGTACCGGGGTCGGTCGCGGCGTTGTTCATCCAGACCACGAGCGCGATCACGAGCGCGACGATGGCGACGACCGCCACGCTCACCCAGATCGCGAACCAGTTCTGCTTCCCCGCTGCTGCCTGTGCCATGCTCGCCTCTCTCATCGCCGCGCGCTCCGCGCGCACACCCTGTCTATTTTCCCCCATGGGCGCCTATGCGTTCCCCGTGAGTGCGCCGTGCCAATGCCGCTTGGCGGGGCTTGCGCGCCGCAATAGCTCAGGAGCCGAGCCGCTCTCGCGAAGCACGCGCCGCGGATTTCCGCGGCGCGCGGCGGGCGCGGAGACCGCCGTTCCTGAGTTGTTGCGGTGGGGCGGCGTTGACCGGCCGGCCGCAAGTCCGGCGCGCAAGCCCAGGCACGCGCGAACCCACGACGCGGGCAGCAAACGGCCGGTCCACACGAGCGGCCGGACCACACGGCGCAAGCGCCGGCGAGCGCGAGCCCGCTACGCGATAGCCACCGGCACAACCCCGAACGGGGCGAGCCCCGCGGCTCCGCCGTCGGCGGCGGTCAGCACCCAGATGCCGCCCTCGTGGACGGCGACGCTGTGCTCCCAGTGCGCGCCGTCGCTGCCGTCGACCGTCGTGACGGTCCAGTCGTCGTCCTCGACGAAAGTCGCATCCGACCCCGACGTGACCATCGGCTCGATCGCGAGACACAGGCCCGGGCGCACAGCCGGCCCCAGGTCGGCGACACGGTAGTTGAACACCGTCGGGCCCTCGTGCATGCGGCGTCCGATGCCGTGGCCGACGTAGTCGCGCAGGATGCCGTACTCGGCGCCATCCGCATCGGCGGCCCGCTCGATGTAGCCCTGCACCGCGTCGCCGATCTCGCCGACGCGGCCCGCCGACGCGAGCGCCGCGATCCCGGCCCACAGCGACCCCTCGGTAACCTCCGACAGGCGCTGCCGCGCAGCGGCAACAGGAGACGGCCCCCCGGGCACGACGAGCGTGATCGCCGAGTCGCCGTTCCAGCCCTTGAACTGGGCGCCGGCGTCGATCGAGACGATGTCGCCGGGCTCGAGCACACGCGAGCCCGGGATGCCGTGCACCACCTGGTCGTTGACCGAGATGCAGGTCGTGTGCCGGTACCCGCGCACGAGCTGGAAGTTCGACTCCGCACCCCGCTCAGCAACGACGGCGGCAGCGGCGGCATCGAGCTCACCCGTCGTGACGCCGGGTGCGACCAGCGCGCGCACGGCGTCGAGCATCGCGGCGGTGATCTGCCCGGGCTCGACCATCGCCCGCAGTTGGGCGGGCGTCTTGTAGAGCGAGCGGCGCAATCCCACGGTCAGGCGCTCACGCCGACGGGGCGATGCCGCGCGCGGTCAGCGCGACGACGATGCGCTCGAAGACCTCGTCGAGCGTGCCCACGCCGTCGACGGCGTCGACGACACCGCGCTCGCGGTACACGTCGAGGATCGGCGCCGTCTCGGACTCGTAGATCGACAGACGCTTGGCGATCGACTCTTCGTTGTCGTCGGCGCGGCCCTGCTCGGCGGCGCGCAGCGACAGCCGCTGGATCGACTCGTCACGCGGCACCGACAGCTCGATCACGGCGGTCAGCGGCTCGTCGCGCCCATCAAGGAACGCGTCGAGGTCGCCGACCTGGCCGAGGTTGCGTGGGTAGCCGTCGAGCAGGAACCCGCCCGCGGCGTCGTCCTGCGCGAGGCGGTCGCGCACGATCGCGCTCGTCAACTCGTCGGGCACGAGGTCGCCGGCGTCGATGATCGCCTTGACCTGCAGTCCGAGGGGCGTGCCCTCTTTGACGTTGGCGCGGAACACGTCGCCCGTCGAGACGGCCGGGATGCCGTAGGTCTGCGCGATGCGCTCGCCCTGCGTGCCCTTGCCCGAGCCCTGCGGCCCGATGATCAGAAGTCGGGGTGCCGTCATCTCAGAAGCCCTTCGTAGTGGCGCTGCTGCAGCTGCGCGTCGATCTGCTTGACCGTCTCAAGACCCACACCGACGATGATGAGGATCGACGCGCCACCGAACGGGAAGTTCTGGTTCGCGCTGACGGTCGCCAGAGCGATCAGCGGCAGCAGGGCGATCAGGCCCAGGTAGATCGCGCCGGGCAGCGTGATGCGCGTGAGCACGTAGTCGAGGTACTCGGCAGTCGGGCGGCCCGCACGGATGCCCGGGATAAAGCCGCCGTACTTCTTCATGTTGTCGGCGACCTCGACCGGGTTGAACGTGATCGCGACGTAGAAGTAGGTGAACCCGACGATCAGCAGGAAGTACAGCAGCATGTACAGCGGGTGGTCGCCCTTGGTCAGGTACGCCTGGATCCACGTCACCCAGCCGGGGACGTTGCCATCGGCATCCGGCGTCTGGTTGAACTGCGCGATGAGCGCCGGGATGTACAGCAGCGACGAGGCGAAGATGACGGGCACGACGCCGGCCATGTTCACCTTGATCGGGATGTAGGTGTTGGTGCCGCCGAGCGTGCGACGGCCCACCATGCGCTTGGCGTACTGCACCGGGATGCGGCGCTGCGACTGCTCGACGAAGACGACGAGGCCCATGACCAGGATGCCGACGGCGAGCACCAGCAGGAAGGTCTCGAAGTTGCGGCTCTGCGCGATCGACCACATCGCGACCGGGAAGGTCGCCGCGATCGAGGTGAAGATGAGGATCGACATGCCGTTGCCGACGCCACGCTCGGTGACGAGCTCGGCGAACCACATGATCAGGCCCGTGCCGGCGGTCAGCGTGATGATCATCAGCAACTGCGCCCACCAGGCGTCGTTGGTCAGCAGGCTGTTGCAGGACGCGATGGAGGTCGTGCCGAACAGCTGACCCGAACGGGCGACCGTGACCAGCGTCGTCGACTGCAGCAGCGCGAGCGCGATCGTCAGGTAGCGCGTGTACTGCGTGAGCTTGGACTGACCCGCCTGGCCCTCCTTGTAGAGGGTCTCGAAGTGCGGGATCACGACGCGCAGCAGCTGCACGATGATCGTCGCGGTGATGTACGGCATGACGCCGAGCGCGAAGATCGACAGCTGCAGCAGCGCGCCACCGGAGAACAGGTTCACGAGCGACAGCAGACCCTCGCTGGCCGAGCCGCTCTCAGCGAGGCAGTCCTGGACGTTCGGATAGCTCACGAACGGCGTCGGGACGTGCGCACCGAGTCGATAGATGGCGATGATCGCCAGGGTGAAGCCGATTTTCCGCCGGAGATCCGGAGTGCGGAAGACCCGCGCGATGGCGCTGAACAAGGGGATTTCCTCCAGTGGTCTTACGGAGTCCTGCCGGACGGGACCGGGGACACCGTCTCCCAGAGTACGGCAACAGGGGCCGGTACCGGTTCTCGAGCCTATCGAGAGATCGGACCGGCCCCTGCCGTGGATTTACTTGATCGAACCGCCAGCGGCGACGATCTTCTGCTCGGCCGAACCCGAGACCTTGTCGACGTCGACCGTCAGCTTGACCGCGATGTCGCCGGTGCCGAGCACCTTGACCTTCTCGTTCTTGCGGACGGCACCCTTGGCGACGAGGTCGCTCACGGTGACGTCGCCACCGGTCGGGTACAGCTCAGCGAGCTTCTCGAGGTTGACCACCTGGTACTCGACGCGGAACGGGTTCTTGAACCCGCGCAGCTTCGGCGTACGCATGTGCAGCGGCATCTGGCCACCCTCGAAGCCGACCTTGACCTGGTAGCGGGCCTTCGTGCCCTTGGTACCACGACCCGAGGTCTTACCCTTCGAGCCCTCACCACGGCCGACGCGCGTCTTGGCGGTGTTGGCGCCGGGGACCGGACGCAGGTGGTGGACCTTCAGCACGCCGGGGCGCGAAGCCTCGGCATCCTTCTTGGCCGGAGCCTTGGCCGGAGCCTTGGCGGCGGTCTTCTTCGCCGCGGGCTTTGCCGCAGCCTTCTTCTCGACGACCTCTTCGGTCACCTTCTCAGCCTTTTCGGCCATCAGTCGATCTCCTCAACCTTGACGAGGTGCGCGACGGCCTTGACGTAGCCGCGCGTCTGCGCGTCGTCGGGACGGACGACCGAGTCGCCGATCCGCTTCAGACCGAGCGAACGCAGCGTGTCGCGCTGGTTCTGCTTCTCGCTCACCTTGGACTTGACCTGGGTCACCTTCAGGCGGCTAGCCATCAGACACCTGCCTTCTGCGCAGCGGCGGCCTTGGCCTCGTTGCGGATGATGATCGCGGGCACGACCGCGTCGTAGTCGAGGCCACGACGAGCAGCCACCGCGCGGGGCTCCTCGAGCGACTTCAGCGCCTCAACGGCCGCGTGCACGATGTTGATCGTGTTCGACGAACCGAGCGACTTCGACAGGACGTCGTGGATGCCTGCACACTCGAGCACGGCACGCACCGGACCACCGGCGATGACACCGGTACCGGCAGCAGCCGGACGCAGCAGCACGACACCGGCGGCCGCCTCACCCTGCACGGGGTGCGGGATGGTCGAGCCGACGCGGGGAACGCGGAAGAAGTTGCGCTTGGCCTCTTCGACACCCTTGGAGATGGCGAGGGGGACCTCACGCGCCTTGCCGTAGCCGACGCCCACGAGACCGTTGCCGTCGCCCACGACGACCAGCGCCGTGAAGCTGAAGCGGCGACCGCCCTTGACGACCTTCGACACGCGGTTGATCGTGACGACGCGCTCCAGGAACTGGCTCTTGTCGGCGTCACGCGACCCGCGGTCACCGCGGGTCTGGCTGCGCTCACGACCGCCGCGACGCGGCTCGCGCTCGCGCTCGACGGGCGCCTCGGCGGCAGCCGTAGCCTCAGTGGCCTGCTCGGACACTTCGTTCTCCTTGATTTCGCTCACAGGTTCAGACCTCCCTCGCGGGCGCCTTCGGCGATCGCTGCGACACGGCCCGCGTAGCGGTTGCCACCGCGGTCGAACACGACGTCCGAGACGCCGGCAGCCTTGGCACGCTCGGCGACGAGCTCGCCGACCTTGCGGGCCTTGGCGGTCTTGTCACCGTCGAACGTGCGCAGGTCGGTCTCGAGGGTCGAGGCCGAAGCCACGGTGTGACCCTTCGCGTCGTCGACCAGCTGGACGAAGACGTGGCGGGCCGAACGGGTGACGACCAGACGCGGACGCGCCTCGGTACCCACGATCTTCTTGCGAAGGCGGGCGTGACGACGCGAACGCGCGTCGGACTTCGACTTCACAGCCATGATTACTTACCAGCCTTTCCGGCCTTGCGGCGGACGACCTCGCCCGCGTAACGCACACCCTTGCCCTTGTACGGCTCGGGCTTGCGGATCTTGCGGATGTTCGCGGCGGCTTCGCCGACAGCCTGCTTCGAGATGCCGCTGACGGTGACCTTGTTGTTGCCCTCGACGGTCAGCGTGATGCCGGCCGGGGCCTCGACCAGCACCGGGTGCGAGAAGCCGAGCGCGAACTCGACGGCGGCACCCTTCTGCGCGACGCGGTAACCGGTGCCGACGACCTCGAGGCCCTTGGTGTAGCCCTGGGTGACGCCGATGATGTCGTTGTTGATGAGGGTGCGGGTCAGACCGTGCAGCGAACGCGACTCGCGCTCGTCGTCGGGACGGGAGACCAGAACCTGGCCCTCCTCGACCTTGACCTCGATGGGCTTGGCAACGGAGAGCGTCAGCTCGCCCTTGGGGCCCTTGACCGAGACATCCTGGCCGTCGACCGAAACGGTGACGCCGGCCGGGATGTCGATGGGAAGACGTCCAATACGCGACATGTCAGATCACCACACGTAGGCGAGGACTTCCCCACCCACGCCCTTCTGCTCGGCCTGACGGTCGGTGAGAAGACCGGAGGAGGTGGACAGGATCGCGACGCCGAGGCCACCGAGGACGGTGGGCAGCTCGGTCGAGCGCGCGTAGACACGCAGACCCGGCTTGGAGACGCGCTTGATGCCGGCGATAGACCGCTCGCGGTTCGGGCCGTACTTCAGCGTGAGCGTCAGGGTCTGGCCGACGCGGGCGTCCGAGACCTCCCAGGAGGAGATGTAGCCCTCCTGCTTGAGGATCTCGGCGATGTTGGTCTTGAGCTTCGAGCTCGGCAGCGCGACGGTGTCGTGGTGCGCCGAGTTCGCGTTGCGCAGACGGGTCAGCATGTCTGCGACCGGGTCTGTCATCGTCATTTCTTGGTTTCCTTTGTTCAGTGGTTTCGGATGCCTTTACAAGACAGCCGACCTTCTTGATGGACGTTTCCGTCCGGGGGTGTTACTTCTCGTCAGCAGTCTGGAACGGGAAGCCCAGCTGGCGCAGCAGCGAACGACCCTCGGCATCCGTCTTCGCGGTCGTGACGACCGTGATGTCGAAGCCGCGGACGCGGTCGATGCGGTCCTGGTTGATCTCGTGGAACACGGACTGCTCCTGAAGACCGAACGTGTAGTTGCCGTGACCGTCGAACTGCTCACCGGACAGGCCACGGAAGTCGCGGATGCGGGGCAGCGCGAGGTTCACGAGGCGGTCCAGGAACTCCCAGGCGCGGTCGCCACGCAGCGTGACGTGCGCACCGATGGGCTGACCCTCACGCAGCTTGAACTGCGCGATGGACTTGCGGGCCTTGGTGACGATCGGCTTCTGGCCGGTGATCTTGGTGAGGTCGTCGACCGCACCATCGATCACCTTGGAGTCACGCGCAGCCTCACCGACACCGGTGTTGACGACGACCTTGACCAGTCCGGGGATCTGCATGACGTTCTCGTAGCCGAACTCGTCCTGCAGCGCCTTCTTGATCTCGGCGTTGTACTTCTGCTTCAGGCGGGGCTGGATCTTGCCAGCCGCCGCGGCAGTGGTGGTGCTCATCAGAGGTCCTTACCGCTCTTCTTCGCAAAGCGCACGCGAACGGTGCGCTTCACGCCATCCTTCGTCTGCTCCTCGACGCGGTGACCGACCTTGGTCGGCTTCTTGGTCGAGGGGTCGACGAGGGCGACGTTCGAGATGTGGATCGGGGCTTCCATCGTTTCGATGCCGCCCGTCTTGGTGCCGCGCTGGGACTGGCCCACGCGGGTGTGCTTCGTGACGTAGTTGACGCCCTCGACGATGACACGGTTCTGCTCGACGAGAACGTCGAGGACCTTGCCCTGCTTGCCGCGGTCGCCGCCCTTGTCCTGCTTCTTGCCAGTGATGACCTGAACGAGGTCACCCTTCTTGATCTTGGCCATGAGGTCAGATCACCTCCGGAGCGAGCGAGACGATCTTCATGAACTTCTTGTCGCGAAGCTCACGGCCGACCGGGCCGAAGATACGGGTGCCACGGGGCTCCCCGTCGTTCTTCAGGATGACGGCGGCGTTCTCGTCGAACTTGATGTAGGAACCGTCCTGACGACGGACCTGCTTCTTGGTGCGGACGACGACCGCCTTGACGACGTCGCCCTTCTTGACGTTTCCACCGGGGATCGCGTCCTTGACGGTGGCCACGATGATGTCACCGAGACCCGCGTAGCGGCGGTTCGAGCCGCCGAGGACGCGGATGGTGAGCAGCTCCTTGGCACCGGTGTTGTCGGCGACCTTGAGGCGGGACTCTGTCTGGATCACTTGGCCTTCTCCAGGATCTCGACCAGACGCCAGCGCTTGGTGGCGCTGAGCGGACGGGTCTCATCGATGACGACCAGGTCGCCGATGCCGGCGGTGTTCAGCTCGTCGTGAGCCTTCACCTTCGACGTGCGCCGGATGACCTTACCGTAGAGGGGGTGCTTCACGCGGTCCTCGACCTCGACGACGATCGTCTTGTCCATCTTGTCGCTGACCACGTAACCGCGGCGGGACTTGCGGTAGCCACGGGCATCCGCGTCACGCACGTCGTGTGCAGCGTGCTCGTGACCGTCGACGACTACTTCTTCAGTCTTCTTGGTGGCCATCACTCAGCCTCTTCCTTCGCAGCGGCGTCGTCGGCGGCATCCGCCTTCTTCGTCGCCTTCTTCTTCGCCTTGGTCGCGACCTCGGCGGGCGCGGGCGTGGCACGGATGCCGAGCTCGCGCTCACGGATCACGGTGTAGAGCCGCGCGATGTCGCGCTTGACCGCACGGATGCGGCCGTGGCTCTCGAGCTGGCCGGTGGCCGACTGGAAGCGCAGGTTGAACAGCTCTTCCTTGGCCTTGCGCAGCTCCTCGACGAGGCGCTGGTCCTCGAACGTGTCGAGCTCGCTCGGTGCGAGCGTCTTGGTTCCGACAGCCATTACGCGTCGCCCTCCTCGCGCTTGATGATGCGTGCCTTCAGCGGCAGCTTGTGGATTGCCCGGGTGAGGGCCTCGCGTGCGAGCTCCTCGTTCACGCCCGCGACCTCGAACAGGACGCGACCGGGCTTGACGTTGGCGACCCACCACTCCGGCGAACCCTTACCGGAACCCATGCGGGTTTCGGCCGGCTTCTTGGTCAGCGGACGGTCGGGGTAGATGTTGATCCACACCTTGCCGCCACGCTTGATGTGACGCGTCATGGCGATACGAGCGGACTCGATCTGACGGTTGGTCACGTAAGCGGGCGTCAGGGCCTGGATGCCGAACTCACCGAACGACACCTTCGTGCCACCGGTGGCGGCACCCGAGCGACCCGGGTGGTGCTGCTTGCGGTACTTGACCTTGCGGGGAATAAGCATCAGGCAGACGCTCCTTCTGCGACGGGGGCCTCGCTGCGCGGGCCGCGACGACGGTCGCCGCCACGGTCATCGCGACCGCGGGGCTGCTTCGGGGCGTTGGCCTGCTCGCGAGCGAGCTCCTTGGCCGTCAGGTCGCCCTTGTAGATCCAGACCTTCACGCCGATGCGGCCGAAGGTGGTCTTGGCCTCGTAGAAGCCGTAGTCGATGTTCGCGCGCAGCGTGTGCAGGGGCACACGGCCTTCGCGGTAGAACTCCGAACGGCTCATCTCGGCGCCGCCGAGGCGGCCGGAGACCTGGATGCGGATGCCCTTGGCACCGGCACGCTGGGCGCCCTGCAGGCCCTTGCGCATCGCGCGGCGGAACGCCACACGTGCGGTGAGCTGCTCGGCGATGCCCTGCGCGACCAGCTGAGCGTCAGCCTCGGGGTTCTTGACCTCGAGGATGTTCAGCTGGATCTGCTTGCCGGTGAGCTTCTCGAGGTCGGCGCGGATGCGCTCGGCCTCGGCGCCACGGCGACCGATCACGATGCCCGGACGGGCGGTGTGGATGTCGACGCGGACGCGGTCACGCGTGCGCTCGATCTCGATGCTGGACACGCCGGCACGGTCGAGCTGCGTCTGCAGGAGCTTGCGGATCTTGACATCCTCGGCGACGTAGTCGGCGTAACGCTGGCCCGGCTTGGTCGAGTCGGAGAACCAACGCGACACGTGGTCCGTGGTGATGCCGAGGCGGAAGCCGTACGGGTTGACCTTCTGTCCCATTACTTGCTCGCCTTCTTGGTCTCGGTACCGGCAGCGGCGACCTCGGGGGTCGCGAGCTCGACGGTGATGTGGCTCGTGCGCTTCTTGATCTGGAACGCGCGGCCCTGGGCACGGGGCTGGAAACGCTTGAGCGTCGTGCCCTCGTCGACGTACGCGTTGCGCACGTACAGGTCCTGCTCGTCCAGGTACTCGCCGTCGCGGTCCGCCTTCACGCGTGCGTTGGCAACCGCGGACTCAACGAGCTTGTAGATCGGCTCGCTGGCGCTCTGCGGGGCGAACTTCAGGATGGCCAGGGCCTCCTGAGCCTGCTTGCCCTTGATGAGCGCGACGACACGACGAGCCTTCTGAGGGGTCACGCGAATGTGCTTGACGCGTGCGATGGAATCCACCATGTCTCTCCTCCTCTAGTCCTCTCCAGGATCACCACCGCGTCAGCGGCGGCGGCCCTTCTTGTCGTCCTTCACGTGGCCGCGGAAGGTGCGGGTGGGCGCGAACTCGCCCAGCTTGTGGCCGACCATGGTCTCGGACACGAACACGGGGATGTGCTTGCGTCCGTCGTGCACGGCGATGGTGTGTCCCAGCATGGCGGGGATGATCATCGAACGGCGCGACCAGGTCTTGATGACGTTCTTGGTGCCGGCTTCATTCTGGACGACGACCTTGCGGAGCAGGTGCTCGTCGACGAAGGGGCCCTTCTTAAGGCTGCGAGGCATCTTCCTCTACTCCTACTTGCGCTTCTTGCCGGCGTTGCGACGACGGACGATGTACTTGTCGCTTTCCTTGTTGGGGTGGCGGGTACGACCCTCAGCCTGGCCCCAAGGAGTGACAGGGTGACGACCACCGGAGGTCTTACCCTCACCACCACCGTGCGGGTGGTCGACCGGGTTCATCGCGACACCACGGACGGTCGGGCGGACGCCCTTCCAGCGCATGCGGCCGGCCTTGCCCCAGTTGATGTTCGACTGCTCGGCGTTGCCGACCTCGCCGATCGTCGCGCGGCACCGGGCATCCACGTTGCGGATCTCGCCCGAGGGCAGACGCAGCTGGGCGTAGGGGCCGTCCTTCGCGACGAGGCGCACGGAGACACCCGCCGAACGGGCGATCTTCGCGCCGCCGCCGGGGCGGAGCTCGATCGCGTGGATGACCGTACCGGTGGGGATGTTCTTCAGCGGCAGGTTGTTGCCGGGCTTGATGTCAGCCGACGGACCCGACTCGACGATGTCGCCCTGCGCCAGCTTGTTCGGCGCGAGGATGTAGCGCTTCTCGCCGTCGAAGTAGTGCAGCAGCGCGATGCGCGCGGTGCGGTTGGGGTCGTACTCGATGTGCGCGACCTTGGCGTTGACGCCGTCCTTGTCGTTGCGACGGAAGTCGATGACACGGTACTGGCGCTTGTGGCCACCACCGATGTGACGCGTCGTGATGCGACCCTGGTTGTTGCGACCACCGGTCTTCGACAGCGGGCGCAGCAGCGACTTCTCGGGCGTCGATCGCGTGATCTCGGCGAAGTCGGCCACCGACGAACCGCGCAGACCCGGGGTCGTGGGCTTGTACTTGCGAATAGCCATGTTGGTTGTCCTCTATCCCAGCTGTCAGCCGACGGCCGTGAAGATGTCGATGGTGCCCGACTTCAGCGTGACGATGGCGCGCTTGGTGTCCTTGCGCTTGCCGGTGCCGAAGCGGGTGCGACGGGACTTGCCCGCGCGGTTGAGCGTGTTGACCGCGGCGACCTTGACGCCGAAGATCTTCTCGATGGCGAGCTTGATCTCGGTCTTGGAGGCGCGCGGGTCAACCAGGAAGGTGTACTTGCCCTCGTCGATCAGGCCGTAGCTCTTCTCCGAAACCACCGGCTTCAGGATGATGTCGCGCGGGTCCTTGTTCACGGCAATGTTCGCGGTCATGCCGAGACCTCCTCGGTCGCTGCAGCCTTCGACGCGACGAACGCGTCGTAGGCGGCCTTGGTGAAGACGATGTCGTCGGAGACGAGCACGTCGTAAGCGTTGAGCTGGCCGACCTCGATGGCGTGGACGTAACCGAGGTTGCGGACGCTCTTCAGGGTCAGCTCGTCGCCGCGCTCGATGACGACCATGACGTTCTTGGTCGGAGCGAGCTGCGTCAGAACCGCGGCAGCGGCCTTCGTCGAGGGCGCACCCTCGATGCCGAACGAGTCGACGACGTGCAGACGGCCACCACGAGCACGGTCGCTGAGCGCGCCCAGCAGGGCGGCGGCGATCATCTTCTTGGGGGTGCGCTGCGAGTAGTCACGCGGCTTGGGGCCGTGGACGATGCCACCACCGGTCATGTGCGGCGCGCGGATCGAACCCTGACGGGCGTTACCCGTGCCCTTCTGCTTGAAGGGCTTGCGGCCGGCGCCCGAGACCTCACCGCGACGCTTGGTCGAGTGGGTGCCCTGGCGAGCCGCCGCGAGCTGCGCGACGACGACCTGGTGGATGAGGGGGATGTTCGTCTTGACGTCGAAGATGGCGGCGGGCAGCTCGACGGAGCCGGCCTTCTTGCCGTCGGACTTCACGACGTCGAGCGCGAGAGTCGAGTCAGCCATGTTCAGGCACCCTTCACTGCGTTGCGGACGTAGACAATGCGGCCACGCGCACCGGGGACGGCGCCCTTGACGAGCAGCAGACCCTTCTCGGCGTCGATGGCGTGCACCGTGAGGTTGAGAACGGTCACGCGCTCGCCACCCATACGGCCGGCCATGCGCATGCCCTTGAAGACGCGGCTCGGGGTCGACGATGCGCCGATCGAACCGGGCTTGCGGTGGTTGCGGTGTGCACCGTGCGAAGCGGAGACACCCTTGAAGTTGTGGCGCTTCATGACACCCGCGGTGCCCTTGCCCTTGCTGGTGCCGACGACGTCGACCAGCTGGCCGGCCTCGAACGTGGCGTCGACCGTGAGCTCCTGACCGAGTGAGTAGTCAGAGGCATCCGCCGTGCGCACCTCGGTGAGGTGACGACGGGGGGTCACGCCCGCAGCCTCGAAGTGGGCCGTGAGGGGCTGGTTGACCTTGCGCGGGTCGATCTGGCCGTAGCCGATCTGCACGGCGTTGTAGCCGTCGCGCTCGGGGGTGCGCACCTGGGTCACCACGTTGGGGGCGACCTCGATGACGGTGACGGGAACGAGCTTGCCGTTCTCGTCCCAAACCTGGGTCATGCCCAGCTTGGTGCCGAGCAGGCCCTTGGAAACCTTTTCGTTGATGTTTGCCATGGTCGTCGTCCTCAGAGCTTGATCTCGATGTTGACGTCGGCCGGCAGGTCAAGGCGCATCAGCGAGTCGACGGCCTTGGGCGTCGGGTCGATGATGTCGATCAGACGCTTGTGGGTGCGCATCTCGAAGTGCTCGCGGCTGTCCTTGTACTTGTGGGGCGACCGGATGACGCACACGACGTTCTTCTCGGTCGGAAGCGGCACGGGGCCGACGACGGTCGCGCCCGCACGGGTCACGGTGTCGACGATCTTGCGTGCCGACGTGTCGATGACCTCGTGGTCGTACGACTTCAGGCGAATGCGGATCTTCTGTCCCGCCATTGTCTGCTCACTCTCTTTTCTCGCGTCTTACCTCGGGGGCATTGGACGCACACGGCGCTGGTGGCGCCTGGGCACTTCACATCGCTGTTGCGATGGATGCTGCACCGCTGTTCTGATGTCAGTCCCGATCCTTCGCGCGCACGCGCGCGAATCCTGTTTCCAGGAGGATCGGGTTGTCGTTTGTTCTGCTGCCCGCGGCCTAGGCTCTGTGCGTCTGCACGTCCTATGCACTGCCCTGGCAGTGATCCCGCGCGGGCGCTTCTCTTCTCAGATCTGCGCGCGCAGGAATGTGGAACCTGACTAGTCTACGTGTCGCCCGGGCGTGTCGCAAACCCGGGCGTGTCGCGGGATGTATATCGGCGTGACTTGCGCACAGAAGCGGGTCGGATGCCTGATGGCATCCGACCCGCTTGTGGAGATCTGGTGGTTACTGACCGATGGCGCCGTCGACGTTGTCGCGCACCTGGTCGATCTGCTCGTGGAACTGCTCGGGCGCGACCTTCTTGGCAACGTCGGCTGCGCCGTCGAGGACCTTGTCGCTGACTTCCTCGACCTTGTCACTGCCGAAGACCTCTTCGGCCTTGTCCTTGGCGTCCTCGAACAGTTCCTTGCCCTTGTTGACGATGTCGTCGATACCCATGCGCGTTGTCCCTCCGTGGGTGGTCGGAGCGACACCGCGCCGCTCCGTTCTCCATCATGGTGCGTCGTGCTCGACAGGTCTAGAGGGCGGATAAGTCGCCCGCGACTCGTGCCGGGCGATCACGCGTTCGTCGCGGTAGGCGACCAGAACTCGCAGGATCAGCGCGACAAGTACGCCGATCGTCGCGCCGATCGAGTTGGCGATGACATCCTCTACGGTCGCATAACGGGCAGCGAGAAGCTGGCGCTGCGCCAACTCGATGCCCGCCGACACGACGGGTCCGCACAGCAGCATCACCGCCCACCAACTGAGGGGAAGCGCCAGACCGAACAGCAGCCCCACCGGAACGAAGAGCAGGATGTTCGCGGAGAACTCGATGAAGCCGTAGTCGATGAAAGCCGGGACGCCCCGCTCGTGCAACTCCTGGATCACCCGCGTAAGGAGGCCGGCGACCGGGCGATCGATGGGGCTCGGCCAGAACACGACGAACGCGAGGAAGCCGCCGTAGCCGATCGCCAGCAGCCAAACGGCCGCGGCCCGCGGCCCGCTGGTACGGATTGAAGGTCCCGCCACGATCAATGGGCGCTCTCGCCGGGTGCCACAACGGCACGCACTGTACGGAACAAGATCACGATGTCCTGCGTGAAGGTCCAGTTCTCCACGTAGTAGAGGTCGAGGCGGATGGCGTCGTCCCACGAGAGCGCCGAACGCCCGCTCACCTGCCAGAGCCCGCTCATTCCCGGCTTGACGAGGAGGCGCCGTTCAGCGGCGTCATCGTAGAGGGCGACCTCCGCCTCACGCTGCGGGCGCGGGCCTACGAGACTCATGTCACCGAGGAAGACGTTGAACAGCTGCGGCAGTTCGTCGATCGAATGCTTGCGCAGGAACCTGCCGACGCGCGTGATCCGTGGATCGTCGATGACCTTGTGCAACGGCCTGTCACTCGTACCCTGCAGATCCAGCAGACTGGCGAGCTGGTCGTCGGCATTGGCGATCATCGACCGGAACTTGATCATCCCGAACGACTGGCCGCGCCTGCCGATGCGGCTCTGGCGGTAGAAGATGGGACCTGCCCCGTCGACACGGATCGCGATCGCCGCCGCGATCATGATCGGTGATGCGATCACGATGAGCGCGGCGGAGCCCACGATGTCGAAGGCCCGCTTCGCAAAGCGCCGGTACCCCTCAAGCACGGGGTACTCGACGTGGACGAGCGGGAGCCCCGCTGCCGGACGAGAGTGGATGCGAGGGCCCGCCACATCGGTCAGCGCGGGCGCGACCACGAGATTGGCGTCGCGGTCGGCAATCGCCCATCCCAGCCGCCGCATGACTGCGGGGCTGAGTTCATCCGCCCCGGCGAAGATGACGGTGTCGGCATCGACGGCATCCATCGCCTCGACAGCCGTCGACAGCCCGCCGACGACCGGGACACCCTCGATCAGCGCGGGAGCGCGACCGTTCGTCACGACACCGATGATGTCGAACCCCGACCCTGGCTCGCGGCGAATGGCACCGATGATGTGCGACGCCTTGGCCGCTTCACCGACCACGATCGCGCGGTAGACGTACTTCGCCGACCGCTGCTGTCGCCGCAGCCACTGCCGCCACACCCATCGCGACAGGATGAGCGCCACGGTGCCCACGGGAAGGGCGATGAGAAGCAACGCGCGCGACACCTCGATACGCAGGAAGAACGCCACCGCCACCAGCACTGCGAACAGAGCGATTCCGGCATTGGTGATCCGGGCATACTCGAGCGTCCCATTGCCGACGATGTGACGGTCGCGGGTGTCGAAGACACTCAACGCGACCAACCACAGCAGGATGACCGCGACGATCAGCGCCCAGTACGGAATCTCCGGCCCGCCGACCCATGAGACCGACGCATTCTCGAACGGCAATGCGGCGAAACGGAAGACGACGAAGACCGCAGCGAGCACCGCGAAGTCACTGTAGACCAGCCGGCGCGCATAACGGGATGGCCAGTCACGTGCCGAGCGTCTCTTGGAGACCAGGAGCGGCGCCTTGCGAACGCGCGTATCCGCTTTTTTCACAAATGCTCCCGCGTACCCCACCGCACCACCGATCTGTTCCCCGCACGGCCAGATCTCACCGACCCGTGCACAACGACCCTCGGCGAGTTTACTCCCCGCGGCATGCGCCCCCCGGCACAAACGCAGGATGCCCCCGGAGCCGAAACTCCAGGGGCATCCTGTGTGAAGGTGTGCACCACGCTAGGCGCAGTGCGCAATCACGAGAAGGTGATTACTTCAGGATCTTGGTGACGGTACCGGCACCGACCGTGCGGCCACCCTCGCGGATGGCGAAGCCGAGGCCGTCCTCCATGGCGATGGGCTGGATCAGCTCGACCGACATCTCCGTGGTGTCGCCGGGCATGACCATCTCGGTGCCCTCGGGCAGCGTGATGACGCCGGTGACGTCGGTGGTGCGGAAGTAGAACTGCGGACGGTAGTTCGTGAAGAACGGGTTGTGGCGGCCGCCCTCTTCCTTGGACAGGATGTACGCCGTGCCCTCGAAGTTGGTGTGCGGGGTGACGGAACCGGGCTTGACGACAACCTGGCCGCGCTCGACGTCGTCACGCTTGGTGCCGCGCAGGAGCAGACCACAGTTCTCGCCGGCCCAGGCCTCGTCGAGCTGCTTGTGGAACATCTCGATACCCGTGACCGTGGTCTTCTGCGTCGGGCGGATGCCGACGATCTCGACCTCGGAGTTGATCGCGAGCGTGCCACGCTCGGCGCGACCCGTGACGACCGTGCCACGACCGGTGATCGTGAAGACGTCCTCGATGGGCATGAGGAAGGGCTTGTCCTTGTCACGCACCGGGTCGGGGATGGACTCGTCGACGGCGTTCATGAGCTCGACGATCGACTCGACCCACTTCTCGTCGCCCTCGAGAGCCTTCAGGCCCGAGACGCGCACGACGGGAGCGTTGTCACCATCGAAGTCCTGCGACGAGAGCAGCTCGCGAACCTCGAGCTCGACGAGCTCCAGGATTTCCTCGTCGTCGACCATGTCGCTCTTGTTGAGCGCGACGAGCAGGTAGGGAACGCCGACCTGCTTGGCGAGCAGCACGTGCTCACGCGTCTGAGCCATCGGACCGTCGGTGGCGGCGACCACGAGGATCGCGCCGTCCATCTGAGCGGCACCGGTGATCATGTTCTTGATGTAGTCAGCGTGACCCGGGGCGTCAACGTGCGCGTAGTGGCGCTTCGGCGTCTCGTACTCGACGTGCGAGATGTTGATCGTGATACCACGCTGGCGCTCTTCGGGAGCCGAGTCGATCGACGCGAAGTCACGCTGCACGTTGGTCGCCGACGGGTACTTGTCAGCAAGCACCTTCGAGATCGCGGCGGTGAGCGTCGTCTTACCGTGGTCGACGTGCCCGATGGTTCCGATGTTGACGTGCGGCTTGGTCCGCTCGAACTTGGCCTTGGCCACTGGGTCCTCCTCAGGACATTCGTGTAGAGGTTCCGGGCGCTGGATTGCGACCGGGGCTCTACGGGGATGCTTCTAGTTTATGCGTATGAAGTTGTGTGTCACAGATGATTGAGTGCGGGATGCCAGGTGGCCCCTGAGCCTGTCGAGGGGCACTGGCATCCTCGCGCTTACTCGCCCTTGTTCTTCTGGACGATCTCGTCGGCGACGGCCTTGGGGACCTCAGAGTACGAGTCGAACTCCATCGAGTAGACCGCACGGCCCGAAGTCTTCGAGCGCAGGTCGCCAATGTAGCCGAACATCTCCGACAGCGGAACAAGAGCGCGGACGATCTTGATGCCCGCACCGTCCTCCATCGACTGGATCTGACCGCGACGCGAGTTCAGGTCGCCGATGACGTCGCCCATGTACTCCTCGGGCGTACGCACCTCCACCGCCATGAGCGGCTCGAGGATCGTCGGGTTCGCCTTGCGGACGGCCTCCTTGAAGCCCATCGAACCGGCGATCTTGAACGCCATTTCAGACGAGTCGACGTCGTGGCTGGCACCATCGAGCAGGATCGCCTTGACACCCACCATGGGGTAGCCGGCGAGCACGCCGACGTTCATCGCGTCCTGGAAGCCCTGGTTGGTGGGCTCGATGTACTCGCGCGGGATGCGGCCACCGGTGACCTTGTTCTCGAACTCGTACGTCTTGTCCGCCGTGACCTCGAGGGGCTCCAGCGCGAACTGGATCTTGGCGAACTGACCCGAACCACCGGTCTGCTTCTTGTGCGTGTAGTCGTGACGCTCGACGGCCTTCTTGATCGTCTCGCGGTACGCCACCTGCGGCTTGCCGACGTTCGCCTCGACGCGGAACTCGCGCTTCATGCGGTCGACGAGGATGTCCAGGTGCAGCTCGCCCATGCCCTTGATGACCGTCTGGCCGGTCTCGGGGTTGAGTTCGGTGCGGAAGGTCGGGTCCTCTTCGGCGAGCTTCTGGATGGCCACACCCAGCTTCTCCTGGTCGGCCTTGGTCTTCGGCTCGATGGCGACCTCGATGACGGGCTCGGGGAAGGTCATCGACTCGAGGACGACGGGCGCGTTCGGGTCGGCCAGGGTGTCACCGGTGGTGGTGTCCTTCAGACCGATGACGGCGTAGATGTTGCCCGCCGTGACCGAGTCGACCGGGTTCTCCTTGTTGGCGTGCATCTGGAAGATCTTTCCGATGCGCTCCTTCTTGCCCTTGGTCGAGTTGATGACCTGGGCGCCCGAGTCGAGGTGACCCGAGTAGACGCGGATGTAGGTCAGGCGACCGAAGAAGGGGTGCACCGCGACCTTGAAGGCCAGCGCGGCGAAGGGGTCGTTCGCGTCGGGGTGACGCTCGATGACCTTCTCTTCGTCCTTGGGGTCGTGCGCCTCGATGGCGGGCACGTCCAGGGGCGAGGGCAGGTAGTCCACGACCGCGTCGAGCATCGGCTGCACGCCGCGGTTCTTGAACGCCGAGCCACACAGCACGGGGTACAGCTCGCCACCAACGGTGAGCTTGCGGATCGCGCCCTTGATCTCGGCGACGCTGAGCTCCTCGCCACCGAAGTACTTCTCCAGGAGCGCCTCATCGCTCTCGGCGACCGTCTCGAGCAGCTTCTGGCGGTACTCCGCTGCACGGTCTGCGAGGTCGGCGGGGATCTCCTGCACCTCGTACTTGGCACCCATGGTGACATCACCCTTGGCATCGCCGGGCCACACCAGGGCGCGCATCTCGACGAGGTCGATGACGCCGACGAAGTCGTTCTCGGCACCGATCGGCAGCTGCAGGACGAGCGGCTTGGCACCCAGACGGTTCACGATCGTGTCGACCGTGAAGTAGAAGTCGGCGCCCAGCTTGTCCATCTTGTTGACGAAGCAGATGCGGGGCACGTCGTACTTGTCAGCCTGACGCCACACCGTCTCGGACTGGGGCTCGACGCCCTCCTTGCCGTCGAAGACGGCGACAGCACCGTCGAGCACGCGGAGCGAGCGCTCCACCTCGACCGTGAAGTCGACGTGACCGGGGGTGTCGATGATGTTGATCTGGTTCTTGTTCCAGAAGCAGGTCACGGCGGCAGACGTGATCGTGATGCCGCGCTCCTTCTCCTGCTCCATCCAGTCGGTCGTCGAGGCACCGTCGTGCGTCTCACCGAGCTTGTGGTTGACGCCCGTGTAGAACAGGATGCGCTCGGTCGTCGTCGTCTTGCCGGCATCGATGTGCGCCATGATGCCGATGTTGCGGACCTTGTTGAGGTCGGTGAGCACTTCTTGTGCCACGGGGTGTTTCCTCTCGGTGATCGAGTCGCCCGCGCAGCGGGCGTATCGAGATCAGGTTGTCGGCGGTGATACGCGGCCGCGCTGTTACTCCGGTGATTGAGTAGCGGCGCAGCCGCGTATCGAAATCACCAGCGGTAGTGAGCGAAGGCGCGGTTCGACTCGGCCATCTTGTGGGTGTCTTCACGGCGCTTGACCGCGGCACCCAGGCCGTTCGAGGCATCCAGGATCTCGTTCTGCAGACGCTCGGTCATCGTCTTCTCACGACGACCCTTCGCGTAGCTGACGAGCCAGCGCAGCGCGAGCGTGTTCGCACGGTGCGGCTTGACCTCGACGGGCACCTGGTAGGTCGAGCCACCGACGCGGCGGCTCTTGACCTCGAGGGTCGGGCGGACGTTGTCGAGCGCCTTCTTCAGCGTTGCGACGGCATCCTGCCCGTTCTTGGCCTCAACACCCTTGAGGGCGTTGTAGACGATCGACTCGGCGATGGACTTCTTGCCGTCGACGAGGATCTTGTTCACCAGCTGGGTGACGATCGGAGCACCGTAGACCGGGTCGTTGACGACGACGCGGCGGGGTGCGGGTCCCTTACGAGGCATCTAACTCAACCCTTCTTTGCGCCGTAGCGGCTGCGAGCCTGCTTACGGTTCTTGACAGCCTGGGTGTCCAGGGCGCCGCGGACGATCTTGTAACGGACACCGGGCAGGTCCTTGACACGGCCGCCGCGGACGAGCACGAGCGAGTGCTCCTGCAGGTTGTGGCCCTCGCCGGGGATGTAGGCGGTGACCTCGGTGCCGTTGCGGAGCTTGACACGGGCGACCTTGCGCATGGCCGAGTTCGGCTTCTTGGGCGTGGTCGTGTAGACGCGGGTGCAGACACCCGCCTGCTGCGGGTTCGCCTTCAGGGCGGGCGCCTTGGTCTTCGAGACCTTCGGCGAGCGACCCTTGCGAACCAACTGCTGAATGGTTGGCACGTTCTCTCCTTGTTGTGCTGCACGGTGACAGCGATGGTGTTTTCACCACAGATCCACCGGCACAGCGCGAAAGCGCCGGGCTTTTGGTTTGGTGGATATGCCGTGGGGGTGGCCTGTTCGCAGACCGTTCCCGTCGTGTGCGATCCACCCGCCTGCTCGGCACCCCGGCATCCACCCGGGCACAGCACAAGCGCGCGTGCGCGCACACCCGCTCAATACTACGCCGTATGACGAGGGCGGGCAAACGCGGGGGTGTGTCGCGGGTTGCGTGGGGGCGCGTGCCGCGGGTGCGGCCGCAATAACTCAGGAACGGTGGGGCTCGGAGGGCCGATTTCCCGGGGATCGACGGGTTCTCGGGGCTCGACTCCTGAGTTGTTGCGGCGCGGCGCCGCTGAGTTGTTGCGGCGCGGCGGGGGCGAGAGCCGGCGCCGCGCGCGGGTCAGTGCTCGATGCGGCGGAGGTGGAACTCCTCGTCGCCGAGGAAGAAGCGCTCGCCGGCATCGAGCTGGCCGCCGGGCTCGACCTCGACCTCGTCACCCATGAGGGTGCGCACGAGCACGCCGTTGGTCGAGCCGAGGTCGGTCACGACCCACGCCTCACCGCGCTGCTCGAGGCGCGCGTGCGTCTTCGACACGGTGCGCGCATCGTCCTTCACCGGCACGAGCTGCGCCACCGGGAACGCGGGATCGGCCGACGGGCGCCGCCCCAGGATCACGACGGCCGCCGTCAGCGGAATCGGCGATCCGGATGCCGGGACCAGCTCCCACGCCGCGCGGATCGAGCGGCGCGCGATGATCGTCACGTCCATGAGGTCGTCGTCCGCGGCGTCGACCGCGGGCCGCGCCGCGGGGGCTGCCGCGAGCGGGCGCTCTCCCTCGTCGGCCCGGCGATGCTGGGCCGACACGGCCGCAGCCGCGGCGCGCGGTGCTCCCGCGATCGGCGCGCCGATGACAGCCGACACCTCGCCGGACATCTCGGGGAACGCGTCCGGATCTTCCGCGTCGTACGTCCGCCGCGCGCGCAGCGGTTGCGCGGGCGCGGGTGACACAGCCGAATCAGCATCGGATGCCCCGGCCGACGCGGCCGCAACAGGAAGTTGTGCCGTCGTGGGCTGCGGCGCGGTGGGCTGCTGCGCGGTGGACTGAGGCGCCGGCAGGTTCCGCGCCGACACGGGCACGCCGGACGTGGCGCGCTCGGGCTGGGTGGACTCCTCGACGACCGCGGGCAACCCTGCCGCGGCGGATGCCAGGGGCGCCGCCGTGCGCGATGTCGCGGCAGCCGCGGCACCAGCCGTACCCACCGCAGCCGCCCCCGCGGCCGCTTCGGCAGGTTCCGCGGGGGCGACGGCCGCTCCCCCACGTGATGCGGCTTCCGCCGGCGCCGCCGGCACACGCGTGACCGAAACCGCGGGCGTAGCCGGACCAGCACCAGAGCGGCGGCCCGGCACGAAGTCGATCGGCCCCTCGTCGCTCACGGTCGGCCCGACGTACGGGCGCCCGGCCGCCGAGCTCGGCGGGTACGGCGACGGGTGCACGGCCGAGACGTCATCGACCTCGGACGGCCAGGCGGCATCCGACGTGCGATCCGCATCGGGATCGATCGGCGCGGGCCTCGTCGAGCGCAGCGCCGGCGCCGGAGTCGGAGCAGGGAACACGGATGCCTGCGCCGCGTCGGCGTCCGCCGGTGTGCCGCTCTCGCGCTCGCTCGGCGTCACAGCATCGACCGCTGGCCCAGCCGCGCCACCCGGCGCCGCAGAGCCAGCCGCAGCACCCGTGCCAGCCGCACCGCCCGCCGCAACCCCGGCACCAGCACCGCCCGTAGCCCCAGCCCCGGCCACAACGCCAGCCGCAGCATCGACTGCCGCGGTGGCAGGTCGGGGTGCCGTCTCGGGCGGAGTCCAGTACGCCTCCCCTGTCGCCGGTGGCGCGAACCCTGCCTCGGCCGCCGACCGAATCGGCGCGGCAACCGCAGCGGCGCCGGCGGCGTCATCCGCCGCCGAGCCCGCACCGACGCCCGCGCTCGGAAGCCCGGTACCAGCGCCCGCACCCGAGAGCCCGGTACTAGCGCCAACGCCCGCACCCGAAAGCCCAGCACCGGCACCGGCGTCAAAGCCAACGCCCGCGCCCGGAAGCCCATCACCAACGCCAACACCAGCCCCCGCACCCGCCTGCGGCCCGGCATCAGCCGCGGGTGCCGCTCCAAGCTCCCACATCGCCGACTCACGCAACTGCGCGACCGGCTCCGGCGACCCATCGCCCGAACCAGCCCCAGCACCCGAACCGGACCCAGAACCAGCACCCGACCGCGAACCCGCGCGCCCGCCAGACCCGGTCCGCCCAAACGTGCGCGACGCGACGCGCGCGCCGAGCCAGCGGGCGGGGCCGAATCCGAGGATGCTCGCCCACACGACGAACAGCAGCGCCGCGAGCACCGTCATGCCGCCGCCGTACCCGAACCCGGGGTTGATGTTGTGCGCCGAGATCACGAGCAGCACGAACACGGCGATCGCACCGACGACCGGGATGAGCACCAGCAGCACGAGCCAGGGGCTGAACCCGCCCCACTTCAGGACGGTGCCGATGTTCAGCAGCGGCACCCAGCCCTTCCAGCTGGCCTCGCCCATCTTGCGGAACATCGCGCTGAGGGCGAGCGCCGCCCAGACATACGCGGCGACCGCCAGGACGAACGACAGCAGCCCGATCAGGGCGACGAGGGAATCGTCGACGGGTGTGTTCATGTGGTGCGCCGCGCGTCGGTGCCTGCGCGGCTCCCCCTCTCAGTGTGCGACCGCTCAGCATGCGACCTCGCGGTGTGCGACCTCTCGGCGTGCGACGGAGTCCTGCGCAGCAGGCCCCCGGGGAAGAACGATCTCAACGATACGGCCGCGCGCAGGCGTTGCCACGGGCCGGTGGCGAAACCGGCTCTCTCGGCGTCGACGATGCGCCAGAACGCGGATGCCTCGTCGTCAGTCGTCGTGCCCGCCGAGAAGACCGCCTCGTCGGCGCCCCGCGCAAGCTCTTCCGCCGCAGGCCGGTCGAGCGCGTCGGCGATCTCGACGCGCGTCGCAGACACCGGCGGGCGCCGGCGCGCGTCGACGGCCGCGTCGAGATACTCCTCCCACCCGCCGGCGATCCGGTCGGCGGGCGCCTCGGCGCCGCGCCGTCCGCGGCGCCGCAGCGCCTTCGCGGCGACGATCAGCAGGAAGGGTCCGACGACCAGCAGCGCCCCGCCGAGCGCGACGCCGGTGATCTTCAGCACGGCCCACAGCACCGAGAGGTCGAGCTCATCAGGGCGGTCGGCGCTCGCGGCGGCATCCTCTTGGCCGGGCTTGGGCGGATCGACCTCTTCGACGATGTCGGGGCGCACCTCGGTGCCGATCGTCGGGTCGGGCTGCGCGGTGACCTCGTGGCTCGGCGACTGCGTATGCTGCGGCGTGACGTCGACGGCGATCCACTGCCCCGACGCCGCGCGCACCTCGACCCACGCGGCGATGTCTGCCGAGCGGCACGCGCCGTCCGTGCACACGGGCAGCGACGGGTCGCTCGAGCTCAAGCGGGCGCCGACGACGACGCGCGAGGGGAAGCCCAGCTCACGCGCCATCAGCGACACCGCGACGGCGAACTGCTCGTCATCGCCGATCGCGGCGACGAAGTTGTCGGATGCCTCGGCGCGCGGGTCCTGCTCGCGCTCGAGTAGCGCCGTGAACAGCTGGTCGATGCGGGCGAGCGAGTGCCCGGCGGTGCTCGGGACGAACGTGTCGACGCCGGCGGCCTGCATCCACGCGGAGTCCGTTTCGGTCAGCGCATGACTGAGATATCCGCGCTCACGCAGCAGCGACACGAGGCCCTCGAGGGCAGCACCACCCGTACCGGAGACGTGCTCCTGCATCCAGGTGCGCACGCTCGCGGGCGTCGCAGTTTCCGATCCCAGATCGCCGCCGGGCGCCTCGGCCTCGGCGAGCAGCGAGTCGCCGGCGACATCGGACGCCTCGAGCCGGTACCCGTCGCCGTCGTGCCACCCGGCGATCTGCACGGCGGCCGACAGCTCGTCGTCGATGTAGAAGCCGTCGGCGAGCGCCGCCGCGCGTGACCCCGTGAAGCTCGCCGAGGCGAGGGTCCCCGCCGTGGGCATCCAGATGCCCTGCAGCGCCCCGATCGAGATGTCGACGTCGATCGGCGTGCCCGCGGCCGGCGTGCGGGCGGATGCCACGCGCACGAACTCGTCGCCGTCGGCGGCGGTGCGGAACACGGCGCCGTCGTAGTCGTCGAGCACGGCGAGGCGGATGCGCTCGGGCAGCTGCTGCCCCGTGGCGCTGAAGAGCACCTGCTCCAAACGCGCGTCGCTGAACAGCGAGCGGTACGCGACGAGCGGGCTCACGGCCTGCGAGATCTCGACCCGCGGGCCCGTCGCTTCGCGCAGCACCGTGCGCGAAGCCGACGATGCCGCCGCCGGGACGGCGAGCGCGAACACGGCCGCGACAGCGACCATGCCGACGCCGAGTCCCGCGCGGCGGAGGTCGGCGGTGCGCAGCCGACGCAGCCGCACACCGCTGGATGCCGCCGCGGTGCGCAGCGCGCGCACGCGCGCGTCGCGACTGCGCCACGAGAGCCACAGCACGCCGGCGCCGAGCGTTCCGATGCCAACGGTGGTCTCGACCGGGGCGGGCAGCTGCAGCGGGCCCAGCGACAGGGGCGCGCTGACCTCGGTGCGACCGAACAGCAGGCCGAACCCCGTCATCGCGACGGCGACGGGCACCGCGGCCGCTGACCAGCCGTCGCGGCGCCACGCGAACAGCAGCGCGAGGGTCGTCCCGACGAGGAACACCACGAGCGCCGGCACGAGCAGGTTGCGGTACGAGCCCACCGGCAGATCGACGGTGAGCAGGTCCTTCCAGCCGACGACGAGGCCCGCGCCGAGTTCGCCGACGCCGCGCACGAACGACGTGGCGCCGCCCATCCGCGACGGCACCGCGAGCGGCACCCCCGCGACGAGCATGACCGCGGCAAGGAGTCCGACGACAGCCCACCCGCCGAGGCGGCGCCACGTCACGAGCGTCGCGATGCCCGCGCCGAGCAGGGCCGAGGCCGTCACGAGGATCAGGAACGACCCCAAGCGATAGATGGGCCATGCCGCGACGGTGGCGAGCGCCACCGTGAGCGCGACGTACAGCGAACCCGCGACGATGCGCCGCGTGCGCTCGCCCGCACCCGCGCGCACCCGCCCACCCGCACCCGCTGCGCGCGCACGCCAGTCCGCACCCACTGCGCGCGCCGACCCACTCATGAGGCCGCCCCCCGCAGCAGCAGTCCGGACAGGTCGTCGAGCGTGCCGACCGTGACGATCGTGAGGTCGCCGAGCACCTGCGTGCGCGGGTGCGCGCGCTCGTCGCAGACGATCGCGACGATGGCCGAGTCGGCGGGGAAGGCGAGCGCGGCAGAGCGCAGCTTCGCGATGCCGACGTGCGACCCCGCGATCATCACGGCGATCGACAGGTGCTCGTTGGCCTCGGATGCCAGGCGACACACGTCGGCGAAGGCCATCGTGTTCGCGAGCCGGTCGACGCCGCTGAACCCGTCGAGGACCACCCGGGGGCTCGCCGTCGGAATGTGCCGGATCGCCCGCAACCGACCGCGCACGACGCGCGGGATCTCGGCACCGACGACGATGTCGAGATCGCGCGCGTCGTGCACGGCACGCACAGACAGGGATGCCGCGGCCGAGACGGCGAGTTCGAACTCGGCATCCGACCCGTACTCGGGCTCGGCGAGGCCGAGGACGACCGCCATGCGCGACCGGCGCGACTCTTCGTACTGCCGCACCATGAGGCGGCCGGTCTTCGCCGTCGACTTCCAGTGCACCTGCCGCCGCGCATCGCCCGGCGCGTATTCGCGGATCGCGTGGAAGGAGATGTCGGCGTCGACGAGGCGTCGGGTCGGGCTGCCGTCCAGATCGCGGATCAACCCCGCACTGGAGGAGGGCACGGGCACCGTCTGTGGATGCACGAACAGGTCGTGCGCCGCGTCGAAGGCGTGCTCGCGGCGCAGCAGTCCGATGGGGTCGGAGCGCACCGTCGTGGCGGGGCCGATCCGCACGATCCCACGCGGCTGCGGCGGCAGCTCGAGGATCTGCTCTGACGCGGCCCCCGCACGCAGCAGCGGCACGCCGTATTCGACCAGGCCCGCACCGACCGGCACGTCGATGCGCCCGGGCAGCGCCACGCGGCGCCCCGTGTTGCGCACGACGACACTCGCACGCACGCCGTGCCCCGCGACGATCCGCTCGTGGGCGAGCGTGAGACCGACCTCGTAGCTGCGCGCCTGGAACAGGAACGGGACGCTCAGCGTCAGCAGCACGAGCGCCGCGACCCCCGCGACCATCAGCTCGACCCAGCCGAACAGCAGCCCCGCGCCGAGCCCCACAGTCGCCGTCACGAACGCGAGCAGTCCCGCGGGGCGCACTGTGCGGCGACACCACCGGAACGCCGTGATCAGGGCCGCGCGGGTCGCCCGCCACGCCCGCGAGGCGCGCAGCGCCGCACCGACGAGCGCGCGGCCGCGCGCCGACGTGACCTCGGTGCGGTCACCCGTGAGGGTGTGCGCCGCGGTGCGCGTCAGCCGGGAGTCACCGAAACTCACGAAGTCTCCCGGCGGGTGGGCGGGGCGACATCCAGCAGCACCTGGCCGATCACGGCCTCGGGGGTGACGCCGTCGAACTCGGCCTCGGGGTGCAGGATCAGACGGTGCGCGAGCACGGCCACCGCGAGCCGCTTGACGTCGTCGGGGGTCGCATACGTGCGGCCCTGCGACGCGGCGGTCGTGCGTGCGGCACGCGTCAGTGCGAGGGCGCCACGGATGCTGACGCCCAGACGCACCTCGTCCGCGGAGCGGGTGGCATCCACGAGTCGCGCGATGTAGTCAAGCACGAGCGCGTCGACGTAGACGTCGTCGGCGAGCTCCGTCATGCCCACGAGTGCGCCCGGCGTGATGATCGCGGTGAGCTCGGCGATCGCAGTGGCCCCGCCGTCGAGGATGCGCACGGTCGCGGCGTGGTCGGGGTAGCCGAGCGAGGTGCGCAGCAGGAAGCGGTCGAGCTGCGCCTCGGGCAGGCGGTAGGTGCCGGCCTGTTCGACGGGGTTCTGCGTCGCGAGCACGAGGAAGGGCTTTCCGACGGGGCGCGTGACGCCGTCGATCGTGACGTGCCGCTCTTCCATGACCTCGAGCAGCGCCGACTGCGTCTTGGGGCTGGCCCGGTTGATCTCGTCGGCGAGCACGATGTTGGCGAACACGGGCCCGGCGTGGAACTCGAACGCGCCCGTCTTCTGGTCGTACACCGTGATGCCGGTGATGTCACCGGGCAGCAGGTCGGGCGTGAACTGGATGCGCGTCGTCGTGCCCTGCACCGACTGCGCGACAGCGCGTGCGAGCGAGGTCTTGCCCGTCCCGGGGGCGTCCTCCAGCAGCACGTGCCCCTCGCTCAGCATCGCCGTCAGCACGAGTTCGACGACGTGGCGCTTGCCGAGCACCGCGCGCTCCACGTTGTCGGCGAGCGCCGCGAAAGTCTGCGCGAACCAGGTCGCCTGTTCGGAGGTGATCGTCATGGAGTGTCCTCGGAAGTCGGGGTGGGCGTCGGGGAGGGCGAGGGCGTGGGAGCGGGCGTGCAGATGGCCGCAGCGAGGGTGGCCGACGCGGCGTCGAGGCGCCAGCGCTGCGCCGACCAGTCAACGGTGACGCGGATGCCTTCGACGCGGACGGCGGCATCGGGCACGAGCCACGGGTCAGACCCCGGCGCGATGACGGCGCCGGCGGCGTCGTAGTAGACGATGCCGCTCGCATCGAACCTGATGCGGGCCAGGCCCCCGGTCGAGTTCGCTGAGGTGTCCAGCCGCGCGCCGCCGGCGCAGGCGCCGAGCAACCACGTGGCCTGCACCTGGTACGGCGCACTGCCGGATGCCGGGGTCACGGCACCCCACTCGGACTGCCACCAGCCGGCGGTGTGCTCGTAGCGCACGCGGATGCCCGGGTCGCTGTCGAACACCGTGCTGGGCAGACCCGTGAACACCGCGACATTGTCGTTCGGGACCGTCTCGCGCGAGGTCGGCGTCTCGTCGATCGTCCAGGTGGCGCGGCCGTCGCTGACGTGGGCGGTCGGGCCGACGACGAACGTGTAGCCGGTCGGCGCGGCACCGCTCTGCACGGCGCGCACCTCGGCGCTCGTCGTCGCGCGCCCGAACAGCGTGCCGCCGTACCAGGACTCGACGCACAGCGTGAAGGTGTAGGCCCGGCCGTCGGCGAGCCGGCGGAAGACGCGCGAGGAGCCGTCGATCGACGTGACGCACTCCTGGCCGTCCTGGACGATCCCGTATCGCGTCGTCGCGTCGTCACCGCCGGGGCCCGCCGCTCCGGTCGCGGTGACATCGGCGCGTCCGCCGCCGACGTTGACGGCGGTCAGGGTGAGCGTCGGCGCGGTCGGGGCGCCGATGCCGTGCGCCGATACCGTGATCGAGCCGGGCGATTCGCCGGCCAGCCCCGGCGGCACCTCGAAGCGCGACAGCGGCGTGATGACCACCGCCGTCGCCGTGTTCGACCCGACGCGGAATGACGGCACCGTCACCGCCTGCTGACCGGTCGCGACGGCGACCGTGATCGTCTCACCCGCGGGGCTCGAGATCTGCAGCGCGCCGGTGTCGGCGGCATCCACGCCCGTGATCAGCAGCGTGGCCAGTCCCCCGTTCGCATCACCCGGCACGGGGCTCGCCGTCGCGCCCGCCGGCGCGGCCGGCGGGTCGTACGCCCACGCCGTCGTGCGCACCGTCTGGCGCGACGCGCCGATCGCGTTGACCGAGACGACCTCGAACTGGCGCTGCTCGCCGTTCGGCGACGAGATCGCGGGGCACACGCCCTGCGGCGTGCAGGTCGCGACGACGGCTCCTGCCGAGCGCACCTCGAAGCCGCTGATGGCGGGGTACGAGGTCTGCGCGGGGCCCGGATCGACGCGCAGCGTCAGGCTGCCGTCGGCGTAGGCCGACTGCGCGACCGAGGCGGGAGCTGCGGGGTATCCCTGCAGGTCGAGGGTGAGCGCCCCGTTGCGGGCCGCCGTGCTCTGTCTGCCCTGCGCGTCACGCACCGTGAAGCTCGTCGTGCAGGTCGCGCCGGGTGCGTCGTCGGTCCACGTCGCGACGACGCGCGTGGGCGAAGCGACCTGGAACGTCACCCCCGTGCACGTGCTGGTCGGTGCGACCGCGACCAGCACGAGGGGCGTGCTCGGCAGCGGGTTGACCTCGCCGGTGACGCCGATCACGTCGATCGCGCACGAGATGCCGGATGCCTGGCTGCACTGCCGCGACACCTGGCCGCCCTGCGGCAGCACGGCGGGTGCCGCGCCGACCCGCAGGGTGATGCGGCCGGGCGCGACGCCGGCGTGACTGGTGACCTCGACGAGCACGCTCTCGACGGTGCCCGGCGACGCGTCATCGTCGCCGCGCACGGTCAGCAGCGCCCCGTCGAGGGTGACCGTGAAGGATGCCGCTGTGTCGGCGACCGCGTACTGGATCGCCTCGGGGCGCCCCTGCCACGTCGTGAGCGTCGACAGGTCGAGCACGTGCGTGTCGCCGGGCGCCACCTCGAGCGAGGCAGGACTGAGCGAGGGCTGCGGATCGATCGGGGTGACCGTCACCGGCACCGAGAGGACGGTCCACGCCGTCGTACCGACCAGGCGCACCGGCACCAGACAGGCATCCGTCCACGGCGCCCCCTCGCCCGCCGTGTAGCGGATCGTCGTCCCCGAGGTCACGGTGCACGTCGCCGCAGCTCGTGCCCCCGACGCGTGCACCCGCGCCGCGTCGACGTCGAGTGTGCGGCCGCGCGGCACGTCGACGAGGGCCTCCAGCGCGGCATCCACCTGCGACCCCTCACCCACCAGGAGCGGCGCAAGGCCGGCGCGCAGCGCCAGCGCCCCCTCGGAAGCGGCGGGCACCCGCAGGAACGCGTACGTCGTGACGGTGCCCGAGGAGGTCTCACCGGTGACCGAGAACGGGATGATCCGCGCGTCTTCGCCGGGGTCTGCCCGCAGCCGGTCGCCTTCGACGGTCACCCCTTCGGGGTCACCCCACAGGCCCAGCACGAGGTCGCCGACCTCGCCGCCCGACCACAGCACCTTGCCGGCGAGCACGTTGACGCCGACCGAGAGGCTGTCGCGCTCGGCCGGAGTGAGGACGGTGTCGGAGACGACGGGGAAGTCGGGCACGCGCTGCGCGACGACCCGCACGACGATGAGGCCGCGCGCCGTGCTGCCCGATGACGACTCGACGTCGTAGAGGAAGGCCATCGTGCCCGACTCGGTGCCCGCCGAGATCGTGACGGTGTCGTCGGTGACCGACGCGATGAGCCCGTCGAGCCGCTGGAACTCCTCGGTCGTGGTGCCGTCCAGCGCCGTCTCGGGCACGTCGGGGCGCACGCGCACGAGGGTCAGCGTGCCCTGGGTCGGGTCGAGGTCGTTGGCGAGCGGGTGCACGCGGATGACGTTGCCCTCACCGGCCTGCACGTGCACGTAGTCGGTGTACGTCACGGGGCTCGGGCTGCCCTCACCGCTCAGCACCCCGATGCGGACGGTGCTCTCGCCCGTCGCCCCGAACGCGTCGATCACGCGATACCGGAACGAGTCCTGCCCCGACTCTCCCGCCGTGCTCGTGTACACGATCGACATGCCGTCGGCAGAGATGGCCGCCGACCCGTGCTCGGGCTGGGTGACGATGCTGTCGAGCCGCACGACGTCGCCATCGGGGTCCATGCCGAACCCGTCGAACGGGATCGAGACCGACAGTCCGCTCGCGACACGACCCGACAGCCGCGAGGGTAGCGGGTCGCGGTTCGTGTCGTCCGAGACGACGCGCACGCGGACCGTTCCGAGATCGCCGAGCGCGGGCGCCCCCGTCGAGAAGGCGCGGTAGCTGATCGTGTACTGCCCGGGCTCGGTCGGCGCGAGATAGCGCACCACGTCGCCGGAGGCGAAGGCGAGGGCATCCGGCGTCGACGACTCGATCGACTCGGGGTCCAGGCGCGGCCGGGCGCCCGCGGCAGAGACGTCGTTGGCGAGAACGGGGATGTCGATCTGCGCGCCCGCGCGCACGACGACGGAGTCGTCGACCGTGATCGGGGCGGCTTCGGTCGCCGGCGGCAGCAGGTAGACCGTCGCCTCGCCCACGACGGATGCCCCTTCGTCAGCCGTCCCGTCGCTCACGCGATACGACACGGTGCCCAGCAGGCCCGCGTCGCCTGAGTCGGTCAGGCCCGACACGCGCAATTGGCTCTGGCCGACGGCATCCGCCTTCAGCGACGAGCCCGCTTCGGCGCGCACGACGACGTCGCTCAGCAGCAGTACGCGGCCCGTCGGGTTCGACACCGCCGCGAATACGTCGACCGTCGCATCGGCCTGCGGGCGCACGAACGCGACGACCGGCGCCGTCGCCAGCTGCGCGGGAGCGTCGGCGGCCAGCAGCGTCACCCGCACCGTGCCGGTGGCCTCGCTGCCCGCCGACGACACCGTGACCGCCACCCGGTAGGCGCCCGGACTGCTCGCCGAGAAGTCGAACTGCGTCGAACCGCCGACGACGGTCGCGGTCGCCGCCGCATCATCGAGCACGCGCGCTGCCGTCAGCGTGACATCGCCCGCCGTCCCGGTCACGTGCGGGGCCACATCGATCGTCGAGCGAGACCCGGCCGTGTCGACCACCGAGAACGACTGCACCTGCGGCTGCGCATCGGCGAGCACGCGCACCGAGAGACTCTTCGTCGCCGTCGCGCCGCGCGCGTCGCCCACGGTCAGCCCGATCGTCGCGACCTGGTCGCCCCCCGCTCCCGTGTCGGCATGCTGGAAGACGACCTCGCCCTCGGGCGTCGCGGCGACCTGCCCGATGCCCGACTCCTCGGTCGCCGAGAACAGGATCACGGGGTCGCCTTCGGGGTCGACCCAGTCGCCCAGCACGGGCACGCTCACGGTGCCGCCGGTCGCGACCTCGGGCGTCGGCCACTCCTGCTGGCATCCCTCGACCCCGCACCATTCCGGTGCCGAGTTCTCGTCGTCGGCAACGACGGTCAGCGTCACCGTCGCGAGCGACGACAGCAGGCCGTCGGGCGTCGTGCCGTCTGACACGGCGTACGAGAACGTCGCGACTCCCGTCGCGTCGGCGGCGACCCGCACCGCGAAACGCTGCCGGTCGTCGGTGATCGAGAGCGTGCCGAATGCCGGGTCGAGCCCCTGTACAGACGCCGGGTCGATCGCCAGCACGTCCTCGTTGGGGTCGTGGTCGTTCAGCAGCACGGGTAGCGATACGAGCGCCCCGGGACGCACGCCGAAGGCGTCGTCGACGGCGACCGGCGGCCGCGGATCGATGACGGCGGGCGGCTCTTGGTCGGTCGTGTTCGGCGCCGTCTCGACCGGATCGTCGAGATCCCAGTTCTGGCTCGACGGCACGAGGCGGCCGTCCGGCACCGTCCACACCCAGCCCGAGCGGGCGTCGTTGAGCACGAGCCCGTCGCCCGCACCCGTGAAGCCCGGGCGCCGCTGCGTCGGCAGCGTCGCCTCGCCGTACTCGAGCGGCACGTCGCCGCCCGTCGAGGTCCACAGCGTGCCGGGGCCGGCGCCCTCGGGCAACCACGCCGCGTACACCGTGCCGTCGCGCACGATGGGTCGCGCGGCGGTGCCCCGCGAGGTCGTCCGGTCGCCGAACACGCGCTCGGCGGGCTCGTCCGCGGTGGGCACGCGCACGAGCCCCGTCTCGTCGGCGAGGTACACGCCATCGCCGTCGGGGTCCGAGCGCGAGACCGCCACGGTGCCGGATGTGTCGGCGGATGCCCCCGACCGCCGGGCCGTCCAATAGCTGCCGGTCGCGGTGTCGACCAGCACCCAGTCGTCACCGGCCGAGGTCAGCGTGAGCGACGTGCCGTCCGCCGCGACGGGGTCGGTGCGGCGGACCGTTCCCGTGGCGATGTCGAGCCGCGTGACGGTGCCGGCCGCCGCCGAGTAGCTGAACAGCGCGCCGCGCTCATCGACGGCGATGGCATCCGAGGCGGCCGTGTCGGCCTCGCTCGTCGCGGCGCCGGCCGATGCGCCGCCGGTCGGGTCGAGCTGGGCCACCGATCCCGACGACAGCGTGCCGGCGTACACGGCACCGGCATCCGTGCGATACGCGACGAAGTCGCCGCCGGTCGCGACCTCTTCTGTGCCCGACGGCGCCGCCGTCGCGGTGCGCAGACCCTCCGCATCGAGGTCGACCGGCACGGCGTCGTCGATGCGGACGACCTTGGCGTCGCTGTCGGTGAACATGTACGAGCTGTCGGTCGTCGAGACGATGCGACTCGGATTGCTCACCGTGCGCACGGTGTCGAGCTCGTCGATCGCGGTGTTGACCCGCGCGTAGCGCAGGCCGTCAGCCTGCAGAACCCACGCCGTCGTGGTCAGCGGCGGCGTGCGCTGGGCGTCCAGGCCGGGCCACGCGACGCTGATTCCTGCGACCAGCGCAATCGCGGCGCCGGCCGCGACCAGACCCGCCACGGTCGCGCGGCGCATCAGAGCAGCCCCGTCCAGAGCACCACGGCAACCCCGACCGCGACGACGACGGCGATGCCCCCGACGATCCACGGCCAGACCAGGCGCGGCCCCGCCGGCGGCGGGGTCAGGCTCGTGTCCTCTTCTTCACGGCGGCGCTCGGTCGCATCGACCGGCGCGGTGCGGCGGCGGCCGTCGGGCTGCACGCGGCTGCGCGCAGGCCCGCGCACGGTGTCGTCGGCGAAGTCGACCGATCCGGATGCTGCGACCCACTCCGCCGCGGGGACCTCGATCGGCGTCGGCGCGAGACCCTCACGCACCTGCACCGCACGCACCGCCTCGCCGAACGCCAGGGCGGAGCGATAGCGGCGATCGGGATCGCGGGTCATGGCCGTCGCGAGCACCTGCTGCAGCGTGTCGGGGATGTCGGTGCGCGCGATCGGCACGAACGTCGCCCGGGCGATGCGGCGGCGCATCAGCTCGCGGGTGTTCTGCCCCTTCTCGCGGCGCTCGAACGGACTGTGGCCGGCGAGCAGCGAGTACACCGTCGCGCCGAGGCTCCACACCTCGCTCGCGACCGTGCCGCCGGTCTGCTCGGCGACGACTTCGGGCGCGCTCCATGGAATCGACATCGCGAGCACTTCGGCATCCGACGCCCGCAGCAGCGACGACGAGATGCCGAAGTCGGCGAGCACGGCCGAGCCGAACGTCGTGATGAGGATGTTGCTGGGCTTGATGTCGCGGTGGATGAGTCCCGCGCGGTGCGCCGACTCGACGGCGCCCGCCAGCCGCACCGCGATCGCCATGACCTCATCGACGGGCATCCGCTCGATCCGGTAGCGCTGCGCGAGCGAACCGGGGCAGTACTCCATGACGATGTAGGGCCGGCCGTCGGCCGAGATGCCGGCCTGGTACACCGTGACGATCGCGGGGTGCGCAGACAGGTGCGCCAGCACGTCGGCCTCGACGTTGAACATGCGCAGCAGATCGGGGTCGCGCTCACCCGCCGGCAGCACCTTGACGGCGACCTGACGACGGGGCATGTCCTGCTGGTACAGGAAGACATCGGCGAAGCCGCCCGAGCCGAGCGGGCGCACGTAATCGAGCCCCGGCAGCAGGGGCGGCGCAGAGGGAAGCCTGCGCGTCATGGCACCCCCATCTCGTCGAGCGTCTCCGCCCGGCTGTTGCTACTGGTCCGCCGGGCTGTTGCTACTGGTCTGGGCCCAGTCGCCAGACCCGGCAATGCTAACAACTCGCGCCTGCGACAACCGGGCTACGGCTCGGGCATCCCCGGTTCGGCGTTCGGATCGAACGGGGCATCCAGCGAGCGTGTCAGCTCTTCGAGCATCGCCGCGATCTGCGGTTCGACGTACTGGCCGATCGCGGCCTGGATGCGCAGGCGGTGGTGCAGCAGCACGGCGCACACCTCGCGGCCGATCAGGTTCGCGTAGTCGTCGGCGAGGCCGACCTCTTGCCGCAGGGCCGCCTTGGCCTCGTCGCTGAGCGGAGGAAGCGCGGGAACATCGGCATCCGCCTCTTCGGCGAGCCCGCCGATCGTGAACAGGAACGGCGCCCCGGGTGTGGGCTCGGGGTCGAGCGGCAGCCCCTCGAACTCGGGGTCGAGCCCCTCGGCAGGACGGTAGCTGCGCGCGCGATTGCGCTCGGCCTGCTGGTCGAGCTCGGCCTGCAGCATCGGCAGGTTGAGCTCGGTGTAGTCGGCGACGGCGTGGTCGATGATCGTCTTCACGCGGGTCGACAGTCCGTGCTGCACGCCGTGCGGCACGTCAGAGCCGAGGCCGGCGGCCGAGAGCACGGGCGAGCCGATGCAGCGGCGGCACGGCGCGACCCGGCCGCGGTGCGTCGCCGGCTCCCAGCGCGGCAACCACCGCAGCCAGGCGTCGACCGCCTGGCTGACCTGGGTCTCTATCGACCGCTCCACCCGTCCATTGTCGCGCCTCGTGGCGCGATCCCGCGGGATTTCGCGGGATCTCGCGGCGCCCCCGCTCGGCCACCTCGGACGTCTGCGCGGCGCCCCACCGCAATAACTCAGGAACCGCACCTCGATTCCCGGTCAAAACACCCGATGTCGGGCCCCGACCGGCCACAACTCCTGAGTTATTGCGGTCGGCGGCCCGGCAGGGCGTGAGCACCCGGTGGTCACCCGCCGCCGCGCCACCGGGCCCGTCGATGCCGCCCCACCTCCGGCGGCGGTGCCGCACCGCAATAACTCAGGAACAGCACCCTAATTCCGGGCCAAACCATCCGAAATCAGGCCCCAGGCGGCCACACCTCCTGAGTTATTGCGGTCGGCGGCCCGGCAGGGGCCGAGCCGGGTCAGTCGTCGTGCTCCCAGGGCCAGCGGGGGCGGCTGGCGCGCGTGCGGACGAGGGCGATGGCGGCCCAGCCCGCGACGAGGGCTGCTACGGCGAGGACCACGGCGAACCACGACGTCGCGAACGCGCCGATGGCGGCGATCGTGCGCGCCGCGTCAGCCCCGACCAGCACCGCGCCGACGAGCACCCCCACGAGATACGCCAGGAAGGTCGCCACCACGATCAGCAGCACGCCCACGTACGACGGCTGCGGCCGGCGCACCGCCACCCACGCGGTCGCCGCGAACACGACGACGGATGCCCCCGTTCCGACGGCGCCCGGCACCTGGCCGAGCCCCGCGACGGGCAGCACCTCGGCGTCGGTCAGCAGGCTGAGCAGTCCGAAACCGGCGATCAGCAGGGCGAAGAAGCCGACCGCAGCGAAGGCGACCGCGACGGGCGGCCGGACTCCCCGCTGCGGCTCGGACATCAGCCCTGGTGGATGCGCGGGCCAGCCTCGAGCGTGCGCTCGTACTCGCGCTGCGCTTCACGGTTGAGCTCGCTTACGCGCTTGCCGCGCGCCGCGACCCACGCGCCGAACCAGATCGTCAGCTCGCGGCCGACGACCAACGCGACGATCGCGAGCGGCGCGAGCAGCTGGCCGGCGACGAGCTCTTCACCCTGGCTCGCCGTAAGCTGCCAGAACGGCGCCTGGAACAGCTGGCCGAGCAGGTGTCCGCCGTACGAGGCGGCGCCGACGAGCAGACCGAACACGACCCAGTGGCCCCACCGGCCGCGGTTGATGATCGCGCCGAGCAGCCAGAACGCCAGGAAGAACACGACGACCGGCACCCAGAACCACCACGAGGTGAGCGCCGCGAGGGCTTCGGTTCCGACGTTCGCGGTCGTGACGTCGCCGTCGATCGCGCGGAACCCGAGCGCGGCGGCGAGGTACAGGATGCCGAACGAGAGCGCGGCGAGCACTCCGATCGCCCCGGCGGCGGCGCGGTTGCCGCGCGGGCGCGGCGCCTCGGGAGCCTGCACGAAGATGGGCTGCGGCTGCGGGAACGCGGCGGGAGCCGCGGCAGCCGCCGCGACCTCGGCCGGCGCGACCGTCTCGGCCACGACCTCGGTGGGCGCGTCGGAGTATGCCCCGGGAACGTAGGCCTCGTCCACCTCGTCGTCGGCGTACAGACTGCCGGCTGCGGGGGCTGCGGGGGCGACGACTGTCTCGACCGCGGGTTCCGCGGCCGCCGCGTCAGCAGCCGGAGCCACCTCGGTCGCGTCGGAGGCCACGGGAGCTTCGGGTGCAGCAGGGGCTGCGGATGCCACGGCATCCGTCGACGCCGCCTCGGCCTCGCGCGACATCGCCTCGGCCTCGGCCAGGCCCTCGTGGGCGCTGGCGACAGCCGCGTCGGCCGACGTGACCTCGTCTGCCGGGGTGTTCTCCTCGACCGGCTCGCCGTACTGGGTGTCGCTCATGCGTTGCTCCTCACGCGGGGCGCGTGCCGCCGCACAGTGAGCGTAACGCCCGCCCCTCGCCCAGCCGCGCAGGCCCGCCGACGTGTTGTCATGCGCGCGGACGGCGCGCGAGCGGCGCTCGAACCCGGCATCCACCGAGTCGCCGCATCGCGACGTGTCAGGGCGAGACTGTCGGCGAGCGTGCCTATCGTGGACGCATGACCCGCACCGCGCCCGCCCGCATCGCCGCCCTCGGCGCCGCGCTGATGCTCGCGACCGTGATGCTCGCCGGCTGCGTCGGCACGCCCGATCCGGAATCGTCGACGACGGCGGATGCCCTGACGACGACCGCCCCCTCACCGTCGCCCTCGGTGACGATCGCACCGTTCCCGATGGGTGAGTCGGTATCGACGACGGCACTGCCGGCCGACCTGCCGCAGGGGTGTCGCGACATCCTCGACGCCGACGTGCTCGCGCAGCTCGAGGGCGTCCCGCTCAACGCGGACGGCATGGGCGGGGGCATCCGAGCCGACAGCTCGCGCGTGTGCGTGTGGGGCGATCCGGGCGCGGCCGGCACGTGGCTGGTCACGGTGATCGGCTACTCACCCGAGCGCGAAGCGCGCGATGCGCTGTATGCCCTCGGCAACGACGGCTACACGTGCTACGAGCCGCGCGGCGGCATCCGCTGCGAGAAGACGTGGGATCACCCGACTCTGCCGGTGGAGGAAGGCCGCACGCTCTTCTACCGTGACGGCGTCATCGTCGACACGCAGTTCTCGAACCTCGCACCGACCGGATACACGAACGCGATCATCGACGCCCTGTGGGTGACGGGGCTGCCGACGGCCACACCCACCCCGTCGGCCAGCGCCAGCCCGACGCCGTAGCGCGAGCGCGAGCGCGGTAGCGCGCCGACGCGCACGCACCTGCGCCCACGCGCGAGCGCGAACCGCTCAACCCCAGACGCGCGCCCCCGTGCGCGAGACGTACTCCGCCGGATGCCAGGCATCCTCCGTCGTCGACAGCCACAGACCGGCGCCCGCCTCGATCGTCTCGGTGAGCGTGCCGTCGGTGCGCGTGCAACGCGTGCGGTCGCCCTCTGCCGAGCAGTCGAAGCCCTCGCCGGGCAGCGCCGCCGCGGCGATCGACCCGGCATCGGTGGGCACGGTCGCGAGCGTCGTGGTCACGGTGCCCTCGTCGGCGTGCCACGAACACGTGAAGGCGACCTGCGGCTGCAGCGCGGTCAGCAGCGCGGTCGCAGTCGTGGTCGGGGCATCCTTCGACGGCGTCATGATCGCGCCGTCGGTGAAGCGCATCGTCGCCCACAGGGCGTCGTCGTAGAGTCCGGCGCAGTCGGCCGGCGGGCCGGAGACGACCTCGTCGCCACCGACTGCGACGGGGTCGGTCGTCGCCGCGGGAGGGTTCATCGCGGTGTCGACCCAGGCGATGGATGCCGGCAGCATCGGCAGCGCGAGCACGGCGAGCACCCCGAGGGTCGCCGCGCATCCGATGCCGACGATCCAAGCGAATGCGGCATTCCTGCCACCGACCCGAGCCATGCCTCCAGGCTAAGCGCCGACTCGCCCCGCGGCCGGTGGACACCCCGGCACGATCGCGCGACCGCGCGACAAACCCGGCGACGCGCGCCGACACCCCGACCCCGCCGTGCGCGACACCCCCACCCCACGCCCCCCGAAAACGGCGAAGGCCCCCAGAACCAAAGTCCTGGGGGCCTTCACAGCGGTCACCGAGTGGTGACTCGACTCAGTTGTACGTACCGGGCGTGAAGTCGTCCGTCGAGAAGCTGTCGAAGTCGACGTAGCTCAGGTCGGCGTCGCTGTAGGCGCCGTCCGAGGCGAAGATGCGGTTGGGGTACCGCTCGCTCTTGGCCTCTTCCGTCGCCTCGACCGTGACGTTGCGGTACTTCGCAAGACCGGTTCCGGCGGGGATGAGCTTTCCGATGATGACGTTCTCCTTGAGGCCGACGAGCGGGTCGCTCTTGCCCTCCATGGCCGCCTGCGTCAGAACGCGGGTGGTCTCCTGGAACGACGCGGCCGACAGCCACGACTCGGTCGCGAGCGACGCCTTCGTGATACCCATCAGCTCGGGACGACCCGACGCGGGGCGCTTGCCCTCGGCGACTGCCTCGCGGTTGATCTGCTGGTAGCGCTTGAAGTCGACCAGCTCACCCGGCAGCAGCGTCGTGTCGCCGTGGTCGACCACGGTGACCTTCCGCAGCATCTGACGGACGATGACCTCGATGTGCTTGTCGTGGATCGGCACACCCTGCGAGCGGTACACGCCCTGCACGCCGCCGACGAGGTACTTCTGCACCTCGCGGGCACCCTGCACACGCATGACCTCCTTGGGGTCGAGCGTGCCCACCAGGATCGGCTGGCCGACCGTCACGTGCTGGCCGTCCTCGACCAGCAGCGTGGCGCGCTTGAGCACCGGGTAGACGTGCGGCTCGTCGCCGTTGTCGGGCGTGAGGATGACCTTCTTCGCCTTGTCGGTCTCATCGATCGTGATGCGACCGTCAGCCTCGGCGATCGGGGACGCACCCTTGGGGGTACGGGCCTCGAACAGCTCCTGCACACGCGGCAGACCCTGGGTGATGTCGTCGGCAGAAGCCGAACCACCTGTGTGGAAGGTACGCATCGTCAGCTGCGTGCCGGGCTCACCGATCGACTGGGCCGCGATGATGCCGACGGCCTCACCGATGTCGACGAGCTTGCCGGTCGCGAGCGAACGGCCGTAGCACTTCGCGCAGACGCCGACCGCCGAGTCACACGTGAGCACCGAGCGGACCTTGATGGTCTCGACGCCGGCCTCGACGAGCTTGTCGATGAGCACGTCACCCACGTCGTCACCGGCGGATGCCACGACCTCGCCCGACGGCGCGACCACGTCGGCCGCCAGGGTACGGGCGAACACCGAGTTCTCGACGTTCGCGTCGCGCACCAGCGTGCCGGTGGCATTCGGAGCGGCGATCGTGAACTCGAGGCCCTTCGTCGTGCCACAGTCGTCCTCGCGGATGATGACATCCTGCGAGACGTCGACGAGGCGTCGCGTCAGGTAACCCGAGTCGGCGGTACGGAGGGCCGTGTCGGCCAGACCCTTACGGGCACCGTGCGTCGCGGTGAAGTACTCCGCAACCGACAGCCCCTCGCGGTACGAGGAGATGATCGGGCGGGGCATGATCTCACCCTTGGTGTTGTTGACCAGGCCTCGGATGCCCGCGATGTTGCGGATCTGCAGCCAGTTACCACGGGCGCCCGAGCTCACCATGCGGTTGATGGTGTTGTCGGCGGGGAAGTTGGCCTTCATCGCGGCCTGCACCTCGTCGGTCGCCTCGGTCCAGATCTTGATCTGCTCCTGACGACGCTCGGCGTCGGTCACGAGACCCTTCTCGAACTGGCCCTGGACCTTCTGCGCCTGCTGCTCGAACTTGGCGATGATCTCGCCCTTGTTCGGCGGGGTCAGGATGTCGCTCAGTGCGACCGTGACGCCCGAGCGCGTGGCCCAGTAGAACCCGGCATCCTTGATGCGGTCAAGCGACGCGGCGACCTCGACCTTGGGGTATTCCTCGGCGAGCTTGTTGACGATCTGCGACAGCTTGCCCTTGTCAGCCTGCTCGCGCACGAACGGGTAGCCCTTGGGCAGCGTGTCGTTGAAGATCGCCTGACCGAGCGACGCGTCCACGAGGCCGTGACGGTCGTAGCCCTCGGGCGCTTCGCCCTCGAGGAACGACAGACCCGGGATGCGGATGCGGACCTTGGCCTGCAGGTCGAGGGTGCCCTCGTCCTTGGCCAGGATCGCCTCGCCGACCGAACCGAACACGCGACCCTCACCGGCAGCACCCTCCTTGACCGTGGTCAGGTGGTGCAGGCCGATGATCATGTCCTGCGAGGGCAGGGTGACCGGGCGGCCGTCAGACGGCTTGAGGATGTTGTTCGACGCGAGCATCAGCACGCGGGCCTCGGCCTGAGCCTCGACCGACAGCGGCAGGTGCACGGCCATCTGGTCACCGTCGAAGTCGGCGTTGAACGCCGCACACACGAGCGGGTGCAGCTGGATGGCCTTGCCCTCGACGAGCTGAGGCTCGAAGGCCTGGATGCCGAGGCGGTGCAGCGTGGGTGCACGGTTCAGCAGCACGGGGCGCTCGCGGATGATCTCCTCGAGCACGTCCCAGACCTCGGGACGCGTGCGCTCGACGGCGCGCTTGGCGGCCTTGATGTTCTGCGAGTGACCGAGGTCGATCAGGCGCTTGATCACGAACGGCTTGAAGAGCTCGAGCGCCATCTGCTTGGGCAGACCACACTGGTGCAGCTTCAGCTGCGGACCGACGATGATGACCGAGCGGCCCGAGTAGTCGACGCGCTTGCCGAGCAGGTTCTGACGGAAGCGGCCCTGCTTGCCCTTGAGCATGTCGGACAGCGACTTCAGGGCACGGTTGCCGGTACCGGTGACGGGGCGACCACGGCGGCCGTTGTCGAACAGCGCGTCGACGGCCTCCTGCAGCATGCGCTTCTCGTTGTTGACGATGATCTCGGGGGCACCGAGGTCGATCAGGCGACGGAGGCGGTTGTTGCGGTTGATCACGCGACGGTACAGGTCGTTGAGGTCGCTGGTCGCGAAGCGGCCACCGTCCAGCTGGACCATCGGGCGCAGCTCCGGCGGGATCACCGGGACGACGTCCAGAACCATGGATGCCGGCGACATGCCCGTCTGCAGGAACGAGTTGACGACCTTCAGACGCTTGATCGCACGGATCTTGCGCTGGCCCTTGCCCTCGGAGATCTGCAGGTGCAGCGACTCGGCCTCGGCGGCCAGGTCGAACGCGGCCAGGCGACGCTGGATCGACTCGGCGCCCATGTAGGCCTCGAAGTACTGACCGAAGCGGTCCTGCAGCTCGTGGAAGACGTCGTCCTCCTGCTTGAGCTGACCGACCGACAGGGTGCGGAACTCCTCCCACATGCGCTCGAGCTTGGCGATCTGCTCGTCAGCGCCCTTGCGGATGAGGGTCATGTCCTTCTCGGCGGCGTCCTTGACCTTCTTCTTCTGGTCGGCCTTGGCGCCTTCGGCCTCGAGAGCAGCGAGCTCCTCCTCGAGGGTCGCGAGGCGGGTCGCGACCTTGGCATCCCGACGGTCGCCGAGGTTCTTGATCTCCAGGCGCAGGTTCGCCTCGTGCGTCGGGAGGTCGCGGTGACGCGCGTCCTCGTCGACCGAGATGACCATGTAGGCAGCGAAGTAGATGACCTTCTCGAGGTCCTTCGGAGCCATGTCGAGCAGGTACCCGAGGCGCGACGGGACGCCCTTGAAGTACCAGATGTGTGTCACGGGCGCGGCGAGCTCGATGTGGCCCATGCGCTCGCGACGGACCGAGGACTTGGTGACCTCGACGCCACAGCGCTCACAGACGATGCCCTTGAAGCGGACGCGCTTGTACTTGCCACAGGCGCACTCCCAGTCGCGGGAGGGGCCGAAGATCTGCTCGCCGAAGAGGCCGTCCTTCTCGGGCTTGAGCGTGCGGTAGTTGATGGTTTCGGGCTTCTTGACCTCGCCGAACGACCAACGACGGATGTCGTCGGCAGTCGCGAGACCGATGCGAAGCTGATCGAAGGTGGTGGACTCGAGCACTGGTTCTCCTGTGTGCTTGTAAAACTTCGGTGATTGAGTAGGCGGCGCAGCCGCCGTATCGAAATCGGGCCGCGGGTCAGATCTCGTCGATGGACGAGGACTCGAACCGGGTGGAGATGTTGATGCCGAGCTCCTCCGCTGCGCGGAAGGCCTCGTCGTCGGTGTCGCGGAGGTTGACCGCCGTGCCGTCGGCCGAGAGGACCTCGACGTTCAGGCAGAGCGACTGCATCTCCTTCATGAGCACCTTGAAGGACTCGGGGATGCCGGGCTCCTGGATGTTCTCGCCCTTGACGATCGCCTCGTAGACCTTCACGCGGCCCACGATGTCGTCGGACTTGATCGTCAGGAGCTCCTGCAGCGCGTACGCGGCGCCGTAGGCCTCGAGGGCCCACACCTCCATCTCACCGAAGCGCTGGCCACCGAACTGCGCCTTACCACCCAGCGGCTGCTGCGTGATCATCGAGTAGGGGCCCGTGGAGCGCGCGTGGATCTTGTCGTCCACGAGGTGGTGCAGCTTCAGGATGTACATGTAGCCGACCGAGATGGGCGCCGGGAACGGCTCACCGGAGCGGCCGTCGAACAGCTGCGTCTTTCCGGTCGAGTCGATCAGGCGGTCGCCGTCGCGGTTGGGGAGCGTCGAGTCGAGCAGACCCGCGATCTCGGCCTCGAACGCACCGTCGAACACCGGGGTGGCGACCTTCGTGCCGGGCGCCGCCTCGCGAGCAGCCGCGGGCAGCGACGCCGCCCACTCGGGGTTGCCCTCGACCTTCCAGCCCTGCTTCGAGATCCACCCGAGGTGGGTCTCGAGAACCTGGCCGAAGTTCATGCGACCGGGGATGCCGAGCGGGTTGAGCACCACGTCGACGGGCGTGCCGTCGGCGAGGAAGGGCATGTCCTCGACGGGGAGGATCTTCGCGATGACACCCTTGTTGCCGTGGCGGCCGGCGAGCTTGTCACCCTCGGTGATCTTGCGCTTCTGGGCGATGTAGACCACGACGCGGCGGTTGACGCCCGAGCCGAGCTCGTCGTCGCCGTCCTCGGCGTTGAACTCCTTGACGGCGATGATCGTGCCCTGCTCACCGTGGGGCACCTTCAGCGAGGTGTCACGGACTTCGCGGCTCTTCTCGTTGAAGATCGCGCGCAGCAGGCGCTCCTCGGCGCTCAGCTCGGTCTCACCCTTGGGCGTGACCTTGCCGACGAGGATGTCGCCGGGACGCACCTCGGCGCCGATGCGGACGATGCCGCGCTCGTCGAGGTCCTTCAGCAGGTCGGGCGCGACGTTGGGGAGGTCACGGGTGATCTCCTCCTTGCCGAGCTTGGTGTCACGGGCATCCACCTCGTACTCCTCAATGTGGATCGAGGAGAGCGTGTCGTTCTTGACGAGGTCCTGGCTGAGGATGATCGCATCCTCGAAGTTGTGGCCTTCCCAGGTCATGAACGCGACGAGCAGGTTCTTGCCGATCGCGAGCTCGCCGTTCTCGGTGGCGGGGCCGTCGGCGATGACCTCGCCGACCTCGACCCGGTCGCCCGCCGAGACGATGACGCGCTGGTTGTACGAGTTGCCCTGGTTCGAGCGGTCGAACTTGCGCAGGAAGTAGTCCTGCGTGCCGCCCTCGTCGAGCTGCACGGTCACGACGTCGGCCGAGACCTCCATGACGACACCGGCCTTCTCGGCGGTGACGACGTCACCGGCGTCGATGGCGGCGTAGCCCTCCATACCCGTGCCGACGAACGGCGAGTCGCTGCGCAGCAGCGGCACAGCCTGGCGCTGCATGTTCGCACCCATGAGGGCGCGGTTCGCGTCGTCGTGCTCGAGGAACGGGATCAGCGAAGTACCGACCGACACCATCTGGCGCGGAGAGACGTCCATGTAGCCGATCTCGTCGGCGTGGAACATGTCGACCTCGCCGCCCTGGCCGCGACGGGCCAGCACGCGCTCGGTCGCGAACGAGCCGTCCGCCTTCAGCTCGGCACCGGCCTGGGCGACGATGTAGTCGACCTCTTCGGATGCCGTGAGGTAGTCGATCTTGTCGGTGACCTTGCCGGCCTCGACGCGACGGTACGGCGTCTCGATGAAACCGAACGCGTTGATGCGCGCGAAGGATGCCAGCGAGCCGATCAGACCGATGTTCGGGCCTTCCGGCGTCTCGATCGGGCACATGCGGCCGTAGTGCGACGGGTGCACGTCACGGACCTCGACGCCCGCACGCTCACGCGACAGACCGCCGGGGCCCAGCGCCGAGAGGCGACGCTTGTGGGTCAGACCCGCGAGCGGGTTGTTCTGGTCCATGAACTGCGACAGCTGCGACGTGCCGAAGAACTCCTTGATCGCAGCCACGACGGGGCGCACGTTGATCAGGGTCTGCGGCGTGATCGCCTCGATGTCCTGCGTGGTCATGCGCTCGCGGACGACGCGCTCCATGCGCGACAGACCGGTGCGGACCTGGTTCTGGATGAGCTCGCCGACGGCGCGGATGCGACGGTTGCCGAAGTTGTCGATGTCGTCGACGTCGAGACGGATCTCGACGGCTTCGCCGTGACGGATGCCCGGGATCGAGGCATCCCCGTTGTGCAGCGCCACGAGGTACTTGATCGTCGCGACGATGTCGTCGACGGTGAGCACCGAGTCGCTGAGCGGCTTGTCGAGGCCGAGCTTCTGGTTGATCTTGTAACGACCGACCTTGGCGAGGTCATAGCGCTTCGGGTTGAAGTAGAAGTTGTCGAGCAGCGCGCGGGCGGCCTCGGCGGCGACCTGCTCACCCGGACGCAGCTTGCGGTAGATGTCGCGGAGGGCGTCTTCCTTGGTGAGGATCGTGTCCTTGCTCAGCGTGTCTTCGATCGACTCGTAGCCGGCGAACTCGTTGAGGATGTCCTCGGAGGAGAGGCCCAGGGCCTTCAGGAAAACGGTGACCGACTGCTTGCGCTTGCGGTCGATGCGCACGCCGACCTGGTCGCGCTTGTCGATCTCGAACTCGAGCCACGCACCGCGGCTCGGGATGACGCGGGCGGAGACGATGTCCTTGTCACTGGTCTTGTCGGGCGTCTTGTCGAAGTAGACGCCGGGGCTGCGGACCAGCTGCGAGACGACGACACGCTCGGTGCCGTTGATGATGAAGGTGCCCTTGCCAGTCTGGAGCGGGAAGTCGCCCATGAAGACCGTCTGGGTCTTGATCTCACCCGTGAGGTGGTTCATGAACTCGGCCTCGACGTACAGCGGGGCGGCGTAGGTCTTGCCGCGCTCCTTGCACTCTTCGATCGAGTACTTCTCGGGCTCGAGGTACGGGTTGGTGAAGCTCAGCTGCATCGTCTCGCCGAGGTCTTCGATCGGCGAGATCTCCTCGAAGATCTCCTCCAGACCGCTCTTCTCGGGCACGTCGGTGCGGCCGGCGGCCTTCGCCTCGGCGACACGCGCCTTCCAGGCGTCGTTCGCGACGAGCCAGTCGAAGGACTCGGTCTGCAGAGCGAGAAGGTCGGGAACCTCGAGGGTGTCCGTGATCTTCGCGAACGACAGGCGCGAAGCGCCGCGGCCGTTCTTGGGGGTGGTGGTGGAATTGGTTGCGTTGGGCGCAGCAGCCAAGGGGATTACCTCCATGAGCCCGGGCGGGGGCTGGTTTCCTTGTCGTCAGGTGGAGTGCTCCGTTCCCACCGCCTGCCGCGCGCCGCCGAGTCTTTCGAGTGGCGGGGATCTGCAGGCGCAAGCCGACCACCATATGAGGGCATGGGGGAAGGGAGCGCAACTACCCACTATAGGCCGCGCGACGCGCCATGGCAAGCCGGATCCTTGACGAGTTTCGACGCCTGCGGTATAACCGCGCGGGGTGGCCGTGAGAAATGCGGCCTGGGTGGGGTTCGTGGCGGCGACGGGGGTGGGTGGTTCGCGGTTTACGGCTTCGCAGGAGTCTGCTGGTCGGCCTGCCGCAATAACTCAGGAACGCGGGCCCGATTTGCGCGATAACGGGCGGTTCGGGGCCCGACGCAGCGCGATTCTCCTGAGTTGTTGCGGTGCGGGGGTTGTGGCTCTGGGTCGTTGGGCGCGGTGGTCGCGGCGGTGGGCTCGGCGGGGCTCTGGCGGGCTCTGCGGGGCGCCGACCGCAATAACTCAGGAACCCAGGCCCGATTTGCGCGAAACCGGGCGGTTCGGGGCCCGACGCAGCGCGATTCTCCTGAGTTATTGCGGTGCGGGGGTTGGCGGCGGGCGGGTCGGGCGGGGCGGGGCTGGCGCGCGTGACCGGCAGGCGGGGCCGGCAGGCGGGGCCGGGGGGTCGGGTGTGACCGGCGGCGGGGGTCAGTGGGCGTGGCGAAAGCGCAGGCGGGTGCCGGGGCGGGCTTGTGCGAGGGCGTCGCGCGAGGCATCCGCAACCACGGCGATGACGGGGTAGCCGCCCGTCACCGGACCGTCGGGGCCGAGGATGACCGGATGCCCATCGGGCGGCACCTGGATCGCACCCGGCAGCATGCCTTCGCTCGGCAGTTCGCCCGCGCGGGTGCGCGTCAGCGGCGGCCCGTCGAGACGGATGCCGACGCGGTCGGCCTGATTCGACACCGTCCAGATGGTCTCGAAGAGGGCGGTTGGGATGTCGGCGGCGTGGGTTGCGGCGGCGGCTGTGGCGGTTGGGTTGGGGGCGGCGGCGAACCAGTCGGCGCGGGGGCCGGGAGCGAGCGCGATCTCGAGGAGGGCGTCGGCGGGCGGGCTCCACGGGTGGAGGTCGTCGGGCGGGATCGGCGTGAGCGGCGTTCCCGCGAGCGTGACCACGTCGCCCGCGCGCAGCGCCGCGGGGCCGAGCCCCGAGAGCGTGTCGGTCGCGAAGGAGTCGACGATCGCACGGGCATCCGCCGGTGCGAGTCCTCCGCGCACGGCGAGGTAGCCGCGCGCGCCGTGCGCGAACCAGTCGACGTGCAGTTCGGTGCCGCTCGACCAGGGGTGCGCCGTGTAGGGATCGACGGCGCGGCCGTCGATGCGGATCGGCCCCCACGCTCCCGCAACGACGACGTGGAGGTCGGCCCGCGCGACGGCGCGGAACCCACCCATCGTGATCTCGATGCCCGCGGCATCCTCGGGGTTGCCGACGAGCCGGTTGGCCGTCCGCAGTGCGGCGCGGTCGGCGGCTCCGGATGCCGCGATGCCCTCCGCCGCGTGCCCCGGCCGCCCCTGGTCCTGCAGCGTCGCGCGCAGCCCCGGCTCGATGGCGGCGAACGCCGGGCTCCCCCGGCCTCCTCGGGCCGGGCCCTGGCCCTGGCCCTCGCCCTGGCCCTGGCCTCGAGACTGCAGTGGTGCACCGAGACTGCGGTCGGCGGATGCTGTTTCGGTGCGCCACTGCAGTTTCGGTGTCGGGGTGGGTGCTGTGGGGGTCGCCGACGCGGGGGCGGCCGGGGTCGCCGGCACGGGGGCGGTCGTGGGGGCGGCGGTCGGCCCGGCGGGGCCGGGCGGCGCGGTGGGGTCAGGGGCCGCGGCAGCCGGCAGGCCGACGGCCGGCGCGGTGGGGAGCGCCGCGGCAGCGGGCGCACCGGCAGCCGCGGCGGCGGCACGCCCGGCGGCGGGCACCGCAGCGGCCGCAGGCCCGGCGACGGCGGGGAGCGCCACGGGGTTGGGCGCGTCGGCGGCGGCACGCGCGGCGGCGTGGAGCCTCGGGTCGGGCGACGCGGGGGCCGCGACGAACCGCACGCGGGCGCCCGGCGCGAGCAGCGCGGGAGGGTCGCCCGCAGGGTCGAACAGCGGAGCGGGGGTCGTCCCGATGAGCTGCCAGCCGCCGGGGGTCTCGCGCGGGTATGCGCCGGCGAACGCGCCGGCGAGACCGACCGCTCCGGCTGGAACGCGCGTGCGCGGACTCGCGCGCCGCGCGATGTCGTACGGCCAGTCCGCGCTCGCGAGGTAGCCGAACCCCGGCGCGAATCCTGTGAAGGCGACCGTCCACTCGCACGCGGCGTGGCGCTCGATGAGTTCGTCCGGGCGGATGCCCAGGGCTTCGGCGACCTCGTCGAGATCGGGTCCGTCGTACACGATCGGCAGTTCCACGACCGCGCCCGTGCGCGCCGGCGGCGCGGTCACCTCGCCCGCGCGGGCGATCCAGGCGCGCGCCGCGGCGAGGCTCAGCCGCGTCGGATCGACGTGGACGAGCACCGTCCGGGCGGCGGGCACGAGGTCGACGACGCCCTCGGGGCGCAATGCCGCGAGCCGCGCGTGCAGCGCGAGCACCTCCTCGAGCGAGTCGACCTCGACGAGCATGCCCCGGTCGCCGAACGGCAGCAGGCGGATGCCCGTCATCGCCCGCTCTCCCCACGCGGCACCCGTCGTCCGCTCGTCCCGCGGATGCCCGTCATCGCGCGCCCGCCCCCAGCGGCTTCCGCCGCCCACTCGTCCCGCAGACGCCCGTCATCGCACGCCCGGCCCTCGCGGCAACCGCCGCCCGCTCACCACGACGCCCGGCCCCACGAGGCATCCATCGCCTGCTCACCACGGCGCCCGGATCTCGACTCCCGCCGCCACGAGCGCGGCGCGCACGGCGCGGGCCATCGCGACGGCTCCGGGCGAGTCGCCGTGGACGCACAGCGACACGGCATCCGTCTGCACGAGCGTCCCGTCGATCGCGACGACGACTCCCTCCGTTGCGAGGCGGACGGCGCGGGAGGCGACCTCCGCCGGGTCGTGCAGCAAGTCGCCTGCGGCGCCGCGCGGCACGAGCGATCCGTCCGCGCGGTAGCCGCGGTCGAGGAACGCCTCCAGCCGAAAGCCCAGTCCCGCCCGCGCCGCCGCCCCCTCGATCGCGCCCGGCAGACCCAGGATCGGCAGGGCCCGTCCGAGTCGGCCCGACACGTCGGCGACGGCGGCCGCCAGGGCATCCGCCTGCTCGGCATCGTCGCGGACGGCGTGGTACAGCGCGCCGTGCGGCTTGACATACCGGAGGTCGGCACCCGCCGCGACGAGGGCGTTGAGCTGCCCCGCGACCGCCGCGCGCAGGTCGGCGGTCGGCAGCGCGAGGCGCGTGCGCCCGAACCCGGCGCGGTCGGGGTACGACGGATGCCCGCCCACCGCGACGCCGCGCTGCGCCGCCCGCGCAACGGCCTCACGCATCGACGCCGCGTCGCCCGCGTGACCGCCGCTCGCGACGGAAGCGCTCGAGATGACCGCGAACAGCCCGGCGTCGTCGGCCGTCGGGGCGCCGTCGACAGTCTCGCCTAGGTCGGCATTCAGGTCGATCGCGGTCATGCGGCCACCGTACCCGCCCCGCCCGGCGCCCCACCCCACCTGGTGCGCCCCACCCGGCGCATAACTCAGGCAGAAACCCTCCCCGCACCCCGGTTGTGGGCCGCGAGAGCGGAATCTGCCTGAGTTACGGTCCGCCCACCGTTCGCAACTCAGTCTCGTCGGCACCAGACGCGCCCGCCGCCCGCGGAAATCCGCGGCTGCCGCCGCCGCGCCGCCGCGCGCAGACTGAATTACGAACAGCCCGCCCGCCGCAGCCACGCGCGACACCCGGCCCGGCGCGGTGCATCCCGGCCCAGCCCGGCCCCGCCCGGCGCATAACTCAGGCAGAACCCCGCCTCGTACCCCGATATCCGCCCGCCGCGGCTGCTTCTGCCTGAGTTATGGTCCACCCACCGTTCGCAATTCAGTCTGGGACTCACCCCGGCGCGCCCGCCGCCCGCGCAATTCCGCGGCTGCCGCCGCCGCGCCGCGGCGCGGAGACTGAATTGCGAACAGCCCGCCCACCGCCACCCGCCCCGGCGGCCACCCCGCCGACCCCGGTAGCCTGAGAGCATGGCCCGCGCACACGTCGAGAAGCCGGCGCAGGTGCGCCTGTCCGACGGCAGCATGGCTTCGGTCACACCGAGTCGGTTCGCCGGCGGCTACGAGCTCGAAGTCGACGGCACGCCGCAGTCGCACGTCGACCTCGAAGACCCGACGCACCTGCACTTCGAGTACGTCGGACGCATGGCCGCCGTCATCGACCGGCTGCGGATGCCCGGACAGCCCCTGACCGCGATCCACCTCGGCGGCGGCGCGCTGACGCTCCCCCGCTATGTCGAGCACACGCGTCCCGGCTCGCGCCAGCAGGTCATCGAGCTCGAGCAGGCGCTCATCGACCTCGTGCGCGAGCAGCTGCCCCTGCCGCGCTGGGCGCAGCTGCGCGTGCGCATCGGCGACGCCCGCGCGGTCGCGAGTAAGCTGCCGGCGGGGCTCCAGGGCGCCGCCGACCTCGTGGTCTCGGACGTCTTCGCCGGCGCGCAGACCCCCGCCCATCTGACGACGGTCGAGTACTACCGCGTGCTCGCGGGGCTGCTCGCTCCCGGCGGCGTGCTGCTGGTCAACGTCGCCGACGGCGCGGGGCTCGCCTTCGCGCGCCGCCAGGTCGCGACCGTGCGCGCCGTGCTGCCCGAGACGATCGTGCTCGCCGAGGTGCAGACGCTGAAGGGCCGCCGGTTCGGGAATCTCGTCATCGCGGCATCCGCCTCGCCCCTCCCCGTCGAGTGGCTGCCGCGCCTGATGGCCGCCGGACCGCACCCCGCGAAGGTCGCGCAGGGCGACGAGATCGACGAGTTCGTGCGGTCGGCGGCGATCATGACGGATGCCGACGCGACCCCGTCGCCGAAGCCCTCGGCATCCATCTTCGAGCGCTGACCTCCGACTTTCGTATGGTCTCGGCGGCACGCCGGGCCGGGTCGGCGGATGGCTGAGGAGCCGGGCGACACTGGACAGGCGAACCTCCCGCGCACGAAAGGGGATGACGATGAGCTACATCCAGGGATACGATCCGCAGACTCTCCGCGAGATCGTCGACGTCGCCCAGTGCCGCGAGCGGCTCGCCGATCTCGGCGACCAGCGCTCGCTGCAGGCACTGCTCGAGCGGGTGTGGCTGCTGAAGGTCCTCGACAAGCTCGACGACGCGCTCGTCGTCTCGGAGCAGTCGGTGCGCGTGGCGCGCATGGGCGGGACCCGCAAGGACCTGCTACGCGCGCGGGTGCTCCACGCGACGGTGCTGCAGATGCGCGGCTCGTACGACGCCGCCGTTCAGGAGCTCACGACCTGTGCCGAAGAAGCGGACGGGCAGAAGTGGGCGGCGCTCGGGGCGTTCGCGTATCAGCACCGCGGCAAGGTGCTCTACGACGCGGGTGACTACGTCAACGCGCGGGCCGATTTCAAGCGGTCGCTGTTCCTGCGACAAGAGGCCGGCGCGCCCGAGGACCAGCTCGAGTCGACGCTCCTGGCGATCGAGGCGGCCGAGCGACGGCGCACGGGCGCCGCGGTTGCCAGCTGAGTGTCGCAGGTTCGTTCTAACCTGTCGGGCATGACCGAACGAGTCTCCGATGTCTGATCTGCTGGCCGTGCGGCGCGAGGCGGAAGCGCTCATCGCGACGCACCTCGACCCGTCGTGGACCTTCGCGTTCGACAACGCGAAGCGGCGGGCGGGAGCCTGCGACTACACGCGGCAGCGCGTCACGCTGTCGCGCTATCTGTCGGCGCGGTACGACGACGAGACCAACCGCCAGACGCTGCTGCACGAGATCGCGCACGCGCTCGCGGGCGCGCGAGCCGGCCACGGCGCGGTGTGGAAGCGCACGGCGCGCGGCCTCGGCTATACGGGTGGAGTGACCCACCACGGCGAGACAGCGACCGAGCTCGCGCCGTGGGTCGGCGTATGTCCGGCCGGGCACGTCGCTTACCGGCATCGCAAGACCACGCGGGCGACGTCGTGTGCGAAGTGCTCGCGGCGCTTCGACGAGCGCTTCCTGTTCACGTGGACGCGCCGCGAGATCACCCCCGCGACCCGCCTCGCGGCGATGACCCCGCGCGGCGAGTAGGGCGGCGGGTCAGGCCGCGACGAAGGCGCCGTCGCGCAGGACCGGTACGGATGCCACGGCGTCCAGTTGCGCGGCGTGGAGGGTCTCGTCGCGCAGGTCGCTGGCAAGGAGCTCCTGACCCGACCCGCTCGAGGTCAGCAGGTGCCGGGTCGCGCGGGCGAGGCCGCGGTGCGCCTCGCACGCGGCCGCAGCCTCGGGCGACGTGTGGTCGAGCCCGAGCGCACCGATCGCGTCGATGACGGCGCCCGCGCCGAGCAGGTCTTCGACAGCGAACCGCAGCGGCGCGCCGGGCTCGCGCCCCGTGAGTTCCCCGGCGGCGATGACCGCGACGCTCGTCCGCGCCGCGCGGCGGGTCTGCTCGGCGAGCACCTCGCGAGCAACAGCGGACGCGTTGCGCAGGCATCCGAGCAGAACGACGGGCGCATGCGGGGCGGCCGCCGCGTGGGCTGCGACGCGCGCACCATTCAGGGAGCCGGCATGGGCCGCGGCATCCAGTGGCACCCGCTCACCTGCCGCGACGCGGTCGGCGACGGTCGAGCTGAAGCGCAGCACATCGACCACGACGACGATGTCGGACGCCGCGAGCCGGTCGAGTCCGTCGACGCCCCACTCGAAGCGGATCTGGTAGCGGGACTGGTCGAACGGCGTGCTCACCGCTCCAGCGTAGGCGGCGGTCGCGGCCGGCCCGCCGCAATAACTCAGGAACTCCGATGCCCGCGCCGCCGCGCTCCCGCGAGACTCCGGGGGTGGCGGGCGCCGCGGGGTGCGCCACTCCTGAGTTATTGCGCGGGGCCTCGGGCGGCGTAGCGCCGCGGGAGGCAGACCCGCGGGTCAGCCCGTGCGCCGGGGGGGCCGAGCCGCCGCAATAACTCAGGAACTCCGATGCCCGCGCCGCCGCGCTCCCGCGAGACTCCGGGGGTGGCGGGCGCCGCGGGGTGCGCCACTCCTGAGTTATTGCGGCGCGGGCCGCCGGTGGGCAGCAGGCCACGGGTGTGGCGGTGCCGCGGGAGGCCGGGCCGCGGGAGCGACGGATGAGCCGCGGGGCGCCAGCGGCGGACGCGCCACAAACGCAACTGCAAGGCCTCAGCCGCGACACGCCGCGCCGGCGTCGCACGGGCGGGCGTGTCGCGCGCGAACCCTTGCAGTTCGGACGGCCGGGCGACGAGCCGCCGGTGCGCGGCGCACGCGGCCCCGCCCCGAGCGCCCGCCCGGCCTCACCCCCGCGCGTCGACCACCGGGGCGAGGGCGAGCACGAGCCCCAGCACGTTGCGGGCGCCGCGCTGCAGTTCGCCGCGGGTCAGGCCGCCGTCGCGGGCGAGCGACTCGAGGATCGTGTCGTCGGCGTAGGCCTGCGGCCCGGCATCCGTCTTCACGCCGCCCGGCATGAGCACGTCGACCTGCGCGCGCACGCGGTACGCGTTGTCGGACAGCGCGGGGAAATCCGGGTCGACGGCGTCCTCCATCCACCAGTCGGTCATGACGGCGCCCTGATAGCCCCACTCGCCGCGCAGGATCACGGTCACCAGGTCGTAGTTGTAGTGCGCCCACACGCCGTTGATCTTGTTGTACGACGTCATGATCGCCCGCGGCGCCGCCTCGCGCACGCACAGTTCGAACCCGCGCAGGTAGATCTCGCGCAGCGCCCGCTCGGACACGCGCGAGTCGTGCCGCGTGCGGTTGGTCTCCTGGTTGTTCGCCGCGAAGTGCTTCGGGCACGCCGAGACGCCCGCCGACTGCACGCCACGCACGACCGCGCCGCCGATCCGGCCGGTGACCAGCGGATCTTCGGAGAAGTACTCGAAGTTGCGCCCGCACAGCGGGTCGCGGTGGATGTTCATGCCGGGACTCAGCAGCACATCCGACCCCTTGCGCACCATCTCCTGGCCGTGCAGCGCGGCGAGCTCCTGCACGAGCGCGGGGTTCCACGTCGAGGCAAGCGCCGTCCCGGACGGCAGCAGCGACGCGTACGCCGCGAGCCGGATCCCGCTCGGCCCGTCGGTCGTCGTGATCGGCCGCACACCCTTGTCGCGCAGCGACGGCGAGACCCCGCCGAGCACGCCCGCGTTGCCGGGCGCTCCCAGCGGGCTGTGCATCGTGACGTCGCCGCGGGCGAGCAGCGCAAGTTCCGCATCGGACAGCTGCGCGACGAACGCGTCGAGGGTCGCCGCACCCGACGCGACATCATCCAGACGGATGCCCCGGTAGCCGGTCGGCTCAAGCTCCGCCGGCAGCTCCGCGAGCACGCGCGTCGCGCGGTCGACGGTCGCGGTCGGCACGGCCTCCCAGCCGACGACAGCGCGACCATCGGCGCCACGGGTGACGATCATCCGGTCGAAGGGCACGAGAGGGGATGCCGCGGATGCCTCCGTCAGCTGCCGCACGACCTGCAGCTCGGCCACGTCGAATGCCGCGACCTGCGTCGCCCGGCGCACGTCGGTGCCGAGGAACACGGGGTACTCCCCCGGCTCGAGGACGTAGGCGCTGCGGTGCCCCGTCACGCCGGAGTCGTCGTACGACGCGAAGTCGGCGAGGTCGAACGTGAGCTCGAGCCGCTGCGACTGGCCCGGCGCGAGCTCGCCCGTCTTCGCGAACGCGGCGAGGCGCTTGACCGGCTGCGACAAGCGAGCGTCGACCGGCGCACCCACGTAGACCTGCACGACCTCCTTGCCCGCGTGGACCGCCCCGGTGTTGCGCACCTCGACGACGGCGCGGAAGACACCGGCATCCGTCGTCTGTTCCACGACGTCGATGGCGAACGTCGTGTACCCGAGGCCGAAGCCGAACGGGAACAGCACGCGCTCGGGCGCGAAGGTCTCGAAGTAGCGGTAGCCGACGAAGACGTCCTCGGCGTAGACGCCGACGAGCGGGTCGCCGAAGTTCGGCGCGCTGGGATAGTCGGCGTAGCTGCGCGCGATCGTGTCGGTGAGCCGCCCGCTCGGGGCGGTCTCACCCGCGAGCACGCCGGCGACGGCGCGGCCGCCCTCCATGCCGCCCTGCCACGCGTAGAGCACGGCGCCGATGCGGTCGCCGTACTCTTCGAGCCAGCCGAGGTCCATGACGTTGCCGGCGTCGAGCACGACGGCGACCTTCTCGAACGCGGCCGTGACGGCGTCGAGCATCGCCCGCTCGTCGCCCGTGAGGTAGTAGCTGCCCGGCTCGAGGATGCTCTCGCGCGCCTCGCCGGCCGCGCGACCGATCACGACGACAGCGGTATCAGCCCGAGTCGCAGCCGCAACGGCGAGGGCCGGATCGAGCGGCATCTCGGCGAAGTGGTGCGGCCACGTGCCCCAGGTGCCGTCGAGGCTCGGCCGGTTGGCGGCGCTCCACTCACGGTAGACGGTCGCGAGCTCTTCATCGACGGCGACGCCCGCGTCACGCAGGCCCGCGACCAGGTTCCACACGTACGGCACCTTGACGTCACCGCCCGAACCGTAGCCGACCGCGAACCAGTCGATCTGCACGCGTCCGAAGACGGCGACCGCGCCGGCATCCGCCGCAGGCAGCGGCAGCACGCCCTCGTTGCGCAACAGCACGACGCCTTCACCGGCGGCCGTGCGCGCGGATGCCGCGAGCGCAGGGTCCAACGTCGGGTCGGTGTCTTGCAGCAGCACCGAGATCTGCGCGACGGACTCGACCGGCTGCAGCGCGTGCGAGCGGTCGCCGGATTCGATGGCGGCGGGCTGGGGCATGGGGTGGTACCTCGTGGATCGAAACGACTGTGGGAGCGCTCCCATGGTAGCGGCAAACACCGAGAAATCGAATGGTCGCACGCAAGAATCTGCGATGCGAGACTAGGCGCATGCGGATCCTGCTGAAGCTCGTGCTCGACTGCGACGCCGACGCCGCCTGGCGCGCGCTGCACTCACCGCGCGCCCTCGCCGAGCTCTACGGTCCGCTGATGCAGCTGACGCCGATGGATGCCGCGGGGCTGCCCACCACGCTCGCGCCCGGCGCCGACGTGCCGGTGCGCGTCACGCTCGGCGGCACCGTGCCCTTCGGCGACCAGCTGATCCACGTGAGCGAGCGGTACACCCAGGACGCGCGTGGGCCGGTGCGCGTGCTGCGCGACAGTGGCATCCCGCTGACCGGCCCGCTCGCGGCGCTCGATGTGTGGGACCACCAGATGGCGGTCTCGCCTGCGCCCGCCGACCCGACGAAGACCCTGTGGCGCGAGCGTCTCGTGATCGGTGGAGCCGCCGCGCCCGCGCTGTGGCCCGTGCTGTGGGCGACGTGGCAGTGGCGCGGTGCGCGGCTGCGCGCGCTCGCCCCGACGTGGGCGTACGACCCGGAGCTCTCCGGCGACGACGACGCGCCGGCCGAGGCATCCGCCCCGACCGGCTGAGCGCGCGCCGCGCCGCCTACTCGGCGAGCGCCTCGACGGCGGTGACGCGGGTCGCGAGGCGCGTCGGGACGACGGCGGCGACGAGCGTGAGCACAGCCGTCGCCACGACCACGACCGCGATCGGCAGCCACGGCAGGGCCGGCGCGACGAAGGTCGGCGAGGTCCATTCCGGCGGAATTGGCACCGAGCCGAACAGCGACTGCGCCGCGATCCAGCCGTACAGCGTGCCGAGCACGAGTCCGAACACGAGCGCCGTGATCGTCACGTGCACCGCCTCGAGCAGCACCACGCGGCGCACCTGCGCCGACGTCAGACCCAGCGCGCGCAGCAGGCCCAGTTCGCGGCGGCGCTGCACGACGCCGATCGTCAGGAGGTTGACCAGGCCGACCCCCGCGATGACGGCCGAGACAGCGACGAGGCCCATCATGATCGCGCCGAACGTGTCGAGCAGGCTGCCTATCTCCGGCGTCGGCGCGCCGCCCGCCGAGGCCGACATGAGCGCCTTCGTCGACTCGGTCGCGACGGCGAACATGACGACGAGGGTCACGCCCATCACGACTCCGATCGCCATGCGGCTCGAGCGTTCCGGGTAGCGCAGCGCGTTCTGCGCCGCGAGACGCGCGGTCGCCGAGCGGCCGAACAGGCGCCCCGTCAGGCGCAGCAGCCGCGGCATGATGAGCACCGATCCGAGCGCGAGGCCGGTGAACGACAGGATGCCGCCGAAGAAGGCGACGACCACCCCGAGCGGGGTGACGAGTCCGACGAGGATGCCGAGGACAAGCAACGCTCCGCCCGCGATGAACAGGCTGATGGCCCCGATCGGGCGCGCGCGGCCCGCCGTCGCCTCGCCGGCTGACCGGGGCGCCGAGCCCGCGATCGCCTGCAACGGCGTGACGGTGAGCACGCGCCGCGAGCCGCTCCACGCGCCGATCCAGGTCGTGAGGGCGACCGCGACGGCGGGGACGAGGAGGACGGGCTGCAGCACGGCGTAGTCGGTCGTGATGCCGAGCGCGGCATCCGCCCATCGCATCAGCACCGCCGCGACCGCGGTGCCGCCGACGAGGCCCGCGACGGCGCCGATGACGCCGACGACGAGCCCCTGGCGGGCGACCTCGGCGCGCTGCGAGCGGGCCGACGCTCCGATCAGGCGCAACAGAGCGATGCGGCGCGTGCGCCCCGCGACGATCGTCGCGAACGTGTTGGCGGTCACGATCGCCGCGACGTAGATCGCGACGCCGATGAGCAGAACGCTGAGGATGCCGATGACGATCGTGGCCGTGTCGCCGCCGCCGACGTACGGGTCGGCGGAGATCCACGCGCCGAGGTATCCCGTCGCGCTCAGCAGCAGCACGCCGAACGCGGCCGAGATGCCGGCGACGAGCACCGTCGCGCCCATGCCGCGCTCGCGCAGCCACGCCCAGGAACGCGTCGCGGAGCGGGGCATCCGCGTGTCAATCGCCGCCACGGCGGTCATGCCGCCACCTCCGCCGCGAGCATGAACGCCGAGACCTGCTCGGCGCTCTGGCGCGGCTTGTCGGCGACAACCCGGCCGTCACCGAGGAACAGCACGCGATCGGCGTGCGAGGCCGCGACCGGGTCGTGCGTGACCATCGCGATCGACTGCCCGTGGTCGCGGCTCGCGGCGGCGAGCAGGGTCAGCACCTCGCGGCTCGAGCGGGAGTCGAGGTTGCCCGTCGGCTCGTCGGCGAAAACAAGGTCGGGCGCCGTCGCGAGGGCACGGGCGATCGCGACGCGCTGCTGCTGCCCTCCAGACAGCTCGTGCGGGCGGTGCTGCAGCCGTGCGCGCAGGCCGAGCGAGTCGATGAGGCCCTCGATGCGCGAGCGCTCGAGCGCACTCGGGGTGCGGCCGTCGAGGTCGAACGGCAGCAGGATGTTGCCGAGCGCATCGAGGGTCGGGACGAGGTTGAACGCCTGGAACACGAAGCCGACGCGGCGGCGGCGCAGGATCGTCAGCTCGGTGTCGCCGAGGCCCGTGATCTCGGTGTCGCCGATCCAGGCGCGGCCGCTCGAGGGGGCATCCAGTCCCGCCATGATGTGCATGAGGGTCGACTTTCCCGAGCCGGACGGCCCCATGATCGCGGTGAACTCGCCGCGGCGGATGCCGACGCTCACGTCGTCGAGCGCGCGGACGCCGCTCTCCCCCGCGCCGTAGGTCTTGCTGAGGCCTTGTACACGGGCCGCCAGGCCCATCTCTGTCGTCGTGATCTCCATGCCATCGACGCTACGGACGGGCGGGCGCGCGCCGCGTCGGCCGCGGGTCGCGGGCGCGTACATCTGCAGGATGATGTCGGTCTCGCGCCGCCGGCGTACCGAAACACTGCTCGGTGGGGCTGGAGTGCGCTCGGAGGGCGCCGGCAGCACTCACCAGCCCCAGCCTGCAGGACTTCAGCACGCGCGGCCCGCGATACGCGGCCCCACGCGGCGCTGGACTACGCGCCACCCGCGCCACGGCACCCGCGCCGCGCGCGGCCCGCGCTCGGTGCCCCTCTCGCGCTACGCGAGCCCGTGCTCGAAGGCGAAGACGACGAGCTGCACGCGGTCGCGGAGCGCGAGTTTGGCGAGAATCCGGCTGATGTGGGTCTTGACGGTCGCCTCGGAGAGGAACTCGCGCTGCGCGATCTCGGCGTTCGAGAGCCCGCGCGCGGCGAGCGCGAAGATCTCGCGCTCGCGCTCGGTGAGCTCTCCGAACGCGGCGGGGGTAGGTGCCGCGGCGGGCGCCGCGAAGTGGGCGAAGAGATCGCGCGTGGCGGATGCGGCGATGACGGCCGACCCGGCGTGCACGGTGCGGATGGCGGCGAGCAGGAACTCCGGGTCGGCGTCCTTCAGCAGGAACCCGCTCGCGCCCTGCCGGATCGCGCGGGCCGCGGCCTCGTCGAGGTCGAAGGTCGTGAGCATGACGACGCGCGGCGGGTGCTCGCCGAACGACGGGTCGGCCAGCAGTTCGGCGGTCGCCGCGAGGCCGTCTTGCACGGGCATCCGGATGTCCATCAGCACGACGTCGGGCAGTGCGGCCCGCACGACACGCACGCCCTCGGCGCCGTCGCCGGCCTCACCGACGACCTCGAGGTCGGGCTGCGAGTCGATCACCATGCGGATGCCGGCGCGGAACAGCGCCTGGTCGTCGACCAGCACGACCCGGATCGGCGCGGTCACGCGGTCGCCCCCCTCGGCCCGGTCGCCCCCGTCGCCCCGGTCGGCCCGGTCGCCCCCGTCGGTCCGGCCGCCCCGGTCGCCGCGATCGGCAGGGTCGCCCGCACGACGAAGCGGCCGTCGCCGCCCGCCCCGGCTGTGAGCTCGCCGCCCACGAGCTGCGCGCGCTCGCGCATGCCGATGAGCCCGTGCCCGCGCGCGGCATCCGGCTCGGGCGGCACGGCGGCCCCCACGTCGTTGAAGACCGAGAGTTCCACGCGATCATCGTGCCAGGCGAGCGTCACGTCGACCACGCCGCCGGCGCCGTGCCGCAAGGCGTTGGTGAGCGCTTCCTGCAGGATGCGGTAGACCGCGAGCTGAACGGATGCCGAGGCCTCGCCCCGCGGCGCCGGATCGACGTCGACCGCGAGCGCGACCCCCGCGGCCCGCACCTGCGCGTACAGCTGCTCGAGATCGGCGAGCGTCGGCTGCGGACCCGCGGCCTGAGCGTGCCGCAACTGCATCAGCAGCATCCGCACGTCAGACAGCGCCGCGCGCGCCGTCGTCGAGATCGTGCCGAGCGCCGCTGCCGCGGCGTCGGGGTCGGCCGCGGCGGCGTAGCGGGCGCCGTCGGCCTGCGCGATGACGACCGCGAGCGAGTGCGCGACGACGTCGTGCATGTCGCGCGCGATGCGCGTGCGCTCGGCCTCGGCCGCGGTCTCGGCTTCGGCAGCCTCCTGCGCGCGGCGGTTGTCGCGGGCGCGGATGCCGGTGCGCACGAGCGCGCCGGTCGTCCAGGCCAGGCCCAGGCCGAACATCGCGGCGATCGTGACGGCGAGCGCCGTCGTGATGGTCGAGGCGGTGATCCCGACGGCGACGATCGAGGGCACGAACAGGTAGAGCGTGATCGCCACAGCGCCGACGCCGACCGAGGCCAGTCCCGCCCAGAAGGTGCGCCGGCCGCCGTAGGCGGCGGTCGTGTAGAGCACGCCGAAAATCGCGACATCGGCGGTGGTCGGCGGGCGGCCGAGCGACATCTGCAGGATCGCACCGGCCCACGCGACCGTCAGCGCGAGGCTCGGCGACGCACGGCGCAAGCCCAGGGCGATGCCCATGACGAGCGACACGAGCATCGTCCCGAGGGCGTTGTGATCGGCGAAGCGCCCGATCGCGAGGTCGAACGGTAGCGTCGCCAGCACGAACAGGCCCGCCGCGACGAGGTCGACGACGAGCTGAGTGCGGGTCAGCCTGCGGAACACCCTTCGACGCTACGCGACGGGGCGCGCCGCGGCATCCGTCTGCAGGTGTATCTGGCGGATGCCGCTCGCCACGGGTCAGAGCGCGACGGTCGGGCGGTGCTCGAAGAAGGTCTGCAGCACGACCGTCGTGCGGGTGCGCACGTTCGCTGCCTGCCGCACGTCGCGCACGAGGTCTTCGAGCGCGCGGGGCGAGGCGACGCGAGCGAAGAGCATGTACGACGCGTCGCCGGCGATCGAGTGGCACGCCTCGATCGCGTCGAGGTGTTCGAGCAGCTCGGGGGCGTTGTCGGGCTGGGCGGGGTCGAGCGGGGTGATCTCGATGAACGCGGCGAGCGGACGCCCGACGGACTCGGCGTCGACGATCGCGCGGTAACCCGCGATGACTCCCTGCGACTCGAGCCGCTTCAGTCGCGCCTGCACGGCGGAGACCGACAAGCCCGTCGCGGCGGACAGATCGGCGAGTGTGGCACGCCCGTCGCGGGAGACCTCGGCCACGATCCGTCGGTCGACAGCATCATCCATGCATGAAACAATATCGGATGCAAGTAGTTCTCACCGGAACTATTCCTGTAGACGATCGGAGGTTTCCCCATGCTTACTGCCCACGCCAAGGCCGTCATCGGAGAGCCCGAGGTTGTCGAAGACGGCCGACCGACGACAAAGGTCGTCGAAGACGACCGACCGATCGAGCAGCAGCCCGCGTGGTTCGCCTTGAAGGATGCCGCGACCGCCCTGCAGGCCCTGCAGGCGCAGGACGGGTCGGTGCCCGAGGCCGCCGACCACGCCGCGGCGCGTGCACTTGTCTCCCGGATCACCGCCGCGATCGCGGCACTCGCTCCGCTTTTCCCGCACGATGCGGCCTACCTCGAGACATCCGTCATCGACTTCGACCGCTGGGTGGACGGCGGATTCGGCGTCCCCGACTTCCTCGATTCGCTCGTGGCGTTCCAGCCGCAGCGCGACCGCATCGACGGGCTGAAGCACCTCGTCGTGTTCCCGATGTACACGCAGAACGGGTCGCGCGACCGCCACGTCGAGGCCGTGCTGTGCGAAGTGATCTGGCCCGAGTTCATCGCGGAGCTCGAGCAGACCTACACGAATCGCCTGTTCGTGAGCCTGCGCCTGATCGACTTCACGCCCGGCTACGACACGAACTCGGCGGTGCTGTTCCCCGAAACCGTCGCGATGCGCGAGATCCCGACGTTCACGTGGGGCGCGATCTTCCAGGACCGCGAGGCGGCACGGTTCCGCCGGGTCGTCGCCGCGGCATCCGACATCACGAAACTCGACCTGCCCGACGGCGCCGCGCGCATGCTCGCCGACCAGGAGCTCACCGAGAAGACGTTCGTCATGTGGGACCTCATTCACGACCGAACGCACATGCGCGGCGACCTGCCGTTCGACCCGTTCATGATCAAGCAGCGGATGCCCTTTTTCCTGTACTCCCTCGAGGAGCTGCGGTGCGACCTGACCGCGTTCCGCGAGTCGGTGCGCATCGCCGAGCGGCTCTCCACGCGCGATGACCTCACCGGCGCAGAGCAGGAGATGCTCGAGCACGCGCGGCTCGTGCAGTACGCCGTCATCTTCGACCGGATCTTCCGGTTCGCCATCACCGGTTCGCGCGTGCGCAACTACGACGGGCTCGGCGGGCAACTGCTGTTCGCGTGGCTGCACCAGCGCGGCGTGCTGCACTGGACCGACACCGCGCTCACGTTCGACTGGGACGGCGTTCCCGCCGCGGTCATCGCCCTGAGCGACGCGATCGACCAGCTCTACTGGCAGTCGATCGACCGACCGAAGGTCGCGCACTGGCTCGCCGCCTACGACCTCGTCGCGTCGGTGCTGACGCCGCACCCGGCATCGCAGTGGGCGCGCGGCCTGCCCGACGAGGTGCTCTCCGGCGCTCCGAAGGGCTACACAGACGCGGTGCTCGACGACGAGTTCCCCCTGTCGATGTTCTTCGAGGCGCTCGAGAAGAAGATGCGCGACGTCATCGCCTCGACGGAGGGCATCACGGGGCGCTCGGCCTGATCCGCACCCGGCGTCAGCGCCGCGGGTCGCCCTCCGCGGCGTCAGCGCCGCGGGTCGCCCTCGGCCGACCCGGCGATCACGTCCTTCGGCGAGATGACGGTCGGCACCGGCGCGGCGGATGCCGCGGCGTCGGCGCCCGGCGCGGGATCCGACCGCGAATACCTCGCCGACAGGATCCGGTACGAACGGGTCGTGAACGCGAGCAGCGTCAACACGACCATCGCGAAGCCGGCGAACAGGAACACGAGCGCGATGCCGCGCGCCTGTCCATCGCCGAGCAACCACCCCCACGCGTCGCGTCCGGCATCGGACTCCATGTACGGGATGACCCAGAACTGCGCGATCGGCGCGATGAGGAATGCCGTCACGGGCGCGGCGGCCGCCTCGAAGGTCGCCGCCGCGCCGAACACGCGCCCCTGCGACGTGAACGGCACGACCTTCTGGATGACGGTCTGCTCGGCCGATTCGATGATCGGGACGAGCGTCATGTACGCCCAGATGCCTGCGGCATACAGCCACCACCAGTCCCGGATCGTGAACAGCGCCCCCAGCAGACCCATCGCGATGACGGCGAGCAGCATCGTGCGGAGCGGGTTGCGCCCAAGTCCCCACTTCGCGACGACCGCACCACCGATGATGAACCCCGTCGCCGTGACCCCGAGCACGACGCCCCAGATCTTGACGTCGAAGAGCGTGAGCCCGTAGGGATCCATCAGCGCCATGTAGACACCGCCGATGAGGTTGTTGAGCGTCGAGAACAGGATGAGAGCGAACAGGCCGGGCACGACGCGGATCGCGGCGGCCGCACCGCGGATGTCGATCGCCTTCGCACCCGGCGTGCGCTCGGGCTCCTCCTCCGGAATGCGCAGCGTCAGCAGGTGCGCGAGCGCCACGACCGTGAGCCCGATCGCGATCGCGAGGGTCCAGCCCATACCGAGAAGGCCCACTGCGAGACCGGAGAACACGCTGGTCACGAGGAAGGCGAGGCCCTGCACCGTTCCGACGAGGCCGTTCGCGTTGGCGTGCCGCTCCGTCGGCACGAGCAGCGTGACGGTCGTCGACAGGGCGATGTTCCGCAGGTTCTCGACGACGGCGCCGGCGAGGATCGTGGCTGAGAAGATCCAAAACCAGGGGCCGCTGAGGTCGAGGATCGCCGCCTCCGGCAGCATCAGGTAGACGACGCCTGCGGTGAGGAACGCTACGAGCGTGAACAGAGCCGAAACCACCATGACGCGGTGCTTGCGGTGTCGGTCCACGATCGTGCCGAACACCATGCCGAGCACGGCGAGCAACAGCATGTAGGCGCCGCCGATGATGCCGGTCGCGAGCACCGACCGGGTCTCGAGGAAGACCCAGAACGTCAGCGCGAACCACAGGAAGCTCGTCGTGACGTTCGCCGCCGCGGTATTGACGAGCACGCCGAGGAACGTGCGCATGCCGCCCGCCGGCTGCAGCGCGGCGGGCGGCACGGCATCCGCCGCACCGTCGGGCACCTCCGCTGATCCCCCGCGATCGCTCATGGCAGCGACGCTACTCGGCGCCTCCGACATTCGACACGGGGGCGGCGCGAACTAGGCTGGATCGTCGTGAGCACCCTGCATGACACGAGCGTCCGCGGCTTCGCGAGCGACAACTACTCCGGCGTCCACCCCGAGGTTCTGGCCGCGATCGCGGCCGCGAACGACGGCCATCAGATCGCCTACGGTGAGGATGCCTACACCGCCCGCCTGCAGGAGGTGTTCGCCCACCACTTCGGCGAGGGCGTGCAGGCGTTCCCCGTCTTCAACGGCACGGGCGCGAACGTCACGGGCCTCCAGTCGATGCTGCCCCGCTGGGGCGCTGTCATCGCGGCATCCACCGCGCACATCAACGTCGACGAGGGCGGAGCGCCCGAGCGCGTCGCGGGCATCAAGATCCTGAACGTGCCCACCGACGACGGCAAGCTCACGCCCGAGCTCGTCGACCGCGAGGCGTGGGGCTGGGGCGACGAGCACCGCGCGCAGCCGCTCGTCGTGTCGATCACGCAGTCGACCGAACTCGGCACGCTGTACACGCCTGACGAGATCCGCGCCCTCGCCGACCACGCGCACGAGCGCGGCATGCGCCTGCACCTCGACGGCGCGCGGATCTCGAACGCCGCCGCCGCGCTCGATCTGCCGCTGCGCGCGTTCACGACCGACGTCGGCGTCGACGTGCTGAGCTTCGGCGGCACGAAGAACGGCGCCCTCGGCGGCGAAGCCGTCGTCGTGCTCGACCCCGCGGCATCCGATGGACTGCTGTTCCTGCGCAAGCTCAACATGCAGCTCGCGTCGAAGATGCGCTTCATCTCGGCGCAGCTGATCGCGCTGCTCGAGGGCGACCTGTACCTGCGCAACGCGCGGCACGCCAACGCGATGGCCGCGCGACTGCGCGCCGGTGTCGAGGCCGGGCTCGCCGACGGGACGATCACGGGCGTCGGCTTCAGCCAGGCGACGCAGTCCAACGGCGTGTTCGCGACGCTGCCCGACGGCGTGGCCGACGAGCTGCGCCGCGCGTTCCGGTTCTACGACTGGGATGCCGCCAAGAACGAGGTCCGCTGGATGTGCTCCTTCGACACGACGGAGCAGGACGTGGATGCCTTCGTCGCGGAGCTCGCCCGCCTCACCTGAGCCCGCTCCGCGAGAGGGAGAAAGCGCGGGTCAGGCCTCGGTGGTCTCGTCCAGGCCCGCGGCGAAGTCGGCGTCGGGCTGGGCGGGGTCGATGACGGATGCCGCGTCGAGGTCCGCCTCGCCGGCAGCGCCGGCGGCGCCCTCCGAGCGCATGAGCTCCTTGACCTCCGACATGAAGCTCGTCAGCTGCTGCTGCTGCCAGCGCAGCTGGCGCGTGCGGTCTTCCGCGTCGCGCAGCACCGATTGCGAGTGCGTCGTGACCGAGTCGATGATCTTCTGCGCCTTGACGCTGGCACGGTCGAGGATCTCGCGGGCGCGCAGCTTGGCATCCGCCTCGAGCTGCTGCGACTGGGCCCGCATGAGCTTGTCGAAGTCGTCGGCCTTCGCCGTGATGCGCTGCGCGTGGTCGATCGACGCGGCGACCTGGTCGTTGGCATCCTGCGTGATGCGCTCGGCGTGCGCGACGGCCTGGTTGTGCAGCATCAGGAACTCCTGCTGCGCGTCATCCTGACGGCGCGTGAGCGACTCCTCGAACTCGAGCACGCGCATGCGCTGCTCGCGCACGGCGTCTTCGGCCTCGCCGCGAGCCTGCTCGCTCTCGCGAGCGACGAGCGAGCGCAGCGCCGCGGCGCCCTTCTCGGCCTCGGTGCGGATCGCGGCGGCCTCCTGGTCGGCCTGCGCGACCTTCTCGGCGGCGTGCGCCGACTCGCGCTCAAGCTGCGCGCTGTGCGCCGTCAGCTCGGTCTCGATGCGCAGGCGCGCCTGCGCGGCGTCCGTCTCGGCCTGCGAACGCAGCGCGTCGGCATCGGCCTGCGCACCCGCACGCTGCGCCGCGATCTCTTCACGGGCGGCCTCGAGCAGACGGTCGGCCTGCACGCTCGCGTTCTTGATGATGACGGATGCCTGCTCCTCCGCCACCCGCAGCACTTCCTCGAACCGCTCGCGACCCTTCGTCGACTCGTCGGCGGCATTGACGAGCTCGTCGCTGAGCGTCTGCACCTTGTCTTCGGCGTTCGACGCGCGGGCCGACTCGACGGCGAGGTCGGCCTCGAGGCTCGCGGTCTTCGACTCGAGCGCCGAGATCGTCGCGAGGTGCTCCTTGACCTCGAGCTCGATGCGGTGCTGCTTGTCCTTGAGCTGGGCGAGCTCTTCGGAGTGGCCGGTGCGCTGCGCCGTGAGCTCGGCGATCGCGGCATCCACTTCGGCCTTGTCGTAGCCGCGGAACGTCGTCGTGAACACGCCGCCACCGGAGCTTGCGGCGGCGGACGCCGGAGCACTCGCCATCAGCTCGTCGAACGGGGAGGAGCCGGACGGCTCGTCGCGGTGGGGCAGATCAGACAAGGGGCGCTCCGCTTCGACGCAGGCGGCGCCAAGGTTGCGCCGCGGTGGGGGTGTCGGCCCGGGTCGGCCGACACGTGGAAGAATACCTGACCTCGGGGTCCGATAGACCACGCCACGGATGCGCGGGGCGTTCGGGCCGCCCCGCGCATCCGCAGTTTCATCGCGAGACCGTGACCTTCACCGGCGCGCTCACGGTCGCTCCCGCGGAGTTGCGGAACTCGACCGTGTACAGGTACGAGCCCTTCGGCTTGCCCGTGACGGCCAGCGTCGCACGCTGCGCGCTCGGCGAAGCCGCGGTCAGACTGCCCGACGAGACCTCGGTGCCGTTCTCGAAGAACCGGTACGAGGTGGCGTTCGTGCCCCACCACAGGTCGGCCGTCACGGTGTAGTCGCCGTCGCCGTCCCAGTTGTCCGCCGAGAGCACGGGCTTCGCCGGCGAGGCATCCGTCACCTTCACGGTCAGCGGCTGCGTCGCCGTCGCACCCTTCGAGTTGACGAGCTCGCCCGTGAACACGTAGGTGCCGTTGGACAGGCCGGTGATGTCGACGACGGCGCGCTGCGCGCCGGGGGTCAGCATCGTGAGCGGCACGCTGCCGACCAGTTCGCCGTCACGGTAGAGCTTGAACAGCGACCCGTTCTGGCCCCACCACAGGTTCATCGTGACCTGGAACGTGCCGTCCTTCAGGCCGGTGTCCCACCCGTCGTTCGACGACAACACGCCGACCGCCGGACGGGCCGTCGCGCCGTCGTTCGACGCGACCTCGGGAAGAGTGACGGATGCCGACACCGCCGACCGCTCGCCTTCGCCGTTCGCTCCGACACCGGCGACCTCATAGGCGTGCGTCGATCCGAGCGCGAGGCCCGTCACGGTGCACTGTGTCGCGGTGGTCTCACAGACCGGCTCGGTGCCGCCCTGCTCGTACACGCGGTACCCGACGAAGCCGGGCCCCGTGGGCGCCGAGGCATCCCACGCGACGTCGATCGAGGTGTCGCCGGCCCGTGCCGCCGTCACGTTCTGCGGCGCGCCGGGCAGCGTGTCGTCTGCCACGGCGAGCCACGAGATCACCGGCTTCTCGCTGCCGGCGCCCTCGTTCGTGACGACGTAGTCGACGGTCGCGGCGGCGGTCAGCGTGAACGTGAGGTCTGCCGCGACGCGAGCGTTCGAGCCCGACAGCGGGATGCTGCCCTTCGCGAGCTCCACACCGTCGACGGATGCCGTGTGGTACATCGTGCGGCTCACGCCCCACCACTCGGTGAACCCGCCCGTCAGCGTGTACGTGCCGGCCTCGAGCGGCAGGTGGTACACGAGCCGCGTCGTGTCCTGGTAGTACCCGGTGGAGTACTTGTCGTTGATGTCGGTCGAGGCCTTGACCTTCATGCCCGACGCGTCGTAGCCCCACTGATCGGCCGCGGTCGACACCTGATCGACCTTGTCGTTGCGCAGCGCGACGGTCGCGGCGACCGCCGAGTACTGCGGCGATGCCCCGCCCGACGTGCCGGCGTCGATGTAGTAGACGAGTGCCGCAGGGATGATCTCGAAGCCGGCCACGACGGGCTGGTCGGTGTCGTCCAGGCGGCCCGTGACGGTGAGCTTCTCGTACTCGGTGCGGGTCTGGGCCGCCGACGCGGCATCCCACGTCACCGCCCTCTCCGTTCCCGCGACGGTCACCGTCTCGGGCAGTTCCGCGGTCGTCGTCAGCGCGCCCTGCACGCCGAGGTCGCGCGGCAGGCTCTGCACGTACACCAGCGCGAGGCGCGCGTTGTAGCCGCTCGTGCCGTTGGTGCCGAACTCGATGTCGACGATGCCGTCGGCATCGGTCGTCACGGTCTGGGCGACCGCGGTCGCAGCTCCCGTCGAGGTGGCGGTCTTCGTCGTGGACGCACCGGCGGCCGTCACCTTGGAGTAGACGTTGGTCGTCAGTCCTGCGCGCGGCGCCTGCACCCCGACCACGTTGTACGAGCCTGCCGGAAGGGTCAGGTGGTACGTGATCGGCTTGTTGTAGTCGGCACCGACGTACGACGAGCCCCAGTCCTGCGCGCTGCCGGCGGCGAGCGTCGTCGCGGTCGTCGTGTAGCCCCACGTCTTGTCGGCGCTCACTCCGTCCCACTTCTGGTCGCTCGCCTCGTTCAGCAGAGCGGGGCTGGATGCCCGGGCGGCGGCGAACGCCGATCCGTCGCCACCGGCCGAGCCGCTGTCGATGAAGTAGGCGAGGTCGGCGGGGGCCACCAGGACCGTCGCGGTGAATCGCTGGTAGACACCCGACGCGAGCTTCTGCGTCGAGCGGCCTGTCGCCACGAAGGTCGCGAGCTCCGCCGTGGACTGCGCCGCGGTGACACCGGCCTGGCTCCAGGTTGCCGCCACGTCGGCGCCGTCGAGCGTCACGGTGGCCGGGAGCGTCCGCGCACCCGCGTCGATCGCGATGACGCCGAGATCGACCACGTCGGCGCTGACATCCTTCGGGGTCAGCCCGTCGGCGGCGGCCTGCAGCCGGCCGACGATCGCGGCTGCGCCTTCGGCGTCGAGACCGAATGCGACGGGGTCTGCCACCGCGGCTTCGGCATCGGCGAGGACGGCGGCGAACACGGCCCACGTCTCGGGGCTGTACTCGGCCTCGGCGCGGTCCTGCACGGCCGCGACGGCGGCCGCGAGGGCCGTCGTGTCGACCTGCGACGAGTCCGCCGTCGCGGTGATCACGCCGACCGCGTCGACGTTGATCGATGCGTCATTCGCGGTGCGCAGGACGACCGTGTGCGCGGCATCCGAGAGCCCGCGCAGTTGGAACGTCGTGCGCTCGCTGCCCGACGCGAACGTCGGGGCGGCCGTCGCGATCTGCACGCCGTCGACGATCACGTCGAGGGTCGTCGTGCCCGCGTTGGTGCCCAGGATGTCCAGGCCCGTGCCGGTGAACGAGTAGGTCAGCGTCGCGCCCTTCTTCGTGCTCTTGGACGCCGTGCGCTGCCACTCGAACATGCCCTGCCCGTTGACGTGGCTCCAGTCCGCGTCGAAGGCGAGCACGGGAACCGAGGTGTCGGCCCAGCTCGTCTGGTGCATGCCGTCGATCACGGTCGCGTAGTACGGCGTGTACCCCGGCACGGTCTCGACCGTGAGGTTGTCGAACTGCACGAACGTGAAGCTCGAGCCGAGCTGGATGCGTCCGGTCGACTGCGGCGAGGCATCCGTGTAGCTCGCGATCTGCACGCCGTTGACGGATGCCGTGTAGACCGAGCCCGCGACGGTCACCGCGATGCGGTTCCACACGCCCGCGCCCGCCTGGAAGGCGACCTCGGGGGTGTTCGCGACGGTGCCGGTCGACAGCGTCGCACCGAAGCGCATGAACATCCATGCGCCGGTCGGGTCGATCTTCAGCTCGGCCGCCGACACGCTCTGGCCGTTGGCCGTGCCGCCCTGCTCGCGCGCGCCGATCGTCGCGTACTGCGACCCGGTCGCTTCGAACAGCACGTCGGCGCCGACGGTGTAGTTGGCCCAGCGGGCATCACCGATCGTCGTCTTGGGGTCGCCGCTGTTCCAGGCGCCGCCGGCCATGCCGGGGCCGACCTGCTGGCGCAGCACCCGGTCGTGTCTCGGATCGCTCGTCGCCACCGATTCGAACGCGCCGTTCGTGTCGTTCGTGTAGCGCGGCGTCGCCCCCGCATCCTCGCTCTGCACGTTCGGCGTGCCGTCGGGTTTGGCCTGCGCGCCGCGCGTCTCGAGGAAGCTCTCGCCGGTGTCGACGAGAGCGCCCGTCGCGGGGTCGTAGCCGCTGATCGTGGGCTGCTCGGCGTAGTCGAAGTCGTCCGCGTACAGCGTCGCGTCATCGGTCACGCCGTTGACCTGACCCGAGGCATCCGTGTCGAGCACATCGCGCCCGCCGTCGGCGTCGGTGTACTCGGCCGAGCTCGGCAGCGCGCTGCCGTAGCCTGCACGCGCGGTGACCGCGCCGTCTGTTCCCGTCACCGCGTGGTCGAGCGTCGTGAAGGTCAGCGCCGACCACGGCTTGACCGTGAACGTGTACGAGCCGTCCGCCGCCGGCGCGATCTCGCCGATGGGCTGCAGGTAGTTCGCGTCGTACGCTTCACCGTCGTCGGCGGCGCGGGTCTCCCACAGCTCGCCGGTCGCGTCATCGCCAAGGTTCAGGTCGCTCGCGGCGATGCGGTAGGTCTTCGTGAACTTCGAGTCGTTGATGATCACGGTCGAGAAGTCCGACGCGTCGGGGGCGGCGAGCGTCGTGTACGACGCACCACCGGCCCGCGCACCGCTCGGCGGGTTACCGGTGCCCAGCTCGCTCTTGGAGGCCTGCGGGATCGCCCGCCAGATGCCGGCCGTGTTGTCGTCGTTCTCCCACCCGAGCGTCGCGAACTGCGTGAACTGCTCGAGCACGGCCAGTCCGCCGTCGTAGGCGATCCACCCCGACCACGGCTCGCGCGCGTTGACGAGCTCTTTCGACGAGTACTGGAACCCGTCGTAGAACGACCCGATCGCCGGCTGGAAGATGTTCATCGTGCGACGCGACGCGGCGAACCCGGTGGTGACCCAGTTGCCCATCTCGAGGGCGCTGTTGGTGCCGCCGAACTGCGTGCCGATGCCGCCCTGCTCGTCGCTCGCGGTGTTGTTGGGGCGATCTGCCGAGCTCGAGAAGGTCGACTGACCCTCCGAGTTCCAGACCTCCTTGTCGAGCTGCTCGGCGATCTTCTTCATGTTGCCGGCGCTGTCGTCGGCGCTCGAGTAGTGGAAGCCGACGACGTCGACGGCATCGCGCAGTGACGAGTCGGATGCCGCGGTCATCGCGTTCCCGAACGACACCGGCGGCGTGCCCACCGTGTCGGCGGCGACCGTCTGAATCGCGTGGAAGAGGTCGGCTTCTTCCGTCGAGGCGAAGCCGTTATTCGGGTCATCCGCCGTCGCACCCTCGTAGCCGGCGGTGTCGTTTCGCAGCCACGACGAGAAGTTCTTGTACAGCTGGACGTTGGGGCTGGACGTCTCGTTGGTGTCGGGGTTGATCGAGTCGACCACGACCCCGAGCTCGCGGTACGCGACGAGCACCGTGTTCTTGAACCAGATGTACTGGTCGGCATCCGTCGTCGCCCACGCGGGACGGTTCCAGCGCAGCAGGCTCACGTGCACGTCGCCGTGCGCGACGAGCTCGGCGTCGGCCGCGAGCTGGAAGCCCGGCTCGCGCAGCACGTTCGGGTACTCGTCGCGCGTGCGCATCGTCGCCGCATTGGGGCCCGTCGAGGTGTTGCGGTCGTTGCCCATCTCGATCTTGACGGTGTTCATGATCGGGTGATCGCCGCCGAAGAGCGTCTCGATGAGCTCCCAATACGCGTCGGGGTGCTGCGCCTTGTAGTCCATCAGCAGCGCGCTGGTGGAGTTCGCCGACAGCACGCCGAAGCCCTTGAAGGTGAGGCCGTTGCGGTTCTGCGCGGCGGTGGCGACATCGGCGCCCGTCACGTTGACGGTCACGGTGTCGGTCGGCGCCGCGATCGCGGGCGCCGCCGCGACGAGGCCCGTGCCGATCACGGCGACCGAGGCGATCATGGCCATTCCGGCCCGCAGTCGACCAGTGGGGGATCCGGTCTTTCCGCGCGGCATCATTGCCTTCGACATCTGCACAACTCCGTTCAGGGGCGACGCGAGGGCACGGCTTCGTGTCCTCGCGCAAGATCCTGGCGTCGCGGCGCGTGCGACGGGAAGAGAAACGAACACAGTCGATCATGATTGAGCGCATTCGAAACCAGATGTACGCTGACGCACATCATGGAATCTGAGCCCCGCGCGTTCGGTCTGTCGCGCCGCGAACGCATCCTCGACGAGCTGCGCCGCGTCGGCTCGGTGCGCGTCGCAGAGCTCGCCGTCCAACTGGGCGTCTCGGAGCTGACGGTGCGGCGCGACATCGGCCAGCTCGCCGACCAGGGCCTGCTCACCCGCGTGCACGGCGGCGCCACGCTGCGCAGCCGGCTCGACCGGTCGGTCCCGAGCTCCGCCGCCAGTGCGCCGGTGCGGTTCCGCGTCGGGATGATGGTGCCCTCGCTGAGCTACTACTGGCCGCACGTCATCATCGGCGCGCGGGCGGCGGCGACCGAGCTGGGCGTGCAGCTCGTGCTGCGCGGAGCGACCTACTCGGTCGACGACCAGCGCCGTCAGATCGCGTCGCTGGTCGAATCAGGCACCCTGCACGGGCTGATCGTCGCGCCCGAAACGCTCGGACCCGACGGTCGCGCACTGCTGCACTGGCTCGAGTCGCTGCCCATCCCCGTCGTGCTCGTCGAGCGGCGGGCGCCGTCGACGCTCGCGCTGACACACCTCGAGTGGGTGACGACCGACCACGTGTTCGGCGGCGCGCTCGCGGCCGGCCACCTCGCTTCGCTCGGTCACCGGCGCGTCGGCATCCTCACTTCGGCGGGATCACCGACCTCATGGCAGCTGCGCCGCGGCTGGGAGCGTGCGGTCGCCGATCTGGGGCTGGAGTGCCCGGTCGACATCGACGGAGCGCTCGACGACCTCGACAGTGCCGCGCGCGAGGCCGCGATCGTCGACGTGCTCGCGCAGTGCCGGGCGACGTCGACGACCGCGCTGCTCATCCACAACGACCCGCAGGCTCTGCTGCTGCAGCAGTACGCGCGCGACCACGGGTGGACGATCCCCGATGACCTCGCGGTCGTCGCCTACGACGACGAGGTCGCCGAGAGTGCCGAGCCGCCCATCACCGCCCTGCGGCCCCCCAAGCAGCACATCGGCCGGCTTGCGGTCGAGACGATGGTCGACCGCCTCATCGACGGCCCCGACCGCCCCGCGCAGCGCGTGTACGTGCTGCCGGTCCTGCAGCCCCGCGAGTCGACGGCCGCCGTGCGCTGAGGCATCCGGTCACGGGCGCCCCTGGAGCCACGTGCGCAGGCTCGGCCGCCAGTGCTGCGCGACGTAGGTGACGGCCTCGTCGACGCCGAACGAGCGGGTCGAGTTGCCGACCCGCACCCACAGGTCGGTCGCACTGCCCTGCGCGAGGAACACGGGCTCGGGCGACCGCGGGCAGCGCAGCGCGCACAGGGTGCGGCCGTCGACCTCCGCGAATCGGATCACCGGCAGCGCCGCCGCGTTCTTGCCGAGCGTCGCCGACAACAGGTCGCGCAGCCACAGCTCGAACCGGTCGGCGTCGGGGGTGCGCAGCGTCGAGAAGTCGCGTTCGAGTCCGATCGGATGCCCCGCATCGTCAGCTCCGATGACCAGCGTGCCGCCGCGACTGTTCAGGAAGGCCGCGACCGTCTTGGCGACGACGGCCTCCATGCGGGCATCCTTCTTGTCTTCGCGCACGTTCCAGCGCGCGGTCTCCTTGAACTCGACCCGCTCAGACTCGCCCGCAGCCAACAGCGCCGCGATGTCGATGTCGCGGCGACTGCCCCGGCCGACCGCCGCGACGGCCGCGACCGCGAAGCTCAGGCCGACGCTGCACCCGAGGACGACGAGGATCGTGGTCGTCATCCACAGACGCTGCCCGAACAGGAAGAGGCCCGCCAGCAGCAGGCCGAGGCTCATCCCGAGGATCGCGACGATCGTCATGACGGGCAGTGAGAGCGAGAGCCGGCGGCCGAAGACGGCGCGGATGCCCCGCGCGATCAGGTACGAGAGCAGCAGGACGACCGGTAGCGCGACTGCGAAGTCGACGAGCGTGGGACTGGCGGGCACGGCGCGCTCAGCGCAGCGCGCCGACGGAGGCGAGCGCCTGACGCACGAGCGTCGAGCGGCCGCCCTCCATCTCAGAGGCCAGCGAGTCGGATGCCGCTTCTTCGGGGGTCATCCACGTCACCTCCAGGGCATCCTGCCGCGGCTCGCACGTGCCCGTCACCGGCACGACGAACGCGAGCGAGACGGCGTGCTGGCGGTCGTCGTGGAACGCGCTGACGCCCGGGATCGGGAAGTACTCTGCGACCGTGAACGGCACCGGCTGCGGCGGCAGCAGCGGGAACGCCATCGGGCCGAGGTCGTTCTCGAGGTGACGGAACAGGGCGTCGCGCACGGTCTCGCCGTAGCGGACGCGCCCCGAGACGATCGAGCGGGTGATCTCGCCGAGCGGCGTCGCGCGCAGCAGCACGCCGATCTGCGTCACCTGGCCCATGCCGTCGGTGCGCACCGGAATCGCCTCGACGTAGAGGATCGGCAGGCGCCGGCGCGCTTCGGCCAGCTCGATATCGGTCAGCCAGCCGGGATTGGCGGCGTTGCCCGGCGCGGGCGAGCCGAACGTGCCGTCGCCGAGCGGATGCCCGCCCGTGCCGCCTGTGCGCCCGATGTCCGCGCCGAGATCGCGCAGCGGATCGCGCGGCGTCCCGTCGTCGTCGCGCTCGTTCGGATCGGGGTCGGGGGTGCGAACGGCCATGCCTCTTGTATACCCCGTCGGCGCGGTGGCGGCGGGTCGTTGTGGCGGCGGTTGCTGTGGCGGCGTCGCTGCGGCGGTTGCTGCGACGGGTCTCTGCGGGGAGTCCCTGCGATGGAGTCCTGCGAAGATGTCGCCATGAGCGATTCGCCTTTTGACAGCGCAGGCGTCGAGATCCCCGACCTCGATGCCGAGGCCGTCCTGTGGTCGGCACCGCCCGGTGAGCGTGCGGGTCGGCCGTTGCTCGTGCTGTTGCACGGCTACGGGTCGGAAGAGCGCGACCTGTTCGGCCTCGCGCCGCACCTGCCCGCAGAGTTCGTCGTCGCGGCGGTGCGCGCGCCGCTCAGCCCGCCGTTCCCGACCCCCGGATGGTCGTGGTACCCGATCGAGGGGCTGCGGGGACGCGCGCCAGGAGCGGCGACAGCGGCGACCGAGCGGTTCCTCGCCTGGCTCGACACCGCGACGGATGCCGCGGCGCCCGTCGGCCTGCTCGGGTTCTCGCAGGGCGCCGTCATCTCGATGCAGTCCCTGCGACTACGCCCCGAGCGGTTCGCGTTCGCCGTCAACCTCGCGGGCTTCGTCGACGGCGATCCGCTGCCGACCGACTCCGCGCTCGCGGCCGTGCGACCGCCGGTCTTCTGGGGTCGCGGCGCGCGCGATGAGGTGATCCCCGCAGACCGCGTCGCCCACACCGTGGAATGGCTGCCCGCGCACGTCGACCTCAGCGGCCGCGTCTACCCCGGCCTGACCCACAGCGTCTCGCAAGAGGAACTCGACGACGTGCGCGCGTTCCTCGACCTGCAGCTCGAGCGCCTCGCGGAGTGACGCCGGCGCACCTGGTCGTGTGCCGACCGCAATAGCTCAGGAGTCGCGCCCGCCGCCGCTCCCGCCTGCCGCGGGATGTCGCGGGATTCCGCGGCGTGTTCAACCACGACGCCCCAGATCTCCTGAGTTATTGCGGAGGGGCCCCGCCGACCGCGCGCGAAACCGCGCCGACCGGCCGCGCTGCCGCGCACGGATCGGGCGCTCAGGGGCATCCGGTAGAGTGTCAGGGTCCCTGTCCCGAGTGTGAGGAAGACCGTTGAAGGGTTTCGACGCCGCCGCGAAGTAATCGCGCCGCACCGTCGACCCCTCCGATCCGGGGATCTCTCGACACGTCGGCGCATCCATTCCGCGCCGACGACCGTCGACTTCACACCTTCTGCGGGTGAGTGCGGGTGCGCGGCGTTCGCGCACCCAACCACAGGGAGGCATCCCATGCCCGTACTCAGCACTTCCGCGGTCGTCCTCGACCGCCTCACCTTCACCTGGCCCGACGGCACGCCCGCGCTGCGCGAGGTCTCGGGCGCCTTCGGCACGGGCCACACAGGCCTGGTCGGCCGCAACGGATCCGGCAAGTCGACGCTGCTCGCGCTCATCGCGGGGGCACTGACCCCGGCATCCGGCACCGTGACCGCCAGCGGCGCGATCGACCTGCTGCCGCAGCGACTCACGCTGCAGACCGACCGGCGCGTCGCCGATGTGCTCGGCGTCGGCGCGGCGTTGGATGCCGTGCGCGCGATCGCCGCGGGCGACGTCGACCCCGCTCGGTTCGATGCAGTCGGCGACGACTGGGACGTCGAGGCCCGCGCAACCGCCGCGCTCGACGAGGCCGGGCTGCCGCCGGGCGCCCTGGATCGCCGCGTTGGCGAACTGTCCGGCGGCGAAGCCGTGCTGGTCGCGCTCGTCGGAGTGCGGCTGCGGGGTGCGCCGATCGCCCTGCTCGACGAGCCAACGAACAACCTCGACCGTGACGCGCGGGCGCGCGTGCACGAGCTCGTGCGCCGCTGGCGCGGCACGCTGATCGTGGTCAGCCACGACACGGCGCTGCTCGAGCTGATGGACGACACCGCCGAGCTGTACGGCAGCACGCTCTCGACGTTCGGCGGGCCGTACTCGCAGTGGCGCGACGCGCTGGATGCCGAGCAGGCCGCTGCGCGGCAAGCCGAGGCATCCGCCCGTCAAGCCGTGAAGCGCGAGAAGCGCGACCGCATCCACCAAGAGCAGGTGCTCGCGACGCGCGCCGCGGCCGGTCGCAAGGCCGCCGGCGAGAAGCGCGTGCCGCCGATCATCGCCGGCGCGCGCAAGCGCTCCGCGCAGGAGTCGGCGGGGCGGCTGCGCGTCGAGGCCTCGAGTCGCGAGGCCGACGCCCGCGCCGCGCTCGACGCGGCCGAGCGGCGCGTGCGCGACGACGATGCGGTGCGCATCGACCTGCCCGACCCGGGGGTCGGGTCGGGCCGGCGCCTCGCGACGCTGTCGTCGGGCGAGCGCTCGTGGGTGCTACAGGGGCCCGAGCGGGTCGCCCTGATCGGGCCGAACGGGGCCGGCAAGACGACGCTGCTGCGGCAGCTGGTCGCCGACCCGGCGCATGACAACGACCAGACGGATGTCGGCTGCCCGGCGGATCGCGACGCGAAAGCAGGCTCAAACGGCGGTTCCGCCCCCGCCGGGCCGGGATCGAGCCAATTCAGCCTGCTTTCGGTCACGGCGACCGCGCACACCGACCGGATCGGGTACCTCTCACAGCGCGTCGACGGGCTCGACGGCGCGGAATCGCCGCTGCAGAACCTGCGCCGGGCGGCGCCGGGCGCAGGCGACGTCGAGCTGCGCAACCGGCTGGCCCGGTTCCTGCTGCGCGGGGATGCCGTGCTGCGGCCGGCCGCGGGGCTGTCGGGCGGCGAGCGCTTCCGGCTCGCGCTGGCGTGCCTCGTGATGGCCGACCCGCCGCCGCAGCTGCTCGTGCTCGACGAGCCGACGAACAACCTCGACCTCGACACGGTCGACCAGCTCGTCGCTGCCCTCGCGGCGTACCGTGGCGGCGTGCTCGTCGTCAGTCACGACGACGCGTTCCTGCGCCGGCTCGAGCCCGATCTCGTGCTCGAGTTGCGCGACGGACAGCTCGCCGAAGGCGAGCTCGACGGTGAGGAGGGGTGACCGCGCTCAGGCGAAGGGAGCCGCCGCGACCAGCGTGACCTCGATGGCGCGACCGGTCGGCGCCGTGTAGCTCACGGTCTCGCCGACGTAGTGGCCGGCGATCGCGCCGCCGAGCGGCGAGTCCGGCGAGTACACGTCGAGTTCGACATCGCCGGACTCGAGCGCGGCGGTGCGGCTGCCCAGCAGGAACGTCTCCTCCGAGCCGTCCGCGAAGCGCGCCGTCACGGTCATGCCGGGCTCGATGAGGCCGTCGTCGGGCTTGGCTCCCGTGTCGGCACGGCGGATCAGGCTGCGCAGCTCGGCGATGCGTGCGGCAGAGGCATCCGGCGTCTCGTTCAACTCGGCGAGCTCGGCTTCGAGCGCGGTCAGCGCACTCTGCGTCATCCACACCGTTTCGATCGTGTCTGCCATGTTCTTTCCCTCTTCCGGCTGAAGATATGAACCTCCAAGCTTAGCCCGCCACCGGCAGAACGGCCAGCTGGCCGCCGCGATGTCCGCCGTCCGCGCGAAGATGGAGGGATGGGCGATGTGCTCGAACGGTTCGGTCCTGCGACGCAGGACTGGTTCCGCGGCGCCTTCGCGCAGCCGACGTCGGCGCAGTCCGGCGCGTGGCAGGCGATCTCGCACGGCAAGCATGCGCTCGTGGTCGCGCCGACCGGGTCGGGCAAGACCCTGTCGGCGTTCCTGTGGGCGATCGACCGCGTGTTCCGCGAGAAGCCGATCGCCCCCGCTGACACCAAGCGGAAGAAGAAGACGGATGCCCCGGCGACGCGCGTCCTCTACGTCTCGCCCCTCAAGGCGCTCGGCGTCGACGTGGAGCGCAACCTCCGCTCTCCGCTCGTGGGCATCGGCCAGTCGGCGCGGCGGCTGGGCATCGCGGTGCCCGATGTCACGGTGGGCGTCCGCTCGGGTGACACACCATCGGCCGACCGGCGCAGACTCCTGACCGACCCGCCCGACATCCTGATCACGACGCCCGAGTCGCTCTATCTGATGCTCACGAGCCAGGCATCCGAGACACTGCGGGGCATCCACACGGTCATCGTCGACGAGGTGCACGCCGTCGCGGCGACCAAGCGCGGCGCGCACCTGGCGGTCAGTCTCGAACGGCTGGATGCCCTGCTCGAGGCCCCCGCGCAGCGCATCGGCCTATCGGCGACGGTGCGCCCCATCGATGAGGTCGCGCGCTTCCTCGGCGGATCAGCGCCCGTCGAGATCGTCGCACCGCGGGCCGTCAAGGCGTTCGATCTGCAGGTCATCGTCCCGATGGACGACATGCTCAACCCGCCTCCGCCACCGGGTGCCGATCCGCCTGATCCGGACGATGGCGAGGGCGACTGGTTCGAGGCTCCGCCGCAGCCCTCCGAGATCACCGGATCGGTGTGGCCGCACGTCGAAGAGGCGATCGTGGATCGCGTGCTCGCGCACCGCTCGACGATCGTGTTCGCGAATTCGCGACGGCTCGCCGAGCGACTCACGGGGCGGCTGAACGAGATCTACGAGGAGCGGGTGGGGTTGCGGCCCTCGACAAGCTCGGGGGCCACCTCGACAGGCTCGGGGGCCGCCTCAACGGGCTCGGGAGCCAGGTCGATGCCCGCCGAGATGATGGCGCAGGCGGGGGTGTCCGCCGGGGCACCGCCCGTGCTCGCGAAGGCGCACCACGGGTCGGTGTCGAAAGAGCAGCGGGCGCAGGTCGAGGACGAGCTGAAAAGTGGCATCCTGCGTTGCGTCGTCGCGACGAGCTCGCTCGAGCTCGGCATCGACATGGGCGCGGTCGACCTCGTGATCCAGGTCGAGGCGCCGCCGTCGGCGGCATCCGGTCTGCAGCGCGTCGGACGCGCGGGCCACCAGGTCGGTGAGATCAGCCGCGCGGCGCTTTTCCCGAAGCACCGCGGCGACGTGCTGCACACCGCTGTCGTCACCGAGCGCATGCTCGCCGGTCAGATCGAGGCGATCGCGGTGCCCGCGAATCCGCTCGACATCCTCGCGCAGCAGACGATCGCGGCGTGCGCGACGGGCACCCTCGACGTCGAGACCTGGTTCGAGACGGTGCGCCGGTCGGCGCCGTTCCGCACGCTGCCGCGCTCGGCGTACGAGGCGACGCTCGACCTGATTGCGGGCAAGTACCCGTCCGACGAGTTCGCCGAGCTGCGGCCCCGCGTCGTATGGGACCGCGATCACGGCATCCTCACCGGACGTCCCGGCGCGCAGCGCATCGCGGTCACGAGCGGCGGGACGATCCCCGACCGCGGACTGTTCGGCGTCTTCGTCGCGGGCGAGACGCAGGGCGCGCGCGTCGGCGAACTCGACGAGGAGATGGTCTACGAGTCGCGCGTGAACGACGTGTTCACCCTCGGCACAACCAGTTGGCGCATCGTCGAGATCACGCACGACCGCGTCAACGTGCTACCCGCGTTCGGGCAGCCGGGCAAGCTGCCGTTCTGGCACGGCGACGGGCTCGGGCGACCCGCCGAGCTCGGCGAAGCGCTCGGCAAGTTCTCTCGCGAGGTCGCCGGCGCGACCCCCGACAAGGCCGCCGCGCGCCTGCGCGAGTCGGGGCTCGACGACAACGCGATCAGCAACCTGCTCGCGTACCTTTCCGAGCAGAAGGATGCCACCGGCAGCCTGCCGACCGACCGGACGCTGACCGTCGAGCGCTCGCGCGACGAAGTCGGCGACTGGCGGATCATCTTGCATTCCCCTTACGGCATGCACGTGCACGCGCCGTGGGCGCTGGCCGTCGGCGCACGCATTCGGGAGCGTCTCGGCGTCGACGGATCGGCCGTGGCGAGCGACGACGGGATCATCGCGCGGGTGCCGGATGCCGAGAGCGAACCACCCGGCGCCGAGCTGTTCGTCTTCGACGCGGACGAGCTCGAACAGCTCGTCACGGACGAGGTCGGCGGGTCGGCACTGTTCGCCTCGCGCTTCCGCGAGTGCGCCGCGCGGGCACTGCTGCTGCCGCGCCTGAACCCCAGCAAGCGTTCCCCGCTGTGGCAGCAGCGGCAGAAGTCCGCGCAGCTGCTCGAGGTCGCGCGCAACCACCCGACGTTCCCGATCATCCTCGAGACGCTGCGTGAAGTGCTGCAAGACGTCTACGACCTGCCCGCGCTGCTGCGGATCGCGCGCGGCATCGCCGACCGGCGGATCCGGCTCGTCGAGACCACGACGCAGCAGCCGTCGCCGTTCGCCCGCGACCTGCTGTTCGGATATGTCGGTGCGTTCATGTACGAGGGCGACTCGCCGCTGGCCGAGCGCCGCGCGGCGGCGCTGTCGGTCGATCCGGCACTGCTGAGCGAGCTGCTCGGCAAGGTCGAGATGCGCGAGCTGCTCGACCCCGCGGTGATCGCGCAGTTCGAGGCCGAGGCCCAGCGCCTCGCCCCCGACCGGCGCGTGCGCGGGGTGGAGGGCGTCGCCGACCTGCTGCGCATGCTCGGCCCGCTCACCGCCCCCGAGGTCGCCGCCCGCCTCGCCCCCGAGCCCGGCCTGGCCCCCGAGCCTGTCGAGGGGCCGCCCGCGATCGCGACGGCGCAAGCCCAGCGGCACCTCGACGAGCTCGTCGCGGCGCGGCGGGCGATCGGGGTCACGATCGCGGGTGAAGCGCGCATCGCGGCAATCGAGGATGCCGGGCGCCTGCGCGACGCGCTCGGGGCAGCCTTGCCCGTGGGCATCCCGAACGCATTCCTCGAACCGGTCGCCGATCCGCTCGGCGATCTCGTCGCGCGGTACGCGCGCACGCATGGGCCGTTCCGCACGGCGAGCGTCGCGGCGCGCTTCGGCATCGGCGCCGCCGTTGCGCGGCACACCCTGCAACGACTCGAAGCACAAGGGCGCGTCACGAGCGGGTTCTTCCTGCCAGACGCCCCAGCCAGCACTGCCAGCAGCACCAGCACGGGCACCGACGACCTCGAGTGGTGCGACGTCGAGGTGCTGCGCCGGCTGCGGCTGCGGTCGCTCGCCGCGATCCGCGGCACGGTCGAACCGGTCACTCCCGAGGCGTTCGCGCGATTCCTGCCCGCATGGCAGCACGTCGACGGCTCCGCGGGCGGACGCCCGCTCGAGGGCCTCGACGGCGTGCTCGCGACGATCGAGCAGCTCGCCGGAGTGCCGCTGCCAGCGAGCGCCTGGGAGTCACTGATCCTGCCCTCGCGGGTGACCGACTACACGCCCGCGATGCTCGATGAGCTCACTTCAACGGGCGAGGTCGTCTGGACGGGGCACGGGTCGCTGCCCGGTCGCGACGGCTGGATCGCGCTGCACCCCACCGACGCCCTCCCCCTCACGCTCGTGCTGCCCGACGACCCCGAGCCGCCGACCGTCCTCGAGCAACAGCTACTGACCGCGATGTCAGCGGGCGGCGCGTACTTCGCCACGCAACTGGCCGCCATGACGGGAGCGAACGAGCAGGACACGGTCGCGGCGCTGTGGAACCTCACCTGGACGGCCCGCGTCACGAACGACACCTTCGCCCCCGTGCGCGCCCTGCTCGGCGGCGGCTCGCAGGCGCACCGCGCCGTGCGCCGCACGCCGCGCGCGCGGATGTTCCGCGGCACACCGCTGGCCGCCACGCGCAGCGCGGCATCCCCTCGCCCGCCCGTCGGCGGCCGCTGGTCGCTGCTGCCCGAGCCGAGCACTGACGCCGCGCTGCGCGGCGCGGCGTCGGCGAGCCTGCTGCTCGACCGCTACGGCGTCGTCACGCGCGGCAGCGTGCAGTCCGAGGGCGTGCCGGGCGGATTCGCGCAGGTCTACCGGATCCTCGCCGGGTTCGAGGATGCCGGGCACACGCGCCGCGGCTACTTCATCGAGAAGCTCGGGGCCGCGCAGTTCGCGACCTCGGCGACGGTCGACCGGCTGCGCGAGTTCGCGGCCCTTGCCGATCCGGCGCCGCTGCAGGCACTGACACTCGCGGCGACCGACCCCGCGAACCCGTACGGCGCGGCCCTTGCGTGGCCGGGGCTGGACGTCGCGCACCGCCCCGGCCGCAAGGCGGGCGGGCTCGTGACGCTCGTCGACGGCAGCCTCGTGCTGTATCTCGAGCGCGGCGGACGCTCTGCGCTCGCCTTCACCGACGACGAGAACGCGCTCGCGGCGGCCGCGCGCAGCCTCGCTGAGACGGTGCGCGCGCGGCGGCTCGACACGCTGACGATCGAGCAGGTGTCGGGTGTGTTCGTCTACGGCACCCCCGTCGGGCGGGCCCTGCAGGCGGCCGGCTTCGTCGAGTCAAGCCGCGGGCTCACGCTGCGAGCGCGCTGATGGGCGGGCATCCTCACTCGTCGGCATCGCGGGGTCACGAACTTCGCAGAATGTCACGTACTCCGCAGAGAACGACGGCATATTCTGCGGAGTTGGTCACATTCTGCGGAGTTCCCGCCGCGGCCCAGAAGGGGCACCCCTGATGCCTGAGGGCGACACCGTCTTCCGCACGGCGCGCACGTTGCACGCCGCCCTCGCGGGGCAGACGGTGACGCGCTTCGACCTGCGGGTGCCACGCCATGCGACGGCGGATCTGACCGGTGACACCGTCCGCGAGGTCGTCCCGCGCGGCAAGCACCTGCTCATGCGCTTCGGGGAATACACCCTGCACTCGCACCTCAAGATGGAGGGACGCTGGCTCGTCTACCGCCCCGGCGAGCCGTGGCGCGCCCCCGCGCACCAGGCGCGCGCGATCGTCGGCATCGAGCGGGCACAGGCCGTCGGCTTCGAGATCGCCCAGGTTGACCTCGTGCCCACCGCGCAGGAAGACCTGCTCGTCGGGCATCTCGGCCCCGACTTGCTGGGGCCCGATTGGGATGCCCCGAAGGCGGCCGCCCACCTGGCATCCGACCCTCGCCCCGTGCACGTCGCGCTGCTGGATCAGCGCAACCTCGCGGGCCTGGGCAACGAGTATGCGAACGAGGTGCTGTTCGTGCGGGGCGTCCTGCCCACGCGTCCCGCGAACGAGACGGATGCAGGCCTGGTCGACACGGCCGCGCGGATGATCCGCAGCAATCGCGACCGGCCGATCCGCACCTTCACGGGTGACGCGCGCCGCGGTCGCGAGCACTGGGTCTACGGTCGCGCCGGGCGGCCGTGCCGCCGGTGCGGCACGCTCATCCGCCGCGGCGAGCTCGGCGCGAACGAGACGAGCGAGCGCATCGTGTTCTGGTGCCCGCGCTGCCAGCGCTGAGACGCATCAGTGCCCGAGGTAGCGCCCGGGCCGGTGGTTGAGCGCGAGCACGAGGTTCAGCAGCACCGCGCCCACGGCGCTCATCAGGACGTTCGTCCACGGCACCACGAGCAGCGCCGACAGCACGATCAGGACGTCGAAGATCATCATCGTCCACCCCGCACGGAAGCCCGTGCGGTCCTGGATCTCGAGCCCGATGATGTTGACGCCGCCGACGCTCGAGCGGTGGCGGAACAGGATCAGCACGCCGACGCCGGCCAGGAGGTTGCCCGCGAGCGTGCCGTACCAGGGCTCGATCTGCGTGATCGGGAACAGCGCGTCGTGCACGAGCGCCCACGTCGACACGAGGGCGATCGAGATGACCGTCCGGATCGTGAAGTCCCACCCGCGCCGCCACACCGCGAGGAACGCGAAGGGCACGTTGATGACGGCGAACAGCACCCAGAACGGCCAGCCCGTCGCGTAGCCGAGAAGCAGCGAGAGGCCGGCCGTGCCGCCCGTGACGGCGCCCGACGCGTGCAGCAGGTGCAGCCCGAACGAGGTCAGGAAGGTGCCGGTGAGGATGCCGAGCACGTCCTCCGGGACCGAATGCGCGTTGGCCTTCTCGTCGAACACGAGGGAGGGGCCGGTCGTCGGGTCGTCGGGAGTCGCCACGGCATCCATCCTCGCGCGTCTGGGGCACGGCACGATTCATAGCCGCCGCGTAGCCGGTGCCTACGGCGCTCTCCAGGCGATCTCCGACACTGGTCCGCATGAAGAGACGACTCAAGCACAGCCTCATCGCGGGTGGGATCGTCGTCGCGCTCACCGCGACCGGCGGCACCGCGTGGGCGCTCGACCGGTTCGTGATCCCGCATGTCGTGGTCGACGACGTCGCCGCGTACGAGGCGGAGCAGAGCGCGAGCGCGACTCCCGCCGCGACCGACGACACGGCGGATGCCGAGGCATCCACGCCCGTCATCACCGACACGACCTACACGTCTGACGCTGCGTCGATCACGGTCACGCAGTACACGCAGGGCTCGGGCGACGACACCGTCACCTACTACGTCGCCGATCTGGACCTCAGTGACCCGACGGTGCTGCGCAGCGCCTTCGCGAACAACCAGTTCGGCGAGAACATCACCGCTCTGGTCAGCGAGACCGCCGAGGCCAACGGCGCGGTGCTGGCCGTCAACGGCGACTACTACGGGTTCCGCGACAGCGGCATCGTGATCCGCAACGGCGTCGTCTACCGCGACGACGGAGCCCGCGAAGGCCTCGTCTTCTACAAGGACGGCACGGTCGCGATCTACGACGAGACGCAGACGACGGCAGCCGAACTGGTCGCAGACGGCGCCTGGAACACCCTCAGCTTCGGCCCCGCGATCGTCGACGACGGCGCCGTGATCGACGGCATCGACGACGTCGAGATCGACACGAACATCGGCAACCACTCGATCCAGGGCGAGCAGCCGCGCACCGCGATCGGCGTCACCGCCGACGGGCACATCCTCATCGTCGTTGTCGACGGACGCGACCCCGGCTACAGCCGCGGCGTCACCCTCACCGAGCTCGCCGACATCATGATCTCGCTCGGCGCGACGACGGCCTACAACCTCGACGGCGGCGGATCGAGCGAACTGTGGTTCAACGGCGAGGTCGTCAACCAGCCTTCCAACGGCGGTGAGCGGGCGACGAGCGACATCCTCTATGTGGCGGGGTGATCGGATGCCTCTCGTGCTGATCCCCGCCTACGAACCCGACGATCGGCTGGTCGCGCTCGTGCGCGAGCTGACGCCACGCGGTCCCGTGCTCGTCGTCGACGACGGCTCGGGACCGGGCTACGCCGGCGTGTTCGCGGCGTGCGCCGCGGCGGGCGCGGTCGTGGCATCCCACCCGCACAATCGCGGCAAGGGAGCGGCGCTGCGCACGGGCTTCGCGCGCGCCGCGCACGACTGGCCGGGGCTCGACATCGTCACGGCGGATGCCGACGGCCAGCACACCCCGGCCGACATCAGCCGCGTCGCGGAAGCCCTGGGCGGCGTTCGAGGAGCGCAAACGGCTCCCGATCGGCCTCAGGCAGGGCAACTTGCGCTCCTCGAACGCCGCGCCACGGTCGTGCTCGGCGTCCGCGCGTTCGCGGGGTCGGTGCCGCTGCGCAGCCGCGCGGGCAACGCGCTGACGCGGCGCGCGTTCCGGCTCGCCACGGGGCGCGACGTGAGCGACACCCAGACGGGGCTGCGGGGGTTCCCGAGCGAGCTCGTGCCGTGGCTGCTGTCGGTTCCGGGCGACCGGTTCGAGTACGAGTTCCGGATGCTGCTGGCCGCGCCCACGGCCGGGATCGCACTCGAGGAAGTGCCGATCCGGACGGTCTACCTCGACGGCAACGCATCGAGCCACTTCCGTCCGCTCGCCGACTCGGCGCGCATCTATGCGCCGCTGCTTCGCTTCGCGGCATCCGCCGTCGTGGCATTCGTCGTCGACACGGGCCTGCTGCTCGTGTTGCAGGCGCTGACCGGTTGGCTGCTGCTGTCGGTCACCCTCGCCCGCGTCGCGAGCGCCGGCATGAACTTCGCGATCAACCGCAGCCTCGTCTTCGGCGCCCGCCGCACGGTGCCGCTGCGCACGGCGGCGCTGCGCTACTTCGGCCTCGCGGCACTGCTGCTCGCGGCGAGCTTCGGGATGCTGACGGCGCTGACGGATGCCGGTATCGCGACCCTGCCGGCGAAGCTCATGACCGATCTGACCCTGTTCGCGGTGAGCTTCTCGGTGCAACGGGCGGTGGTGTTCGCTCCGGATCGCCGGATCGAGCCCGCTCACACCTATGCACGGGAATGATCTGAGGGTCTCGATCGTTGTAGAAGTTCTCAGGAGGATTTCTGTGGGCAAGAACTACGTCGACATCGAAGACGATCAGGGCCGCACGCTGCGCTACCGCAAGCACGCGAACGGGCGGGGCCTCATCGCCAACGGCGCCAAGGTGCACGCGACCGCACTCGTCGAGGCGGGTGCGTATGTGGAGCCGGGCGCCCAGATCGCCGCGGGCGCGCACATCGGCCGCGGTGTCTGGATCGAGCCCGACGCCGTCATCGGCCCCGATGCCGAGATCGCGCCGCACGCGCACATCGGCTCGGGCGCGGCGATCGGGTCGGGCGCCAAGATCGGCATCCGCGCCGTCGTCGGAGCGCACGCGCGCGTCGCCGGCGGCTCACTGATCGCCGACGACACCCAGATCGCCGACGGCGAGCAGGTCGCGACCGACCGCCGCGGGCTGCGCCTGGCCGCCTGACCCCCTCGCGGGGCGGAGGCACTCACCGCGTGACCGCAATAACTCAGGAGTTCCGCACGGATCTCGACCCGAATCGGGGCCGCGGCACCGATCTGGCGCCGCCGTTCCTGAGTTGTTGCGGCGCGAGCGGCGGCTACGCTGGCGTCATGGCGGCAGCAGGCGGCCGCGGCAGCCGCGGCAAGGGCGCGGGGCGCCCGCGCGCCGCCGGCGCCGGCCGCACACCCGGCCGCAAGCCCGGCGCCGGCGCGAGGGGCACCACAAGCGCGACGAGCGAGCCCGCCCCACCGCTACCCACAGGTCCCTTCCGCCTGGGCGCGATCGAGGGTGCGACGCCCGGCAAGTGGATCGACGCGTGGAAGCAGCGGATGCCGCAGATCCCGCTCGAGCTCGTCCCGCTCGACCTGCCCGACCAGCGCGCTGCCCTCATCCAGCCAGACCCGACCGGCCTCGCGCAACCCGTCGACGCCGCCCTGGTGCGGCTGCCGATCGACCGCACGGGACTGCACGTGATCGCCCTCTACGACGAGACGCCGGTCGTCGTGTGCGCGGCCGAGTCGCACCTCACCGCCGCGGACGAGCTCACGGCGGACGACCTCGCCGGAGAGGTGCTGATCGTCCCCGAGCACCCGCCGGTGCAGGTCGAGGTCCCCGGGACGACGCAGCCGCGATTCGCCGCCCCCGCGACGGTCGCCGATGCGATCGCCATTGCTGCGACGGGCGTCGGCATCGTCATCGTTCCGATGTCACTCGCACGCCTGCATCACCGCAAGGATGCCGCGCATCGCCCACTGGTGGACGGCCCGACCTCGACGGTGGCGCTCGCGTGGCCCGCGACCGCCGACGGCGAGAACGGCCCGCTCGTCGACACCTTCATCGGCATCGTGCGCGGCCGCACCGCGAACTCCTCACGCTGACGCCGCCCGACCGCCTCACCCGGCAAGCCGCCGACCGCCCGGCCCCATCGCTCAGCGGCCCACCCGGGCACGGCAGAAGGGCCGGCGAGCCCCAGCATCGCCGACCCTTCGGACGGGCATAGATCCCCCCGAACCGCCGTCCTGCGGACTGACCGGATGCCACCTCTCCCCAGTGGTGGCCCGGTGCATCCGTATCCGTCGGCACCGAACGGTCCTTCCGATGATCAAGAGGCGCCCCCCTCACCCCTGATACATCTGCGTGAGAAAATCTCAGAATCCGTTGCCGTGGCAGACGAACGGCGATCGGATGCCCGTGCGCACACTCGCCTCGGCGAGCGCGACGGCGGGGGCGAGCCCGCCCGCGAGCCCGACGTGCAGCTGCCCGAGCAGTTCGCACGCGTCGTCGTCCGCGACGACGACGGGTGCGGCGATCACGGCCGTCGCGCCGGCGTGCTGCCAGGCCCGCGTCATCCCCACCGACTCCTCGCCCCACCGCACGGCCGAGCGCCCCGATTCGCAGGCCGACAGGATCACGACATCCGACACCCGCCGCATCCGGTCGATGTCGTAGCCGAACAGCGCGCCGTCGGCCAGCGTCAGACCGGAGAACAGCGGGTTGTCGAGGGCGTGCCGGCCGTGCGCGCTGATGTGCAGGATGTCGGCTGACGCGGCCGCGCCGCCGACGGCGTCGACCGTGGCATCCGCGCCGGTGAGCACGACCGGCTCGGTCGACGAGTCGTCGGCAGGACGCGCGGCCGCCCATGCGGCGGCACCTGTCCGTGCCTCTTCGACGCCGCGGGCGACGCGCGGGCCGACGACGAACGCGACGTCGGCGTCGACCGACGACGCGCGCCGGCCGAGCACCCATCGCGAGGCTGAGCGGGCGACCGTCACCGCGCGACCGGACAGATGCGGCAGCATCGTCCACGGGAGCCCTGCCAGCACGCCGGGTGCCGTCACGACGATGCGCCGGGCATCGACGCCGGTCAGCGGGGCCGCCACCAGCAGCGTCGACAGGCGGTCGAGGTGGTCGGCCAGCGACCGGCCGACGATCGCCATCATCGGGCCCGAGCGCACGGCCGCCGACATGTCCAGGTCAGAGCGCAGCGCCGGCAGCGCTTTGCGCGCCTCGCTCCAGCCGGGCAGGTCGACCAGCTGCGCGCCCCGCGTCGTGACGACGAGGCACGACAGCCCCTCCGGGCTGAACACGTAGTTCAGCAGGACTGTGTCGACATCCAGCGCTGCGACCGCGGCCGCAAGATCGACGGGGCGCTCGATCTCGGCCGCGCCGGTCGTCGTCCACTGCCGCCGACGCAGGCGCTCACCCAGTTCGATCGCGCGGGGGTCGCTCGTCCAGTCGTCGCTGCCGGCGTCGGCGCGCAGCATGCGCAGCTCGCTCAGTTCGGCCGCCTGCTCGGGGTCGGCCGGGGGTCGCAGCGGCACGACCTGCAGGCTCAGGTGCCGGGCGCGCTCGGACCATTCGAAGACTGTCTCGGGGCTGCGCGACTGCACCGCCGCGCTCAGTCCGACAAGCATCAGGTTGTTGCCGTACATCGACAACGACGTCTGCAGATCGAGGCTGCCGAACGATGCGCGCCAGTCCGAGAGCTCGTCGAGTCCGGATGCCGCGTGGCGGCGCGCCACCGCACCGCGGCCGGCGCGGGCGGCGCGCTCCGCGCGCACTTCGTGCGCGAGCATCCGCACCTCGAGCGACGCAGCCTCGTCGATGCGCGGCATGCGGCCGGCAGGCCGGTCGTGGCGCGCGCGCCACAGCTCGCGCGACAGGCGCAGTGCGGCCGCCTCACCGGCGAACCCCGCGCGGGTGAGCGCCGCCGCGACCGGGGTGACGTCGGCATCGTCGACCGCGACGTCGGAGACCGTGCGCCCGGCCCGGTCGATCGCGCCGCCGGAAAGGAGCGCACGCAGACGGATGCCCCGTGCCCGGTCGGCCCACGACGTCGCGCCGAGCGCCGTGAAGTGCCGGGCGGCGTGGCCGGCGGCACGCGCCGCATCGGCGGGGTCGTGGCGCAGCAGCGAGCGGGCCAGATGCAGCTCGGCCTCACCGCGGGCCTGCGCCATGCCGTTCTTGTGGAACGCACGTGCCGCATCGCGCAGCAGGCGCTCAGCCTCCGTGACGAGGCCCGCGTCGCGCAGGGCCTCGGCCATGTCGACGTCGCCGATGGCGGCGTTGGCCGCCGACTCCTCGCCGATGACGGGGCGCGCTGCGGCCATCTCCTGCATCGCCCTGATGAGGTCGCCGCCGAGCAACGCCGTGTAGCCGAGATTGTGCCGCGCCTCGGCGACGTCGATGGGCGTGCCGTGCTCTTCGTAGACCGCCACGGCTTCCTCGAGATCGGCGAAGGCCGCCGCGAGGTCACGCCGCTGCATCGCCCCGACGCTGCGGTTCATCCGCAGGTTGGCGACCGCCATCGGGTCGTCCGAGAGCGCGTCGATCGCGCGTCCGAACCAGCCGATCGCCTCGTCGAGCCGGCCCCGGTGCATGACGATGCTGGCCAGCTGCCCCGCGACGATGCCGCGTGTGTGGGCGCTGAGCGCGGCATCCGCCAGCGTTTCGCGACACAGCTGCTCGCCCTCTGCCGGGCGGCCGGTCTGGTCGAGCACGAACGCGAGCGTGCCCGCGATCCGCGCGTGCAGCTCGACGTCGTCGGTCACCGCGGCGACACCCTGCAACGCCGCCTCGGCCTCGCGGTACCGACGTTCGTTCGTGAGCGCGAGCGCGGCCGCATACAGGTCCGGCGCGGCTATCGCGGGCTCAAGGGTCACGATCCCAGCATGCCCGTTTCGCGGCTCGCGCGCGAAGCGAAGCCGCGCAGCACGCGTACCGCGCGCGCCGCGCGCGAACCCGACCGTGTCACCGGCGGTCGGGTTCGCGGCGCGCCGACGGGTTAGTCGAGCTCGTCGAGCACCTGCTTCACCACCGCGCGCGCAGCGTCGACCGAGACCGCGATCGACTCCTTCTGCTCCGGCACAGCGCCCAGGCGCGCCGCGATCATGCCCGACACGAGCGGCGCCGCGAACGACGTTCCGCTCCAGACCGCGAAGCCGCCGCGATAGTCCTCAGGGCCGATCGTCAGGCGCCGGCGCGCGTACTGGTCATCCCGCGCGGTCGCCTGCAGGCCGCCACGGAAGTCGGGGATCGTGCTCAGCACCGCGGCACCGACGGCGTACGTGCGCACCCACGGGCCCACGTTCGAGAACAGCGCCGTCGTGGCGCAGTCGGGGTTGAGCGCCCCGACCGACACGTGCTCGGCGGCCTTGTCAGCAGCAAGGCCGTTGTCGGCACCGTCCCACGCCCACAGCGATGCCGGGAAACTCGGGCGGTCGGTCGCGTCGTTGCCCGCCGAGACGACGATCGTCGTGCCGAGGTCGCGCAGCACCTTCAGCAGGTCGTACAGGTCACGTGTGTACAGACCGTCCTCCGGCGTCTCGTGGTAGTACCCGAGCGACATGTTCACCACGTCGATCGCGCGCCCACCCTTGACCCCGTCGCGGTGTCGTTGCACGAGGATGCCGAGCTGCTCGACCACCTTCAGCAGGTTCGACTCCTCGACGATGCCGCGCGCATCGGCGACTCGCACGGCGAGCAGCTCGGCATCGGGCGCGACCTGGCGCACGATTCCGGCGATGAACGTGCCGTGCCCCGCGACGGGATCGAGTTCACCGTCGAGCGGACCGTAGAGGTCGGGGTACACCTCGGGGTTCGCCTCGTCGTTGAAGCCCACCACATGCCCGTCGAGCTTCACCTCACGGTCGACGAGGTCATCGGGCAGCCACGAGTGCGCGCCGATGCCCGTGTCGAGGACGGCCACGACGGCACGACGGTGCCCGCGCTCGAGCGCTGACACCCGCGGCGACGGACCGATCCACGCGACCGGCTGCCGCCCGCCCGAGCCACAGTCGGCGTACTCGCCGACCGGGTTCGACTTCGTGTAGGGGTTGGACTTCGTGTACGGGTTCGACTTCGTATACGGGTTGGACTTCGTATACGGGTTCGACTTCGTGTACGGGTTCACCCCGATCGGATCGACCGTGAGGATGTGGTCGAGGCCGATCCGGTCGACTCCCGTGCGCCGCAGCGACGCCGGGGCATCCACACCTCCGTTCGCATCACGCACGACGTCGTCCCCCGCGAGCAGCATCCGGCGCACCTGCTGCAGCACGCGCCAGGCGTCAGGGAGGGCGGGAGAGGCAGAATCCGCCCCTTCCCGCGCCGTCAGTCGCACGCGCATCACGGCGGGCGCACCAGGCAGGCGGGCCTCGATCCGCTCGCCGTCCTTCAGCGCGGTGCCGTCGAGCCGCTCGGGCTCGGCCTCCCAGCCGAAGACGCCCGCCGCCTCGCGCACGCGCTGGAGGTTGTCGTCGAGCAGTCCCGCCCGAGCGCCGTCCGACACCAGCAGCCGGTCGGGCACGTATGCGGTCTGGAACGCCTCGATGCCATCGAGCGGTTCGATGCCGGGGTCGAGGATGGTCGCCTCGACGATCGCACCGCGGGCGCGGTCGCGCCACGACCACCCCTTCGGCTGCGCACCGGGGACGTCGATGTCTTCGGGGGTCATGCACGCTCCTTCACAGGGCCGGTCCTACCGGCGGGGGGTGGTCAGATCTCGAAACGCGGTGTCAGAAGTTCGTCGGCTGTGCCGGGCTCGGGCGGTGCAGCCAGCCGCACGCGCAAGCGCGAGATGCCCGGCGGCACGGCCTCGAACGAGAAGCGGCCGCCGTCTGAGGTGGCCGCCACTTCGGCGCCGTCCTGCACCAGCCGCACGTCGGCGACGTCGCCGTCGACCCAGCCGTCGAGACGGCTGCGGCCGCGCTCGGTCGGCGTCACGTGCACCAGCACGTTCGTGTGGCCGTCGCTGAACTGCAGCGTGAGCATGTCGGCATCCCCTCGCACGGCGGATGTCGCGTCGCTCTCGATGAGCGTCAGCAGCGCGTATTCGCGGCCGAGGTCGGCGGATGCCACGGACGCGATCATCGCGTCGACGAGTCCGCCCGGCACGGGGTCGACGCCTTCCCAGGTGCGACGCAGCGCGGCGAACAGCGCCGCGTCGTCGGTGGTCGATTCAGAGGTCATGGGTATCCTCGCTCCATCCGTCTTTCTCGAGGGCGACACGCAGCTTTCCGAGGCAGCGGCCCCGGGTCGGGCCGATCGAGCCGACCGGCATGCTGAGGTCTTGCGCGATGCGCGCATAGTCGGGGCGTTCTTCGAAGGCGACGACGCGCAGCAGTCGGCGGCAGCGCTCCTCGAGCGTCGCGACGGCGCCCCACAGGCGACGGTCGCGCTCACTGAGGTGGGCGCTCTCTTCAGCGGACGGGTCGCTGGGCAGCAGCGGCTCGAGATCGACGTCGTCGGTCGGTCTCGCACGCTGGTGCGCGCGGCCCGCGCGCCAAGCCTCGCGGCGTGCGCACGTGGTGAGCCAGCCGGCCACCGCGCGTGCGTCGTGGATGGACTCGTGCCGACGCACGAGTGTCAGCCAGGTCGCCTGCACGACGTCTTCGGCGAGCATCTGCTCGAGCCCGTAGGCGCGCACAACGTGCCACAGCACGGGCGTCATGAGCCGGACGAGGTCATCCATCGCGCGCGGATCGCCGCCCCGCCAGCGTTCGAAGCTGTCGGTCGCACGACTCCAGATCGTCACGGGAACGACGAGGTCCCCTCCGCCGGTCGGCACCGCGCCTTCGGGCACGTCGCGACGGATCGGAGGGTCGGCTTCTGTCATACCGCCCATTCTGGTCACACAAGCAGGAGGCAGGCGAGTGTCTTCGTGATACACGGCCCGGGCACTTCGTCGCGCGGCCGCCTAGAATCGTCGCCATGGCCCCGCTCGTCTATCTCTGCGCGCGTCCACAGGCGGGTGCCGCCGCGGCCGAGTATGAGTCGTTCCGCACCGCGATGCGGCTGGAGGAGACCGAACTCGACCGCTGGGATCTCGTGCGCGATCCACTGCCGGCCGACTTCGCGACCCGCTGGCGCGGGGCCGTCGTGGGCGGCAGCCCGTTCAACGTGACCGACCCCGAGTCGACCAAGACCGACGTCCAACTCGGCGTCGAGGCAGGCCTTGCGCTGCTCGCGCGCAGCGCGGCGGCGGGCGAGATGGCGGCGCTGTTCACCTGCTACGGCATCGGCATCGCGACCCGCACACTCGGCGGCGAAGTCACCCGCGCCTACCCCGAAGACACCGGACCCACCGTCGTGACGCTCACCGACGACGGCCGCCGCGACCCGCTGTTCGGGGCGCTCGCGCAGACCTTCACGGCGCTCACGGCGCACAAGGAGGGAACCGAGCGGATGCCGGAGGGCGCTGTTCTGCTGGCATCCAATGACGGATGCCCCGTGCAGGCCTACCGCGTCGGCGACACGCTGTACGCGACGCAGTTCCACCCCGAGCCGACCGGCCGCGCCTTCACCGAGCGCATGGCCGTCTACCGCGACGACGGGTACTTCGCCGCGCACGACTACGACCGCATCGCCGCGCAGGTGCTCGCGGCGTCGCTGTCAGAGCCACCGCGCATCCTGCGCGCGTTCGCGCAGACGTTCTGACGCGCCTACTCGACGCGGGTGTACTCGGCGTAGCCGCGCGGCAGGGGCGGCGTGCGCGGACCGACGACGGCGGCCGAGTCGGGCGTCAGCGTGAGCGGACCCTCCTCGCGCGGGCGGTCGTGGCGCGCCGCCGTGCTCACCCACACCTCTTCCGAGGCATCCACCTCGATCGTCCACGGCTCGGGCGACAGGTTGACGTAGACGCGCGCGGCGGCGCGGTGCAGCACCCAGCGGCCCGGGCCGACCACCTCGGCGGAGTGCCCGGCGCGGTCGGTGTCGGTCAGTTCGGGGTGGGTGCGTCGCAGGAACGCGAGGCCGCGGTACAGACTCAGCAGCCGGGCGTGGTCGCCGACGGATGCCTCGGCCCAGTCCAGCTTCGAGCGCGCAAACGTCGCCGGATCGTTGGGGTCGGGCACGAGCGACTCGTCCCAGCCCATGCGCGCGAACTCGGCCTTGCGGCCGCGGCGGGTCGCCTCGGCGAGCTCGGGCTCGGGGTGCGAGGTGAAGAACTGCCACGGCGTGGAGGCGCCCCACTCCTCGCCCATGAACAGCATCGGGGTGCCGGGAGCGGTCATCGTCAGCACGGCAGCGACCGCGAGCCGATCCAGCGAGAGGGACTGACTCAGCCGGTCGCCGGCGGCGCGGTTGCCGATCTGGTCGTGGTCCTGCGCGAAGGTGACGAGCTGCCACGACGGAACCCCGGCCGGCACCGGCGCTCCCCAGTTCTTGCCGCGGAAAGAGGAGTAGGTGCCGTCGTGATAGAAGCCGCCGCTCCAGGTCTTCGGCAGCGCGTGCGGGTCGGCGAAGTCGGCGTAGTAGCCGCCGGTCTCTCCCGTGAGGGCGACGTGCACGGCATGGTGCCAGTCGTCGGCCCACTGCGCGTGGATGCCATGGCCGCCCGCCTCCCGCGGCAGGATCATCACCGGGTCGTTGAGGTCGCTCTCGGCGATGAGGGTGAGGGGGCGACCGGATTCGGCGGAGAGCGCGTCGACGCGCGCGGCGATCTCGGCGAGGATGTGCACGGGGCTGCCGCCCGACTCGTGGAGCGCGTGCACGGCATCCAGCCGCAGTCCGTCGACGTGGAAGTCGCGCAGCCACATCAGCGCGTTGTCGATGATGAAGTCGCGCACGGCCCGCTCGTCGAGGTTGACGCTCGCTCCCCAGGTATTGCCCTGCCCGTCGCGCAGGTACGGGCCGAACTCGGGCAGGTAGTTTCCGGACGGACCGAGGTGGTTGTAGACGACGTCCTGGATCACCGCGAGGCCCGCCGCGTGGGCGGCGTCGACGAAGCGGCGGTAGGCCTCGGGGCCGCCGTAGTCTTCCTGCACGGTGTACCAGAGCACACCGTCGTAGCCCCAGTTGTGGGTGCCGTTGAAGCCGTTGACGGGCAGCAGCTCGATGTGCGTGACGCCGAGGCCGACGAGGTGGGGCAGCTTCGCGATCGCGGCGTCGAGCGTGCCCTCGGGAGTGAAGGTGCCGACGTGCAGTTCGTAGATGAGGCCGCCCGCGAGCGCCCGGCCCGGCCAGTTCTGGTCGGTCCAGGTGAAGGATGCCGGGTCGTCCCACGCCGACAGCTCGTGCACCCCGTGCGGCTGGCGCCGCGACCGCGGGTCGGGCCGTGCAGGCGTGGCCCCCGGGTCGGTAGGACTGGCCCCCGAGCCTGTCGAGGGGCCGTCCACACTGGCCCCCGAGCCTGTCGAGGGGCCGCCGCCACTGGTCGCCGAGCCTGTCGAGGGGCCGCCGCCCAGCACGAAGCCGTACTCATCCCCCGCCGCGAGCGCGACGTCGGTGCGCCACCACCCGGCATCCCCCGCCGTCAGCTCGACGTCGTCATGCCCCGCCCGCCGCAGCCGCACGCGATCGGCTCGCGGAGCCCACACCTCGATGCCCATGCCCCCATCCTGCCGCCCCACCGCAATAACTCAGGAACAACGGTCGCTGAACTGCCGCAAACGCCGGTTTCGAGCCGCGGACGGCGCGGAACTCCTGAGTTATTGCGGGCGCGCGCTCACGCCCGCACGAGCAGCGCAACCGGGTAGTCGCTCAGCAGCGCCGCGAGTGCCAGTCCCGTGGGCCCGGCCGTGGCGATGCGCCCGGTCAGCTCGTCGCGCCACCGGCCGGCCGGGAGCATGACCGCGGCATCCGCCCAGCCGCCACGGCCGGCAAGGCCGACGGGAAGCCGCGTCGCGACGGCGATCGCGCCGCCGCGGTCGAACGCGATGGCGTGAGTGGATGCCCCGCCGACGGTCTCGAGCGGCGCGTAGCGCGTGAACAGCTCGGGACGGTCGCGGCGCAGCCGCAGCGCACGGGAGACGAGCAACAGCTTCGCCGCGCCGGACGCGTCGACGGGCGGCAGCCAGCCCTCGTCGAGCCGAGCGAGCAGGCTGCGGCGCACGTCGTAGTCGACGGGGCGGCGGTTGTCGGGGTCGACGAGCGAGTGATCCCACAGCTCGGTGCCCTGGTACACGTCGGGCATGCCCGGGCCGGCGAGCTGCAGCAGCTTCGCCGACAGCGAGTTCGACCAGCCGGACGCGGTGATCTCGGCGACGAACGCCTCGACGACAGGGCGGGCGGGCCCGACCGCGGCGTCGACGAGCGCGTGCACGCCGGCCTCGAACGCGGCATCCGGAGACTCCCAGCTCGTCCCGGTCGCCGCTTCGCGGGCCGCCTTCTCGGCGTAGCCGTGCAGGCGGGCGGCGAGCCCTTCGACAAGCTCGGGGGCCAGTGCGGGCCACGCGCCGATGATGGCCTGCCAAAGCAGGTTGTCGAGCGGGCCGTCGCCGGTGCTCGCGAACCCGCGCAGCTGCGCGAGCACGTCGCGCCAGCGCTCGGGCACCTCGGCCAGCACGTCGAGGCGCGCCCGCGCGTCTTCCGAGCGCTTCGTGTCGTGCGTGGTGAGCGTCGTCATCGTGTGCGGCCACGATGCCTGCCGCCGCGCGAATGCCTCGTGGAACCGCGGCACCGACAGCGCGAAGCGCGACGGATCGCCGCCCACCTCGTTGAGCGACGTCAGCCGGCTGTACCGGTAGAACGCCCGATCCTCGACGCCCTTCGCCATCACGGGACCGGTCGTCTGCATGAACCGCGTCGCGAACTCGCCGCGCGGGTCGCGCAGGATCAGCCGCGCGACGGATTCGATATCGTCGGCGATGTCGGGGCGACGAGCGGATGCCGCGGCCACCGCCTGCTCGAGATGCTCGCGCCCGGCCGGCAGGTACGCGCGGTACACCGCGAACGCGGCGAGCAGTTCGGCGATCGCATCGCGCGCGAAGGCATCCTCTTCGAACGTGCCGCCGTAGCCGTCCGGGATCGCGTGGATGATGCGCCGCACCTCGGCCGCCTGCGCCGTGTCGGCGATGTCGCGCTTGGTGCCGGCGATCATCGCGGCCCAGTCGGCCGGAGCCCCGCGCAGGTCGGTGTCGATCGCGGTGAGCTGCCAGACCCCCGCGGGGTCGACGAGCACCCGCTCGATCTCGCCGAGCGCGTCGTACCCCGTCGTGCCGTCGGTCGCCCACCACCCGGGCAGCGACTCGCCCGGTTCGAGAATCTTTTCTACGACCACGTAGGGGCGTTTCGTCTCGTCGCTGCGCTCCTCGCTCAACGACCGGTCTGCCACCGCGGCGAGGCGGTCGAGGTAGCCGCCGGGGTCGGCGAGGCCGTCGGGGTGGTCGATGCGCAAGCCGTCGACGAGGCCCTCGCGCAGCCAGCGGACGATCTCGACGTGCGTCGAGTCGAAGACGGCCGGAACTTCGACACGCACGCCCGCGAGCGAGGTCACGGTGAAGAAGCGCCGGTAGTTCAGCAGCCGCGCCTCGCGGCGCCAGAAGCCGAGCTCCCAGTGCTGGCGCGCGAGCACGTCGCGCACCGCCGCGGCATCCGCCGTCGCGTGCAGCGGAGCCGTCCCCGGTGCGAGCGGCAGCACGAGGTCGTAGTACCGGGCGGTGCCGAACTCGGCATCCGTCTCGGGCGGTGCGACGGTGATCTCCCCCGCCGCGACGACGTCGTCGAGCTCGCCGCCGAGCACCGGCAGCCGCACGCGCCCGTCGCCGTAGGCCCAGTCGATGTCGAAGGATGCCGCGTACCGCGACGCCTCGCCGTGGGCGAGCACGTCCCACCACCAAGGATTCTGCTGCGGATCCGCGACACCCTGATGATTCGGCACGATGTCGACGAGCACACCGAGCCGCGCCGAACGCGCCGCGGCCGAGAACCGCTCGAGCCCCGCCGCACCCCCGCGCGCCTCGTCGACGCGGGTCGGATCGACGACGTCGTACCCGTGCATCGAACCCTGCGCCGACTGCAGGATCGGCGAGAGATACGCCCAGCCGACGCCGAGGTCGCTCAGATAGCCGGTGACGTCCGCCGCGGCATCCAGATCGAATCCGGCGTGCACCTGCAGCCGGTACGTCGAGGACGGGATGGATGGTCGGCGGTCGCTCATCAGCTGCTCCCGGATTGATTCTCTGAGCGGATCAGTTCGGGACTATCGGACGTGCGGCAGCTCGGCCTGCGGCGCCGGCGAGGGCACGATGTCGATCGGGCTCGTCAGGGCGGCCAGGGACGCCGCGACGGTGTGCCCGGTCTCGGGGGCATCCTGCTCGTGATCACGCACGACGAGGAGCGAACGGGCGGGAACGTCGATCGTGTCGCCGCCGCTGAGCACGACGGTATCGGCGAGCTGGCCGGCCGTGTCGATGATGACCTCCCACCGCGGACTGTACTCGGCGCGCGGGATCGTGAACTCGACGTCGTCGTCACCCGCGTTGAACAGGATGAAGAAATGCCGGTCGGTGATCTCCTCGCCGCGCCGGTCGCGCTCGCGGATGCCGCCGCCGTTGAGGAAGACCGCGATCGCGCGGCCGAAGCCCGACTCCCAATCCTCCGGCTGCATCTCGGTGCCGTCCGGCCGCAGCCAGGCGATGTCGGGAATGGGCGCGCCCTCTTCACGCCGCACCGGCCGCCCGTTGAAGAAGCGGCTGCGCCGGAACGTCGGATGCTCGCGGCGCAGGCGGGTGAGGGCGGCGGTGAACTCGATGAGCGGCTGGTCGATGTGCTCCCAGTCGACCCACGTGATCTCGTTGTCCTGCGCGTAGCCGTTGTTGTTGCCGCCCTGCGTGCGGCCGAGCTCGTCGCCGTGGCTGATCATCGGGACGCCCTGGCTGATCAGCAGCGTCGCGAGGAAGTTGCGTTGCTGCCGCGCGCGCAGCGCCAAGACGGCGGGGTCGTCGGTCGGGCCTTCGACGCCGCAGTTCCACGAGCGGTTGTGCGATTCGCCGTCGTTGTTCTGCTCGCCGTTGGCTTCGTTGTGCTTCTCGTTGTACGACACGAGATCGCGCAGCGTGAAGCCGTCGTGCGCCGTGACGAAGTTGATGGATGCCACGGGGCTGCGGCCGTCGTGCTCGTAGAGATCGGCCGATCCCGTCAGTCGCGACGCGAACTCGCCGAGCGTCGAAGGCTCGCCGCGCCAGAAGTCGCGCACGGTGTCGCGGTACTTGCCGTTCCACTCCGTCCACTGCGGCGGGAAGTTGCCGACCTGGTAGCCGCCGGGGCCGAGGTCCCACGGCTCGGCGATGAGCTTGACCTGACTGACCACCGGATCCTGCTGGACGATCTCGAAGAACGCCGCGAGGCGGTCGACCTCGTAGAACTCGCGCGCGAGGGTCGCCGCGAGGTCGAACCGGAATCCGTCGACGTGCATCTCGAGCACCCAGTAGCGCAGCGAGTCCATGATGAGCTGCAGCGTGTGCGGGTTGCCGACGTTCATGCTGTTGCCCGTGCCGGTGTAGTCGGTGTAGTAGCGCTTGTCGGTCTCTTCGAGGCGGTAGTAGGCCTCGTTGTCGATGCCGCGCATCGACAGGGTCGGCCCCAGGTGGTTGCCTTCGGCGGTGTGGTTGTACACGACGTCGAGGATGACCTCGATGCCTGCCGCGTGCAGGGCCCGCACCATCCCCTTGAACTCCTGCACCTGCTGGCCGCGCTGGCCGGCCGAGGAGTATGTGTTCTGCGGTGCGAGGAAGGCGATCGTGTTGTAGCCCCAGTAGTTCGACAGCCCCTTCTCCTGGAGCGTCGAGTCGTTGACGAACTGGTGCACCGGCATGAGTTCGATCGCCGTCACGCCGATGCGCTTGAGGTGCTCGATGATGACTGGATGCGCGATCGCGCTGTACGTCCCGCGGATCTCCTCCGGAATGTCCGGGTGCCGCTCGGTGAGCCCCTTCACGTGCGCCTCGTAGATGACGCTCTCGGCGTAGGGCGTCTTCGGCTGCCGGTCGCCCGCCCAGTCGAAGAACGGGTTGATCACGACGCCCTTCATCATCGCCTGCGCGGAGTCGTCGTCGTTGCGCGAGTCGGGATCGCCGAAGTTGTAGCCGAACACCGACTGGCCCCACTCGACCTGGCCCTCGACGGCCTTCGCGTAGGGGTCGAGCAGCAACTTGTTCGGGTTGAACCGCTGCCCGTTCTCGGGATCGTTGGGCCCGTACACGCGGTAGCCGTAGCGCTGCCCCGGCTGGACCGTCGGCAGGTACGCGTGCCACACGTGGGCATCGACGTCGCGCAGCTCGACGCGCGTCTCCTTGCCGCGATCACCGAACAGGCACAGCTCGACCCGCTCGGCGCCCTCGCTGAACAACGCGAAATTGGTACCACTGCCGTCGAAGGTCGCACCCAGGGGATACGCGGAACCGGGCCAAATCTGCATGTGCACTCTCCTGGTCGTCGACATCAGCCTAGACACCCCGCCGCCGCGGCGGTGGTCGAGATCAGCTCTACCGGTGATCGAGTGCCGAGCGTGCAGCGCTCGTGGGGCAGGGTGAGCGCGGCGCCCGCGCATCACCGCAGGTCGAGCTGCTCGTCGAGGTAGGCGGCGAGGGGGCGCGGGGCGCCGGTCGCGCTCCAGCGCACGTGCGGGATGCCCCCGGCAAGCGACAGCGGGCCTGATGCCTCGCCACGCGCGAGCGCCGCGAGGTCGATCGCGGCGAAACCCAGGTGCAGCACCTCGCCGTCGGCGAAGCCTCCGCGGGCAGCGGCCGCGGCGCGCTCGGAGCGCTCGCGCTGCGCCTGCGCGGTGTACCCGCGCACAGCTTCGGTGCGGGCGCGCAGCACTTCTGCGGTCGCGTAGACAGCGCCATCCCCGATCAGCAGCACGCCGACATGCCACGCCTCGCCGACCGGCACGATGCGCGGGGCGCGCCCGAACCCCAGCACTCGCCGCGACAACGCCCACTCGCCGAGCCGTTCACGCGGATGCCCCGCGAGGCGCGCACGCACGGCGTCGAACAGCGCCGCGGCATCCGTCCCGCCCATCACGAACCGACAGCCGCGCGTCAGCCGCGCGGCCCCGGGCGCACGCTGAGGTCGGAGATCACGGCGTCGCGCGGCAGGTCGAGCGCTGTGAGGATCGCCGTCACGACGGAGGCCGGGTCGATCCACCGTGACGGGTCGTAGTCAGACCCCTCCTGCGCGTGGACCTCGGCCTGCATCGGCGTCGCGGTGCGTCCGGGGTAGACGGTCGTGACACGCACGCCGTGCGCGGCCTCCTCGCCGCGCAGGGCGTCGGCGAGCGCCTTCAGCCCATGTTTGGAGGCGGCGTACGCCCCCCAGTCCGGATGGGCGGTGAGTCCCGCGCCCGAATTGACGAAGACGATCTGGCCGTGCGCGGCGCGCACCCGCGGCAGGACAGCGCGGGTGAGCTCGGCCGGCGCGACGAGGTTGACGATGAGCTGGGATGTCCAGGCATCCAGCGGCAGCTCTGCGACCGGGCCCAGCGCGACGACACCCGCCGCGTGGATCACGGCGTCGATGCGCGCGGGCAGCGCCGCCGCGGCAAGCGCGGGCGCGATCTGCTCGGGATGCGCGAGGTCGGCGGATACCGTCGTCGCGCCGGGGAAGGCAGCGGCGAGCTCGGCCGCGCGGTCGTCGTCGCGGGCGATCAGCACGAGGTCATCGCCGCGCGCGTGCAGGCGCTCGGCGAGCAGCCGCCCGATGCCCGAACCCGCGCCGGTGAGGAGGTGGATGCTCATGGCATCCATCCTCGCACCGGGCTCGGCGGCGGCCCCGACTTCCGCTAGATGCCCCCGTCGATCGAGCGGGTGAGGTCGGCGGTGTCGTCGGGCACCATGACCGGAGTATCGCGGTTGAGCGAGCGCCCGTCGAAGAACGGCTTCGAACGCGGGAACAGGTACCAGACGAACATCAGCACGACACCGACGAGCAGTGCGCCGATGCCGACGACAAACGTGCCGCCGATGCCGAACAGCACCGTGTAGCCGTAGTCGACGTCGTACATGTCGATCGCCGACTGCACGAACGCGAACGTCAGCATCACCGCCCCCAGCAGCGGGAAGATCCCCCTGAACCAGAGGTTCCGCGCCGAGGTGAACAGGTCGCGGCGGTAGTACCAGACGCACGCGTAACCGGTGATCGCGTAGTAGAACGCGATCGCGAGGCCGAGCGACAGGATCGAGTCCTGCAGGATGTTGTCGCTGACCAGCGTCATGCCGATGTAGTACGCGGATGCCACGACACCCATGACCAGCGTCGAGAACGACGGCGTCTTGTACTTCGGGTGGACGTCCTTGAACCGCGCGGGCAGCGCCCGGTACACGCCCATCGCGAGGGTTCCGCGGGCGGTCGGCAGGATCGTCGTCTGCGTCGACGACACCGCCGAGATGAGGACGGCGATCACGAGCAGCCAGCCCCACGGGCCGAGCAGTCCGTCGCGGATCGCACTGAACACGTCGTCGGCGTTGGCTTCGTTGCCGAGGCCCACTCCGCCTTCGCCGAGGCCGGCGTACATCATCGCGGCGATCGTGACCGAGACGTACGTAACGAGCAGCAGCACGCAGGTCAGCAGGGCCGCGAGGCCCGGGATCCGCTTGGGGTCCTTCGTCTCCTCGTTGAGGGCGAGGCACGTGTCCCAGCCCCAGTAGATGAACAGCGCCAGCAGCACGGCCTCGGTGAACCCGTGCCAGTCGGTGAACGCGAACGGGTTCATCCACTCCCAGTCGAACGGCGTGGGGTTCGGCGCGGTGCCCGCGAAGAACTGCCACAGCGCCGCGATCACGAAGACGATCAGGGCGAGGTACTGGATCGCCAGCAGGATGTTCTGGATCCGTTCGCCGATCTCGACGCCGCGCCAACTGATGTAGGTCATCGCCGCGATGAAGAAGACGGCGACGAGGATGATCCGCCAGTCGTTGTTCTCGAACTCGAGCCCGAACATCGCCCAGAAGTAGATGGAGGCGATCTGGGCGAGGTTGGCGAGCACGACCATGCCGGCGACGGCGACGCCCCACCCGCCCATCCAGCCCACCCACGGGCCGAACGCCTTCGTGCCCCACGTGAAGGTCGTGCCGCAGTCGGGTACCTCGTTGTTCAACTCGCGATACCCGTACGCGATGAACAGCATCGGCACGAACGCGATGATGAAGGCGATCGGAGCCTGCCCGCCGACGGCGAGCACGACCCAGCCGAGGGTCGCGACGAGCGAGTAGACGGGCGCAGTGGATGCCAGGCCGATGACGGTCGAGCCCCACAGGCCCAGGGTGCCGGCGGCGAGGCCCTTGCCGTCCGCGCGCTCGAGGTGGATGGGCGTGGTGGATCCGAACTCACTCATGGCACGACCTCCGGGCGTCGTCTTCGGGTTGCCCTGCACAGTAGCGGTCCGCGCGCGTGCCCGAGATATACGCGAGGGCCAGGACCCTGCGCCCGGCTCGCCGATGCGTACACTGCGGCATCCCGTCATGCGGCGTCTGCGCGTGACGGCCGGCGCCGGGCGGCTAGCGCCGCCGCGCGCGGCTACGCGGGCGCGCCGGCGGGATCGGCGGGGCGGCCACCGCCGCGCCCACGGTATTGACGAGCTCGCCGATGCCCTCGATGACCATGCGGACCTCGTCACCCTCGCGCAGCGGCCGCGGGGTCAGCGCGCCGGCGCGGCCCCAGAGCTCGCCGAGGCATCCGCCGCCCCCGACCGTTCCCGAGCCGAGCACGTCGCCCGCGACGACGCGCGAGTTGCGCGCGGCGTACATGACGAACTCGGGGAACGGCCAGCCGGCGTTCGAGACGAGGTCTTCGCCGATCAGCTCCCCGCCCACGTAGACCTCCGCGCGGACGGCGAGGAATCCGTCGTCGTCGAGGTATCCGGCGAGCTCGTCGGCTGTGACGATCCAGGGGCCGAGCGTTGTGCCGAAGTCCTTGCCCTTGGCGGGCCCGAGGCGCACCTTCATCTCGCGGGACTGCAGGTCGCGCGCTGACCAGTCGTTCATGATCGTGTAGCCGAAAATCGCGGCGGATGCCGCATCGGCGTCAAGGTTCGCGCCTCCCGGCCCGCCGATGACGACCGCGACCTCGAGCTCGAAGTCCAGGCGTTCGGTCACGGGCGTGGCGACCACGTCGCCCGGACCGGAGATCGTGTGCGTGTTCGTGAAGTAGAAGGTCGGGTACTCGTACCACTCCGCGACAACGCCACTCGCGCCGTCAACGCTCGCGCTGACGCCCTCGACATGCTCTTCGAACGCGACGAAATCGCGGAGGGATACCGGGACCACGGGCGCCAGCAGACGGATGCTCGCCAGCGGCTCACCGGCCGTGGGGTCGACCTGGGCGAGCGCGGCACGCGCGGCATCCAGCCCTCCGGCGAGGATCTCGGCGACGGTCGCACCGCCTGGGAACGGCACGACCCGATCGTCGATCACGAAGCCCTCCGACACGGACCCCGCGACGCGGCCCGTCTCCGCGGTATCCGCGCCGTCGCCACTCTTGGCAGCGTCCGGATGCGACCCCACCCAGCGTGCGATCCTCATCGCGACCTCCTCGTCCCGCGCGTGCGCGCCCCTCCACTCTCGCGCCGTCGCGCCCGTCCCGACACCGCCCGACGGCGATACAACCGATCGCCCGCCGCCATGGCCGCCACCCCCATCCACGGGCTGTTCCCGAACTGATCCGCCAGGAGGATCAGTTCGGGAACACGGCGATCGCGCACACTCCCGGACTGATCCGCCAGGAGGATCAATCCGGGAGTGCCGCGGGGGGTCACTCGTAGCGGAGCGACTCCACGGGGTCGGCGCGCGCGGCGCGGGCGGCGGGGAGCGTCCCGGCGAGGAACGCGATCGCCATCACGACGAGGATGATCACCGCGATCGACACGGGGTCGAACGCGATCAGCTGCAGCCCCGGCAGGTCGGAGAACAGCCCCTGCGCGAGCGCCGAGCTCACCGCCGTGCCGACGAGCATGCCGACGCCGGCGCCGATCGCGCTGCCGAGGAAGCCGATGAACACCGCCTCGAGGCTGAACAGCGAGAACACGCGGCCCGAGCCCATGCCCATCGCCTTCATGAGGCCGATCTCGCGCGTGCGCTCCTGCACGCTCATCAGCAGTGTGTTGACGATGCCGAAGCTCGCCGCGAGCAGGGCGATGATCGCGAACGCGTTGAGCACAAGCACGATCGCGTCGATGACGGCCGTGAACGAGCCCAGCTGGTCTTCGACGGTCGTGCCGGTGAACCCGGCATCCGACAGTGCGGTCTTCAGATCGTCGACCTGAGCGGCCGTCGCGCCGGAGGCGAACCACACACTCGCGCTCGCGTAGCGGTCCTGCTGGTCGGCCGGCACGCCGGTGTTCTGCAGCGTGAACAGCTCGTCGGTCAGCGCCTCGTTCGGCGTGATGGTCGAGCCCGCGCCCACGAGGGTCTGCTCGCTGACGCCCGTCACGGTCGCCTCGACCGTGTGCTGCGTGCGCACGGCGTCGGTCACGGCGATCGTTACGGTCTGCCCGATCGCGTCGGCGGCATCCGCGAAGCCGAGCGGTTCGACGAGGGCGTCGGGGATCGCGACCTCGAGGTCCGTCGCGTCGGCGTCAGGCGCCTCACCCGCGGCGAGCTGCAGCGATTGCCCCGGGATGAGCGAGCCGACGCCCGTCACCCACTTCGTGCCGTCGCCGGCCTGGATGTAGTCGGCGCTGATCGACTTCGTCGCCTCGACCCGCTCGACCCCCGCGATGCCCTGCAGCATCGTGATGTCGTCGTCGGTGAGGGCCGTCACCGTGCCGCCGCCGCCAGGCCCGGGCGTTCCCGCGCTGATGGCGTTGGGGTCGTACTCGGTGGGGCCCGAGTCGAGGCCCGTCGCCGAGTCCGAGGTCTTCGTGACGGTCATGACATCGCTCGCGCCGATCGAGGCCACCGTGTCGTCGATGTAACGGTTGATCCCAGTGCCGAGCCCATTCGTGACGGTCAGCGTGAACGCGCCGACGAAGATCGCGAGGATGGTCAGGATCGTGCGCGTCTTCGAGCGGAACGTGTTCGTCACCGCCGAGGCGACGAGGTCGCCGGCCTTCATGCCGCCACCTCCGACTCGGAGACGATGAGTCCGTCCTTGATGTGGATGCGGCGGTCGCAGCGCGCCGCGAGGTCTTCGTCGTGCGTCACGACGATGAGGGTGATGCCGTGCTCGCGGTTGAGGTCGAACAGGATGTCCTCGACGACGGCGCCCGTCGCCGAGTCGAGGTTTCCGGTCGGCTCGTCGGCGAAGATGACGCGCGGGTTGTTGACGAGCGCGCGGGCGATGACGGTGCGCTGCTTCTGCCCGCCGGACAGGTCGGTCGCCTTGTTCTTCGCCTTGTCAGCCAGGCCCAGCTGCTCGAGCGCCGCGAGTCCGCGCCGCGTGCGCTCGCGAAGCGGGACCCCGGCGATCTTCATCGGCAGCACGACGTTGTCGAGTACGCTCGTGTTCGGCGTCAGGAAGAACTGCTGGAACACGAACCCGAACGTCTTGTTGCGCGTGCGGTTGAGCGTACGCCCCCGCAGGCCCGCCGTGTTCTCACCGGCGAGCGAGATCGTGCCCGTCGACGGCTCGTCGAGCAGCGCCAGCAGGTGCATGAGGGTCGACTTGCCCGACCCGCTCTTGCCGACGATCGCGACCGACTCGCCCTCGCGGATCTCGAAGCTCACGCCCCGCAGCGCATCGAACCGGTTCTGCCCGCGCCCGTACGAGCGCGTGACGTCCGCGACTTCGAGCAGCGGCGCGGTCACGCCGGCACCTCCTCGGCTGCGGGCGCGTCCGTTGCGGATACCTCGACGGCAGGCGCGGCGGGGGAGTCGGCGGATGCCTCGGCATCCGTCTCGTCGTCATCGAGCGTCGTGCGGAACGGCACTTCCTTGATGAACAGCAGTGCGACAAGCCCCAGCACGAGCATCGGCACGAGCATCAGGAACACCGGTGTCAGAGCGTCGTTGTACGCTCCGACGATGACGTCGCGGATGGCATCGGGCAGCGCGTTGACGACGCTCGGGGTGAGCGAGTTGAGGTCGGTGCCGGCCGACGCTCCCGCCGAGCCGAGCCCCGACAGCCCGTCCGTGAGCAGATCGGTCAGGCGGCTCGTGAACAGCGCACCGACCAGGGCGCCGCCGATCGAGGCGCCGATCTCGCGGAAGAAGTTGTTGGATGCCGTCGCTGTGCCGACCTGGCTGTTCGAGAACGAGTTCTGCACGATCAGCACGAGGATCTGCATGCCCAGGCCGATGCCGAACCCGAGGATGAACAGGTAGCTCAGCATGATCCACAGGGCGGTGTCGATCGTGAGGGTCGACATCAGCACGAGCCCTGCCGCGATGACGATCATGCTGGCGATGGGCATCCACTTGTACTTGCCGGTGCGCGAGGCGATCGCGCCCGTGCCGATCGTCGAGATCATGAGACCCGCGATCATCGGCAGCATGAGGTAGCCCGACACCGTCGCGCCGACGCCGGCGACCATCTGCAGGTAGGTCGGCAGGTAGGCGAGCGTGCCGAACATCGCGACGCCGATGAACAGGCCGGCGACCGTCGCGAGGACGAAGTTGCGGCTGCGGAACAGCGACAGCGGGATGAGCGGGTCGGATGCCCGGTACTCGGCGATCACGAACGCCCCTGCCGCGACCACGGCGGCGACGATGAGCCACAGGATCTGCGGCGAGTTCCAGTCGTACGTGTTCCCGCCCCACGAGGTGACGAGGATGATCGAGGTGACCGCGACGGCCATCGTGAGCGTGCCCCACACGTCGAACCGGAAGCTGGCGCGGTGCTTCGGCAAACGGAGGAACACCGCGGCGAACGCGATCGCGACGATGCCGAGCGGGATGTTGATCCAGAACGCCCAGCGCCAGCCGATGCCCTCGGTGAACCAGCCGCCCAGCAGCGGGCCGATGACGGCCGACAAGCCGAACACGGCACCCATGATGCCCATGTACTTCGAGCGCTCGCGCACCGGCACGACGTCGGCGATGATCGCCTGCGACATGATCATGAGGCCACCGCCGCCGAGGCCCTGGATCGCGCGGCCGATGATGAGCCACGTCATGTCGGTCGCGAGTCCGCCGACGACCGACCCGACGAGGAAGATCGACAACCCCGCGATGAACAGCCCCTTGCGGCCGATGAGGTCGCCGAGCTTGCCGTAGATCGGCATCATGATGGTCGCCGCGACCATGTACGCGGTCGTCACCCACAGCATGTGGTCGACGCCGTCGAGCTCGCCGACGATCGTCGGCAGTGCTGTGGAGAAGATGGTCTGATCAAGGGATCCGAGCAGCATCGCGACGAGCAGGCCCGCGAAGACAAGCAGAATCGTGCGCTTGTCGGTGCCGGATGCCGCGGGTGCGTCCCGCTGGGTGAGCACAGAAGAAGTCATGGTTCCAGCGTCGTCGCCGGGAAGGGTTTGCGCGTCCCCCGTGGGGGCGCACTTCGCGTACCCCCGGTGGGGTATCGCCGGGCGCGGCCGCCGGCTCGGCAGGCTCACGCGCCGGGCGTCAGCAGTCCGCTCTCGTACGCGAGGATCACGAGCTGCGCGCGATCATGCGCCGCGAGCTTGGTCATGATGCGCTTGACGTGCGTCTTCGCGGTGTGCGGCGAGATCACGAGATCGGTCGCGATCTCGTCGTTCGAGCGGCCCCGCGCGACGAGCACCAGCACCTCACGCTCGCGCTGGGTGAGCTGGGCGAGGGCAGGCGGCACGGCATCCGCCGTCACGGCGTGCGGCAGGACGTAGCGCGTGATGAGACTGCGCGTCGCGGCGGGTGAGAGCAGCGCCTCACCCGCGTGCACGGCCTTGACGGCGCGCACGATCTCGTCGGGCTCGGCGCCCTTGCCGATGAACCCGCTCGCGCCGGCACGCAGCGCCTGCACGAGGTACTCGTCCTCTTCGAAGGTCGTGAGGATCAGCACGCGCGTCTCGGCGAGGTCGGGTTCGGCGCAGATGCGGGCGGTCGCCGCGATGCCGTCGAGCACGGGCATCCGGATGTCCATCAGCACGACGTCGGGACGCTGCGCGCGGGCGAGGTCGACGCCCTGGGCGCCGTCGACGGCTTCGCCGGTGACCTCGAGGTCGACGTCGGCGTCGAGCAGGTCGCGCACGGCGGCGCGGATGAGCGACTGGTCGTCGACGATGAGGACGGTTGTCACGGGGTGGCACCTTCTTCTTCCGCGGCCTCCGGTTCGGCGGCGGGCGGGATCGGCAGCGTCGCCGCGAGGCGGAATCCGCCGGGGGCGGTGCCCGCCTCGAGCGTGCCGCGCACGGTCGCGACGCGCTCACGCAGCCCGACGAGGCCGTAGCCGCTCGGCACCTCGTCGAGGGGCGTGAGCGCCGAGGTCGGGTTCGTGACGACGCCGCGCAGGTTCGCGGCATCCGTCTCGAGCAGCACGTGCGCGCGGCGCTCGGCACCGTGCTTGAGGGCGTTGGTCAGGCCCTCCTGCACGACGCGGTACGCGACGCGTGAGACGGATGCCGGGACGCGCGCGCGATCGCTGTCGTCGCGCACGACGACGTCGAGGCCCGTTGCGCGGAACGACGCGGCGAGCTCGTCGAGCCGGTCGAGCTCGGGCTGCGGGGCCGGGGCTCCGGCATCGTCGGCGCGGAGGACGGCGAGCAGGTCGCCGATCTCGCCGAGGACCGTGCGCGATGCGGTGCGGATCGTGCCGAGCGCTTCGCGGGTCTTCTCCGGACGCGACTCGAGGTTGGCCGACGCGACGCCGGCGTTGAGACTGATGACGGAGATCTGGTGCGCGACGGCGTCGTGCAGGTCGCGGGCGATGCGCAGGCGCTCGTCGCTGACGGCGCGGCGCGCCTCGGCATCCTTCGTCTGCTCGGCACGGATCGCCCGCTCGGTCACCGCCTGCAGGTACTCGCGGCGGAACTTCGTCGCGTCACCCGCCGCGCCCGCGAACGCGAGACCGAGGACGATCTGCACCGTGCGCGGGTCGAAGGTGCTGCCGAGCGAGGCGAGCAGGCCCGCCGCGATGACGAGCGCGACGCCGATGAACATCGAGATGACCCCGGCCCGACGATCGACGCGGTTGGCGGCGCCGAACATCGCGATGGCCGCCGCGAGCGCGACCCCCGGCGCGACGATGCCGAGCAGCACGAGCGCGCAGTACATGAGGACGCACGCGCCGAGGACCCACAGCGGCCAGCGTCGGCGCGCCGGGATCAGCGCGATCGGCACCAGCACGAGCACCCATTCGAGCGGCGTCTCGGCGCGGAACTCGGTGCCGGTCGGCGGGCCGAAGGCGAGCGCCAGCATGAGGATGATCGCGAAGGCATCCTGCACCCACGCCGGTGGCCCGGTGCGCGGCTGCAACAGGTCGGGCGAGCTCCTCATGAAGACAGTCTGCCGCGTGCGGGGGCGCGTGCCCCCATCCGCGAGACTTCACTGGTGCACCGAGACTGCACCGAGCGGCTGCGGTCTCGGGGCACCACTGCGGTCTCGCGGTCGGATGCGGGCCGGCGGCGGCGCCTCACTCGACGAGGACGATCTCGCAGCGTGCGACGGCCGCGCAGCCTCTCGCGAGCTTGCCGTCTGCGGTGATCAGACGCGCGCCGAGCGCTTCGGCCAACGCGATGTATGTCGCGTCGTAGGCGGTCGCGTTGTCGCGCAGCTCCCAGATGCGCTCGAACAGCATGTGCGCGGGCCACCGCTGGGCGGGGAAGTCGCGCAGGTCGTCGAGAAGCTGCCCACCGCGCACCGGCGTGAGCACGCCACCCGCCACCAGCCCGCGCGCCACCGAGATGGTCTCGATCTCCGCCAGGTGCGGCACGTGCAAGCCTCCGGCATCGGCCGCGAGGAGCGCCGCGGCGCGGTGTCCGCGCGGGCTCATCACCAGCAGCTCGACGAGCACCGAGGCATCCAGCACTGTCGTCATGCGGCGTCGCGGTCTGTCCGCAGGATCTCCGTCGCACGATCTCCGAGGTCGACCTCGCCGCGTGCACGCACCCGGTCGAGCAGCTCCTGGAGTGTCGGATGCTGCGCCTCACGCTCAAGGATCTCGAGGACGTAGTCCGACAGGCTCCGTCCCTCTGCCGCGGCGCGCGCCTTCAGCGTGCGATGCGTTCCTTCGGGGACGTCCCGGACCTGCAACGTGGACATGCAATGATGCTACGCGCATGCAGTATGCATGTCGATGCCTCACGCGAGCTCGGCGAAGGTCTCCGCGATCCAGTCGGCGGTGAACTCGCCGACGTAGGCCATGTTGTCGATGCCGATGTGCTCAGCGCCGCCCTCCTCCTGCGTGAAGATGCGCAGCTCGCGCTTGGGCGAGTTGACGGCCGCGTCGTACTCGTCGTGCGCGTACTTCACGGGGATCTGCCGGTCGCCCTCGCCGTGGGTCACGAGGAACGGCACCGTGATCTTGTCGACGACACCCTCCAGGCGCATGTTCTTGGTCTTCTCCAGGAAGTCGGCGTCGTCCTTCGCGCCGAACACCCAGTGCACGTGATCCCAGTAGTGCGGCACGGGGTTCTCGCCCTCGCGGCGCCGCCGCGCCTCCTGCACAGCAGCCCAGTCGTAGTTCGCGCCCCACGCGACGGCGAGCGCAATGCGCTTCTCGAATGCCGCCGCGCGCGGCACGTAGTACCCGCCGAGCGACCAGCCTACGAGCCCCACCCTCGCGGCATCCACGCCCAGCTCGTCGGCGTGGGCCTCGATCCAGTCGAGCGTCGACGCCGCCCACACCTCGGTGTCGAACCGCGCGTGCAGGTCGCGCATGCGCAGCGCTTCGCCCGATCCGGGTGGGTCCATCATGAGCGTCGAGATGCCGCGGGCCGCGAGCTGCTGCGGGAAGCCCGAGGTGTACATCATCTCCTTCGTCGAATCGAGCCCGTTCCACATGACGATGAGCGGATGCGGGCCGTCGCCCGGCGCGCGGTAGAAGTAGCCCGGCAGGGCCGACCCCGCGGGAGCGTCGTCACCCGCGTACGGGATGTCGACGGTCGACAGCGGCACGTCCGAGAGCTCGACGTGCTTGAGCAGCAGGTCGATCGACTTCTGGTAGGCCGCCTTGCGGCCCTCCCACTTGGGCGACTGCAGGCGCTCGGCCTGCGAGGTGTACAGCGCCGCGCGGTAGTACTTGTCGCCCGCGCCGCGCCGCCAGCCGCGCGCCTCGGCCTCTTCCGCCGCCGCGAGCAGGCGGTCGGCGACGGCCTGCCACGACGCGTACAGCAGCTCGGTGCCGACGTCGTCGCCGTTCTTCGAGGCCTCGAGCACCGGCAGCGATGCCTTGTGCACGTCGTCGATGAACCCGCCGTTGTTGAGCGAGGCGACGACCGCCATGCTCCAGACGTAGTTGGTCGGGAAGTACATGTACATGGGATCTCCTAAGAGGTCGGGACGTTTCGTCTCGGCGCTTCGCGCCTCGCTCAACGACCGGGTTGCGGGACGCGCACGGCGTCCGAGAGGAAGGTCGAGACGCCGGAGAGCAGCTGGCCGCCGTCGACGCCGACCTCGGCGCCCGTGACGTACGACGCGGCATCCGACAGCAGGAACACGACGACGCTCGCGACCTCTTCCGGCTGTCCGCCGCGGTGCAGCGGCGAGACGGCCTCGTTCGCGGCGAGGAAGGCCGCCGGCGCCGACGCCGTCATCTCGGTGTGGATGTAGCCGGGGTGCACGAGGTTCACGCGGATGCCCCGGGGCCCGAGCTCGGTCGCGCACGAGTGCGAGAGCCCCCGCAGCGCCCACTTGCTGGCGGTGTACGCGGCCGTGTAGTGACCCGTGACGGCCGCCGCCGACCCGATGTTGACGATCGACGAGCCCTCGCCGAGCAGCGGCAGCAGCGCCTGCGTCGCGAGCATCGGACCGGTCACGTTGATCGCGAGCACGCGGTCCCAATCGGCGCGGACGACATCGCCGATGCGCGTGCGCTGCGTGACACCCGCGTTGTTGACGAGGCCCTTGACCGTGCGGCCGCCGAGCTCTGCGGTGAAGGTCGCCCAGGCATCCTCGTCTGACACGTCGAGCTGCCGGTAGACCACCGAACCGGGCAGGGCAGATGCCGCGGCGAGCAGCTCCGGGGCATCCGCCCGCACGTCGAGCGCGTAGACCTCGGCGCCCTGCGCCGCGAGCAGCAGCGCCTCTTTCGCGCCCTGGCCGCCGGCCGCTCCCGTCACGACGAAGAGGTTGCCCGCGATGCCGGGCAGTTGGATGCCACTCACGAGGCCACCGCCGTTCCGGGGGGACCGGGCCGGTCGAGCATCTCGATGAAGTTGCCCTCGGGGTCTGCGACGAACGCCATCCGCACGCCCGACACGGGCGATTCGCCGGGCGGCATGATCTCTGTCGCGCCGTGCGCGATCAGGCCCGCGAAGGTGGCGTCGACGTCGGTGACGCGCAGGCAGATGTGCCCGAAGCCCTGGCTCAGGACGTGCTCGGGCGCGCTCGCGGCGCGCGGCTTCGGCTGCGAACCGGGGCGGTTGAGCAGCTCGATCGCCCAGCCCTCGTCGGGGTCGACGAGGAAGACGACGCGCAGGCCCACCGCGGGGATGCCGCCGGGCTCGAGCTGCTCGAGCCCGAGCGCGCGCGAGTACCAGGCGGCCTGTGCGTCAAGATCGCCGACCGACAGGCCGACGTGGTCGAGTGCCGTCATTCGGATGCCTCCCTCGCGTGCGCGCCGTCGCGCGGCCCGTGCGTCATGAGTGATTCGCGCACGCCGTCCGGCAGCACACCCAGCACGTCGGCGCCGTACTCGCCGCCGACGAGGATGAACGCGACGCGCGCGATGCGGTCGCCGCGGTTGGCCCACGCGTGGTCGGTGCCGCGCTGGATGACGATGTCACCCGCGTGCGCCGTGACCTCGCTGTCGTCGAGCAGCAGCGTGATCTCGCCCTCGAGCACGACGCCGTAGTCGATCGACTCGGTGCGGTGCACGGGCGACTGACGCCCCGCGCGATCGAGGTGTCCGGGGAGGAACTCGTTGATGCGGATGCGGGTACCGTGACTCGGCGGCGGCACCGTGAGGGCGCCCACCGTCGGGTCCTCGGCGCCGGCGCGGATGAGTGCGGGCACGGTGTCGGTCATCCACACTTCGTGGAACGCGACGCCGTCTTCGGGCAGCTCACGGCTGACCGGCACGGGCGCGTCACTGACGACGACCGACACTCCCGCGGAGTCGTGGCCCGTGACGATCCGCCGGGGGATGCGGAACCCGGTCACGGCGCCGGCACCAGTGCTGCGAGGGCCTCACCCATGACGCGGCCGGGGTCGGCGTCGGGTGTGCCGGGGTTCTGCTCCCACTGCGCGAGCTGCAACGAGGCATCCACAACGCCCTTGATCCGCGGGATGCGGCGCGCGTAGAACGCGGCGAGCTGCTCTTCGAGGTCGCCGTCCGAGGCGACGTACTCGGCGAACAGCACGGCATCCTCGAGGCACTGTGCCGCGCCCTGCGCGATGAGCGGCGGCACGGCGTGCACGGCTTCGCCGAGCGCGACGACGCGGCCCGAGTGCCACGGGCCCTCGACGAAGATCCACTCGATCTCCTGGAAGTTGAGGAATGTGTCGGCGTCAATCGACTCGCGCAGGTAGTCGTACTCGCCGTGGAAGTTCGCCATCAGGCGACGCACCTCTTGCCACCCTTCCAGACCGTTGTCGACGCGCCGCGGTCGGCACAGCACGAAGATGTAGCACTGGTCGGCGCTGACCGGCGTGTACCCGACCTTGTAGGCGCCGCCGTCGTCTGCCATCGGGAACGCGATGCCGCCGTTCATGTCGGGCAGGCGCGAGGTCACCGCGCGCCAGATGCCGAGCCCGCTCGGGGCGCGGTCTTCCGTGATGCCGAGCTTCGCGCGCGTCTGACTCTTGATGCCCTCCGCGACGACGATGAGGTCCCACGTCTCGACCCGCCCGTCCGACAGCGTCGAGGTCGCGGTGTCGCCGTGCGTCTCGAACGCGGTCAGCTCGAGTCCGAGGCGGATCTCGACGCCGAGCGCCTCGGCCTTCGCGACGAGGATCTCGTGCAGGTCGGGGCGCAGTGCGCCGATCGTCGCGGGCAGGTCGTCGCCGCCCGTGCGCGGGGTCTGCATCTCAGAGAGCAGGGCTCCGTTGGCGAGCGTCAGCCGCACGCCGTTCTCGGCCTGGCCGACCGCGAGCACGTCGTCGATGACGCCGATCTGCGCGAACACCCGCAGGGCGTTGCCCTGGATCGTCAGGCCGTGGCCGACGCGGGCCCACGCCGATACCTTCTCGACGAGCGTGACCTGGATGCCGCGCTGCGCGAGGGCGATCGCCGTGGTCAGGCCGGTGAATCCTCCGCCGACGATGAGGACATTGCGAACGGACATCTTCGTCTCCTGTTTCTGCGGGGCGCGTCATCGCTCCCTGCCGACGAAGCTATGCGTCCGCGCGCGGCCGCACCACCGGCCGTACGCCATACCTCATATCAGCGTGCGGCGAAGGCGCCCGCGGAGATCAGCTCGGCGACGAGCCCGCGCAGCCAGGTGTGCCCGTCGTCGTGGGCGTGCGCGGGGTGCCACCACATCCGCTGGATCAGCTCGACCTTCGGGAACGGCGTCGGTAGCGCGACCGTGCCGGTGACGCCGCCGCTGCGCTGCACGAGCCGGCTCGGCACGAGTCCCACCAGTTCGGTGCCCCGCACGATCAGGGGGATCGACAGCAGCGTCGAGGTCGTCACGCGCGTGCGCGGGTGCAGGTCGAGCTCGTGCAGCGACCGCTCGACGGGTGTCACGTGTGCGCGGCCGAAGTCGCACCGGATGTAAGGGCTCGCCAGGAACGCGTCGAGCGAGATCTCACCGTCCCGGATGCCGGGGTGGCCCTGATCGGCGATGACGACGTAGTCGTCGCGGAACAGCTCCATGCTGTCGGCGTCGATCCCGATGCCGGGCGCCGCGACGATGAAGTCGTGCGCGAGGAGATCGTGCGCGGCATCCGTCGGTTCATTCGGCAACCGCAGATAGTCGAAGCGGATGCCTGGCGCCGCCGCCTGCGCGAGGGTGAACAGCGGCCGCAGCTCGATCGCGCCGAAGTCCGACAGCTGCAGTCCGAACGCGCGCGTCGAGGTCGCGGGGTCGAACTCGGGCTGCTGCCCCAGTGCCTGCGCGACCAGCGGCAGCGTCAGCTGCACCTGCGGCAGCAGCTGATGCGCGAGCGGCGTGAGGGCGTAATCGCGGCCGACGCGCACGAGCAGCTCGTCCTGGAACAGCACGCGGAGGCGCGACAGCGCCGCCGACATCGTCGACTGGCCGAGCCCGATGCGCTCGCCGGCGCGCGTCACGTTGGCCTCTTCGAGGAGGGCGCGCAGGGCCACGAGCAGATTCAGATCGGGATCGCCGGTGGCCACAGATGCATGGTATCCGGCCCGGCCATGGCCGACCGGACGCCAGTCGACCTACTCTCGACACGTCGCACTCTGTGCGTGGCTCTCTACGAAAGGTCGATGATGACTGAGCGACTCGTCTCCCATCTGCGATACGGCGCACTGGCCGTGCCGAACTTCGAGCAGGAGCGGGACTTCTTCGTGAAGCACTGGGGCCTGACCGAAGTGCACGCCGAGGACGGCCTGTCCTACCTCGCGGCGGAGGGCTCGACCGAGCCGTTCATCCTGCGGCTGCGCCGCGATGACAAGCGTGTCGATCTCGCCGGCTTCGCCGTCGCCAGCCGTGCTGACGTCGACGCGCTCGCCGCGAAGCTGCACGCCGAGGACGTGCAGTTCGTGCACGAGCCGCAGGCGCTCACGGGGTTCAGCGGCGGGTACGGGTTCCGCGTGTTCGACGGCGACGGGCGCGTGCTCGAGTTCGCGACCGGGTTCGAGACGCGCGAGGCGCGCAAGATCCGCGAACGCGAGCCGATCCCCGTGAAGCTGTCGCACATGGTGTTCAACTCGGCCGATCTGAACCGCACGGCGCAGTGGTACATCGACCACCTCGACTTCACGATCTCCGACTCGCTCGTGCGGCCCGACGGCACCGACATGATGCACTTCCTGCGCTGCAACTCGAACCACCACTCGATCGCCGTCGCGATGGGCCCGCACCACTCGCTGCACCACCTGTCGTTCGAGATGCGCGGCATCGAAGAGTGGATGCGCGGCGCGGGCAAGATCCTGCGCGCGGGCACCCGCATGATCTGGGGCCCGGGCCGCCACAACGCGGGCGACAACACGTTCGCGTACTTCCTCGACCCGGCCGGCAACACGATCGAGTACACGACCGAGCTCGCGATGGTCGATGACGACTCGTGGGTCGCGCACAAGCACGACATCAGCCACCTGTCGACGCAGGACCAGTGGGGCACGGCGCAGGAGATGAGCGAGCTCGTCGCCCGCGAGTCGTTCAACGACATCGACAAGGGCCTGTTCGTCGCACCTCCCGTGTGACCGGCATCCGACATCGGCTACCCGAGGAGACGAGACCATGACCCGCATCCACTTCGCCGCCGACCACGGCGGCTACGAGCTCGGCCGGGCGCTGCAGTCACGTGCTGAGGCATCCGGCTTCGACATCGTCTGGCACGGCGCCGACCAGCTCGACCCGGGCGATGACTACCCCATCTACGCCGTGCGCGTCGGCCAGGCCGTCGTCACCGACCAGGATGCCGGCACCGACGCGTTCGCCGTGCTCGTCGTCGACGAGGCGGTCGCCGGCGTCGTCGCCGCCAACAAGGTCAACGGCGCGCGGGCGATCACGACGACCTCGCCGCGCGCGGCCGCGCACGCCCGCGGTGTCGTCGACGCGAACGTCCTCGTGCTGGAGGGCATCGCGTATGAGGAGTCGGCGTGGCTGTGCGTGTACGCGTTCGTCACGGCATCCATGACCGCGACCGTAGAACGGGGTCGGCAGATCCTGCAGATCGAGGAGTTCGAGAACGCCGGCACGATCGAGGGCTGGGCGATCCAGCTCGAGCCCGACCAGATCGCCGTACGGCACGAGTAGGCCCCGGCCGCCAGGCCGGTGGTTGGATGGAGATTACCAGAGGAGTTCGGATGACCCGCGCAGCGCTGTACGACACGACCGGTGGACCCGAGGTCCTCTACCTCGCAGAGGTGGCCGATGCCGCGCCGGGCGACGGCAAGGTGAGCGTGCGCGTGCACGCCGCCGGCCTCAACCCGTTCGACGCGAAGATGCGCAGCGGGTTCATCCCGTCGGAGGCGCCGTTCCCGCGCCGCATCGGCGGCGACTTCGCCGGGACGGTGGATGCCGCGGGCCCGGGCGCCGTGTACTTCGACGGCACCCCCGTCGCGGTCGGCGATGAAGTGCTGGGCCGCGCGAACGGCGCAGTCGCCGAGCGGGTGACCGCCGCGGCATCCGACCTCGCCCGTCGCCCCGCGACACTGCCCGTTGAGGTCGCCGGCGGACTGCACGTCGCCGGACTGACGGCGGTGTCGGTGCTTGCGACCCTGCCGGTCGGAGCCGGCGACACGGTGCTCGTGGGAGGCGCCGCGGGCGCTGTCGGCTTCGTCGCGGCGCAGCTCGCGGTGCACGCCGGCGCCCGCGTGATCGGCACGGCGAGCGCGCGCAATCACGAGCTGCTGCGGTCGGTCGGCGTCGAGCCGGTCGTCTACGGCGACGACCTCGCGGCGCGCCTGCAGGCGTTCGGTACGGTGACCGCGGTGTTCGACTGCCACGGCCGCGACGCGCTCGACGCGGGTGTCGCGCTCGGCGTCGCGCCGGACCGCATGGTCGCGATCGCCGCCTACGGCGCGCTCGAGGAGATCGGCGCACACAACGTCGAGCGCGCGGCGCGCACAGCCGCGAACCTCGAGAAGCTCGCGGGCCGGATCGCCGCGGGCGAGATCGTCTACCCGGTCGCCGAGACCTACCCCCTCGACGAGGTCGTCGCGGCCTTCACTGCGTTGGAGAGCTCGCACGCCCCCGGCAAGGTGGTCGTCACGCCCTGAGGGTGTGCGCTCGGGGCTGCCCTCCTCGCTCGTGAGGAAGTTGGCGCAACACGCGGCAACCCCAGGGTCATACCCGCGCCATGCGCCAACTTGAGCAGGCCGCGCGAGTGCCCCACTCACCAAGTTGGCGCAGCACGCGGCTACCCCAGAGCGATACCCGCGCCACGCGCCAACTTGGGCAGGCCCGCGCGAGTGCCCACTCACCAAGTTGGCGCAACACGCGGCTACCCCATAGCGATACCCGCGCCACGCGCCAACTTGAGCCAGCGCGCGCGGGCTCGGGCTCACTCGGGCTCGGGTGACTCGCGCCCGGGGCATCCCCCACTCACCCAAGTTGGCGCAACCCGCGGGAACCCTAGGGGAATACCCGCGCCACGCGCCAACTTGAGCGGGCGGGCGATCTGGGGCTGCCACTCAGGGCCCTCCCCCACTCACCAAGTTGGCGCAACACGCGCATACCCCAGAGGGGTGCCCGCGTGTCGCGCCAACTTGAGCGAAGCGCGAGGCGCGCTCAGGCCCGCCACACCGTCTTGAGGTTGCAGAACTCGCGGATGCCTGCGGCTGCCAGCTCGCGCCCGACGCCCGAGTCCTTGACGCCGCCGAAGGGGAGCTCGGGGTAGGAGGCCGTCATGCCGTTAATGAACACGGCCCCGGCATCCAGGTTCTCGGTGAACCACTCCTCCTCCTCGGCATCCGTCGTCCACACCGCCGACGACAGGCCGAACGTCGTGCCGTTGGCGATCGCGAGGGCCTCTTCGCGCGAGTCGACGCGGTACACCGTCGCGACGGGGCCGAAGGCCTCTTCGAGGTGCAGCCGCATCTCGGGGGTGATCCCGGTGAGGACCGTCGGCTGGTAGAACCATCCGTCGCGGTCGGGCGAGAACCCACCGGTGAGCACCGTCGCGCCTTTCGCGACGGCATCCGCGACCTGGCCCTCGAGCTCGTCGCGCCCCGACTCCGTCGCGATGGGCCCGACATCCGTCGACTCATCGAGCGGATCGCCGACCTGCAGCGCCGCGACGCGCTCGCTGAACAGGCGCGTGAACTCGTCGTAGACGTCGGCGTGCACGATGAAGCGCTTGGCCGCGATGCAGGACTGTCCGTTGTTCTGGTTTCGTGCGGTGACGGCGACGGATGCCGCGCGGTCGACATCCGCGCTCGGCATGACGACGAACGGGTCTGATCCGCCGAGCTCGAGCACGACGTGCTTGACCTCGCTGCCCGCGATCGACGCGAGCGAACGACCCGCCGGCTCGGATCCCGTGAGCGTCGTCGCCTTCACGCGCGGATCGCGCAGCACCGCCTCGACGCGCGACGCGGGGATGAGCAGTGAGTGGAACGCACCCTCGGGAAACCCGGCGCGCGAGAACAGCGTGTCGAGGTAGATCGCTGCCTGCGGCACGTTCGAGGCGTGCTTGAGCAGGCCCGTGTTGCCGGCCATGAGGGCGGGCCCAGCAAAGCGCAACACCTGCCACAGCGGGTAGTTCCACGGCATGACGGCGAGGACGATGCCGATCGGGGCATATCTCGTGCCGGCTCGCGAGGCACCGACCGCCGACGGGTCGGCAAGGGCCTCGGGGGCAAGGAACTCCTCCGCGTGGTCGGCGTAGAAGCGCAGCCCCTTGGCCGACTTGAGCACCTCGGCGCGGGCGGCCTTGATCGGGCGGCCCATCTCGATCGTGATGAGGCGGCCGAGCTCGTCGGCGTCGGCCTCGAGCAGCTCGGCGGCACGCCGCATCCACTCCGCGCGCTGCGCGAACGTCGTCTGGCGCAGCGCCTCGAACGCCGACTGCGCGGCGGCGATGCGCCGGTCGACCTCCGCTTCGGAGTGCGCCTCGAACTCCTGCTCGGTCTGTCCCGTGAACGGATTGATCGTCGCGATGGCCATGCGAATGCTCCTCATCGAGTTGGGGTCCCGCCGCGAGCGTACGTCGCGCGGGCCTGCCCCTTCCATTGTCGCCGCCGATGACAGCCATGGCGCCGGAGGGGTGGCTCACAGATCGGATATTGGATATTCCTTGGGTCATGACCGCTCTCACGCCCCGTCGGATGACCGACGACGTCGTCCGGATCCTCCGCGATCGCATCGTGTCGGGTGACCTCGCGCCCGGCGCGCGCATCGACGTCACCCTGCTGGCGACAGACCTCGGCATCAGCCGCACGCCCGTGCGCGAAGCGATCCTGCAGCTCGAGGCGGCGGGGCTCGTGCAGCGCCAGCCGTATCGCGGCACGGTCGTCGCGGGCATCGACGTGAACCGACTCGAAGAGGTCACGGCGCTGCGCATCGACCTCGAGGGACGTGCGACGACACTCGGTGTACCGCGGCTGACGGACGACGACCTCGACCAGATGGCGGCGATCCTCGACGAGCTCGACGCCCGCGCGGCCGAACCCGACTTCTCGCGCGGGGTCTTCAACGATCTCAACCGCCGGTTCCACGACATCATCTACGCCGCCGCCGACGCGCCCCACCTTCGCGCGATCGTCGGCACGCTTGCGGCAGAGGCCGACCGCATGCGCCTGCACTTCGACGTGCGCGCTCCGCTTGCCGAGCACTTCCACCGCGAGATCCTCGACGCGTGCCGACGACGGGATGCCAGCGCGGCGGCCGCCGCGACGCGCGCGCACCTGCTCGAGTCGTACCTCGCGATGCGCGGTGGGGTGGGTGGCGGGAGTGGCGCGGGTGGCGCGGGCGCGGGTACCGCGGCCGCTGGCGCGGGCGCAGATCGCGCCGGCGCTGTGCCCCCGGGCATCCTCGCCGATGTTCTCGCCGACTTCGGCGTCGAGGTGACGCGATGAGCGAGTCCGGATTCCGCGCCGAGCCGCCCACGCTGTTCCTGACCGACGCCGACGTCGCGGCCCTCGCCGACTGGGACGACGCGATCGCGGCCCTGCGCGCGGCCTACGCCCGCCCCGACGAGCCGACGCGCACGCCCGAGCGCACGGTCGCGGTGACGGATGCCGGGTGGCAGCGCATCCTGCCGGCGGCACCGGCGGGTGGTCGGTTCGCCGGGTCGAAGACCATCGCGGCGTCGCTGCGCAACGGGCTCGCGAGCTATCTGATCACGCTGTTCGACCAGAACGACGCGCGCCTCGCGGCACTCATCGACGGCAATCGCATCACGGGCATCCGTACCGCTGCCACGGCGGCCGCGGCTCTGACGGCGATGCTGCCGGATCGGCCGGTGCGCGTCGCGGTCGTGGGCAGCGGGTTCGAAGCCCGGGCGCAGCTGCGGGCGGCATCGCGCGTGGCCCGCATCACGGAGGTGCGCGTGACGAGTCCGACTCCCGCGAATCGGGAGCGGTTCGCGCGCGAGCTCGGCGACGAGCTCGGTCTGGAGGTCACCGCGACGGCGAGCGCCGAAGAGGCCGTCCGCGGCGCCGACCTCGTGCTGTGCGCCGCGCGGTCACGCGATGAGTCCCCGACCGTCCTCGCCGAGTGGGTCGCGCCCGGCGCGACCGTCGTCTCGATCGGGTCGACGACGCGAAGCCAGCGCGAACTCGACGCCGCACTCGTCGGGCGCGCGGCGCTCATCGTGGCGGATGCCGTCGCCGAGGTCCTGCACGACAGCGGCGACCTCATCGCCGCGCGCGCCGCCGGGTTCGACCCGGACGCCGTCACGGTGTCGCTGCACGCGCTGTTGGGCGGCGACGTCACGCGGCCAGACGGCATCGCGATCTACAAATCCACCGGCAGCGGCTTCCAAGACATCGTCCTGGCCGAGCAGCTGTACGACCGCGCCGTCGCGCAGGGCGTCGGAACGCCCCTGCCCGTCGGCATCCTCACCATCCGAAAGTAGGAGCACTCATGGCCGAGTACACCAAGTCCGAAGCCCGCGATTGGGCGCGCGAGCGCCTCGTCGGGGCGATCAACTGCACGATCCCCTCGTTCACGAACGACCTGACGCGGCTGAACGAAGCAGGCATCCGACATGACATCCGCCTCGCGAAGCAGCACGGATTCGTCGGCACGCTCGGGGTCTCGGAGGTGAATATCACGCTTCCGGAATATCTCGAGTTCCTCGAGATCATGGTGGACGAAGCACGCGGCGAGCTCGTCGTCACCCACCACGCGAGCTGGCCGACTCTCGACGAGAACATCGCCGCCGTGCGCGGCGCCGAGGCCGCGGGCGCCGAGCTCGTGCTGCTGAGCTACCCGCCGAACTTCTACCCCGAGTCCGAGCAGGAGATCTACGACTACACGAAGGCGGTGTGCGACGCGACGAACCTCGCGGTGATCGTCTTCCCGATGTTCCTGTGGGGATTCAGCTCGCGCATCCACCCGTCCGACATCCCGGCGCGACTGCTGCGGCGGATGCTGGACGACATCCCCAACATCGCCGTCATCAAGGCCGAGGGCGGTGCGCCGAGCGTCATGGGCACGATCGAGGCGTACCGGAAGTTCGGTGACGAGGTCGTCATCTCGTGCCCCATCGAGGGCGACCTGCTGACCCTCGGTCAGCTCATGCCGATTCAGCTATCTGCGACGAGCGACCACGAGTTCTGGGGCCCGACGATCCCGCACGCGATGGAGCTGCTGCGCGCCGAGCGTTTCGACGAGGTGACCGACCTGTACTGGCAGATGCACCCCGCCCGCAAGGCAAAGGGGGCGGTGGCCGCCCAGCTGCACGGCGGGTTCTTCATCGACCGGCAGGCGTGGAAGTTCCAGGGCTGGCTGCGCGGCTACAACGGCGGGCCGTTGCGGCTGCCCACGCAGCGCATCCACGACCCGCAGATGAACCAGCTGCGCAAGGGCCTGCTCGACTCGGGGTTCGAGCCGAGCATGGACCCGTTCCGCGAGTTCTTCGTGGGGCGCAACCCCGCCTGAGTGGGAGTGGGCTGGCTGAGCTGGGCTGGCTGGGCTGGCTGGGCTTGGCTGGGCTGATCGCGGGCGCGGGCGCGGGCGCGGGCGCGAAGTTGGCGCGACACGCGGTTACCCTCGCGGGGTTCCCGCGTGTTGCGCCAACTTCGGGGCGGACACATCTTCTCCACAGGGCGCGACTTCGCAGAACTGTCCACAGATCTGGGGATTCGGCGCCCACGGCGCGCACGCGGCATCCACAGTGAAGGGATGCCACGTCCGCCCGCCCCGCTTGACGACAAGCTCGGCCCCGTCTTCCGCGTCGGCGCGGCTCGGGCCGCCGGCGTCACCGAGGGGCGCCTGCGCGCCGCAGATCTCGCGTCGCCGTTCCGCGGGGTGCGCCAGCGGGCTGTGTCTGACGCGCAGCCCCACGCGGAGGGTCCCTACCCGATGGACGAGGTCGCGCGCGCCGCGATCCTCGAGCGCGTGCGAGCTCATGCCCTGCTGCTACCGCAGCACGCGTTCTACATCGGCTGCACAGCCCTCGCCATCCAGGGACTGCCCCTGCTCGACGCGCGCGCGGCCCAGGATGCAGACCTCGAGGTGGCGGTCTTCGCCCCGCACCGGGCGCTTCGCCGGCCGGGCATCCGCTCGCTGCAGGTGCAGCCGGGTCTCGCGCACACGACCACGGTCGAGGGCATCCGCGTCGCGACGCCCGCGACGGTGTGGGCGCTGCTCGCACGTGATCTCAGCGAGCGCGACCTCGTCAAGATGGGCGACGCGATGGTGCGCATCCCCCGCGATGACCGCGGCATCCGCCGTCCCGAACTGCAGCTCGCGACGCCGGCTCAGTTGCGCGCCGCGATCGAGGCGGGCGGCCGCCGCGGTGCGGCCAAGCTGCGCGCCGCGCTCCCCCGCATCAGCCCGCACAGCATGTCGCTGCTCGAGACCGACTGGCGCGAGAACCTGCGCGGCACGGGCCTGCCCGAGCCCGAACTCGACGTCGAGGTGCGCGATGCACGTGGCATTCTGCTCGGGATCAGCGACGGGGCCTTCCCGCAGTATCGCCTCGCTGTCGAGATCGAGGGCGATCACCACCGCGTCACACGACAGCAGTGGAACCGCGACATCGAGAAGTACGCCGCCTACGCCGCGGTCGACTGGGAGCCTGTCCGGCTCACGTCGAGCCACATCCGCCCCGACCGCGGCCGCGATGTCGCGATCGTGCGTGCGGCCCTGCTGCGCCGCGGCTGGAAGCCCTGAGGGTGGTGGCTCGCGCAGCCTGGTCGCGCCGCGCGCCGCGCGCGAAGTTGGCGCAACCCGCGGCATCCACCCCGCCATACCCGCGCAACGCGCCAACTTCCAGGCGAACCCCAGCGCGGCCGTCACGCGCCGTGCGAAGTTGGCGCAACACGCGGCATCCACCCCGCCATACCCGCGCAACGCGCCAATTTCCAGATCAACCCCCGCACGGCCGCCGCGCGCCGCGCGCGAAGTTGGCGCAACCCGCGGCATCCACCCCGCCATACCCACGCGACGCGCCAACTTCGAGGCAAACCCCAGCCCGGCCGCGCGCCAAGTTGGCGCAACCCGCGGCATCCACCCCGCCATACCCGCGCAACGCGCCAACTTCACGCGCGAGCGAGCCCACCACCACCCACACACAGCCCCACCCCCGACCCCACCCCACCGCCCCGCCGATGCCAGCTATGCGCGGGCGCGGGTGTTGCCGATTGCGCATCCAGCACAGGATGGAGCCGCACACGAAGGAGTTGCCATGCGGATCGTCGACCTGTCCATGCCACTGGATGACGTGGTGCCGGTCGACCCGCCCTTCCTCCGGCCGAAGATCGAGTACAAGGATCACCAGGGCGGCCTGCAGGACATGTATGCCATGTACGGCATCCGTCCCGATCAGCTGCTCGACGGCCAGGGTCTTGCGGCCGAGACCGTCACGATCACGACGCATGCGGGGACCCATGTGGATGCCCCGTGGCACTACCACCCGACGATGAACGGCGGCGAGCGCGCCTGGACGATCGACGAAGTCCCGCTCGACTGGTTCTTCCGCCCGGGCGTCAAGCTTGACCTCCGCCACCTGCCCAACGGGCACCTCGTGACGCCCGCCGACATCGACGCCGAGCTCGATCGCATCGGCTACGAGCTGCAGCCGTTCGACATCGTCCTCGCGCACACGATCGCCTCCGACGCGTACGGCCGCGACGACTACATCGACACCGGCATCGGCTTCGGCCGCGAAGCGACGCTGCACCTGACCGGCAAGGGCGTGCGCGTCGTCGGCACGGATGCCTGGGGCTGGGACATCCCGGTGAGCATCAACCGCGCGCAGTTCGAGCAGACCGGCGACCCCTCGATCGTGTGGGAGGGCCACAAGGCCGGCGCCGAGGTCGGCTACTGCCAGATCGAGAAGCTCCAGCACCTCGACGAGATCCCCGCCTTCGGCTTCACGGTCGCGTGCTTCCCGACCAAGGTGCGCGGCGCCTCGGCCGGCTGGACCCGCGCCGTCGCCATCTTCGACAACTGACCGCACGACCACACCACCCAGACCACCCCTGAGCGACCAGACCAACCCACGAAAGGAAAGACCATGGCATTCGTCTGCAGCGCCACCTGGACCGCCAAGCCCGGTGAGGAGGAGACCGTCCGCGACGCCCTCGAGAAGCTCTCACCCGCTTCGCGCGAAGAGCCCGGCAACCTCTACTACCAGGCCCACCAGGTGCCCGGTGAGCCGAACGTGTTCCGCATCTTCGAGGTGTACACCGACGAGGCCGCCTTCAAGGCGCACGGCACCTACCCGCACTTCGAGCAGTGGGCGCTCGGCCAGGCGATTCCGGCCCTCGAGACGCGCCAGCGGGACTTCTCCGAGACCCTGGACTTCTGACGTGGCGCAGTACGCGCGCTACGTCGGGCCGAACGGCATCGTCCACACCGGCCGCGTCCAGCACGGCCGGCTGCAGGATGTGCCGGGCGACCCCGAGATCCTCGACCTGCTGACCATGCCGGAGGACGTCAAGCGCGACCTCGACGTGCGCGGCGGGCGCTACCAGAAGCTGCCGGTCGAGGATGCCACGTTCGCCGTGCCGGTCGAGCCGCGCGCGATGCGCGACTTCCTCGTGTTCGAGGCGCACATCGCCGGCATGAAGAAGACCGAGGGCGGCAACGGCCAGGTGCCGCCGGCGTGGTACGAGGCGCCCGCGTTCCTGTTCATGAACCCGTGGTCGGTCGTGCCGACCGGTGCCGACATCCCCATGCCGCCGTTCACGCAGCGGCTCGACTTCGAGCTCGAGGTCGCGATGATCGTGAAGAACACGGTGCGCGATGTCGCGATCGAGGATGCCGCTCAGCACATCGCCGGGTTCTGCCTGCTCAACGACTGGTCGGCCCGCGACATCCAGCGCAACGAGATGAGCGTCGGCCTCGGCCCCTCCAAGGGCAAGGACTTCGCCAACACGCTCGGCCCGTGGCTGACGACGCCCGATGAGCTCGAGCAGTACCGCGAGGGCGACCGCTACGCGCTGGACATGTCGGTCGCGATCAACGGCGAGGTCGTCGGCACCGACAACCTGCGCAACATGTCGTGGTCGTTCGAGGAGATGCTCGTGCACGCGTCGCGTGACGCCTGGGTGGGTCGCGGCGACGTGCTCGCGACCGGTACCGCGTCGCAGGGTGCGCTCAGCGAGCGCTGGGCGCGCGCCGGGGGCGAGCTGGTCATCCCGCCGCTGCAGGTGGGCGACGTCGTCACGATGACAGTGCAGGGCCTCGGCTCGATCTCGAACCGGATCGTGGAGACCCGTAGCCCCGGCCACACTGTGCCGCCCGCGCGGCGTACGTACGGCGACGACCGGCTGTGACGGCGGTGACGTCCTCCGCGCCCGATAGGCTCGGAGGCGTCATGGACGACCTCCGCGGCATCGACCTGAACCTGCTCGTGGTGCTCGATGCGATCCTCACCGAGCGCAATCTGACGCGCGCCGGTGAGACGATCGGGATGACCCAGCCGGCCGTGTCGAGTGCCGCGACCAAACTGCGCCGGATGCTGGATGACCCGCTCCTGATCCGCAGTGGGCGCACGTCCGAGCTCACCGAGCGCGGCGCCGCGCTGCAGCCGATCGTGCGGCAGGCGATGGAGGAGATCGGCCGCACCCTCGGCGTGCGGCCGATGTTCGACCCGCTCACGACGACGCGGCGGTTCCGGTTCACGGCATCCGACTATGCGCTCGCGTTCATGACGGCGCCACTGATGGAGATCCTCGAGCAGGAGGCGCCGCACGCCTCGGTCGAGTTCGCGCCGATGAACGCGCTCGAGCCGATCGACCTGCTGCGTGAAGACATCGTGATCGCGTCGGCCGCGCGCGAGGTGCCCGGCAAGCATCAGGCGCTGTTCTCCGACACGATGGTCTGCATCGTGCGCCGCGGGCACCCCCGACTGCAGGACGGTGCGCTCAGCGCCGCCGACCTCTCCGATCTGCCGTACGTGCAGGTCGTCTTCGCCGACGGCGTCGTCATGTTCGCCGATGACGCACTGTCGGCCGCGGGCGTGCTGCCGCGCACCGCGCGCACGGTGCCCGGGTTCCTGCCGGTGCCGTGGGCGGTCGCCGGCACCGACATGTTCGGGTTCGTGCCCGAGCGCGTCGCGGCGCTGTACGCCGACGAGCTCGACCTCGTCACGGCGACGATCCCGATCGCGCTGCCGGTGCTGGTCGAAGCGGCGTACTGGCATCCGTCGCGCACGGGCGACCCGGCGGTGAGCTGGCTGCTCGGTATCCTCCGGACGGTCGCCGAGCGCGTCGAGTTCGCCGGCGAGGCGTAGCCGCGGTCGACCGACGAAGCGTAGCCGCAGTCAGCCGACGCGCAGCAGACGCGCGGCGAGGCCTGTGACGTCGGTGGCATCCAGCGCGACGACGCGGCCACCGAGCGGCGCCCGGTCGTCACCGAGCCGGGGCCCGGCGAGCACGACGCCGTCGTAGTTCTCGACGTGCCCGTCGCTGAGCTCGGCCTCGACGTGCGAGCCGACGTCAAGCGTGCCGACGAGGCCCAGGCCCGCGCGCAGCTCGACGCCCTGCGCCGCGAGCGCGGCCGCCGCATCGGGATCGGGCCACGTCGAGCCGGACTCAATGAGGGCGACCTCGGCGCCGTGGCGCGCGAGCGCAGACGCGAGGGCGGATGCCGCGGGGCTGGCCCCCACGATGAGGAAGGACGGATCCGGCATCCCGATGCGCTCCTTCGCTGCTGGGTCTGCGTGTGATCCGACGGTACGGCTCCGGCGGGCGGGCGGGAACATCGCGGGAGCGATGCCTTCTATCGCGGTGAGGAGCGTCGGTGGCCCCTCGACAAGCTCGGGTACCAGAGCTGAGGCGCCAGGTCCGGGGGCCTGGGCCCCCGGATCAGTTCAGCGCGGCGATGAGGTGCTCGCGGAACCAAGTGTGCACGGGGTCGGAGTCGTGACTCGGATGCCACCACAGCTTGAGCGCGATCTCGACCGAGCCGAACGGGGCATCCGCCCCGACGGTGCCGGTAAGCGGTCCGAGGGTGCGGGCGAGCTCGCGCGGCACGACGGCGACGAGGTCGGTGCCGGCGACGACGGACGGCAGCGGCAGGAACGAAGAGGTCGTCACGCGCGGTTCGCGCCGGTCGATGTCGAGCTCGCGCAGGCGGCGGTCGGCGGGCGTGAAGTGGTGTCGGCCGAACTGCGCGACCGCCTGCGGCAGCGCGACGAAGGCCTCGAGCGAGAGCTGCCCGTCGACGAGCGCGGGGTTGTCGGCGTCTACGAGGCAGACGTAATCGTCTTCGAGCAGGGGCACGTGCGTGCCGTCGATGCCGATCCCCGGCACCGTCACGACGAAGTCGTGCGTCACGAGATCGCGCTCGCTGTCCATGGGCCGCTCGGGCAACGCGACGAACTCGACCTGGATGCCGGGCGCCTGCGCGAGCACCTGCGCGATCGCCCCGTGCAACCGCATGATGCCGTAGTCGGTCAGCATGATCGAGAGCGTGCGCCGGGCGGATGCCGGATCGAACGCGGTCTCGTCGGAGAGGACGCGCTCGAGCAGCGGCACGGTCGTCTGCACCTGCGGCAGCAGCACCTTCGCGAACGGCGTCAACTCGTAGTCGCGGCCGACGCGCACGAGCAGCTCGTCGTTGAACACGACGCGCAATCGCGCAAGCGCTGAGCTCATTGACGACTGCCCCAGCTGCACCCGCTGGCCCGCCCGGGTGAGGTTGGCTTCTTCCAGCAGCGCCCGCAGCGGGATCAGCAGGTTGAGGTCATAGCCGCCGGTGCCCATGGCGGCATGCTACCCAGTGCGGCTATGTCGGTGCCGCCCGGTGATGCCTGGTATGCGCGATGCGTGGTCCGACCGAGCCGCGGGTGGCCGTACCGTGTGGGATGAGGGTAAAGGAGCCCACCATGGCACGACTCGAGGGCAAGGTCGCCCTGATCACCGGCATCGGGGCCGGCATGGGCCGCCAGGCGGCGAAGCAGTTCGCCGCGGAAGGCGCCAAGGTCGTCGGCTGCGACCTGAACGCCGAGGCGCTGGCAGAGACCGTCCGACTCGTCCGCGAAGCCGGCGGCGAGATCACCGGGTTCGGGCCAGTCGACGCGGGCGATCCCGCACAGGTCGCGACCTGGATCAGCGATGCTGTCGCGACCTACGGCGGGATCGACATCCTCTACAACAACGCCGGCTGGCAGGCACCGTTCCGCACGATCGACGAGTTGCCCATCGAAGACTGGCAGCGCAACATCAACCTCGAACTGAACATCGTCTACTACGCCGTGCACCACGCCTGGCAGCACCTCAAGAAGCGCGGCGGCGTGATCATCAACATCGGCTCGATCGCCGGCATCCGCGGCGTCGAGTTCATCCCGCAGAACGTGCACGGGGCCGCGAAGGGCGGCGTCATCAACCTGACGCAGCAGCTCGCCGTCGAAGGCGGACCCTTCGGCATCCGTGCCGTCTGCATCTCACCCGGGTTCATCGCGACCGAGGCGACGCAGTTCTTGGTGGATGCCCCGCCCGCACCCCTGCAGGAGACGTGGGACCGCATCCCGATGCGCCGCATCGGCCGCCCGAGCGACATCGTGAACGCCGCGATCTTCCTCGCCTCCGACGAAGCGAGCTGGATCACGGGCGTCAACCTCGTCGTCGACGGCGGCGGCTCGGTCCTGGGCTGACCCGCGGCGGCGCATGACCGCGCGACGCGGGCGCCGATGACTGGTATCCCCCGCGCGGCGTTCACGGCGCGGCATCCGTTGCCTACTGTCGAGACAACGGGCGCACGGTCGCGTCCCGTGACCCGACATGAACGACGGAGTTCGACGATGACCCTGGATGCCCCCGCTTTCGATGGCCGCCTCGTGCTGCCCGCCGACGCCGACTGGGAGGACGCGCGCGTCGGCCGCGTGTTCAACGGGCGCCGCCCCGACCGCCAGCCGGATGCCGTGCTGATCGCGGCATCCGTCGACGACGTCGCGAAGGGTGTGCGCCTCGCGAAGGCGCAGAGCTGGACCGTCGCGGTGCGCTCGGGCGGCCACGCCTGGGCCGCGTGGAGCGTGCGCGACGGCGGTCTGCTGATCGACCTCGGCGCCCTGCGCGACATCGCGTACGACGAGGCGACCGGTATCGTGTCGGCAGGCCCCGCGACCAAGGGCGGCGACGAGCTGTCGCCGTATCTCGAAGAGCGCGGCCGGTTCTTCAACGGCGGCCACTGCCCGTCGGTCGGCATCGGTGGCTTCCTGCTGCAGGGCGGCCAGGGCTGGAACCAGCGCGGCTGGGGCTGGGCGGCCGAGTCGGTCGTCGCCGTCGACGTCGTCACCGCCGACGGCGAGCTGGTGCGGGCGGATGCCGACCAGTACAGCGACCTCTATTGGGCGGCGCGCGGTGCAGGGCCGACCTTCCCCGGCATCGTCGTGCGCTTCCACCTCGCGACCCGCCCGAAGTACGGAGCACTCGCGCACACGGTGCACGGGTATGAGCTCGATGACTTCACCGAGGTCATGACGTGGATGTACGGGGCGCACCATCGCATTCCCGACAACGTCGAGATCGTCTGCGTCTCGAACCCCGTGACGCTGCCCGACGGCACCGAGCGGCGCCTCTTCCTCGCGACGGGACTCGCCTTCGGCGATGACCTCACGCATGCCCGCGCGTCGCTCGCCGAGTTCAACACGTCGCCCGTGCTCGGCCGTGCCGTATTCGTCCAGGATGCCGCCGAGTCGCACCTGGCCGACCACCGCGAAGAACAGCTGAAGCAGAACCCCGAGAACTGGCAGTACATCTGCGACAACGCCTGGATCGACGGCGAGAACACGCCCGAGGGCGTGGCCGCGATGGTCGAGGGCATCCGTCCCCTGTTCACGACGAACCCGACCGAGCGCGGCTTCGCGATCTGGATGAGCAACGCGCCGCGGCGCCCACTGCCCGACATGGCGTTCTCGCTGCACACCGACGCCTACGTCGCCGCCTACACCGTGTACGAAGACCCGGCAGACTTCGCGCGCAACCGCGCGTGGGTCGACGAGGTCTTCGCCCATGCCGAGCCCGTCACGGCCGGCCAGTACCTCGGCGACTCGGACTTCACCAACCGTCAGCTCGCGTTCATGGCACCCGAGAACTGGGCACGCCTGCAGCAGATCATCGCCGATCGCGACCCCGAGGGCCGTTTCCACCGGTATCTCGCCGCCGACCCCGACCGACTCAACATCAACCACTGGGAGCTCGAGGCGTCGCCGCGGTGACCGCGGTCCCCGAGCCTGTCGCGGCGTCACCCCTCGCGCCGCAGGCGCTCTTCGGCCTCGAGGGCCAGGTCGCGATCGTCACGGGTGCCACGAGCGGGATCGGGCTCGCGTCGGCCGAAGCGCTCGCGCGCGCCGGGTCGCGCGTCGTGCTCGCGGGGCTCGGTGATGCGGCCGGAGCGGCGGCGCCACTGGCCGCCGCCGGACTCGAGGTGGTCGGCGTCGAGTGCGATCTGACGGATGCCACCGCACCGGCATCCCTCGTCGATCTCGCGATGTCACGCTGGGGCCGTCTCGACACGGTGTTCGCCAACGCCGGGTTCGCGCTCGACGACGATCTGGACGCGATCGGGTCGGAAGAGTCGCTCGCGCGCCTGGACCGCATGTTCGATCTGCACGTGCGGTCGGTGCTGCGCCTCGCCGATGCGGCGCTACCCGCGATGGTGGATGCCGGCGGCGGACTGTTCCTCGTGATGTCGAGCCTGTCGGCCGTGCGCGGCAATCGCGTCATCGGCGGCTACGGCATCACGAAGGCGGCGAACGCGCAGCTCGCGCGCAACCTCGCGGCGCAGTGGGGGCCGCGCGGCATCCGCGCCAACGCGCTCGCCCCCGGCGTCATCGCGACCGAGTTCGCGACACCGATCACGGGAAGCCCGGATGCCGCGGCAACGCGCCTCGCCAAGACGCCGCTGCGCCGCTTCGGCACAACGGCCGAGGTCGCCGGCGCCGTCGTCTGGCTCGCCTCGCCCGCCGGCGCCTTCGTCAGCGGCCAGACGATCATCGTCGATGGAGGAACCGTTGCCTCCGATTGAACACTCCACGGCAATCGTCACCGGCGGCGCCCGAGGCATCGGCGCCGCGATCGTCTCGCGCCTGCGCGCGGCCGGACACCCCGTCGCGAGCCTGGATCTCGCAACTCCCGATGAGCCCCGCGAGGGCGTGCTCGACATCGTGTGCGACCTCGCCGAGCAGGCGCAGATCGCCGTCGCGGTCGGCGCAGCGCGCAGCCTCGGACAGATCGGGGTCATCGTGCACGCTGCGGCGTTCCAGCACATGGCGCCGTTCACCGAGCTCGACCCCGCCGACTGGGATCGCAGCTTCCGCGTCAATGTCGACGGCGCGTTCCACCTGCTGCAAGCCGCCGTTCCGGATCTGCGCGCGGCGGGATGGGGGCGGATCGTGCTCATCACCTCGTCGTCGTACTTCCAGCCACCCGCGGGCATGAGCCACTACATCGCGACGAAGGGCGCGCTCACGGGCCTCGCCCGCGGCCTGTCGACCGAGCTCGGCCCGGACGGCATCACCGTCAACGCGGTCGCGCCCGGGCTCACCGCGACCGAGAACGCCGTGCGCAACATCCCGGCGGAGCACTTCGCCCTCGTGCAGAGCCGACAGGCGATCGGCCGCGCGGGCCAGGCCGACGACATCGCGGCGGCCGTCGCCTACCTCGTCTCACCCGATGCGGGCTTCGTGACGGGGCAGACGCTGCTCGTCGACGGCGGTGAAAGTCGGGTCTAGGTCACGGCCGCGCGCCTGCGGCAGCGCCCGCGGGCATCCGCCCGCGCCGACTCATCCGCCCGCGCACCGTGCGCGCCCGCGCCCACGCACGTCAAGGAGGGGCGCCCGCCCGGACGCCCCTCCCCCAACCCACGTCAGCGGGTGACGGTGATCGCTCCCGTGTAGGTGACGCCGGCGACGGGCGTCGTCACGACGCCGTCGACCGTGACGGTCGCGGCCTTGCCGTTCGCGCCGACGAGCTTCGAGCCCGCCTCGACCGTGAGGCTCGAGAGGTACGACGTGCCCGTGACGGTCCACGTGGACTTGCCGGTCAGAGACACGATGACGCCGTTGTTGACGACGGCACCGGCCGTGTTGTCGACGACGCCGAGCTCGCGGTAGTCGGCCGACGTGATGGTCGACTGGTGGTGCGTCGCGGTCGACGCCGAGATGACGCCCTTCAGGCTCGTCCCGTCGAGGTTCACGACGAGGTTGCGCGGCTGGGCGGGCCCCATACCGGCGATGTCGCCGCGGAACGCGTTGTACAGGTCGCCGGTGAGCGCGATGTCAGTGAAGGTCGTCACGGCATCCGTCGTGTGCACCGCCGACACGTCGAACGACGCGTTCTTGACGACGGCGGCGGTCGGCTCGGTGTACACGCCCGTGTTGAGCATGCCGTTCGCGAAGTCGGGGCCCGGGTCGTCGTTGTCCATCAGCTGGTACAGCACGCCGCTGTCGGTCGTGATCTTCGCGCCGTCCGACCCGTCGACCGTCACCGTCGCCTGCTGCCCCTTGTTCAGGAACACCGTCTCGTCGGTGGACACCTTCGTCTTGCCGGAGATGTCGACCGAACCCGACCCGTGCCACATGACGCCGAACCGGTCGGAGTCGATCGTGGTCGAGCGCACCGCGAGCTGCGAGAGTTCCTTCGCGGTCAGGCCCAGGCCGAGCTCGGTGTTGAGCGCCGAGACGGCTGCCTTCGTGCTGTCGCCGTACGCCACCGAGCCGCCGGTGACGATCGTCGCGTACGTCGCGACATCGAAATCCGCGCCGAGGAAGGTCTCGTCGGCATTGCCGATGACGTACGTGCCGTAGCCGTCGTCGCCGCTGTTGGCGACGGAGGAGTTGATCGCCGACAGCTTCATGTTCTGGCCGCTGTCGACCGACAGCGCACCCCAGTTCTCGCTCGTGATCGACGAGGAGATGTAGGTCGCCTGCGTGTTCTCGCCGAGCACGTTCGTGGAGCGGTTGTTGCCCGAGATGCCGAGCATCCACGGGGCATCCTGCATGAACGACAGGTTCACCGACGACGCGTAGTCCGAGGGAAGGATGCCGTCGCGCGTCGTGATCGTCGAGTTCTTGACGATGACGTTCGCGCCGTCGGCGGCGATGATCGCGGGGCGAGTCACGCCCGTGCTGTCGATCTTCGCACCGTCGACGACGAGCGTCGTGTCGGCACCCGAGCCGATGATGCCCGCGCCCATGCCGGCGAAGTCGCTGCGGCCGTTGCCACTCAGGGTGAGCTGCGGGTTCACGAGCGTGTAGTCGGCGTCGACGACGTAAATGCCGTTGAATGCCTCGCCGGTCGAGGTGATCTTGACGTTCTTCGCGACCGTGGCGTCGGCCTTGCCGTTCATGGCAGCAGCGACCGACTTCGCGGCATCCACCCCATCACCGTCGACGTAGAGCGCCTGGCGGAACTGGTACTCGAGCGAGTCGAAGACCACGGGTGTCGCCTCGACGACCGTCAGCACGACGTTGCCCCGGTAGGTGCCCGCGACGATCGCGGTCTCGAGGGCGCCGGTCGCGGTGATCTTCTGGCCGGTCTCGACGCCGTTGACGGTGAGGGTGAGGGTGTACCCGTCGGGGGCGACGAGGGCGCCGCCCGCCTGGATCGTCAGCGCGTTGAGCTTCGTCGTCTTGGTGATCACGGCGGTCTGACCCGACGCGACGACGAGCGAGTTACCTGCCTGCGACGCGTTGCCGTTGCCGGTGCTGAGCACTCCGGCCGAGACGGTCGCGTTGGCCGCGGCCGTCCCGCCGAGGCACATCGTCGCCGCGAGCGCGAACGCCGTCGCGCCGCCGGCGATGCGCCGGGGCGTCACCCGGCGCGGATTCGAGGGTGTCTTCATTGGCTTCTCCTTCGATCGGATGCCGGAACGTCGTCGTCACGGCGCGGCCAGTGAAACAGCGCACCGCCCGGCACCAGAACAGCGGATCGGAGATAGCTGTCATCGATGGGATGCATCGACCGCAGTTATGAGAGAGTTCTCATCACTGCGGCACGTCGGATACGACATGCGGTCGCTCGATGCCAGTTATCGACGGCCGTGCGTTCCCGATCGCGTCGTGCCCTGGTGTGATGAGGGCACTGGCATGGTGGCCAGCAACCCGACAGAGGCGAAGAAGCCACGCAATGGGCTTTCGTCTCCTGACACAGCAGGAGTGTCCCGTGAGATCACCGAAGAAACTCGCGATCGCGACGGCCGTCGTCGCGCTCGCCGTCGCGCTGAGCGCGTGCACGACCGACGCCGACGAGCCCGCCGCCACCGACGACGCATCGTCGACCCTCAGCGCCGAAGCGCAGGCCGCGCTCGACGCCGCCTACGAAGGCATCGGTGGAGGCCTCGACGACCTCGCGTCGGTCACGCCCGAAGCAGGCCTGAACTTCTACGTCATGTCGTGCGGCGAGTCGAACGCGACGTGTGCGGCACCGGCAGCGGCGATGAAGGATGCCGCAGAGACGGCCGGCTGGAACGCCACAATCGTCGACGGCAAGCTGAGCCCCGAGGGCTTCGCGACCGCGATCCGTCAGGCGGTCGCCGGCGGCGCCGACGTGCTCGTGCCCGTCGGCATCAGCTGCAGTGCGGCAGCCGCCGCCTTCACCGAGGCCAAGGATGCCGGCGTCACGATCGTCGGCGGCGGTGGCCTCGACGACTGCGACCCGCAGGAATGGGACTCGGAGCGGCTGTGGCTGGCCGACCCGCCCGTGCCGACACCGTTCCACGCGATCGGCAAGCTGCAGGCCGACTACACGTTCGGCAAGACCAACGGTGAGCCCAAGACCCTCGTCATCAACCTGACGAGCAACCCGTGGGGCGAGCTGGTCACCGGCGCGTACACCGACGAGCTGGCCGCCCTCGGCGGCGGCGAGGTCGCGACCGTCATCGACGTCTCCGACACCGAGAGCGCCGACGGCTCGTACATCCAGAAGGTCACGAGCGCACTGCTCGCCGACAGCACGATCAACTCGCTCGTCGTCCCGACCGACGCGTACCTCGTCAACGGGCTCGCCGCGGCAATCGACCAGGCCGGCCTCGCCGACAAGGTCATCACGGTCGGCGGCTTCGGCTCTGAGGCGGCGCTCGACATGATCCGCGCGGGCCAGCCGGGCATCACGGCGACGATCGGCCAGGCGCAGACCTGGGAGGCGTGGGGCTCGGTCGACACCGCGATCCGCGTGCTCGCCGGTGAGGACCCCGCCTACATCGGTCAGTCGCTGCAGGCGGTCGACGCCGACAACAACATGCCCGCCTCGGGCCCGTACGACGGCTCGATCGACTGGAAGAGCAAGTTCCTCGAATCGTGGGGCAAGTGAGCATTCCACTGACCCCGGGGGCGGCAGAGGACACCTCTGCCGCTCCCGGCACCACCCTCGCGATCGACGTCACGCACCTCGACAAGGACTTCGCCGGCACGCGCGCGCTCAACAACGCGTCGCTGCAGGTGCGGTCGGGCACCGTGCACGCCCTGCTCGGCGGCAACGGCTCGGGCAAGTCGACGACGATCAAGATCCTCGCGGGCGTCTACCCCGCCGATGCCGGAGACCTCGAGATCTTCGGCACGGCCTACGACCTCGGCACCTACTCGCCGGCGACGGCCCAGCAGGCCGGCCTGCGGTTCGTGCACCAAGACCTGGGCCTGTTCGACGACCTCTCGATCGAGGAGAACTTCGCCCTCGACTCCGGCTACCCGATGCACGGACCCGGCATCGACTGGAGGGGCCTGCGCACCCGCGTCACGCGCCTGCTCGAAGAGTACGAGCTCGATGTCGACCCGCGCGTGCCGATCAGCCGGCTGCGCCCGTCTGACCAGACGATGGTCGCGATCGCGCGCGCATTGCAAGAGCAGGATGCCACGCAGCGCCAGATCCTCGTGCTCGATGAGCCGACTGCGCGCCTGGCCGCACACGAATCGGAACTGCTGCTCGAGCGCGTGCGTCGCCGCGCCGAAGCCGGCCAGACGGTGCTCATCGTCAGCCACCGCCTGCGCGAAGTGCTCGCCGTCTCCGACGACTTCACGATCTACCGCGACGGCCGCGTCGCGGGCGTCCTCACCGCGGCATCCCCCACCGAAGACGAGCTCATCGAGATCATGGCCGGCCGCGCCGTCAAGGCGCTGCGCCCCACGGGAGACGCCGCACACGTCGAGCGCACCCCTGTCTTCTCGGTCACGGGCCTGCGCGGCGGCCCCGTGCGCGGCGTCGACTTCACCGTCCACAAGGGCGAGATCCTCGGGCTCACGGGCCTCGTCGGCTCGGGCCGCTCCAGCATCCTCAAGATGATCTTCGGCGAGCACGCCCCCGAGTCAGGCACGATGACGCTCGACGGCGCACCCTACGCTCCCGCCGAAGTGGGCGCCGCCATGGAGGCCGGCGTCGCGATGGTCCCCGAGGACCGCGTGCACGAGGCATCCTTCATGGATCAGTCGGTGACTGAGAACCTCGCCCTCGCGACCCTCACCGAGAACTGGACCCGCGGCTTCATGCCGCGCCGGCGCGAACGCGACACCGCGCGCGAGCTCATCACCGAGTTCGGCGTCAAGGTGGCCTCGCCCGAGGCCCTGTTCTCGTCGATGTCCGGCGGCAACCAGCAGAAGGTCGTCATGGCGCGCTGGATGCAGCGCGACCCGCAACTGCTGCTGCTCGACGAGCCGACGCAGGGCGTCGACGTCATGAGCCGCGCCGACCTGTACGCCAGCATCCGCCGCGCGGCCGCGAACGGCTGCGCCGTCGTCGTCGCCTCGAGCGACTTGGCCGAGATCCATGCCCTCTGCGACCGCACGCTGGTGCTCAGCCGCGGCCGCATCTCCGACGAAGTCGCCGCCGGCGCGCTCGACGTCGACGGACTGACCAGTCTCGTCCTGCGCGAGAAGACCGTTCCCGATGCCCCGAACACCTCCGAGGAGCCCACCTCATGACCGATACGCAAGCCCCGCCGACGACGGCGACGGTCTCGATCCCGGTGAAGCAGACGCCCGCGCCGCTGCGCGTGCTGGAGAACTACGCGCTGCCCGCCCTGACGGTGCTCGTCTACATCTTCTTCTCCTTCTTCCCGCTGTCGGCCGCGGCGTTCCCGACGCTCAACAACCTCAACGTGATCCTCGGCAGTCAGGCCGTCATCGCGCTCATCTCGATCGCGGCACTGTTCCCGCTCGTGTCGGGGTATTTCGACTTCTCACTCGGCGCGAACGCCGTCATGGCGCAGGTGATGACGGCCGGGTTCATGTCGCTGTACGGACTGCCGCTGTGGCTGTCGGTACTGATCGCGATGGCCCTCGGCACCCTCGTCGGCGTCGTCAACGGCTACTTCGTGACGAAGCTCGCGATGAGCCCGTTCGTCACGACCCTGGGCATGTCGATGCTGCTGGCGGGCCTCATGACCTGGTTCACGGGCGGCAAGACGTTCGTCAGCGGACTCGACCCCGCGCTCATCAAGTTCGGTTCGACGCGCCTCGCGGGCATCCCGATCGTGTTCTTCATCACGCTGCTGGTCGCCCTCGTCGCCTGGTACTTCTTCAGCCACACGCCGTTCGGCCGCTCGCTGTACGCGATCGGATCGAACGCGACCGCCGCCAAGCTCGTCGGCCTGCCCGTGTCGAAGAACGTGTGGTGGAGCTTCATCGTCGCCGGCTTCATCGCGGGCGGTGCAGGCGTGCTGCAGCTCTCGCGCGTCGGCAGCGCCGCGGCATCCGACGGCGGCACGCTGCTGTTCCCGGCCCTCGCCGCGGTGTTCCTGGGTGCGACGGCGATCCGTCCCGGCTTCTTCAACGTGTGGGGCACGATCATCGGCGCCGTCTTCGTGTCGGTGTCGGTGTCGGGCCTCGCCCTCTCGGGTGCGAGCGGCTGGGCGTCGAACGTCTTCAACGGCCTCGCCCTGCTCGCGGCCGTCGCGCTGTCGACCTACCTCGGTCGTCGCAAGCGGCGCGGCTAGGGTCGAGGTGTGACCACCGACGTTCGCAAGCTCGACCTCAACCTCGTCGTCGTCCTCGACGCGCTGCTGATCGAGCGCAACCTCACGCGCGCCGGCGAGCGCATCGGCATGACCCAGCCCGCCGTCAGCGGGTCGCTGACGAAGCTGCGTGAGCTGTTCGACGATCCGCTGCTCGAGCGCGAGGGGCGCGGGTTCGCGCTGACGGCGCGCGCCGAGTCGCTCATACCGACGGTCGCGGAGTGCATGGCAGAGGTGCAGCGCACGTTCGACGTGCTGCCCGAGTTCGACCCGGCGACGAGCACCCGGGCGTTCCTGGTGGCGGCGACCGACTATGTGCTGTCCGAGATCACGAGCCCGCTCATCCGCCTGCTCGAGCGTGAAGCGCCGAACACACGCGTCGCGTTCACGGGGCTGTCGGTCGAGGGCGACGAGGTGTCGGCCGTCGACCTGCTGCGCAACGACGTGACGATCGCCGGGGCCGGGCAGGGCGTGCCGGGCAAGCGCGCGTCACTGTTCAGCGACACGTTCGTCTGCATCGTCGCGGCGGGGCATCCCGCGCTCGAGGACGGGCGGCTGTCGCTTTCGGCGCTGCGGAGCCTGCGGCACGTGCGCAGCGTCATCGGCATGCACGCGGCGACGCACATCGACGACATGCTCGCCGCCGCGGGGTTCCTGCCGCCGGTCGCGGCGACCGTGCAGGGATTCCTGCCCGTGCCGTTCGCGGTCGCCGGCACCGAGTGGGTCGGGTGGGTGCCCGAGCGCACGGCTCACCGCTACGCCGACGCGCTCGGCCTCGTCGTCGCCGAGACCCCGATCAGCCCGAGCGTGCTCGTGGAGGCGGCGCACTGGCATCCGTCGAAGAACGACGATGCCGCGCTGCAGTGGCTCGTGCGCAAGCTGCGCGCCGCGTCGGAGGCCGTCGAGTTCGGGGACGACGGGCTGTAGGGCGGGGGTGCGCGGGTGGGTTCGTGCGGGCCTGCGGTTCGGGCGGCGGGTCCGCTAGCGTGCGAGCGGGTGCGCTCGGTCGGGTGCGCTTCGGGCGGGCGGTGCGCTGCGGGCGCTTGCGCTCAGTGCGGGATGCCGAGGTCGCGGCGATTGCCGTCGAGGTCGGTGTGCACGAACGAATTGTAGGCGACCAGGATGTCGCTGAACCGGTCGGTGTCGTCGATCTCGTACATGATGACGCCGTCGAACTCGAACGTCTCGCCCGCGCGTACGGCCCCGAAGAGGGTGTCCGGGGCATCCCGCCTGGCGGTGAACAGCGTATGCATCTGGATCGCCGCGCGCCCATCGTCTGACACGAACCGCGGCACGCTCAGGCGCTCGGTGAAGTGCGGCCAGATGAGGTCGCGGTAGTGGTGCTTCATGCCGTCGACGCCGTCGAACTCGAGCGTGCCATTCTTCATGTGCATGTCGGGTGCGAGGTAGTCATCGAAGGCGGTGTCGTCCTCGGCGTTGAACCGGCGGATGTACTCGCGGAAGCGCGTTTCGAGCATGGAGTCCTCTTCATCGTCGAACGGATGCCTCCACGCTAGGAGCGCCCGCGGGCCGGCAGAAGGCGCCGGCGTCCATGGCTGGCATCGGTGGCGCGGGGTCGCGCGTCGCGCGCGCTGCGAAGTTGGCGCGACACGCGATAACCCAGCCCACATACCCGCGACTTGCGCCAACTTCATGAGCGCAGCCCCACGCGCACCCCAAGAAGTTGGCGCGACGCGCGGGAACCCTGCCCACATACCCGCAGATTGCGCCAACTTCGAGCAGACAGAGGGCAGGATGCCCCAGGGGATGCGCCCAGAATGCCCAGCACGCCCCGGGGCCACACCCTGGGGATACCCCAGAAGATCACCCCAGGTGCTGCCCCCAGGAGCGCCCCAGGTGCTACCCCCAGCCCGCCCACCCTCAGCTGGTGAGCGCAGCCTCCTCGCGCGCGACGCGCGCCATGGCGCGCTCGACGGCGTCGACGTCGCGCACGGCGCCCTTGTCGGCCGACAGCGCCATCGCGGCGTATGCGCGCAGGGCGGGCGAGACGACGCGCTCGCGGTCGCGCGGGCGGTAGCCCCCGGCATCCAGCAGTCGTTCGCGGCGCTCGTCGAGCACCGCGGCATCCACCTCGAGCGAGATCGCGCGGGTCGGGATGTCGATCGAGATGATGTCGCCGTCCTCGACGAGCGCGATGACGCCGCCGGATGCCGCTTCGGGCGACACGTGCCCGATCGACAGGCCCGACGTGCCACCCGAGAAGCGGCCGTCGGTGATGAGCGCGCACTGCTTGCCGAGGCCGCGGCCCTTGAGGAACGACGTCGGGTACAGCATCTCCTGCATGCCCGGGCCGCCCTTCGGGCCCTCGTAGCGGATGACGACGACGTCGCCCGGCTGCACCTTCTTGGCGAGGATCTTCTCGACCGCTTCGTCCTGCGATTCACACACGACGGCGGGGCCGCGGAACGTCCAGATCGACGGGTCGACGCCGGCCGTCTTGACCACCGCGCCGTCGACGGCGATGTTGCCGCGCAGGACGGCAAGACCGCCGTCGGCCGAGTAGGCGTGCTCGGCGTCGCGGATGCAGCCGTCCGTGGCATCCGCATCGAGTTCGAGCCAGCGCTCGGACTGCGAGAACGCCGTCGACGAGCGACGCCCGCCGGGGGCGGCGTGCCACAGGTCCTCAGCCTCGGCGGTCGCCGATCCGCCGCGGATGTCCCAGTCGTCGAGCCACGCGCCCAGTGACGGCGCGTGCACCGAGTGGACACTCTCATCGAGCAGCCCGCCGCGGCGCAGCTCGCCGAGGATCGCGGGGATGCCCCCGGCGCGGTGCACATCCTCCATGTAGTACATGCGGCCGTAGGCCGGGTTGGGTGCGACCTTCGCGAGGCACGGGACGCGGCGCGAGATCGCGTCGATCTCGTCGAGGCCGAACTCGACGCCTGCCTCGTGTGCGGCGGCGAGCAGGTGCAGGATCGTGTTGGTCGAGCCGCCCATCGCGATGTCGAGCGTCATGGCGTTGGCAAAGGCGGACGGCGTCGCGATCGAGCGGGGCAGGACCGACGCGTCGTCCTCGTCGTAGTAGCGGTGCGCGAGCTGCACGGCGAGCGCTCCGGCGTTTTCGTACAGCGCCCGGCGGGCCGTGTGCGTCGCGAGCACCGAGCCGTTGCCGGGCAGCGAGAGTCCGAGGGCCTCCGTGAGGCAGTTCATCGAGTTGGCCGTGAACATGCCCGAGCACGACCCGCACGTGGGGCACGCGTTCTCTTCGATGCGCTGGATATCGGCGTCGGAGATGCCCTCGTTGACGGCATCCGAGATCGCATCCACGAGATCGAGAGTGCGCACCGATCCGTCGGTGAGCACGGCGCGACCGGACTCCATCGGCCCGCCCGAGACGAACACGACGGGGATGTTCAGGCGCAGCGCCGCCATGAGCATACCGGGCGTGATCTTGTCGCAGTTCGAGATGCAGACGAGCGCGTCGGCGCAGTGCGCGTTGACCATGTACTCGACCGAGTCGGCGATGAGGTCTCGGGAGGGCAGCGAGTAGAGCATGCCGCCGTGCCCCATCGCGATGCCGTCGTCGACGGCGATCGTGTTGAACTCGCGGGCGATGCCGCCGGCCGCGTGGATCGCCTCGGAGACGATGCGCCCGACGGGCGCGAGGTGGGTATGGCCGGGGACGAACTCGGTGAAGCTGTTCGCGACGGCGATGAGCGGCTTGCCGAAGTCGGCGGCGTCGACGCCGGCGGCGCGCAGCAGTGCGCGGGCGCCGGCCATGTTGCGGCCGTGGGTGACGGTGCGGGAGCGGAGTGCAGGCATCCTCTCATTTCACGCGCCCGCGCGCGGAAACGGCAGATGGCGTTGATACTGGTATCAGCACTAACACTGAAGCCCGACGAGAGGATGCCGTGGCCACCGACCCCGACCGGCTCCGCCGCGACGAGCTCGCGGCGTTTCTGCGCGCCCGGCGCGCGCGCGTCGATCGTGCGGCGGTCAACATGCCGCCCGCGCCGCGTAGCCGCGTGCCCGGGCTGCGGCGCGAAGAGGTCGCGGCCCTCGCCGGCGTGAGCGTCACGTGGTACACGTGGCTCGAGCAGGCGCGGCCGATCAACCCGTCGCGGTCGGTGCTCGAGGCGATCGCGCGACTGTTCGGACTGTCCGCACCCGAGACGGACTACCTGCTGCGCCTCGGCGGGCACGCCGGCGGGCGGATGCCGGAGGGTGGCGCGACCGCGCTGCCCGAGCAGCTGCGGCATCTGCTCGAATCGCTGCCGGGGCCGGCGTTCCTGCTCGCGGCGGACTGGTCGATCGTCGCGTGGAATGCCGCGTACGCGCGGCTGTACTCGCGGATCTCTTCGCTCGGCGAGGCCGAGCGAAACCTCCTGTGGCTCGTCTTCACCGATCCCGCGCTGCGCGAGCTCATGCCCGACTGGCAGGCGCAGAGTCGCCGCTTCGCGGGCGAGTTCCGCGCGGCCGTGGGCCCGGCGATCGGCACGGCGGGCATGTCCGATCTCGTGGCGCGGCTGTCCGAGGCATCCGCCGACTTCGCGCGGGTGTGGGCCGAGCGCGACGTCGAGACGTTCTCGTCGCGCGAGCGGGTCTTCGACCACCCCACCGACGGCCGCGTCGCGTACGAGGAGCACAAGCTCGTGCCGCTCGACGCCCCGGGGCATCAGCTCGTGCTCTATCTCGCGTAGTCGAAAAAATTCCTGATCAGCAGGAAATGCTTTCCTTCGCGAACTGGGCTATGGTGGTCGGACTCACGCCAGCTTGAAGAAGGGAAGCGTGTTCGTCATGGCAGGGAAAACGCCCCGCGGTGCCACCGCGAAGGAAGCGAAACTCACTCTGAAGGAAAAGCGCGCGGCCAAGCGCGAGACCGCCTCGACGGCGTTCATCAAGCCGCGCAAGGGCCAATAGGCCCGTCTCCGTCGCGGGAGCGGGGCGCGGGGGCACCCCGCTCCCGGGAGTGGGGGGTCGGCGGACTGGCATCCGCCTTCATCCGTCCCAACATGCCGCATCGCGCGCCGCGACGCGACAGTTAGGGACGGATGAACGGGATGCCCCGCCGCGCCCACGCCACTCATCCGTCCCGACACGCGGCAACGCGCGCCGCGACGCGACGAAAAGGGACGGATGAAGCCGCGGGCGCGCGAGGGGTCACCCCTCGGCGCGCGCCAGGCGCTCACCCCTCCGCGGCGCGGGTCGCCTTGCGGTCGGCGATCAGGGTGTCGCGCACCTTGCGGCGCAGCACCTTGCCGATCAGCGAGGTCGGCAGCTCCTCCCACACGAGGTACGAGCTCGGGCGCTTGTACTCGGCGAGCCGCTCGCGGGCGGCGGCGCGGGCGGCATCCTCATCGAAGACCGCACCCTCCTCGAGGACGACGACGGCGGTGACGACCTCCGCGCCTCCGCCGCGCGGGATGCCGACGACGGCGGATGCCGCGACGCCGGGCACCGTCACGATGACCTGCTCGACCTCGCTCGGCGACACGTTGAAGCCGCCGGTGATGATGAGCTCCTTCTTGCGGTCGACCACGGTGACGAAGCCGTCGTCGTCCTGCACGACGAGGTCGCCGGTGCGCAGCCAGCCGCCCTCGAGCAGGGTCGCCGCGGTCTCGTCCGGCCGGTTCCAGTACCCCTGGAACACCTGCGGGCCGTGGATGAGCAGCTCGCCCGTCTCGCCGAGGGCGACCTCGCGCGTCGGCTCGTCGGGGTCGACGACCTTGATGTCGGTGGTCGGGAAGGGGATGCCGATGGCGCCGATGCGCCGGGCATCCGTGAACGGGTTCGCCAGCGCGACGGGGCTCGTCTCGGTCAGCCCGTAGCCCTCGTTGAGCATGCTGCCGGCCTGGTCTTCCCAGCGCTTGACGATCGCCGGGGTCAGCGTCATGGCGCCGGAGATCGCGTAGACGACGCCGGAGAGGTCGAGCTTGCCCTCCTTGGCGACGCGGGCGAGGCGATCGAACATCGGCGGCACGGCCGGCACGAACGTCGGCGGGAACTTCTTCGCCGCCTTCTCGACCAGCTCCGGATCGAACGTCGGGAACAGCACCGCGCACGACCCGGTCTCGACCGAGTAGATCACCGAGAGCAGCACGCCGAAGGAGTGGAACATCGGCAGCAGGCCGTAGATGCGCCCCTCGCCGCGGGTGAAGTCCGGCATCCACGCCGCGCCCTGGCGCGCGTTCGCCCACAGGTTGGCGTGCGTGATCATGGCGCCCTTCGGCGCACCGGTCGTGCCGGAGGTGTACTGCAGCGACGCGAGATCGTCGGGGTTCGGGCGCGGGTGGGATGCCGGCAGCGGCTCGTTCTTCTCGAGCGTCGCGAACGGGATCGTGCCCGGCGCGGGCGCGGTGAGCTTGGCGCGCGACTCGCGGGCCTTCGCGATCGGCAGGCTGAGCGCGAGGCGCATGGTCAGCGGCATGGCATCCGTGACGTTGACCGCGATGATGTCGCGGGGACGGACGCCGTCGGGCAGCTCGCGCAGCACCGGCACGAGCTTGTCCCAGGCGACCACGATGGTCGCGCCGTGGTCGCGGAACTGCACCTCGAGCTCGTCGCGGGTGTAGAGCGGGTTGTGCTCGACGACCACCGCGCCGAGGCGGAGCACCGCGTAGAAGGCGATGACGTGCTGCGGGGCGTTCGGCATGATGAGCGCGACGCGGTCGCCGGCCTTGACGCCGAGCCCGCGCAGTCCGGTCGCGATGCGGGCGACCCGGTCGCCCAGTTCGCGGTACGACACGGTGCGGTCGAAGAAGGCGATCGCCGGGCGGTCGCTCCACTGCGCGACGCGCTCGTCGAGCAGATCGCTGAGTGATCCGGTGACGGGTTCGATGTCGATCGGGGTGCCCGGTGCGTAGAAGCGGTTCCAGGCGCGCGTCTCGTTCAACTCCATGGCACTGAGCCTATGCGGCGGGCGGCGGCGGCGGCATCCCGTTCATCCGTCCCGACACGCGGCAACGCGCGCCGCGAGGCGACCGAAATGGACGGATGAAGAGTATGCCCGAGCGCACTCAGCCGGCCGCGTGCCCCCGGAACCGCCGGGCGACGAGCGCGCCGGGCACGAGGAACAGCAGCACCGCGACCAACTCGACGAGCAGGGGCACGGTCCATCCGGCCGTCGCCTCGTGCAGCGCGCCCAGCAGCAGCGGACCGGTCGCCGCGACCGAGTAGCCGGCGCCCTGCACCATGCCGGAGCGGCCCACCGAGGTGCGCTCGTCGTCGCCGAAGGCGACGAGCATGATGAAGATCATCGTCATGCCGCCGCCCTGGGCCACGCCGCCGATGAGACACCACGCGAGCCACGCGGAGGGCAGGAAGAGGAATCCGAGCGGCACGGTCAGCCAGCCCAGGCCGACGCAGACGACGGCGGTGAGGATCGACCGGCGCAGCGAGATGACCGGCAGCAGCACACCGCCGACGATCCCGCCGAGTTGGAAGAGCGCGGCGACCGCGCCAGCTCCACTGCTGTCGAAGCCCTGGTCGACCAGCAGCGTCGGCAGCCACGCAGAGATCGCATAGAACGCGAACGCCTGCCCGCAGAACGCGGCGGCCAGCAGCCACGATGCGCCCTGCCGAAGCACCTGAACGCGCGGATGCCCCGCAGCGGCCACCGGCGCGGCCGCGCGTGGGGCCACCGAGAACGCCCGGCGCACGCCGCGCAGCGCGGCCCAGCACGCCAGTGCCGCGACGGCGAACACCGACCATGACGCGATCGCCCAGCGCCATCCGACGGCATCCGCCAGCGGCGCCGTGCCGATCGTGACCGCCATCGTGCCGACGTTGAGCGCCGACGTGTAGACGCCGGTCATGGTGTGCGCGCGGCGCGCGTCGAACTCGCGCGCGATGATGATCGGCAGCACGACGTTGCCGATCGTGACGAACGCGCCGAGCACGGCCGTGCCGAGCAGCGCCACGACGATGCCGTCCAGCGAACGCAGCACGCTGCCCGCGACGACACCGATGAGCGTGAGCGTCAGGGCGAGGTCGGGGCCGGTCCGCCGGATGATCGCGATCGCCGCCGGCGAGCAGACGGCGAAGCACAGCACCGGTATCGTGGTCAGCAGCCCGACGACACCGGCACCGACCTGCAGATCGCTGCCGATCTGCTCGGCGACGGGCGCGACGGCGAGGATCGGCCCGCGCAGCATCGTCGCCGACAGGACGATGACGAGGATCAGGAACGGGGCCCGCCCGGCCAGCCGCTCAGCCACGGAGATCGGCGGTGGGGATGCCGAAGCTGTGCCGGCTCTTGATCGGTGCGACCTCGTCTGAGGCCAGGAACTCCAACACGCGCGCGGCGCGCGGCGCATCGGCGGATGCCGTCGCCACGGCCCCCGCGAAGACGGTGTCGATCGCGCAATCGGCGGGCATCGTCCCCAGGATCCGCACGCCGGGCGCACCGACGAGCTCGCTCAACTGCTGGAAACCCAGGTCGACGTCACCGTCGGCGAGCGCGCGCGCCACCGGGACGCCGGGCCTCGCCTGCACAAGTCGGTCGCCGAGCTCGGCGCCCAGTCCCCAGTCCGCGATGAGACGCACGAGCGCCATGCCGCTTGGACCGGTCGAGTAGCCGATGCGCGGTGCCGCGCGCAGCGCGCCGCGCACGCTCGCGGCATCGGCGAAGGCCGTGCCGGCGGGCGGCTCGGCGGGTTCCGCGGTACCGGATGCCACGGCCACGGCGGTCTGCGACAGCACGAGCGGCGTCACGGTCGCGGGGTCGACGCGGCCACCCTCCGCGAGACGACGCAACGCCCCCGCCGCGAGGAACACGAGGTCGACCGGCTCACCCGCCGCGACCCGGGTCTCGGCATCCACTCCCCCGACCGACTCGACGTCGACCGTCGGCAGACCGGCGTCGGCGGCGGCCGTCACGAGATCGGCGAGCAGACGCCGCGTCGCCATCGACGAGATCGCCCTCACGCGGCATCCTCGAACGATTCGGCGTCGACCTCGGCGGCGGATGCCTTTGCGTAGCGCGGGCCCGAGACGGTCGCCGTGTCGATGAGCTCGCCGGCGCGCTCGAGCATCTCGGCATCCACCGAGCGTGAGAGCGTCGCGAAATCCTCGTGCAGGTGCGCGATGCTCGTCGTGCCGGGGATCGGCACGACGTGCTCGCCGCGCGAGAGCAGCCACGCGAGCGCGAGCTGCGCCGGCGTCACGCCGGCGGACGCGGCGAGCGCGCGCCAGGCCGGCAGCAGCGCACGGTTGGCCGGCCAGTGCGCGGACTGGAACCGCGGCATGCCGCGACGGATGTCACGCTCGGCGAACGCCGCCGGGTCATCCACCGCGTCGGAGAGGAACCCGCGCGCGACGGGCGAGAAAGCGACGAGCGCGACGCCCGCGTCGCGGGTCGCCTCGAGCATGCCGAGTTCGGGATTGCGAGTCCACAGCGAGTACTCGTTCTGCACGGCCGCGATGGGGGCGACCTCGAGCGCCTCATGCAGTCGAGCGACCGACACCTCCGACAGTCCGATCGCGCCGATCTTGCCCGCCGCGACCGCCTCGGCGAGCGCGTCGACGCTGTCGGCGATGGGCACCTGCTTGTCCCACCGGTGCAGGTAGTAGAGGTCGATGTGGTCGACGCCGAGCCGTGCGAGCGAGGTATCCACCTGTGCGCGCAGCGTCTCGGGGCGCCCGTCGATGACCTTCACGCCGTCGACGTTGGCCATGCCGCCCTTGCTCGCGAGGATCACCTCATCGCGCCGGCCACGCAGTGCCCGCCCGACGAGCTCTTCGTTGCGGCCGCCGCCGTACAGTGTCGCGGTGTCGAAGTGGGTGATGCCGGCATCGAGCGCCGCGTGCAACAGCGCCAGCCCGTCCGACTCGGACGGCGAAACGCCGTACGCGTGGCTGAGGTTCATGCAGCCGAGCCCCATGCGGGGCAGAGCCACCGGCAGAGCACCGGGCAGAGCACCGGTCACCCGAGCTGCTCCTCGAGTGCGCCGAGCACGCGGTAGCAGTCGATGACCTGGCGCAGCGACGAGTTCGGCTCACGGCCCTCGCGGATCGCGGCGACGAACTCGCGGTCTTGCAGTTCGATGCCGTTCATCGAGACGGCGACGTGCGACACGTCGATCTGCTCGTCCTTGCCGGTGTACAGGTCGTCGTAGCGCGCGAGGTAGGTCGCGGTGTCGCCGATGTAGCGGAAGAACGTGCCGAACGGGCCCTCGTTGTTGAACGACAGCGACAGCGTGCAGATCGCGCCGGTCTCGCTCTTCAGCTGGACCGACATGTCCATCGCGATGCCGAGCACGGGGTGGATCGGCCCCTGGATCGCATTCGCCTGCACGATGCGCCCCGCCTGGTAGGCGAACAGGTCGACCGTGTGCGCGGCGTGGTGCCACAGCAGGTGGTCGGTCCACGACCGCGGCTCGCCCTTCGCGTTGGTGTTCGTGCGGCGGAAGAAGTACGTCTGCACGTCCATCTGCTGCACGGCGAACTCGCCCGCGGCGATGCGACCGTGCACGTACTGGTGCGACGGATTGAATCGCCGCGTGTGCCCCACCATCGCGATGCGGTCGGAAGCCTCGGCCACGGCGAGCGTCGCCTCGGCATCCGCCAGCGAATCGGCCAGCGGAATCTCGACCTGCACGTGCTTGCCCGCCGCGAGCACGGCCTGCGTCTGGCTCGCGTGCAGCCCCGTCGGAGTCGCGAGGATGACGGCGTCCACATCGTCGCGCTCGAGGACGGCGTCCAGCCCTTCGACCGCGTGCGGCACGCCGTACTGCTCGGCGACGGCGCGCGTCGCCTCGGGTTTCGTGCCGCTGACGACCGTCACCTCGGCATCCTCGATGTTCTTCAGGCCATCGAGGTGCTTCATGCCGAAGGCGCCGGCGGCGCCCACGACGGCGACGCGAACTCTGTCGCTCATTCGCTCTTCCTTTCGCGCGGTGGCGGTCGGTATCAGGATGTCAGGCGTTCACGACGGCCGCGGTCGCGGCCGGCTCGGGCGCGAGCGCCTCGTCGACGGATTCGGCGGCTCCGGCGTCGTCGTCGGCGAGTCCGGTGCGGCCGACCGGGTTGGAGATGACGAGGTGGCCGACCGCCGTGTTCGAGGCCGGCACGTGGTAGAACCGGTGGTCGACGTCGGGCGCCTCGCCCTCGAACTGGTCGTCCATCGCGCCGCGTGCGATGAGCCAGTCGACCAGCTCGATGCCCTCGGAGCCCGCCTCGTCGACGTACTCCATGTGCGGCCACTCGGTCAGGCCCAGCGGATCGGCGATGAGGTGATCAAGGAACGCGTTGTCCCACTCCTTGTTGATCAGGCCCGCGCGCGGCCCCTGCAGCTGGTGGCTCATGCCGCCCGTGCCCCAGATCTGCACGTTGAGCTCTTCGCCGTCCCACTTGTCGATCGCGCGGCGCAGCGCCTTGCCGAGCTCGTAGCAGCGACGGCCCGACGGCACCGGATACTGCACGACATTGACGGCGAGCGGGATGACCCGCACCGGCCACTGCTCGACCTCGCCGTACACGAGCGAGAGCGGCACGGTGAGGCCGTGGTCGACGACCATCTCGTTGACCAGGGTCAGGTCGAAGTCGTCCTGGATGATCGACTGCGCGAGGTGCGCGGCGAACTCGGGGTACCCCTTCACGTCGGGCACGGGGCGGGGGCCGTAGCCCTCGTCGGCGACCGGGTAGTGGGCGCCGGTGCCGAGGACGAACGTGGGGATGATCGAGGCGTCGAACGCGGTCGCGTGGTCGTTGTAGACCAGGATCACCACGTCGGGGGTGTTCTCCTTCGCCCACTTGCGGGTCCACTGGTAGCCGTCGAAAACCTTCTTCCAGTACGGCTCCTCGGTCTTGCCGAGGTCCATCGCGGCGCCGATCGCGGGCACGTGCGAGGTGAACAGCGCCGACGTGTACTTCGCCGGGGCATCCTGCCGCATCGTCGTGGCCTTCTCGGTCGACGGCGGCGTCCAGCCGTCGAGATCCTTCAGGCGCACACCCTCGGGCCGGCGGCCGCCACCGAGCATCATGTCGCGGTAGGCGGCCTCGCTCATGCCGGTCATCGAGCCGGCCATCTGCTGGAAGCTCAGGCCGTGGGTCGCGCCGATCTTCGACAGGAAGTAGATGTTGCCGCCCTCGGCGATCATGGTGTTCAGGTCCATGTCGAGCACGGCTTGCCGCTGGATCGGGTTCAGCGGCCACTCGTCGAGGTAGGCCGCCTGGTCGGCGAGGAAGCGCGCGCGGTTCTCGGGCTTCATGAGCGACATCGCGAACTGGTTGAGGTGGTAGCCCTTGCGGGCCTGCTCGGCGTCGTAGATCGTCGTGCCCGGGACGTTCTTGTAGGGCTTGTCGAGTGCCATGATCATGCTCCTTCGGATGAGGACTCGGATGCGTTGTGTGTGTGCTCCTCGGGCCAGTACAGGCGCCGCGGATTGTCGACCAGGAGAGCGTGCTGCAGCTCGGCGGTCGGTGCGATGTGCGGGATGAAATCGACCAGCAGCCCGTCATCGGGCATGTGGTCTTTGAGGTTGGGGTGAGGCCAGTCGGTGCCCCACAGCACGCGATCCGGGAACTCTTCCACGACGCGGCGCGCGAACGGGACGACGTCGGTGTACGCGTTCTGCTCGCCGTCGAGGGCCCGCGGGCCCGTGACGCTGAGCCGCTCGGGGCACGAGACCTTGGTCCATACGTTCGGGTTCTCGCGCAGGAACCGCAGGAACAGGCCGAACTCCGGGCCGTCGGGATCCTTTGTGACGTCGGGGCGGCCCATGTGGTCGACGACGACATCGGTGGGGATGCCCGAGAAGAAGTCGTACAGGTCAGGCAGGTCAGCCGCCTCGAAGTAGATGACGACGTGCCAGCCGAGCGGGGCGATCTTCGCGACGATCTCGTCGAGGGCATCCGTCGGCACGGCATCAACGAGCCGCTTGACGAAGTTGAAGCGGACGCCGCGGACGCCGGCCGCATGCAGCGCCGTGAGCTCTTCATCGGTCACGTCGCGGCGCACCGTCGCGACGCCGCGCGCGCGGCCGCCGGCGCGCTCGAGCGCGTCGACGAGGGCGCGGTTGTCGGCGCCGTGGCACGTCGCCTGCACGACCACGTTGCGCTCGAACCCGAGGTGGTCGCGCAACGCGAACAGCTGATCGGCCGATGCGTCGCACGGGGTGTACTTGCGCTCGGGCGCATACGGGAACTGCGCGCCCGGCCCGAACACGTGGCAGTGCGCGTCGACGGCACCCGCCGGCAGGCGGAACGTCGGCGTCGACGGCCCGTCATACCAGTCCAGCCACCCCGGCGTCTTCTCGAACGCACTGGTCCCCGAGCTTGTCGAGGGGCCGCCCGCTGCGTCACGCATGGCTCACTCCTTCACGTACTCGAGGCCGGCGGCGGCGAGCGGCCCGCGCATGTTGTAGAGGTCGAGGCCAAGCACGCCCTCGCGGAACTTCTGCCGCTTCGACTCCTCGTTCGCCTCGCGGGCGGCGCTCGCGTCGGCGACGGCGCCGACCAGTTCGCGCGGCACGACGACGACGCCGTCGATGTCGGCGACGACGACGTCCCCAGGGTTCACGAGGGCGTTGGCGACGACGACGGGGATGTTCACCGACCCGAGCGTCGCCTTGACCGTCCCCTTCGCGTTGATGGCGCGAGAGAACACCGGGAAGTCCATCTTCTCGAGGTCGGCGACGTCGCGGACGCCGCCGTCGATCACGAGGCCCTTGCAGCCGCGGGCGGCCAGCGAGGTCGCGAGCAGCTCGCCGAAGAAGCCGTCTTCGCTCTCGGTCGTGCACCCCGCGATGAGGACGTCACCCGACTGCACCTGCTCGGCGGCGACGTGGAACATCCAGTTGTCACCCGGCTGCAGCAGCACCGTGACGGCCGGGCCGCACAGCTTCGCGCCCGAATACGCCGGGCGGATGTAGGGGCGCAGCAGGCCCACGCGACCCATCGCCTCGTGGATCGTCGCGACGCCGAACTGCGACAGCCGCGCGACGTCGTCGGGGTCGGGGCGCGGCGTGTTGGTGCGGACGATCCCCAGGTTGTTCAGCCGGGTCGGGGCGGTGGTCTCGGTCATGGCGGGTCCTCTCACGGTCTCAGGCCCAGCGGCCCTGCGCGGCGAACGCGCGGTCGAGGCGGGGGTAGACACGGCGGGCGTTGCCCTCGAAGACGGCGGTGCGCGCGGCATCCGTCAGGTTCGGCGTGGCGTCGACGTAGCGCTTCGTGTCGTCGAAGTAGTGGCCCGTGCGGGGGTCGATGTCGCGGACGGCGCCGATCATCTCGCTCGCGAACAGGATGTTCTCGGTCGGGATGACCTGCGTGAGCAGGTCGATGCCGGGCTGGTGGTACACGCACGTGTCGAAGTAGACGTTGCCGAGCAGGTGCTCTTCGAGCTCGGGCTTGCCGAGGGCCATCGCGAGCCCGCGGAACCGTCCCCAGTGGTACGGAACAGCCCCGCCGCCGTGCGGGATCACGAGCTTCAGATCGGGGAAGTCGCGGAACAGGTCGCCCTTGAGCAGCTGCATGAAGGCCGTCGTGTCGGCACCGAGGTAGTGGTCGCCGGTGGTGTGGAACTGCGGCTTGCACGACGTGGACACGTGGATCATCGCGGGGATCTCGTACTCGACGAGCTTCTCGTAGATCGGGTACCACGACCGGTCGGTGAGCGGCGGTGCGGTCCACAGCCCGCCGGAGGGGTCGGGGTTGAGGTTGACCGTGACGGCGCCGAGCTCTTCGACGGCGCGGGTGAGCTCGCCCAGCGTCGTCGCGGGGTCGACACCCGGCGACTGCGGCAGCATCGCGCCCGGCAGGAACCGGTCGGGGAAGAGCTCGCTGACGCGCGCGCACAGGTCGTTGCAGATGCGCGCCCACGTCGCGCTGACGGCGAAGTCGCCGATGTGATGGGCCATGAAGGATGCCCGGGGGCTGAACACCGTGACGTCACTGCCGCGGTCGTTCATGAGCCGCAACTGGTTCTGCTCGATCGTCTCGCGGATGTCGTCGTCGCTGATCTGCAGCGCAGCCGGATCGGGGGCGTCGCCCTGGCCGTTCGCGAACGCGATCTGCAGGTCGCGCCACGCGCCCAGCTGCGCCGGGGCGGTCGTGTAGTGGCCGTGGATGTCGATGATCACCGCGTGTCGTCCTTGTCACTCGAGAAGCTGATCCCGACTCTAGGTCGGGGGTTGTATATAGTCCAATAGAGGTCAATGCCACTGCCCATCGAGCGGATCTATAGATGCCGATCAGCGATCTGAATCAGTTGCGCACGTTCGTCGTGCTCTACGAGCTGCGCAGCGTGACCGCCGCGGCGGAGTCTCTGCACGTGACGCAGCCGACCGTCAGCTACACGCTGCGGCGCCTGCGCGAGCGGTTCGGCGACGACCTGTTCCGGCGCGAGGGTCACGAGATGGTGCCGACGGGCAAGGCGACGCAGCTGTTCGGCCCGATCCACGACGCGCTGGCTCAGATCGACCAGACGGTCGACGAATCGGATGCCTTCGAGCCGGCATCCTTCACCGGCGCCGTCGCGATGGGGCTCACCTCGATCGGCGAGCAGACGTTCCTGCCGCCGATCATGGCGGCGCTCGAGAACGAGGCGCCGCGGCTGCACCTGCAGGTCGAGCGCCTCGATTCCGACCAGGTCGAGGACGGACTGATCCGCGGCACAGTCGACCTCGCGATGACGGTGTCGATGATCGACAGCCCGCGGCTGTGGCGCACCCACGTGCGTGCGGTCGAGTACGTCGCACTGTCGGCGGCGGCGCATCCGCTGCCCGAGACCGGGCCGGACATGTTCGAGGGGCGGCGGTTCGTGCGGGTGTCGGCGCGCGGCGGGCACATCTTCCCACTGCAGGCGCTGACCGAGCACGGACTCATGCCGCAAGTGGTGCTGACGGTCGAGGAATACGCGACGGTGCCGGCCGTGCTGCAGTCGACCGACCTCGTCGTGCTCATGCCGCGGCACGTCGCCGAGGTGTTCTGCGGCTGGTTCCCCGGGCTGAAGATCGCCGACCTGCCGTGGCCCGGGCAGAGCACGCCAGTGTCGGTGTACAGCCGCCGCGAGGCGAGCCTGTCACCGGCGCAGCGGTGGATCCGCGCGCTCGTGCTCGACTCGGTATCGGCCGGCGAGTACCGGCGCGGTCAGCGGTAGTCCGCGGCGACTTACCGTGAGTTGACTTCGATTTGCGGGTCAATTCACGGTAAGAGGAGTCAGGAGCCCTTGCGATTCCAGCTGGCCTTCGCCGGGGCGAAGGGGCTGCGGATCGGGATCGTCCACGACGAGTGCGGGTGGATGCGCAGCAGCGCCGTCTCGTAGAACGCGCGCGCCTGCTCGGAGAGCGACGGAACGACGGCCTCGCGGTCGAGGTCGTCCTCGGGGCGCGGGCGCAGGGCCTTCCAGACGAGCTGCACTTCCGGTGCGCCGGTCGGGATGCCGTCGAGGTCGAGCACCGCGGCATCCCACGGCAGCGTCAGGCGCGGATCGCGCTTGTAGACCCACGCACGCGGCGCGCCGTCTTCGACGTTGAGCTGCACCGCCCAAGCCCCCGCGGCGTCGTCGCGGATGAGCACGGGCTGGAGGTCGGCGTCGGCCGGCGCCTGCACGAACGGGACGATCGCATCGGTGGCGTCGTCATCATCGTTCGCGCCCGCCGCTGGGGCCCACGCGCTGTACCCGTCGGGCAGGGCGTCGATGAGGGAGGCCAGGTCGGATGCCACGACGCTCACATCGATGTTCGGGCGGGGGCGGATGCCTCGCCCCAGCCACCGGTCGAGGGCGGAACCGCCCGAGAGCCACCAGCGCACCGGCGCGGCGGCCAGCAACTGCGCCACGCCCGCGGCGTCGAGCGGCGCCCAAGCGAGGTCGGCGGCAGTGGCGGGTGCGGTCATGCACCGAGGCTACCGCGCGGGTGCGCGCTCATCGCCCCCGCCCGCTCACTGGCGGCGCAGCCGACCGACGACCCTTGCGATGAGGCGCCAGCCGACGAGGAACACCAGCAGCACGATCGCCGCGACGATCACGAACGCGACCTGTACGCCCTGGCCGCTGGCCGCCCGCAGGATCATGCCGCCCGCGACCGTCACCGCCCACACCGGCAGACCCGTCCGCACGGGCGCGATCGGCGCCCGCCACGCGAGCGCGATGGCCCAGCCGATCACAAGTCCCCCCAGGAACGGCCACGCCGTCGTCCACAGCCCGGCGAGCGCCAGCGCGTCCTCGTCGTGGCTCGCGCGCCCGATCGCAGCGAACACGACGACGAGCACGACATCGACGACACCCGCCAGGACGATCGCCCGCGACGACGAAGAACCTGTGCCGGACGGATGCTGCGTGCTCACTCCTCCACGCTACTCGGCCGCTCGAGCATCGCCTGCAGGCCGTGGAACAGGGCATCCGCCTCGGCGGCGGCGAGGTGCCCCGTGAGCTCGCGCTGCACCTCGACCACCAGCGGCGCGAGGCGCGCGCGCTCCGCGGCGCCGAGTTCGGTCAATCGCACGACGTTGCGGCGCGCGTCTCCCGCCGACCGCTCGCGGGTGATCAGGCCCGCATTCTGCATGCGACGCACGAGGTCGGCGATCGTGGAGCGATCGAGGTCGACCTCGTCGCAGAGCTCGCGCTGGCTGGCCTCGCCGCGCCGCTCGAGCACCAGGAGGATGCTGTACTGCGCACTCGTGATCTCAGCCGACGCGACCCGCGTCCACGTCGCGAGGTGCAACTGCTGGGCCCGCCGGATCAGGTTGCCGACGTGGCGCTGCGGCTCGGAGAGGTCGCCGTCGTTCACGGCATCCATCCTGTCAGCGCCTCGCTCACCCGCCCGACCGTCATGCGACGGCGGGGTCGAGCGTCGGCATGAGGATGCCCCGGAAGAACTCGCCGAGCTCGGCGCGGGCACCGAGCGGCAGCACGTGCGCGACGTACTGATCGGGTCGGACGATCACGATCGCTCCCGCGCGGGCGATGCCACGGCGGGTGAAGATGTCGTCGTCGGGATCAGCCGCCCACGCCTTCTCCCAGTCCTGCAGGCCGAACGGGCCTGAGGTCGGCAGCAGGATCGCCGGGAGCGACGTGACGTCGATGTCGTGGTGCGAGCCGCGGAAGATGCCGTGCACGTCGATCACGGCGTCGGCATCCGCGCCGGCGCCGTCAACATCGGAGGTGCGGGAGGCACCGGATGCCCCGGATGCCCCGCCGGGCGCGAACAGGCGCGCGGGCGACTCCGCGGCATCCGTCCACCACTGCGCGAACGCGCGCAGGCCATCGCCGGTCTCGTCGCCAAACGCGTAGACGCGCCACCGACCGTCTGCGACGTGGGTGTGGCCGAGGTGCATGCCGCGGCCATCGGCGATGCGCCGCACGGGCGCCGCGTGGAAGCGCCGGCCGATCTCGAACCCGGTCGCGAGCTCCTGGTGCTCGCTCGTGCCGGTCAGCCGCGACGGCGAGTACGTCGTCGCGAGGCCGGCCGTGTAGCGACCCTGCCGGGCGAACTCGGCCTGCATGTCGGCCGGGGCGACACCGCCGCGCTCGGGGTGCGCGGGGTCGAGCGCGGGCTGCGCGATGAAGCTCGACCAGTGCCGGTCGAACGCGATGAGGTCGGCGGCGATGCGCTGGCGCTCTTCGGAGTAGGTGCGCAGCAGCGTGGCATCCGAGCGACCCTGCAGTACCGCGGCGAGCTTCCAACCCAGGTTGAAGGCATCCTGCATCGACACGTTCATGCCTTGCCCGGCCTTCGCGCTGTGCGTGTGGCACGCATCGCCCGTGAGGAACAGGCGCGGCACGGCGTTCGGCGCCGCATCCGGGGCGAGGTCGTCGAAGCGGTCGGCGAGGCGCTGGCCGACCTCGTACACGCTCGACCACACGACCGAGCGCACGTCGATCGAGTACGGATGCAGGATCGCGTTCGCGACCTCGGTCAGCTGCTCGGCGGTCGTCGCGCGGACCGCGGTGTCGCCCGCTTCGATCTCGCCGAGGTCGACGTAGCAGCGCACCATGTTGCCGCCCTCGCGCGGGATCATCAGCAGCGTGCCCTTGCCCGCCGACTGCACGACGTTCTTCGTGCGCCAGTCGGGGAAGTGGGTCACCGCGAGCACGTCCATGACGCCCCACGCGTGGTTCGCGGCATCCCCTTCAAGACGGATGCCGAGGGCGCGCCGCACCGCGCTGCGCGCGCCGTCGCAGCCGACGACCGACGACGCGCGGACGGTGAACTCGGTCCCCTCGTCGGGCCCGGCCGTGCGGCGCAGCGTGACGACGAGCGGATGCCGCGGGTCGCTCTCGTCTCGCCGGTACCCGACGAACTCGATGCCGTAGTCGACCTCGAGCCGCGACGACGAGCGCGCGGCGTGCTCGAGCAGGTACTGCTGCATGCGCGCCTGGTTGACGATGACGTGCGGGAACTCGCTGAGGCCGGCGGGGGTGTCCTCGACCCAACCGGTGCGCTCGATGCGCGAGCGGTCGGCGTCGGACGGACCCCAGAACCGCACCTCGCCCACCCAGTACGCCTCGCGCAGCAGGGCGTCGGCGAGCCCGAACGCCTGGAACATCTCGACGGTGCGGCACGCGACGCCGTCGGCGTGGCCGACCTGCAGCGGCCCCTCGCGGCGCTCGATGACGCGCGTCGTGATGTCGGGGAACGCGGCCAGCTGCGCCGTCAGCACGGCGCCTGCGGGGCCGGTGCCGACGACGAGCACGTCGACGACGTCAGGGAAGGCGGCGCCGCGGGCGAGCGCCTCGGGGGCTGCGGGCTGAAGGTCGGGGTCACCGGGACGGTACCCGGCGCGATAGAACTGCACCTGATCTCCTTCGATCGTCCGACATCACCGTCGGATTAGTTGGGGTGCCAACGATTGTAGCCGCCCACGCGCGTGAGAAGGTAGCCCCGTGGCGAACTCACGCTCCGGCGACTCGATGGCGAGCCGCATCGTGCGCGTCCTCGACACGTTCGGGCCCGACCGCACGGTGCAGACCGCGAGCGACATCGCCCGCCGCGCGGGCCTGCCGAGCTCGAGCGCGCACCGGATCGTCGCCGAGCTCGCGGCATCCGGCCTGCTCGAGCGCGACGACGACGGACGCGTGCGCCTCGGCATGCGCCTGTGGGAGCTCGCGCTGCGCGGCTCGACCGCGCTGCGCCTGCGCCAGGCGGCCCTCCCCCACATGGCGCGCGTGCAGGAGCGCATTCGCGAGCACACGCAGCTCGCCGTGCTCGAGCGCGATGAGGCGCTGTTCCTCGAGCGGCTGTCGCACCCGGATGCCGGGGCGAACATCACCCGCATCGCGGGGCGCCTGCCGCTGCACGCCTCCTCCTCCGGGCTCGTCCTGCTGGCCTTCGCCGACCCCGCGGTGCGCGAGCGCGTGCTCGCTGAGCCGCTGCGCGCCGTGTCGCGCGAGACGGTGACGGATGCCGCGGTGCTGCGCGAGCTGCTCGCGGGCATCCGCCGTTCCGGCTTCGTCGTCGCGCCGGGATCTGTCGAGACGGTGTCGACGGGGGTCGCCGTGCCGCTGCGCGATCGGGGCGAAGTCGTCGCGGCGCTGTCGGTCGTACTGCCGCGCGAGGTCGCGCCCGATGCTGCGCTGGCGGCGCTGCGCGATGCGGCCGGGGCGATCGAGGCGGAGCTGCGGGCGCGCAGATAGCTTCCCGTTGAATGGGAATCTTACGCGCCCGCGGCGCGTGCGGGATCACACTTGTCGGCATCCGGGAGTCACCTCCCGCCCGTCGAAGGAGACGCCCATGAGCACCGCTGCCACCACTGCTGCCACTTCTGCCGCCGCCATCCGGACGCAGGTCGCGATCGTCGGAGCCGGGCCCGCGGGGCTCGTCCTGTCGCACCTACTCGCCGACGCCGGGATCGACTCGATCATCATCGACCAGCGCTCGCGCGCCGACATCGAGACGACGATCCGCGCCGGCATCCTGGAACAGGGCACCGTCGATCTGCTGCGCGCGATCGACCCGCACACGCGCGTCGACGAGGTCGGCATGCGGCACGACGGGATCGAGCTGCGGGTGCGCGGCGAGGGGCACCGGATCGACTTTCCGGGGCTCGTTGGGCGCAGCGTCTGGCTCTACCCGCAGCACGAGGTGCTGAAGGATCTGCTCGCGCTGCGGCTGGGCGCGGGGCAGGACATCCGCTTCGGCGTCACCGCCGAGCGCGTCGACGACGCCGCTTCCGCGCGTCCGCGCGTGATCGCGCACACCGCCGACGGTGCCCCGCTCGAGATCGAGGCCGACTTCGTCGTCGGCGCCGACGGGTCGCGGTCGGTCGTGCGGGCGGCGGTGGCCGGGGCATCCGGCGACGGGTACTTCCGCGAGTATCCGTTCGCGTGGTTCGGGATCCTGTGCGAGGCTCCGCCGAGCGCGGACGAGCTCATCTACAGCAACTCCGACAGCGGGTTCGCCCTGATCAGTCAGCGCAGCCCCGAGGTGCAGCGGATGTACTTCCAGTGCGCGCCCGACATCGATGCCGCCGCGATGACGGATGCCGAGATCTGGGACACCCTGCAGGCGCGCGTGCCCGGGACGACGCTGCGCGAGGGGCCGATCTTCCAGCGGGATGTGCTGCGGTTCCGCAGCTTCGTCGCGCGCGAGCTGCGCCACGGGCGCGCGGCGCTCGTCGGCGACGCGGCGCACACCGTGCCACCCACGGGGGCGAAGGGGATGAACCTCGCGATCGCCGACGTGATCGTCCTCGCCCGTGCGCTCGAGGCGCTGCTCGTCGGCGGCGACGAACGGCCGATCGACGGGTATGCCGAGCGGGCCCTCGACCGCATCTGGAAGGCGCAGCACTTCTCGTGGTGGATGACGAGCATGCTGCACACCGCCCCCGACGCGACCGAGTTCGACCGCCACCGCCAGGCCGGCGAGCTGCGCTCCGTCGTCGAGTCCGAGGCCGGGCGCACGTTCCTGGCGGAGGCGTACACGGGGTGGCCGGTGGGGTGAGGCGTGGGTGGGGGCTTGCGCGGCGGGTGGCGCGGGGCGGGCTGCTTGCGCGGCGGGCGGCGGCTGGCCGCCCCGCTCCGCCTTCATCCGTCCCAAGATGCGGCCACCCGCGCCACGAAGCGACAACACGGGACGGATGAGCGCGCTCGCCCACGCGCACCCCGCGCGTCATCCGTCCCAAAGTGCGGCCTCAGCCGCCGCCACCCCGCAACATCGGACGGATGAACGGATGCCCCGCCGGCGCCCCGCCGAGCGGATGCGCCCCGTCAGCCGGCGAGCACGCCGGCGGCCTGCCGGGCGGCGCCGAGCGCGACGTACTCGGCGGGGGGCGGGACGTCGACGGGCACACCCAAGAGGTCGGGGGCGATCCGGCGGACGGCCTCGGACTGCGCACCGCCGCCGACCAGCAGCGCGCGCTCGATCGGCACGCCGAGGTCGCGAATCGCGTCGAGTCCCGCTGCGAGGCCGCGCAGCATGCCCTCGACGGCGGCGCGGGCAAGGTTCTCGCGCGTCGTCGAGGCGAGGGTCATGCCGGTGAGCTCCGCCGTGGCATCCGGCAGGTTCGGCGTGCGCTCTCCCTCGAAGTACGGCAGCAGCGTCAGCCCGCCGGCGCCGGGCGCGGCGGCGAGGGCGAGCTCGCTGAGCTGTGCGTGGTCGACGCCGAGCAGCCGGGCGATCGCGTCGAGCACGCGCGCAGCGTTGAGCGTCGCGACGAGCGGCAGGAAGTGACCGTCGGCCGACGCGAAGCCCGCGACCGTGCCGGTCGCGTCGTGCACCGGGGTCTCGCTGACGGCGAAGACCGTGCCGCTCGTGCCGATCGAGACGACGACATCGCCGACGGCGGCGCCGACGCCGAGCGCGGCACCGGCGTTGTCGCCCGCACCCGCGCCCACGCGGCGACCGTCCGCGTCAGTGACGAACGCGTCGGCGGCGAGCACGCGCGGCAGCGCCGCGCCGTGGCCGAGCGCGGCGACGAGCAGATCGCGGTCGTACGCGCCGGTCTGCGGATTCCAGTAGCCCGTGCCGGAGGCATCCGACCGATCGGTGACGAGCTCATCGAGTACGGGCCCGCGCGCCGAGACGCCGGCCGGACCGAAGCCGCGCAGCCGCCACGTCAGCCAGTCGTGCGGCAGCGCGACTGCCGCGACGCGCGCCGCGTTGTGCGGCTCGGCATCGCGCAGCCAGCGCAGCTTGGTAATTGTGAAGGATGCCACGGGCACGAGCCCCGTGCGCGCCACGAGGGCCTCGGCGCCGAACTCGGCGATGAGGTCGGCCGCGGCCGGTGCCGATCGCGTGTCGTTCCACAGCAGCGCGTCGCGAATGACCGCGCCGTCTGCGTCGAGGGCGACCATGCCGTGCTGCTGCCCGCCGATCGCCCACGCCTCGACGTCGGCGAGCCCCCCGGCATCCGCGATCGCCGCCTGCAGCGCCGTCCACCACGCCTCGGGATCGACCGACGTGCCATCGGGGTGACTCGCACGCCCCTGCCGCACGATCGCGCCGCTCGCCGTGTCGACGATCACGACCTTGCACGACTGCGTCGAGCTGTCGACGCCCATCACGAGTGCCATCTCGGCATCCTCTCTCATCTACCCACCCGCGAGACTGCAGTGTCGCACCGAGACTGCAGCCAGCGCGTGCAGTCTCGGTGCACCACTGAAGTCCCGCGGTCAGGGAAGGCTCGCGGCCGCCGGCGGTCGCGGGGTCGGGCAACCCGCGACGCCGGCGGCCGGGGCGGGTCAGCGGGCGCCGAGCAGGTGCTCGGTCGCGAGCTGCTGCAGGCGCACGAAGCCGAAGCCCTTGCCGCCGAAGTAGGCGTTCGCGTCGAAGTCCTCGAATGCGCTGCGGTCGGCGAGCAGGTCGTCGTACGACTCTCCGGATGCCAGGGTGGGCGTCTTCAGCTCGGCCACGCGGGCGGCGGCGAGCGCCTCCTGCACCTCGGGGTCGGCGCGGAAGGCCGCGGCGCGCTCCTTGAGCAGCAGGTAGGTGCGCATATTGGCCTTGGCCGACTCCCACACGCCGTTCTCGTCCTCGGTGCGCGAGGGCTTGTAGTCGAAGTGACGGGGGCCCTCGTACGCGGGGCCACCGCCCACGCCACCGTTCTCGAGCAGGTCGACGAGGGCGAACGCGTTGTGCAGGTCGCCGTGACCGAACACGAGGTCCTGGTCGTACTTGATGCCGCGCTGGCCGTTGAGGTCGATGTGGAAGAGCTTGCCGTGGTACAGCGCCTGCGCGATGCCGGCGGCGAAGTTCAGGCCCGCCATCTGCTCGTGCCCGACCTCGGGGTTCAGACCCACCAGCTCGGGGTGCGCGAGCGTCTCGATGAAGGCGAGGGCGTGGCCGACGGTCGGCAGCAGGATGTCGCCGCGCGGCTCGTTGGGCTTGGGCTCGATCGCGAAGCGGATGTCGTAGCCCTTGTCGATGACGTACTGGCTCATCAGGTCGACGGCCTCGCGGTAGCGCTCGAGCGCTGCACGCACGTCCTTCGCCGAGTCGTACTCGGCACCCTCGCGGCCACCCCACATGACGAACGTCTGCGCGCCGAGTTCGACACCGAGCTCGAGCTGACGCATCGCCTTGCGCAGCGCGAAGCGGCGCACGTCGCGGTCGTTCGAGGTGAAGCCACCGTCCTTGAACACCGGCGCCGAGAACAGGTTCGTCGTGACCATCGGCACCTTCAGGCCGGTCGCCTCCAACGCGCCCTTGAGCCGGTCGATCTGGTTCTGGCGCTCGGCGTCGGTCGATCCGAACGCGAACAGGTCGTCGTCGTGGAACGTCAGGCCATACGCACCGAGTTCGGCGAGCTTCTCGACGGCGTGCACGACGTCGAGCGCGGGGCGGGTCGGGCCGCCGAACGGGTCGGTGCCGTTGTAGCCGATGGTCCAGAGGCCGAAGGTGAACTTGTCGGCGGGCGTGGGGGTGGACATGGTGCTCCTTTGCGCAGCATCCGGAATTGTTGTTAGACACAACCTATACCGAAGGGATGCCCCGCGTCCACCCCCGAGCACGCAGATCGACCGATCTGGTTCGCAACTCCCGACCAGATCATCGAAAGATGTCAGAATCGCGGTGAAGGAGACTGCATGACCGAGCCCCGCGTCACCCTGGCCGAGATCGCCGCCGAGGCGGGCGTCTCGCTCGCGACGATGTCGAAGGTGCTCAACGGTCGCACCGACGTCTCACCCGCGACCCGCACGCGACTCGAGGCCGAGCTCAAGCGCCACGGCTACACCAAGCGCAGCGCCGGCCGGCGCAGTGAGACCATCGAGCTGGTCTTCCACGAGCTCGAGTCGAGCTGGTCGATGGAGGTCATCGCGGGGGTCGAAGAGGTCGCGCACGCGGCAGGGCTGTCGGTACTGCTGACGGTCAGCGGCGACCGCCACGCCCCGGCGGACGACTGGATCGACGGCGTGCTGCGCCGTCGCCCGCTGGGCGTCGTGCTCGTCTTCTCGGATCTCGCGTCCCCGCATCGCGACAAGCTCCGCTCGCGCGGGGTGCCGTTCGCGATCGTCGATCCCGCCGGTGACCCGGCCCCCGACGTGCCCTCGGTGGGTTCGGCGAACTGGTCGGGTGGGCTGCTGGCCACCCGCCACCTCATCGAGCTCGGACACACCCGCATCGCCGCGATCACGGGCCCCGAAGACATGATGTGCTCCCTCGCCCGCGTCGACGGCTACAGGTCGGCGATGAATGCCGCCGCACTGCCCGTCGACCCGGACTGGGTGCGCTTCGGCGACTTCCACCCGGCCGGTGGTCAGAACCACGCGCGCGAGCTGCTGTCTCGGCCCGACCGGCCGACCGCCGTCTTCGCCGGCAGCGACCTGCAGGCGCTCGGGGTCATCGCCGCCGCCACCGAGGCGGGGCTCAGCGTTCCGCGCGATCTGTCGGTCGTCGGCTACGACGACATCGCGCTCGCCCGGTGGCTGAGCCCGCAGTTGACGACCGTGCATCAGCCGCTGCGGCGGATGGGTGAGGAGGCCACCCGCATCGTGTTGCGCCTCGCCGAAGGCGAGTCGGTCGACACGCTGCGCATGGACCTGGCCACCCACCTCGTCGTCCGTGGCAGCACGGCGCCGCCGGCCGCCTGAGGCGCCGGGCGGACCGACCCGCCGCCCAACCCGGCCGCCTAAGCCGGCGGTCGCGCGACCACCCGCTCACACCCGAGTCAGCGTCACCTCCGGCACCAAGGCCCGGGTGTGGTCGACGACGCGCGTCGGCCCCGTCACGCGAACCGTGACTGCCGAGGCGAGATCCGCCGACGAGCGACCGGCACTGAGCGCGATCTGGCCGGCATCCACGATGCGCTCGAGCGTGCGCCCCGTGTACGCGAACAAGTCCGCACTCACCCGGAACCGCACTTCGCACGCGGCGCCCGCCGGCAGCGCGACGCGCGCGTAGCCGATGAGTCGCTGCACCGGGCGCGGGGTCTGCGCGACCGGGTCGTGCAGGTACAGCTGCACAATCTCGACGCCGTCGCGGTCGCTGTCGTTGGTCACACGCAGCGACACCTCGACGGTGCCGTCGGTCGTCATCGCGCCGGCCGAGGCCGTCAGCTCCGACCAGGTGAACGACGAGTACGAGAGCCCGTGCCCGAACGCGAACGCGCTCGACGGATCGATGTTCGAGACCTCGGTGCGGCGCGCGAGCGGCGGCGCGAGGTACGTCGACGGCTGCGACCCGAGCGTGCGCGGCACGCTCACCGGCAGCCGCCCACTCGGGTTCACGCGGCCGCTCAGTACGCCCGCGATCGCCGACGCGCCCTCCTCACCGAGGAAGAAGCCCTCGATGATCCCGGATGCCTCGTCCGCCGCCCGGCCCAGCGCGTAGGGCCGTCCGGCCAGCAGCACCAGGACGACCGGCACACCGGCATCCAGCATCACGTCGACGAGCTCCTGCTGCGCACCGGGCAGAGCCAGCGACTCGGCATCGCAACCCTCACCGCTCGTGCCGCGGCCGAACAGACCGGCCCGATCGCCGAGCGCGAGTACGACGATGTCGGACTCCTGTGCGAGCGCGACGGCCGCGGGCAGGCCGTCGCGCTCGCCGCCGTCGACCGTCGTGCCGGTTGCGTGCACGACCTCAGCGTCGGGGAACTCCGTCCGCACGGCATCCAGCAGAGTCGAGATGCCGATGCCGAGGTCGACCCCGGGATGCTGCGAGACGACGTGCGTCGGGAACGAGTAGCAGCCGAGCATCGCGTAGGGGTCGTCTGCGTTCGGGCCGATCAGCGCGATCCGCCGCGGCCTCGCAGCCGGCGTCGCCCCGCCGCCACCGGCACCGCCACCCTCGCCACCAAGCGGCAGCGTCCCGTCGTTGCGGACGAGGACGATGGCCCGCTCGGCGAGGCGCTGCGCGAGCGCGCGGTTCTCGGCCGGGTCGAGGTCGACGCGGCCGCGCACCGCCTCGGGGTCGGACAGATCGAGCCCTGCGAGTGCCTCCGGCACGGGCGACCAGTCGTCGTCGAGCAGGCCGAGCTGCTGTTTCTGTCGCAGCACGCGGCGCAGCGCGGCATCCACCAGGGCTTCGTCGATGACGCCGTCGGCGACGGCGCGGCGCAGCGGTTCGCCGAACGTCTTCACCGTCGGCAGCTCGACGTCGATGCCGGCCGCGAGCGCCTGGCCCGCGGCATCCGCCCACGAGTCGGCGACGCCGTGCACCAGTTTCAGGAACGCGATCGAGAAGTAGTCGGCGACGACCGTCCCCTCGAAACCCCACTCCTCGCGCAGTAGGTCGGTCAGAAGGCTCTTGTCGGCAGCCGTCGGCACGCCGTCGAGGTCGGTGTACGCGTTCATGACGCTGCGCACGCCCGACTCGCGCACGGCCATCTCGAACGGCGGCAGGACGACATCGTTCAGCTCGCGCGGGCCGATCGACACGGGCGCGAGGTTGCGCCCCGCCTTCGACGCCGAGTAGCCCGCGAAGTGCTTGAGTGTCGCGACGACGCCGGCCGACTCGACGCCCTGGACGTAGGCGGTCGCGATCGTCCCGACCAGCAGCGGGTCTTCGCCGATCGTCTCCTCGACGCGACCCCAGCGGGCGTCGCGCACGACGTCGAGCACCGGCGCGAGTCCCTGGTGCACACCGACGCGGCGCAGGTCGGTGCCGATGCGGTGACCCATCTCGGCCACGAGGTCGGGATCGAAGGTCGCGCCCCACGACAGCGGCACGGGGTAGGCGGTGGCGCCCCACGCGGCGAAGCCCGCGAGGCATTCCTCGTGCGCGAGGGCGGGGATGCCGTGCCGGGACGCCGACCGGATCCGCTCCTGCGTCCGCGCGAGCGAGAGCGCCGCGGTCGCGGCATCGACCGGTCGCGTGCCGAACGGCCGCGTGAGCTGCCCGAGGCCCAACGGCAGCAGCGCGTCGAGATCAACGACCTCCTCGAGGTCGTGCTGGTGCGGCGCGACGTCTCCGCCGGCATCCGATGCCCCGACCCACACGCCGTACAGCTGCGCGATCTTCTCCTCGAGCGTCATCGCGCCCACGAGCGCGTCGACCCGAGCCTCGGCCTGCGCCCCGTCCTGTGCCGCAACCTGGGTCGCGGTCCGCGCCGACGAGGCGAGTTCGATGCCGGTCATCCCTTCACCGCCCCGGTCAGACCGCCGACGATGCGCTTCTCAGCGAGCAGGAAGAACGCCAGCGCGGGCAGCATCGACAGCGACGTGTACGCGAGCACGGCGCCGGTGTCGGCGGAGTACTGCGTCGAGAACTGCTGCACGCCCAGCGGCAGGGTCCACAGCTCTTGGGGCATCCCGCCGGCCGCCATGATCAGCAGCGGCAGCAGATACGCGTTCCACGAGCCGATGAAGGCGAGCACGCCGACGGTGACCAGCCCCGGCATCGACAGCGGCAGCAGGATGCGCCAGAAGAAGCCGACGCGCGTCGTGCCGTCGATCGCGGATGCCTCTTCGAGCTCTTGCGGGATCGCCCGCAGGAACGGCACGAGGATGATGATCGTCGTCGGCAGCGCGAAGGCGACCTGGGGGATGATCAGGCCGAGGAACGAGCCCTGCAGTCCGAGATCGCGCAGCAGTATCGACAGCGGCAGCGCCGCCACCGTCACGGGGAACATGAGGCCGGCCGCGAACAGCGCGTACAGTGCCTGGCGCCCGCGGAAGACATACTTGGCGAGCACGAAGGCGGCCATGACGCCGAGGACGACGGCGCCCAGCGTCGTGCCGAGGCCCACGATCGACGACGAGAACACCGAGCCCCAGAACCGCGGCGACGACAGCACCGTCAGATAGTTCTGGAAGTACCACGGGTCGGGGAAGCCCGCGGGGTTGGCGTTGAGATCGGGCGTCGAGCGGAATCCGCTGATCCACACGTACAGCACCGGGACGATCGAGACGACGACCAGCAGGACCGCGATCAGATAGACCCACGGTTGCGACCACGAGAAGCGGCGTGAGGGGCGGACGCGCGTGCGCCCGCCGGTGACGATGGTGACCGTGTCGAACATCAGCGAACTCCGCTGGTCGTGGCGCCGGCGAGGTCGCGGCGCATGGCGAGACGCTGGTAGGTGAGGGCCACCACGAGCGAGATGACGAAGAGGATGACCGCGATCGCGCTGCCGTAGCCGGGTGCTCCCTGGCCGTTCTGCAGCATGTACACCGCCATCGTGTTGGTCGCACCGATCGGGCCGCCGCGGGTCGTGACCCAGACCATGTCGAACAGCTGCAGCGAGCCGATGATCGACAGGAACGCCCAGATGCGGATCGTCGGCCCGAGCAGCGGCAGAGTGATGTGCCACTGGATCTGCCACCAGTTCGCGCCGTCGATCGCGGCTGCCTCGTGCAGTTCCTCCGGCACGCCCTGCAGCCCGGCGAGCATGAGCAGGATCGCGAAGCCCAGGTACTTCCAGGTGAGGATGCCGAACATGGCGGCCAGCGCGATGTCGGGGTTGGCTAGCCACGGCTGCGCCAGGTCGCCGAGCCCGATCGCCTCGAGCAGGGCGTTCACGCCGCCGCGCGGCGAGAGCAGGAGCTTCCAGGACAGACCAGCGATGACCTCGGCGAGCACGTACGGCACGAAGATTGCCGCACGGATGAAGCTGCGCCCCCGCAGCTTGCGGTTCAGCAGCAGCGCGACGGCGATCGCGAGCGGCCCCTGCACGAGCAGCGAGGCGATGAGGATCGTGAAGTTGTTGCCGATCGCGCCCAGGAACTCGGGGTCGGTGAGCGCGCGCACGTAGTTGTCGAACCCGACGAACCGCTCGAGCGGCGTCAGACCGTTCCAGTTGAAGAGGCTGTACACCGCCGCGAGCGCGACGGGCAGGATCACGAACGTCACGAAGACGATCAGCGCGGGGCCGACGAACAACCCGATCTCGAGCCACTTTCGGGCATCTGCGCGGCGGCGCGGCGGGCGGACGGCGGGCGCCGCGACAGGCGCGACGAGCTGAGCGGTGGGGGCGGTCATGCGTGGGTTCCTCAGGTTGGGGGCCTTCCCGGCCGTCGGGGCGCGCGGCGCCCGCTCGACGGCCGGGAAGGCCGGGACTCACTGCGCGGCGGCAGTGTCCTCGAGTGCCGTGACGATGTCGGCCGGGGTCCCGGCTCCGCCGAACAGAGCCACGATGGCGTTGTTCAGCGGGTTGCCGAACGCCGGGCCGAGGTCGCTGTCGAGCCACAGCTGCACGTAGTCCGCCGCGGCGAGCGCGTCCGAGCTCGCCTTGAGGTTCGCGTCGGTGAGCTCTGCCGCTGCCGCGGGGTTGGTGGGCACGCCCGCACCGCTGGCGGCAAAGCGCTTCTGCACGTCTTCGCTGAGCAGGTACTCGACCAGCTCGACCGCCTCATCGGGCGCGTCCTTGTACACACCCCATCCGTCGCCGCCGCCCATGACGACCGCGTCCGAGCCGGTCGACGGGAACGGGTACCACCCGAGCCACTCGGGCACCGTCTGGTCGGGCGTCAGCGAACCGATCACACCGGCATCCCACGGACCCATGAACTCGGATGCCGCGTTGCCGTTGGCCACGAGCCCTGCCGAGCTGTCGGCGCCGGTCTGCGCGGGCGTCGCGAGGAACCCGTCGTTGAAGGGCTCGGTCGCGAGGAAGTCCTCCAGCTGATCGCCGGCCTCGAGCCAGCAGGGGTCGCTGAAGTCGAGCGCCGGGATCGCCGTCTGCAGCACGTCCTGTCCGCACGCGCCGATCGCGAACTGGTACCACCAGTGCCCGGCCGGCCAGCCGTCTCCGGCGCCGACCGCGAACGGCGTGTAGCCCGCGGCCTTGAGCTTGCCGACGGCATCCTTCAGTTCGTCGTAGGTCGACGGCAGCGTCGTGATGCCGGCATCGGCGTACTGGTCCTTGTTGTACCAGATGCCGGTCGCGCCGAAGGTGAAGGGCAGACCGTACTGCTTGCCTTCGTACTTCCACGGGTTGACGGTGGCGCCGAGCGCGTCGATCGTGTCGGTGAGGCCGCTGAGGTCCTTGAGGTGACCGGCTGCCGCCTGCGCGCGCACTTCGCCGCCGGGCCACACCTGGAAGACATCCGGCGCATCGCCGGAGGTGAGGGCGTTGGGAATGAGGGTGCGCTGCAGGTCTTCGTTCTGGTAGCCGGTGACCTCGACCGTGACGCCCGGGTGGGCCTGCTCGAACTCGGCCGCGATGTCTTCGTAGAGCCCCTTGAGCGGGTCGGAGGTCGCGTTGTGCCACCACGTGATCATGATGGCGTCACCGCTCGCGTCGCTCGATGACGGCGACGACGTGCCCGTGCATCCCGCGAGGGTGGCGATCGCCAGCCCCGCGGCGGCAAGTCCTGCCGACAGCCGCCTCATGCTGTGTCTGTTCATCATTGAACCTCTCTCGTCTCTGAGTTTCGAAAGTTTCGGATGGTGCACCGAAAGTGATCGGAATATCGCAAGGATAGGGGGCATCCAATTCGTGGTCAAGCCCAACAAATAGAACCTCGGATGCCGTGAATATCGGCCACCGAACAACAAACCCGCCCTACACCCCTACAGTGGACGAATGAGAGACGCAGCCGGAGTGCGACAGACCAACCTCGCGCGGCTGCTGCAGATCGTGCACCGCGACGGCCCGCGCTCTCGCGCCGAGCTGACCGAGATCACCGGCCTGAACCGCTCGACGATCGCCGACCTCACCGGCGAGCTGGTCGACTCGGGCCTCGCCGTCGAACGGGCACCCGACCCCGTCGGTCGCGTCGGTCGCCCCTCGCCCATCGTCGCCGTCGATCCGCGTGTGGTCGCGATCGCGGTGAACCCCGAAGTGGATGCCCTCACGATGGCCGCGGTCGGTCTCGACCAGGGCATCCCGGCACGCATCCGCATCGACGTGCCCGACCTGCTCACGCCCGAGCAGACGGCGCAGATGGTCGCCACGCAGATCGCGGCGTGGCGCAGCGGCGAGCTCGCGAAGCACCGCATCGTCGCGATCGGGGCGGCCGTTCCGGGTCTCGTGCGCGCGGCGGACGGGCTGGTGCGCGACGCGCCGCACCTGCAGTGGCGTGACGTCGCCCTGCGCGACCTTCTCGCCGAGGCGACCCGACTACCGGTGGTGATCGGCAACGATGCAACCTTCGGTGTCACGGCTGAGCACCTGTTCGGCGCAGCGCGCGGCGTGACCGACGTCGTCTACCTCAACGGCGGCGCGAGCGGCATCGGCGGCGGGCTCATCGTGAACGGCCTGCCCGTGTCGGGCGCGGGCGGTTATGCGGGCGAGTTCGGCCAGAACCGCCCGCGCATCGCGCTCGACGCCGACCGGCGCGCGGAAGAGGGCGTGCTCGAAGACGAAGTCAGCCGCAACCGGCTGCTCGAGGTCGTCGGCATCGCCGGCGCCGACGAGCCGACGCTCGCGCAGGCTCTCGCCCGCAGTGACCGCGCCGAGGTCGCCGCCGAGGTCGCGCGGCAGCGGCGTGTGCTCGCGACCGCGCTCGCCAACGCCGTCAACGTGCTCAATCCGCACGTCGTCGTGCTGGGCGGGTTCCTCGCGACGCTCGCCGGCGAGGATCTGGACGCCCTGGCATCCGCCGTGCGCGCACAGGCGATGCACGCCGCGGGCGAAGACCTCGCGATCCACCCCGCCGCGCTCGGCGAGGACCGCCTCATGATCGGCGCGGCCGAGGCGGCATTCGCCGACCTGCTGCGCGACCCCGCGGGCTACGCCCCGGCCGAGCGGTAATATGTTTGGTGTGACGACAAATAGCGAACCCGCGGAGCGCCTCGCCCGACTGATCGAGGAGCACGACGACGTGCGCGCCCTGTTCGCCGAGGAGTGGATCCGCTACCGCACCTCGACGGTCCTGCCCGAACTCACGCGGGAGGCGCAGTCGACGTGCGCGCGCATCAACCGCATCTTCTTCGATGACCCCGCCGAGGCGCTGCGTCTGTTCCACGAGCTTGTGCCGGGAGCGGGCTCGGGCATCGACTTCCGTCCGCCGCTGAACCTCGACTACGGCGTCGGCCTGACGATCGGCGACCGCACCTTCATCAACAAGGACTTCCTCATCGTCGGCGGCGGGTACGTCACGATCGGCGTCGACTGCCTGATCGGTCCGCGCTGCAGCATCTACACGCCCCACCATGCGGAAGGCGTCGACCGGCGCCGCGCCGGGTGGGAGCGGGCTCGGCCCGTCACGATCGGCGACAACGTCTGGCTCGGCGGCTCGGTGACGATCACGCCGGGGGTCACGATCGGCGATGACGCGATCATCGGAGCGGGATCCGTCGTGACGCGCGACATTCCTGCCAGAGTCGTTGCGGCGGGCAACCCGTGCCGCCCTCTGCGGCCAATCGCCGCCGACTGATCCCGACGAACCACCCCCGCGTGCCGCGCCACCGCCGCCCGCGCCGAAGGAGCGACATCGCACATGGCCCTGCAGTACACCGACCTGACCCTGGAGGAACTGCGCGCCTACGCGCCCGAACTGCCCGAGCCCGACGGTCTCGATGAGTTCTGGGATGCCACGCTCAGCGCCGCGCGCCAGGCCGGCGGCGAAGCCGAGCTGACGCCGGCGGGCGGGCCGATCCGCACGGTCATCGTCGAAGACCTCACCTTCCCCGGGTTCGCCGGCGATCCTGTGCGCGGCTGGGTGCTGCGCCCCGCAGACGGGCGGCCGGCACCGGCCGTCGTGGAGTTCATCGGCTACGGCGGCGGCCGCGGGATCCCGGGCGAGCGCCTGGGCTGGTCGGCGGCCGGCTACGTCCACGTCATCATGGACACGCGCGGCCAGGGCAGCAGCTGGAGCCTCGGCGCCACCGCCGACCCGCACGGCAGCGGCCCGGCCGTGCCGGGGTTCATGACCCGCGGCATCCTCGACCCGGCGACGTACTACTACCGGCGCGTGTACACCGACGCGGTGCGCCTCATCGATGCCGTCGCCGAGATGCCGTTCGTCGACGCGGCGCGCATCGCCGTCACCGGCGGCAGCCAGGGCGGCGGCATCGCGCTGGCCGCAGCCGCGCTGTCTGACCAGGTCGCGGCGGCCATGCCGGACGTCCCGTTCCTGTGCGACTTCCCGCGTGCGATCCGGCGCAGCCCCGAGGCGCCGTTCACCGAGATCGCGCGCTTCTTGTCGTCGCACCGTGATGAGGTGGATGCCGTGCACCGCACGCTGTCCTACTTCGACGGCGCGGTGCTCGCGCGCCGCATCACCGCTCCCGCGTACCTGTCGGTCGCCCTGATGGACGAGATCGTGCTGCCGTCGACGGTCTTCGCCGCGTACAACGCGCTCGGCTCGGCGGACCGGTCGATCGAGGTGTACGAGTTCAACGGCCACGAGGGCGGCAGCATCCGCCAGTGGGTGCGGCAGACGGAGTGGCTCGCCGAGCGGTTCTGACCCGGCGGTTCACGCTCGGCGCGTGCTGACCTGGCGGTACTGCTCTGGCGGTCCTGACCGGGTTTTCCCGGCGCGACGGCGCTCGCACGGGGCATCCCGCCCCGTAGCGTCGGCGACGGTGGACCCCTTCTACGACCCGTCGCGCAGCTACGACGACAACGACGCGGACGGCCCCTTCGGCGCGTTCGCGGCACCGCCGACCGCGCCGGCAGACGGCGACCGCAGCGCACCGCGCCACCGCTTCCTCGGGCTGCCCGTGCGCGAGCCGTTCGGGATCCCCGCCGGGCCGCTGGTGAACGCGCGCTTCTGCGCCGCCGCGTTCGCGCACGGATTCGACCTGTGCGTCTACAAGACGGTGCGCACGCGCGCGCACCCCGCGCACCCGCTGCCCAACATCGTGCCCGTGCACGTCGACGGTGATCTGACGCTCGAAGCGGCGCGGCATCCCGTGCGCGCGGGCGGAGCGTTCGCCCACCCGCTGTCGATCAGCAACTCGTTCGGTGTGCCCTCGCGCGACCCCGACCGGTGGCAGCCTGACATGGCCGCCGCGGTGCGCGCGGCGGGCCCGGGCCAGGTGCTGATCGGGGCGTTCCAGGCCACTCGCGGAGCGGGCGATCTCGTCGCCGACCACGTCCGCGCGGCGCGTCTGGTCGCCGAGACGGGCGCGCCCGTGCTCGAGCTCAACCTGTCGTGCCCGAATGAAGGGGCATCCGATCTGCTGTGCTTCGATGCGGAGCTCGTCCGACGCATCGTCTTCGCGATCACGGATGCCGTGGACCTGCCCCTGCTCATCAAGATCGCGCACTTCGCCGAGGACGCCGCGCTGCGACGGCTCGTCGCGATGACCGGGCGGCTCGTCGCGGGCTACGCCGCGATCAACACGATCCCCGCGACGCTCGTCGATGACGCGGGCCGGCCGGCGCTGCCCGGTCGCACGACCAGCGGAGTGTGCGGGGCGGGCATCCGCTGGGCCGGGCTCGACATGACGCGGCGCCTCACGCGCCTGCGCGACGAGCTGAGTCTCGACTACGCCATCGTCGGAGTGGGCGGCGTCGCGAGCGCGGACGACTACCGCGCGTACCGCGATGCGGGGGCGGATGCCGTGATGAGCGCGACCGGGGCGATGTGGAACCCCGGCCTCGCGGCCGAAGTGCGGGCGGGCGCGGCGGGCTCTGCCGGGTCTGCGGGGTGACGCCCCCGGTCAGACGATCGCGCGCTCGTGCACGGCCGAAGTGAGGTTCGTCCCGTTGACGTCGAGGTAGAGCTGCCCCTCGGTCACCGACAGGGTGACGGTGTTGCGGCGCTCGATCGCGGCGGCTGCGGCATCGATGAAGCCCGGGTCGAAGCTGCGCAGGACGATTCGCTCGGCGTCGTGGATCTTCTTGCCCGCCCACTGCGGCAGCAGTCGCGCGGGGTCACGGTGCGTGTAGATGACGACACGGCCGGTGAGCTTGCTGCCGTAGTGCAGTCGCTCGGCATCCGGCGCCCCGACCTCGATCCAGGCGGTCTGTCGGCCCGTCGCGTCGCGGATCAGCACGGCCGGCTCGTTCGTGGCCGCGATGCCCTCGCTGAACGCGATGCCCGCGGCGTACTCGAGGCAGTACGCGAGCAGCCGCGTCATCATGAACGCGGGCGTCTCAGACGGATGCTGCGCCAACCGCAGCGTGAGGTCGTCGTACACGCCGCGGTCGAGATCCGCGAGCTGCACGTCGAAGGTGTGCATCACCACGCCGATCGCCATGCCTCGAGCCTACGCGGCCGCGCACGTGGCGCCTGCCGCCTTCGGCCCGCCCGCCGCCGGACCTGGTGGCGGGCCCGGCGCGTTCGACCCGACGCTTCGGCGAGGCCCGGTGAGTAGGCTCGAGGGATGACCCTCCCCGAGCAGCCCGCGCGACCGCGCGGCAGCTACGCCAAGGGAGTCGCGCGGCGGCAAGAGATCCTCGACCGCGCGATCGAGGTCTTCGCCCAGCGCGGCGGCACCCGCACGAGCCTGCGCGCGATCGCGCAAGAGGTCGGCGTCACCCACGCGGCGCTCACGCACTACTTCGGCTCGCTCGAAGAGCTGCTCGTCGCGGTCTACGACGAGTCCAGCCGCCGCCCGGGCGACAACGAGTACACACCGGGCGAGGTGACCCCCGCCGAGATGATGCGCCGCTCGGCCGAAGAGAACCGCGCGATCCCCGGCATGGTGCAGCTCTATTCGACGCTCAACGCGACGGCCATCGACGGCAACCACCCCGCCGCGCAGGCGTACGTGACCGAGCGGTTCGCCGACCTGCGCGCGCGCCTGGCCGCGCAGGTGCGCGAGCAGCAGGCATCCGGCACCCTGCGCGCCGACGTCGATGCCGACCTCGCTGCCGCCCTGGTCATCGCGGCATCCGACGGCCTGCAGATCCAGTGGCTGCTCGACCCCGAGGTCGATCACGCGGCGGCGCTGCGGCTGCTCGACCGCCTGCTGTCCACGCCCGAGTCCTGAACCCGCTGGCCCAGGCAGGCGGATGCCCGGCACCCAACCGTCAGGCGAACCGCACGACCTGCTGCAGTCGCGCCGTCAGACGAACCGCACGACCTGCTGCAGTCGCGTGCGGATGTCGAACAGCTCGTTGCCGCCGATGTCGCGCGCGCCCGTGATCCCACGGCGCAGCACGGTCGCCAGCGCCGAGCGCGCGACGACCGCAACGGGCAGGCCGCACACCTTGCCGATCTCGTCGATCGCCGTGGCGACATCGTCGTCGGGCAGCACGACGATCACACCGCTGAACTTCACGCGCGCCGCGCGCGCGATCGCGCGGGCACCGGCCACGACGTCGGCGATCGGCGAACCCGTGACGCCATCGCCGATCAGCTCGCCGCGGCGCAGCCGCACGGGGCCGCCGAAGTCTTCGCTCAACAGCGCGTAGAGCCCGCTCGGCCCCAGCACGATGTGATCCACCTTGAGCTCGGGGTCGCGCGGATCGGCCGCGACGTCGTGCCACACGGTGTACCCCATGCCCAGCTCGCCGACGATGCGCGCGGTCGCCTCTTCGGCGAGCGCGTCGGCGAGCATCCGTTTGAGCTCGCGCGGTGCGCCGCGCACGAGCGCGGGGTCGTAAGGATCGGGCAACTCCGTCCCCCGCCCCGCCCACTCGCGGATCAGCGTCAGATAGCGCTCGCGCCGCCAACCCCCGGGCTGTCCGAACGAGCGGGCGCGCGGCCGCGTGTCGGCGGGGCGGCGCGGCGGACGCCACCCGCCGCCACCGTCGCCGTCTGCTGACGGCGCGTACGAGGGAGCCTCGTCGCCGAAGCCGTGCCCGCGGTCGTACGCGGTGCGCGCGGCGGCGGTGCCGACAAGCTCCCAGGCGCGCTGCACCTGCACGAACAGCGCGGCATCACCACCCGTGTCGGGGTGGGTCTGGCGCAAGCGCAGGCGGTACGCCTTGCGGAGGTCGTCGTCGGAGGCATCCGGCGTCGACCCCAGCACCTCATAGGCCGACGCCGACAGCGGCGAATCGAACACCGATCAGCTCCACAGCGGGGTCGGCGGAACCCACGCGAGCGCCTCGGCGGCGATGCCGGGCGCGACAGCGTCGAGCGTCGCCGGCTGCCAGGCCGGAGTGCGGTCCTTGTCGACGAGCTGGGCGCGGATGCCCTCGACAAGGTCAGGCTGCGTGTGCGCGAACCACAGGACGAGTCCGTACTCCTGCGCGAGTGCGGCGCGCAGGTCGGGCAGCGCGCGCGCCGCGCGCACGGCCGCGAGGGTCACGGTCAGCCCCGTCGGCGCGAGCTGCTCGAGCGTGTCGGCCGTCGCGGATGCCTCCGGCTCGGGCCGCGCGCGCAGCCGCGCGATGATGTCCGGCACGGTGTCGGCCGCGAACGCGTCGTCGATCCACGGGCGCGCGGCCTCGAGGGCGGACGGCCCGGGGGTCTCGTCGAACAGCAGCACGAGCTCGGCGGGCGTGCCCGGGTCGGCGCGCGTGCGCAGCGCGTCGCGCAGGTCGTCGAGGCGCTCGCTGGGGACGAGCGCGTCGGCGAAGCCGGCGTAGAGGGCGTCCGCGGCATCCATCGTGGCGCCGGTGAGCGCGAGGTACTCGCCCGTGCGGCCGGGAGCGTGCGCGAGCAGCCACGACCCGCCGACGTCGGGCGTGAAGCCGATGCGGGTCTCGGGCATCGCGAGACGCGAGCGCTCGGTGACGATGCGCACCGACGCGTGACCGGCCAGGCCGATGCCCCCGCCCATCGTGACCCCGTCGGCAAGCGCGACGATCGGCTTCGGGTACTCGGAGATCAGGGCGTTCAACGCGTACTCGGCGCGGAAGAACGCGCTCGTCTCGCCCGGCCGGCCCTCGACGATCTGCGCGCGCAGGCCCAGAACGTCACCACCCGCGCAGAGCCCGCGCTCGCCCGCGCCGTCGAGCAGGACGATCGCGACGTCGGGGTCGTGCGCCCAGGCATCCAGCGCCGCGGTCAGCAGCGTGATCATCTCGAGGTCGAGCGCGTTGATGGCCCGCGGCCGGTTGAGGGTCAGGTGCCCGACGCCGTCGCCGCTACGTGCCAGGACGGTCGGCGCGGCGTCCGTCGGTGCGGGGGTGGGGGTGTCAGCGGTCGCGTGCTCGGTCACCCGGCCCACGTTACCCGCGGTGGCTGGGCGGACGCCGCCGCAACAACTCAGGAAAAACCCCGCCCGCCCCGTGCGGCACCCCCGGAATCACGCGGTGCGCGCGGCCGCAACCGCGCAGATCTCCTGAGTTATTGCGGCGCAATGCGGGATACGGCGGGCCTGATCGGCCAGGATGGAGGTACCGCCACCGCCGACGAGAGGCCCACCATGCCCGAAGGACATGTCCTCGAGTTCACCGACGTGACCAAGCGCTTCGGCCCTGTCAGCGCGGTCGACGGTCTCACCGCGCGCGTCGAGCCGGGCACCGTGACGGGATTCCTCGGTCCCAACGGCGCCGGAAAGACCACGAGCCTGCGCATTCTGCTGGGGCTGGTGCGCCCCACGTCGGGCCACGCGACGATCGGCGGCAAGCGCTACGCCGAGCTCGAGCGTCCGCTGCAGACGGTCGGTGCCGCGCTCGAAGCCTCGAGCTTCCACCCCGGCCGCACCGCCGCGAACCACCTCAAGGTCTACGCCCAGGCCGCCGGGCTGCCGACCACGCGCATCGACGACGTCCTCGGCCTCGTCGGCCTCGCCGATGTCGCGGGGCGCAAGGCGGGCGGCTTCTCGATGGGCATGCGGCAGCGCCTGGGGCTGGCCTACACTCTGCTCGGCGACCCGGGCGTGCTCGTCCTCGACGAGCCGGCGAACGGACTCGACCCCGAGGGCATCAAGTGGCTGCGCGGGTTCCTGCGCGAGCTCGCCCGCGAAGGCCGCACCGTGCTCGTCTCGTCGCACATGCTCGCCGAAGTGCAGCAAACCGTCTCGTCGCTGTTGATCATCTCGCGCGGCCGCCTCGTCTATCAGGGCGACATGGCGGGACTCACCCAGCCCGACGACTACTCCACGATCATCGATGCTCCCGACCGCGGGGCACTCATGGCGGCGCTGGATGCCGCGGGCATCGCCTACACCCCGCTGCGCACGGGTTTCACGGTGCGCGACTCCAACCCGACCGAGCTCGGCGCGATCGCCGCGACCGCGGGCATCGCCCTCTCGAACCTGCAGCGCAAGGGTCCCGCGCTCGAAGAGGTCTTCCTCGACCTGGTCAACGGCACGCGCGTGCACGCGTCGGTGACGGATGCCCCGGTTGCCGAGGCCGCAGCCGAACCACCCGCACCGACCGCCGACGAACCCGCAGCCGACGACGAGGAGGCACCGCGATGAGCCTCATGAACTCCAGCCGCTCCGAGCTGACGAAGCAGTTCACCACGTCGATCTGGTGGATCCTCGCGATCGTCCTCTTCGTCTACGTCGGCATGACCGCCGGCGGCCTGGCCGCGACCTTCGGCGCGCTCGCCACGGGCGCGCTCGACTCGAGCGCCGCCAACGGGCCGGTACTGCCCGCTGAGGTGCTGCCGCCGGTGATCTACAGCCTCGCGACGGCGGTCGGCTACGTGTTCCCGCTGCTGATCGGCACACTCCTGGTGACCGGAGAGTTCCGCCACAAGACCCTCACCCCCACGTTCCTCGCGACCCCGCGCCGCGGCGTCGCACTCGCAGGCAAGATCGTCGCGGGCGTCGTGATGGGCGCGCTCTACGCGGCGATCGCGATCGTCGCCGCCGTCGGACCGGGCGCGGGACTGCTCGCCGCGTTCGGCGTCGACGCGCAGTTCGGCCAGAGCGACACGTGGGCGCTGATCGGACGCATGGCGCTCGCGTTCGTCCTGTGGGCGCTCATCGGCATCGGCATCGGCACGCTCGTGCGCAACCAGATCGCCGCCGTCGTCGGCGTGCTCGCCTTCACGCAGTTCGTCGAGCCGATCCTGCGCGCCGTCGGCGCGTTCGTCGACGGCGTCTCGGGAGTCACGGAGTACCTGCCCGGAGCCGCATCCGACGCCCTCGTCGGTGCGAGCATCTTCACGAGCATCGGCACCGATGCCGACCTGGGGCTGGGCTGGTGGGCCGGCGGGCTGCTGCTGCTCGGTTACGCCGCCGTGTTCCTGCTGCTCGGCTGGCTGTTCAGCTGGCGCCGCGACGTCAGCTGACGCCCGCCGACTCTCGCGCAGCGGGCCAACGCCCGCACAGCGGGCCCGCGCACATCCCCTCGACGCCGCGGACCCCTCAGGCGGTCGCCGGTTTCGGCGCGCGCGCCGGCCGCCGCTTCGGCGTCGAGGGCTTCGACGCCGGTGCGGCCGCACCCGTGGCATCCGCCGTCTCTTCGCCCGCCGCGGCGACGATGTCGGTCACGGCTGTCGGTGCGTCGTCGGCCTCGAGGCGCAGCGCCTGCACGAGGGCGACGCCGTGGCTGGTGGTCAGCACGAGTCGCGCGAACTCGCACGTCTCGTCGAGGTCGACGACGACGGCCGGATGCCTGCGGCGCACGACCACGAAGTCCGCGCCTCCTGCCGAGCGCCAGGTGCCCATCGCGACGGTGCCGCGCAGCAGCGTGCCGGGGCTCGGCACTCCGCGCAGCCACGTCCACGCGTCGTCGGTGAGCTGGACTTTTCGGATGCCGCTGCGTTCGATGCGCACCGAGTCGGAGCGGCGCGAGAGCGTCCGCTCGATCGGAGACAGCACGATCTCCAGCTGCGTCGAGTCGAGCAGCAGAGTCACCATGCGATTCAGTCTGCCAGCGTCAGGGTGTGCGAATGCTCACAGAGCCGCAACGATCCGGTCTCAGAGCGCGAATTCGTCGGACGCGTGCGGCAGCGGGAACAGCTGCACGGCGGCGATCACACCGTCGACCGTCTGCTCGCGTGCCACGGCACTGACGCCGAGGCCGAGCTTGCGGGCATCCTTTGCCGTGCGTGGTCCGATCGCGGCGATGACGGTGGATGCCGGGATCTCGGGGAACTGCAGGCGCACCTGCTCGGCGACCGAGCCGCTCGTGACGAGGATCGCGTTGATGCGCCCCGACTCGACGTCGTGCGCGATGCGCTCGGTGACGGGCACGCCGACCGTGCGGTAGGCGACGACGCTGCGCACGTCGTGCCCGGCTTCGGAGAGCCGGCGGGTGAGCACGGGCTTGGCGATCTCGCTGCGCAGCGTCAGGATGCGCCGTGGCTCGGGTTCGAGGTCGATCAGCTGCGCGGCCATGCCGGCAGCGGAATTGTCCTCGTCGGGCACGAGATCGACGCGGTAGCCGACGGCGCTCAGCGCTGCCGCCGTGGTCTCACCGACGGCCGCGACGCGCGTCGTCGCGGGGATCTGCGCGCGATACGCGTACAGCACGTCCACGGTCGTCGCACTCGTCAGGGTGACCCAGTCGAACGCCCCCGCGGCGAGGTCGGCGAGCGCGGCCTCGAGCGTGTCCTGGTCGGTCGACGGCGCAAAGTTGATCAGCGGTGCGATCACGGGGACGGCGCCTTGCGCCCGCAGGGTCGCGGCGACCGAGTCGCCCCACGGACCGCCGCGCGGCACGAGCACACGCCACCCCTTGAGGGGCTTGGCTGCCGTGGCAGGCTGCAGGTCTGGATTCATGCTCGACTCTCGTGATGCTCCATCGGACACACACAGTCGCGCATCCGACCTTGTCGGGCCCGGGCTGTGTCACTGCTGTGTTCGGGTCGCAGGGCCGGCAGTATCCGCGTCATCGCCACTGCCTTGGTACATGAGCATACCCCCGGCCGCGCGGGACGGCACGGCCCGCAGACCGCGCCAGTATTACGACCTCGTCTCGTTCCGGACGAGATCGGATGCCTCAGCGCGTGTACAGCCGGACGAGACCCCAGACGGTCACGCCGATCGCGACGGCGGCGCCGACCGCGGCCGCGGCGGCTGCGGTGGGGTTGCGCCGTGCGAAGCTGCGCGCCGTGGTCACCGCGTCGTCGGTGGCCCGAGCGACGCGCTTGGGGACGTTCGACTTCTCCTCGATCGCGGCCAGCGCGGCCTTCAGTTCGGCGCGCGCCTTCTCGACCGGATCGGTGATCCCCAGCGACACGGCGGTGCGGGGGACGGGAAGCTCAATACTCATCTGCGATGTCCTTCACGATGCGGGCATCCACGGCGATCGACTGCACGGGATTCTGCTGCCGCGTGAGTTTCCGGAAACGCTGGATGCCGAGGAATGCCGCGACTGCGGCGATCACGAGGAGGACGATCACGACGATCAGCGCCGACAACCACGCCGGCATCCACGATGCCAGTCCGATGATCGTGAACGCGCCCAGCGCCGGAATCGTCCAGAACAGGACGAACAGCGCGACGAGGAACCACACCCCGCCCATGCCCGCCTGCTTGCCGGCGGTCGTGACCCACTTCTTGGCGGAGTCGACCTCGGCGACGACGAGGTTGCGCACCAGCTCGGGGACCTCGCCGAGCAGCGTCAGCAGGCTGTCGTCGGCGCGGTCGCGGAATCCGCGAGGGGTCGTCATCTCAGTCGTCCACAGCCTTCTTGGCGGCGTCGATCGTGGCGTCGAGCTTCTGCCCGGGAGTGCCGCTCTTCGTCGCGGCCTTGGTCACCTTCACGGCGCCGTCCCACAGCGCCGTCGGCACGGCGAGGGCGGCGGACTTGCCGAGCTCCTTGGCCTTGTCAACCTGCTTCTGCACGGGAGCGGTGTTCCACACCTTCAGGAAGCCGGTCCGGATCTGCTCGTAGCGCTCGCGCCCCGCGCGTGCGCCCAGGACGTACCCCGCGGCGAGTCCCACGACGATGCCGATCTTGCCTCTCATGGAGCTCCTCACGGTCGAACCGGGTGGTGGTGTGAATCCAGGGTAACGCTGTATTCCGTTTCCGGCATCCACTCCCCTTGCTCGCGGGTACGCCGCGCGCCACCCCGCTCAGCTCGGGGTCGAAGGGTCGCTCGGTCCCCACAGCACGCTGCTGCGCAGCCGGTCGACCTCTGCCGTGGCATCCGTCACGACCCGCGCGAGCCCGCTGCCCGCGATCCATGCACCGACGACGGCGAGGCCCGGCCGGGCGGCGACCGCGGCGCGCACGTCGGCGACGCGCTGCGCGTGGCCGAGCGCGGATGCCGGTTCGGTGACCGCGACGCGCCGATGCGCCACGGCACGCGGGTCAGGTAGCGGGATGCCGAGGAGTTCCGAGGCTCCGGCACGGGCAGCGGCCGTGACCGACTCGGGATCGGCACCGGCCGTAGCCTCGAGCGTGACGCGCAGGACGTGGCGGCCGGGGCCGGCGGCCTCGGCGAGCCAGGCCGCCTCAGCCGTGGGCTGGGCGACGGCGACGACGCGGGGCGTGCCGGTGCCGGGCGCGGCGGCGGCTGCGCCCGTGGTGGGCACGGGGTAGACCGCGCGGCCGCGGGGCGCGGCATCCAGCTGCGGCGCGTCGACGACGAGCGTGACGACATCGCGCTCGGTCACCCGGCCGGGCGCGGTGGCGACGGCGACACTGCGCAGCAGGGCGGATGCCGGCGAGGCATCCGTCGCGACGATCACGATGTCGGCGTGGAGTTCTGGCGCGGCATCCGCACCGGCATCCATCAGCGCAGACTCGCCGGCGTCGGGCTCGTCGGCGGCAGGCTCAAGCTCGACAGCCCACTCGTCTGCACTCCGGGCGAGGCCGATCACGCGGACGCCGGTGCGCAGCTCGGCGCCGAGGTCGGTCAGGCGCGCGACGAGTGCGTCGACGAGCTGGCCCATGCCACGGCGCAGAGTCGCGCGGGTGGGTGCCGCGTCCGACTCGGGCAGCAGCTGCGCGACGGCGCCGGCGAGCGACCCGGCGCGAGTGAGCGCCGCACTCAGACCCGGGGCCGCGACGTCGACATCGACCTCATCGGGACCGATGCCGTACAGCCCGCGCGTCACCGGAGCGACGAGCCGGTCGACGACGCGGTCGCCCATGCGCGTGCGGACGAGGTTGCCGAGACTGCGCTCGTGTCCGATCGTGAGCGGCGGGCGCAGCCGGTCGAGGTAGGCGCGCCACACGCCGCTCCACCCGATGATGCGGCGCACGTCGTCAGCCCACGTGTTCGCGGGGATGCCGAGCACAGTGTCCGCCGGCAGCGGCGCGGCCGCGCCTCCGGCGAGCGGCGCGATCCACACCGGCCGCGGGCGCAGGGGTTCGACGGCGGCGCTGAGGTGGAGCTCGTCGAGCAGGGCCGCCAGGGCCGGGGAGCCGAGGGCGAAGGCATCCGCCACGACGTCGACCGGCAGGTCGTCGAGCGTGAGCGTCTCCACACACCCGCCGAGTTGCTCGGCGGCATCGAGCACCGTGACGTTGGCGCCGATCTTCGCCCACTCGAGGGCTGCGACGAGCCCCGCGATGCCCCCGCCGACCACGACGACGCGCGTGCGGCTCGCGCGCAGGAAGGCATCGGGCGAACCGGAGTCGGGCGCGGTGTCCTGCGGCATCCTCCCATCCTCGCACCCGCGGGGTGTGCGCGACGGCGCGGGGTGCGGGGCGTTCATCCGTCCCAAGTTGTCGCTCCACGCGCCCACGGGCGACCCTTCGGGACGGATGAACGCGCGCTCGCGCCACGAGGCATCCCCCGCTTGCGCCCACCACTGGGAGTGCGACGATGGATGCCATGGCCCTGCACATCACCGGAGACACCGCCGCCGACGACCTGCTGACCGACAGCCCGCTCGCACTGCTGGTCGGCATGCTGCTCGACCAGCAGATCGCGATGGAGACGGCGTTCACCGGTCCGCTGAAGATCGAGCAGCGCACGGGGTCGCTGGATGCCGCGACGCTCGCCGGCTACGACCCCGAAGCCCTGACCGCGGTGTTCAAGGAGACCCCCGCGGTGCATCGCTACCCGGGATCGATGGCCGGCCGCGTGCAGTCGCTGTGCCAGGCGCTCGTCGATGAATGGGGCGGCGACGCTTCCGCGCTGTGGACCCGCGACGACCCCGACGGCGCTACGGTGCTGAAGCGCCTGAAGGCGCTGCCGGGCTTCGGCGAGCAGAAGGCGAAGATCTTCCTGGCGCTGCTGGGCAAGCAGTACGGCTTCACAGGAGCGGGCTGGCGCGAGGCATCCGCCCCGTACGGCGACGAGGGGTCGTTCCGCTCCGTCGCCGACATCGTCTCTCCGGAATCGCTCGCGAAGGTCCGCGAGCACAAGAAGGCGATGAAGGCTGCCGCGAAGGGCGCCTGATGGACACCACAGGTGTCTCGGTCGCGGCATTCGTCGCGGGTGTCGCGCCGGCGAAGCGGCGCCGCGACGCCGACACGCTCATCGCCCTGATGCGCGACATCTCGGGCCGCGAACCCGAGATGTGGACGTCCGGGATCATCGGGTTCGGGCGCTGCCATTACCGCTACTCGACGGGAACCGAGGGCGACATGCCGCTGCTCGCCTTCGCCCCGCGCAAGCCCGCATCGACCGTCTACCTCGACGAGATCGCGGCGCACACGGATGCGCTGGCGGCCCTCGGCCCGCACACCTCGAGCGTCTCGTGCCTCTACCTCAAGGACCTCGAGCTCGTGGATATGGGCGTGCTTCGGGGCATCCTGCAGTCTTGCTTCGACGCGACCATCGCGGGTGGTCCTCCCGGCGCGGAGATCACCATCACGGGTTGAGCACCAACCATGTCCCAAAAAGTGCTGGTCACCGGGTGCGAAACCAGCGTTTATTGGGACATGGTCTGCAGTAAGTGGGACATGGATGCCCGGGCGACAGGCGCCCCGCCGTCAGCTCACGCGCCGCGCAGGTGCTCGCCCAGGTACGCGACGAGGCCGTCGAGCGGGATGCGCTCCTGCGCCATGGTGTCGCGGTCACGCACGGTCACGGCGTCGTCGTCGAGCGAGTCGAAGTCGACCGTGACGCAGAACGGCGTGCCGATCTCGTCCTGGCGGCGGTAGCGGCGACCGATCGCGCCGGCGTCGTCGAAGTCGATGTTCCAGCCCTGCGCGCGCAGCGTGTCGGCGACCTGACGCGCGAGCGGCGACAGGTTCTCGTTGCGCGACAGCGGCAGCACCGCGACCTTGACCGGCGCGAGGCGCGGATCGAGCTTGAGCACCGTGCGGGTGTCGGTGCCGCCCTTGGCGTTGGGCACCTCCTCCTCACGGTAGCTGTCGACGAGGAACGCCATCATCGAGCGCGTCAGACCGAACGAGGGCTCGATGACATACGGCACGTACTTCTCGCCGGATGCCTGGTCGAAGTAGGTCAGCGACTGACCGGATGCCTCGATGTGCGACGACAGGTCGAAGTCGGTGCGGTTGGCGACGCCCATGAGCTCGCCCCACTCCTTGCCCGGGAAGCCGAAGCGGTACTCGAAGTCGATCGTGCCGGCCGAGTAGTGCGCGCGCTCGTCTTCGGGAACGTCGAACTGGCGCATGTTCTCGGGGTCGATGCCGAGGTCGAGGAACCAGTCCCAGCACGCGGCGACCCAGTGCTCGAACCACTCCTGTGCTTCGGCGGGCGGCGTGAAGAACTCGATCTCCATCTGCTCGAACTCGCGCGTACGGAAGATGAAGTTACCCGGCGTGATCTCGTTGCGGAACGCCTTGCCGACCTGGCCGATGCCGAACGGCGGCTTCTTGCGGCTCGCGGTGAGCACGTTCGCGAAGTTCACGAAGATGCCCTGCGCCGTCTCGGGGCGCAGGAAGTGCAGGCCGCTCTCGTCGTCGACGACGCCGAGGTAGGTCTTCACGAGGCCCGAGAACGACTTCGGCTCGGTGTACTGGCCCTTCGTGCCGCAGTTCGGGCACGGGATGTCGGCGAGGCCGTTCTCAGCCTTGCGGCCCTTGCGCGCCTCGAAGTCCTCGATGAGGTTGTCGGCTCGGAATCGCTTGTGGCACTGCAGGCACTCGACGAGCGGGTCGGTGAAGGTCGCGACGTGACCGGATGCCTCCCACACGCGCTTGGGCAGGATCACCGACGAGTCGAGGCCCACCATGTCGCCGCGACCGCGCACGAAGGTCTGCCACCACTGCCGACGGATGTTCTCCTTGAGCTCGGTGCCGAGGGGGCCGTAGTCCCACGCGGAACGCGACCCACCGTAGATCTCGCCGGCCTGGAAGACGAACCCACGGTGACGGGCGAGGGCGATGACTTTGTCGAGACGAGACTGCTCGGCCACAGGTGGCTCCAAATGGTCGTGAACGCGCGATGTGCGCAGAAAAGAGAAGACGGATGCCGCGCGCGGCGGCATCCGTCAAGTCTAGTCGTCGGTCAGCTGACGAACTTGATGGTCATTGGGTAGGTGTACCACTGGCCCTGGTTGGCCTTGATCGCGGCGATGATCGAGAAAATGAGCGTCACGATCGAGATCGCGATCGTCAGCAGCACGCCGACGAAGACGAGCCAGAGGATGCCCGCCACGATCTGCGCGATGAGCATCGTGATCTGGAAGTTGAGTGCCGTCGCGGTGTGCGCGCGCACGAATGGTCCGCGGTCCTTCAGCACGAGGTAGCCGATGAGGGCGGGCACGAAGGAGAAGAAGATGCCGCCGACGTGGACGAGAGTGGCCCACAGCTTCTCGTCGGAAGGGTTGAGCGGCTGCGCGGCGGGGACTCCGTCCTGCGGCGAGTACGGCGGCTGGTTGGGGGGAGGCGTCGTCATGACTTCAGCCTAGGGGTCGCGGCCGCCTCGCCGCAGGGGGTTTTCCAGAGATTCGGGCGCGGATTCCCCCGCGCGAGGGAAGCGGCCGCAGGCATCCACCCGATACGGTCGAAGGACATCGACGTATGGAAAGTGAGTCGCCCTCTTGGACATCTTCGCCGCCGGAAGCGCCCTGGTGATCATCGCGATCGCCGCCGTCGCCGCCATCATCCTGCTCGTGTTCATCCTGATCATGGTGCGGGCCTGGTACAAGGTCGCCAAGGCCGACCAGGCGCTCGTCGTCGTCGGCAAGAGCCAGAAGGGCGCCGATGGCGCCTCGTCGCGCATCTCGGTCATCACCGGCGGCGGTGCGCTCGTGAACCCGCTGACCCAGCGCGCCGAGATGATCTCGCTGCGCGCACGGCAGATCAAGATGGAGCCGACGGCACAGGCATCCAACGGTGTCACGGTCAACGTGTCGGGAGTCGCGCTCGTGAAGATCGGGTCGGACCCCGAGTTCGTACGCCGCGCCGCGGAGCGTTTCCTCAGCCAGGACGGCGCGATCGAGCAGTTCACCACCGAACAACTCGAGGGTGCCCTGCGCGGCGTCGTCGCGACGCTGACCGTCGAGCAGCTCATGAAGGACCGCCAGAAGCTGAGCGACCAGATCGCCGAGGGCATCAAGAGCGACCTGCTCGCGCAGGGGCTGATCCTGGACTCGTTCCAGATCCAGGGCATCACCGACAAGAACGGCTACGTCGACGCGCTCGGCGCGACCGAGGTCGAGCGCGTGCGCCGCGAGGCCGACGTGGCCCGCATCAACGCGGCACGTGAGGTGCGGGCCCGCCAGATCGCCACCGACGAGCAGAACCTCGTCGAGCAGACGGCGTTCGACAAGAACGCCGCCGCCGCACAGGCCGAGGTCGGTCGAGCCCGCGCCGAAGCAGAGCAGGCCGAGGCCCTCGCCCGCGCCGAGCGCGAGCAGGCGGTTCTGGTCCAGGGCGCCGAGAACAAGCAGGCGCAGCTCGACGCCGACATCAAGAAGGTCGCCGACGCCGACCTGTACCAGCGTCAGCGTGCCGCAGATGCCGCGGCCTACGCCGAGATCAAGGCCGCCGAGGCGCGCGCCGAGATCGCCGCGCAGGAAGCCGAGGCGACGCGCCTGCGCGCACAGGCCGAGGCCGACGCCGTGCGCCTCGTGGGTGAGGCCCGGGCATCCGCGATCGAGGCCGAGGCTGAGGCCCTGTCGCACAACCAAGAGGCACTGCTCGCGCAGCGCGCGCTCGAGGCCCTCGTGCCGATGATGACGGAGTTCGCCCGCGGCTTCGACAAGGTGGGTTCGATCACGGTGCTGGGCGGCGAAGGGGCATCCAGCCACATCGCGGCCGAGTCGGCGTCGAGCCTGCGCGCGAGCTTCGACGCGATCGAGGCCGCGACCGGAATCGACCTGCGTCAGGTGATCCAGGGTCAGGCCACCGGGCGCGGCATCGCACAGGGCCTGGCCGAAGACGCTGCCCCCGCGCGCCGCGCGCGGGCGGCTGCCCTCGCGGCCGAGACCGACGCTCCGGCGGCCGCCGCTCCGGCCGAGGCCGCGACCGCTGAAGCCGCGCCGGCCGAGTAGGGCGTCACGCTCGCGGCGTCGCGACCCCCGGGTTCGCGACCCGGGGGTCGCGACCGACCACGGCGCATAACTCAGGCAGAATCGCCCGAAAACGCCCCGGCGGGCGCCCGGGAGGCCGATCTGCCTGAGTTATGCGTCGGCTCGCGCCGTCACCGGCGCAGCAGCGTCAGCCTTGCGCCATCACCGGCGCAGCAGCACGCGCTCGACCGTCGCGTCGTCGAGGGCGACGGGGTCGATCTCTACCCCGATCCCGGCCCCGGTCGGCACGCGCACGTGGCCGTCGTCGAGCACGATCGGCTCGGCCACGATGTCGCGCGTGTAGAAGCGGCCCGACGCCGAGACGTCGCCCGGCAGCGTGAACCCCGGCAGCGCGGCGAGCGCGGCGTTGGCCGCGCGGCCGATGCCGGTCTCGAGCATTCCGCCGCACCACACCGGCGTGCCCGCCGCGCGGCAGCGGTCGTGGATCCGCACCGCCTCGAGGTAGCCGCCCACGCGCCCCGCTTTGATGTTGATGACGGATGCCGCGCGCAGCGCGAGCGCGTCGGCGGCGGCCTTGTCCGAGACGATCGACTCGTCGAGGCACACGGGCGTGCGCAGGCGCGCCGCGAGCGTCGCATGGTCGACGATGTCGTCTTCCTGCAGCGGCTGCTCGATCAGCAGCAGGTCGAACCGGTCGAGCTCAGCAAGGATGTCAGCGTCGGCGAGCGTGTAGGCCGAGTTGGCGTCGACCTGCAGCGGGATCGCTCCGAAGGCATCCCGCACCGCCGCCGTGTCGGCGATGTCGCGGCCGGGCTTGATCTTGATCTTGATGCGCACGTAGCCCTCGTCGAGGTAGCCGCCGACGGTCTCGACCAGGGCCTCGGGCGAGCGCTGGATGCCGACGCTCACCCCGCTCGGCACGCGATCGACCGTTGCGCCGAGGTACTCCCCCAGCGGCCGTCCCTCGGCACGGAGGGCGGCGTCGAGCACCGCGAGCTCGAGCCCCGCCTTGACCATCCGATGTCCGATGAACGGCTCGAGGAGGCCGGCGACCTGCTCGGGGGCGAACGTCCCGGCATCCAGCAGCGCCGGCACGAGGTAGCGCTGCGCGACGTCCCACGCGCCCTGCGTGTACTCGCTCGAGTACAGCGGCGCCTGCTGCGTGACGATCTCACCCCAGCCGTCGCCGCCAGCGGTCTGCGCCCGCACGACGATGACCTCGCGCACCGTTTCGGTGCCGAACGACGTCGTGAACGGCGAGACGAGCGGCAGGTGCAGCACCCGCAATTCGACGGCTTCGAGGGCGATGGGGGCGGCGGGTCGGGCGATCGGCATGCGGTCAGGCTACGCCCGGCCGGCGGTCGCCCGGCGACTCAGCGCCCCGCGGGCCAGCGCCCCGCGCACGGCGCCCAGGGCCCAGCGCCCAGCACCCGGCGCCCAAAAGCCGGCTGTATTGTGCGTTGGGCACCGCCCGGGCGCCCCAGGCGACAAGTGAGCCTGCTTTTCGACCGCCCGACCGAACGGCGCCGCCCACCGGAGCCCGGCGCCGCCGCCCGCGGCCCGGCGCCACGCGCCGCCGCCCGCCCGCGGGTCAGTCGTCGACGGCGGTGACCGTGACGTCGATGTTGCCGCGCGTCGCGTTCGAGTACGGGCACACCTGGTGGGCGGCGTCGGCGAGCTGCTGCGCGACGACGGGGTCGACCTCGGGGATGTTGACCTCGAGTTGCACCGACAGGCCGAACCCGCCCTGGCCGTTCGGGCCGAGGTTCACGCGCGAGCCGACGCTGGATCCGTCGATCGCGACCTTCTGGGCGCGCGCGACCGACTGCAGGGCGCTGTGGAAGCAGGCCGCGTAGCCGGCGGCGAACAGCAGCTCCGGGTTCGGGGCGCCACCCGCACCGCCCAGCTCCTTCGGCACGCGCACGTCGGTGTCGAGGATGCCGTCGGTCGTGCGCACGTGGCCGTTGCGGCCACCGCCGGTTGCGAGGGCTTCGGCCGTGTAGAGGATGTCCATGGGTTTCCTTTCGTGGAGGTCTGTTCAGCCGGCAGTGCGGAGCTCGCCGGCAAGGGTGCGCATGCTCTCAGTGATGGCCGCGAGCTGGCGAACGAGCGCGCCGAGGTCGCCGCCCTGCTGGAAGGCGGGCACGAGGCATCCGACCGCGTCCATGACGTCGGCGTGGGTCGCGCGGCCCGCGTCGGTCAGCGAGACGCGCACGACGCGCTCGTCGGCGTCGTCACGCTGGCGCTGCACGAGCCCGCGGGTCTCGAGGCGGCGCAGCATCGGCGAGAGCGTGCCCGAGTCGAGGCCCAGGTCGTCGCCGAGCGACGACACTGTGCGCTCCCCCGTCGCGAGCACGACGAGCGCGAGGTACTGCGGGTAGGTGAGCTTCCACGGGCGCAGCACTTCGCGGTATGCCTGCGTGGTCGCGTGCGACGCGGTGTACATCGCGAAGCAGACGAAGTCGTCGAGCGGCGTGGTCATGCACTAATAATTGCACGCAATTGAATTGTGCACAACGTATCTCAGCCAGCAGGGAGACTCACCCCGAGCGGCCTCTCAGAACACCCGCGGGTCGGGATCGTCCGCACGCGGCGGCCGCAGCCGGGCGGGCAACGGCCACGGCAGCTCGAACCGCTCCATCGGCCGGTTGATGTCGCCGTAGTCGTCGGTCTTCACGACGATCCGCGCCGGCGTGACCTCGACCAGGCGCACGCGCAGCGGGCGCTGGCCCTCGCGCTCGAGCATCCACGGTTCGGCGAGAAACCCCAGGCCGCGGCCTTCGAGTGCGGCCTCGGCCGCCAACCAGTCGACGGATGCCACGACCTCACGCCCCAGCACATCGACGGCGCTCCAGGTGTCGCCGGCCGGGTGGATCCATCCGACGGCCTCACCGTCGTCGCGCCTGTGCACCGTCCAGTCGGGCGGCACGCCCTGAGCCCCGCTCTCCGCGTTCACAATTCAGTCAATCCGACGCGCGCGCGGGCGGAAACGGCGGGAATCGGGCCATCCGCGACTGCAGAGACTGAATTACGAACACGCGACGCGCCCAACACCGCAAGCACCGACCGCGCCCGCACTCACACCGCCCGCACGAACAGGTAGCCGCGCTCGTCGAACCCGCCGACGCGGAAGCCGTCGGCGAGCAGTCCGCCGAACGCGTCGCGCACGCGGTAGCGCCAGTCCAGGGCCTCGGCCGGATCTTCGCGGCGTAGCGCCTCGATGTCGTGCGGCACGGCGACGGCTGTGACGACGTCTTCTTCGCGTGGGGCGGATGCCGGTGCCGCGAGCGCCCACGACACCATGAGCCGGTCGGACTCGTCGCCGCGATTGACGCCGTCATCCATCGCCCCGTACTGGTCGACGAGGTACTCGGTCACGCGCGCGCCGAGCGTGCGCAGGTTGAAGTGCGCGTTGCGCGCGACGAGCGGGTCGAACGTCCAGGTGATGTGCCCCACCGACCGCGCGAACGCCCACTGCCGCTGGTGCTCCTTCAGCAGCCGGCCGAGACCCTGCGAGCGATAGCCGTCGAGGATCCCGGTGATGTGCGAGTGCATCGACCGTTCGGCAGGAGCGGCGAAGAAAGCGACGGATGCCCCGATCATCCGGTCGCCGTCGTAGAGGCCGACGGCGTAGTTGCCCGAGTGCGCGAGCGCGCGCAGCAGGTTCGGTGGCATCCCGGTGCGGTCGCCGCCCCACACCTCACCGAGCACCGCGGACGCCCCGAACACCTGCTCGACCGTGTCGAGCACGCGGATCTCGATTCCAGCCGGCACGGCGAGGTCGTCGATTTCGAACATGGCATCACGGTACTCCCGCGCCGCCCCGACCACCTCTGGCAACCGGTAGCCTTACTGCGATGCATTCAGATGAGGACGATCGACGGCGCCTGACCCGGATGCCTCGGCAGGGCGCGATCGTCGCGGTTCTCGCGGTCGCGGGACTGGCATCCTCGTTCATGTTCACGCTCGTCGTGCCGATCCAGGCGAAGCTGCCCGAACTGCTGGGCGCGAGCCGCGAAGACACCGCGTGGGTCGTGACCGCGACGCTGCTGGCGGCGGCCGTCATGACGCCGATCGCCGGGCGCCTCGGCGACATGTACGGCAAGCGCCGCATCGTGCTGGTGCTCGTCGCGACCCTCATCGTCGGGTCGGTCATCGCCGCGCTGTCGACGGGCCTGGTCTGGCTCGTCGTCGGACGCGCCCTGCAGGGCGCCGTGACGGGCGTGATCCCGCTCGGCATCTCGATCCTGCGCGACGTGCTGCACGAAGATCGCGTCGACTCCGCGATCGCCCTGATCAGTGCCACGCTCGGCGTCGGCGGCGCGCTGGGCCTGCCCATCAGTGCTCTCGCGACCGAGTACGCCGACTGGCACACCCTGTTCTGGATGGCCGCCGCGCTCGGCGTCATCGTGTTCGTCCTCGTGCTGTGGATCGTTCCCGTCAGCGTCCTGCGCACGGCGGGGCGCTTCGACTATGCGGGCGCGGCCGGGCTCGCGATCGGTCTCACGGGCATCCTGCTCGCGATCTCGCGCGGCGATCAGTGGGGATGGCTGTCTGCCCCGGTGCTCGCGTGCGGGCTCGGCGGCGCGGGCATCCTGCTGGTGTGGGGCTGGTACGAGCTGCGCGTCGCCGAGCCGCTGCTCGACCTGCGTGTCGCGGCGCGCCGGCCCGTGCTGCTGACGAACCTCGCCTCGATCGCGATGGGCTTCTCGCTGTTCTCTTCGAACGTGTCGTACCCGCAGCTGCTCGAGCTGCCGCCGCCCGCGGGCTTCGGGCTGACGCTGCTGGCCGCGAGCCTCGTGATCATGCCGTCGGGCCTCGTGATGATGGTGCTCTCGCCGTACTCGGGCCGTCTCGCGGGCACCGTCGGGCCGCGCCGCCTGCTCGTGCTCGGCGCGATCGCGCTCATCGCCGCGTACGGGTTCAGCCTCGTGCTCGCGAGCGAGGTGTGGCACATCCTGGTCGCGAACGTGCTGATCGGCGTCGGCATCGGGTTCGGCTACGCGGCCATGCCGATGCTCATCATGCGGTCGGTGCCGCAGAGCGAGACGGGCGCCTCGAACGGCCTGAACGCCCTGTTCCGCTCGCTCGGCACGAGCGCTGCCGCCGCTGTCGTGGCCGCCGTGCTGGCGAGCATGTCGACCGTGCAAGGCGGCGTGCAGGTGCCGACCGCGGCCGCTTTCCAGGCGACGTTCGCCCTGGGCATCGGCGCGGCCGTGATCGCCCTCGTGATGGCGGCGTTCATCCCGGCGGGCCGCGACCCGCGCGAGACGCATCCTTCACTCCCGGAGTGACGTCGCGCGGTCCAGGTGGCGCGCACGACCAGCTCAGCTCTCGCGAGCTATGCCGCAGCGCCACCTGCACGGCGCGGGGTCGCCTGCGCTAGCGTGACCAGCATGAGCGACGCGCGCGACGACGCCACCACCGCGACCACCGCCAGCGACCACGACACCCGCTTCTTCGGGCAGCCGTGGGCCCTCGCCCACGTGTTCGGCGTCGAGATGTGGGAGCGGTTCAGCTTCTACGGCATGCAGGGCATCCTGCTCATCTACATGTACTACTCCGCCGCGCAGGGCGGGCTCGGCATCGACGAGGGCGTCGCGACCGGCATCGTCGGCGCGTATGGCGGGGCGGTGTACCTGTCGACGATCCTCGGCGCGTGGATCGCCGACCGCATCCTCGGATCAGAGCGCGTGCTCTTCCTCAGCGCGTGGGTCATCATGGCGGGCCACCTCGCGCTCGCGCTGGTGCCCGGGGTTCTGGGGCTCGGCACCGGTCTCGTCCTGATCGCCGTCGGATCGGGCGGGCTCAAGGCCAACGCGACGTCGGTCGTCGGCACCCTGTACAGCCCAGAAGACGTGCGACGGGATGCCGGTTTCTCACTCTTCTACCTCGGCATCAACCTCGGCGCGTTCTTCGGCCCCATCCTCACCGGCCTCATGCAGTCGACCCTCGGCTTCCACTGGGGCTTCGGGCTGGCCGCCGTGGGCATGGCCGCGGGACTGTTGCAGTACTCGTTCGGGCGCAAGTCCCTGCCCGCCGCCGCCCGCTCCGTACCGAACCCTCTGCCGCGCAGCCGGTTCCCGCTGCTGTGGGCGGTCGCTGCGGCAGGCATCCTGCTCATCGTCATCGGTGTGCTGACGGGGATCATCCGCGCCGACAACCTCGCCACGATCGTCATCGTCGTCACGGTGCTCGCGGCGATCGCCTACTTCGCGGTCATCCTCTCGTCGCGTCACATCGACGCGGTCGAGCGGTCGCGCGTGTTCGGGTTCATCCCACTGTTCGTCGTGAGTGTCGGGTTCTGGTCGCTGTTCCAGCAGCAGTTCACGGTGCTGACGATCTACTCCGACAAGCAGCTGGACCGCACCCTGTTCGGGTGGGAGATGCCCGTCTCGTGGGTGCAGTCGATCAACCCGATCTTCATCATCGTGTTCTCGGGCGTCTTCGCGGCGCTGTGGACCAAGCTCGGCAAGCGCCAGCCGTCGACGCCGGTGAAGTTCGGACTGGCGGCGATCGCGATGGGTGCGTCGTTCCTGCTGTTCCTGCCGTGGGCGAACGGCGGCGCGAACTCGACGCCGCTGATGGCGATCGTGCTGATCCTGTTCGGCTTCACGATCGCCGAGCTGCTGCTGTCGCCCGTGGGGCTGTCGGTCGCGACGAAGCTCGCACCGCACCGGTTCATGACGCAGATGGTCGCGCTGTTCTTCCTGTCGGTCGCGCTCGGCACGGCGATCGCCGGCTGGCTCGCGCAGTTCTACGACCCCGACGACCAGGTGCCCTACTTCACGACGATCGGCGGGGTCGCGATCGTGATGGGCGTCGCGCTGCTGCTCGCGGTGCGGCCCGTGCTGAAGCTGATGCGCGGCGTGCGGTAGGGGGCATCCGCCGCCTGCTCACTTACACAACTGCAAGGGATCGTGCGCGACACGCCGCCGGCCGCGCGCGCTGCCCGGCGTGTCGCCCGCACGGCCTTGCAGTTGGGTACGGGCGGCCGGTGAGTGGCGGGGCGGCGGATGCCTCGGCATCCGGCAGAATCGATGCATGTCTCCCGTGCACAACCCTCAGCTCCCCGCCGATCACGCCTGCCTGATCGTGCACGGAAGCGACAAGCCCGGGATCGTCGCGGCGGTGTCGGCGATGATCACGCGCATCGGGGGCAACATCGTCGCGTTCGACCAGTTCTCCGACGACCACCGCGGCGGCGCGTACTTCCAGCGGGTCGTGTTCCACCGGCCCGACTTCGCCGCCGACCGGCCACAGATCGAGGCCGAGATCGGCACGACTCTCGCCGGCTTCGACCTCGAGTGGTCGCTGACTGACCAGTCGGTGCCCAAGCGCATGGCGATCCTGGCGAGCAAGCAGGACCACTGCCTGCTCGACCTGCTGTGGCGGCACCGCCGCGGCGATCTGCCGGTCACGATCCCGATGGTGATCTCCAACCACACGACGACGGCCGAAGACGTGCGCAGCTTCGGCGTGCCGTTCTTCCACGTGCCGTCGGTCGCGGGCCCCGACAAGTCGGCATCCGAGGCCGAGATCCTCAAGCTGCTGGTCGGCAACGTCGACTTCGTCGTGCTGGCGCGGTACATGCAGATCCTGTCGCCCGAGTTCCTGGATGCCCTCGCGGTGCCCGTCATCAACATCCACCACTCCTTCCTGCCCGCCTTCATCGGGGCCGAGCCCTACAAGAAGGCGAAGGAGCGCGGCGTCAAGCTCATCGGGGCGACCTCGCACTACGTTACCGGCGACCTCGACGAGGGCCCGATCATCGAGCAGGACACCGTGCGCGTCACGCACGCCGACTCGGCCGCCGAACTCGCCCGCCGCGGCGCCGACGTCGAGCGCCAGGTGCTCTCGCGCGCTGTGCTGTGGCACGCGGAAGACCGCGTCATCCGCCACGGCAACCACACCATCGTGTTCTGAGTCGAGCCGGGTCAATGCCGCGCAGCGGCGTTGACCCGGCTGCGACTCAGGTTGAGTAGGCGCCGCAGGCGCCGTATCGAAACCTCGCCGCCCGCGCACCACCCGTGCACCATGTCCCACAAACGGCTGCCGCCGGGGCATCCACACAGCGCTTTCTGGGACACGCGCCACCGTAAGTGGGACACGGTTGACCGTTAGTGGGAGACGGTTGGCCCAATGAGGGGGCGGATGCCTCAGTACACGTACTCCATGAGGTCGGAGCCCAGGGCGCGGAAGGCCTCGTGCGCGCGCAGGCGGTGCGCGATCGAGAGGTCGTCAAAGCACACGATCAGCGCGTAGGCGGCGCCGCCGCGCGGCCCCGCGAGCACACCGGCTTCGGCACGGATGCCGTCGGCGCGGCCGGTCTTGTTGACGAACAGCAGCCGGTGCCGATCGTCCTCGTGCGCGAACGGGTCGAGCGCCGTCGCGGCGCCGACGAGGGCCATGTCCTGATTGAGGTTGAGCCACTCGCCGACCTGAGCGCTGACGGCGGGCGAGACGACGTGCGCGTTCACGATCGCGGCGAACAGTGCCGTCAGCTCCCCCGTTGTCGCGAGCGCGACCTGCGGGGCGTCGTCGGGTCCGCGCTCGTCGCGGAATCCGTCCATCAGCGCCGTCTTCTCGAGGCCGATCTCCTCCATGCGGGCGCGCACGGCATCGAGTCCGACGCGCGCCAGCAGCGCGTTGGCGGCAGACGCATCGGATGCCGCGGCCGCCAGCACCGCCAGGTCGCTGACCGCCAGGGCGGGTGCCGCGAGCCGGTGCCACACGCCCGCGACCGAGACGGGATCGACCGATCCGCGTTCGATGACCGCGCGCGGATCAAGCCTTCCCGATTCGATCTGGGCGGCCACCTCGATCAGCAGCGGGACGACCCCGAGTCCGCCGACCGGCAGCGTCAAGTGGTCGTCACCAGTGAGCAGGTCTTCTGAGCTGTCGAGGTCCATGACCCGCACCGACACGACCGCGCCGGCAGCGGCGAGCGTGTCGAGCGCCTTGATCGTGCCGAGGAACGAGCGCTGCCGCAGCGACGCCCGCCGCGGCGAGGCATCCGCGGTGCCGGCGACCCGAGCGCCGTTCGCAGCCCGACGCGACGTACGGACGGGGGTCGCGCCGTCCGCTACCGAGTCAGCCGCATCCTCACGAGAAGGAGCAGCAACGACCGGCTGAGCGCCGGCAGCCCGCCGTGCGGCGCGCGTAGCGCTCTCGCGCGGCTCCTCCGCGCGAGAGCGTCGGGTGGGGGGAGTCTCGCTCACCAGATCGTGACGCGCTGATCGGCGCTGAGCCACAGCGCGTCGTCCTCCGTGACGTCGAACGCGCGGTAGAACTCGTCGACGTTGCGGACGATCTGGTTGCAGCGGAACTCATTGGGCGAATGCGGGTCGATCGTGAGCAGGCGGATGGTCTCGGCATCCCTCCCCTTCTGCTGCCAGATCTGGCCCCAACTCAGGAACAGCCGCTGCACGCCGGTCAGACCGTCGATCACGGGTCCGTCCGCGGGCGCGCCGACCCGCTCGTTATGCAGCGCGTACGCCTTCAATGCGATGCCGAGGCCGCCCAAGTCGCCGATGTTCTCGCCGATCGTGAGCGCGCCGTTGACATGGTGCTCGTCGGCCAGCCGCTCGCCGTCAAGACCGCGCGGCACGAGCGCGTCGTACTGCGCGATGAGCGCCGACGTCCGCTCAGTGAACGCGGCGCGGTCTTCGTCGGTCCACCAGTCGTTGAGCGCACCGGTGCCGTCGAATGCCGAACCCTGGTCGTCGAAGCCGTGGCCGATCTCGTGCCCGATCACGGCGCCGATGCCGCCATAGTTGGCCGCGACATCCCGATCCATCTCGAAGAACGGATGCTGCAGAATCGCCGCCGGGAACACGATCTCATTCATGAGCGGGTTGTAGTACGCATTGACGGTCTGCGGCGTCATGTACCACTCGTCGCGGTCGATCGGTGCACCGAGCTTGCGCAACTGCCGGTCATGTTCCCAGGCGCTGGCACGCAGGACGTTGCCGATGAGGTCGGCAGGGTCGACCTCGAGGGCCGAGTAGTCCTTCCACGTCGCCGGGAAGCCCACCTTCGGCGTGAACGCGGCGAGCTTCTCGAGCGCGCGCTCACGCGTCGCGGGGGTCATCCACTCGAGCGAGGCGATCGACTGCCGGTAGGCCTCGATGAGGTTCGCGACGAGCTCGTCCATGTCTTCCTTGGCGGCCGGCGGGAAGTGCCGCTCGACGTACACCTTGCCGACGGCTTCGCCCATCGCCGCCTCGACGAACCCGACGCCGCGCTTCCAACGCTCGCGGTTGACCGGCACGCCCGTCAGCTCGGTGCCGTAGAACGCGAAGTTCGCATCGACGAAGTCGGCCGAGAGGAACGCGGCGGATGCCCGGACGATGTGCAGCCGCAGCCACGCCTTCCAGTCGTCGAGGCGGTCCTCGGCCAGCAGCGCGCCGAGGCCGGTCAGGGCGCTGGGCTGGTTGACGTTGATCTCGGCGAAGCCGTCCTGGAAGCCGGGCGCCACGGCATCCCGCCACGGGTCGAGGTCGACACCGACGAGGTCACGGACCTCGGCCCAGCTCATCAGGTTGTAGGTCGCGACCGCGTCGCGACTGCGCACGTTGTCCCAGTGGTGGCTGGCGATCTCGGTCTCGAGCGCGAAAAGTCGGTCGGCCTGGGCTGTGGCATCCGTCACGCCGGCCAGATCCAGGACCTTTGCGGCGTACTCGCGGAACGCGGTGCGCGTGCGGTCGAAGTTCTCGAGCCGGTAGTAGCTCTCGTCCGGCAGCGAGAGTCCGCTCTGCACGATGAACACGACGTAGCGCTGCGGGTTGCCCGGGTCGGGCTCGATGTAGGTGCCGAACAGTCCGCCGATGCCCTCGCGCTCGAGTTCGCCGACGGTGCGCAGCAGTGCGGGGATGCCATCGATCGCATCGACGCGGGCGAACTGGGCGGCCAGCGGCGTCGCGCCGAGCTGCTCGATGCGCTCGGTGTCCATGAAGCTGGTGAACAGGTCGCCGATCTTGCGGGCTTCGGTGCCGTCTGCAGCCGCCTGCGACTCTTCGATGATCGCGCGGACGTCCTTCTCGGCCTGCTCGGCGATCAGGTGGAACGAGCCCCAGCGGGCCTTGTCTTCGGGGATCTCGGTCCGTTCGAGCCACGCGCCGTTGACGTACCGGAAGAGGTCGTCCTGCGGGCGGATCGTGGCGCTCAGTTCGGACAGCTCGATACCCGAGCGTGTGGGGTTCTCGGTCATGCCTCCACAATAGGCGGCCGGATCTGTGCCGCGGGTGTGTGGTGGATGTCGGAAGGGAGTCGTAACGTCGCAGAGGCGGTGCACTGCCGCGCGGAGAGGAACGGGCTGATGTCGACTCGATCAGAGGGGACGGCGACGGCACTGCTCGTCGTCGACGTGCAGAACGACGTGATGGATGCCGCGTGGGAGCGCGAGGCCGTCATCACGCGCATCGCGGCGCTCGTCGAGCGCGCGCGTTCAGAGAGCGTGCCGATCGTCTGGGTGCAGCATGATGACGAGGGGATGCCCGTGGGCACGCACGAGTGGCAGATCGTCGACCAGCTCGCGCCGGCGGCGGGCGAGCCGCGGGTGCGCAAGCAGCACGGCGATTCGTTCGAGGGCACCGACCTGGAGGAGGTGCTGGCACAGCTCGGCGTCAGCCGCGTGGTCGTCGCGGGAGCCGAGACCGACGCGTGCATCCGCTCGACCATCCACGGCGCCTTTGCCCGAGGGTACGACACGGTGCTCGTCGGCGACGCGCACACGTCGAACGACAAGACGCCGTGGGGCGCTCCAACGCCTGCGGCGGTCGCAGCGCACACCAACCTGTATTGGGGCTTCCAGTCGGCGCCCGACAAGCTCGCCGGCGTCGCGGACGCCGCCGAGGTCCGCCTCTCGGCGTAGTGCCGGTCGTTTTCCGCCCCGGTCGTCCGCCCTGCCCGGTCGTTGAGCCTGCCGGTCGATGAGCGAGGTGGTCGTTGAGCCGCCCGGTCGTTGAGCCTGCCGCGCAGGGGCGCCGGAAACGACGCAACCCTGACAGGGAGCAACACGGGACGCCCCTAGGCTCGATCCCATGCCGACCCCCACGCTCAACCGCGAGATCCTGCGGTTGGCCGTGCCCGCGCTCGGCGCGCTGATCGCCGAGCCCCTGTTCCTGATCGTCGATTCCGCACTCGTCGGCCACCTCGGCGTCGTACCGCTGGCGGGCCTCGGCATCGCATCGTCGATCCTGCAGACCGTCGTCGGCTTGATGGTCTTCCTCGCGTACTCGACGACACCGGCCGTCGCGCGCCGCTTCGGAGCGGGCGAGCACACCGGCGCCGTGCGCGCCGGCATCGACGGACTCTGGCTTGCGCTGGGCCTGGGCGCCGTGCTCGCCGTCTCGGGATCACTTCTCACTCCGTGGCTGGTCTCGCTGTTCGGCGCACCGGCCGACGTCGCGGCTCAGGCGGTGATCTACCTACAGCTGTCGATGTGGGGCCTGCCCGCGATGCTCATCGTGTTCGCGGCGACCGGCCTGCTGCGCGGCATGCAGGACACCGTGACTCCCCTGTGGATCGCGGGACTCGGCTTCACTCTCAACGCGCTGCTGAACTGGCTCTTCATCTACGGGTTCGGCTGGGGTATCGCGGGTTCTGCCGCCGGGACGGTCGTCGCACAGTGGGCGATGGTCGGGGCATACGCCGTCGTCGTCGGCCGCCTCGCACGGCGGCACGCGGCATCCGTCCTCCCCCAGCGCGACGGCGTGCGGGGATCTGCCCGATCGGGCGGCTGGCTGTTCTTGCGCACGGTGTCGCTGCGCGCCGCGCTGTTGACCACCGTCTTCGTCGCGACGGGCCTCGGCACCGACGAGCTGGCAGGATGGCAGGTCGCGTTCACGATCTTCTCGACCGCGGCGTTCGCCCTCGACGCGCTCGCGATCGCGGCGCAGGCCCTGATCGGGCGCGGCCTCGGCGCAGGCGACGAGGCGTTCGTGCGCCGCGTGCTCGGCCGGACGGTGGCGTGGGGCGCGTGGTTCGGCGTGCTCGTCGGCGGCGTGATCGCGGCCGCGTCCGGCGTGATCGGACTGCTGTTCACCGGCTCAGCCGACGTCGCCGTGCTCGTGCAGCCCGCGCTGCTCGTGCTCGCCGTGGCGCAACCCGTGAGCGGCGTCGTGTTCGTGCTCGACGGCGTGCTGATGGGGGCGGGCGACGCGCGCTATCTCGCGATCGCCGGCGGGTTGAACCTCGTGCCGTACCTGCCGGCACTCGTTGCGGTGGGGCTGCTTCACCCGACCGGAGCAGCCGGGCTCGCCTGGCTCGCCGCGTGCTTCTTCGGGGTGTTCATGCTCGCGCGCCTCGCGACGCTCGCCTGGCGCGTGCGCCGCCCCGAGTGGCTCACCGCCGGCGCGTAGCCCCGCCACACCCCACCGGCACCGGCCGCGCCGCGGTACCCCGCGCGGCATCGCGCGGCCGCCGGCGGCCTTGCGCGGCCGCGACCGCAATAACTCAGGAACGAAGGTGCCCCGGCGTCACGGCCGACCCGGATTCCCGCGGCGCACCGGCGCCCGGTTCACGGAGTCTCCTGAGTTATTGCGGCACGCGCACGACGACCCCACCCACCGCGCGCGCCCAGAGGCTCACGCCCAGCGGCGGCACCACTCGTACATCACGACGGCGGCGGCAGCGCTCGCGTTGATCGAGCGAGTCGAGCCGTACTGGGTGATCTCGACGACCCCGCCCCCTTCGACGGGGCTCAGGGACCGTGCCGCAGCGAGCGCCTCCGGCGACAGCCCGGGGCCCTCCTGCCCGAACAGCAGCACGCACCGCTCGGGCAACTCGGCGCGGTCGACGGGGACCGAGCCCTCGACGTTGTCGACCGCGATGACCGGCAGGGCGGATTCCGCCGCCCACGCGGCAAACGCCGCGACGTCCTCGTGGTGCCGCACGTGCTGGTAGCGGTCAGTGACCATCGCACCGCGGCGGTTCCACCGGCGCTTGCCGATGATGTGCACCTCGGCGGCGCCGAAGGCGTTGGCGCTGCGCACGATCGAGCCGATGTTCATGTCGTGCTGCCAGTTCTCGATCGCGACGTGGAACCCGTGCCGCTTCTCGTCGAGGTCAGCGACGATGGCGTCCATCGTCCAGTAGCGGTAGCGGTCGATCACGTTGCGCCGGTCGCCACCCGCAAGCAGCTCGCGGTCGTAGCGCGGGTCATCCGGCCAGGCCTCGGGCCCGCCGGGCCACGGCCCGACTCCGACCGGCAGCTCGGGCTCGGCGGCATCGGTGTCAGTCACGTGCCCACGCTACCCGGCGCATAACTCAGGCATTCCGCGCCCCCGGCGGCCGAACTCGCGCCCGAGGCCACGATCTGCCTGAGTTATGGTCCACGTCGCGAGCCGTCCGCGGTCCGTCCGCGATCGATCCACGAGATTTCGGCTTACCGAAAAATTCCCTGCTAGGGTTTCGGCATGCCGAAAACTCCGGCCACTGCCGCAAGCGCAAGCGCAAGCGCAACGGCAGCGGCGACCACCCGTGGCCCCGAGCGCCGCCGCACGCGCCGCGCGGCGTGGCTGCTCGGCCCCGCCCTCGTCGCGGGAGTCGCCTACCTCGACCCCGGCAACGTCGCAAGCAACATGACCGCCGGCGCCCGGTTCGGCTACCTGCTGGTGTGGGTCGTCGTGCTCGGCAACGCGATGGCGTGGCTGATCCAGTACCTGTCGGCGAAGCTCGGCGTCGTCACGGGCCGCAGCCTCGCCGAGACACTCGGCGAGCGCTTCCGGCACACGACGACACGCCGCCTCTATTGGCTGCAGGCCGAACTGGTCGCGATGGCGACCGACATCGCCGAGGTGATCGGCGGCGCGGTCGCACTCTGGCTGCTGTTCGCGGTGCCGCTCCCGATCGGCGGGCTGATCACGGGCGCCGTCTCGATCGCGCTGCTGATGATCCAGCAGCGGCGCGGCGCGCGCAGCTTCGAGTTCGTCGTGATCGGCCTGCTCGCGATCATCGCGCTCGGCTTCACGTACGGCGTCTTCGTCGCACCGCCGGATGCCACGGCCGTGGCCGCAGGTCTCATCCCCCGCTTCGAGGGCACCGACTCGGTGCTGCTGGCCGCCTCGATCCTCGGCGCGACGATCATGCCGCACGCGATCTACGCGCACTCCGCACTCGCCCGCGACCGGTTCACCGCCCCCGGCGCCCACCCCGGCGACCGCGCACACGGCATCGGCCGCATCCTGCGCGCGACCCGCTGGGACGTCACGATCGCGCTCGTCATCGCGGGCACGGTCAACCTGTGCATCCTGCTGCTGGCCGCCGCGAACCTCGCCGGCGTGCCCGGCACCGACAGTCTCGAGGGCGCGTACGATGCGCTGCACACCGGACTGGGCGCCGGCGTCGCGACGCTGTTCGCGGTGGGGCTGCTTGCGAGCGGACTCGCCAGCACCGCCGTCGGCGCCTACGCCGGCGCCGAGATCATGCACGGGCTGCTGCACATCCGCGTGCCGCTGCTCGCCCGCCGGCTGGTCACGCTGGTTCCGGCGATCGTGATCCTCGCGGCCGGCGTCGACCCGACGTGGGCACTCGTGCTGAGCCAGGTCGTGCTGAGTTTCGGCATCCCGTTCGCGCTCATTCCGCTCGTCGCACTCACGGCGCGCCGCGATGTGCTGGGCGCGCACCGCAACCGGTGGTGGACGACGGTCGCGGGCATCCTCGCCTCGCTCTTCCTGGTCGTGCTCAACGGCGTCCTGATGTGCCTGGTGCTGGGCGGCGGATAGCCTGGATCGCGTGCCCGCGCCCTCCGTCGCGATCGACGACTATCTGAAGACGATCTACCACCACACCGAGTGGCAGAGCGATCCGGTGACGCCGTCGCAGCTCGCCGCCGAGCTGGGCCTCGCGCCCTCGACGGTGACCGAGATGGTGCAGAAGCTCGCGGCGCAGGGGCTCGTGTCGCATCGCCCGTACGGGCCGGTGTCGTTGACGGATGCCGGGGAAGTCCGCGCCGCCGCGATCATCCGCCGCCACCGCCTGATCGAGACGTGGCTCGTGCGCGAGTTCGGCTACGCGTGGGACGAGGTGCACGACGAGGCCGAAGTCCTCGAGCACGCGATCAGCGACCGGCTGCTCGAGGGGATCTCGGCGCGGCTGGGGCATCCGACGCATGATCCGCACGGTGACGCGATTCCGGATGCCTCGGGGCACGTCGCGCGCGTGCCGTTCGTCCTGCTCGCCGAAGCGCACCTCGACCACACCGGACGCGTGCTGCGCGTCAGCGACCGCGACCCCGCGCTGCTGCGCGCCCTGGAGGGCGCCGGCATCGACGTGGGGCACGCCGTCACGGTCGCCGGCCGCAACGCCGTGCGCGTCGACGGCGGCGCGACCATCGAGCTGCCGCCCGCCGCGGCATCCGCCGTCTGGCTCACCGCCTGACCCGCGGCGCGCCGGGTCGCCGCCCACCCACTCCGCGAGACTGCGTTCTCGCGACGAGACTGCGCGCCGCGCACGCTGTCTCGTCGCAGAAACGCAGTCTCGTGGAATCAGAGGGAGCGCACCCCGCGCCCGCGCGCACGCGCACCCCGCCCCCGGCTACCCCCGCCGCCGCGTGCGGCTGGCCTTGAGGTAGGGCCAGGGCATGCCCGTCGCGTGCTCGCAGTAGTTCCAGACGCGCGCGGCGATGATCTCGTCGAGCGTGATCTTCGGCGCTTTCGCCACGCGCGGCGCCCCGCTGACGATCCGGGCGGGGCCCCAGAACTGGCCCCCCACGGCATCCGGATCGACGAGCGCCCGCACGAGCGACCACGCGCCGTGCTCCTTGGACTGCGTGATCGGCGCCTGCAGGTTGTCGAAGAACCGCTTCGTCTTCGAGGGTTCGTTCACACCCAGGATGCCCCGGGTGCGACCGCCGATGGCATAGCCGGGGTGCGCCACGAGGCTCGCGATCGGCACGTTTGCGGCGCGCAGACGGCGATCCGCTTCGAAGCCGAGGGCGGTCGTGACGACCTTCGACTGCACGTAGGCGCGCCACGGGGTGTAGCCGTTCTCGAGCTCGAGGTCGATCGGGTCGTACTCGCCCATCGCGGTCGACATCGACCCGACCCACACCATGCGCCCGCGCCCGGCGGCCAGCGGCAGCAGCAGCTCGCCGGCGAGGGCGTAGTGTCCCAGCGCGTTGGTCGCGAAGACCAGCTCGTGCCCATCGGGGGTCGTCTCGCGCCGCCGCGGCGGGTGGACGATCCCGGCGTTGAGCAGCAGTCCGTGCAGTCCCGACCGGCCGCGCACGGTCGCGGCCGCGGCGCGCACCGACCCGAGGTTGCTGGTGTCGAGCAGCAGGGTCTCGACGTCGGCATCCGCAGCGTTGCGCTGCACGGCGGCGCGCGCGGCCTGCAGGCGGTTGGGGTTGCGGCCCGTCATGATGACGTGGGCGCCGGCCGCGGCCAGCTGCAGCGACGCGAAGAATCCGAGGCCCGCGGTCGACCCGGTCACGAGGTACCGGCGCCCGTGCAGGTCGGGCAACAGCTCGGGGTCCCACGCGTCACGGGTCACGCCTCGAGACTAGGCCCGATCGGCCCACTAGGCTGGGGTCCATGCGGACACGCGCCGATATCGAGTGCTGGCTCACCGACATGGACGGCGTTCTCGTCCACGAGAACAAGCCCATCCCGGGGGCTGCCGAGTTGCTTGCGCAGTGGCGCGACACCGGCACGCCGTTCCTCGTGCTGACCAACAACCCGTTCTACACGCCACGCGACCTGAGCGCGCGGCTGCGCAACTCGGGCCTCGAGGTGCCCGAGGAGCGTATCTGGACCTCGGCCCTCGCGACGGCCGACTTCCTGCGCTCGCAGAACCCCCGTGGCTCGGCGTTCGTCATCGGCGAGGCGGGACTGACCACGGCACTGCACGAGGCCGGCTACGTCATGACCGAGACCAAGCCCGACTACGTGGTCGTCGGCGAGACGCGTAACTACTCGTTCGACCGCATCACGCAGGCGATCCGTCTGATCAACGACGGCGCCCGGTTCATCATCACGAACCCGGATGCCACGGGCCCGACCCCCACCGGCGTCGTTCCCGCGACCGGATCGTTCGCGGCGCTCATCACGCACGCGACCGGCAAGGAGCCGTATGTCGTCGGCAAGCCCAACCCGATGATGTTCCGTTCGGCGATGAACCGCATCGGCGCGCACTCCGAGAACACCGGCATGATCGGCGACCGCATGGACACCGACGTCGTCGCCGGCATCGAGGCGGGCCTGCACACGATCCTCGTGCGCACGGGCATCTCGGACGACGCCGAGATCGAGCGCTACCCGTTCCGACCCGACGAGGTGCTCGACTCGGTCGCCGATCTGCTGTCTGCCGAGCCGATCGAGTCCGAGCTGCCGGATCTCACCGACGGTGTCTGACCGGTGAGCGACACCGAGCAGGCGCTGCTCTACCTCAGCTCGATCGTGATCCTGGTGGGCACGCTGGCGGTGGTCGTCGTGCAGTTGGTTCGCAGGCGCCGCGGCGGTGACGACCGATGATCGCGCTCGTCCTCGTCCTTACGGCGCTCGCGGTGCTGATGACCGCGCTCGTCCTGTTCGTTCGCGGACGAAAGGATGCCCCGCAGGGCACGCCGCTGCCGAACGGGCGCGGCATCATGGTGTTGACCTTCACGGGGCTCATCCTCGCGCTGGCATCCCAACTGCCAGCCTTCCGGTAGACGTGGGCTCCACCTTGCCCGGGGCCGCGCTCGGGTCCGGCGCATGCCGAGGTTAGTTACGGCGTGAGCGCCGCCCGTGGCACAGCCGGGTGGGGTAACGTGGCGCTCAGAGGAAGCTCCCAACGAAGGGATGGATCTCATGAACGGCAGGATCGTCGTCGGCGTTGCCGGCGCTCCGGTCACGCCCCGCGTGATCGAGTGGGCGGTCGCTCGCGCGAAGGCCCGCGCACAGCCGATCGAACTCGTCTCGGTCATCGGCGGCGCGCTCGGCACGGTCGGTGAGGCGGATGTCATCACGGCGGCGCTGGATGCCGCGCAGTCGATGCTCGACGCGCACGCCGAGAGCATCCGTGCTGCGGCGCCCGGGGTCACCGTCACGACCCGCGTCGAGGCGGGCAACCCGGTCGGGGTGCTCGTCGAGGCATCCACCCACGCCGCACTGCTCGTGATCGGCAGTGACTTTCGCGGGCCGCAGGGGCCGCGCGTGCGCGGTGCGCACGGCATCCGCATCGCTGCAGGTTCGGCGTGTCCGGTCGTCGTGGTGCCCGACTTCGACGTCGCGGGGCGGTCGGGCATCGTGGTGGGTCTGGATGGTTCGGAGACCTCGGAGCACGCCCTCGCCTTCGCCGCGGCCGAAGCCGACCGGCTCGGCGAGAAGCTCACCGCCGTCGGCGTATGGACGCCAGTGGTCGCGCCGCGCAACAGCCTCGCCGTGTATCCGGAGCTGTACGTCACGAACATGCAGGCGGCGACCGAGGAGGTGCTCGCCCTCGCCCTCGCCGGCGTCGCGGCCGACTACCCCGATCTCGTCGTCGAGCGCGTCGTGCGGCAGGGGTATCCCTCGCACGTGATCAACGAGTATGCGAAGGGCGCCCGCCTCGCCGTCCTCGGCACTCACGGGCGCGGCGCGCTGGCACGGTTCCTGCTCGGCTCGATCAGCCACGAAGTGCTCGCCGACCTCGCGACGGTCACCGCCGTCGTGCGGTGAGGCGCGGGCGCCAACCGCGCGCCGCGCGCTTACTGCGCCGCGAGCCCGAGATCGTCGAGGTCGATCACCGAGCGCCACTCGAATCCGGCGGCCTCGACGGCGGCCTGCGCGCCGGTCTTGCGGTCGACGACCGTGACGACGGCGACGACGTCGGCGCCCGCGGCGCGCACGACTTCGGCGGCCTTCAGCGGCGACCCACCCGTCGTCGAGGTGTCCTCGACGATCACGACACGCTTGCCGGCGACTTCGGCGCCCTCGATCTGACGGCCGCGGCCGTGATCCTTGGGTTCCTTGCGCACGACGAACGCGTCGACCGGGGTGCCCGCGGCGACCGACGCGTGCAGCACGGCGTTGGCGATCGGGTCGGCGCCGAGGGTGAGTCCGCCGACGGCATCCACCTTCAGGTCACGGACGACGTCGAGCACAAGCCTGCCGATCGCGGGGGCGGCGCGGTGGTCGAGCGTGAGCTTGCGCATGTCGACGTAATACGTCGCCTTCTTGCCGCTGGAGAGGGTGAAGTCGCCGTGGAAGACGGCTTCGTCCGTGATGAGGCCGATGAGGGCCTGGCGGTCGGCTTCGAGCTCGGGAGTGGAGGCGACGGTCATGATCAGCAGTCTACGGACGGAAGATCGGGGATTTTTCACGCGACTTCTCTCCCAGAGGCGTTGACATCCGCTCTAGAGTCGGGAGCGTCGCCCGCCACCCGAGCGGCGATGTGACCCAAGGAGAGCCATGCCCCGCATCGGGATCGTGACAGAACGGCCGGGTGAGACGCGCGTCGCCTCGTCTCCGCAGACCGTCGGAAAGCTCCGCGGCCTCGGCTACGACGTCGTCGTCGAGGCGGGCGCCGGAGCGCAGTCGTCCTTCCCCGACGACGCGTACGTCGCCGCGGGCGCTGAGATCGTCGACCGCGTGACGGCCTTCGGCGCCGACATCGTGCTGAAGGTCGCCGCCCCGACATCCGACGAGATCGCGCTGCTGCGGTCGGGCGCCGTGCTCATCGGCCTGCTCAGCCCCGCGCTCAGCCCCGACCTGCTGGCGGCGTTGGCCGAACGCGGCGTCACGGCGCTGGCGATGGATGCCGTGCCGCGCATCTCGCGCGCACAGTCGATGGATGTCTTGAGCTCGATGGCCAACATCGCCGGCTACCGCGCCGTCGTCGAGGCGGCGAACGAGTTCGGCCGTTTCTTCACCGGTCAGGTGACGGCGGCCGGCAAGGTGCCGCCCGCGAAGGTGCTCGTGGCGGGCGCAGGCGTCGCGGGACTCGCGGCGATCGGCGCGGCATCCAGCCTCGGCGCGATCGTGCGCGCGACCGACCCGCGCCCCGAGGTGGCCGACCAGGTGGCATCCATCGGCGGCACCTACCTCGAGGTCGTCGTGCCCGACGAGCAGAAGGAGGTGTCGTCGGACGGCTACGCCAAGGCGACGAGCGCCGCCTACGACGCCGCGGCGGCGAAGCTGTACAGCGACCAGGCCGCCGACGTCGACATCATCATCACGACGGCGCTGATCCCGGGGCGTGCGGCTCCCCGCCTGATCACGGCCGCCGACGTCGCCGAGATGAAGCCCGGCAGCGTCATCGTCGACATGGCCGCGGGCCAGGGCGGCAACGTCGAAGGGTCTGTCGCCGGCGAGCGCACGGTCACCGACAACGGCGTCATCATCCTGGGCTACACCGACCTCGCCGGCCGGCTGCCGCAGCAGGCATCCCAGCTGTACGGCACGAACCTCGTGAACCTGCTCGCGCTGCTGACCCCCGGCAAGGACGGGCAGTTCGTGCTCGACCACGACGATGTCGTGCAGCGCGCCGTCACCGTCACGCAGGACGGCGCCGTCACCTGGCCGCCGCCGCCCGTGCAGGTCTCGGCGGCGCCGACCGCCGCTCCGGTCGCGGCGGCCGCCGAGCCCACACCGAAGAAGACGATGTCGCGCGGGGCGAAGTCGGGGCTCATCATCGCGGGGATCGCGGTGCTCTTCCTCGTCTGCGCGATCGCGCCGGCGCCGCTGCCGCAGCACTTCCTCGTGCTGACGCTCTCGGTGGTGATCGGGTTCTACGTGATCGGCAAGGTCGCGCACGCACTGCACACGCCGCTCATGAGCATCACGAATGCCATCAGCGGCATCATCATCGTCGGCGCGATGACGCAGATCATCGTTCCTGACCCGCTCGTGCAGGTTCTCGCCGCGATCGCCGTGCTGCTGGCATCCATCAACATCTTCGGCGGCTTCGCCGTCACCCGGCGAATGCTCGCCATGTTCCAGAAGGGCGAGCAGAAGTGACCCTCGTCGCCACCTCCGAGGCCGCCGGCATCGTGCTCGCGCAGTCCATCGCCACCGCGGCATATATCGTCGCCGCACTGCTGTTCATCCTCGCCCTCGCGGGACTCAGCAAGCAGGAGACCGCCCGCCGCGGCGTCGTCTACGGCATCTCCGGCATGACGATCGCGCTCGTCGCGACGGTCATCCTCGTCCTCGCCGACGGCACGCTCGTGCCCGACGACGTCACGCTGTACCTCGGCGTCGCGCTGCTCGTCGGCGCCGTCGTCGTCGGCGCCGTCATCGGCCTGTGGCGCGCGCGCGTCGTCGAGATGACCGGCATGCCCGAGCTCATCGCGCTGTTGCACTCGTTCGTCGGCCTCGCGGCCGTGCTCGTCGGCTGGAACGGCCACCTCTACGCCGAGGCCCTCGCACCCGAACTCGTCGGCATCCACCACGCCGAAGTGTTCATCGGCGTGTTCATCGGCGCGGTGACCTTCACCGGCTCGATCGTCGCATTCCTCAAGCTCTCGGCACGCATGTCGTCGCGGCCGCTCATGCTGCCGGGCAAGAATCTCCTCAACGTCGGCGCGCTCGTCCTGTTCGTCGCGCTCACGGTCTGGTACGTCATCACGCCCGACCTGTGGCTGCTGATCGTCGTAACGCTCCTCGCGCTCGCGCTCGGCTGGCACCTCGTCGCCTCGATCGGCGGTGGAGATATGCCGGTCGTGGTATCCATGCTCAACAGCTACTCGGGATGGGCGGCAGCGGCAGCGGGCTTCCTGCTGAACAACGACCTGCTGATCGTCACGGGCGCGCTCGTGGGGTCGTCAGGTGCGTACCTGTCGTACATCATGTGCAAGGCCATGAACCGGTCGTTCCTGTCGGTCATCGCGGGTGGTTTCGGCATCGAGGCGCCGCGGGCGGATGCCGAGGAGACCGGCGAGATCCACGAGACGGATGCCGCGTCGGTCGCCGAACTGCTGCGCGATGCGCGGTCGGTCGTCATCACTCCCGGCTACGGCATGGCCGTCGCGCAGGCGCAGTACCCCGTCGCGGATCTCACGAAGCGGCTGCGCGAGAAGGGCGTCGAGGTGCGCTTCGGCATCCACCCCGTCGCCGGGCGTCTGCCGGGCCACATGAACGTGCTGCTGGCCGAAGCCAAGGTGCCGTACGACATCGTGCTCGAGCTGGACGAGATCAACGACGACTTCGCCGACACCGACGTCGTACTCGTGATCGGCGCGAACGACACGGTCAACCCCGCCGCGGCCGAAGACCCGGGCTCGCCCATCGCGGGCATGCCCGTGCTGCACGTGTGGGAGGCCCGCAGCGTCGTCGTGTTCAAGCGGTCGATGGCGTCGGGTTACGCCGGCGTGCAGAACCCGCTGTTCTTCCGCGACAACACGCAGATGCTCTTCGGCGACGCCAAGCAGCGCGTGGACGACATCCTCGCCGCCCTCTGACCGCCGGCAACGTCGGCGGTCGACCGTAGGGTGGAGGCATGCGCATCGCCACCTGGAACGTCAACTCGATCCGCGCCCGCGTCGTCCGCACGGTCGACTTCGCCGTGCGCGAGGGCGTCGACGTGCTGCTGATGCAGGAGATCAAGTGCAAGCCCGAGCAGTTCCCCTACGCCGAGTTCGAGGCAGCGGGCTACACCGTCGAAGCGCACGGACTGAACCAGTGGAACGGCGTCGCGATCGCGAGCCGCACCTCGATCGACGACCTGCAGATCGCGTTCCCCGGCATGCCCGGTTTCGCGAAGGGACACGACGGGCCGGATGCCCCGCAGGAGGCCCGTGCGATCGGCGCAACCATCGACGGAGTGCAGGTCTGGAGCCTCTACGTGCCCAACGGGCGCGGGCTCGATGACCCGCACTACCGCTACAAGCTCGACTGGCTCGAGGCGCTGCGCGGCTACACCGCCGACACGCTGAGCAAGAACCCTGACCTCGCGCTCGCGCTCACCGGTGACTTCAACATCGCACCGACCGACGCCGACAACGGCGACCCCACCGTCATCGAGGGCGTCACCACCCACGTCTCACCGCCCGAGCGCGAGGCGTTCCAGGCGCTGCTTGCCGCCGGCCTGCACGACACGGTGCGCCCCCTCGTTCCGACGGGCTACACCTACTGGGACTACAAGCAGCTGCGCTTCCCCCGCAACGAGGGCATGCGGATCGACTTCATCCTCGGCTCGCATGCGTTTGCGGATGCCGTCGTGGGGGCATCCATCCACCGTGACGAGCGCAAGGGCGAGATCCCCAGCGACCACGTCCCCGTGGTCGTCGACCTCGACCTCGCGGGCGCGGACGACGACGACCGCCCGATGATTTGGTGAGCCGGGCCCGCTGACGCGACCTGCTGACGGCGAACCGCTGACAGGCATCCACGGCCCACCGCAATAACTCAGGAGATGCCGCGATCGCGGTGACACCACGCCGCCGAATCACGCGGTAGCGGCGATGCCGCACCGCCGCCGTTCCTGAGTTATTGCGGCGAGGCATCCGCGGCGACGGCCACCGACGCCTTGGGCGGCGCGCAGCGACCGGGCGAAGAGCGAGGGTCAGCCGCGGGCGACGGCAGCGATCGCGACGGGCATCCGCAGCGCGTCGCGCCCGGTCTGGGGCGCCGTACCCGCGCGCCACAGCGCAACGAGGCTCCACAGGAACAGGCCGCCGACCATGACGTTGCGCGCGAGCAGCACGCCGGCGGCAAACGGGTCGGCATCGATCAGCGGCAGGTAGAGCACGGGGAACACGAGGGTCGTCGCAAGGCACACTCCGGCCATCCACCCGGCGACGCGACTCCAGGCGCGCCGGTCGACGGCGAGCCCGACCGCGACGATCGGGGCGAGCCACAGCATGTACTGCGGCGATCCGACCTTGTTGAACACGATGAGTGCGGCGGCGATCGCGAACCCGCCGACGAGGATCAGCTTCAGCTGCCCGCGCGGCCTGAAGCGGCCCTCGCGCAGCGCACGACGGCGCGCGCGCCACAGCAGCGCGACGATGACGAGGCACGCGATCGGCATGAGCCAGCCGACGATCTCGCCCGCCAGGTGCGCGCCGGGGCCGGCGACCTCGCGCGTCGCGAGCGCGTAGTTCTGCCGGATCTCCGCTTCGGGAAGGCCCAGCACGGTCGCCCACACCCAGGGCGTCGCGACGGGCGCCTCGAGCTGCAGCGACCGGTCGCCCTGGATCGTCAGGAAGCTGAACAGGTTCTGTGCGCCGCCGTACCAGGCGATCGCGCCCGCGACGACGGCGGTCACGGCGGCCCCACCGGCGACGATGCGCCAGCGTGCCGACGAGATCGTGACGGCGGCGCCGACGAGCGCGGCGGGCCACACTTTGATCCACGTGGCGGCCGCGAGCAGCGCGCCGGCGACCGCCGGACGCCGCAGCAGCACGGCGAGGCCCGCGATCGCGAGCGGTGCGGCAAAGCCCTCGAGGCGCAGCATCGAGACCGGCGCCAGCAGGATCTGCACCGCGAGCCAGTACCACGCCGCGAGGTAGCCCGACCGGCGACGCAGGCCGCCCGTGAGCGCCAGCACGGCGACGAAGTTCGCCGCCACCATCAGCAGGAACCAGATCAGCTGGTACGCGTCGGCACCGGCCAGAACCGGCGCGACGATCGGCACGAGGGCCCCGGCGGGGTAGACCCACGGCATGTCGATGACGGGCCAGTAGCCGAGCCGTGCCTGCTCGGCCCACAGCCGGTAGAGCGGCAGATCGCCCTGCGTCTCGCCCGCGATGATCGTCGGCAGCAGACCCAGCAGGTACACGCCGTGCACGACGGCGAACCCGATCATGAGGCCGCGACGGGTGAGCGCAAAGCGCAGCAGCGGGTCGCGCATCGTGGCGAGGTGCTGCACGCGGCGCTGGACCGCGGCGGGCAGCCGACTCATCAGACCGGACCGGTCAGGCGCGGCGACGGCAGAGAGCGACGCACCGTCGGAAGGGGCGGTGCGTGCGGCCAGGGGCTGATGCTGTGGGTCGCTGGTCACTCGGCTGAGTGTAGAGAGGCTGGATGCCGTGCAGGTGGACAGAAGTTTTCCATTGGCTGTCAGTTCGCCGTGAACCGGTGGCGCGCTGTTCCGCCGCGCGGGGGAGGCGACGGGGCATCCGTCCCCCGTACGTTGGAGGGATGAGCGATCCGATTCCCGCGCGCACGCTGACGCCCGCGCAGCGGCGCAACGATCTGTGGCTCTCGCTCGCCTTGCTCGTGGCGGCCATCGTGAGCGCCTGGCTCGGTCATGTCGCGGGGGTCTACGGCGAAGAGTCGCCCGCGTTCGGCTGGGCGCTCGTGTACTCGGCCGCACTCACGCTGCCGATCGCGGCGCGGCGGCGCTACCCCGAGGCGGTGCTCATCACGATCGCGCTCGCGTTCTTCATCGGTGTCTCGTTCCGCGTGCCCGAGATCTACCTCGGAAACGTGTCGCTGTTCATCGCGATGTACACGGTCGGCGCGTGGGTGCCCGACCGGCGCCGCGCGACGATCGTGCGACTGGTCGTCATCGCGGGCATGTTCGGCTGGCTGCTGGTCACGACGTTCCAGGCGGCGACGGCGGAAGACGACGGCGGCCTCTCGCGCGCGGGACTGTTCTCGCCGTTCGCCGCGTTCATGCTGCTGCAGTTCCTCGTGAACGTCGCGTTCTTCGGCGGAGCCTTCTTCTTCGGCGAGCGCGCGTGGGCGCAGTACCGCTCCGTCACGACGCTCGAGCAGCGCACGCGCGAACTCGAACGTGAGCGCGAGCTGACCGCCGCGCAGGCCGTGGCACTCGACCGCGTGCGCATCGCGCGCGAGTTGCACGACGTCGTCGCCCACCACGTGTCGGCGATGGGGGTGCAGGCCGGCGCCGCGCGCGCGGTGCTCGATCGCGACCCGGCATCCGCTCGAGCGGCGCTGCAGTCGGTCGAGCAGTCGGCGCGCGAGGCCCTCGATGAGCTGCGGCAGCTACTCGAGACTTTGCGGACGCCGGATGCCGATACGCCCGACGACTCGACGCTGGGCCCCGCCTCGCTGCCCGAACTCGTCACGCACGCGAACGACAACGGCCTGCCGACCACGTACGCCGTCGTCGGCGACCCGATCGCCGTGCCCGAGCTCGTGCGGGTGAACCTCTACCGCGTCGCACAGGAGGCGCTCACCAACGCGCGCCGCCACGGCGGCCCCGGCGCGACGGCCGACGTGCGGTTGAGGTACACGCCGGATGCCGTCGAACTCGAGATCGCGAACACGGGGCGCGACCCGCTCGGTGGCCGCCCCGGCCTCGGCCTTGTGGGCATGCGCGAGCGCGCGTCGGCGTCGGGCGGCACGCTCGAGGCCGGGCCGCGCCCGCGCGGCGGGTTCCTCGTGCGCATGCACGTGCCGGTCGGGGTCGGCACGGCAGCCGGCGTCGGGGCGGGGCCCGCGGCCGGCGTCGAAATCGGGGCGCAGGCATGATCGCGCCACTGCGGGTGCTGCTGGTCGATGACCACGCCGTCATGCGGGCGGGGTTCCGGATGATCCTCGAGGCAGAGGGCGACATCGACGTCGTCGGTGAAGCGACGACGGGCGTCGAGGCGGTGACTGCGGCATCCGCCCTGTTGCCCGACGTGATCTGCATGGACGTGCAGATGCCCGACATGGACGGCCTCGAGGCGACGCGGCGCATCGTCGCCGATCCGGAGGTCTCAGCCAGCGTCGTGGTCGTGACCACGTTCGACCGCGACGACTACCTGTTCCAGGCGCTGGCGGCGGGTGCCAGCGGGTTCCTGCTGAAGAACGCGGGGCCGGAAGACCTCGTCACCGCCGTCCGCGTCGCGGCGGCGGGTGACGCGCTGCTCGCGCCGGCGGTCACCAAGCGCGTCATCGAGCGGTTCACGCGCGCGGACGGCGTGCCCGCGGGCGGAGCGGCGGGCGGCACGGCGCCCGGCGCGGGCGCGGTGCCGGTGCCGGCGGCGGGCGAGGCGCCACGCCACGGGGCATCCACCCCGCCGATCGGCGTCGAGCTGACCGACCGCGAGCGCGACGTGCTGGGCCTGCTCGCCGACGCTCGCAGCAACGCCGAGATCGCGGCGGCCCTGTTCATCGGCGAGGCGACCGTGAAGACGCACGTGTCGAACCTGTTGCAGAAGCTCGGCGTGCGCGATCGCGTCGCCGCCGTCGTCTACGCGCACCGCCACGGGCTGGGCTGAGCCCGTGGCGATGCGTGAGACGCAGCCTCAGGCCGCGACACTCTCCGTGACGTAGCGGTCGATCAGCACCAGGAACGCGTCGAGGTACGAGCGCAGGAACGCGGCCGTCTCCTCATTGGTGACCTCGCCGTCCTCGGTGAACAGGCCGGGCAGCGACTGGATGTAGCCCTCGGGCTGACCGAGCGTCGGCGCGTTGTAGTGGCTCAGGATCGCCTTCAGATGCTGCTGCGCGGCGGCCGTCGCGATGCCGCCGCCGGAGGTGCCGATGACCGCGGTCGGCTTGCCGTCGAAGGATGCCTGGCCCCACGGGCGCGCCGACCAGTCGAGCGCGTTCTTGAGCACACCGGGGATCGAGCGGCTGTACTCGGGCGTCACGATGATGACACCGTCGACATCGGCGATCGCCTGCTTGAAGTCGCGCGCCACCTGCGGGTAGTCGGCGTCGTAGTCGGGCGAGTATAGCGGCAGGTCCTTGATCGGGATCTCGACGAGGGTGGCGTCCTCGGGCGCCAGGCGTGCCAGCGCGAGGGCGAGGCGACGGTTGATCGAGCTCGACGAGATGCTGCCGACGATGTAGCCGATGGTGCGTCCGGTCATGGTTCCTCCAGTGGTTTTGGGTTTGCGGGGCGCCCTCGACGAGGAGGCCCAGAAGGAAAAAGCGCAGGATGCCTGGGTCTATTCCGCCGCATGTACTTGCGGTCCGCCGCCCTCCCCCGTTCGGCGCCCGCGATCTCCCCCCTCGGGGGGAAGACGCACCCACGCCACTCGCCTAGCGTCGAAGCAGCACCGGACAGTTCCGGACGACTCCACAGGAGGAACGCATGCTCGAACTGAGCGGTATCACCAAGAGTTACGGCGCCGCGCGCGTGCTCGACGAGGTCGGGTTCCAGGTCGCCTCGGGGCGCCTGACCGGTTTCGTCGGCGGCAACGGCGCCGGCAAGACCACGACGATGCGGATCATCCTCGGCGTCCTCGCCCGCGACAGCGGAACCGTCACCCTCGACGGCGCACCCGTCACGGCATCCGATCGGCGCCGTTTCGGCTACATGCCCGAAGAGCGCGGCCTGTACCCCAAGATGCGGGTGCTCGAGCAGATCGTGTACCTCGCGCGGCTGCACGGGTTCGGCAAGGCCGAAGCGACCGCGCGAGCCGAAGCGCTGCTGGTCGAGCTCGGCCTCGGCGAGCGCCTGCAGGAAAACGTCGAGACGCTGTCGCTCGGCAACCAGCAGCGTGCGCAGATCGCGGCGGCGCTCGTGCATGACCCGCGCGTGTTGATCCTCGACGAGCCGTTCTCGGGCCTCGATCCGCTCGCTGTCGACGTCGTCGCGAGCGTGCTGCAGCGTCGCGCCGCCGACGGCGCAGCTGTGCTGTTCTCGTCGCATCAGCTCGACGTCGTCGAGCGGCTGTGCGATGACCTCGTCATCATCGCGGGCGGCACGATCCGCGCCACGGGATCACGCGACGAACTGCGCGCCGAGCACGCGCAGCGGCGGTTCGAGCTCATCTCCGGCGGGGATGCCGGGTGGCTGCGCGACGAGCAGGGCGTGACGGTCGTCGAGTTCGACGGCGGGTACGCCCTGTTCGACGTCGACAGCGACGAGGTCGCCCAGCGGGTGCTGCGCCGCGCGGTCGCCGCCGGCGACGTCGCGAGCTTCGCCCCGCAGCATCCTTCGCTCGCCCAGATCTTCAAGGAGGTCATCCAGTGACCACGTCCGCCACCCCCTCCGTCATGCCTTCCGCCACTCCCTCCGTCACGCCCTCGTTCGCGCAGAGCGTCTGGCTCGTCGCCGAGCGCGAGGTCGGATCGAAACTGCGCAGCAAGGCCTTCCTCATCTCGACGGGCATCCTGTTCGTCATCGCCCTCATCTCGGTCGTGTGGGGCGGTTTCGCCGCACAGACGAGCGACGCGATCCCCGTCGCGGTGACGGCAGACACGGCATCCGCCGTCGCCGGCAACGACCTCATCGACGCAACGCAGGTCGCCTCCGCCGACGCCGCGCGCGATCTCGTCCGCTCGGGCGACGTCGATGCCGCCCTCGTGCCGAGCGACGCGCAGCCGTTCGGCTACACGGTCGTTGGCGAAGACGGCGTCCCGTCCACGCTGCTGAGCCTGCTGAGCGTCACCCCGACCGTCGAACTGCTGAACCCGGATGCCACCGACGGCATGCTCCGCTACTTCGTCGCGCTCGGATTCGGGCTCGTCTTCTTCATGGCGGCGCTCACGTTCGGCTCGACGATCGCTCAATCGGTCGTCGAAGAGAAGGCGACCCGCGTCGTCGAGCTGCTGATCTCGGCGATTCCGGTGCGGGCGCTGCTTGCCGGCAAGGTCATCGGCAACACGATCCTCGCGATGGGACAGATCATCGGACTCGCCGCGATCGCGATCATCGGCTTCACCGTGACAGGGCAGAGCGACCTGCTGGCAGGGCTCGGTGCGCCGCTCGCGTGGTTCGCGGTGTTCTTCCTGTTCGGGTTCGTGCTCCTGGCATCCCTCTTCGCCGCCGCAGGAGCCATGGTGTCGCGGCAGGAGGACATCGGCTCGACGACGACGCCTCTGACGCTGCTCGTGATGGCGCCGTACTTCTTGGTGATCTTCTTCAACGACAACGACCTGGTGATGTCGATCATGTCGTACGTGCCGTTCTCGGCCCCCGTCGCGATGCCGGTGCGGATCTTCCTCGGTGGGGCGCAGTGGTGGGAGCCGTTGCTGTCACTCGTGGTCATGCTCGCGACCTGCGCCGTGGCGATCTGGGTCGGCGCGAAGATCTACGAGAACTCGATCCTGCGCATGGGCGCCCGCGTCAAGCTCGCCGAGGCGCTGTCGGCCTGACCGTCTCGCTTTCGAGGAGCGCACATGGCTCCGTTTCGGCGCGGAACGCGACCATTTGCGTGCGCTCCTCGAACGGCGTCAGCGCTCGACGAGCACACCGTCGGCGTCGGCCCACACGTGCGCGCCGGGGCGGAAGACGACGCCCGCGATCTCGACCGGCACGTCGAGCTCGCCGACGCCGTCCTTCGCGCTCTTGCGCGGGTTCGAGCCGAGGGCCTTCACGCCGAGCGGCAGCTGCCCGATCGCGACGCGATCGCGGATCGCGCCGTGCACGATGATGCCCGACCACCCGTTCGCGACCGCGGATGCCGCGATCAGGTCGCCCACCAGGGCCGATTCGAGCGAGCCGCCGCCGTCGACGACGAGCACGGCGCCGTCACCGGGGGTCGCGAGCGTCGCCTTGACGAGGGCGTTGTCGCGATGGCACCGGACTGTGCGGATCGGCCCGTCGAAGGCGACGTGGCCGCCGATGTCGTGCAGCTGCAGCGCGAGCGAGTCGAGCTCGTCGCCGCGCTCGTCGTACAGGTCGGCCGTGAGGATCGTCGTCATGACGCCACGCTAATGCGCCGATCGCCGGCTCAAACAGGCATCCACGCAGGAACTTCGTGTGACCTTCTGTGAACGGCAACTCATCGGGAACACAGCCGCGCGGCGTAGCGTTTCAGCGATCGGGACGACGGCGTCCCTCGTGAAAGAAGTCTGAAGGAGACGCCATGAGCCTTGTTGCTGTGCACCCCGCCGAAACGAATGCCCCGATTCTCGACGTGCTCGCCGAGCGCTGGAGCACCCGCATCTTCGACCCCACAACCCCGATCGACGAAGACGCCCTCGCGAGCGCCCTCGAGGCGGCCCGCTGGGCGCCGTCGGCCAGCAACACCCAGCCGTGGCGCTTCGTCGTGGCTCGCCGCGGAACGGCCGCGCACGAGACGATCGTCGCGTCGCTCATGGGCTTCAACCAGGCCTGGGCCGCCGATGCCGCCGCGCTCGTCGTGTTCGCCACCGCCGCGTCGCTGGACGGAAAGCCGCTGCCGTGGGCGGCGTATGACACCGGCCAGGCTGCCGCGCACTTCACCGTGCAGGCGCACGCGTCGGGCCTGCACACGCACCAGATGGGCGGCTTCCACCGCGACGCGATCGGTGAGGCCTTCGGCTTCGGCGACGACCTCAGCGCCGTGACCGTGATGGCCGTGGGCGCGCTCGGCGACTTCGACGCGGCTCCCGAGGCCCTGCGTGAGCGCGAGCTCGCGCCGCGCACCCGCCGCCCGATCTCGGACTCGCTCATCCTGAACGTCTGACCGCGCCGGCTGCGCGCATGCCGGTTACCGCGCCGCGGGCGGGTTCAGGTCGGGGTGCGTGATCACGACGAGCGAGTAGGGGTCGCCATCGGCATCCGGCGTCTTGTCCTTGTACTCGACGAGCAGGTCACGCAGGCGCTGATCGAGCTCCGCCTTGTGCTCGGCGTTCAGGCGCAGGCCGAGCCAGCCGAGCAGCACCGCGTCGGGATCGGCGAGCGCGACCTGCTGGCGCACCGTCTCCATCAGGACCGGAATCTGGTCGTCCATCGACGCGTTCCACGACCGCCCCGTCGCGAGGTAGGGCACCTCGCGCGCACCCTGGGCGCCGCTGCGCTCCGGCTGCGCCTCGAGGAAGCCCGCGTCGACGAGCATCCGCACGTGGTGCAGCGTCGTGCCGGGGTTGACTCCCAGCAGGTCGGCGAGTTCCTTGTTCGTGCGGGCGTCAAAGCGGCACAGCCGCAGGATCCGCATGCGCAGCGGCGAGCTGAGGGCGCGGGATGCGGAACGGGTCGACGCGTCGTCCATGCGGGCATCCTAGCCGACTGATTGACATTCTCAATCTATTTGTCATACTGATTGTGTGTCTCAATCAGTCGACGTGACGGATGCCCCGGTGCAGCGCTCGCTGTGGCGCGACGGCAACTTCCTCACGCTGTGGACCGGGCAGGCGTTCAGCCACTTCGGCGCCCAGGTGTTCGAGCTCGCGCTGCCGACCCTCGCCGTGCTGCTTCTGCACGCGACCGAAGCGCAGGTCGGCTATCTGAACGCGGCGGCGATGGCGGCGTTCCTCGTCGTGGGTCTGCCGGCCGGAGCCTGGATCGACCGCATGCGCAAGCGGCACGTCATGATCTGGGCGGATGCCGTGCGCGCGCTCGCCCTCGCCACGATCCCCCTTCTGCACCTGTTCGGCCACCTGGAGATGTGGCATCTCTACCTCGTCGCGCTCGTCGTCGGCGTCGCGACCGTGTTCTTCGACGTCTCGTACCAGAGCATCGTGCCGTCGCTCGTGCGCACCGATCAGATCGCCGAGGCGAACGGCAAGCTCGAGTCGACCAACCAGATCGCGGGCCTGGCCGGCCCCGCCGTCGGCGGCGGGCTCGTCTCGCTCGTGACGGCGCCGCTGGCGATCGTCGTCACGGCGTGCACGTACGTCATCTCGATGGTGGCGCTGCTCCTCACCCGCGATCACGAGCAGCTGCGCGCGCCCGAAGACCACGCGCCGCTGCACCGCGAGATCGGCGAGGGCCTGCAGTGGGTGTTCGGCAATGCACTGCTGCGCCGCATCGTCGCGACGACCGCGATCTCGAACCTGTGCTCGACGCTCGTGTTCACGCTCATGCCGATCTTCTACCTGCGCATCCTCGGGTTCACTCCCGCCGTGATGGGCCTGCTGTTCTCGCTCGGCGCCGTCGGCGGGCTGCTCGGAGCGATGGCGACGCCGCGCATCGTCGCGCGCATCGGCGAGGCGCGCACGATCCCGATCAGCGCGCTGGCGTTCTCGATCGCGATGGTGCCGCTGCCGCTCGCGGCCGTGCTGCCCCAGCCAGCGGCGTTCGCCATGCTGGTCGTGCAGGCGTTCGCGATGAGTTTCGGTGTGCTGGTCTACAACATCACGCAGGTGACCTTCCGCCAGCGGATCACCCCGTCGCGGCTGCTCGGGCGCATGAACGCCTCGATCCGGTTCTGCGTGTGGGGCGTGATGCCGCTGTCGGCCCTGGCCGCGGGATGGCTCGGCACCGCGCTCGGCACGGTGCCGGCCCTGTGGATCGGCTCGCTCGGCGGCCTGGTGTCGGCTCTGCCCGTCGCGCTCGGCCCGTTCTGGCGCCTGCGCGAACTGCCCGCCGCCGAGGCGGCAGGCGGAGAGCCGGCGACAAAAGGGCCGCCCGCCGGAGAGCCGGCGGCCGAAGCACCCGCGCCACCCTCGCCACCCGGCGCATAACTCAGGCAGAACCAGTCCTGGTGGCCCGAATCGGCCTCCAGACACCGATTAGTTATGCGACCTGGCGGCGGATCAGTCGTCGAGCAGTTCGGCTTCGATGACGTCTTCGGTGTCGGAACCGCCCGACCCCGAGGCCGAGCCCACGCCCGAATCCGTGCCTGCCGTGCCCGGGGCGGCGCCTGCGCTCGTGAGCACGAGCCCCGACCCGTCGGCGGCGACGTCGACCTTCACGAGGTCGCCGTCGCGCACACCGCCCGCCAGCAGCGCCATCGCGAGCCGGTCCTGGATTTCGCTCTGGATGAGCCGGCGCAGCGGCCGCGCCCCGAAGATCGGGTCGTACCCGCGCTCGGCGAGCCAGGCCCGGGCATCCGGCGTGACGGCGAGGGTGAGCCGGCGATCGCGGAGGCGCCGCTGCAGCGCGTCGACCGAGAGCTCGACGATCTGCGCGAGGTCGTCTTCGCTGAGCGCGGAGAACATCACGACGTCGTCGAGCCGGTTGAGGAACTCGGGCCGGAACGCCTGGCGGACGAGCGCCATGACCTGCTCGCGCTTCTGCTCGGGCGACAGGATCGGGTCGATCAGGATCGGCGAGCCGAGGTTCGAGGTCAAGATCAGGATCGTGTTCGTGAAGTCGACCGTGCGGCCCTGGCCGTCGGTGAGGCGGCCATCGTCGAGCACCTGCAAGAGGATGTCGAACACTTCTGGGTGCGCCTTCTCGACCTCGTCAAGAAGCACGACCGAGTACGGGCGCCGGCGCACGGCCTCGGTCAGCTGACCACCCTGCTCGTACCCGATGTACCCGGGAGGGGCCCCGACGAGCCGGGCGACGGAATGCTTCTCGCCGTACTCACTCATGTCGATGCGCACCATCGCGCGCTCGTCGTCGAAGAGGAAATCGGCGAGCGCCTTGGCGAGCTCGGTCTTGCCGACGCCGGTCGGGCCGAGGAAGAGGAACGAACCGGTCGGCCGGTTCGGGTCGCTGATGCCCGCGCGCGAGCGCCGCACCGCATCGGACACGGCCTTCACGGCATCCTTCTGACCGATCAAGCGCTTGCCGAGCTCGGCCTCGAGGTGCACGAGCTTCTCGCTCTCGCCCTGCAGGAGCCGTCCCACGGGGATCCCCGTCCATGCCGCGATGACCGCCGCGATATCCTCTTCGGTCACCTGGTCGCCCACCATACGGTCACCCTCGGCGGCTTCGGCGTTCTCGGCCTGTGCTACCTGCCGCTCGAGCGCCGGGATCTCGGCGTAGTAGAGGCGGGATGCCTTCTCGAGGTTGCCTTCGCGCTGCGCCCGTTCCGCTTCAACGCGTGCCTGGTCGAGCCGCGTCTTGAGGTCGCCGACGGCGTTGAGCGACGCGCGCTCGCGCTCCCACCGCGCCTGCAGCTCATCGAGCCGAGCCTGCTCCGCTTTCAGCGTCTCGCGCAGCGTCGCGAGGCGTTCCTTCGACGCGGCATCCTTCTCGCGCTTCAGTGCCAGCTCTTCGAGCTTCAACCGGTCGACGTGGCGTCGCAGCTCGTCGATCTCGAGCGGCGCGGAATCGATCTCCATGCGCAGTCGCGACGCGGCCTCATCGATCAGGTCGATGGCCTTGTCGGGCAGTTGCCGCGACGGGATGTACCGGTGCGAGAGGGATGCCGCGGCCACGAGCGCGCCGTCGGCGATCGCGACCTTGTGGTGCGCCTCGTACCGCTCCTTGAGTCCGCGCAGGATCGCGATCGTGTCCTCGACGCTCGGCTCACCGACGTACACCTGCTGGAAGCGGCGCTCGAGCGCGGCATCCTTCTCGATGAACTCGCGGTACTCGTCGAGCGTCGTCGCGCCGATGAGGCGCAGCTCACCGCGCGCGAGCATCGGCTTGAGCATGTTGGATGCCGCGACCGACCCTTCACCACCGCCCGCGCCCATCAGCACGTGGAGTTCGTCGATGAAGGTGATGATCTGCCCGTCCGACTCAGTGATCTCCTTGAGGACGCTCTTCAGGCGCTCTTCGAACTGGCCGCGGTACATCGCACCGGCGACGAGCGCGGAGATGTCGAGCGAGACGAGCTCCTTGTCCTTGAGAGACTCGGCGACGTCGCCCGCGACGATGCGCTGGGCGAGTCCTTCGACGACGGCGGTCTTGCCGACGCCGGGCTCGCCGATGAGGACGGGGTTGTTCTTCGTGCGGCGGGTGAGCACCTGGCTGACCCGCCGGATTTCGCTGTCACGCCCGATGACCGGGTCGAGCTTTCCCTGCCGGGCGCGGTCGGTGAGGTTGATCCCGAACTGTTCGAGGGCGCTCTGCTGGTCCTCCTGCCCGGGTGCGGGTTGTGCGTTCATCGTGTCTCCTGAAGTCCGCGGATCTCAAAGTTGAGTCCGTATGGCTCAACTTTACCACGCAGTCGATCGCTGGGCGACAGAGCGCAGCGACCCAGACGAAACGCAACCGATCAGGATGCCAGGGCGTCGGCGGGGCAGGCGAAGCGGGCGCGGTAGGCCGTGGGGGTGGTGCCGAGCGCGCGGGCGAAGTTCTGGCGCAGCACCGCGGCCGAGCCGAACCCGCACTCGTAGGAGATGGCATCCAGCCCGAGATCGGTCTGCTCCAGCAGCCGCTGCGCGTGGATGATGCGCTGCCGGCCCAGCCACGCGGCGGGCGTCGTGCCGAAGTCGGCCTTGAAACGGCGGGCGAACGTGCGCGGCGACATGTGGGCGCGCGCGGCCAGCTGGTCGACCGAGAGGTCGAGCCGCAGGTTCTCGAGCATCCAGTCGGTGACCGGCGCGAGCGACAGGGAGGTGGTCACGGGCAGCGGCTTGTCGATGAACTGCGCCTGGCCGCCGTCGCGCTGCGGAGGCACGACCATGCGCCGAGCGATCTTGTTGGCGAGCTCTGCCCCGAGCTCGATGCGCAGCAGGTGCAGACAGGCATCGATGCCCGCGGCGGTGCCGGCGCTCGTGATGATGCGGCCGTCCTGCACGTAGAGCACGTTGGGATCGACAGCGATGCCGGGATACATCGCCGTCATCGTGTCGGCGTAGCGCCAGTGGGTCGTGGCGCGGCGCCCGTCGAGCACGCCCGCGGCGGCGGCGACGAACGAGCCGCTGCACACCGTCAGCACCCACGCACCGCGCGCGACGGCGCGGCGGATGACCTCGAGCACCCGCTCGTCGACGTGCGGCCAGGACTCGCGTGGGATCGGAGCGACCACGACGAGGTCGGCCTCATCGGCGAAGGTCAGGTCGGCATCCACGTTGATCGTGAAGCCCAGGTTGCTCGGCACGGCGCCCGGATCGGGCGTCACGATGCGGAACTCGAAGTTCGGGATGCCGTCGTCGGAGCGGTCGAGGCCGAACGCTTCGCAGGCGAGCCCGAACTCGAACGGGGCGAATCCGGGCTGGACGAGGCACGCGACGGTCTGCATGGCAGAAATCCTACCCCTATGCGCAGTTCTGCCACTAGTGGCTGGATCACATGCTGCGTAGCGTTTCTGCCATGTTCCTCTTCATCACTCTCGTGGCCCTGGCGGTCGCCGGCATCGTCGGGACGCTCCGCGCCCTGCCGACCGACGGCTACCGCCAGCTCCCCACCGACCCGACCCGCCTCCCCTGACCTGTCGCCCGGTCACCGCCACGGCACCCGGCCAGCAAGCCGCTGGCCCGGCATCCGGTGATCCCGCGACGTTCGCCCGGCGCAACGCGCGGGTGTCGTACCGCGCGCTCGCACTTCGCGGCGGGCGAACGTCGCTGCCCGTCGTTCGCCCGGCGCAACGCGCGCGGCACAGCACCCGCCCGCGACACATCGCGACGGCGGAGCGCGACCACCCCGAGCCGCACCAGGGACGAACGCACCGAACGCGTCAGGAGCGACGCGCCAGCGACTCGACCGCGTCGAGCAGGATGCCGGCCGAGCGCGACCAGTCGAACCGGGCGATGTGCTCCCGGCCGGCGGCCACCACGCCCGCCAGCCGATCCGGATCGTCGAGCGAGCGCACGGCGGCGGCGAACGCCGCGGCATCCGTGCCAGCGGCATACAGCGCACCGCCGCCCGCCACCTCGCGGAAGATCGGCATGTCGGTCACGACCGCCGGCGCCCCCAGCGCCAGGGCCTCCGCGACCGGCAGGCCATACCCCTCGTCGAGGGATGCCGTCACCAACACCGCACGGTCTGCCAGCAGCGCCGCGTACTCGGGGTCGGTCACGCCGCCGTGGAACACGACCGAGGCTCCCTCCGGCAGCGGCGCCTCGGCCAGCAGGGCCTCGAGCTCGGCGCGGCGGGACGGGGAGATGCGCGAGAGCAGGTGGAGCGTGCGCCCCGGCAGGTCGCGCATGGCGCGCAGCAGAGTCTCGACGTTCTTGTAGGGCATGAACGACCCCATGTATACGAGGTTCTGCGCCCCGGGCACGACCATGGCATCCGCCGGCAGCAGCTCGGCCAGTCGCTGGGGCGCGTTGGGGATCACGACGACGGGCCTCTTCGTCAGCCGAACGCGTGCGAACTCGGCCGCCGAGGTGTCGCTGACGGTGGCCACGACGTCGGCGGCGTTCAGCGTGAGCCGCTGCGGCAGGTACGAGAGGTGGAACAGCCGCCAGCCGAGCCGCACGAACCACGGCAGATCGCGCGGCGGCGTGCGGTGGCGGTAGTAGATCGTGTCGTGCAACGTCAGGATCTGCCGGTAGCGGCGCCCGAACGTGCCGATCGTCTGCATCGGCGAGAACACGACATCCGGGCGATGCCGGTTCAGCTCCCGCGCCCGCAGCGGCTCACCGACGGCGGTGGGCGCGCCGATCGTGAGCGTCGCGGCGTCCGCGGGGAGGAACGCCCGCTGCCGGTCGTCGAAGACCAGGAACGCGACCTCGACCCCGCGCGCCGGAGCGAGCGCCGACACCGCGGCGGCGAGCTCGGCAGAGTACCGGCTGATGCCGTCGTGGAAGTCGGTACGGATATAACGGGCGTCGAAGAACAGGCGGGTCATCGCGCCGTCACAGGGGCTCGCCGCGGTACAGCTTCTCGAAGGTGTCGAGGGTCTTCTCGATGTCGTGGATGTCGACGCCATCGAGCGAGGCCTGCTGCATCCGCAGGTACTCCTGGGGCGATGCCGTGAGCACGCGGCGCAGCTTGTCGGCGAGGTCGTCGACGTCGCCCGGCTCGAACAGGTAGCCGTTCTCGCCGTCGTGCACGAGGTGCGGCAGCGCCACGGCGTTCGCGCCGACGACCGGCAGCCCGGATGCCATGGCCTCCATCGTCGCGATCGACTGCAGCTCGGCGATCGAGGCGATCGCGAACACGTCGGCGCGCGTGTAAGCGGCGCGCAGCTGCTCTTCGTCGACCCGGCCATGGAACGTCACGCGGTCTGTGAGCCCGAGCCGCTGCACCGTCTGCTCGAGGTTGCGGCGCTGGTCGCCGCCGCCGACGATGTCGAAGGTGATCTCGGGCAGCTCGGGCACGAGCCTGGCCACCGCCTCGAGGGTCGCCTCGACGTGCTTCTCGGTCGTCAGCCGACCGACGAACAGCACGCGGTGGTGCGAGCGCGGCGTGAGATCGGGCGTGTAGTTGCGCTTGTCGATGCCGCAGCTGATCGGGATGACGCCGTCGATGTCGATCGTGCGCTCGAGGAACTCCGCCGCCTTGCGCGTGGGCGTCGTGACCGCGCGCGACATGTCGAACGTGCGCTTGGCGTCGTCCCAGGCCAGCTTGATCGCGACCTTGTCGAGCAGGGGCGGCAGGGTCGTGAAGTCGATGATGTTCTCGGCCATGACGTGGTTGGTCGCCACGACCGGGATGCCGCGCTGGTGTGCGATGCGGGTGAGTCCGCGCCCGATGACGATATGCGACTGGCTGTGCACCACGTCGGGCTTCACCTCGTCGAGCACGCGGCGCGCGTAGTGCTTGCTGCGCCAGGGCCACACGAACCGGAGCCAGTCGTGCGGAGGCCAGCGCACCCCCGGGAGGCGGTGGACCGTGAGGTCCTGCCCCTCGATGTGCTCGGTGAACACGCCGTGGTTGCGATGTCCGACGCTCGGCGTGACGACGTGGACGTCGTGGCCGCGGGCGGCGAGTCCGGCCGAGAGCCGCTCGGCAAAACGAGCGGCGCCGTTCACGTCGGGAGCGAAGGTGTCAGCGGCCATGACGATCGTCAGCGGGCGACGGGGCGAGTCGTCGGCGGGCGTCGCGGATTCGGTCACGTGGTGCGGGGCCAATCTGTGCGGCGGGCGGCGGGACGCGGTCGCGTGCGCGCCGGTGAGAGTCTACCCGAGGGGTCCCGGGGAACACGGGTGGCCTTCGGCAACCCTGACAGGTGAGGCGACAACCGGCCCGTACCCCGCTCCCACGCGCCTGGGCCGAGTCAGACCACACCCGCCGAACCGGCGCACCCCAATCAGTGTCATGCACCGACGCGACCACACTCCCGTGATGATCGACCACCACACTGGTCACCCCCGACAGCCCGTTACCCGTGCGGTAGGCGACCGTCCGCCCCGCGAACGAATACCACCTCGTCGCCTGCAGCGCCGACACAGATGTCGAAGACACCTCCATCCCACCCGGCAGGAACACCGTCACCTTCGACGACCCCTCAAACCGCACCAACCGGTCACCACCCGCGTCGAACACACTCGACACCGTCGACCCCGACACCGTCGACGAGACCAGCTCCCCCTCCGCATCCCACACAAACGACGACACCGCCGACCCCTGCACCCGACCCGTCCGGTTGCCCGCCGCATCCCACACGAACGACACCCCCGCCTCACCGGCCACCTGCTGGCGTCGGTTCAGCCTGCGATTGGCACGAACCCTGGCCGACCGCCGGCGACGGCGAGGCTGCCCGGTACGACGACTAGCGCACCAGGAGCTTCACGAGCACCGGGTGGTGATCGGATCCCAGCGGTGCCACGTACTTTCCGCTCGCCATCTTGCCGGCGTTCTGCCAGCTGTAGACGATCGCTCGCGACGGGCGCACGAGCACCTTGTCGACGTGGTCCCCCCACTTCACGCCGATGACCGGGGTCAGCAGGCGCGACGGGTTGGCGCTGTTCTGATGCTGTCGACTCAGAGCCCGCGCCTGATCGTAGGCGTCATACCATCCGGCTTTCTCGAGCACGGCCATCGTGTCGTCGTTCGTGTGGGACTTGTTGGTGTTGAAGTCGCCGAGCAGGATGACGGGTGCCTTCGTCCAGTCGGTGAGCGTGCCGTGCGACTTCTTCAGCTTTGCCAGCGTCGAGGTCACGTACGCCGCGAGCCGTCCCGCCTCATACTCGCGTTGCGCGACCTGCGCCGCCGACGTCCCGACGACCAAGTGGGCATCCACGACGAGCACATATGCTCCCGAGCGGTGCTTGAGAGCCGCCCAGGCGAGCCCCTTGCCCGGAGCGGCCTTCGACCGCGCGAAAGTCGCGCTCCCGCTGGTCGCACCGCTCGCGTTCTTCTTCACGAGCGTGAACTGACCCGAACGCACGAGGATGTCGTTCTGACCGTTGACCACGAAGCCGTAACCCGTGGGAGCGGTCGTGTAGCGCGACGCCTCCTGCAGACCGACCAGATCGGGGGCGAGCTCGACGATCCGGGCGTTGATCGTCTTGGTGCGGGTGGCGATCGAGGCGCAGACGTTCGAGCAGACGTTCCAGCTGAGCGCCTGATAGCTGACGGCGCCGACCGGGGCGGTCGCCTCGGCGAGCATCGTTCCGTGCCCGACCCTGGCCGAGCGCGGCCCGGCGCCGGCAGCAGACACGGCTCGCACCTGCACGTAGTAGTCGCGCCCCTTCGCCAGACCGCTGAGAGTCGCCTTCGAGCCGGTCACCGTCATCGTCGGCTTCGTCATCGTGGGCATCCCGTCGTACGAGGTGGACGTGAAGACCTCGTACTTCGTCGCACCCGCGATATCGGCCCAGTCGACCGTCAGCGTGGCACCGGTCGACGTGAGCGATGCCGAGACGAAGCTCACCAGGCCGACCTGGGCAGGGCGCGCGGGCGCCGCCGTCGAGGTGTCGACGGGAGTCACGGTGAGCAGGGCGGCGGCCAGAAGCACGGCAACGGCCCCCCGGGGGGAGAGGAGGCGCATGGAGGGATGATAGCAATGGAACGTACGCTGGAGAAATGGCACGACTGCAGGCCGAGGCAGACCGCACCCGGTGGGTGCCGGTCACCGAGTCGTTCGGCTTCGGCGGGCGGCGGGCCCGCAAGAAGGCCATCCGGATGCTGCTCACGCAGGCGGGCTCGGCGCTCGGCGGGGCGGCGGCTCCGGGCACACGACCCGGCGGCGGTGTCACCGCCTGGGCGGTGAGCCAGGCCGCGCCCTGGCTCATGCGAAAGGCCGCCGGGCGCGTGCTGGTGTGGGTGTGGAAGGAAGACCCCGAGCTTCTGGTGGTCATGGCGCAGGTGCAGCAGGCGACCCCGCAGCTGCGCACCGCGCGCGCGATGATGCCGATGGAGTACGACGACACCGAGCCGTTCCGGGGCACCTACCTGGGGGTCGGCGAACGGCTCGTCATGCCGCTGCCGACCGACCCGGGCTCGCCGCCGTTCGCGACCTGGACATGGGACACGGGCACCCACATCGTCTCGGTGACGGCGGTGTGCTCCGACCGCGAGCGTTTCGGCACCGTCATCGGGGCCGTCGACGACCTCGCCCGCTCGCTGCGGCTGATCGAGGACCTGCCCCTGGGCGACTCGCCCGACGTGCTCCGCATCGAACCGCGCTGATCGCCCGCCGCGACGCCGTGCGCGTGCGCATCTAGCGCGGCGGGCGAGCCGTCGAGTCGCCCGACAGCCAGCGCAGCCACCACGACTGCGGGTCACCCTCGAGCACGAGGGCCCGCACGAGCAGGGTGAGCGGGATCGACAGGATCGCCCCGAGCGGCCCGATGACGAAGGTCCAGAAGATGACCGAGAAGAAGCTCAGGGTCAGGCTCAGATCGACGGCGTCGCTGACGAACTTCGGCTGGATCATCACCTGCAGCGTCACGTTCACGACGCAGTAGATCGCGATCACCGCGAGCATGAGCGGCCAGCCGCCCACCACGAGCGCCAGCAGCGCCGGCGGGACCAGGCCGACGACGAAGCCGATGTTCGGGATGAAGTTGGTCACGAACGCGAGGATCGCCCACACGATCGGCGCCGGCACCTGCAGCGCCCACAGCGCGAGGCCGTCGACGACGGCGACGACCGCCCCGAACGACGCGTTGACGACGTAGTACCGGCGCACGCCGCGATTGAACGCCAGGAACCGGCCGACGGTCGGACGCACGACCGCACCGAACGTGCGCTCGGCCCGGGCGTAGCGGGCTCCGTCGGCGGCCATGAAGATGACGTAGGCGAGCACGAAGAAGAAGGCGGTCAGGATGCCGAGGACAGCCCCGCCCAGCGAGGCGGCGTGGTCGAGCAGGGCCGAGGGGTCCAGCACCGACGCCGCGGCATCCGTGGCCTCCTCCTCGAGACCGAGCCCCTGCAGCCAGGCGACGAGCCCCTGCGCGGTCGTGGCCAGCTCGTCGGCGGAGTCGCGCACCAGCCGCACGAACTCGACGCCGGCGTAGTACAGCAGCAGGGCCAGACCTGCCAGCACGACGTACGCGACAGCGATCACGGCCGTCGTGGCGGCCCAGCCCGGCCAGCGGCGACGCTCGAGGGGATGGCGCACGGGGTGGCAGATGATGACGATGACCGCGGCCAGGGCCACCGGCCCGACGATCTCCCGCGCGAACGACAATCCCGCCAGCACGACGACCAAGGCGGCGAGCCCCAGGAGGATCCGCAGGGTCGGGGAGAGGGCCGGCGCCGGCGGCATCGCCTGCGGCGGGTGGGATCGGTCTCGGCGCACGACGTCAGGCTATCGCCCGCGCTAGCCTCGCCTCAGCGTCGGAGGAGAGACGGATGGACTTCAGCCAGTTCCTGGTCATCGGCGCCAGCGCCTGGGACATCCTGTTCGCCGCGCTGTCGGTCGTCGCCGGCTGGGTCGTCGCGCACTTCTCCGCGGCGGACTCGCCGTCGACACGCTGCTGTCGCGGATGGCGGAAGCCGCGGTGGGCGTGAGCGGCGTGCTCGGCACGCCCCCGCCGCGTGCCCTCCCGATCACGATCGGGCCTGACCGCATCACGATGCGGCTGCAGTACTGGCATCCGCCGCTGGACGGCGTGACGGTGACGGCCGCGGTGGTGCGGGCCGTGTCGGTCGCGATCGAGGGGGCCGACTGGCACGGCACCGTCAGCAGCACGCCGGGAGAGCCGCCCCTCGTGCCGCCCGACGCCATCTGAGCGGGCGATCTGAGCGGGTGGCGGCCGGAGCGCGTGCCGAAAGCAGGCTCGATCGGGCTCTCGCGGCTCGCGACGGCCCGGATCGTGCGGTTCAGCCTGCTTCCGGCACGGCCGGCGCCCCCACCCCTGCGGGCGGGGCCGCCGCTGCCATGATGGGCGCATGACCGCAGACCCCTGGCGCACGCCGTCCTCGCGCGCCGACCAGGCCGCGGCGGGCAGGGCTGCGCGCCGCACCACTGCACGCCGAGAGCTGTCGCGACTGGAGACCGCCGGCCGCGATCCGCTGGGAATCCTCGACGCCCAGAACGCGACGCGGGTGCCGGAGCTGGTGCCGCTGCGGCGCGAGCGGATGTCGGCGAGTCCCTTCGCCTTCTATCGCGGCACCGCCGCGCTCATGGCCGCCGACCTCGCCCGCACCGCCGACACCGGCATCCACGTCGCATCGTGCGGCGACGCCCACGTCGCGAACTTCGGCCTGTACGCCTCGCCGCAGCGCACCCTCGTGTTCGACCTCAACGACTTCGACGAGGCGGCGTGGGCGCCGTGGGAGTGGGATCTCAAGCGGCTCGTCACGAGCGTCGTGATCGCCGGGCAGGAGACCGGGCGCGACGAAGCCGTCGTGCGCGACGCCGTGCTGGAGGCGGTGCGCACGTACGCGAGGTCGGTGGCGTCGTACGTGCAGCGCAGTCCCGTGAGCCGCTACTTCGAGCACTTCGACGCCGCCGGCAGCCTCGCGATGCGCGACAAGGCGGGGCGGAGGGTCGTACGCGAGGCGATCCGCCAGGCCGAGCGGCGCACCGGCGAGCGCGCGGCGCGCAAGCTCACCGAACGGGGTGACGACGGTCGGCTCCGCTTCGTCGAGCAGCCACCGGCCATGGCGCACCTCGATGCGGCCACCGCGGCGCGCGTCGAGCGGGCGGTGTCCGACTACCGGCAGACCGCTCAGGTCGACATCCGCCTGCTGCTGGAGCACTATGTCGTGTCCGACACGGTGCTGCGCGCCGTAGGCGTGGGCAGCGTCGGCACGCGGTGCTATGTGACCGTGCTGCAGGACGGCGACGGACACGCGCTGCTGCTGCAGACCAAGCAGGCCGGGCGGTCGGTGCTGGTCGAGCACGGCGGATGCCGGCAGCCTCCGGGGGTCACGGCCCTCGTCGCGCCCCGTGGCGAGGGCGCGCGCGTCGTGGCGCTGCAGCGCATCCTGCAGGGGGTCTCGGATCCGTTCCTGGGGTCGTTCCGCGGCGAGACCGGCGACTACTACGTGCGCCAGTTCCGCGACATGAAGGGCGGCTTCGACGTCGAGTCGCTCGAAGACGGACCCTTCGGCCTGTACGCCCAGGCGTGCGCGACGACGCTGGCGCGCGCTCACAGCCAGTCGCCCAACGCGGCCGCGATCACCGGCTACATCGGCCGGGGTGCGGCGGTCGCCGAGGCCCTCCTGGAGTGGGCCTACGCCTACGCGACGCTCTCGCGGGCCGACTACGACGCCTTCATCGCCGCCCCCTCCGGTGGGGCCTGACCCGGAGGGTCCTGCGGTCGGGAGTCCTCCTGCGCCGCGGCGACGACAGGGAGCATCAGTAGGGCACGCCGGCGTGCAGGATGACGTTCGCGTACGGGCTGAACTCCCCCGAGCGGACGAACGCCCGGGCGGGTCGCATCCGCTCCTTGAACGTCACGTGCGGCACGAGCTCCAGCTCGACGCCGATCGCGGCGAGGCGCGACGACAGCAGCGCGAACACCTCCGGGTTCTGCTCGGCCATCTCGCTCGTGGCCGTCGCCCCCTCGACCGCGAGCTCGCCCAGCACCGTGTCGAGCACGTCGATGAAAGAGGGCATGCCCGGCCGGAAGGCGAGGTCGATGCGCTCGCTTCCGACCGGGATGGGCAGTCCGGCATCGCTGACGACGATCACGTCGGTGTGGCCGGTCTCGCTGATGACCCGTGACAGCCCGGGATGCAGGGTGGTGGCTGAGGAGCGCATCGTCAGAGGGCGACGTCGCCGACGAGGTTGACCCGGATGCCGATGCGGTCGAACATCGCCGCCTTGGCGACGAGCGCGCGGTCGGCGGTGTCGGCGTCGGGCGCGTAGACGAGCTGCGCGTGGTTGGCCTTGTGGCGGGCCATGAACTGGTCGCGGCTCACCCCGTGCAGCACCACGTGGGCGATCGGCCATTCGGGGTTGGTGGCGTCCTTGCGACGCTGCGTCTCCTCGGCGGGCAGCTCCACGATCGTCGCGCGGAAGATGTCGGCCTGCAGGATGCCGTCGGCGATGAACACGCGCGACAGCACGATCTCGCCGGGCTTGCTGACGCCGTTGATCGTCGCGCCGCCGGCGGGGAAGAACACGTGGCCCTGCCGCCATCCCTCTGCCTTGTCCCAGCCGCCCAGGTGGGACGCGGGAACCGAGCCGGAGATCTCGTACACCCAGACGAAGTCGTCACCGAACTGCTCGCCCCAGCGCACGTCGTGCAGCGTGTTGTCGGGCACGAGTCCCATCGCCGTCCACACCCGGTCGGTCACGAGCGCGTCGACGGCGACCCCCTCGTCGGCCTCGTTGAAGTGCGGGAAGGCACGGCCCGCGTGCAGCTCCCGCGAACCGTCCCGCGAGAGCACGGGCGGACGCTCGGTGGAGTTCAGGATGCCCTCGGCCAGGTCGGAGGCCGGCACCAGGTCCTTGAGTCCCTGCTGGTACTGAATGCCGACGGCATCCAACCCGAAGTCGTCGGCGATGCGCAGCGCCGCGATGTACATCTTCAGCTGCCACTGCACCTGTTCGCGCGTCAGCTCGGTGGTCGCGTCGTCGCCGTAGAGGAAGCGCATGCCGCGGCCTGTCAGCCAGTCGTAGGCCGCGTCGGCCTCGGCGTCGGTGACGTTGAGCATCTCGGCGTAGAGGGCGGACTGCGACAGCCGCTCCTTATAGATGCCGGTGCGGTTGAGCAGCTCGTCGTCGAAGATCGCGTTGTACATGCCCATGCAGCCCTCGTCGAAGACCCCGATGATGGCCTTGTCGGCCAGCAGCTGGTCGCCCAGTGCCCGGCCGAGCTCCACCTCGGGACTGTCGGGCAGCACCGGCAGCGGCCGCACGTGCGAGGCGTCGTGGGTGATGCGTCCGCTCTCGGTCCACTCGCGGATGCCGTCACGGAACCAGTCGTCGCTGAAGTCGACCGACCAGATCGTGGCGTAGTCCTTGCCCATCTTCGTGAGTCCGGCGTTCAGGCCCAGCAGTCCCACGAGGCCCGGCCAGTCGCCGGCGAAGTTCGCGACCGTGAGGATGGGACCCTGATGGGTGCGAAGCCCCGCCAGCACGTGGTGCGAGTACTGCCAGACGGCCTCGGCGACGATGAGCGGGGCATCGGTGGGGATGCTCTTGAAGATCTCGAGGCCCATGCGCTGGCTCGAGATGAAGCCGTGACCGGTGACGGGATCGACATCGTTGGCGCGGACGACCTGCCAGCCGAGCCCGGCCAGCACGGCCGTGACGCCGGCTTCGAGCTCGACCTGGGTGGGCCAGCCGGCGACGTTGGCCGACTCGCGCAGGTCGCCCGAGGCGATCAGGTACGCGGTGTTCGGCGCGGCGGCCGGCCGCGAGGCAGGGGCGGGAAGGGTGTATGTCATGGTGTCTCCTCGGGGGTGCGCTGGCTCCGTGCCAGGGCGTGGGCGATATCTCGGGTGGCGGGGTAGAGCCGCAGGTAGAGGTCGTAGAGCTCGTCGTAGCGGGCCGAACGCGACGGCTCCGGCTCGATCACCGTCTCGACGGGGTTCCACTCCTCGATGAGCGGCGGACTCCCTTCGGACACGGCGCCCGCAGCCAGGAACGCCGCGCCGTAGCTGGCCCCGATGGTCGTCGACGGCACCTGCTGCACGAGCCCGGTCACATCGGAGACGATCTGAAGCCAGAGCCTGCCCTGCGTGCCTCCGCCGACCGCGACGATCCGGTCGATCTGAGCGCCGGCGGCGCGCATCGTCTCGACGTTGTGGCGGACCCCGAACGCGGTCGCCTCCAGCGCCGCACGATAGAGGTCGCCCCGGGTGTGGCTGAGGGTGAGGCCGGCGAGCACCCCCCGCGCGTCGGGATCGAGGATGGGGGTGCGCTCTCCCGACAGATAGGGCAACATCAGCAGACCGCGCGCGCCCGGACCGGAGGACTCTGCCTCGGTGAGCAGGCTCGGATAGTCCGACGCCGTGAGGTCCTTGAGCCAGGCCGTGAGGGCGCCCGACGTCGCGAGGCCGCCCGCGAGGTTTCGCGTTCCGGGGAAAGCCCCGACGGTCATCCACATCGACGGCGTCCGCAGCGTCTGTGCACCCGTGGCGATGAGGAACATGGTCGTGCCGTACATCAGCATGAGGTCGCCCAGCCCGTGGGCTCCGACGCTCACCGCCTCGGTCCACGCGTCGATCGTCCCGGCGATCACGGGCGTTCCCACGGGGATGCCGGTGGCCGCCGAGGCGCCGGCCGTCACCGTCCCGGCGATCTCCCCCGCCCACCGCAGCGCCGGGGGCTCGAGCCCTGCGGCGAACCGGTCCCACCACGGCAGGTGCCAGCTCTCGCGCTCGACGTCATACAGCGGGGTGCACTGGCTCGCCGACTGGTGGTCGAGCACATAGGCGCCGGTGAGCTGGAAGGCGAGCCAGGACGCCGGCATGAACAGCCGCCGGGCCCGCGCGTACGCCTCGGGCTCGTTCTCGGCGGTCCAGACGATCTTGGGACCGGCGGCCTGGGAGGTCAGGGTCGATCCGGCGACGCGCGTGATCTCCCGCACGCCCAGGGATGCCGTCATCCGCTCGACCTGTTCGGTCGCCCGCGTGTCGACGCCGTAGAGGATCGCGGGGCGCACGGGCTCACCTGCCTCGTCGACGAGAAGGACGCAGGGACCCATGCCGCTGACACCGACGGCGACGACGACCGGGTCGTGCCGGACGGCTTCGGCGAGCAGCCGCCGGGAGAGGTCGACGAACTCGTCCCACCAGAGACGCCCGTCCATCTCGACCCAGCCGGGGTTCGGACGCCTGACGTCGTGGGCGATGGTCGCGGTCGCCAGGAGGACGCCGTGCGGATCGACCAGCACACCCTTGCTGCTGGACGTGCCTATGTCGACGGCGAGCGTGCAGCGCGTGGTCATTGCTCCTCCTCGAACCGATCGGTCGCTCTTCGTCCACCCTACACGAAATCGATTTCACGAACAATGTGCGCGCACGGCACAAGCCGGCCCCCGTGGGGTCGATGAGAGTCTCAGCGCACGGCAGGCTGAAGCTCGCCGCGCAGGACGACGGTGCGCGGCGGCTGCGTGTCTCCGCCGATGCGCTCGAGCAGCATCCGCGCGGCGGTCGCCCCCATGTGCCGCGCCGGCAGCTGGACCACCGACACCGCCGACGGCGCCAGCGTCGTGAAGGGCAGCGACCCGACGACGGCGACCCCGAACGACGACGGCGTCCTGCCCGACTCGGCGAGCTGCTGCATCACCCCGACGCCCAGGAGATTGTTCCCCGCCACGATCGCGTCGGGGGGCTCGGCGCGCGCCAACAGTCCAGCCGCCGCCTCGCGACCGCCGTCGACGCGGAAGGTCGAGTGGAGCAGCAGCTCGTCCGGCGCATCCAGCCCTGCGTCCCGCAGCGCCTCGCGCCAGCCGCGCGCCCGCTCCCGCGCGGTCTCGACCTCGGCGGGCCCGGTGACGCAGGCGATGCGACGGAACCCCGCGCGGATGAGATCCTCCGTCGCGAGATGTCCCGCATCGCGGTTGGCCACCGTGACCGCGTCGACGTCGGCTGCGAGAAGCCTGTCGATCGCCACGACCGAGTGGCCGGCCTCGAGCACGCTCGTCACATCGCTGTCGGCGCTCGCGCCCGCGATGAGCACACCCGCCATACGATCCGACACCGCGATCTGCAGGTAGGTCGCCTCCTTGTCGAGTCGCGCATCCGAGTTGCACAGCACGACCGAGAACCCGGCATCCTGCGCCACGTCCTCGACGCCGCGCGCGACCTCGGTGAAGTACGGGTTCTCGATGTCGGGGATGACGAGGGCGATGACCTCGGTGCGCAGGGTGCGCAGCGACCGCGCCGCCCGGTTGGGCGTGAAGGCGAGTCGCTCCGCAGCCGCGCGCACGGCCGCCACCTTGTCGGCCGAGACGGCGACGCCGTTGAAGACGCGCGACACCGTCGCCGGGGAGACCCCGGCGGCCTTTGCGACGTCGTAGATGGTAGCCATCGTGGATCACCCTACCGACTTGGATGGAATCGATTGCACGAACTCGGCCGCGCCGCCGAACGGCCGAGTACGCTGTCGTCATGCCCGAGTGGTCCCCCTCCGTCCCCGCTGCGGTGCGCCGAGAGCACGTCGTCTCGATCATCGAGCGGCAGGGATTCGCCCGCGTGGCCGAGCTCAGCCGGCTGCTCAGCATCTCCGAGGTCACGGTGCGCTCCGACCTCGACTATCTGGCGGAGGCCAACGTCATCCAGCGCGTCCACGGCGGAGCCATCGCCGGCATCCGCTCGACGGCACAGGTTCCCGACTACGAGCTGGCCCTCACGCGCGCCATCACCGAGAAGCGTCGCATCGGCAATGCGGCGGCGGCCCTCGTCGAGAGCGAGATGGCGGTGCTCCTCGATGCGGGCACGACCACGCTCGCGATCGCCCGCGCGCTGCTGGCCCGCGACGATCTTCGCGGCGTCGTCGTGTTCACCAACTCGCTGACCATCGGACTCGAACTCGGCGTCGCCGAGAGCAGCCTCACGGTCGTGGTCACCGGCGGCACCGTGCGCCACAAGCAGCGCTCCCTCGTCGACCCGCTGGGCGACATGTTCGTCGGATCGGTGCACGGCGACCTGTGCTTCATCGGATGCAACGGCGTCTCCGCCGCCGGGTTCACGAACTCCAGCCTCCCCGACGTCACCATGAAGCGGCGCTTCCTCGACGCGGCCGAGCGACGGGTGATCGTCGCCGACAGCTCGAAGATCGGCAAGAGCCAGGTCATCCGCATCGCGCCGCTCTCGCGGGCCGACCTGCTCATCACCGGCAGTGAGGCCCCCGAGGCCCAACTCGAGCCGCTGCGCGAGTCGGGCCTCGCGATCGAGACCGCCTGACGGCCGCGGCCCGCTCAGGCGGCGCCGGCAGACCCGAACTCGCGCATACGGCGCGCGACCATGTCGCGGAAGGCGATGAGGGCCACGCCGAGCTGCTCGCCGGGTTCGACGAGATCCGGGCGGGTGCTCAGGAGCTCCCGCAGGGCCGCCGTCCACGCGAGGTGCGAGTCGGTTCCCTGGTTGATCTTGCGGATGCCGGTCGAGATCGCATCGCCCTTCTGCTCCGGCGATATCCCGTACGACGGACGCACCCTCCCCCCGTGGGCGTTGATGGTGGCCACCGCCTCGGACGGCACCGACGACGAGCCGTGCAGCACGAGGAAGGTCTGCGGCAGTCGCTCCTTGATCTGCGCGATGAGCGGGATGCGCAGGCGCTGCCCTCCCTCGGCATCCGTGAACTTGACCGAGCCGTGGCTGGTTCCCACCGCCACCGCCAGCGCGTCGACGCCGGTCGCGGCCACGAACTGCTCCGCCTGGTCGGGATCGGCGAACACGATCTCCTCCGTGGTGCCGGAAACACCCGCCTCCGCTCCGCCGATCGTGCCGAGCTCTCCCTCGACGCTCACCCCCCGGGGGTGCGCGAGGGCGACCACGCGGGAGGTGAGCGCGACGTTGGCCTCGAAGGTCGACGGCTCGTCGGTGGCCGGGTCGCGACTGGCGTCGATCATGACGCTCGAGAACCCGGCCTCGATCGCGCGGGCGCAGTCGTCGTACGAACGCCCGTGGTCGAGGTGGAGCGCCACCGGGACGGTCGGGTAGTCGTCGATCAGGCGCCGCAGACGCGCCCACCAGCGGGCCTCGTCGTCGTAGGCGCTCATGCCGGCGATCGACTGGACGATGACGGGCGATCGCTCCGCCTCGGCGGCGTCGAGCACCGCGATGGCCTGATCGAGGCTGGAGACGTTGAACGCGCCGACGGCGTAGCCGCCGGACTCCGCCCGCTCCAGGAGCTCGCGCAATGTGTGCAGGGTCATCGACGCCTCAGAGCGAGTGGGTGATGCCGAGCTTTTCGTACTCGAGCACGATCGGCGAGTCGGTGAGGCCGGCGGCATAGGCCTGGACCTTGGCCGCGGACTCGACCGCCACCGAGGTCTTGAAGGCGTCGCGCAGGTTCGGACCGACCGTGAGCAGGCCGTGATTGGCCCACACGACGGCATTGAGGTCTCCCATGACGTCGCACATGTGCTCGCCGAACTCGGTGTTGTTGCTGAGCTCGAACGGCATGATCGGCACATCGCCCTTGGTGTAGATGACCATGTTCACGAGCGTGCCGAGGATCGGCCTGCCCACGACTCCCCATACGTTCGAGAACACCGGCTCGGAGTGGACGATCGCGTTCACATCGGGGCGGCGCTTGTAGACGGCCATGTGCACGGTGACCTCGCTCGAGGGCAGCAGCGGGCCCTCGACGACCTCACTCGCGCCGTTGACCAGCACGATGTCCTCGGGCGACATCTTGTCGTACTCCAGATCGGTCGGTGTGATCAGGAAGCGGTCCTCGACACCCGGCACGCGGATCGAGATGTTCCCCTGCGTGTTGAAGTTGAGGCCGTACTCCATCGACCGGAGGCAGTACTCGTGGATCTGCCTCTTGGCGGCCGCCAGATCGAATCCGGTCTCGGTGGTCGTGCTCATCGCGTGTTCTCCTGTTCGTGCGAGGTCTGGGTCTGGGATTGGGCGAGTCGGTGTGCCAGCGCGCGCGTGCTGTCGTAGAGCTCGCGATAGGCGCTGCGCTGCTGCGCGTACCACTCGGCATGCTGCGGCGCCGGTTCGCTGAGTCCGTCGTCGGCACCGTCGACCGGCCGGAGCGGCTCGGCGTCGAGGCCGATCCCGCGCGCGGCGAGAATGGCGGCGCCGCGCGCGGAGCTGTCCGCGCCGGCCGGGCGCAGCGCCACACCGGCCGCGTCGGCACGGCACTCGAGGGCCCGCGCGTTGCGCGCACCCGATCCGGTGACGCTGAGGGCCCCGGCGGCGATCCCGCGCGCGGCGAGCGCGTCGAGGATCTTCGCGAACTCGAAGCCGGACGCCTCGACGACCGCGCGTGCGAGCTGCGGCACCGTGGTCTCGAGCGTCAGGCCGTGGATGACCCCGCGCGCGTCCGGGTCGTTGTCGAGCGTGCCCGATCCCGCGAGGTAGGGCAGCACCAGCAGGGCGGGCGGCTCATCGGCGAGCGCGCCGAAGACCTCCGGCACGGCGCGGCCCACGGTCTGGGCGAACCACTCCAGGGCCCAGCCTCCCGCTGCCGTGCCGGCGAGAGTCACCCACAGCGCGTCGTCGACGGGATAGCTGGCGAACCCCGTCTCCTCCAGCCCCTCCGGGCGTGACGCCGAGCCGACGGTGACACAGTCGCTCGATCCGAAGGAGATGACCGAGCGGTCGCCGGGCCGGCCTCCGCCGCCCAGGTAGGCGGCGGCCTGATCGTGGGCGCCTGCCACGACCGCCACCCCCGGCACAAGCCCGAGCCGATCCGCCGCGGCCGGCGTGAGACCGCCGAGCCGCGTGCCCCCGGCCACCACGGCCGGAAGCGACTCGAGCGTGAGCCACGGGGCGACTCGGGCGAGCTCGTCGATGATCTCGGTGCTCCACACGCGCGTATCGACGTCGAACAGTCCCGTGCGCGCCGCCTGGCTGTGATCGATGACCGCGGTGCCGGTCCACCGCTGCGCCAGCAGGTCGCCCATGCAGCGGAAGCCGGCGGCACCGTCCCAGTTCGCCGAGGCGGCGATCTTGAAGCCCGAGAACATCCCGTGCAGCGGCTGCGCGGTGATTCGGGTGAACCGGGCGGCCCCGAGGCGCTCGCCCAGGCGGCGGGCGACAGGTTCGCCGCGCGTGTCCATGCTGACCGCCACCGGCGCGAGGGGCGAGCCGGTGACGTCGACGGGAACGACCGCCTCTCCCAGCACGCTGAAGCCCAGCGCCCGAGGAGCTTTGCCGACGAGCCGCGCACGCTCCGCCACGGCCGCCACGGCGTGCTCGGCGGCGGCGATCACCTCGGCGGCATCCAGTTCGACGGTGCCCGTCGCGGGGCGGTGCAACGTCAGCGGACGGCTCTCCGCGGCGATCGCCGCGCCGTCGCTCAGCGAGAACGCCACCGCGCGCACGCCGCTCGTGCCGAGGTCCAGTCCGATCACGCTCATTTGATCGCCCCCGAGAGCCCGTTCACCAGGTACTTCTGGATGAACACGAAGAGGGCGACGACCGGGATCGAGATGAGCACGAGGATGGCGAACAGCGCGCCGGGCTGACTCAGATACATGCCGCGATAGGCGAGCGGCACGAGAGTCAGCGGCTTGAGCTCGTTGTCGCCGAGGGTCACCAGCGGCAGCAGGAAGTCGTTCCAGCTCATCATCGTCTGCCAGATCGCGACGACGGCGAGCGCGGGCTTTCCGAGCGGCAGATACACGCGCCAGAAGATCTGCCACGCGCTCGCACCGTCCAGGCGCGCGGCCTCATAGGTCTCCAGGGGGATCGCGAGGTACGACGTACGGATGATGATGACCGCGAACGGGAGGCCGAGCGCCGTGTAGACGAGTACGAGACCGAGCAGGTTGTTGTAGAGCTGCATGGACTGGAGGATGCGGAAGGTCGCGACCACGATGCTCGACATCGGCAGGATGAGCGCGAGGATCAGCGCGCCGAAGATGAGCGCCTTCAACGGCACGCGCAGGCGCGCCAGGGCGAAGGCCGCCATCGAGCCGAGCAGGCACACCAGCACGACCGAGGGCACGGTGATCAGCACGCTGTTGAGCAGGTGCAGCAGGATCGGGTTCTGCTCCCAGATGTTGACGTAGTTCTTGAAGCTGAAGACCTCGGGGAGGATGCCGAAGAACGACGTCGACGGGTTCTCGGGCGGCATGAGCGAGAGACCCACGACCATGATGATCGGCACGGTCCAGATCAGGGCGAGGGGGATCAGGACGAAGTGGAGCCATCCCACGCGGTGGCCGGGAGCGCCCCTGCGTGGACGATGTCCCGCGCGGGCGGCGACGATCGACTCGGTCGTCGGGTGGGTCTGGGTCGTCGCGGTCATTTCTCGTCTCCCGTGATGAATCCGGAACCGAAGACCCGCACCATCGACAGCGAGCTGACGACCGCGATGACCAGCAGCACGACGCTGATCGCCGACGCGTAACCCACGTTCTGCAAGCGGAACGCCTCCTGGAAGGCGAAGGTGGGGAGCATCTCCGACGCGTGGTTGGGGCCGCCCTCGGTGAGCACGTAGACGAGCTCGAAGGTCTTGAGCGAGCCGATGATGCCCAGCAGCACGAGCGAGAGCGTCGTGCTCTTGAGCAGCGGGAAGGTGATCCGCACCATCGTCTGGAAGCCGCTCGCCCCATCGATGCGTGCGGCCTCGGTGAGGCTCGGGTCGATCAGCTGGAGGCCCGCGAGGTAGAAGAGCATCGAGAAGCCCGTCCACATCCACACGTTCACGAAGATGACGGCGAAGATCGCCGTGTCGGGGTTGGCCAGGTAGTCGCCGCCGAGGAAGGTGAGCCCCGTCGCCTTGCCCACCTCGACGAGCACTCCGTTGAACGGATCCATGATCCGCTGCCAGACGATGCCCACCACGACCGGTGAGAGGATCGCGGGGATGAAGAAGATCGCCCGGTACACCGTGCTTCCCCGCAGATGCTGATTGAGGGCGACCGCGAGCAGGAACCCGATGACCGCTTGCGGGATGATCGTCAGCACGATCCAGAACGCCGAGTTGCGCAGCGTGATGAGGAAGGTCGGATCCTGGAACAGGTCCAGGTAGTTCTGGATGCCGACCGCGGTGCCCGCGTTGACGCCGTCCCAGTCGAGCGTGCTCGCCTGGATGTTGTAGACGATCGGGTACACCACGAACGTGCAGAACAGCAGGATGGTCGGAGCCAGGAATCCGATCCCGGTCAGCCGTTCGCGTGTCAGCGCTTTCATGTCCACCTCCGGGGGACGACCGGCGAGTCCGGCCGTCCCCCCATGTTCGATCCGATCGGTCAGCCGAGCGAGTCCTGAACCGCCTGGACAGAGGCCGCAGCTTCTTCAGGGGTGGTCCCGCCGGTGGCGAGCGCCGAGAGCGCGTCGGCGACGGCCTGATCGATGTCGGGCGATTCGAAGTAGCGCGAGTACTGGACCTGCGGCAGCCACTCGTCGACGAAGAGGTTCCAGATCTCCTCCTGACGATCGCTCGTGAAGACCTCCGGCGACAGACCGGTCACGGCGGGCACGTCGTTCATCGTGTTCACGAGCTTCTGGGCGCCGGAGCCGGCGATGAAGTCGGTGAGCACCTTGCAGGCGAGCTCGGGGTTGGCGGTGTTCTTCGCGATGCCGAGGCTCACGTCGATACCGCCGACGAACTGCGACTCGGCAGCCCCGCCGGGGATGGTCGGGAACAGGAACGGCCGGTAGCCGGACATGCCCTCGGACAGCGGCGGGATGTCGGTCTTGGTGGGGTCGGACTGCTGGATCCACCACGCGCCGAGCGGGATCATGGCCGCGTTGCCGGCCTCGAACTGGTTCACCGCCGACGGGTAGGCGTCGAGGCCGATGGCCCCTTCCTGCGCGATGCCGTCGGTGAACAGCTTCTGCCAGTACTCGAACCCCTTGACGATCTGGGGGTCGGTCCACGACGCCGTGCCGCCCTCCGCCTCGTACACGAGGCCCGGGGCGACGTTGTTCACGATCTGGAGGAAGACGACGTTGCGCAGCCACGAGTCCTTCGCGGGGAGCAGGAACGGTGCGAAGTCGTTGCCCGACATCGCATCCACGGAGGCCTCCAGCTCCTCCCACGTCGTGGGGATCTCCTGGCCCTGCTCGTCGAAGATCTGGGTGTTGGCCCACAGGTTGACGGTCTGGGTGAGGATCGGCAGCGAGTAGAAGTTCTCGTCGCCCTCGGGGTTGCCCATGCGCGACTGCTCGATGCCGATCGGGTAGAACTTGCTCTGCCAGTCGTCGCCCCAGGTGTCGGCGGCGCACTCCTGCAGCGGCATCAGGTAGTCGCGGTACTGCTGGGTCAGCGCCCCCGGCTGCAGGCCCACGATGTCGGGCATCGTGTTGGAGGCGGCCCGGCTCTGCAGGTCGACGATGTATTCGGGGTAGTTGAAGATCGTGGCATCGATCGTGCCCTCGTTCTCCGCCTCGAACGCCTCGATCATCTGCTTCGTGGTCTGCTCGATCGGGCTCCACGAGCGGAACGTCACCGTGTCGCTCGATCCGTTCGCCGAGTTGGTCGGTGCAGCGCCGCCCGCGCAGGCGGCCAGGCTCAGCGCGACGACGGCCGTACCGGCAGCGGCTGCGCTTCTCTTGAGCTTCATTGCTGTGAACTCCTCACGTCTCTGTAAGTGCTCGGTGGTCACCGGGACTGGATTCGAGTTTAGATTTCTTGCGCTTTCGCCGCGATAAATCCGGGCCAATCGGTTGAAACTCTTCTGTATTCTGTGTTTTCCATACTTCGAGCTTGTGATTTCGCAAGTTCATCGAGCCCTCCCTGCGCCCAGGGACGCAGAAACGCCGCTTGCTCATTCGCAAGCGGCGTTTGCGCGTCCGAGGGCCTCACGCCCGTGGGAGTCCGCGTTAGCATCGTCCCGACACCGGACAGGGTGTCGCGCGGACCCGATGGTCCGCACCCCGGGGTGCATCCGCCACGACTCGGCGTTGGGTACGGCGGATGCCCCCGGGTCCCACGATCACAGTCGCGGTGCTGTTCCGGCGAGCGCACCCGGGAAGTAGAGCCCGGTGATCCGGCCCTCGGCGAGAGCCTTCTCGTTCGCCGCCGCCGCGGCCTCGCGCTCGCGCTCGGCCTTGGCGGGATCACGACGCAGCGAGGCGTTCTGCTCCCGCAGCACCTTCTCGACGGCGGCGTAGGGCACCTCGCGCGGCTGCTCGCCCCGCAGGGCGGCCTGGCTGGCCAGCACGCCGGCCGCGTGGCCGATGCCCATCGCGCCGCCCTGGGTGCGCAGCGAGCCGTGCGCCTCGTGCGTCGCCGAGATGGCGCGACCGGCCATCACCAGACCGTTCAGGCGCACCGGGATCAGCGTCCGCATCGGGATGTCGTACGAGTCCTTCGGGTCGGTCCACACGCCGCCGGCGCCGTTCTCACCGTAGCCCTCCTTGCCCTTGAGGTTGTGGATGTCGATCGGGAAGTAGCCGCGCGCGATGACGTCGTCGAACTTCCGTCCCTCGTAGACGTCCTCCCCCGTGATGACGTACTCACCGGTGATGTGACGCGACTCGCGGATGCCCACCTGGGTGCCCGTGCCGGCCAGATACGCGTTCTCGAAGCCCGGGATGTGCTTGACGAGGTACGCCGAGAGACTCATGACCTGCTTGCGGCCGTCGATCTCGCCTTCGGTCAGCGACTCCGCCGAACGGCCGTCAAGACCCGCGATGCGCGTCGAGTTGAAGTGGACGAGCCCCGGATGGGTCGTCGTGAGGAACAGGATGGAGTTGCGGCCGAGGTAGAGCTCGCCGCTGTCGAGACCGCGGCCGATCTCGTCGAGGAAGCCCTGGCCGACGAAGTGCTCCTGCTGGAGCTCTTCGCTGAACGGCTGCAGCGCGACCATCTCCGACGCCCATTCGAAGGCGTCCAGATGAGTGTCCATGTACTGCTTGAGCCGCGCCGTGTCGACGTTGGCCATGTCGAACATGAGAGTTCCCGGCTGCGAGACCCCCTGCTCGTTGCCGACCGTGTGCTCGGCGCCCGCGAGAGCCGCCACATCGCCGTCGCCCGTGGCGTCGACGATCGTCTTGGCGGTGTACACGCGCTTGCCCGACTTGTTGGCAACCTCCACGCCCGTCACGGTGTCGCCGTCGACGACGACGTCCGAGACGAAGGAGTGGAACAGGATGTCGACCCCCGCCTCCTGCAGCATCTGGATCGCGGTCCACTTGTAGTGCTCACGGTCGTAGAACCCGAGATAGGCGCCCGAGCCGTGGGGGTTCGTGCAGCGCAGGTGTCCGGTCGAGCCACCGGCCCGCCGCATGCGATCGACGAACTCCTCGGGAATGCCCGCGATGACCCGCTCGTCGCCGAAGTGCATCGGCGAGATCGGACCCAGCCAGCCCGACGTTGCCATCCCTCCGATGAAGCCGTACTTCTCGATGATCAGGGTCTTGGCCCCGGCGCGTCCGGCCGCGATGGCGGCCATGTTCCCGGAGGGGCCACCGCCGCAGACGATGACGTCGTAGTCGGTGGTGTCGGTCACTGGTGTCCTTCTTTCGTGGGTGATGGATGGTTCGTGCGGGGGGGGGGAGGCGGGGCCGGGTGACCCCGCCTCCCCGGGTGTCACTGCGCGTTGTAGGTCGAGGCCACGCCCGAGAGCGTCTCGGCGGGATCAGCGCCCTGGAACACGATCTGCTGCGCTCCGGTGACGAGGCTGTCGGACAGCTCCGAGAAGTTCTCCGACACCGGGTTCGGGCGGCCGTACTCCCGGATGTAGTCGAGCCAGGAGTTCAGCTCGTCGGCGTTGTCGAGAGAGGTCACGGCATCCGACTCGTAGACGCTCGAGAGCACGGGCAGCACGCCGGCGGCGGCGAACTTCTCCTGCGACGTGGCCGAGGTGTAGAACTTGATGAAGTCCCACGCCGCGTCCGTGTTCGAGGCGTTGGCGCCGATGGTCAGCGTCTGGCCCGCGACTGGCGTCTCGAGCGGGGTCGACGGGTCGTTCGACGGGATCGCCACCGTCTTGAGGTTCTCGCCGATGCCCTCGCCCGAGCGGGCGGCGGCGACGCGGTACGAGCCCTCGATGGCCATCGCGATCGTGCCGGCCTTGACGCCGTTGATCACCTCGTCGGCACCCATGCTGAGCACCTCGTCACCGAAGGCGCCCTGCTCCTTCCAGTCGACGAAGGTCTGCATGCTGGCGACGCCGGCCGCGTCGTCGAAGACGGCCTGGCCGTCGGCGTCGAGGATCTCGCCGCCGTTGCCCCACGTGAACGGGATGAACTTCTCCATGAAGTCGGCGCCGAGGCCGGAGTTGGAGAAGCCCACGCCGAGCCCGGTGACGCCCGTCTCCTGCAGGGCCGCAGCGACCTCACCGACCTCGTCGAGGGTCGTCGGCACCTCCAGGCCCGCGGCCTCGAGCAGATCCGCCCGGTACCACAGCAGCCAGGCGCGGATCTCCCACGGCATCGCCATGATCTCGCCGTCGAAGGTGACGCCGTCGATCGGGAACAGGAAGTCGTCGCCGAGCTCGTCGAGCACGGGCTGGGCGTACTCGGTGATGGGCTGGACCGTGCCGGCTGCGACGTGCATCGGCAGCTGGTTCGAATAGACGTTGAGCAGATCGGGACCCTGACCGCTCGCGGTGGCCTTGATGACCTCCGCGTCGATCTTGGCGTAGTTGATCGAGCGCACCGTGACGGTCGTGCCGTCGCTCTGGGCGTTGTACTCCTCGACGATCTCCTTCAGGGCCGTGCCACGCGGGTCGTCGGCGCTGTTGGGATCGAGGAACGTCCACAGCTCCAGTTCGGTGTCGCCGCTCGGGGCGGTGCTGCCGCTCGTGCAGCCCGCCGCCGACAGCGCGAGTGCGGATACGAGGATGACAGCCGCGGCGTTGCGGATGATGCCTCTTCTCATGGGTGGAACCTTTCTCGGTGAGTGCGGGACGTGACGGGTGTCAGCCCTTGGTGGCGCCGGCGGACAGACCGGCGACGATGCGTCGCTCCATGAGGACGAAGACGATGACGATGGGGATGATCGAGATCACGACGGCCGCGGTCAGCTGCCCCCAGACGATCCCGTACTGCGAGAGGTAGTTGTAGAGACCGACGGCGACCAGGCGCTTGTCGTCGGTCGAGATCATCGTCGAGGCGATGAGGAAGTCGTTCCACACGTAGACGAACGAGATCACCGCCGCCGCCGCGATGCCGGGAACCGCGAGCGGGAAGACGAGCTGCACCATGACGCGGAAGTGCGAGGCGCCGTCCACGCGTCCCGCCTCCTCGATGGAGTCCGGCACCGACTCGAAGAAGCCCTTGAGCATCCAGATCACGGTCGGGATCTGCCACGCGGTGTAGATGATGATCATCACCGCGTAGGTGTCGTAGAGGCCGAGGCTCACGGCCAGGAAGTACAGCGGCACCAGGATGGCGATCCCCGGGATCATGCTCGTCATCAGGATGAGGAACAGGCTGGTCGTCTTGCCGCGGAATCGGAAGCGCGCGGCGGCATAGGCGCCGAACACCGCGACGATGATCGTCGCGATCACCGTGAGCCCGGCGACCAGCAGGGTGTTGCCGAGGTAGAGCGGGATCTTGGACTCGAACAGCACGAGGCGGTAGTTCTCGAGCGTGAAGTCCTGCGGGATCCACCCCTGGTCGGAGAGGGTCGCGCTCTCCGACTTGAACGAGGTGCTGAGCCCCCACAGCAGCGGCAGCACCGCGAAGGCGGATGCCGCGACGAGGGCGACGTAGACCAGCGGATTCGTCCGCCGGCGACGGCGCCCGGCGGATCGAGCGGCACGCGGCGTGCGGCGGGAACGGGTCTCCGCGACGAGCTCAGTCATTGCGCTCACTCCTCAGCAGACGGATGTAGGCGGCGCCGAACAGGATGTTGAACGCGAACAGCACGACGCTGTACGCGGCGCCGAGCCCGAGGTTGAAGAACTCGAAGCTCTGCTTGAAGGCCGCCAGCGACAGGACGTTGGTGCCGTCGAGCGGACCGCCGCCGGTGAGCGTGTAGACGAGCGTCACCATGTTGAAGTAGAGCAGGGTGAGCTGGATCGCGACCACGAACAGCGTCGGCTTCATGAGGGGGAGTGTGACCTGCATGAAGCGACGGAACGGGCCGGCGCCGTCGACCTCGGCGGCCTCACGCAGCTCCTCGGGGATCGTCTGCAGCGAGGCCAGACAGAGGATCGTGGCGAGGGGATAGCTGATCCACACGTTCACGACGATCAGCAGGACCATCGCCAGGACGGGGTTGGCCAGGAAGTCGAGCCGGCCGAAGGGGAGGTCGCCGAGGCCCAGGGGCCCGTAGTCGGGGTTGACCAGCCATTTCCACAGCAGTGCGGCGACCGTCTGCGACACGACCCACGGCATGAGGATCAGGACGCGGAAGATGCGGCGGCCGCGGACCTGCTGGTTGAGAAGGTTCGCCAGGCCGAGGCTCAGGGGCACCGCGATCAGCAGCGAGCCGATGACGTAGACGAACGAGCGGGCGATCTGCCCGAGTCCCTCGGCCGTCGTGAAGATCTGCAGGAAGTGGGCGAAGTCGTTGAACTCGCCGACCTCCATGTAGCGGGTGTCGTGCAGGCTCAGGTTGATCGCGTAGACGATCGGGAAGATCGACACGATCGCCACGACGATGATCGAGGGCAGGATGAGGCCCCACGACAGGCCGACGGGCGACCGGTCGCCGACGCCGCGTCCGCGACGCCGCGCCCGGCGGGCAGCCACCCCCGGCCCGTCATCGGGCGAGGGCTCCTCGAGCTGCGGTGCGGGATGGACTGCGATGGCCATCGTGATTCTCCTCGGGGCGTCAGGCGACGCGGGTGGTGTGGTCGGGTGAGACCTCGGCGAGCACGCGCGCGATGTCGGCGAGCCTGCTCGGCTCGGGGGCGTCGATCGCCATGCGGCACACAGCCGTGTCGATGAGGCCCTGGTCGCGCTGCGAGATCTTCAGCGCCGCGATGTTCGGCCCGAGGACGGGCACGATCCCGTTGATGATCTCGGCCAGCCGCTCCTGCTCCGACTCGTCGCCGGCGCCGATGGCATCGGCCAGGGCCACGAACGGTGCGGGAAGCGAGGACGAGACCCCCGACACGATGCCGTCGCCGCCGGCGGCGACCACTTCGCGCAGCAGGCCGTCGTTGCCCGACAGGACGATCCGCGGGGTGGACAGCGCGCCGATGAGCTCCGCCACATAGTCGGTGCCGGCGATGGAGATCTTCGCCCCGGCCAGGTCGAACTCTTCGATCACCCGAGCGGCCTCGGCGGCCGGCAGCTGCACCCCGGTGCGATCGGGGAACAGGTAGAGGAAGATGTCGGCATCCGGCGCCTCGGCGCGCGCGGCCGAGATCTGCTCGCGGACACCGTCGACCGTGCTCGGCATGTAGAAGGGCGTCAGCACCGAGATCTTGGTGATTCCGAGTGCTCGGGCATCGGCGGCCAGGACCCCTGTGTGATACGGGGATGCGGCGCCGACGTGCGCGACCACGCGCTCGGGTCCGGCGACCGACACGGCTGCCGCCAGCAGGTCGTGCCGCTCGGCAAGGGTGAGGGCGGCGAACTCCGCCGTCGTGCCGTTGACGAACACGGCATCCACTCCTCCCGCGAGCGCGTGCGCGAACAGTCGCGTCGTGGCGCGAAGGTCGAGGCCACCGTCCTCGGAGAACGCGGTGGTCACCGCGCTGTAGACGATGGGACGGGTCATGATGTCTCCTCTCCGAGACCGTTGGTCAGGGTCAGCCGGGCGAAAGCGGTCATCAGTCGCGAGCGCGACCCGAGCAGATGCTCCTGCAGGCTCACGGTCGCCCGGTCGAGCTCACCCGCGCGCATCTGCGCGTGGATCTCGACGTGCGACTCGTACGAGGGCCCGAGATCGATGTCCTCGGCCGTCGTCATCTCCAGCAGCACTCCGAAGGTCGGGGCGTACTGGCTCCAGATCTGACGCAGGCGGCTGTGGTCTGCGACGTCGTAGAAGCTTGCGTGGAAGGCCATGTCGGCGTGGGCGAAGGCGAGGTGGTCGCCCGAGGCAGCGGCCACGCGCATGTCGTCCAGCGAGGGCTGTGCGAGGTCCCACGGAGCCGACGGCGAGAGGGCGGCGACCCGCAGCGCCTGCAGCTCGATCGCCTCGCGCAGCGAGTAGAGCTCGTCGATGTCCTTCGTCGTGAGGCCGCGGACGAAGACTCCCCGGCGACGGCTCTCGACCAGTCCTTCGGACTCGAGCTGGGCCAGCGCATCGCGGATCGGCCCGCGGCTCACCTGGAACGTGGCCGACAGCTGCGCCTCTACGAGGTGGGTGCCGGCGGGCAGCTTGCCCGTCACGATGAGCACCCGCAGCTGCTCGAGCACCTGCTCTCCCAGCACCTGCTGTCGAGGGGCGAGAACCCTCCCTGCCAGCGATTCGAAATCGGCCACCCGAACTCCTTTGTGAGCTACCTCTGGTTTGCCGTCATCGATTGACGGTTAACCGTAGACAGAGTGACACAACGTGAAATCGATGTCAAGAGATTTCTGGAGTCGATCCTCCCGGAGCGCCCGCGCTCCCCGACAACAGGAGGACTCCGCAGAGCAGGAGAACTCCGCAGAACAGGGCGATCCGCGTCGGATCGTCCTGTTCTCGGGAGATCTCCTGTGCTGCGCCGATGCGGAGCGGGTCAGTCCTCGTCGACCTGCGGCCGCCAGACGACCACCTCGGTGGCGCGGCGGACGCGCGTGCCGTGGCGCAGCGTCACGACCGAGCCGCTCGCGCCGGCCGCGAAGACGCGGGCGCCGCGGCGCTGCTCGACCTCGTCGCGCACCCGCTGCTCCAGGTCGCCGACCTGGCGGCGCAGCGCCCGCACCTGGTTCTCGAGCTCGATGATGCGCGCGATGGCGGGCAGGCTGATGCCCTCGGCCGACAGCGCCGCGACCTCGCGCAGCTGCTTCACGTGGTGCAGCGAGTAGCGCCGCGAGCCGCCCTGCGTGCGTCCCGGCACGACGAGCCCGAGGCGGTCGTACTGCCGCAGGGTCTGCGGATGCATCCCCGACAGCTCGGCCGCTGCGGCGATCGCGAAGATCGGGGTCTCCTCATCGACCTCGTCAGCCATGTCGTCTCACCTCACATCCCTCTACACCGCGCGAACCGACATCCCCACCGCGAACCACCCGCGCAGGCGCGTCGGTTCGGCGGAGGGATGTCGGTTCGCCACGATCACTCGCTCGCCCTGCTCATCAGGTCGGCGCGGGGGTTCTCCTTGGGCTCCAGCTCGTGGAACCGCTCCAGCGCCTCGCGGGCGCGGTCGTCGAGGTGCGCGGGCACCGCGACCTGGACCTCGGCGAGCAGGTCGCCCGTGCCCTTGGCCGACTCGACGCCGCGGCCCTTGACCCGCAGCACCCGCCCGGAGGGCGTGCCGGGCGCGACCCGCAGCTTCACCGGATCTCCGCCCAGGGTGGGCACCTCGATCGTCGCGCCCAGCGCCGCCTCGGTAAAGGTCACCGGCACCGTGACGCGGAGGTTGAGCCCCTCGCGGGTGAACACGGGATGCGGTCGCACCGTGATCGAGACGACCACATCGCCCGCCTCGCCGCCGTCGGGCGACGGGCGGCCGCGACCGCGCAGGCGGATCTTCTGCCCGTCGGCGACGCCCGCCGGGATCTTGACCTTGAACGGCTTGCCGTCCTCGCCCTGGAGGGTGATGGTCTCGCCCTTCACGGCGGTCTGGAAGTCGAGCGTCGTGCGCGCCGTCACATCGGCCCCGCGCTGCGGACCACCGAACCCGCGGAACCCTCCGCTCGACTGGCCGAACCGGCCCGAGCCGAACCGGCCACCGGACTGCTCGCCGAACATCGCGAACAGGTCGTCGAAGTCGGCCTGCTGCGTGCCGCCGCGGCCGAACCGGCTGAAGACGTCCTCGAAACCACCGCCGGCGCCGGGCGCCTGGAAGCGGGCGCTTCCGGCCCCCATCGCCCGGATCTGGTCGTACTCCTCGCGCTGCTCCTTGTCGCTGAGCACCGAGTACGCCTCGCTGATCTCCTTGAACTTGGCCTCGGCGGCGGGATCCCCCTGCGTCGAGTCGGGGTGGTAGGTGCGTGCCAGCTTGCGGTAGCTCTTCTTCAGCTCCGCCTCGGACACGTCCTTGCCGACGCCGAGGACCTTGTAGAAGTCCTTGTCGAACCAGTCCTGACTGGCCATATCCCCTCCCCCCGCCTACTCGGCCGGCACCGCGACGACGACCTTCGCGGGACGCAGCTCGATCGCGCCCAGACGGTAGCCGACCTCGACGACCTCGAGGATCGTCGGCACCTCGGTGCCGGGGGTCGGCGCCTGGAAGATCGCCTCGTGCTGCTGCGGGTCGAACGCGTCGCCCGCGGCGCCGTAGGTCTCCACGCCCAGCCGGGCCACGACCCCGCGGAGCTTCTCGGCGATCGCGGCCAGGGGCGAGCCCTCGGCGAGATCGCCGTGCTTCTCGGCGCGGTCGAGGTCGTCGAGCACGGGCAGCAGCCCCTTGGCCACCGCGCCCTTGGCGCGCTCGATCTCGACCTCGCGCTGCTCCTCGGTGCGGCGGCGGTAGTTGGCGTACTCGGCCTGCAGCCGCTTGAGGTCGAGCAGCAGGTCGTGCTCCTCCTCCGGGGCCTCGGCGACGGCCGCCTCGTCGGACTGCGCCGTGCCGAGGATGTCCTCGACCGTCAGCGCGTCGGCGTCGGCATCCTCCTGCGAGTCGGGGCCGGAGACCTGTGCCTCCGACCCCTCCTCACCGAGGACCTCGTCGCCGTCGTCCGGCTCTTCGAAGTCCTTCTTCGTCATGGAGTCCTACTTCTTCTCGTCCTCGTCGTCGACGACCTCGGCGTCCACGACATCCTCCTCCGAGGATGCCGCATCCGGCGCCTGCTCGCCCGCACCGGCATCCGGCGCCTGCGCGGCCTGCGCCGAGGCGTAGATCGCCTCGCCCAGCTTGCCCTGCGACGCGTTCAGCTTGTCGAAGGCGTCCTTGACGGTGTCGTCGTTGTCGCCGGCGAGCGCCGTCTTGAGCGCGTCGACGTCGGCCTGGACCTCGGTCTTCACGTCGTCGGGCAGCTTGTCCTCGTTGTCCTTGATGAGCTTCTCGATCGAGTACGAGAGGGTCTCGGCCTGGTTGCGGATCTCGGCGGCCTCGCGACGCTTCTTGTCGTCGGCGGCGTGCTCCTCGGCCTCGCGGACCATGCGCTCGATGTCGTCCTTGGGCAGCGACGAGCCGCCCGTGATCGTCATCGACTGCTCCTTGCCGGTGCCCTTGTCCTTGGCCGACACGTGCACGATGCCGTTGGCGTCGATGTCGAAGGTGACCTCGATCTGCGGGATGCCGCGGGGCGCCGGGGCGATGCCCTGCAGCTCGAACGTGCCGAGCGGCTTGTTGTCGCGCGTGAAGTCGCGCTCGCCCTGGAACACCTGGATCGCGACCGACGGCTGGTTGTCGTCGGCGGTCGTGAACGTCTCGCTGCGCTTGGTCGGGATGGCCGTGTTGCGCTCGATGAGCTTGGTCATGATGCCGCCCTTGGTCTCGATGCCGAGGCTCAGGGGGGTGACGTCGATGAGGAGGACGTCCTTGCGCTCGCCCTTGAGGACGCCGGCCTGCAGGGCGGCGCCGACGGCGACCACCTCGTCGGGGTTGACGCCCTTGTTGGGCTCCTTGCCGGTCTCCTTCTTCACCAGCTCGCTCACGGCGGGCATGCGGGTGGAGCCGCCGACCAGCACGACGTGGTCGATGTCGTCGACCTTGATGCCGGCCTCGCGGATGACATCGGCGAACGGCTTCTTGGTGCGGTCGAGGAGGTCCTTGGTGAGGTCCTCGAACTTGGCGCGCGTGAGCGTCTCCGACAGCGACACGGGACCCGAGTCGGTCAGCGACAGGTAGGGCAGGTTGATGCTCGTCGAGTTCGACGACGACAGCTCCTTCTTCGCCTGCTCCGCGGCCTCCTTGAGGCGCTGCAGGGCGATCTTGTCGCCCGAGACGTCGACGCCGGTCGTGTCCTTGAACTGCTTGATGAGGTAGTCGACCACGCGCTGGTCCCAGTCGTCGCCGCCGAGGCGGTTGTCGCCCGCCGTGGAGCGCACCTGGATGGTCGAGAAGTCGTCGTCCTTGCCCACCTCGAGGAGGGACACGTCGAACGTTCCGCCACCGAGGTCGAAGACGAGGATGAGCTCGTCCTCCTTGCCCTTGTCGAGGCCGTAGGCGAGCGCGGCAGCGGTCGGCTCGTTGATGATGCGCAGGACGTTGAGGCCCGCGATCTCGCCGGCCTCCTTCGTGGCCTGGCGCTCGGCGTCGTTGAAGTACGCGGGCACGGTGATGACGGCATCCGTCACGGTGTCGCCCAGGTACTGCTCCGCGTCGCGCTTCAGCTTCTGCAGGATGCGCGCCGAGATCTCCTGCGGCGTGTACTGCTTGCCGTCGATCGGCGGCGTCTTCCAGTCGGTGCCCATGTGGCGCTTGACGGAGGAGATCGTGCGGTCGACGTTGGTCACAGCCTGGCGCTTGGCGGTCTCGCCGACGAGCACCTCGCCGTCCTTCGTGAACGCGACGACCGAAGGGGTCGTGCGGAAGCCCTCGGCGTTGGCGATGACCTTCGGCTCGCCGCCCTCGAGGACGGAGACGACGGAGTTCGTCGTACCGAGGTCGATACCCACTGCACGTGCCATGTGTGTTTCCTTTCGTGAAACGGCTTTGAGAAGTCTGCGAGGTTGAGTCGTAGCGGCTCAACTTGTGATGGATGTCACGTTACCGGCATCCCCCTCGCGCTGTCAAATGAACTTGATATGACTCATATCAAGTTTTCAGGTCGCGCGAGCGTGCCCTGCGCGAATGCGTGTAACACGCCGCGGGTAGCGTGGGCTCATGAGCCACGGCATCCGCATCATCTACTGCACTCAGTGCGCCTGGATGCTCCGCGCCGCGTGGGTCGCGCAGGAGATGCTGTCGACTTTTCAGGAAGAGTTGCGCGGCGGCGGCGCGACGCTCGTGCCTGGCACGGGCGGCATCTTCGAGGTCTACGCCGACGACGAGCGCGTGTGGTCACGCAAGGAAGACGGCGGGTTCCCCGACATCGTCGCGCTCAAGCGCCGCGTGCGCGACGTCATCGCCCCCGGCCGCGACCTCGGCCACGCCGACCGCGCCGCGCAGCACTGACCTGTCGCAACGCTCTGGTCGCGCGGCGCGCCCAGTCGCGCGCGCGACGCGCCCAGTTTGGGGTCGCCAGTGGTCGCCTCGCGGGGGCCGACCCGACCACACGCGACCCCAAACCTGGGCGGAGGCGACCACACGCGACCCCAAACCGGGGGGGAAGGATGCCCCGGGCAGGCCGGGCCGGGCACGCGCGGGTCGAACCCGGCCGCGCCGGGTCAGTCGTCGTAACGCCGGCGGGGGAGGTCGCCCCGGTCACCGCGGTCGGGGCGCTTCGCGGAGCGCTGGAAGCGGTCGGGCTTGATCTCGATGAGGCGGCCCGAGATGCGCGTGCCCTCGAGGCGCTTGAGGGTGTCGCGCGGCAGGTCGGCGGGCAGTTCGACCAGCGAGAAGTCGGGGCGGATCTGGATCGCGCCGAAGTCCTCGCGGCGCAAGCCTCCCTCGTTGGCGAGCGCGCCGACGATCTGGCGCGGCTCGACCTTGTGGCGGCGTCCGACCTCGATGCGGTAGGTCGCGGTCGGTCCGCTCGACCGGCGGCGGTCGCCACGGTCCGAGCCACGGTCGCCGCGGTCCGAGCCCCGGTCACCGCGATCGCCGCGGCCCGAGTCCCGATCCGAGCCCCGGTCACCACGATCCCCCCGCCCGCGGTCGTCGCGGTCGAAGCGGTCACGACGCGGCGGCTCGTCGGCCTCGGCATCCAGCAGCAGCGGAGTATCGCCCTGCGCGACGAGCGCGAGTGCCGCCGCGACGTCACCCTCGGGAACGTCGTGGTGGGTGACGTAGTGGGTGATGATGTCGCGGAAGCGGGCGATGCGATCGGCATCCTCGAGTGCCGCCGTGATCGCGTCGTCGAAGCGGGTGAGGCGCGTCGCGTTGACGTCCTCGACGCTCGGCAGGCTCATCTCGGTGAGCGGCTGGCGGGTCGCCTTCTCGATCGAGGTCAGCATGCGCCGCTCGCGCGGCGTGACGAAGCTGATCGCGTCACCCGTGCGCCCCGCGCGACCCGTGCGGCCGATGCGGTGCACGTACGATTCGGTGTCGATCGGCAGGTCGAAATTGACGACGTGGCTGATGCGCTCGACGTCGAGTCCGCGGGCTGCGACATCGGTCGCGACGAGGATGTCGAGCTTGCCCGCCTTCAGCTGATTGACGGTGCGCTCGCGCTGCGCCTGTGCGACATCACCGTTGATCGCGGCGGCTGCGTACCCGCGGGCACGCAGCTTCTCGGCGAGGGTTTCGGTCTCGTTCTTCGTGCGGGTGAAGACGATCATCCCCTCGAAGTTCTCGACCTCGAGGATGCGCGTGAGGGCATCCACCTTCTGCGGATACGACACGACGAGGTACCGCTGCGTGATGTTCGCCGACGTCGTGGTCTTCGCCTTGACGTTGATCTCGTCGGGGTCCTTCAGGTACGTGCCCGCGAGGCGGCGGATCTGCGGCGGCATGGTCGCCGAGAACAGGGCCACCTGCTTGTCGTCGGGCGTCTCGGCGAGGATCGTCTCGACGTCTTCGGCGAAGCCCATCTTGAGCATCTCGTCGGCTTCGTCCAGCACGAGGAAGCGCAGTTCGGTCAGGTCGAGCGTGCCCTTGTCGAGGTGGTCCATGATGCGACCGGGGGTGCCGACGACGACGTGCACGCCGCGGCGCAGCGCCGACAGCTGCTGGCCATAGCCCTGTCCGCCGTAGACCGGCAGCACGTGCACGCCCCGCAGGTGCCCGGCGTAGGACTCGAACGCCTCGCACACCTGCAGCGCGAGCTCACGCGTCGGGGCGAGCACGAGCGCCTGCGGCGTCTTCTGCGACAGGTCGAGCTGCGAGAGGATCGGCAGCGCGAAGGCGGCCGTCTTGCCCGTGCCGGTCTGCGCCGTACCGAGCACGTCACGCCCCGCGAGCAGCGGCGGGATCGTGGCGGCCTGGATCGCCGACGGCGTCTCGTAGCCCACGTCGCGCACCGCGCGCAGCACGGCGTCGTCGAGGCCGAGATCGGCGAAGGTGAGCGAGTCCGCCCGGTCTGTTTCGGGCGCGGCCTCAGTTGTCATGCCCCCACGCTAGTCGCGCGGGCCGCTACTCATGCGTTCCGTCGTGCATACCGGTGGATGCCGCGTCAGAGGATGCCACGCCAGGCGAGGCATCCCCCGCCGTTCGCTGACGTTCGCGCCGGGCCGCCTGGCGTCCCTTCGCCCACCGCGTGAACGCCTTCGAGTCGGGGATGCGCGCCAGGAACGGCCCCGCGACGATCGTCATCAGCACGTACGCGGCGGCGAGCGCCGCGAGCGACCGGTCGACGCCCGCGCCGACCGCGAGCCCCGCGATCACGATGGAGAACTCGCCGCGCGGCGTCAGCGCGAACCCGGCACGCCAGCGCCCGGCTTCGGCGATGCCGGCCTTGCGCGCGGCAAGGTATCCCGTCAGCACCTTCGTTGCCATCGTGATGACGGCGAGCACGAGCGCCGGCAGCAGCATCGGCACGAGGTGCGACGGGTCGGTCGACAGTCCGAAGTAGAGGAAGAAGACGGCGGCGAACAGGTCGCGCAGCGGAGTCAGCATCCGCTCGGCGGCGACGGCGGTCTTGCCCTGGATCGCGATGCCGACCAGGAACGCGCCGACCGCGGCCGACACCTTGACCTCGGAGGCGAGGCCCGCGACGAGCACCGTGACGCCGAGCACGGCGAGCAGCAGCGCTTCGGCGTTGCGCGTCCACAGCATCCGCGAGAACCACCGCCCGTGCCGCAGGGCGAGGTAGAGGATGACGAGGACGGATGCCAGGGCCACGACGACCGTCACGGTCGCCGCCCCGAAGTCGAGCCCCACCAGCAGCGCCGTGAGCACGGGCAGGTAGAAGGCCATCGCGAGATCTTCGATCACGAGGATCGACAGGATTGTCGGCGTCTCGCGGTTGGTGAGGCGGCCGAGCTCGTGCAGCACCTTCGCGATGACGCCCGATGACGACACCCACGTGATGCCGCCCAGTACGAGCGCCGCGACCGGACCCCACCCCATGACGAGCGCGAAGATGATGCCGGGGACGGCGTTGAGCGCCATGTCGAGCAGGCCCGCCCGCGACGAGGTGCGCAGGTTGCCGATCAGCTCGCGGGCGTTGTACTCGAGCCCCAGCATCAGCAGCAGCAGGATGACGCCGATCTCGGCGCCGACGGCGATGAAGCCCTCGGCATGATCGATCGGGATCAGCCCGCCCTCGCCGAGGGCGAGTCCACCGAGCAGGATGAACGGGATCGGCGAGATGCCGATGCGCCCCGCGATGCGGCTCAGGATCGCGATGCCGAGCAGGAGCGCGCCGATCTCGATGAGGTCGAGCGCTCCGTGATCCATGCGGGGTGGGCTCCGATTCAGTCGCCGGCGATGATGTGCACGAGTCGGTCGAGGCCCTCACGCGTGCCGACGGCGACGAGGGTGTCGCCGGCGTCGATCGGGTCGGCCGGCTCGGGAGCGGGCACGACGCCGGTGTCGCGGACGATCGCGACAATCGAGCAGCGGGTCAGGGTGCGCGCGCGGGTGTCACCGAGCGTGCGCCCCACGTACGGCGAGTCGGCGCGCACGGGGATCTGTTCCATGGACAGGCCCGCGATCTGTTCGCGCAGGCCTGCCATCTGGGTGAGCAGGAGCGACCCGCCGAGCACTTACGACAGGGCCGTCGCCTCATCGTCGCTGAGCTGGATCGTCTCTTCGGCGCGATCGGGATCGTCCTCGTCTGACAGCGCGAGCTCGCGTCCCCCGTCGCGGAAGTTGATGATCGACAGCCGACGTCCACCCCGCGTGAGGATGTCGTGGCGAACGCCGATGCCCGGAAGCTCGGCGCGTTCGACGTGCACTGGCATGCGTACATCATGGCACCGGGCCGTCGATAGCATGAGCACGCGTCGCGATGAGGCGACGCCGGATGCCTGTGTGGCATCCCCTCGTGAAACCCGCACGGGCCCGCCGGGACCGACTGCTCACCCGCTGTTCACCAAAAGGATCCAGCATGACGGACATGTCGCATCCCGATACGCCCTCACCTGACGTCGCCTTCGGCGCGACGGCCGCCCAGCCCATCCCGCGCAAGCGCGTCGTCTCGTGGGCGATGTGGGACTGGGCGATGCAGCCGTTCAACACGGTCATCCTGACCTTCGTCTGGGTCGCCCTGTACCTGACCTCGCGCGAGTTCCTCGACCCCGCCGTGCGCGAGTCGGGCCTTCTCGCCGACGGCACGTACATGAGCTGCAACGAGAGGGCGAACCTCGCGACCGCCTATTGCCAGGGGCTCACCGACCTGTCGGAGTGGTGGGGCTGGGCGAACTTCGTCGCCGGCATCCTGATTCTGCTGCTGGCGCCGGTGCTCGGTCAGCAGGCCGATGCGCGCGGCAGCAAGAAGAAGTGGATCATCGGTGCGACCCTCGCGATCGCGCTCATCCAGTTCTCGCTGTTCTTCGTCGAGGCCGACCCGAAGTTCTTCTGGTTCGGCGCGCTCGCGGTCGCGACCGGCGCCGTCGTCAGCGAGATCGGCAACGTCAGCTATTACGCGATGCTCTCCGAGGTGTCGACGCCAAAGACGGTCGGGCGGGTCTCGGGACTCGGCTGGGGCCTCGGCTACATCGGCGGCGTCGTCGCGCTGATCGTGTGCATCCCGGTGCTGTTCGGCCTCGGCCAGAGCAACCCGCTCGCGTACAAGCTGGTCGCGGTGATCTGCGGTGTGTGGACGCTCGTCTTCTCGATTCCGCTGTTCCGCAACGTACCCGAGTCGCCCGCGTACGGCGGCGCGGGCAAGACGGGCTTCTTCGCCTCATACGTCGTGCTCGCGAAGAACCTGAAGAAGCTGTTCGTGTCGAACCGGCCGACGTTCTGGTTCCTGGTCGCCTCGGCCGTCTATCGCGACGGACTCGCGGGCGTGTTCGCGTTCGGCGCCGTGCTGGCGGCGCAGGGCTTCGGATTCTCGTTCATCGAGGTCATCCTCTTCGGTCTTGCGGCGAACCTCGTCGCCGGTATTTCGACGATCTTCGCCGGCCGCCTCGACGATGCGATCGGTCCGCGCCGGCTGATTCTGATCGCGCTCACGGGGCTCGTCGCGATGGCGTTCGTGGTGTTCGTGCTGCGCGACTTCGGCACGATCGTCTTCTGGATCTGCGGCCTCGCGCTGTGCGCGTTCGTGGGCCCCGCCCAGGCAGCCAGTCGCGGATTGCTCACGCGCCTGACCCCGCCCAGCATGCAGGGCGAGATCTTCGGCCTCTACGCGACGACCGGCCGGGTGGCGTCGTTCCTGTCCCCGCTCGCGTGGTCGCTGTCGCTCGCCTGGTTCGGCGGCATCGTCTACGGCGTGCTCGGCATCGGGGTGGTCCTGCTGCTCGGGCTCGTGCTGCTGCTGCTCGTGAAGCTCCCGCCGCACGTCAGGGCGTAGCGGGGCGCGGGCGGGGCGCGTCGCGGGGGTTGCGCGCAGCGCGGGGGGCCGCCGCGCGAACTGCAAGGCCTCGCCGTGCGACACGCCGTGGCGGGGCGCCCGGGCACGGCGTGTCGGGCGCGATCCCTTGCAGTTGCGTGCGGCGCGGGGCATCCGGCGTTCATCCGTCCCGATTTGCGGCGTCGGTGCTAGCGAAGCGACACAAGCGGACGGATGAGCGCGGCCCGGCGGGCGGCGGCTGACGCTCATCCGTCCCGATCTGCGGCATCGCCGCTCGTCATACCGCAGAAGCGGCCGGACGGACGAGCGAGCACGGCGGCATCGCCGCTCGCCACGCGGCAGAAGCGGACGGGTGAGTGAGTTGCGGGCGACGGATGCCTCCGCCGCGGCGCGGGCGGCGCGCTGAGCGCGGGGCAGCCGCGCGAACTGCAAGGCCCCGCCGCGCGACACGCCGGGGCGGGGCGCCCGGGCACGGCGTGTCGCGCGCGATCCCTTGCAGTTGCGTGCGGCGGCGCGGGCGGGCGCCCCGGCAGCGCGGCGGCCCGGCGGGGCGCCGTGGGTGCGGGCGCGCGGGTCAGGCCTGCGGCCAGGCTCCGGCGAGCTTCGTCAGCAGGCGCGCGAGTTCGGCGCACTCGTCGGGGGTGAAGTCGGCGAGCGCTGTCTGCAGCTGCTCGCGACGCTGTCCGCGGAAGCCGCGCGCGAGGCGCTTTCCCTCGTCGGTGAGCGCGATGCGCGTGCGCCGGGCGTCGTCGGGGTCGGCCTCGCGCTGCACGAGCCCCAGCTCGACGGCCTGCTGGATCAGCCGTGACGCGCGCGGCTGATCCACTCCGATCGCGTCGCCGACTTCGCTGACGCTGAGCGGGTGGGATGCCGCGGCGAGCGCCTCGAGCAGCCGCAACCGCGCCGGGCCTCCGCCGAATCTCGCGTGCCGCCCGAACGGGTCGCCGCCGTGGTGCGCGCGGCCGTCGCGGCCGGCATCACCGCCGTGTCCGGCATGACCATCGTGACCGGCATGGCCGTCGTGTTCGTCGTGGCTGTGGCCGCCGCGTCCGTGTCCGCGCCCCGCCCACGGCGGTCCCCCGAAGCCCGCGAAGCCACCAGGACCGCCGGGACCGTCAGCACCACCGGGACCACCCAAGCCCCCAGGCCCGCCAAACGAACCGGGACCCGGCCCGAACGGCGGACGGCCGCGGCCGCGCAATTGGGCGAGCGCGGCGACGATCGCGTCGAGGTCGGAGGCATCCGTCATGCTTCCAATTTACATGCGACTTGACATGCATCTCATCTCCATGTCACACTACATATACATGTCATGCGACATGCACCTCAGGGTCCGAACTGCAGCGGGCCCCCCAACGGGCCGATCTGAAGGCCCACCGAAAGGACTTCTCATGGAGAACAACACGACTCACAACGACACCGCCCACCCCCTCGGCCTCTGGCTGCGCGCCGTCGATCACCTCATCGCACGCGAGTTCGCGACCGCCTTCGAGAACGAAGACGTCACGCGCCGCGAGTGGATGATCCTGAACGTGCTCGACGGCACGATCGAGGCACCGGAACTCGCGGCCCGCATCCAGCGCGGCGGCAAGCGCCTGCGCGCACTCGAAGACCGCGGCTGGATCACCGAGGAAGGCGGATCCTTCACCCTCACCGACGACGGCCGCGCCGCGAAGGCGCGCCTGAGCGAGGCGGCTGACGCCGTCCGCGTGAAGGTCGCCGGCGCCGTCAGCCCCGAGGACTTCGCGACGACCGTTGCCTCGCTCGAAGCCATCGCCCGCAGCCTCGGCTGGGACGAGAACGAGCAGATGCCCCGTGGCCGCCGGCATGGATTCGGGCGCCGCGGTTTCGGCCCCGGCTTCCACCACGGGTTCGGTCCCGGCTTCCACCACGGGTTCGGTCCCAGGTTCGTCCCCGGCGGCCACGGGTTCGAAGGCCACGAAGGCGACGGCCACGAAGGCCCCGCCGGCGACGGGCACGGCGCCCCGGAGTTCGGTCGCGACTGTGGCCACGGCCACGCCGGACACTACGGTCACGGCCACCCCGGCCACGCCGGACACCGCGCCCACGGCGGCCACCCCGGTCACCGCGGTGGTCACGACGCCGAGCAGGCGTACGAGCGCGGCTTCGACGCCGGGTTCGCGCGCGGCGCGGCATCCCACACCGCCTGACCACAACGGCACCCAACGGGAGGTTCGCGATCACCGCGACCCTCCCGTTCGCCCGTCCATGCACATCCGGCGCGCCCGCGCGGCAGTGTGACGCACCGTTACGCCGTTTGACGCAACGTGTCACACACCGTTTTCTCCGGCGCGGCACGTGATTACCCTCCTGGAAGGTTCGGCCGAACCGTGCCCCCACAGCGAGGACATCATGACCACGAGCGACATCGAGACGCGCGCCCCCCGAGCGCCGCGCGCGGCGGCGCGCCCGCCGCACCCGTCGTCGAAGCCCAACGGGCAGTGGAAGGTCGACGGCCCCGCCCCGCTCAACGGCAATGAGGAGTGGAAGCAGGTCGACGACGGCCTGGCCGTTCGCGAGCGCATCGAGAACGTGTACGCGAAGGGTGGCTTCCAGAGCATCGACCCCACCGACCTGCGCGGCCGTTTCCGCGTGTGGGGCCTGTACACGCAGCGTCGGCCCGGAATCGACGGCGGCCGCACCGCCACTCTGCCCCCCGAAGAACTCGAAGACGAGTACTTCATGTTCCGCATCCGCATCGACGGCGGGCAGCTGACCACCGAGCAGCTGCGGGTCATCGGCGGCATCTCGACGGAGTTCGGCCGTGATGTCGCCGACATCACCGACCGACAGAATGTGCAGCTGCACTGGATCCGCATCGAGGATGTCCCCGAGATCTGGCGCCGCTTGGAGGCCGTCGGCCTGCAGACCACCGAAGCGTGCGGCGACGTGCCGCGCACGTTCCTCGCATCGGCCGTCGCCGGCATCGCCGAAGACGAGCTGATCGATCCCACTCCGCAGCTGCGCGAGATCGTGGACCGCTACATCGGCGACCCGTCGTTCTCGAACCTGCCCCGCAAGTACAAGACCGCCATCACCGGTCACCCGAGCCTCGACGTCGTGCACGAGATCAACGACTGCTCGTTCGTCGCGGTCGAGCACCCCGAGCTGGGCGTCGGCTACGACCTGTGGGTGGGCGGCGCGCTCGCGGCGATCCCGCGCCTGGGCGAACGGCTCGGCGCATTCGTCACCCCCGACCGGGTGGCCGAGGTGTGGGTGGGGGTCACCAGCATCTTCCGCGACTACGGCTACCGGCGGCTGCGCAATCGCGCGCGCATGAAGTTCCTGCTCGCCGACTGGGGCCCCGAGAAGCTGCGCCACGTGCTCGAGACCGAGTACCTGTCGGCGCCGCTGCCGGACGGCCCCGCCCCCGCCGATCCGGTCGGCGCACCCGACCACGTCGGCGTGCACCGCCAGAAGGACGGCAACTTCTACATCGGCGCGGCCACCACCGTCGGGCGTCTGTCGGGCACGACGCTCACGAAGCTCGCCGACCTCGCCGAGGCGAACGGCTCGCGGCGGGTGCGGCCCACGGTCTTCCAGAAGATCCTCGTGCTCGACGTGCCCGAAGACCGGGTGGATGCCGTCGTCGTGGGCCTCGACGAACTCGGGCTGCCGTCGCGTCCGAGTCTGTTCCGCCGAGGCACCATCGCGTGCACCGGCATCGAGTTCTGCAAGCTCGCGATCGTCGAGACCAAGGCCAACGCCGCGCGTGCGATCGACGAGCTCGAAGTGCGTCTTGCCGCCCTGGAACCGCAGATCGGCAGGCCCATCTCGCTGCACGTCAACGGATGCCCGAACTCGTGCGCCCGCATCCAGACGGCCGACATCGGGCTCAAGGGCCAGCTCGTCACGATCGACGGCGAGCAGGTGCCCGGCTACCAGGTGCACCTCGGCGGCGGACTCGCCCACGAGGGCAGCCCCGAAGCGGGCCTCGGGCGCACCGTGCGCGGACTGAAAGTCGCCGCCGACGGCATCGCCGACTATGTCGAGCGAGTCGTCATCCGCTACCTCGCCGACCGCGAGGGCGCCGACGAGACGTTCGCCGAGTGGGCACACCGCGCAGAAGAGGAGGCACTGCAGTGACCGTCTCACTCGCACCCCGCGTCGCCGTCAAGCGCACGCGCGAAGAGCTCAAGGCCCTCGCCGAGCGCGGCAACGAAGAGCTCGGCAGCCTGACCGACCACGAGGCATCCGCCGCCGACGTCGTCGCGTGGGTCGCCCGCAACTTCGGGGCGGATGCCGCGGCCGTCGCCTGCTCGATGGCCGATGCCGCTCTGCCGCACCTCGTCGCCGAGCAGCTGCCGGGCGTCGACGTGCTGTTCCTCGACACCGGCTACCACTTCACCGAGACGTACGCGACGCGCGACGAGGTGCAGCGCGCGCTCGACGTGCGCATCGTCGACGTCACACCGGCGCAGACCGTCGCAGAGCAGGATGCCGCGTTCGGCGCGAAGCTCTACGAGCGTGACGCCGCGCAGTGCTGCGCGCTGCGCAAGGTCGCTCCCCTGCAGGACGCGCTCGGCGGCTACGAGCTGTGGTTCACGGGCGTCCGCCGCGACGAAGCCCCCACCCGCACGAACACGCCGCTCGTGACGTGGGACGAGCGCAACGGACTCGTCAAGGTCAACCCGGTCGCCGCGTGGAGCTTCGACGACGTGCTGTCGTACGCCGCCGCGCACAAGGCGCCGGTGAACCTGCTGGTCGGGTTCGGCTACCCCTCGATCGGCTGCGAGCCGTGCACCAAGCCGGTCGCCGCCGGTGAAGACCCCCGATCCGGCCGCTGGGCCGGGTCATCGAAGACGGAATGCGGGTTGCACGTATGACGATCACGGTCCCCTCCACGAAACTGTCGACGCTCGACCTGCTTGAGGCCGAGGCGATCCACGTCATCCGCGAGGTGGTCGCCGAGTTCGAGCGCCCCGTGCTGCTGTTCTCGGGCGGCAAGGACTCCGTCGTCGTGCTGCACCTCGCGACGAAGGCGTTCGCGCCCGGCAAGGTGCCGTTCCCCGTTCTGCACGTCGACACCGGCCACAACTTCCCCGAGGTGATCGCGTTCCGCGACGAGACGGTCGAGCGCCTCGGCATCCGCCTGGACGTCGCCCGCGTGCAGGACTACATCGACGACGGCCGGCTGCACGAGCGCGCCGACGGCACGCGCAACCCGCTGCAGACGGTGCCGCTGCTCGACGCGATCGCCGCGGGCCGCCACGACGCGGTCTTCGGCGGCGCCCGCCGTGACGAAGACAAGGCACGCGCCAAAGAGCGCATCATCTCGCTGCGCGACGAGTTCGGCCAGTGGGATCCGCGCAACCAGCGTCCCGAACTGTGGAGCCTGTACAACGGCCGGCACACCCCCGGCCAGCACGTGCGCGCCTTCCCCATCTCGAACTGGACCGAGCTCGACGTGTGGCGCTACATCGAGCGCGAGGGCATCGCCCTGCCGCCGCTGTACTTCGCGCACGAGCGCGAGGTGTATTCCCGCGACGGCATGTGGCGCCCGGTCGGCCCGTTCTCGCCGCCGCGCGAGAGCGAGCAGGTCGAGGTGCGCACCGTCCGCTACCGCACGGTGGGCGACATGAGTTGCACGGGAGCGGTCGAATCGGATGCCGCGGACCTCGCCGCGATCGTCGCCGAGGTCGCCGTCTCGACCATCACCGAGCGCGGGGCGACCCGTGCCGACGACCGCCTCAGCGAGGCGGCCATGGAAGACCGCAAGAAGGACGGGTACTTCTAAATGTCACTCGATACTCAGAGCGTCTCGCCCCGCTTCGCCCGCGAGGCGACGGCGAGCGAGCAGCCCACGCTGTTCCGCTTCGCGACAGCGGGATCGGTCGACGACGGCAAGTCGACGCTCGTCGGCCGACTGCTGCACGACTCGAAGGCGATCCTCGCCGACCAGCTCGAGCAGGTCGCCCGCACGTCGGCCGACCGCGGCTTCGCGCACGGCGAGTTCGACTTCGCCCTGCTGACCGACGGCCTGCGCGCCGAGCGCGAGCAGGGCATCACGATCGACGTCGCCTACCGCTACTTCGCGACGGGCGCTCGGTCGTTCATCCTCGCCGACTGCCCCGGACACGTGCAGTACACGCGCAACATGGTCACCGGCGCGACGACGGCCGACGCGGTCGTCGTTCTCGTCGACGCCCGCAAGGGCGTCGTGGAGCAGACCCGCCGTCACCTCGCCGTCGTCGCGCTGCTGCGCGTGCCGCACGTGATCCTCGCGGTCAACAAGATCGATCTCACCGGATTCGATGCGGATGCCTTCGCCGCCGTCGCCGCGGATGCCCGCGCCGTCTCGGCCGAGCTCGGCATCGAAGACCTGCACGTGCTGCCGGTGTCGGCGCTCGAGGGCGACAACATCGTCGACCGCTCGGCGCGCACGCCCTGGTACGACGGCCCGGCGCTGCTGGAACTGCTCGAGACGCTGCCGGCTGCAGACGAGGCCGAGCGGAGGCTCGAGCCGCTGCGCCTGCCGGTGCAGCTCGTCCTGCGCCCGCAGGGCGGGCTCGCCCCCGACCTCGACGCCGACACGGCTGAGAGTCTGCGCGACTATCGCGCGGTCGCCGGCCGCATCTCCAGCGGTGTCGTGCGCGTCGGCGACCGCGTCGAGATCTTCCCCTCGGGACTGTCGACGCAGGTCACGGGCATCCGCTCGGCTGGTGTCGAGGTCGATGAGGCGACGGCTCCCGAGTCGGTGTCGCTCGAGTTCGCGGACGACCTCGACGTCGCGCGCGGTGCGCTCGTCGTCGCGGCAGGGTCGCTGCCCGAGGTGCGGCGCGAGTTCGACGCCGAGCTGTTCCAGCTCGACGCGCGGACGCTGACCCCTGGCATCCGCGTGCTCGTCAAGCACGGCACCGCGACTGTGCAGGCGATCGTCGCGCAGATCGAGTCGCGCTACGACCTCGACACGCTCACGCACGAGCCCGCGCGCGAACTGCAGACCAACGACATCGGCCGCGTGCGGCTGCGCCTCGCGGCCGACCTGCCGCTCGAGCCGTACCGAACGAGCCGTCACGAGGGTTCGTTCCTGGTGATCCACCCGTCCGACGGCGCCACGCTCGCCGCCGGCATCGTGCGCGGCTGAGCCTGCCGAAGCCTGAGCCCGCCCTCCACCCTTCAGATCGGACCCCGATGACCGCCCCCACGCCCCTCACCCGCGCGACCGCCGCGGATGAGGGGCGTGTGCCGGCGAACGGGCTCGGCCCGAGCTTCGATCTGACCGCGCCGGCGCTTCCGGCGCCCGCACCCGCGCCGCCCGCCGTGCGCGTCGACCACGTGAGCCAGCGCTACGGCAACGGCCCGCTCGTGCTCGACGACATCAGCCTCGACATCGCTCCCGGCGAGTTCGTGTGCGTGCTCGGCGCGTCGGGGTGCGGCAAGTCGACGCTGCTGAACCTCATCGCGGGCCTCGACCGCCCCATCGCGGGGTCGATCACGACGCCGCGCCAGGGGGCGGCCGTCATGTTCCAGGAGTCCGCACTGCTGCCCTGGCTCACCGCGCGCCGCAACGTCGAACTCGCGCTGCGGCTGCGCGGGGTGCCGCGCCGCGAGCGCGAGGCGCGCGCGCGTGAGCTGCTCGACCTCGTCGGGCTGGCGGATGCCGCGGACAAGCGCCCGCACGAACTGTCGGGCGGCATGCGCCAGCGCGTCGCACTCGCACGCGCCCTCGCGCAGGAGCGACCCGTGCTGCTGATGGACGAGCCGTTCGCCGCACTCGACGCGATCACCCGCGATCTGCTGCACGAAGAGCTCGAGCGCGTCTGGCGGGCGACGGGGTGCACCGTCGTGTTCGTCACGCACAACGTGCGCGAAGCGGCGCGACTGGGCCAGCGCGTCGTCATGCTGTCGAGCCGCCCCGGGCGCGTGGCGCGCGAGTGGCGCATCACGCGCACCGAGGGTCGCCGCATCGAGTCGCCCGAGGTCGTCGCACTCGCGCGCGAGATCACCCGGCACCTGCGAGAGGAGATCCGCCGCAATGCCTGAGCTCACCGCAACCCGTCGCACCGACGACCTGCGCAGCCTCGAGGCGGGCCTCGACCGGTTGCAGACCGACGTCGCCCCCGCGCCCGTGGGGCGGGGCCGACGCTTCGTCGAGACCGTCATGCCGCCGACGCTGTTCGTCGGGGCGCTGCTGGTCGTCTGGATCGTCGCCGTGCAGGTGTTCGGCCTGGGGCCCGAGACCCTTCCGCCGCCGTCCGAGGTGTTCGGATCCCTCGGCGCGGCGTGGGCATCGGGCATCCTGCCGCTGGCCGTCGCGACGAGCCTCGGTCGCGCGTTCGTCGGCTTCTCGATCGCCGTCGTCGTCGGAACGGCGCTCGGTCTGCTGCTGGCCGAGATTCATCCGCTGCGGCGCGCGATCGGTCCGGTCGTGTCGGGGCTGATGGTGCTGCCGTCGGTCGCGTGGGTGCCCGCGGCGACGCTGTGGTTCGGGCTCACCGACACGCTGGTCTTCTTCGTCGTGCTCATGGGTGGCGTGCCGTCGATCGTCAACGGACTCATCGCCGGCGTCGACCAGGTGCCGCCGCAGCTGCGGCGAGTGGGCAAGGTGCTGGGCGCGTCGCGGTGGCAGCTCGCGACCGCCGTGATCCTGCCGGCCGCACTGCCGGGGTACCTCGCCGGGCTCAAGCAGGGGTGGGCGTTCTCGTGGCGCGGCGTGCTGGCCGCCGAGATCATCGCGGTCGGCGGATCCCTCGGCACCGGCATCGGCGCGCTGCTGCAGGACAGTCGCGCCGCCGAGAACCTCGCGGGCGTGCTCGCCGCGATCCTCGTGATCCTTGTGATCGGCATCGCTGTCGAGCTGGCGCTGCTGGCCCCCATCGAACGCGCCGTGCTGCGCCGCCGCGGCCTCCAGCCCGGGGGCACCCGATGACCCCCCGCGACGTTTCGTCGCGCTCCGCTCGCGGGGCGACCGGAGAGTCCCCCCGGTCGTTGAGCGAGGAGCGCAGCGACGAGACGAAACGTCGCACGCCGTCAGGTCGGGACGTTTCGTCTCGCTCCGCTCGCTCAACGACCGAGGCGGCGACGGCCACCGGCAAGGTGTGGCTCGTCGGGGCCGGGCCGGGCGATGCGGGGCTGATCACCCTCAAGGGGCTGCGCGCCCTCGAGGCGGCCGACGTCATCGTCGCCGACCGACTCGGCGCGCGCGGAGTGCTCGATGGGCTTGCCGCCGAAGGCATCCATCTCACAGCCGACATCGTCGACGTCGGCAAGCTGCCCGGGCACCACGCCGTGCCGCAAGACGCGATCAACGCCCTGCTCGTCCAGCTCGCGCAGGACGGCAAGACCGTCGTGCGGCTCAAGGGCGGCGACCCGTACGTGTTCGGCCGCGGCGGCGAAGAGCTGCACGCGTGTCAGGCGGCGGGCATCGCGGTCGAGGTCGTGCCCGGCATCACGAGCGCCATCTCGGTGCCGGCGATCGCGGGCATCCCGCTCACGCATCGCGGTGTCGCGACGGCGTTCACGATCGCTACGGCACACGACCAGATCGCCGCGCTCGGCGGCGCGCGCGACCACACCGTGGTGCTGTTGATGGGCATCGGCACCCTCGCGCACTCCGCGATCACGCTCGCGCGCGGCGCGCGCGGCGAAGACTGCCCCGTCGCCGTCATCGAAGACGGCTACGGTCCGCGCCAGCGCGTCACGGTCGGCACGCTCGCGACGATCGCGCACCAGGCGGCCGAGCGCGGCATCCGTTCGCCCGCCGTCGTCGTCATCGGCGATGTCGTGCGTCTCAGTCCCTACGCCCCGGCATCCTTCGCCATCCTCGACCTCGAGAACTTCGACCCGCTCGCCGCCCCCGGCGGCACCACCCGGAAGGCCCCCGCCCTGTGACCTCCTCCACCTCTGCGACCTCGACCCTGCAGAACCTCCGCGTCGCGATCGTCGGCGCCGGCCCTGCCGGAATCTACGCGGGCAACATCCTCACGAATGCCGTGGTCGAGGCCGGCGGCGCGGTCGCGATCGACCTGTTCGAGTCTCTGCCCGCGCCGTATGGCCTGATCCGCTACGGCGTCGCGCCCGACCACCCGCGCATCAAGGGCATCGTGAACTCGCTGCACGAGATGCTGGATGCCGGCACCACGCGCTTCATCGGCAACGTCGAGGTCGGCCGCGACATCTCGATCGACGACCTGCGCGAGCGCTACGACGCCGTGATCCTGGCGACCGGCGCGATCCGCGACGCCGACCTCGCGATCGGCGGCATCGACCTGCCGCGCTCGTTCGGCGCAGCCGACTTCGTCGCCTGGTACGACGGGCACCCCGACGTGCCGACCGATTGGCCGCTCGATCAGCGCGAGGTCGCCGTGATCGGCAACGGCAACGTCGCGCTCGACGTCGCGCGCGTGCTCGCCAAGCACGCCGTCGACCTGCGCCCCACCGAGATCGCCGACAACGTGCTGGCCGGGCTCGAGGCATCCGCCGTCACCGACGTGCACGTGTTCGGACGCCGCGGCCCCGCCGACATCAAGTTCACGCCGATCGAGCTGCGCGAACTGGGCGAGGTGCCGAACGTCGACATCGTCGTGCACGACGAGGATTTCGCCGACGCCGATCCCGCGAACGCCGCCAACAACCAGCTGAAGGTGATGCTGCGCGTGCTGAACAGCTGGCGCACGCGCGAGTCGACGGGAGCGTCGCGGCGCCTGCATCTGCACTTCTACCACTCCCCCGTCGAGGTGCTCGGCTCGCCTGAGACCGGCGTCGAGGGCATCCGCTTCGAGCGCACCGAGCCGATCGGTGACGGTCGCGTGCAGGGCACCGGACAGTTCCGCGAGATCGCGGTGCAGCAGGTGTACCGCGCCGTCGGCTACTTCGGCTCGCCGATCATCGACGTGCCGTTCGACGCCGCCGCCGGCGTGATCTCGAACGTCGAGGGGCGGGTGCGGGATGCCGCGGTGTCGGGCGACCCGTCGACTCCCGTCGTGGCGGGCCTCTACGCGACCGGCTGGATCAAGCGCGGCCCCGTCGGCCTCATCGGACACACCAAGTCGGATGCCATGGAGACGATCGCGCACCTGGTCGCCGACGTCACGTCGGGCGCGCTCATCGCGCCGACCGTCGATGGCGACGTGCTCGCGCTTCTCGACGAGCGCGAGGTCGAGTACACGACGTGGGACGGGTGGCTCGCCCTCGACGCGCACGAGCGCGAGCTCGGCGCGACGCACGAGCACACGCGTGAGCGCGTCAAGGTCGTGCCGCGCGACGAGCAGGTCGCGATCTCGCGTGGAGCGCTCGTCTCGTGACGTACGTGATCGCGCTTCCGTGCGTCGATGTGAAGGACCGTGCCTGCATCGACGAGTGCCCCGTCGACTGCATCTACGAGGGTGAGCGCTCGCTGTACATCCACCCCGACGAGTGCGTCGACTGCGGTGCGTGCGAACCGGTGTGCCCCGTCGAGGCGATCTACTACGAAGACGACCTGCCCGACGAATGGCAGGACTACTACACCGCCAACGTCGAGTTCTTCGACGACATCGGCTCACCCGGCGGTGCCGCCAAGACCGGCGTGATCCCGAAGGACCACCCGCTGATCGCCGCGCTGCCGCCGCAGGCCCAACATGGCTGAGTCGGCATATACCGACGCGGCAGGTTCGACCGGGGCTGGGTCAGCACCGTTTGCGCCCTCCGCGGTCGATGTCGTCGTGATCGGCGGCGGGCCGGCCGGACTGTCGGCTGCGCTGAATCTGGGCCGGGCGCGGGCATCGGTCGTGCTCGTGGATGCCGGTCGCCCGCGCAACGCGGCGACGCTGCGCTCACACGGATACCTGACGCGCGACGGCATCCCGCCCATCGAGCTGCGCAAGCTCGCACACGCCGAGCTCGCCCCCTACACCAACGTGCGGGTGCTCGACCGTACGGTCGCGACGCGTGTGTCACAGGTGGATGCCGCAGACGGCATGCGCTTCACGGTGGCACTCTCCGGGCGCGGCGCGGCGACGCTCTCCGGCGGCGGCGCGGGGGCACCGGTCGTCGCCGCCCGTGCGGTAGTCATCGCGACGGGGCTGCGCGAGACGCTGCCCGACATCACGGGCATCCGCTCGTTCTACGGCATGTCGCTGTTCAGCTGCGCCGCGTGCGATGCGTGGGAGCTGCAGGGGCGACGCCTCGCGCTCATCGGCGAGACGCCCGATCTCGCGTCGCGGGCGCGGCTGATCGCGCGATGGACCGATCACCTCACGGTGTTCACGAACGCTGCGCCTGTCATCGACGCGGCCGACGAGGCTGAACTGGTCGCGTCGGGGGTCACCGTCGAACGCCGAGCCGTCGCCGAGCTTGTCGGCGAGCGCGGCGACCTGAGCGCGGTCGTGCTCACCGACGGGGGTCGCGTCGCGATCGAGGGCGGGTTCGTACGGCCGCACTGGGAGCCGGCGCTGGACTTCCTCGACACCATCGACGTCGACCGCGACGAGGCTGGCCACCTGCGAACCGACCGGTCGGGTCGCACGTCGGTGCCGGGACTCTACTCGGCAGGCGATGCGTCGTCGGGGCCGCAGCAGCTCATCGTCGCCGCAGGCCAGGGCGCGCGCGTCGCGGCCGTCCTCGTGCACGACCAGGTCGGCGTGACGACCTCCCACTGAGCCGGCCCGGGCCGCTCTCTCGACGGCTTCTCTCCGCTCGGGCCCCGGCGGCTGCAGCACGCCGCCGCAATAACTCAGGAGTCGCGCGCCTCGCGGCGCGCGACCGCGCCGTGTTTCCGCGGCGCGCCAGCCCGCCGGGCGTCAGGACTCCTGAGTTATTGCGGCGCGAGCGCCGGGAGCCCCCTCGAGTCGCGCCCGCCGGTCGCCGGCGCGACCGTCGCGAGACGACACGCCGGATCCACCCGTCAGGCCCGGAGGGCCGCGGCGACTTCGTCCACGCGCGGAAGGTCTGCGCCGACGCGCTGCACGGTGAGGGCGGCGGCAGCGGCCGCGTACGCACCGATCGTCGCCAGCCGCTCCGCGGTCGGCGCCCCGAGCACGTCGGTGGTTGCCAGTACCTCACGGATCAGCGCGGCCATGAACGTGTCGCCCGCCCCAACCGTGTCCTGCACGCGCACGACCGGTGCAGCAACGTCGACGGTGACCCCCGCCGCATGCAACAGCGCACCTGCTCCGCCGCGCGTGACCGCCACCAGCCGAGGCCCGCGCTGCGCGACCTCCGCGATCACCTCAGCGAGCGATGCGCCCGGGTAAAGCCAGGAGGCGTCCTCATCGCTCAGCTTGACGACGTCGGCCACCGCGGCCAGTCGTTCGAAGCGGGCGACGGCCTCGCGGCGATCGGGCAGCAACGCGCCGCGGATGTTCGGATCGAACGAGACCAAGGTGTCCGTCCCACCGAGGACGTGCTCGACGACCGACGCTCCGGGCTCGAGGAAGGCGGCGATCGAGCCGACATGCACGAGCGTGGCGTCGCCCACCCGCGGAGTGACCGGCAGCGCCCACTCGAGATCGAACGTGTACCGCGCCGCACCATCCGCGGCGATCTCGGCGAGGGCGGTCGATGTCGCCGCAAGTGACCAGGATGCCTCGACAAGCTCGACGCCCTCGCCCCTGAGCTGAGCCGCGATGCGAGCGCCGCGCTCGTCACGGGCCAGCGCCGTGTGGAATCGCACTGCGACACTCTGGCGCGCGAGGCCGAAGGCGACGTTCGCGGGCGATCCTCCGACGACTTCGGTGACCGTCCCATCTGCGCGCTGCACGATGTCGATGAGGCTCTCGCCGATCACGAGCACGTCCGCCGTCATCGCGAGGCTCCCATCGGTGTCGACAGCTCGCGGACCGTCACGTCACGGAATCGCGCTGCCGTGCCGCGCGCAGTGAGGCGGATGCCCTGGTCGCCGGCGATCGGGAACACCCGATGCGATTGCACGTCGTCACCGACGAACAACTCCACGCTCGTCCGGTCGACCAGCACCCGGATCGCAACGTGACCTGCCGATGGATCGAACGGCAGCTGCGTGACGCCGCCCGTGGGACTCACGGTCGCCGTCCGATCAAGACGTACGAGCTGTCCAGGCAGGTCCAGTGTCGCCGTCACTCTTCGGGTGCCGCCGCGCGCACGGCACACCTCGACGCCGATCTCACCGATCGTGGCATCCCACTCGATCTCACACGTCAGGTCGTACGCTTCGGCCCGCACGTCGAGATCGACCTCACCGTCGACCGCAATGTCTCCCAGCCGGTGCGTCTGTGTGACGTAGTCGGCGAGCGCAGCCGTCGGTGCGGATGCCAGGCGGTATCCGTCGACGCCCCGCACCAGACGTAGATCGCGAACGATCATGTCGTCGCCGTTGTAGCCGTCAGTGACGATGGTCGGGGTGTTGTGCGGGTAGTCCCAGAAGTTCGCCCAGCCGATCGTGTGCCGCAGCGTCGGATCTTCCGCTCCGGAGTCGTCGTGGTGCGGGTAGGTGACCGCGCCGTAGAAGTCGAGGCCCCCGTCGAGCCATCGGGGCTCGTGCTCGTCGGGTACGAACCCGCTGCCGTCGAACGCGCCCGTCCAGTACGCGTACGTCGCCGGCAGTCCGCGCGCCTTCGCGTTCGCGCTCACGCCGAGCACCCAGTGCCGTGTTCCGTCGTCGGCCGTCATCTCGAAGATGTCGGGGCATTCCAACAGACCGAGATCGTCGCGGGCGTACTCTCCGACCTTCGTCCACGTGCGCAGCTCGGGCGACACATAGAAGCCGAGCCGGTCGCCCTCCGCGAGGGCCATGAACCAACGCGCGCGACCGGCGTCCCAGATCACCTTCGGGTCGCGGAAGTCGGGCCGATCCGGATCGGCCAGCACCGGCTCATCGCCGCCCGATCGGAACGATCGCCCGCCATCCGTGGAGTACCAGAGGAACTGCGCTTGGCCGCCCTCGGGCACCCTGTCGACGGTCACCTGGGTGACCAGCGCGATGACCGCCCCGCGGCCATAACCGGCCGTGTCCTCGGTGTCGACCACGAGCGAGCCCGACCAGCAGTCGCCGTTGCCGTTCGTGAACTTGCCGATCGCCTCGCCCTGGTCGTGGAACACGACGTGATCCCGGGTCGTTGCCCGGCGCCACGATGTCCCGAGGCCGCCATCGAGGTAGTCGGCGTTGTAGAGGTAGTAGTAGTGGTACTCACCGTCGACGAAGATCGGCCGCTGCGGGTCGTTCTTCCAGTTGTCGGGAACGCTGAAGTGGAATTTCGGACGCATGCTCGGCACGGTGTGCACGCTCATGCTCCCGGGGCCCCGTGCCGACCGGCCCCCGCCATCGCCCACGCGCGAACATCGGCGCGCGCCGCATCGCCCGACAGCCATACGCCCAGCGCGTCGCGGCGCGTCGGGTACACGCGTGCGGTAAGCGGGATGCCTCCGGCGAAGACCTCGAGTGCGGAGTGATCGATCAGGATCCGGACGTCGATCGCGCCGTCGCCCCCGACCGGCACGGAACCCGCGCGCGGGTCCGCGTCAACGGCGGCATCGAGGCTCGCCCGGCTGCGGTCGAGGCTGAGTTCGGCCGTCCGCCCCGTGCGGCGCAGGCGCAGCAGGGTCTGCTCGGCGCCGTCATCGGTCGCGCGTACGGCAATCGTCGCCGCCGCGCCGTCGGCAAGCACCAGCCGCAGCTCGATGTCGAGTTGGTCGCCCGCGGTGATGTGCTCAGGCTCCTCGTCCAGCACCACCGCCTTGTCGAGGAGCAACTCGGCACGAAGAGCGTCGACCTCGGGGGCCGGTGACTGCCCGATCGATCCGTCCGGCGCGGCGGTGACCACACGCGGCAGCGACATGACACCCGACCACCCTGCCTCGACGGCGGCGCTGTCCGGCCGCCCCTCCTGCAGCCATCCGAACAGCAGACGCCTGCCCGACTCGTCGCGCATCGACTGCGGCGCGTAGAAGTACCGGCCACCCAGATCCAACCGGTGCAGCGCGGACGGGGCGAACCGGTCGCCTTCATAGCGTCCCGACCAGTACAGCGGGTGATGCGTGACGCCGTCGTCCCAGGCGGAGAAGATGAGGATGTCGCGGCCCGCGGCGTCGTCATCGCCGATGCGGAACATGTCGACGCACTCCCACATCGTGCCGGTCCAGTCCGGGGCGCCGGGCTCGCCGTCGCTGCTGTCACCGACCAGCAGCGGGCCGACGTAGGTCCAGGCGCGCAGGTCCGGCGACTCGTACAGGAACGCTGTTCCACCCTGACCGCGGATGCCTGAGCCGATGAGCTGGCGCCAGACGTCGCCTTCGCGCCACACGCAGTGGTCGCGGAACGCCGTGACGTCGACCCCCGCCGGGGGCGCGGCGATCACAGGGTTCGCGGGTTCCTTCGTCCATTCGACGAGGTCGGCGCTACCGGTCGCGACGCACGGCAGTTCCCGGTCGCCGTGGCGACCGGAGTACACGATGGTCGGCACCGCGCCGTCGTAGACGAGCACGCCCGACCAGCAGCCGTCCTCGTCGGGACCGGCGCTCGGCGTCAGCGCGATCGGCAGATCGCGCCAGTTCACGAGGTCGGTGCTCACCGCGTGACCCCAATGGATGCGGTGGTGCACCGGGGCATCCGGATTGAACTGGTAGAAGAGGTGGTACTCGCCATCACGCTGCGTGAGCCCGTTGGGGTCATTGAGCCATCCGGCGGGAGCGGTGAAATGGAAGGCGGGTCGGTGCGGGTCGCGCGCCGCGCGAGCGGCGAGCTCGGCGGAGACGAGTTCGAGTGCGGGGAGCGCGGTCATGCTGCGGGACTTTCCTGGGCTGCGTGCGGAACATCGGGGACTTCGAGTGCGGTGCCGGGAGCGTCGGACGGCGGGGCATACCGGCCGCATCGCACCCAGTGCTCCGGGCTCTCGCCGATCGCGTGGAAGACCGCGTGGTCTGTCGCGCACGGGGTGTCGGTCTGACCCTCGAAGGCGCACGACGTCGGGTGCATGACCTCTCGACGCAACTCCGCACGCTCGACGGGGTCGAACGTTCCTCGCCGCGTCGGGTCGGGCACGGCCGAGATGAGCAGACGGGTGTAGGGATGCCTCGGCTCTGCGAGCAGCGTCAGGGCCTCACCGCCTTCGACGAACTCACCCGCGAACATGACGACGATCCGGTCGGCGAGGTAGCGCGCCGACGCGAGATCGTGCGTGATGTAGAGCATCGAGATGCCCTGCTCTTCGCAGAGGCTGCGCATGAGGTTGAGCACGCCGATGCGCACCGAGACATCGAGCATCGACGTCGGCTCATCGGCGAGGATCAGACGCGGATCGACGGCGAGCGCACGAGCGATGGCGATGCGCTGGCGCTGCCCGCCGGACAGCTCGTGGGGGTAGCGATCGAGAAGTTCGGCCGGCAGGTCGACCTTCTGCATCAGGCGACGCTTGGCACGCTCGATGTCGGCGCGACCACTGGCCGCGTCATGCAGACGCAACGGGCGCTCGAGGAAATGGCCGACACGGTGGACGGGGTTCAGCGACCCGAACGGGTCCTGGAAGATCATCTGCACAGCCGAGCGGTACGCCTTGCTGGCACGCCGCGGCTCTTTCTTGAGGATGTCCTGCCCCTCGAACAGGACGGTACCCGCCGATGGCTGCTCGAGCCGGGCGAGGCAGCGCGCCAGGGTGGACTTGCCGCTGCCGGACTCGCCGACGAGCGCCACGATCTCGCCGGGCGCAATGTCGAGGTCCACGCCACCGAGGGCACGGACGTGATCGCGCGAGAACATGCCGCCGATCGGGAAGGTCTTCGCCAATCCGCGGATCGACATCACGGGAGTCTGTGTGCTCATCGGGTCACCTCGGCAGAGAGAGCGTCTTCGCCAGCTGGCGCGACCCAATGGTCGGGGCCCACGGAGACGAGGTCGGGGATGTGGTGGAAGCGCACGCCTTCGCCCAGGCCGCGCAGAATGGTGCGCGGCCCATTCATCGGCGGGAAGGCGTTCATGAGCGCGCTCGTGTAGGGGTGTTGCGGCTGCTCGAAGATCGTCAGGGCGGGGGCGGTCTCGACGAACCGGCCGGCGTACATGACGGCCATCCGGTCGCTGAGTTCGACCATGAGCGACATGTCGTGCGTGATGAACAGGATCGCGAACCCGAGCTCGCGCTGCAGATCCTTGATCTGGGCCATGATCTCCTGCTGCACGACGACGTCGAGCGCCGTGGTGGGCTCGTCCATGATCAGCAGCGGGGGACGCAGCGCCGTCGCCATCGCGATGACGACGCGTTGCCGCATGCCCCCGGAGAGCTGGTGCGGATATGCGCGCAGGCGATCGTGCGGGATGCCGACGAGGTCAAGCAGCTCGTCGCCGCGGCGCAGGGCCTGCTTCTTGGTGAGCCCCTCGTGGGTCGTATAGATGTCGGCGATCTGGTCGCCGATCGTCATGACGGGGTTGAGCGAGTTCATCGCGCTCTGGAACACCATCGCCACCTGCCGCCAGCGGAACGCACGCAGTTCGTCCGGGCTCAGCGCGAGCACGTCTGTGCCGCGGAACCGGATCGATCCACCCGCGATGACCGCCGGGTCGCGCAGCAGCCGCAGGACGGCGTTCGCGATCGTCGACTTGCCGCAGCCGGACTCTCCGGCCAGGCCGAACACCTCGCCCTCACCGACGGTGAAGCTCACGCGGTCGACGGCGCGCACCGTACGGGCATCCGTCACGTATTCCACCGAGAGGTCGGCGACTTCGAGCAGGGGAGCACTCATCGGGCATCCTCCTTCGTCGTGCCGGTCGCGGTGACCGGGCGGCGCCGTGGGCGGCGCAGGCGGGGGTTGGTGGTCTCGTCGACGCCGTAGTTGACCAGGGCGAGCGCGAAGGCGACGAGGGCGATGCACAGGCCGGGCGGGACGAAAACCCACCACGAGCCGGTCAGCAGCGCGCCGTCGTTGCTGGCCCAGTACAGGTTCGTGCCCCAGCTGACCGTCGAGATGTCACCGAGGCCGAGGAACTCCAGGCCGGCCTGGGCGCCGATGCCGAAGATGACGCACGCGAGGAGCGTGCTCATCACGATGGATGCCATGTTGGGCAGCATCTCGCGGAACATGATCCGCAGCGGCGACTCTCCGGTGACCTGCGCGGCCGCGACGAAGTCTTTGCCGCGGATCGACAGCGCCTGCGAGCGCAGCACGCGCGCCGACCCCGCCCACCCGGTGATGACCAGAACGATGATGACGGTGCCGATGCCCTGCGGCAGGAATGCCGCGAGGATCACGAGCAGCGGCAGTCCCGGCAGCAGCAGGAACACGTTCGTGACGAGCGACAGCAGGTTGTCGACGAACTTGCCCAGGTAGGCCGAGGCGAGGCCGACGAGAAGTCCGACGAGCGTCGCGAGGATGCCGACGGTGAAGCCGACGAACAGCGACGAGCGCGCACCCCAGATGTTGAGGGCGAGGACGTCCTGCCCCTTCGCCGTCGTGCCGAGCAGGTGCTCAGCCGACGGGGGCTGCGCGCCGAGGCCCTGGATGAGCGTCGGGTCACCGGGCGCGAGCATGGGGGCCAGCAGCGCGACCGCCGCGAAGACGACGAGGATGATGAGGCCCGCGACGGCCTTGCCGTTGCTGAGCAGGCCGCGCAGCAGCCCGTCGCGCCCGGCGCGTCGGCGCGGAGCCGGGTCACCGGGCTCTTCAGCCAACTCGAGTTCGGCGAGAGCCGTGGGGTCTTGAGCGAGAGACATGACGGCTCCCTTTCAGCTGACGCGCACGCGCGGGTCGAGCCGCACGTACACGATGTCCACGAGGAAATTGGCCACCAGCACGGCGGTCGTGATGGTGAGGAACAGCCCCTGCATGAGGGGATAGTCGAGGTTCTGCACGGCGGAGAGCAGCTGGTAGCCGACGCCGGGATAGGCGAAGACGACCTCGGTCAGCAGCGCACCGCCGACGATGAAGCCGAGTGACATGCCGAAGGCTGTGACCGACGGCAGCATCGCGTTGCGCGCCGCGTAGGCGAGCATGATGCGGTTCGGGCGCAGGCCCTTCGCCTCGGCCATCGTGATGTAGTCCTCGGCGTTGGTGGAGATCATCGTGTTGCGCATGCCCAGCATCCAGCCACCGATCGAGACGAGGACGATCGAGGTGGCGGGCAGGAACAGGTGATAGGCGACGTCGCCGATGAACGCGAGCGAGAACTCGGGCGTCGACCCCACAGAGAACGCGTGCCGCAGAGGGAACCAGCCCAGCGTCACGCCGAACAGGTAGAGCAGGCCCATCGCGAGCCAGAAGTACGGGAACGATCCGATGAAGACGAGCACGGGCGGCAGTACGGAGTCGAGCGCACTGCCGCGGCGCCAGGCGGCGAGGATGCCAAGCAGGTTGCCGATCAGGACGGCGATGATCAGCGAGGTCAGTCCGAGCAGGATCGTCCAGCCGATCTGGGTTGCGATCACCTGCGTCACGGGCGTCGGGAATCGCGAGATCGAGAACCCGAAGTCGCCGGAGAGGATCTGCCCCAGGTAGCGGAAGTACTGCTCCCACAGCGGGGCGTCGTCGAGGCCGAACGAGCGGCGCAGCGCTTCGATCTGATCGGGGCGGATCGAGCCCTGGAGCCTTGCGACCATGCGCGTGACGGGGTCGCCGGGCATCAAGCGCGGAAGCATGAAGTTCAGCGTGATCGAGACCCAGAAGGCGGCCAGGTAGAAGCCCAGGCGCCGAAGGATGTATCCCATGGTGTTCTCCTCGGCGGCACATCGGGCCGCCCACGCGGGGCGGCCCGATGGCCGTCGTTGATCAGCCCTTGACGGGCTCGAGGGTGGTGAGGATGAGAACCGCGCTGCGGGCGCGGACCGCACCGAGCGAGGCGTACGGGTTGTCCGCGTCCGGCCAGCCGGTGAAGCGCAGCGTGCTCGCCGCACCGAACTCCGGCCCGGGGAACAGCGCCACAACGGGTGCTTCCTCGGCGAACAGTGCCTGAAGATCGTTCATGATCGACTGCTGCTCGGCTTCGTCGGAGGTCGCCGCGAACTGTGCCAGCAGGGTGTCAGCCTCGGGCACGCCGAACCGGTGGTAGTTCTCGAAGGCCTGCTCGCCGACCGGCTTGACCGTCTCGGTCGACATGATGCCGCGGTAGAACTGGTACGGGGTCGGGGCGTTGTTGCTCCACACGATTCCCGAGTCGAACGTGCCGTTCTCGTAGCTCGACACGACTTCGGCCCAGTCACGCGCCGCGACGTTGACCGTCACGCCGATCTCGGCGAGGTTCTGCGAGATCACGTTGCCGACCGACACCCAGTCGCTCGAGGTCGTCCCGACCGAGAAGTCGAACGCGAACGGCGTGCCGTCGGGCAAGACGCGCTTGCCGTCGGCGCCGAGGGTGATGCCCGCGGCATCCAGCAGTGCGCCGGCGGCATCGAGGTCTCGCTTGGTCCACGTGCACGAGTCGACGACGGCCTGATCGCGCCACGTGTCGTAAGCGCCCGACAGGCCGGTGCAGTCGGCCGGCACCGTGTAGCCCTGCATGCCGATGGAGGTGACCTGATCGCGGTCGACGGCCATCGACAGTGCCTTGCGCACGTTGGCGTCGTCGAACGGCGCCTTCGTCGTGTTGAACTGCCGGCTGACCATCGAGCCCGTCGTCGGGAACCAGAAGAAGCGGTGCTCCGGGTCCTTCGCGACGAACGCTTCTTCGATGTTCGGGATGAACTGCGGCGACCAGTCGACGTCGCCGTTCGCGGCGGCGAGGTTCGCCCCGTCGTTGCCCGCGAAGGCGAGCATGCGGATGCCCTCGATCCTCTGCTTCTCGGGCTGCCAGTAATGCGGGTTCTTGAGCAGGTCGAACGACTGCGCCTGGAAGTTCGTGACCTCCGTGTACGGTCCGGTGCCGACGGGCTCGGGGTTGGTAAACTTGGAGGGGTCGTCCTGCGCGTCCCAGATGTGCGCGGGTGCGATGACCTGCTGGCCGACATCGAGCAGCGCCGGCGAGAACGGCGTGTTGAAGTCGAACTCGACCGTCAGATCGTCCACGGCCGTCACGTTCTCGATGTAGTCGAAGCCGCCGCGGATCTCGCGTTGCAGGGCGAAGCTGGTGACGACGTCATCGGCCACGAGCGGCTCGCCGTCGGACCACTGCACGCCGTCGCGCAGGTGGAAGGTGATGCCGGTGCCGTCTGCCGCGACGTCCCAATCGGTCGCCAGCCACGGCGTCGTGGTGCCGTCGGCAGGGTTGAACACGAGCATCGACTCGTAGATCGCGACCTGGGTCATCGGGAAGTCCGGGTTGGAGAACGGGTTGAAGTTCTGGTCGAACGTGCCCATGTCCTCGCGCGGGATCGTCAGCAGCTGCGTGCCGTCGAGTTCTGTCGTCGAGGTGGTGCCGCCGCCCGAGCAGCCGGCGAGGAGGATCGCCCCCGCGGCCGCGATGGCCGTGATGACGGCCATCCGTCCTCTGTGAAGTGCCATGATTGGTGCTGTTCCTTTCTTCTGCGTTGAAGCCGAAGGTCTGCTCGTCGAGAGATGTCCAGTCACACCGACGAGCGTTCGAGGAGCGGGCAGTCGACCGTCACGATCTTCGTGTCGGTCGACTCTCCCGCCGTGATTGCGGCGAGGATATCCACGCCGAGGGCGCCCATCTGTTCGAAGGGCAGTGCAACCGTGGTCAGCCCCGGCCTCAGGTAGCCCGCGATGAGCTCCTGATTGTCGAAGCCGATGACGGCGACATCGTGAGGAATGCGGAGGCCGCGCTCCTTGATCGCGTCGTACGCGCCCATGGCCATGCGGTCATTGGCGCAGAAGATCGCGGTCGGCGGCTCGGCGAGGTCGAGCAGCTGCTGCGCGGCGTCGAACCCGCTGTCGGCGGTCGCGTGACCGCTGACCTCGAGCTCGTCGTCGACGGTGATCCCCGCTTCGCGCAGGACACTGTGGTAGCCCTCAGCCCGCCCGATCGCCGCGGGGATGCCCGGGTCGAGATTGATGAAGCCGATCCGGCGGTGGCCCGCCGACAGCAGCCGCTCAGTCGCGCGTCGACCGCCGGCCCGCTCGTCCGGGACGACGGCGGGGAACCGGCCCTCGACGTCGAAGCAGTTCACCAGGACGGTGGGCACCTCGCGCGCGATCTCGGGGACGACGACGCCGCGGTGCCAGGTGGCGGCGTAGATCAGGCCTTCGACGCGCTGTTCGAGCAGGCGCTCGATGGCCGCGGTCTCGGCCGCGGCATCCGACTCCGTCGACGCGATGAGCAGGTACTTGCCGTCGTCCATCGCGCGGTCCTGCGCGCCCTTGATCACGTCGACGGCGAACGGTGCCGTCACGATCTCGGTGACCAGTCCGTACCAGTCGCTGCGCTGCTGGGCGAGGGCGCGTGCACCCGCGTTCGGGCGATAGCCGAGCTCGGCCGCGGACTCGAGCACGCGGCTGCGCGTCTCTTGCGCGAGAGTGACGTCGTGTCGGTCGTTGAGCACGAGCGAGACCGCCGTGCGAGAGACGCCGGCGTGCTCTGCGACGTCGCGCATCGTCACCGCTCGTGCTCTCGGGGTCTGCTTCGACACGGGGGTCCTCATCTTCGTCGATTCACACCTAACCCGCGTTAGGTCATGACGGGATGATGCTAACGCGGGTTAGGACGGTGCGTCAAGCACCAACTTCGCGCGGGCGCGTCACCACGTGGCCACTGCAACAACTCAGGAGTCGCGCGCCTCGCGGCGCGCGTCGACCCCGGTTTTCCGCGGCGGGGCGGCGCGCCGGGCGCCAGGACTCCTGAGTTAATGCGGTGCGGGGGTCGAGAGCCACCACGAGCCGCCCCGGTCAGGCGCCCGCGCGAGCGCGGAGCGGCGCGGCAACGCCCGCCGGGCGCCCCCGGCGAGCGCAGCGAGACGAAACGCCGGCGTCAGGCCCCGCGGGCTCCCGCGTCGGTCGAGCCGACGTCGGTGCGGTGGAAGTTCTGGAACGAGCGGGATGCCGTCGGGCCGCGCTGCCCGTGATAGCGGTTCAGGTACGGTCCTGTCCCGTAGGGGTTCTCGGCCGCCGACGACAGCCGGAAGAAGCACAGCTGCCCGATCTTCATGCCGGGCCAGAGCTTGATCGGCAGGGTCGCGACGTTGGACAGCTCGAGGGTCACGTGTCCCGAGAATCCCGGGTCGATGAACCCCGCGGTCGAGTGGGTCAGCAGCCCCAGGCGCCCGAGCGAGGACTTGCCCTCGAGGCGCGCGGCGATGTCGTCGGGCAGCGTCACCTGTTCGAACGTCGAGCCGAGCACGAACTCGCCGGGGTGCAGGACGAACGGCTCGTCGGGCGCGACCTCGATGAGGTGCGTGAGGTCAGGCTGGTCTTCGGCGGGATCGATGAACGGGTACTTGTGGTTGTCGAACAGCCGGAAGTACCGGTCGAGACGCACGTCGACACTCGACGGCTGCACCATCGACGGGTCCCACGGGTCCAGGCCGACTCGGCCAGTGGAGATCTCGGTACGGATATCGCGGTCGCTCAGCAGCACGCGGCCAGCCTACTGGTCGGCGGGCGCCGATCCACGGCCGCCGTCACAGAGCGACCCCGGGCCGCCAAGCTCCAAGCCGCCAAGCCCCGAGCCCCAAGCCCCAAGCCGCAAGGGCGGCTCACACCGTGCGCACGAGCCGCGCAACGCCGATCTTCGAGTCGGCCATGCCGTAGAACACGAAGTCCTCGCCGTCGATCCGCTCGATCGCGGTCGGGAAGACGACGTTGCCCACGGTGCCGACGACCTCCTCGGCGGTCTCAGGTGCGATGAGCGGCGCGTCGGTGCGCGCCAGCACCCGCGCCGGGTCGGCCGCGTCGAGGATCATCGCGCCGGCGGAGTAGAACACGGTGTTCTGCGGCGTGAACGCGCTGCCGACGACCTCGCCGCTGACCCCGTGGTGGATGAGCAGCCAGCCCTCGTCGACGCGCAGCGGCGCGGGGCCGGCGCCGATCTTGAGCCTCTCCCAGTCGTACGCGGGGCCCGCGACGAAGCGGTGCCCGATCGGCCGAGCCAGCGCCGCGAGGTCACGCTCGACGTCCGCCACGGGCATGTACGAGATCCAGATGCTCGCCCGGTCATCGGTGACCCCGGCCGGCAACGGCGCGCGCTCACCCGCTCGCGCGAACTCGAGGTCCCACATGGGCCGGTGCAACAGCGCGAACGCCGGCTCCCCACCCGGGCCGGGCACGGGCTCGGGAAACAGCAGCACGTCCTTGTTGGGGAACAGGTTCAGGTCGGTGTCGAGGGCATCCTCGTACCCGAACTGGATCGGCCCGAGCCGCCGCCACGACCGGGCATCCTCCGACACGGCGAGGGCAGGCCGGGGCCCGAGCGGCCCGAACGCGACGTACGTCATGACGTGCAGGCCGAGGGCCGGGATCGTCGTGATCCGCGGATCCTCGACTCCACCGTGCGAGGTGCCATGCTCCCAGCCCCGGTCGGCTTCGAGGACGACGCCGAGTCGCTCGACGCCAGTGGGGATGCCATCGGCAAGCTCCACCCGGCCGATCCCGATCCGCGACACGTTTCCGGCCGAGACCAGCCTCGGATAGATGTACAGCTCGCCGTCGGCGCCGCGGGCGGTCGCGGGATTGAGCACTCCTTCGATCTCGAGCGGGTTGCCCGGCTCGGGGCTCATGATGACGCCGAGCCGTTCCAGAGCGAACGGGAAGGGGGTAGTGGTCATGGGGACCCTCCTGGGGGATGCGGGCGTTCAGCCCTTGACGGCGCCGAGGACGCCGTTGACGAGGTAGCGCTGGATGAAGATGTAGCCGACGATCAGAGGCGCGGCGACGATGAACGTGGCGGCGGCGAGCAGGGGCCAGTTGTTGGAGTACGTGCCCTTGAAGGCGTACAGCCCGACGGTGACGGGGAACTTCGCGGGGTCTGCCAGCAGAACGGTCGCGAGGATGATCTCGTTCCAGATCCAGACGGCCTGCAGGATGAACACCGTCGCCAGCGCGGGCTTGGCCAGCGGGAAGACGAACCGGAACAGATATCTCCAGTAGCCGATACCGTCGAGCGCCGCGGCCTCGTCGAGTTCGTACGGGATGGACTTCGCGAACCCGCTGAACAGCAGCGGCCCGATGCCCACGCCGACGCCCACCATCAGGATGTAGCCGAGGCGGTTGTCGTACAGCCCGAGCCGCAGAAGCAGCTGGAACTGCGTGATCAGTGCGTTCGGCAGGAACAGGACGACGACGAACAGCACCGTCCAGAGCCTGCCGCCGGCGATGTAGCCGCGCGCGACCGGGAATCCCATCACGAGAGCGATGAAGGTGCCGATTGCGGAGCCGACCATCGTGTACAAGACGCTGTTGAGGATGTAGGCGCCGAAGTTGCCCTGGTTCCACGCTTGCAGGAAGTTGCCCCACTGCGGATCCGTGACGATGCCGACCGGGTCGGCCGCGAACTCGGCGGTGGTCTTGAGGGCCGTGTTCAGGAGGTACAGCAGCGGGAACAGGAAGACGACCAGCAGGACCGCCGCACACACGTAGGCGCCCCACGGCACCCGCATCGGCCCGCGGCCGCGTCGCAGTATCGAGCTCACAGCTTCGCCTCCCGTCGGCGCAGGTACCAGAGCGCGACGATCGTGACGACCCCCACCAGCAGGAACTGGATGATCGAGATCGCCGCCGCGTAGCCCTGCGACTGCGACAGGGTCGTGCCCGACTTTCCGCCGAAGCCCTGCACGTAGATCAGCAGGCTCAGCACCTGCGTGGACTTGTTGTTCGGGCCGGTCAGCACGTAGGTGAGCTGATAGCTCTGCAGCGCATTGACGATACCCAGCAGCACGTTGGCCGTGATCGAGGGAGCCAGCAGCGGAATCGTGACGTTGCGGAAGCGCTGCCAACCGGATGCCCCGTCGATCGCGGCGACTTCGTAGAGTTCGGCGGGGATGGCCTGCAGCCCCGACAGGAAGATGATGACGGAGATGCCCATCACCATCCAGATCTGGACGATGATCACGAGCGCCAACGCCAGTCGTGGGTCACCGAAGAACGCTGAGCTCGTCCCGAACCAGCTCAGCACGGCGGCGGCAGGACCACCCGTGACGTTGAACATCAGCGACCACACGAGGCCGGTGACGGTGACGCCCAGGACGGTCGGCATGAACACGACCGCCCGATAGAAGTTGCGGCCGCGCAGGCGCAGGTTCAGCAGCAGGGCGACGCCGAGCGCGAGCACGATCTGCACGGTCGTGCTGACGACGGCGAAGACGATCGTGTTCCACAGCGCGTTCATGCTGTCGGCGCGCTTGGCCGGCGAGAAGAACGAGATGTAGTTGTCGAGTCCGACCCAGTTCACCGGCAGGTAGGGCAGCCCGCGCAAGTCGGTGAACGAGACGACGAAGACGGCGACGGCGGGAACGAGCCCGAAGACGGTGAGCAGGATGAGCCCGACAGCGAAGCTCACCCGCACCGGCGCACGGCCGGGGAACGGGAATGTCTGTGCCACGTGAGAACCTCAGTGAGATCCTTCGCCGCCGCAGATCGCTGCGGCGGCGAAGGATGGGTCGGTCAGAATGCCGCGGCCCACGCCGACTGCGCGGCGTCTGCGGCTTCCTGCGGGGTGCTCGTGCCGAGCGGCGCGAGCGCGGGGTAGTTGAACGGGTACACGGCATCCTGCCCGGCGTCGTTGTTGGCGATCCAGACCTGCTCCCACGCGGGCTGGAACTCTTCCGTGTACTGGGCGATCGAGTTCAGGAAGTCGGTGCCCTCGATGCCCTGCTGGGCCGGCGAGAAGCCGGAGTCGGCGACGAACTGTGTGTACGTTGCCGGGTCGGAGAAGAAGTCCAGCCACGCCAGCGCGGCGGCCTGGTTCTTGCTGGAGGCGGCGACACCGAGCTGCAGCTCGATCTTGCCGTTGAGGCTGGCGTTGTCGGCGGCATCGTCACCGCCGGGCAGCGGGAAGTACCCGAACTCGAACGCGTCGCCGACCGCTGCCGCGATCGTCGGCGAGTTCCACGTGCCATCGGGCGTCATCGCGAAATCGCCCGCGGCGAAGCCTGCGGGGATCTCGTCGTAGCCCGCGCCGGCGAAGTTGGGCTGTGCGTTGTCGAACACCTCTTGGGTCTTCTGCAGGATCGTCAGCGGCACACCGCTGTCGAGCGTCGCCGACTGGTCCCAGAGCGCCGCGGCGAGGTCTTGCTTGTCGGCCGTCGTCGGCAGTTCGCCGCCCGCGACTCCCAGCATGACCAGCCCGCCCGGCCAGCCGTCCTTGCCGCCGATTCCGAACGGGGCGATGCCCTCGGACTTCAGCGTCGTCATCACGTTCTCGAGCTCAGACCACGTCGTGGGCACGTCGAGTCCCGCGTCAGCGAACATCTGCTTGTTGTAGTACACGCCGGTCGAGTAGCTGAGCCCGGTCGGCACCGCGTACTGCTTGCCGTCGATGGCTTGCGCATCCAGCACGGACGGGGTGTAGTTGCTGAGGAACGACTCTCCGGTGAGGTCGAGCAGGCCCCCGGAGCGCGCGAGCAGCACGTCATCCGAAACCGAGTCAGCCGCGTAGTCGGGCGCCTCGGTGAGGTTCTTCACGACGAAGACGTCGACGTTGCCTGCGGTGAGCCGAGAGGACTTCGTCGCCGGATAGTTGTCGTTCGACACCGACGACAGCACGACATCGACATTCGGATACTTCTTCATGAACGCGTCGTTGACCGCAGCGAACGCCGCGTCCGACGCCGCGGCGCTCGACACGAGGATCTGCAGCTCGCCGGAGATCCCGTCGCCGGTGGGCTGTTCTGCAGCGTTGCCGGAGCACGATGCGAGGGAGATCATCGCCACGGCGAGCCCAGCCGCGGCGATGGTACGACCGATGGTGCGCGTCGAGCGCAACTTCTTCGTTGCCATGTGAGATTCACTCTCCATTGAGGGCGAGGAACGGGTTCCTCGCGGTGGGGTTCGGCGAAAGCCGTAACCGAAACGTTTCGGTTGTTGCAGTCAAGCACGTCTGCGCCGGTGATGCAAGAGATGGATGCCTCAGAAAGAGCGGGTCGAGTCGCGCAAGACCAGTTCGGCGGGCTCGACATCGGCATCCTGTGCCGTACCCGACTCGATCGTCGCCAACAGCAGCCGCGCGGCTTCGTACCCGATGCGGCGCGGTGCTGTCCGCACCGTCGTCAACGCTGGGTGGACATACTCTCCCAACTGGATGCCATCGAACCCGGCGACCGACACGCGGTCCGGGACGCTGATGCCACGGCGTTCGAGACCGGCGATCAATCCGAGCGCTGACAGATCGTTGGCGCAGAAGACCGCGGTGCTCGCAGCGTCCGCGGCGATGGTGGCCGTGGCCGCGAGGCCGCCTTCGTAGGTGAACTCGCCGGACACCAGTGCGCCCTCTTCGAGCCCGAACTCGCGCAGCGCCGCACGCCACGCGTCAACGCGCTGCACCGCGTGCAGGTAGTTCATCGGTCCAGACACGTGGGCGACGCGACGGTGACCGGTCGACGCGAAATGGCCAATGAGGGCGCGGATGGCGGCGCCGAAGTCTTGCCGGACCGCGGGCACGGGGCACTGCGCCGAGGGATTGACCGCGACGGCAGGGAGTTCGAGCTCGCGGACGAGGTCGGTGCGCGGATCGTCGACCTCGAGCTCGTTGAGGAAGACGCCGTCGACCCGTCGGTCGCCGGCCAGGCGCCGGTAGCGGTCGAGCGTCTGCGCGGCATCCGCACTCATCTGCAGCACCAGCGCGTAGTCGCGCTCATCGAGGTAGGCCTCGACGCCACCGATGAAGGCGCCGAAGAAGGGGTCGAGCTCGAGTACATCGGGGTTGCGCTGCACGACAAGACCGACCGCGTACGCGCGCTTGCCGGACAGACTCTTGCCTCGCAGCGACGGCGTGAACCCCAGCTCCGCCGCAGCCTCGACGATGCGCAGTCGCGTCGCCTCCGACACCCCCGGGCGGTTGTTCAGGGCACTGGACACCGAGCTGATGGCGACACCGGCGCGTTCGGCGACGTCGACGATCGTCACTCGCTTGCCGCGAGGCGCTCCGGGGCCAGCGTCGCTTGTCGTGCCCATCCCGCTAGCGTAGGCGCTCGACCGGCGCGGGTGAGGTCACCGGGTATGCTGGGACACGGTTCGATCAGCGATCTGAACCGACAATGTGTATCGCTATGTGTACACCAGGCCTTGCGGGGAGTCCGACTCCCCAGTGTTTTCAAGGCCTCGGGGCTGTAGTTCAATGGCAGAACTTCTGCTTCCCAAGCAGACAGCGCGGGTTCGATTCCCGTCAGCCCCTCCACTGACACTTCTCTCGCACGTTGAGCAGCCGCCCCGCCTGGGGCTTATCGACCTTTCGCGCGGCCATTCGGACACTGCCACGCGCCGGCGCCCTGCGCGTGCGGCATTGGTTGCGGTCCACGCTCCGGGTCATCACCGGATACCGTGCGTGCGTTCAGAAGGTTGTCCGTGATCCTCATGATCTCGTCCTGCAGCCCCGGGTGAGCAGCGGCGTGCGGGCGTTCAGCCTCGGCGACTTGACGCACGATGGTCAGTGTCTCCTGCACGACAACGGACGCCATCTCCTCAGCGATGCCCCACGACACCGCTTCGGTAACGATGTTGCCGGAGTGGATGGCGCGGTGCTCCGCGACACCGTCGACGTACAGCGCTACTTCACCGTCCATGTCGGTATAGAAATGCTGCGGCACGATGTCGTAGGCGTCGGCGAGGCGCGCGTGGTTGCCCTCATGGATGAGGGAGATGTTCTTCAGGTGCAGGTCGAGGTTCCCGACAGCCACAGACAAGGTGACCAGCCGCAACAGCGAAAGCGTGTCCGCCTCCCCCAGGGCTCTCGCAACGTCGGCCAGGCCGCGGCCGCCGTACACCTCGTACTTCTGAAGGCCAGCGGTGCCGAGAATCTGATTGAAATCCTCCTGATGCACCCGGCCGTCGGGCGTGCTCTCAGACCGGTCGTAGCGCTCGATGACAAGGGCCGTGGTCCCCGCGAACACGTCAAGGTACGTCTCGAAGCGCGCCAGCCCCAGATGTCGCGCGAACCGAGACCCGTACTCTTCATCGAAGATCATGCTCGGATATTTCCCGACGACAGGTTTGAGGATGTGCGTGGAGGGGTACCCGTCCAGAACTCTCATCCAGGCGTCACCGTCGCGTGCGAGGACGATCTTGCTCTGGACGCCAGCGAGCGAGGTCTTGCCGCCCCGGCGGGGGCGGTTGCCGAGCGGGGAGGCCCTCACGTCTTGGAGCATGGCGGATACTCCCCGCTCGTCAAGCTGCTCGGTCCTCGGCGCTCGTGGCTCACCTGGGGCTTCGGGGTCCCACGTCTGGACAGCGCCGGCGACGTCGCGTCCGTATTCGCGCAACATCGCGATGACATCTGCCGGGTCGACCCGCGCCTCCTGGGCGAGCCTTGTCCGGGCGTCACCTTCGGGGAGCAGCTCAGCGAAGAAGTTCCGCCGACGGTCGCGGTCGCGGGCGGGGGCGGATGCAAGCAGCGGCACGGCGAGGGACAGCGCCGAACTGTTCAGGCCGTACTCACGGATCGCTTCGGGAGCGGCCACGAAATCGAACCCCGACGACATCACTCGGAGCGTGCCGACCCGTAGACCATGGAGTGTGACGATCAAGTCACCCATGGTGCTCCCCCGGCTCCGGGACGTCGACCCGGACGGTCACCCCGAGATGCGCGAAAGCCGCGAGGATGCGAGTAAGGGCCGGAGAATCCTTGCCAGCTTCGAGCTCCCAGATGTACCGCTGGGACACACCGATAGCGACGGCAAGGTCACGTTGGCTGAGTCCCTGCGTGACCCGAGCCTGTTGCAGGGCAACGCCGAGGTCCGCCGGCGTGTGTGCTGGCATCGAATACATGACCCTCCTGACTACCTCAAGGTATTCAACGGTACCTGACTACATCTAGGTAGTCAACTGTGTGCGAATACGTCTCTGTAGTCAGATGGACTCGGCAGAGCCGGGCACATCCGTCAGGCGCTCTGCCGGATCACGACGGTCGGGTGCATCGGGGGCGTCTCGGGCGGGGCATCCCCGCGGATGCCGGCGCCGATCACCTGCGCGAGGTGGGCGACCACGACCTCCTGCTCGTGGTCGATCGTCGTCAGCGGAGGGTCGGCGAACAGCCCGAGCGGGATGTCGTCGGCGCCGATCACGGCGAGATCGTCGGGGGCGCGCAGCCCCTGCTCCCGCATCGCGCTGAGCAGGGCGAAGGCGTAGTCGTCGCTGTACGCGCACACCGCCGTCACTCGATCTCCGGCGTCAGAAGCCCACCATCCCTGCAGGGCGGCCCGGATGCCTTCGGGAGTGAGCTCCGCGCTCTGCACCTGCGGACGATCCAGACCCAGGTCCAGGCACGCCGCTTCCGCACCCTCGATGCGCAGGCGGCTGAACAGCTGATCGTGCGCAGCACGCGGCGCGAGGAACCCGATGCGTCGATGCCCGGTCGCCGCGAGGTGCTCGACCTGCAACGCGCCGACGAGACTGCCCCTGGCGAGCACCGGGTTGTCGTCGTGGTCCTCGTCCCAGAGCAGTCCGTGCGCGACGAAGACGCCAGCCGACTGCATTGCGGCGCGCTCCCCGCGCCCGACGTCGTCGAGCAACAGGATCGCCGCGGGCATGATCGACTGCCACAGGTCGCCGACCGGCATTCCCTGCTTCAACCGGCGGATGACCGGCTGCAGCTCCATCTGCTCGAGATGATCGGTGAGCCGGTCGATGAAGCCGGACATCGCGTAGCCGAGCGGCCAGTCCGGCAGCACGATGAGCACGAGGTTCGAGCGCCCGAGTCGCAGCGCCCGCGCAGCGGCGGACGGCGCGTAGTTCAGCTCGCGGGCCGCCTCCAGCACGCGGCGCCGGGTCTCCTCCGGGATGCGCCCGTGCGGCTTGTCGTTGAGAACGTAGCTGACGGTCGCCTGCGACACCTGGGCCAGCTTGGCGACCTGCATCGCCGTCACCCGTGGAGTTGCCATTGCGCGCCCTGTCACCGTGTTCGTCCTGTGCAGATCCTACCCAGCGAGACAGATCGGATGCCGCGAGGTCTATAGTGTGCTTATACGTATCAGCACTCCAATGAGAGAACCATGACCCGCACGCCGCACGACTCGCCCGCCTTCGCCTCCGCACCGGACGGTGGGTCCGTCACCGCACCCGCTGAGCGTGTGGGGCCCTGGTTCATCCTCGTCTACGCGCTCGCGTCGTTCGGCGCCCTGCTCGTGCTGCTGACGCCGTCGCTGGAGAGCCTCGCGCTGCGCATCAACACGATGGCCTCCGCGGACGAGGCCCCGAGCGTCCTCGGCTCCGTGCTGACCACCGGGTTGCTGCTGCAGGTCGTCGCGCTCCCCATCGCCGGCCGGCTCAGCGACCGCACCCGCTCGCGGTTCGGTCGCCGTCGGCCGTGGATCGTGATCGGCGCAGCCGGACTCCTCGTCGGCGGCGGCGTGATGGCGTTGGTCCCGGGGCTCGCCGGTCTCATCACCGGCTACGCGATCGTCTCGGTCGCCGGCAGCGCCTGCGTCGCCTCGCTGCTCGCCGTGCTGTCCGACCGGGTCCCCGTCGCGCAGCGCGGCTCAGTCTCGGCGTTCGTCGGACTCGGCACGGTGGCGGCGCTGGTCGTCGGCTCGATCATCATCGCCGCCGTCCCGCACAACTCCGACGCCATGTTCCTCGTGCCCGCGATCGTCGGTGCGTTCTTCCTGCTCCTCTTCGTGGTCGTGGTGAAGGAGCGCAGCTCCCGCGACGATGCACCCCTCCCCGCGCAGGGCATCCGCGACATCCTCTCGACGTTCTGGGTGGATCCGCGTCGGCATCCGGACTTCTTCTGGGCCTACCTCAGCCGCTTCCTCCTGCAGCTCGCCTACGCGTTCCTCACCACCTACCAGGCTTATTACCTGATCAGCCACCTCGGCATCGCCGCCGAGGACGTCGCCGGCCAGGTGCTCATCGGCACCCTCCTGCTGGCCGCGGCGACCGTCGTCTCGAGCGTGCTCGCCGGACGCTTCTCCGACAAGCTCGGGCGCCGCAAGGTCTTCGTGATCACCGCCGCGTTCATCACCGCGGGTGCCCTGCTGCTCACCGCGGGAGCCGGCGATCTCACCCTGTTCTTCGCGGGGCTCGTCATCGGCGGGATCGGCTACGGCGGCTACACCGCGGTCGACCTCGCGCTCGCGACCGATGTGCTGCCGAATCCGGAGGATGCCGCAAACGACCTCGCGATCTTCAACACGGCGGCCACCCTTCCGCAGGCCCTGGCGCCGGCGATCGCACCGGTCATCCTCGCCATCGCCGCGCAGTCGTATCCGGTGCTGTACATCGTCGCGGCCGCCGTCGCCGTCATCGGCGGGTTCGTGATCTTCCGCGTGCGGAGCGTGCGATGAGCGACCCGCGCTTCGACGCGCCGAGCGGCGCGGTCATCGGGCGGCGGGACGGGGCCGTGCTGCGCGCGACCGGCATCCCGTATGCGACCGCCGCGCGCTTCGGCGGGCCCGCGCCGGCCGCCGATCGCACGGAGCCGTTCGTCGCGCACGACTGGTCACCGCAGGCCCCGCAGCCGGCCGACCCGATCGCCGACACCATGTTCGGCGTCGACCCGCGCGGCCGCGCCACCGACGAGCACTGCCAGCACCTCTCGATCACGCTGCCCGCAGCCCCGGCATCCACACCGCGACCCGTGCTGGTCTGGGTGCACGGCGGCGGCTTCGTCACCGGCGCCGGCGACCTCGCCATCATGGATCCCGCTGCGCTCGTCACCGAGCAGGATGTGGTCGTCGTGACCGTCACCTATCGGCTCGGCCTGCTCGGGTTCATCGAGACCCCGCACGGGCCCCGGGCGAACCTCGGGCTGCTCGATCTCATCGAGGCGTTCCGCTGGATCCGCCGCAACATCGCCGCGTTCGGTGGCGATCCGGCATCCGTCACGGCGTTCGGGCAGTCCGCCGGCGCCCAGGCGCTCGTCGATCTCATGGCGACGAAGGATGCCGCGCAGCTGTTCACGCGCGCGGTCATCCAGAGCGCTCCGCTGGGCATCATGCGTGGGCGCGCGGCGCTCAACCGCGCGCTCGCGGCGGCCGCCGCACCGCTGGGCGCATCGTCGACGCTCGCCGACGTGGCTGCTGTCCAGGAGCAGGTCGTCGCCACCGGCGCCCGGTTCGGGCTCAAGGGCGCGATGCCGATCGCCCCGCAGTACGGCTGTGCGCCGCTTCCGCCGGAGGCGGAGGTGGATGCCGCGCTGGCATCCGTCGCCCCCGCCATCGACGTGCTCATCGGCAGCACCACGGAGGAGGCGCGGCTGTTCCTGCCGTCGCTTCCCGGGGTCGACACCTGGTCGCGACTGCCGGTCGTCGGCGGGATGCTCGAGCGCCTGGTCGTCTGGTTCTGCACCTGGGCGGTGTACACCCGCGGCGTGCGGCGCTTCGCCCGCCGGCATCGCCGGGCGGGCGGCCTCGTCAGCACCTATGCACTGTCGTGGGCTGCGCTGGGCAACCCGATCGGCGCCGCGCACACGATCGACCTCCCGCTGCTGCTCGGCGACCAGACAGCGTGGGCGGATGCCCAGCTGATCGCGGGAACTCCCTACGCCGAAGTCGCCGCGGACGGGCGACGGATGCGCGCGCTCTGGGCGCGCTTCGCGCGGGGCGAGCAGCTCGGCGCCGGAGACTCGCTGGAGTTCCTCGCGCTGCGCGGGTGAGCGCGGCGGCGGGTCTGCGCCTCGGGAGGAGATTTCCGTTCGGGAGGATGCCTCGGCGGCATCCGTCCTCCCGAACGGAAATCTCCTCCCGAGCTGCGCGCAGTTCGACTCGTGGATGCCGCCCTCGAAGATGGCCCCCACTTTCGCGGAGGCCATCTTCGGGTTCGTGCAGCTACGGCAAACGCACGGCGCGATACAGCCCCCGCTCGTCGCGCTCGATGCGACCTGTCGTGAGGCCGCACTCGAGCCCGGCATCAAGGAGCGCCGCCACGCCCTCCGTCATCCGCTTACCGCCAAAGAGAGCCAGGGCCTGGCGTTTGAGTTCGTCCTGCTGCATGCCGCCGCCGAGCTCCGCAACGACGGCCATCGCGTTGGCGATCTCCTCAAGGGGCACATGTTCAAGGTTGCGTCCGTCGCCAGGCAGGCTGCGCCGAACTTCTCGCCATTCGGACGGGTCCATGCCTGTCGGCCAGGCACAGGATTTGTCCGACCGTCGAGAGTACTCCGGCGGGAGGCAGCGAAGTATGGCATCCGCACGCGCGGCAGCGACCCGACTGAGTCCGAACGACTCGGCCGCAAGCCGCGCCAGCCTCAGCTTGTGGACGGGGCCCTCTTTCTGCACGATCTCCAACAACACAGCACGGACTTCCTGCGTCGCCCAAGAGCCCGGTAGACCATCAAGGATGTCCACAGTGCCGTGTGCTCGCGGCTGCCACGGTGTGTACTGCCGCAGGTGCGAGTGGCTCAGCTCGGCAGACGCGACTGATGGAGCAAGTGCAGACCTCAAGGCGATCCGCGGATCGTCCGGTTGCGCAGCGGGCACCGGTGCGGGCGCCGGCTGCTGCTCCCCTGCACTCTGGGGCTGCACACTCGTGGGCTGCGGCTCGACAGTCGACCGCTGCAGCGCGGCCCGCGCCTCCACCACGGCATCACCCAACCGGCTGAGCGTCTGCTCTCGTTGCTGAAGCCACTCAGGCAACCAGACCCGCTCGACGCCAGGCCACCGCATCAGCCCCTTCAGCACGTCCACCGGCAGCCCGTCGCGATCCGCGACTGTGCGCCGCGCGCGCCAACTCTCACCGTCAAGCAGAACCGCAACCAGGGGCTGGTCGGGATCGGCGGCGTCCGCCACCGAGATGTCGACACGGAAGTCGGAGAGTCCGAGATCGGCCTGAACAGCGAATCCTCGAGTGCGAAGCTCATCGGCGATGTCATCACGGTGCCGGTCGATGAGACGCTGCCGCTGCGTGCCGTCAGTCTTCGATTCCACACCCACGGCGGCGAGTTCGAGATATCCCTTGAGGTGCTTGATACCCAGTGAGGCGGTCTCCTCTGCCCGCAACTGAGACGGATCGAAGCTCGCGAAGAGGACGACCTGCCGCCTCGCGCGCGTGATCGCGACATTGAGCCGCCGCTCTCCACCTGCACGCGACAGCGGCCCGAAGTTCAGGGGGATCACGCCACGCTCATTGGCGCTGAACGCCACCGAGAACAGAATGCAGTCGCGTTCGTCGCCCTGGACGTTCTCAAGATTCTTGACGAACAGTCCGTCGCGCTCGTCAAGCGCCAGAGCGATGCGCGCGTCTCCCGACTCTCGGAGCAGACTCTCGACCAACGTTCGTTGCTGCGCATTGAATGTGATGATCCCGAGCGACGGAGTCTCCGCGGGCGACGCCGCGAATCTGCGCTCAACCTCGCGGACGATGGCCTCCGCCTCCGCGGCGTTGGTTCGCAGCTCGCGGCCACGGCCAGATCGGTTGAAGTGCCCGTCGACGCGAACGAGTGAGATGCCATGATCGGCATCTCGTCCGCCCGATGTGGACGGCCACGGCGCTGGGAACGATGACAGCCGGCTGTCGTAGTACGCGTGATTGCTGAACGAGATCAGCGCCTCGTCCTGGCTTCGGTAGTGCCATGACAGCCACTTCCGCGGCACCCGCGCCTGCACACATTCGGTGAGGATCGACTCCTCGTCCAGAATGACATCTGCTGACGAGGACGCGTCCGCGTCGATATCGCTGTTCACCTCGGCAAAACTCGATGGAGGCATCTGCTTGCTGTCGCCGACGACGACAACCGACGTCGCACGCCCCATCGCCCCGACGGCATCGGCGACGCGAATCTGCGACGCCTCGTCGAACACGACGACGTCGAACATCTTCGCCTTTGCCGGGAAGAACCGAGCCACTGACTCGGGGCTCATGAGCACACACGGCGCGATCTGCGTGATGAGGTCGCCGTAGCTCTCGAAGAGTGCGCGAACACTCATCCCACCCCGTTGGCGCGAAAGCTGTCGTTTCAACTCGCCCATCATGCCGCCCTCGTAGGAGGGGTTGATCCGCCGCTTGCCGATGATCTCGGCGGGGATCCACGCGGGCATCGCGCTCCGAATGGCGGCGGCGCTCGACGTGAACCGATCGATCGTGCGATTGTGTGCGCGCACATCGAACCCAGCCATCGCCTGAGAGTCACCTCGCTCGGCGATCGATGTCTCGGCGATTCCCTTCTCCAGGGCGAGTGATGCGAGATCGGCGGGTACCTCCCCCGCCAGCAGGGCATTGTGCGCCTCGGTCAAGCCCAAGCGGCGCAGCGGTTCCAACTGCAGGTAGAAAGCGATCCACCGGTCCAACGTCACGGGTGCTGCACTCGCGAGGTTTCGTGCCGTGGCCGTCGACCGCCACGCTGACAGAAAGTCGTTGTCTCGGGCCCAGGCGACGAATGCGCTGTCATCCTTCTCCACGGAATCACCGAGTCCGCACGCCACGGCGAGCGCCCTCCACGCCGCCGCAACGCGCGTCAGCGCTTCCGCGAGGCCATTGTCCGGAGAGCTCGTGGCGTAGTAGTTGCGGAGTTCCGCCGCGCCCTGGCCCGCCGACAGTGCAGATCCGACCCACACGGCCCATGAAAGCGTGGACTTCGCAGGTTCGATGCCTTCACGAAGATAGGGGTTCCAATCGGCCGGGACGACCGCGACGGGAAGCGTCAGAAGAGCGCTGCGGAGCGTCCGGATCTCGTCGCTGGCCCGCTCGATGTCTGCGGCGAGTGCCGTGACGTCGCGTGCGGGGAACGCACGCGGGTCGACACGAAGCGCCGCACCGTATCCGGCAAGCACAGCACGTTGTCGCTTACGTCGGCCGAAGAACCCGGATGCATCTGCGCCCTGCGCCGCGGTGTGGACTGCATGCGGATCGCCGTCGAGTGCTTCCGGGCCGACCGCGGCAAACCACGGAAGTTCCGCCGCGCTACCGTTCAGCCGTTCCTGCAGTGCGGGAATCTCGCCCGCCAGCGCCCTCGCATGCACAGCATCGACCGCATCGAGCGGGAACCGCGGTGCGGTCGCGAGTGTCGCCCACCGATCAAGCAGAGAGGGGCTTGTCACGCGGGCGAGGATCGCCTCGTCCGTGGGCCGAGACAGCAGGTCGGCGAGGGCGGTGTCGAACTCGCGCGCTGCGGCCTGCAGCGCCGCACTATCCGGAGTCTTGGCCGCCGACGCGGCGACGAAGCCCCACGGATGCAGTGGTGACGGGTGCGCGAGGTCGGCGGTCTCGGGCAGATCGCGCAGCGCTCGGCGCAGTTCATCCAGTTGGTCCTCCGTGCCCGTCGCGACGAGGGCGGCAGGCACCTCCAAAGACTCGATGTCGTCCGCCATGGCGAGCAACTGCTCGCGGGCCGTGTACATCGACAGGCCGGCCATGTTGGGTTCATGGAGCCGCTGCGCATAACGCTTGAGTGCACGGCGGCTTGAGGCCGCCTTCTCGGTGTTGGACTTGAGCGAGGCGCCGTCGGGCCGAGCACCGGCATCCATCGCGGCACGAATCTGGGCGCGCACGGCGTTCGGGCGCGCCCCCTTGTCGTGCAGGTCCAGCGAGAACGGTCCGAGTCCGACCGAGTCCAAGCGGTCCTTGACCACGTCGAGGGCCGCGCGCTTCTCCGCGACGAAGAGGACGCGCTTGCCATTCGCCAATGCGTGAGCGAGCAGGTTGGTGATCGTCTGCGACTTCCCGGTTCCGGGAGGGCCTTCCAAGACAAATGTCCGCAGCGCCTCGGCCTCAGCAACCGCCTCCAGTTGAGACGAATCGGCGGGGACGGGAACCGCGTTATTCAGCGCATCGAGATCAACGTCTGCAGGCGCTTGGAACGGATCGACGAATTCATTGGTCGGCGTGTGCACGAGATGCCCGACGAGAGAGTTCGTCGCCAACTCCTGCCAGTTCTCGTCGAGGTCTTTCCAGAGCCGGTACTTTCCGAATTGCAGGATCGACAGGTCAACGGTGTCCTCGACGGTGAATGACAGCCGGGCACTGGCGACCGCCCGACGCGCGGCCGCGAACGCCGCTGGCAAGTCGATGCCAGCATCGTCCTTGGCGGGGTTGGCGAGACCGGGGATCTCGAGTCCGTAACTCACTCGCAGCTTCTCGAGAAGACAGTAGTTCGGCGTGGACTCGCCGGCCTCATCGATGCTGATGCGGAACGATTTGCCGCCAGCTGTGGCCTCGAGCACAACGGGGACGAGGACGAGCGGCGATCGGAGCTCACGGTCGTTGAACGTCCACCGCAGCATGCCGAATGCGAGGTAGAGGTTGTTGGCTCCGGTCTCTTCCACGATGGTTCGCGCCTTGTAGGCAAGCGCCCGGAGTCGCGTCGTGTACGTGGCGTCGGTGACGCCGACGAACACCTGCTTCCGTTCAGCGAGCATCGACGCACGCGCCGTCTCCGGCAGGTCCTGCCCGAAACGGATGCCGCGGCTCGTGTCGACAGTGGGGATCCGATCGTTGGGGACCAGGCTGACCGCCGTGCCCGCGTTGATCATGTCCTCGAACGCCGCGAGCGAGGGCTGCGGCACCGCGAGCGGGTAGCCGGAGTTCTCGCCGTAGTTGATCAGTCGATTACGCAGACTCAGGTCGAGAAGCGCGTTCTTCCACAGCGTGACTCGTGCCGGGATGCCCCGCGCGGGATCACCCGCGATCGCGGCCTCGGTCGGTGCATAGTGCAGCGCCTCGGGCGCCTGTGCCACCGCGTATTCGTGAATCGTCACCTCGCCAGACTCGGACAGCGTGCGACTCGGGAGAGGATAGATCTGAGCGAGGCGCGCCTGCATGACGTCGGCGACGCCGCGAACGGACGACGCTCCGGCGGCGAGCGTGCTGAGATGATGGTGCCGGCGCGCATCAGCGAACGGTCGTGATGTCGTCCCGCCCGTCAGCGACGTGGTCTCCACGACCTCGAGCTGGCCCATGCCGACGTAGTTCGCCGCCTCGGCCGCATCCATAAGCGCGGGTCCGTCAAGACTCGCTTCGTCGCGCCAATATCCGAGGAAGATGTGGCCGTCTTGAAGCCACAGCGTGGAATTGATCCCCACTTCCTCTAGCGCCGCCGCGAGCGTGACTGTGGTGTCGAGACAGGTACCCAACCGACCATCGAGGACTTCCGCCGGCGTCCGCACTTTCTGCCCGTTGAGCCCCCAACTGGCAGGCGGTTCGGCGTAACGGATATCGCGTGCCCGCATGCTCTCGTAGATCGCCTCGACGATCGCGTCCACTCGCTCCCGGGAGCCTTGTTGGTAGGCGTCGAGCCTAGAGTTGCCTGTCGCTTGCTGGAGCCGGTCGGATGCCTCGACCAACAGCGGCGCGATGGCAGGGGAGTTCGGCTGCACAAACGACGCGAGGAGTTCGAGGCTGAGCTGCGGCGGGTTCGCGAGCCACTGATTGGCCGCCAGCACCGTCACCGGGGTGTCGCTGTGCGCGATGACACTGCCGTCGGCGTCACGCAGGGTGGCGCGAATCACCCCGTCCGACGGGTGCTCGACTGCGAGCATGCGCACGGGGTCCAGAACAAGATCGGCGTTGCGCAACGAAGTCGGCGTGGTTCCGTCGAGGTCGACGATCACCACCTTCGGGTCGCCGAGCGAGCCGAGCCGCGAGATCGCCTCGATCTCGACAGACGCGCCGCGCAACTCCTCGCCGCGATAGTCGATCGTCACCTCGTCGACGATCTCGATTGCATTTCGGGCGTGGGCATAGCTGACAACGGGGAGCGCGCTGATAGAAATCGCCACGTCGGCGGCCGACCAATCCGCATCCTCAGACGGGAACACCGGTCCCCCGATGGTCGTCGGGGCTACTTCGGACGCGGGTCCAACGGCCGCCATCTCGGGTGCAGATTCAGTCGTCATCTTCGCGAGCACGGTCCGCTTCTGCTCACGTATCGTGTCCGCCGCCTCGTGTGCTCCGACGGCGACAAGCAGCATCTCCGCTGAGTCGAGGGCACGGTAGACCTCGGCGACGGAGAAGTCCTCGTTGTGCGCCCATCTGTTCCTGACATCGCGCAGCTCACTTGCCCAATTCTGTGCCTGTCGACCGATTCGACTCGAGAAGATGTAGCCGAGCGACCCGAACGACTCCGTGAACGCGCGGAGGATCAGGGAGATGTCGCGAGCGTTGTATCGTGCGAAAGCACGCCCGGCCTGGCTGTCCTTCTGCGCGAGGATGTCGGTCCAGTCCTCGATCGCGGGTGCGACCTCTCGAAAGCGTGCAGCCACGACGGGCGCGAGGCCTTCACCCAACGAAGTGAGCGCTCTCTCGATGTGGTCTCGCATCTCAGACGCCGACATCGTCACATCCCTCTCTCGCCCGCATACCGCGGCGCCATCGATTCCATCTGGTCCATCACGAGCTTGATCGCCTCGGGCTGCTTGTCGGGCGGGTACTTGTACTTGACGAGCAGTCGCTTGATCGAGGATCGCAGCTTCGCGCGCACATCGTCGCGCACGGTCCAGTCGGTGCGCACGTCGCGGCGCATCACGGCGACGAGTTCGCGCGCGATCTGCGCCAGCACGTCCTCCCCCTGCACCTCGATCGCCGACTCGTTCGCGGCGACGGCGTCGTAGAACGCGAGCTCGTCGCTCGATAGCGGCGGCGAGAAGGTCGAACCGCGGGATGCCTCGTCAGCGACGTCCTTCGCCAGTTCGACGAGCTCGGCGATGACCTCGGCCGACGTCAGCTGCTGGTTCGTGTAGCGGTTCATGATCTCGGCGATCCGCTCCGAGAACGCCCGCTGACGGACGAGGTTGCCGCGCGTCGCGCTCGACCCGGCATCCGTCAGCGACTTGCGCAGCGCTTCGATCGCGAGGTGCGCATTCGGCGCCGCCTGCGCCTTCGCGAGGAACTCGGGCCCGAGATCGTCGAGTGCCAGCCGCGGCAACCCCGCCGCGTCGTAGATGTCGAGCACCTCGCCGGGGGCGATCGAATCGGCGACGAGCGTTCCGAGCAGACGCGAGATCTCCTCCGGAATGGGCTCGTCGCGCGCCTGCCGCTCGGCGGCGTCGAACTTCGCCATCCACACGCGGACCTCTTCGTAGAACGCGATCTCGTCGTGCAGCTCGGCCAGGCCCGCGCGCCCCGACGCGAGCGCCCAGGCTCGCGCGAGCTTGCCGGTCGCCGCCCGATACCGCGCCGCCAGCCGCTCGGCGCCGAGGTCGGGCGCGTTCAAGGGGCTCGTCACGTCGCGCAAGAAGTTGGTCGCGGTGGTCGCCGCCCTCCGCCACGCCCGAGAGCCGCCCTCCTCGGCGATCGCCCGCCAGTCGCACCCCGCGAGCATCTCGCGGATCTGGGCGACGAGTTCCGTCGCGATCGCCACGGCTTCGGCGACGTCGCGGCCGATCGGTTTGTTCTCGCGGTCTGACACCGTGTACTCCGACAGCGCCTCGGCGAGGTTGTCGGCGAGCGGTGCGTAGGCGACGAGCAACCCGTCCTGCTTGCCCTCGAACGTGCGGTTCACGCGAGCAAGGGTCTGCATGAGCAGCGCCCCCTTGAGCGGCCGGTCGAGGTAGAGGGTGTGCAGCGGCGGCGCGTCGAAGCCGGTGAGCATCATGTCTTTGACGATCACGAGTTCGAGCTCGTCGTCGGCGTTCTTCAGCCGCGCCTTGATCGCCTTGTTCTCCGAATCGCGGCGCACGTGGTCGCTCACCGGAGGCTGGTCTGACGCCGATCCCGAGTAGACGACCTTGATGCGCCCGGCATCCAGGGCATCCGAATGCCAGTCGGGTCGCAACGCGACGATCTCGGCGTACAGTCGCGCACAGATCTCACGGGTACCGCCGACGATCAGCGCCTTGCCGGGCGTGCTGAGGAATGGCGTCATCCGCTGCCGGCGCTCTTCCCAGTGCCGCACGAGGTCGGCCGCGAGCGTCTCGATGCGCTCCGGCGCACCGTAGACCGCGTTCACGACGGCGACGGATGCCTCGAGCCGCGCCCGCTCGGTGTCGTCGAGCCCGACCGTGTACTCGTCGGCGGCGCGATCGATGTCTTCTTCGCTCGCCTCGGCGGCGAACGCGACCTTGATGAGACGCGGCTCGAAGTAGACCGGCACGGTCGCCCCGTCGTCGACGGCGCGAGTGAGGTCGTAGATGTCGATGTAGTCGCCGAACACGGCGCGGGTGTCGCGCTCGGCGAACGAAATCGGGGTGCCCGTGAACGCGATGAGTGTCGCGTTCGGCAGCGCGTCGCGCAGGTGCCGGGCGTACCCATCGAGGTCGTCGTAGTGACTGCGGTGAGCCTCGTCGACGACGACGATCACGTTGCGGCGGTCGGTGAGCAGCGGATGCTGCGTGCCCGCCTGCTTCTCGGCATCCGTCAGCCCGAACTTCTGCAGCGTCGTGAAGTAGATGCCACCCGTGATGCGGTTGCGCAGTTCGTCGCGCAGCTGCGCACGCTCGCGCACCTGCACCGGCTTCTCAGCGAGCAGGAGGCTCTGGTCGAACGTCTGGAACAGCTGCCCGTCGAGCTCGGTGCGGTCAGTGACGACGACGACGGTGGGATTCTTGAGTTTGGGATGCCGCGACACGAGGTTCGTGTACAGCTCCATCTCCATCGACTTGCCCGACCCCTGCGTGTGCCACACGACGCCGGCCTTGCCGTTGGTTTCGACCGCCTGCACGGTGGATGCGACGGCCTTGGTCACTGCGAAGTACTGGTGCGGCTTTGCGATGCGCTTCGTGAGTCCGTCGGCGTTCTCGTCGAATGCCGTGAAGTTGCGCACAAGCTGCAGGAATCGCTCCTGGTTGAACAGGCCGTCGAGCGCATCATCGATCGGTTCGACCGAGGTCGCGCCCTCGAGCCGCGGCTGCTGCAGCGGCGCGCCGTCATCGTCGACGTTCCAGGGCGCGAAGTGGTTCAGCGGTGTGAAGGGCGTGCCGTACTTGGCCTCGAGCCCGTCGCTCGCAAGTGTGAGCACGCAGAAGCGGAACGCCATCGGGAACTCGCGCAGATACGTCTGCAGCTGCGCATGGGCGGGGGCGACGCCGGTGGATGCTGAGCCGGCACGCTTGAGCTCGATGATGACGACCGGCATCCCGTTGACGAAGAGCGCGATGTCGAGGCGGCGGTGCAGGTCGCCCTGACGCAGCGTGAGCTGGTTCACCGCGAGCCAGTCGTTCTCGCTGGGGTCTGTACTCAGAAGACGCAGCCGCGGGTTCTGCTCGACGCCGTCGGGGTCGATGTAGCTGAGCGGGTACCCGCCGACGAGGTACTGGTGGATGCGATGGTTCTCGGTGATCGCGTCCTGCGATTTCGGCGCCGCGATCTCGGCGACAGCCTGCTGCAGGTACTCACCGGGCACCGCGGGGTTGAGGCGCCGCAACGCCTCGAGCAGTCGCGGCCGGATGAGCAAGTCATCCCACGTGTCGCGCTCCCCTGTGCCGGGCGCGACCTCTTCGCCCTTGGCCGGCCGCCACCCGAGCGGCTCGGCGAGCGTCTCAAGGGCGTCGTTCTCCCATGCAGATTCGGGTAGCGCAGTCACTTCATTGCTCCTTCGGCGGGGCTGTGGTGTCGCGTCGCTTCGTCGCGCCTCGACATTGCTTGGGAGCTGGCTCGATAGTGTCGCGCCATGGCCACTCCTGACGACATCTCCTGGTGGCGGGGTCGGCTTTCGAATCGCATCCCACCGACGGCGACCACGAGCGTGCGTGCACCGCGTGAGCGTGCGCAATCCTCAGGTGCTGGCGCATTTCTCGCGCTCGCCGACGACGGGCGGCAGTACTGGGTCAAGGTTCCCGGTAATGAGCAAGGCAACCAGGTGCTCGTGAACGAGGTCATCGTGGGTGAGCTCGGGCGGCTGCTGGATGCTCCGGTGAGGGAGCGGGTGCTCATCACTATCCCGGCGGCCATCACAGGCTGGGCCGAGTTCCCGATCCCATCGAGTGCGCGGCCCCTGCTGGCGCACGGGTCACTCCACCTGCCGAATGCAATCGACGCCGATGAACTGCGCCACACGCGACGCGGCCAGAACACAGAACGACAGGCAGCGCTCGTCGGCCTCTGGGACCTCTGTGTCGGCGAAGACCCGCAGTGGCTGTACGAGACGAGCGCCGCGGATGCCGTCTGGTCATACGACCACGGGCTGTGGTTCACGACCGGTGAGGGCGACTGGGATGAGGCCGTGCTTGCCAAGCTGCTCGACGTGGTGGCGACGCTGCCGAACATCCCTCGGGCAGTCGACGGGCCTCGGTTGCGCGCGATGGCTGCGGACATCCGCGGCCTGACGCCGGAGGCGCTCCTATCCGTGATGTCGGCGGTGCCCGTAGAATGGGGGACCGACGACAGGGACCTCGAAGCGATGGCCTGGTTCCTCTTCCGCCGTCGCGGGCCGGTGGCCGACCGGCTCGAACGACGTGCTGATGACCGCTCGGATCGACAATCGACAGGACGAGCATCATGAACGGCGCATACCTCTACTGGCTGGTCCGGTACGTGCCTGATGTCGTGCGCGGAGAGCAGGTGAACGTCGCTGTCATCGTCGGGCAGGACGGGGGCGACTGGGCGATCCGTGTCGCGCCCGACTTGCGGCGCGCAAGCCGGCTGGGCGGCGATGCCGGCGCACTGCGCCCCTGGCTCGATCAACTCGCGCAGGCGATCCACGACTACGAGCACCCGGCCCTGCAACTCTTCGCTCCCACGGACGAGGTGAGGGTCAGCAGAGCCTGGCTCGAACTGCTCTCGCACCGCTTCAACAATGTTCTCCAGGTGAGCGCTGCGACGCCGGTGATCGCCCACTCGGCAACCGAAGGTGCTGACTTCCTCTTCCCTCTGCTGGTCGCCACGCCTGCGCCGATTGCGCGATCGCGCACGCGCGCACGACTGGTGCACGATCTCGGGCAGCTGTACGAACGCACCGCAAGTCTTGAGACCGGCGGCTCGCTGCTGCGCGCGCCGCGCGCCCACATCGGCCGCCAGCGTGGCCGCTTCGATTTCGCCGTCGTCGACGGCAGTGTCGACCAGTTGTCGCACGCGTTTGCGTTCGATGTACGCGACACCGACGCGCTCGAACGCGAGTTGCAGTCGTGGAACTTCATCGTCTCTCGCCTGCGCAACGACGGCGGGGTGATCACGCAGGGTGGCCGGTCGCTCGACGCGGCGGGAGATGTCGCCGTCGCTGTCGCCTTCCAGGAGCCGACACGACGCGAGCCACGCGTGGCAGACGTGTTCGAAGCGGCGCTCGAAGCCTGGTCGGGCCTTGGCGTGAGCGCGGTCCCGAGCACCGAGCTCGACGTCATCGCACGCGACGCCCTGCACCTCGTCGGCGCCTGAGGGCAGGCCAGCGGCCACGTTTATACTCCTTTAGATTTCTTCTGTCGTCTGCACACGGCTTGGCTCACTTCCCCAGCCGCTGCGTCGCCATCTTGCGGATGACGTCGAGGAAGCCGGGCACGTAGTCGCCCCAGGCCTCGTTCATCTGGTCGAGGTCGATCTTGCCTGTGTGCACCTGCTCGCACAGGCGCAGCCAGCCCTCGCCGGTGGCTCCGGTGAGCGCGGCGGCGACACCCGCGTTGATGACGCTGCCCGCGCCGGGGATGAGTTTGATCAGACTGCTCGCGAGTGCGCGACCCGCGAGCTGTGCGCCGAGGTTCGCGAGGGCGCTCGTCGACAGTGCGGTCTTCATCTCGATGTCGTAGATCACCGAGATGCGGGCCATCATTCCGAGCTGGATCGGCGCCAGAGTAACGGCATCTGCGACAGGGAGGGGAACCGCAGCCGCTCCCGCAGCGGCTGCGGCTGCGGCGCTGATGATGGGTCGGGCGAGCTCGCGCTTCCAGGGGAGGTTGAGTCGTTGTGCGATGCGAAAGGCATCCTTCTCGTCTTCGGGCGAGAGGGTCAGAGTCTCCGCGACGAGTTCACCGAGCCCGTGCCCCTTGCCCTTTCCGTGCTTGTCGCTGGTCGACGTGAGGATGACCCGCTCGTAGCCGATCGCGATCGGCTGGCCGTTCTCGTCGACGGGGTTATCGAGCCAGTCGACGAACTCTTCGACGCTCTTCGAGACGCCACGCTGACCGGTGATGGGGTTCTTCGACCAGTCGACCTTCGTGAGCACGAGGATGACGGGGAGCCCCGCGCGACTCAGCTCGCCGATCATCGCGACGTCAGCCGGCGTCAGGCGGTCATCGTTCGACTTGACGCAGTACCAGACGACCGAGATCTGCTGGTTCTTGGGGTGCCGGGCGATCTCTGCGAGGTGTCCGCGAAGCTGCTCGGCCGGCGGAACCGTCGAGCCGATCTCGAACCCCTCGATGTCCCAGATGCCGAGCGAGTCGTCGCTGTAGTACTGCACGCCGCGCGTGACGGGCAGCCCCTTACCGACCTTCGCCAGGTTGCGCCCGAAGACTGCGTTGATAAGCGACGACTTGCCGACTCCGGTGCCGCCGATCACGGCCAGGTTGAACCGGCCGTAGCGCGACTTGGCGTTCGCGGTTCCTTCGATGAACGGCGTCTCGTCGATCCGCGACGGTTCGATTTCTTCAGTCATGGTGTGCTCCTGTGCCTCACTCTGCGAACGTGAACTCGAGGTCGATGTCGGGATCGATGGCCGTCAGGATGTTCGTGTAGAAGATCCGTGCCTGCTCCTCGAGCACCGGTCGAGCCCCCTCGATGGTCTTCGCTACGGAATCCTCACTGAGGACTTCCTTCACGATCGCGAACTTGTCGATCTCGGGCGTGATCCAACTGAGAACGCCGTTGCTCTCGCTCGCGACAGAGATCTCGGGGTCGTCGGAGCCGAGGTAGATGAACTCGGGGATCGTGAGGTGATACGACCCGTCCACCTGCCGCTCGATCTTGACATCCTTGCCTTCGATGCCGATCTTGGCGTCGAAGTCGTAGCGGATGAGCATCTGCCGTTCGCTGCCGGGCACATCGAACTCCCACGTGCCCAGCCCCGGGATCAGGTCAAGACCCGGGATGGTGATCGACAGCCCGTCGGCGCTTTCCTGCTTCAGGTCGGCCACTCCCGCAGTGAGCAGCACGACCTGCTCTTCGCGCGTGATGGATCGGATGACCTGCACATCACGCTCCTCGGTCGCCCCGAGCGCCTTACCCACGGAGAGTCCGCCGAAAGCGGCTGCGCCCACGAGAAGCAGGACAAACAGAACGAGAAGGATCTTCGCCCACACCGGCGTTCTGCGGCGCGGAGCGGTGGTGCTGGTCATGCGAGTGCTTTCTATACGGGGGGGGGAATAGCGCTTGGGTGATGCGGTGTCAGAGGCCGACGGTGGATGCCATGGCTTCAGCATCGCGCACGTGCGAGCCGTACAGCGTCAGCGACGGCAGCGCTTTTGTCGGTCGCGAAACGATCTACCGGCTCCTCAGCCAGAGAAATCCGACGCCGAGGATGATGACGGTTAGGACAGCAGCTGCGGTCGTCGGAACCCACGATGCAAACCGCTGCAGAGCGTCGTTCGCGGCACCGAAGAGCAGCCCGAGGCCCACGAGGGAGGGTGCAAGCCACCGTAGCCACCCGGGCTCACGGGAGATGAAGATCAACGCGATCGCTCCTGCTACCCACCCGATCACCACCCACCACACGTTCTCGTGTGCTTGAACGTGACGCATCATCGTCCCGGGCAGCACGAGGAGCGTGTATGCCGCCGCCAGTGCCAACACCGCGAGCATGATGAGGCCAGTGACGATGACGGCTCCGGATTCGGAGCGGCCGATCCAGTCCCACAGTGGAACAAACGTCAGTGCGATCGCGATCGCGACGACCCCGAGGGCGCTGGCGCCGATCCACCACCAGAGGTCCCAGTCCTTGTCGTATTCGATCGCGACGTCGAGCGGGGTGAGCAATGCGAGTGTGTACATGGTTTCCTTTCCGCTGATAGGAGTCGGCTCGGGCGGCTTTCGTACATTCAGATGACGGCGGATGCCAGCGTTTCGGCATCGCGTACGCGGAGCTTGCCGGACATCAACTGCGGCAGCAACGCGTCGCGCGTCGCGGCGAGGGTGCGGTTCTCCCGCGCATGCGAGGCGACCAGTTCACGGAGTGGCGCCGCCTGCGCCTCAAACGCGCGGATGTGATCGGCTGGCAGATCCGGAACGGGAGCCTCGAGGAAACGATCCGCGCGTACGGCGGGATAGGCACTACCTTCGGCGACGTTCTCAAGGTAAGCAGTGAACTCCGGTCGCCGACTTGCCTCATACAGGTATGCGAATCCGACCTCGCGCGGCGAGAGAACGGCCAGCCCCGTAGACGCGACGAGCAAGGCATCATTCTCAAGATTCAGCGCGTGCGAGCGACGGTTCGGCCGAACGGTGGACCACATCGTGTCCCCCATGGCGAGCCCACGCCGAGCACGCCCGGGGGCGTCGCTCCACGCGGTGACGTCGGGATACTCGAAACTGCCCGTGGCGACTGACGCAATGTCGACATAGCGAAGAATGCCGTCGGCAACCGGCTTGACCGAGCGCGCATTCACGTCCGCTATCGAACGAAGCGTGGTTGCAGTAACGCCGGTCGCCATCTCGTCGAGCAGAGCCGCGAGGTAGCTGTCCACGGTGGTCGCGAAGGCGGTGTTGGCGGCGATCTTGTCGTCGAGGGCGCCCAGCACCTCGGCGATCGCCTGCTGCTCGGGGCGGGGTGGGACATTTAGGGGCAAACGGCCAAGAATCGTGGTGTTGAGATTGAGCATGTTGGTCCCGACTGCATTGCCGAGAAGCCAATCGCGAGCGTCCGCCGTACCGAGTAGATATGACAGAAACTGGGAGTCGACTGCGCTTCCCGGTCGAACGCGCAGGCACCCAGTCCCACACAGCCATTCGGCGCTGTCCTCGCGCACCAGCGCACGCCGCGTTACATCACCTCGGCGAGAGAACACGATGTCGCCAGTCGCCAGGCGATGACGCTCCAGCCGTGCGGCAACAGTTGGCGGGACGCGCGCGATCTGCACAGTGGTGATCGTGTTCTCGCCGATGTCTTGAGGCATCACAACGGGCACCCCGGCTGCCGAGTACTCCTCTGCGTGCAACTGGCTACCGAACGGGCCTGTCTGAATTGAGCCGCCACCGGCTGCGCAGAGGGCACCGAGCGTAGTTCTCATCCACTCAGACATCGACCCGCCCCAGCTGCTCACGAACGACTTCAGCCAACCGCGCGGACTCGGCGAACTGGGCCTCGAGCTCGGCGCGCAGGCGCGCGAGCTTCTCTTCGATGGGCTCGCCGTCGTCCTCGACCTCGGCGGCGCCGACGTAGCGACCCGGAGTCAGGGCGTAGTCGGCGGCCTTGATCTCGGCGAGCGTCGCGGAGTAGGCGAAGCCGGGGGTGTTCTCGTAGGGGGCGACCGGTCTCGATACACCGTCGCTGTGCGACGGCACTCGACCACCGACAGGGGAGGCATCCGCCTCACGCCCGAGCCAGGAGTGGTAGGTATCCGCGATCTTCGCGATGTCTTCGTCGGAGAGGGCTCGCTCGGCGCGGTCGACCATGTGGCCGAGGTTTCGGGCGTCGATGAACAGCACCTCGCCGGCACGCGCGCCCTTGTCTTTGGCGAAGAACCACACGCACACCGGGATCCCGGTCGAGCGGAACAGCTGCGTCGGCAGCGCCACCATGCATGACACGAGGTCGGCCTCGACGATCTCGGCGCGGATCTGACCCTCGCCACCCGAGTTCGACGACATCGAGCCGTTCGCCATGACGACACCGGCCTGCCCACCGGGCGCGAGCTTTGAGAGGATGTGCTGGATCCACGCGTAGTTCGCGTTGCCCGCCGGCGGCACGCCGAAACGCCAACGCGGGTCGGACTCGTTGCGTGCCCAGTCCTTGATGTTGAACGGCGGGTTCGCCATCACGAAGTCGGCCTGCAGGTCAGGGTGCAGGTCGCGCGCGAACGTGTCGCCCCACCGCGGGCCGAGGTTGCCGGTGAGCCCGTGGATGGCGAGGTTCATCTTCGCCATGCGCCACGTGCGCTCGTTGAGCTCCTGCCCGTACACCGAGATGTCGCTGCCCTCACCGTGGTGCGCGTCGATAAACTTCTCGGCCTGCACGAACATGCCGCCCGATCCGCACGCCGGATCGTACACGCGCCCGTGGGTGGGCTGCAGCATCTCGACCAGCACCCGCACGACACCGGCGGGCGTATAGAACTCGCCACCCCGCTTGCCCTCGGCGGCCGCGAACTTCTCGAGGAAGTACTCGTACACCTCGCCCAGCAGGTCACGCGCGCGGCGCCCGTCTGACCCACCCTGGCCCTGCGTCGTGAACCGCGCCGAGTTGAACAGGTCGATCAGTTCACCGAGTCGCCGCTGGTCGACGTTGTCGCGGTTGAAGATGCGCGGCAGCGTGCCCGACAGCTGCGGGTTCGCCTGCATGACGGCATCCATCGCTTCGTCGATCAGCGCGCCGATCGACTTCTCCGGGCTGTCGGCCGAGGCGCCGATCCCCTTCGCGTTCTGCGCCAGGAACTCCCAACGCGCGTGCGTCGGCACCCAGAACACGCCGCGCCCGGTGTACTCGTCGGTGTCATCGATGAGCTCGGCGATCTGGTCGTCGTCGTAGCCATCCGCGGAGAGTTCGGTGCGGATGCCCGTGCGGCGCTCGTCAAAGGCATCCGACACGTACTTCAGGAACACCAGCCCGAGGATGACGTCTTTGTACTGCGACGCATCCATCGACCCGCGCAGCTTGTCGGCGGCCTTCCAGAGCGTGTCCTTCAGCTCTTTCATCGTCGACGGCGCCTGCGCGGTCGCTTTCGGAGTGCGGGCCATGTGCTTCCTTACTTCGGGGTGGATGCCGGGGCATCCGGTTCGGTGAGCGTGACGGCGCCGGCAGCCACAGCCGACGTCAGGGTATCGATGTAGTGGTCGAGCCGAGCGATGCGACCGGTGAGGCCTGCGCGCGCGGCGGCGAGCTCGGCGAGCGCACGGCGCAGCGGTGCGATGGCGGCCGGAGCGACGCGGCGCAGCATCCAGCGCTTCCACGCGCCGGGGCCGCCGGCCTGGGTCGCGATGTCAGCAGCCACCAGTTCGGGCACGAGCCCACCCGGGTCGGCGGTGGTGATCCGCAGCACGCGCGCCGGGTAGGCGACGACCTTCGAGCCATCGTGGTCGACCCACGCCGCAGCGGTGGGCCCCGTGCGGAAGATGACGTCGCCGGGGCGCGTCAGCTGCGCGGACGGATGCCGCTGCGCGAACGCCATCGGGTCGACCCGCCGACGCGCGATCTGCTCGGGGGCATCGAGATCGCCGGCCGTGACGACGACAAGGCCTGCTCCGTCTGCGGCGTCGAGCGTGAGGCGCGTACCGGCGACGACGCGGGCATAGCCATCGGCGATCAGGTCGGCGAGCGCAGCGGCGGGGACCATCTCACCCCCGCCGGGAACCGGCGCGATCGACGCGGGGACGTCGTGCTGCGCGTCGCGTGCCGCGGCATCGAGGTGCGCTGCGAGTGTGGCGGCCCGGGCCGGTGAGATCGCAGCCGCGGCGCGCGGCGCGACGAGCTCACCCGAGCGGGCCAGGATCGACGCGGTGCGCACAAGCCGCGCGAAGCGGAAGGTGCGCGCGCGGACGTCGGCGGCGCTGCCCATCCCGGCGACGACGTCGCTCACGAGATCAGCGCGCGTCGCGGCGGTGAGCTCGCCGTCGATGACGTCGGCGATCGCCGTGAAGCGCTCACCGAGCGCGACCTCGCCCGTCGGCGGGCCGAGCACCCAGAGCGCGAGAGGTTCGCCGACCGCCGCGGTGACGAGTCGGCGCGGCAGTCGCACGACCGCTCGAAGACGTCCCGACCGCAGGATGTCGTCGCGCACCGTCCGCGCACGCGCGGGCAGCACGTCGATGAGGGCTCGCGCCGCGCCGATGATGACGGCGACGTCGTCATCGCGAAGCGAGAGTACGACGTCCTCGGCATCCGCCAGCATCTGCTCGACGTCGTCACGAGGGGCGGCCGGCACGCGCGCGACCCGCAGGGCGGCGCCGGCGTCGGCGTGCTCGTCGAGCCACACACCGGCAACGTGCAGGTGGCGCCGGATGCTGCGCTCACGGCGCGCGGGCGTCACCGTCACCGCGGAACCGTCACCGAGTGCGGCGGCGATGCGCAGCGCGATGCGCTCGTCGATGCCGCGGTCGACGACCACTTCGCTCGCACTGAGACGCGCCGCCAGCGCCTGCGCGACATCGAGCACGAGGTCGAACGCGCCGTCGGCGAGCGCGCCCGCGGAGCCGTCGCCGGCGGTGGTGGCGGCGTGACGGGCGCGCGAACGCTCGAGCGCTCCGGTCGGCGAGTAGGCGGCATCGATCAGTTGATCGGTGAAGCCCGTCCAGTCGACCCCGCGCACCGAGTACGCCCTGATCTCGCGGGCGAGGAAGGCATCCGGCCCATCGACATCGCCGGCAGCGCGCACCAGGTCATCGGCGCTGAGCCCGGTGATGCCGTCGAGGTGCGCTGACAGGCAGACCAGCGCATCGAGTTCGGCGACCATCTCGGCATCCGACCAATCGAGGTCGTCGGGCGCTGCGAGCGCGGCGGCGTCAGCCACGGCGTCGAGATTGTTGCCGTGGCCGGTGCGGGCGAGCCACTCGGCGACCTCGCCGGCATCGAACAGCGGCGACCCCGACACGCTCGCGATCGGTGCGGGGAAGGCGTCACCACCCGACGCGAAGCGCGTGCGCCACATCGACGCGACCGGTCGGCGCACACCCGCGAGCTCGGCGACGCCCGACAACGAGAGCCGCAGCGGCGCGCGGCGCTCGGCGTGCTCGGCAGCCGTCGTGGTGGTCATGAGCGAAACCGTATCGGGTGGGTGCGACACAGCGCCACCGACTTAGGCGATAAGGGGTGTTATCAGCGCCTTTCGCACTCAGCGATGCGGCGGGCTCATAGCTTCGGTCGTGGCGGACGGAATCGTCCCGCCGGAGCGGACGGGTCTTGCTGGGGATGTGCCCGTCCGCTCTCCCCCAGCATCCCGAGGAGACAGACGATGCGACGCTCACTCACACTCACTTTGGCCCTTGCCGTTCCGCTGCTGCTGGCCGGCTGCTCATCCGCCGCGGTGCCGGATGCCGACCACCTGCCCGACACGGCGCCGGTCGCGACCGCAACGCCGACGCCCACACCCACCCCGACCGCTGACGACGACGCGGCGGCGACGTACGGCGAACGGATCGTCAACGATCGTGGCTACATCGTGAAGGAGATTGGGCAGCTCGCCGGCATGTCCTCCGGCGAGGGCGACGACGCCACCGTCGCCCAGTTCGCGGTCACCGACATCGTCGTCGACGTCGCGTGCACCGCCGAATACGCGGAGCCCGCGAAGAACGGGCATCTCGTCGGCATCCATCTCAATGTCGAAACCACGCCCGAGCTCGCGCAAACCACGGTGCCGAGCGTCTCGTTCAGTGAGTGGGGGTGGCAAGCGTTCGACGCCGACGGCAAGCGCGTGAACGACCCGATCGGCACCGGTTCGTGGTGCATGGACAGCGGCGATCAACTGCCTGGCGACATCGGACCCGCCCAGAGCGTGTCGGGGTGGATCGTCCTCGACCTGCCCTCCGACCACGGGTCTGTCGCGCTGACGATGGGCTACACCACCGGCTGGGAGTGGACGTACTGAGCCAGCTCGCCTCCCCCTCTCGCCCCCATCTAGACCCTTCGTCCAGCACCCTCACTAAGACCTTTCAGTCAGACCCCACCAAGGAGAATCACCATGTCCCACCCCACCGCGCCGGTTCCGCCGGCCATGCCGTACCTGCCGGCACCCGTGCCGGCCGCGCCGTATTCGCAGACGCCCGCCAAGTCGTTCCTCGCGACGTGGCTGTTCGCCTGGCTACTCGGCGTCTTCGGCGTCGACCGCTTCTACCTCGGCAAGGTCGGCACCGGCATCCTCAAGCTCGTCACTTTCGGCGGACTCGGAGTCTGGGCGCTCGTCGACCTCATCCTCGTGCTCGCCGGCGCGACGCGCGACAAGCTCGGTCGGCCGCTCGACGGCTATTCGAAGCACCGCGTCATCGCATGGATCGTGACCGGCGCGGTCATCATCCTCAGCATCACGGTGGGCGCCGCAAGCGGGAGCAACGGCGCGAAGGATGCCGTCGACGTGCCCGCCGTGCAGCAGACTGACACGGCGATCGACGAGGCGGAGCCCGTCGAGACGCCCGCCGAGGAGGTTGCCGAGGAGCCTGCGGAGGAGCCGGCCGCGACGGCCGCGACCTGGGCCAACGCACGGTGGGGCGAGTTCGCCGCCGTCGAGCAGTCCGGCACTGGTGACAGCCTCATCACGCTGCCTGAGGGCGCCACCGGCGGAATCGTGACCGCCACCCACAGTGGGCAGCGCAACTTCGCGATCTCCGTCCTTGACGCATCCAACGCGTCGACGGGCGAGCTGCTCGTCAACACCATCGGCGCCTACTCGGGTACCACCGCGTGGGGAATCAACGCCCTCGGCGAGGGCGCACGTCTGCAGGTCACCGCCGACGGCGACTGGACCATCACCATCAGCCCGATGGGCGCCGCTCCCATGCTCGCCTCGGCAGGCACAGGCGACGCCGTGTTCCTCTACGACGGCGGCGCCGCAGCACTCGCCGCGACCCACGACGGCCAGAGCAACTTCGCGATCATCGAAGAGACCTCCGAGGTGTTCCACATGGGGCTGCTCGTCAACGAGATCGGCGCCTACTCGGGCACGGTTCCGCTCGCGGCCGGCCCGTCGGTCATCGAAGTGACCGCCGACGGCAACTGGACCCTCGCCGTCCAGTAGGGCGCGGACCGCGGGGCGGGGCGGGGATGCCGGGCATCCTTGCCCCGCCTGTTCGTGTGCCTCCGGCCCTAGGATCAGTCACACCGACCCGAGGAGGACCCCATGACCACCCCGATGGTGCTGTTCGTGTGCGTGCACAACGCGGGCCGCTCGCAGATGGCCGCGGCGTTCCTGCAGCAGCTCGCCGGCGACCGCGTCGACGTGCGCTCGGCGGGATCGGAACCCGCCGCCACGATCAACCCGGCAGCGGTTGCGGTCATGGCTGAGGCGGGCATCGACATCACGGCGGGCGCACCGAAACTGCTGACGACGGATGCCGTGCGTGCGGCCGACGTCGTCATCACGATGGGCTGCGGCGACGCGTGCCCCATCTTCCCCGGCAAGCGCTACGAAGACTGGGAACTCGACGACCCCGCGACCCTCGGCCTCGACGGCGTGCGCCGCGTGCGCGACGAGATCCGCGGGCGCGTGGAGGGCTTGATCGCCTCGCTCGAAGGGTGACCCGCGCTGCGGTTCGCGAGGAGATTTCGGTTCGCGAGGATGCCTGGGCGGCATCCGTCCCCCTGAAGTGACATCTCCTCCCGCAGCGCGCGCGCACCCGGAGCGCGCCTCGCGCGCGTGCGTGCGAGGGCCCTACCCGACGGGCTCCACCACCTCGCGAGCGTGCCGCCCCGCGGCGCGGACGGCGCCGATGGATGCCACGATCACGAGGGCGATCCCGACGAGCTCAAGCCAAGCGAGCTGCTGACCCAGCAGGACGAACCCGGCGAGCGCCGCCGTCGCCGGGGCGAGGCTCATCAGGATCGCGAACGCCGACGCGGCGAGCCGCCGCAGCGCGATCAGCTCGAACGCGTACGGCAGGGTCGAGCTCAGCACGGCGACGGCCGCGCCCAGGCCCAAGATCTCGGGGCGCAACAGCGCAGCACCGGCATCCGCCACCCCGAACGGCAGTGAGGCCACAGCTCCCACGGCCATCGCGAGCGCCAGCCCGTCGAGCTTCGGGAACGCCGCACCGACCCGCGCCGACGACAGGATGTACAGCGCCCATGTCGCCGCCGCGCCCAGCGCGAACGCGACGCCGAGCGGGTCGAGCCGGTCCCACCCGCCGCCGCCGAGCGCCACGACGCCGAGCAGCGCGAGGCCCGCCCACAGCCACGCCGACGCGCGGCGGCTCGCGATGATCGACAGCGTGAGCGGCCCGAGCACCTCGATCGTGACGGTGACGCCCAGCGGCAACCGCTCGAGCGCGAGGTAGAACAGCCCGTTCATGCCGGCCAGCACCAGCCCGAACACGACGACGGCGCCCCAAGCGCGCCCGCTGTGGCCGCGCAGGCGCGGGCGCGCGATCGCGAGCAGGATGATCGCCGAGAACGCGAGCCGCAGCATGACCATGCCGAGCGGACCCACCTGATCGAACAGCAGAACAGCGATCGATGCGCCGACCTCTTGGCAGGCGAGCCCCGCGACGACGAGCGCGACCGCCGAACCGGCGAAGCCCGCGCGCGGCGTGGGGTGCGTCACGGCAGGGGGCAGACGGCCGCGGCATCCACTTGCGCGCCCATGTCCTCCGCCGTCCACGGCAGACCCGCGTCGGGGGCGGTCTGACCCGACGCCGCCGGCGTCTTCGAGGCGATCGACGCGAGCTGCCACGCGAGGCTGCGCACGAGCGTCGCGGATGCCCGGGAGTTGTTCAGCGCCACCACGATGGTCATGCCCGTGTTCTGATCGGCGAAGGCCGCCGTGAGGTATCCGGGGATCGAACCGTACTGACCGATGAGGGTGCCTGCCTGGTAGGTGCCGCCCTTCGCGGTGAACCACGACGGGGCATCGCCCGACGCCGGCATCGGGTCGGCGAAACGCGACACGACGTCGTAGGGCCGCGCGCCGGTGGCGAGCGCCTGCGTATAACGGCCGAGGTCGGTGAGGTCGGAGATGACGCCGGATGCCGTGAACCCGACGCTCGGCGACAGGTCGGTCACATCGGTCGGCGCGTCGCACGCGACGCTGCCGTCCTCGGCGTTGGCCGAGTACAGCCCGTTCAGCTGCGCCGTGCTCGTGTCGGGCAGGGCGCTGGCGGTCATCCCCAGCGGGCCGAACACGTACTTCTCATACAGTTCGGATGCCGACAGCTTCGACGCGCGCTCGAGCGCGATGCCGAGCAGGGCATAGTTGGTGTCGGCGTCGGCGAACGTCGTACCGGGAGTGACGTCCTTGGCTGTCTCGATGCCGTAGCCCACGAGCTCGCGCGGGTTCCACACGCGCTCGGGCACCGCCGCGAAGCGCGAACTCAGCGCCGTCGAGTACGACCCGAGGCCCGTCGTCGAGTCGCACAGCTGGCTCAGCGTGAGGTCGGCCAGGTCGGTGAGCCCGGGGACGTACTCGGTGACGCTGTCGTCGAGTGCGACGACGCCGTCGGCGGCGAGTCCGTACAGTACGTCGCATGTCATCGCGCGCGTGACGTAGCCCGCCTTGAACGTGGCATCCGCCGACGTGTTCGAGCCATCGGGCTGCACCGAACCGAGACCCGTGACCCAGGTTCCCGCCCACGGCACCCACACGCCCACGACGGCGCCGGATGAGCCCGACGCCGCGATGGCGCGCTCGACGGCCGCCTGCAACTGGGCCTGCGTGTCGCTCGGGAGCGCCGCATCGACCTGTGCCGGAACATCGAGCGTGACCGCCTCTTCGGGCGAGCACGCGGCCAGCCCGACGGCGAGGGCGGCGGCGCAGGTAAGCGCCACAAAGCGTCGCGTTCGGCGCAGTCGCGGCATTCCTCACCCCCCGGTGTCCTATAAATCGTAGATCACAGCCTCGCACGAGCCCGACCACGCGTCGGACTGCGGCAGATGAGAGCTTCGCCATGAACGGGGCATCCGGATGCCTCGTCGAGCGGATGCCTCGTTTTCACATGCCCTCTCGCGCATGCCCGGTGGCGCATCTGCCTAAAGTGGGCTCATGCCGCACATCTTCGACGACGCCGCGCTGACCGGCGTGCTCGGTCACATGAACAACGACCACGCCGACGACAACCTGCTCATCGCACGGGCGTTCTCGCCGCTGCCCGACGTCATCTCGTCGACGATGACGACCTTCGACGGCGCCGCGGGCCAGTGGCACGTCGTGACCGCAGACGGCACGGAAGACGTCATCGCGGTGCCGTGGCCCGGCGGCGAGATCACCGAGCGCCGCGAGGTGCGCCGCGAGATCGTCGCCCTCTACGACGCCGCGTGCGCACGCCTGGGTGTTCCCGCCCGCCCGCACGACTGACGGCGGCTGCGCTCCAGCGCGTTGCTGGTCGTTTCACAACCAACCTTCAGTTTAGGTGAGCCTTAGTTTCAGCTACACTGAGGCTCATGACCGACGTCACGCCGTTCTCCACCGCCCTTCGCGAGCGCTCGCGCTCTGCCCACTCCGGCAGCGAGCACGCCGGCTTCATGGCCGACCTCATGCGCGGCAACGGGACCCGCGACGACTACGTCGCCCTCGTCGCGCAGCACTGGTTCATCTACGCCGCGCTCGAGGCCGCGGCCGACCGTCTGCAAGGTGACCCGATCGCGGCGCCGTTCATCACCTCGAAGCTCACGCGCCTGCCCGCGATCGAGGCCGACCTGGCCTACCTGATCGGCGACGACTGGCGTGACCGCATCGAGGCCGTCCCGACGACGCAGCGCTACGTCGAGCGCATCAACGAGATCGCCGAGTCGGGCTGGGCCGGCGGCTTCGTCGCGCACCACTACACGCGCTACCTCGGAGACCTCTCCGGCGGCCAGTTCATCGGCAAGATCATGTCGCGCCAGTTCGAGCTCGGGTCGAACGGCATCGGCTTCTACGTCTTCGACGAGATCGCCGACCCGACGGCGTTCAAGGAGGTCTACCGCGAGCAGCTCGACGCCGCGCCGTGGGATGACCTGGAGGCCGAGCGCGTCATCGACGAAGTCCTGCTGGCGTACCAGTTCAACACCGACCTGTTCGTCGACCTCGCCGACGCGAAGGCCGCCGCGGCCTGACCCGCCTCAGGGGTGCTGCAGGTACCCGCCGCGGCGCCGGGCTACCACCGCGGGTGCCGGGCTGGCCGAGCGCCGGGCCCCGACGCAATAACTCAGGAACCGCGTCGCCGAAACAGCCCGGGTCGGGCGTTTTCCGCCGAAATCAGCCGAGATCTCCTGAGTTCTTGCGGCACGGGCCGGGGAGGCACCTGCGGCACGGGCCGGGGAGGCACCCGCCGGCGCGCCGCCGCGGGCCGCAAACTCGCCGACGCGCCGACGCGCGCGACCGGCTAGAACCCCGAGGCGCGGACGGCGGCCATGAAGCGGCGCACGTCGGGGTCGACCAGGATGTCGCTCGGGCGCAGCGGGCGGGTGAGGTACAGCCCGTCCAGCGAGGTCAGTCGCGACAGCGCGACATAGGTCTGGCCGGGCGCGAAGGCGCCCGAGCCCAGGTCGATGATCGCGCGGTCGTACGTTTTGCCTTGCGACTTGTGGATCGTCACCGCCCACGCGAGCCGCAGCGGAAACTGCGTGAACTCCGCGACGATGTCGCGCGACAGCTTGCGCGTGCCGGGGTCGTACGCGTAGCGGAACCTCTCCCACACGGTGGGCTCGACGTCGTGCTCCTCACCGTCGATCTCGACGCGCACCGTGCCGCCCGCGATGCGGGTCACGGTGCCGATAGACCCGTTGACCCACCGCGGCCCGTCGCCGCCGTAGCCGGCCACGTCGTTGCGCAGGAACATCACCTGCGCGCCGACCTTCAGCTGCAGCTCGGCGTCAGCCGGGTACCCCGCCTCGCCTCGGCCGAAGTCGCCGCTGATGTCGGCGCGCGCCGTCTGCACGGCACCGGGCAACGCGTCGAGGTGGCGCTGGTTGATGCGGTTCACGATGTCATTGCGGGTCGCCAGAGTGATGATCGGAGGTTCGCCGTCGACGGGCTCGGGCACCGGTCGCGCACCGGCCGCGTTCAGCGCGCCCGCGATCTCGGCCGTGACGACGCCGTAGCGCACGGCGTTGAGCATGTGCTTGAAGTCGGAATCGGACTGGCGGTGGATCTCGCGCAGCTCACGGATGTTCAGCGGCGCCCCCACCCGCCCGAGGTCGAGCAGGCCATCCGACCGGATCGCACCACCGCCCAGAGCAGACGAGTCGGCCCGCGGCCCCGCCCACACCTGCGCATCGAAGAACCAGAACGAGCGGTAGTGGTCGTTGATGTAGCGCAGTTCGTCGCCCCGCGGCGGCACGGGCGAGAGCTGGTACGGGTCGCCGAACATGACGATCTGCACCCCGCCGAACGGCTCGGACCGTCGCCGCCGCGCCTGACGGAGCGAACGGTCGATGGCATCCATCAGGTCGGCGTTGACCATCGAGATCTCGTCGATGACGAGCGTGTCGATCGCGTTCATGATCTTGCGCGCGGGCTCAGACTGCTCGAGTTCGCTGTCGGCGATGAGCCCGATCGGCAGCCGGAACAGCGAGTGGATCGTCTGCCCCTCGACATTGAGCGCCGCCACGCCGGTCGGCGCACAGACGGCGATCTGCTTCTCGGTGTTCCAGGCCAGGTGCTGCAGCAGCGTCGACTTGCCCGTGCCGGCGCGCCCCGTCACGAAGACGTGCTCGCGGGTGTCTTCGATGAGACGAAACAGCTCCTCCTGCTCGGGTGATAGAGGAGGGGTGCTCACCAGGTCCATGCTAGCTATCAGGGTCGCTTTCCTAGACTGAGTCTGTGGAGACTGCGACGGATGCCGCGCGGGGGGATGCCACGCTGCCGCCCCCGCCCACCCAGGAGCCGGGGACGACCCCCGCCCCCGGGCGCCGTCGCGCGCGCACGCTCGGGTTCGATCTGACGGCTCTCGCTGTCGTCGGCATCCTGCTCGCGGGCGCTCTCGGCGTCACCGGCGTGTACCTCTACCGCGAGCTGTACAGCCCGTCGGCGTTCGTCACGCGCTACCTCGATCTGCTCAGCCACGGCCAGGCCGCCGAGGCGCTCACGGTGCCGGGCGTCGCGGTCGACTCGACCCAGCTCGAGAAGGCGGGTCTGCCGGTGGATGCCAGTGAGGCGCTGCTACGCTCGGCCGCCCTCGCGTCACTCACCGATGCGACCGTGCTGAGCGCCGAAGAGGATGCCGACGGCGTCACAACCGTCACGGTCGGGTACAAGGCGGGCCCGCACAAGGGCACGACGAAGCTACGCGTCGAGCAGGCCGGGTGGGTCGGCGTCGCGCCGACGTGGCGGTTCGAGCAGAGCCCGCTCGCCGCGATCGAGCTCACGGTCCGCGGCGCGCGGCAGTTCACCGTCAATGGCTTCGAGATCGACACGCGCCAGGTGGCAGCCGCCGGGGTGGATGCCGATCCGCTGGATCCCGTCTCGCTGCTCGTATTCTCACCGGGGCTGTATTCGATCTCGGTCGACACGGCGGTCTCGGCCACTCCCGGGGTCGCGGTGCTGTCCGACGAGCCGCAGGCGAACATTCCGGTCGACGTGCAGGCGATGCCCACGGACGAGTTCACGGCCGCGATCCAGAGCGAGGTCGAGTCGTTCCTGACGACCTGTGCGACCCAACAGGTGCTGCAGCCCACCGGGTGTCCGTTCGGTCTGGTCGTGCAGAACCGCATCGTCGAGCCGCCGCAGTGGTCGATCGAGCAGCAGCCGACCGTGTCGCTCAGCCCCGACGGCGCGAACTGGACGATCACCCGCACGCAGGCTGCCGCGCACATCATCGTCGACATCAAGTCGATCTATGACGGCAGCGTCCGCCACCTCGACGAGGCCGTGCCCTTCAACCTGGGGGGAACGGTGACGATGCTCGCCGACGGCACGGCATCCATTCAGATCACCGACGGCAACTGACCGCGGCAGGCGGATGCCCCGGGCTCACTCCCCGCGGCGGGCGTCGCGGTCGGCGAGCGCCTGCAGGCGCGCGTTGTAGGCCTCGAGCTCGGCATCCCCGGTGCGGTCTGCCTGACGATCGCCGCGGCGCTGCGCGCGCTCGTCAGAGCGACTCCACTGGATCGCGACGGTGATCGCCAGGATCAGCGTCGGGATCTCACCGATCGACCACGCGACGCCGCCGCCCGTGTACTGATCGACCAGCGGCAGGTCGCCCCACGTGCGCCCCATCGCGCCGAACCAGTCGGCGACGAACAGGCCGGATGCCATCATGATCGCGATGCCGAAGAATGCGTGCATCGCCATGACGGCGATGAGGGTGACAAGCCGGAACGGGTAGGGGAACCGGTACGGCACGGGGTCGATGCCCACGAGCGACAGCACGAACAGGTACCCCGAGATCAGGAAGTGCACGATCATCCACTCGTGCCCGAGATGGTCGTACAGACTCCACCGGAACAGGTCTGAGTAATAGAACGCCCACAGCGACCCGATGAACATCGCCGCCGCGAACAGCGGATGCGTCACGACGCGCGAGAACGGCGTGTGCACGGCCCACAGGATCCACTCGCGGCCGCCGCGGCTGCCGTCGGTGCGCTTCACGATGGCGCGGGATGCCAGTGTCACCGGCGCCCCGAACACGAGCAGCATCGGGATCGCCATCGACAGCAGCATGTGCCCGACCATGTGCATGCTGAACAGGTAGTCCTGGTAGGCGCCGACCGAGCCGGACGTCACCCAGAACAGGCTCGCAAGGCCACACAGCCACAGGATCGTGCGGTAGAGCGGCCAGCGGTCGCCGCGGCGGCGCAGCCGCCAGACGCCGGCGAGGTAGAAGAACGCGCCGAAGCCGACGGCGAAGGCCCACAGCAGATCGATGTCCCAGCTGGTGATCCAGCGGATCGGCGTCAGCTCGGGCGGCAGCGGCGCACCCGTGAGCACCTCGGCGGGGCTCGGAACGGCGGGCAGCTTCGTGTCGACCGGCGGCGGCGTGCGCGACAGCGCGACCGCGGCGCCGCTCGCGATCCCCATGAACGCCAGCTCGAGGGTGATCAGGCCCCAGAACCGGCGGGTGGCTGAGCCCGTGGCATCCGTGCCGATGCGGCCGATGAGCCCGCGGCGGTACCAGGCTCCGAGCGCGCCGATCGCCAAGAGCGCTGCGACCTTGACGGCAAGGATCGCGCCGTACGGCGAGAGCAGGTTCTGCCACGCGACGACGCCGACGACGGCGCGCGCGACGCCCGACAGGGCGACGACGACGAAGGCCGCGAGCGCGATGCTCGAGTACCGGCCGAGCACGACCGCGAGTTGGGTGCGGTCCAGTTGCGGTCGCAGCGCGACGAGCAGCAGCACGCCGCCGAGCCATACGGCGGCGCCGATGATGTGCAGTGCGAGCGCAACCACGGCGGTGTTGTGGTTCGCCTCGTCGCCGGAGTGACCCTGCGTCGCCATCGGGATCAGCGACGCCACGGCGAGCACCGCGACCAGCAGGGTCGGCGTCCAGCCGCGCACCGCGAACGTGAGCACCGTCAGGGCGGCCCCGGCGATCGTCGTGATCGCCCACGCACGACCGGTGTCGGTGTCGACGAGGAACCGGCCGAGCTGTTGCCCGAACTCGGCATCCGCACTGGGCGTCGCGTTGAAGATGTTGAGGAACGTGAAGAAGGCCGTGAGGGCCGACGCCACGGTGAACAGGGCGGCCGAGATGGATGCCACGTCCAGCGCCGTGTCGAAGGGTTTCGTCTCGGCTTCGAGCGCGAACAGCGCGAGCACGAGCGAGCCGATGAGGCCAGCCGCCGAGAGGTTGACCGCGAGCGTCACGAGCGGCAGGCCCCAGCGGACGACGGGGCCGGGATCGGCGATCAGCAGCGGGGCGGCGCCGCCGCCGTACGCGAGGCCGACCACGAGCGCGAGGACGGCCGCCGAGGCGAGCATCGCCGGACCCGCCAGGCGCGTCGCACGGGTCGGATTCACCCATCCAGCCTACGTCGCGGCGGGGCGCACTCTTTCGAGGAACGCAAATGGTCCTCCCCGGCCGCAGGTTGCGGCCATGTGCGCTCCTCGAACCACAATTGGGGCACCCCGCAACAACAAGAGGAGGGGATGCCGATCGGCATCCCCTCCTCTGCTGCAGCGAGAGTTACTTCGCGACGGCCTTCAGCTTCGAGCCGGCCGTGACCTTGACGCGCTTGCCGGCCGGGATGGCGATCTCGGCGCCGGTCTGCGGGTTGCGGCCCGTGCGGGCGGCGGTGGCGACCGTCTCGAACGACAGGAAGCCGGGGATCGTGACCTTCTCGCCCTTGGCGACGTTCTCGGAGACGGCGGCGAACAGACCGTCGACGACACGGCCGACGGTGGCCTGGCTCTCGCCGGTGGCGCTGGCGATGCTGGCGACGAGTTCGGTCTTGGTGATAGCCATGGGGTTCCTCCAGACGGCAGCGAGTGCCGCCTTCAGTTACATCGGACCGGGCGAGTGCCCGGTTTGGTCGGATGGACCGGTCCCGAATATACCCAGGAACCGCGGAATCTCGCGGATTTCCGGCGTTCCGGCGTCATCTTTCCCGGCGTGTCGCCCCGGATCGGTGACGGATGTGACTCGTGTGACCTTTGCCGCGCGTTCCCGCCTGCCCGCCGAGTGCGCAGCTTCGTGTCGAGAGCGCCGTGTGCGGCCTGACCCTTTCCGGCGCAGTCGGCACGAGCCGGCGCAGTCGGCGCTAGCCGGTAGAGCCGGCGGTCTCGTCGATGTCGACCGAGCGCACGCACCGCATCGTGAGCCAGGACGGCTGGGCGGAAGTCGTCGGCTACGCCCTCGAGTGGCGACGTCGCACGCGGCGTGAGCCCGCGCCCGCGCGCGAGCCCGCGGCCGCGCAACGCAAAGACGCCCGCCCCAGAAGGGAACGGGCGTCTTGTGAAGCGGGTGGCTTACCAGCTCGACTTGGTCACACCGGGCAGCTCGCCCTTGTGCGCCATGTCGCGGAAGCGCACACGCGAGATGCCGAACTTCGACAGGTAGCCGCGGGGGCGACCGTCGATGGCGTCGCGGCCACGCAGGCGCACGGGCGACGCGTTGCGGGGAAGCTTCTGCAGGCCGACGCGGGCGGCCTCGCGGGCCTCGTCGGTCGCGTTCGGGTCGACGAGGGTCTTCTTCAGCTCGGCACGCTTCTCGGCGTAGCGGGCGACGACCTCTTCGCGCTGGTTGTTGCGCGCGATCTTGCTCTTCTTAGCCATGAGATCAGCGCTCCTCTCGGAATTCGACGTGCTTGCGGATCACCGGGTCGTACTTCTTCAGCACGATGCGGTCGGGGTTGTTGCGGCGGTTCTTGCGCGTCACGTAGGTGTACCCCGTGCCGGCGGTCGAGCGCAGCTTGATGATCGGACGGACGTCCTGAGCCTTCTTCGCCATTAGAGCTTCACACCCTTCGCGATGAGGTCCTTCACGACCGACTCGATGCCGCGGGCGTCGATGACCTTGATGCCCTTAGCCGAGACGTTCAGCGTGATCTTGCGACCAAGCGAAGGAACGAAATAGGTCTTCTTCTGCACGTTCGGGTCGAAGCGGCGCTTCGTCCGGCGGTGCGAGTGCGAGATGTTGTGACCGAAGCCGGGAACCGCTCCAGTCACCTGGCACACTGCTGCCATGGTGATTACTCCTTCTGTACCGTGAGGCCGGACGGCCCCACCCAAGATCCCTTGTCTGCACCCCACGCCACCCCTCGACAAGCTCGGGGATCAGGCAGTGGGATACGAACTACGCACAGGAGCGTGCGCAGACAAAGAGTCAGTCTAGCATGGCGGGCGGATGCCCCCCGCATCCGCCCGCCATGTGCCGCTCTGACCGCACACGGGTGCGCGAGTCGGCGGTGACGGTCCCCAGCCGTCAGTCCAGGGGATGACCCGTGCGGATGATCCGCTCGGGATCCCACGCCCCGACGACCTCGCGCAGTCTTTCGACGGCGGGGCCGAACAAGGCGGATGCCGGTGCCGGCACCTCCGTGAAGTTCTTCACGAGGCCCGGCGCGGCGTACGGCCGCACCCCGGTCATGATGTGCGCGGCGGCGTCGCGCACGGGTTCAAGCGCATCCGGGAACGGCACGACACCCACGGCATAAACCAGGCCCGCGCCGTCGATTCCGCTCACGGCACCGCCAGTGACGCGCCCGGGCGTGAGCATGCCGCCCAGCTGGCGCACCTCGATCGACAGCAACGCGCCGGCCTCCGGCGCGAGCGCGGCATCCAGCAGCGCATCGATCGAACGCGGGCTGATCTCGCTCAGCACGATCGCCTCGCCGTATGCGGGCACGGGGTCGACGGGATCGCCGTGCACGCCGGCGAGCTCGGCGGGTGCCATCGGGCGCACCGAGTCGATCTCGGGCGCCAGGGCGCGCAGCGGCTGCAGCAGCGCCGCGGCGGTGTCGGCATCGGCTTGGATCGCGGCCTCGACGGCGACGAACGCGCGCCCGCGCAGGAACTCCGGGATCTCGGGGATCGGCGGGTAGCGCAGCACGCGCGCGAGCGACGTCACCGAATCAGGCACCGTCTGCACCCACTCGCGCCAGGTGTGCGCGACGTCGGCGGCGCGGTCGAGCGGCCACATCAGGGCGCCCGCCCACAGCTGCGCGATCGGGTAGAGCCGCAGCTCGAGCGCGGTCACGACGACGGGAGCGATGCCGCCGCGCGCAGCCCAGAACAGGTCGGGATGGTGGTCGGCGTCGATGCGGATCGCGCGGCCGCGCGCATCGACGGCGTCGATCGCGACGATGCTGCCGGATGCCAGTCCGTGCGACCGCGACAACCAGCCGAGGCCGCCGCCGAGCGTGTAGCCGGCGACCCCCACCGACGGCGCCATGCCCGCGAGGGCGGCGAGTCCGTGCGCGCCGGCCGCGGCGACGGCATCCGCCCAGATGACACCCGCGCCGACCCGCAGCCGGGCAGATCCGGGCTCATCCCCCGGGTCGACCTCGATCTCGCGCAGCTGCGACGTGCGCAGCAGGATCGTGTCGGCGAGCCCCGGGATCGCGCCCGCCGCGTGTCCCGTGCTCTGCGGGGCGACCGCGAGTCCGAGGCGGCGAGCCGCGAGGACGGTCTGCGCGACGTCGTCGGCGTCGGCCGCGACGACGATCGCCGCGGGCTGCTGATCGACGAGCAGCTGCCATGCTCGGCGCTGGTCGTCCCAGTCGGGGTCGCCGGGCAGCGACACCGCGCCGCGCACGCGGCCGCGCAGCGCGGCAAGGTGCTCGCCGGGCAGGATGCCGGGGCGTTCGCCCGCGGCGGTCTGGTCACCAGTCGGTGCGGTGGTGGGTCGGGGAGTCGGTTCGGTGGTCGGTTCGGTGGTCACAAGGCATCCGTTCAATTGACGTGCGTGTGGTGGGTTGGGGGAAGTTCGGGGGCGCGCGACGGCGCGCTCGTGGCGTGGTCGCGGCGTGGTCGCGGCGTGGTTACAGGGCGCGCGCGGCGACGAGTCCGCGCAGTACCTCGTCGATGCCGGGCATCCCGGGCGCCGCCGCGATCGCGGTGCCGAGGCGCGCGGCGTGCGTGCGGTACGACGGCTCGGCGAGGATCCGGTCGACGGCGCGCGCGATGGCATCCGGAGCGATCGCGCCGTGTTTCGGCTGCAGGCGCACGCCGGCCCCGCTCCACGCGACGCGGGCCGACACCTCGGATTTGTCCTCGGTGTTGCCGGTCGCCACGATCGGCACGCCGTGCGCGAGCGCGAAGTGCACGCCGCCGTAGCCGCCGTTCGTGACGAAGCCGGCGAGCAGTGGGAACAGCCGGTCGTACGGCAGGTACGGGGCGATGCGGGCGTTCGCGGGCAGGGCGTCCGCCGGGATCTCGCGCCCGCCGGTCGACGCGACGACGAGCACGTCGCGGTCGGCGAGAGCCCGCATCGTCGGCATGATGAGGTCGTCCAGGTCGGCGTTGGCGACCGTCCCCTGCGTCACGTGGATGACCGGTCGCCCGTCGGCGAGGTCGTCCCACCACGCGGGCAGGTCACCGGCCGGGGCGGGCGTCGTGGCAACGGGACCGACGAAGTGGACGGGCACGCGCAGATCGGAGCGCGGGTATTCGAACTCGGGCACGGTGAGCTGGATGATGGCATCCGCCGTCGACGGATAGTCCATGACAGGCGAGCGCAGCGGGTGGCCTACGAGCTCGCGCGCGAGGCGCTCGCCCTCACGCTGCAGTTCGGCGAAGACGAAGCGGTCGGTGCTCCACGCCATCATGCGGTTGCGCAGGCGCCCGATCGGGCCGGGCAGCGGCGGGATGCCGAGAGCGAAGGGCGCCGTGTCGCGACTGCGCAGGCCGAGTGGCACGATCCCGAGCCCGGCGACGCGCGGCCGTTCGTCTGCCGGTCGGCACAGCAGCAGCATCGCGCCGAGGAACATGCTCTCGGCCAGCACGACGTCGGCCTGCTGTACGGCGAGGGCGTCGTCGACCGCGCGCAGCTGCGCGGCGGCGGGCTCGAGGAAGATGTGCAGCAGATCCCACCGGGCGCCCGCGACGCCGGTCAGGCCGACGCGGCCCGGGAACGAGGCATCCATGTCACGGTCGTCATAGTCGGCTTCGACCGGCAGCGGCAGCCAGCGCGCGCCGACCGCCTCGACCGCGGAGCGGTAGCGGACGCCGGTGAGAAAGCGGACGTCGTGACCGGCCGCGACGAGTCCGCGGGCCACGGCGAGCGACGGCGCGACGTGCCCGTGGACGGGCGTGCAGCAGATGAGGATCGAGAGCATGACATCTTCCCCCTGATAAGATGTTGAAAGCACTCGTGAAGTATTCACCACCCTGTTAGGAAAGTCAATGACTCCGCCGTATGTGTCCCCGTTGCGTGAAGCCCAGGCTGCCGAGACGCGCAGGCGCATCCTCGAGGCCGCCGCTGAGATCTTCGGCGAGCGCGGCTATTCCGGCACCGCACTGTCGGCGATCGCGACCCAGGCAGGGGTCTCGCTCGAGACCGTCAAGCAGAACGGGCCCAAGCCGGCGCTGCTGCTCGCGTGCTTCGACAGCGCCTTCGCCGGGTCGGAGGGAGACGGCCCGCTGCACCATCGCGAGCTCGGCGCGCAGGCCGCGCCGCTGCTCGGCGACGAGATGCTCGAGTTCCACCTCGGCTGGGTCGCCGGGGCCAACGCGCGCGTCGCGCGCTTGTGGCCGCGCGTGCTCGAGGCATCCGCCGCCGACGCCGACGTCGCCGCGCGCCTTGAGCAGCTACAGGCCAATCGCCGGTACGACATTGTCAGCTCGATCACGACCTACCGCGAGAAGGGCCTGTGCCACAGTGCGAGGCCCGACGCCGAGCTCGCGTCGGAGTTCTCGTTCCTGATCTCACCCGAGGGCTACACCCAGCTCGTGATCGAGTCGGGGTGGAGCATCGACGCGTACCGCGCGTGGCTACTGCGCGCCGTGCGGAAGATGATCCTCGAGGACTGAGTCGGGGGTCGGGCGGGCGGGTCGGGGCTCGGTCGGGGCTCGGTCGCTCAGGCTGTCGGGCCCGCCCCGCGACCCCAGCGGAACACCGACACCGTCGGGTCGCCCGCGATCCAGAACCGCCACGGGAAGGCATCCGTCCCCGCGACGCCGGCGACGCCGACCCGCGGGCCTTGCTCGATGCGAGCGGGGGCGGATGCCGGCAGCCACAGCCGCGCGACCGCGCCGGCGAACTCGGCGCCGGTGATCGCGTCGATGCCGTCGTGCCGCGGGTGGCGCAGACCGATCGCGTCGCCGAGGCGGCCGGGGCCGCGCGCGAGCTCGCGGGCCGTTCGCGCCGCGCGGCGGCGCGCGAAAGCGGCATCCTGCCCTTCGATCACCTCGCCGGCGCGCAGCAGCACACCGCCCGCCTGCCCCTCGGGGCCGCACACGACGTTGACGCACGAGTGGATGCCGTGGCTCAGGTACACGTACAGATGCCCCGGCTCGCCCCACATCGTCGCGTTGCGCGCGGTGCGGCCCATGCGGGCGTGCGATCCGGGGTCGGGTACGTGGCCGGTGCCGACGCCATGGTAGGCCTCGACCTCGGTGATGCGGACCGCGACCGTCACCCCCTCGGTCGTGACCTCGAGCACACCGCCGAGCAGGCGCGGCGCGACCTCGACCGGCAGCCCCGACAGCGCTGCGCGCGTCGCGCGATTCAGCCCCGGCGTCGCGCCGCCAGAGGCAGCAATCCGGCCCGACCGCCCCTCACCGGGGGCGTCACCGAGCCCCGGCCGCAATAGCTCAGGAACAGCACCCCCTAACGGGGCCGAATCCGGGGTTTCGGCGTGATCTCGGGCCGCGTCTCCTGAGTTGTTGCGGCGCGACGCCGCGCCCGGGCCCTGCGCGGTCACAGCCGCGGCGGATTCTGGCACCACGAGATGTCGAACCCGGTCAGGGCGACGACCTCGGTGCCATCGGTCAGCGAGACGATGTGGGTCTGCACGCGCTCGGGCAGCGGCAGCTGGTGGCCGTCATACGCGTTGTTCACCGCATCGGGCGCGACGAGGAACGCGGCGTAGCGGCCGCTCGGCGAGACGCAGGTCTCGAGCAGGGTATCGGCCGGGTCGATCGAGAAGACAGGCCGCGACTGCCCCACGTCATCGACGACGTTGACGGTCGTCGACGTGACGGTGAAGCCATCGAGCAGAGCGAGTGAGCGCAGCGTCGTGCCGTCGGCGAGCGGCAGCACGCTGCCGGTCTGGCCGAGGTCGGGATCGGTGATAGGCAGCGCCTGCTCTTGCGCCGTCGACAGGTCGATCGCGACGGGACCGTCGACGCGTTCGATCACGACGGTCGTCGATCCGCGCGCGATGCCGTCGATCATGACGGCATTGCCGAGCGCGACCGGCGCACCACCCGAGGGCGAGACGAGCGTCAGCGCACCGTCGAAGGTCAGCATCAGGATGCTGTCGGTGCCCGGCACGAACCGCCAGTCGTCGACGCGCGATTCGCCGCCCGTGCGGGTGATCGGTGTCGGGGCATCCTCCGCCTGCGCCGCCGCGAGCGACGCGGTGTAGAGCATGCTCTCGCGGGTTCCGGATGCCCCGATGTCGGCATCGGTGAACGTGTACCCGATGAGGTTGCCGCGGTCGGCGCTCTGCAGGTTCGACACCGTGCCGGGGCCCGGCAGCGGCAGTTCACGTGCGTTCGCTCCGTCGAGGTCGGTGACGATCAGGTGCGACTCGCCGTTGTCGTCGAGCGTCGAGATGACGAGGTGGCTCGCGGTCGCGCGGAAGTCCTCGATCTGCGGGTCGGTGAACACCGGCACGCCCTGCTCACCCGTGAGGTCGGTCTGGAAGACGGTGTCGCCGTCACTGCCGCGCAGCAGCAGATAGGTCTGCAGCGCCGGAGTGTGGAACGTCTCGGTGATCGTGGTGGATGCCCCGCCGCCGACCCCCGTGACGCCGTCGATCGTCACGGTGTACTCGGTGTCGTCCCACAGCGGCAACGCGAAGCGCACGCCGACGCTGCGGCCCGACGTGTCGACCGTGATGTCGGCCGCGGGGGTGACCGTGACCTGCGTGGGGTCGACCTCGGCGAGCGACTGAGTCGTCGTGACGATCATGCGCGATCCGGCGGAGTTCACGGCGGCATCCGGATCGATGCTCACCTTCGTCACCCGCGGGCCCTGCGCCGTCGACACGGCGGCACCGGCGAGCCCGACGACGGCGAGCACGCCGATCACGATCGCGAACGCGCCGAGGAACGCGCGAGAGCGCCGGCGGCGGGTGCGCGCACGTCGCGACCCCGCGTCAGTACTCATACGGGTCCTTCGGCTGGTCGACGGCTTCGACGCTCGTCGGGTGCACGGCGAGGGTGCCGTCGTCGTCGCGGATCGTCCCCGTGACGGTGACCCACTGGCCGGTCTCCCACTGTGCATCGGCGGCGATCGCGACGCTCGCGGGCTGCGCGTCGATGACGCAGTGCGTGATGATGAGCCGCGTCAGGGCGAAGCCGTCATCGGCGGGAGTGACGAACCCCGTCAGGGTCACCTCGTCGCCGTCGAACGCCTCGGGATTGGTCGCGGTCGCGAAGACGCTCGCCCATTCGCCGAGTCCGAACGAGGCGGTGTCGCCCGTCGAGGCGAGCGCGATCGTGTCGGCGCCCTGGAACAGGGGGGCCGTTCCGGTGTCGCGCTGCATCGCGAGCTCGGCCGACAGGGTCGCCGGCGGCGTCACGACGATCACCGCGACGATTCCGGTCGCGAGGATGCCCCCGACCACCGCCGCCGTGCCCGCGAGGGTTGGGCGTGCGTGGCTGTGGTCGTGATCGCCGTCCGCCTCGTAAGCCCGGCGCGGCGCAACCTCGTGACCGTGGTCGTGGTGGTCGTGGTCGCCGTGGTCGTGGCCGTGGTCGGCCTCGGCGCCGCGCGGCAGCGCGAAGCTGACGGCGCAGCCGACGAGCGCGACGAACGCCATCGTGACGGCGAACCACGTCGACTCCGGATTGATGTACAGCCCGAGCTGCCCGGTCAGCCACAGCGCGACCGTCAACGCCGACAGCGCGGCAGCGAGCCCGACGCCGAGCAGGCGGGTTCCGATGAGATCACGCAAGGAGGTTCACCACCGATCCGACGGCGACGGCGAACAGCACGACGATCACGACGAGCCCCACGAGCACCTTGCTGCGGAAGGTCGTACGCAGCAGCGCGAGCATCTTGACGTCGACGAGCGGGCCGACAAGCAGGAACGCGACGATCGACCCGGGTGTGAAGGTCGCGGCGAACGACAGCGCGAAGAACGAGTCGACGTTCGAGCATATCGAGACGATCATCGCGAGCGCGATCATCGCGACGATCGACAGGGCGGGGTTCGATCCGATCGCCAGCAGCGCGTCGCGCGGCACGAGCACCTGCACGGCGCCGGCCAGTGCCGACCCGATCACGAGGGCGGGCATGACGGCGCGCAGCTCGATGATGAGCTGGGCGAGGCTGAGCTGCCCGCGGCCCGAGGTCGGCGCGGAATCCGCGTCGAGGGCGACGGCGCACGAGGCGGCGAAGCGCTCGGTGAGCAGTGCGTCGGGGTCGGGATGCCTGCTGTACAGCCAGCCGATGAGGTTCGCGACAGCGAAGCCGCCGAGCAGGCGGGCGATGAGGATGCCGTCGTCGAAGCCGAACGCCTGGTGGGTCGTGATGATGACGATCGGGTTCACGATGGGGGCTGCGATGAGGAAGGTCAGCGTCTCGGGCACGGTGAATCCGCGCATCATGAGGCCGCGCGCGAACGGCACATTCCCGCATTCGCATACGGGCACGAGCATGCCGAGCAGCGAGAGGACCATGCGCCGGGCCCACGCGCGACGCGGCATCCACCGTTCGATCGCGCCCGGCGGAACCCACACCTGCACGACGATCGACAGCAGCACGCCGAGCACGACGAAGGGCATCGACTCGATCAGGACGCTGATCGAGAGGGTCAGGCCGTCCTGCACGCGCGTCGGCAGTGCCGGCCCCGGCGAGAGCAGGGCGACCGCGACGAGCGCGGCGACGACGAGCGCGCCGACCCCGATCAGCAGGCCGCTGCGCAGTCGCGGATCACGCTCCAGACGTTGCGTGCGCGGCGCGAGGGCCGGTTCAGTCACGGGCATCCGCGTGGACATGGGTGTGGGGACTCTCGCTGCCTGCGGGCAGGGCGGCGGAGCATTCGGCGCACAGTCCGAAGATGTCGACGACGTGCTCGGCCTGCGTGAAGCCGTGCTGCGCCGCGGTGCGCTGCGCCCAGGCCTCGACTTCGCGGGCCTCGATCTCGACGGCCTTGCCGCAGTTGCGGCAGATCAGGTGGTGGTGGTGCCCCGTCGTCGAGCAGGCGCGGTAGATCGCCTCGCCCTCGGGGCTCTGCAGCTGGTCGGCTTCGCCGCTCGCGGCGAGGGTCGCCAGCGCCCGGTAGACGGTGGCCAGCCCGATGCCGGTGTTGTCTTCGCGCAGGGCGGCGTACAGGTCTTGCGCGCTCACGAATCCGGCGGCGTCGCCGAGCGCTGTGCGCACGCGATCGCGCTGCCAAGTGTTGCGCTGAGCCATGCCCGCGAGTCTACCCGCGGTCATTCGGAGCGGGCTGGGAGCGGTCAGCGCACGCGCGCGACGCGGCCCTGGCGGCTGCCGGCGATGCGGCAGACGACGTAGATCAGGAACGACAGCGTCGTGATGTAGGGGCTCACCGGCAGCGTGCCCATGACGGCCAGCAGGATGCCCCCGACGGCGGCGACCAGGCCGAACAGGGCCGACAGCAGCGGCAGCGCAAGCTTTCCGGTCGTGATGCGCGCGGCCGCGGCAGCGGGGGTCACCAGCAGCGCCATCACCAGCAGCGCGCCGATGATGTGCACTGCGACGGCCACGACGAGGCCCAGCAGCAGCATGAATCCGAGCGAGACCGGCACGGTCGGCACGCCGCGCGCCGCGGCGGACTGCGGGTCGAGCGAGTCGAAGCTCAGCGGACGCCAGATCAGCAGCAGGGCGATCAGCACGAACGCGCTGATCGCGATGAGCCAGCCCAGCTGCGCGTTCTGCACCGAGACGATCTGCCCCGTCAGCAGGCTGAACCGGTTGGCGCTGCGCCCGTTGTAGAGGGAGAGGAACAGGATGCCCAGGCCCAGGCCGAACGGCATCAGCACGCCGATGATCGAGTTGCGATCGCGCGCACGCGCTCCGAGGATGCCGATGAGCGCGGCCGCGATCAGCGACCCGACGATCGAGCCCGTCACGACATCGAAGCCGAGCAGCAGCGCCGCCGCGGCGCCCGCGAAGGACAGTTCGCTGATGCCATGCACGGCGAAGGCCATGTCGCGCTGCATGATGAAGACGCCGATGAGGCCGCCGACCAGGCCCAGGACGGCGCCCGCCCAGATCGAGTTCGACACGAGCGCGAGGATCGCCCCGTAGTCGGCGATGCCGCCGAACATGGCATCCCCGATGTCAGACCAGTTCACGAGCGACCGCCGTTCATGCGTGGGCCTCGTGTTCGTGGTGGTGGTGGGACTCCTCGGCATCCGGCGCCCCGACCACGACGAGCCGGTCGCCGGCCCGCAGGACGAACACGGGAGCGCCGTAGAGGTCGGTCAGCACGGGCGAGGTCAGCACGTCCTTGGGGGTGCCGAGCGTGAACCGCCCGTTCGCGATGTAGAGGATGCGGTCGACCTTGCCGAGCACGGGGTTGATGTCGTGGGTGACCAGCAGCACGCCGGCTCCGGTCTTGCGGTGCGCGTCGATCAGCCGCACGACGTCCTGCTGGTTGGCCAGGTCGAGGCTTGTCAGCGGCTCGTCGCACAGCAGCAGGCGCGGGTCGTCGGCGAGCGCCTGCCCGACGCGCAGCCGCTGCTGCTCACCGCCCGACAGCACGCCGACGGGCTGGTCGGCGAACTCGCGCGCTCCGACCGCGTCGATCAGGGCGTCGATGCGCTCGCGGTCGGCACGGCGCATGATCGGCAGGCCGAACCGGTGTCCGTCGACGCCGAGGGCGACGAGGTCGCGCCCGCGCATCGCGGTGTCGCGGGGCAGCGGCCGCGCCTGCGGCAGGTATCCGATGTGCCGGTTGCCCTTGTGCTGCACGGGCTGGCCGAGCGCGGTGATCGAGCCTTCGCTGAGCGGCTCGAGCCCCAGGATCGCGCGCAGCAGCGTCGTCTTGCCCGAACCGCTCGGGCCGAGCACGGCGATCAGCTCGCCGGGAGCGACGTCGAGGTCGAGGCCGCTCCACAGCGTGCGCTCACCACGCTGCAGCCCCGCGCCGCGAATGCTCAGCACGGGGCTCGCGTCGTTCGAGGTCACTGAGACAGCGTATCCGCGAGTGCGGCGACGTTGGCCTGCATCCAGGTGAGGTAGGTGTCGCCGTCGGGGACGAGTTCGGTGAACGAGAGCACGGGGATGCCCGCGTCGTCGGCCTTCTGGGTGACCTCGTCGGTCTCGGCGCCGCCGGTCTGGGCGTTGACGATGAGCAGGCTCACGTCGCCCGAGGCGATGATGCTGTTGGCCTCGAGAAGGGTTGCGGGCGGAACGTCCTGCCCCTCTTCGACGGCTTCGCTGAAGGCATCCGGCGTCGCGTTGACCAGGCCTGCGGCGGCCGTCAGGTACAGCGGAACGGGCTCGGTCACGAAGACCTGCTCGCCCGCGTAGCTGGTCGCGAGGTCGTCGAGGGATGCCTCGAGGTCGTCGATCCCGGCGGCGAAGGTCTCGTAGTTGGCCTCGTAGGTCGCGGCACCCTCGGGGTCGAGTTCGCTGAGCTCATGCGCGATGTCGTGCGCGACATCGGCGATCGTGTGCGGGTCGTACCAGACGTGCTCGTTGAAGCCCTCGACGTGGTCGTGGCCGGCGTGGGCGTCGTCGTCGGTGGTCCCCGAGCCTGCCGAGGCGTCGTCGGCCTCGTCCGTGGCATCCGTTTCGTCGTCGTGGTCGTGGTCGTTCGTCGTGCCGGGCCAGTCGTGCGAGAACTCGACGGCGGTGATGACGGGGGCATCCGTGCCGGTCGACTCGATCATCGAGTCGAGGAACGCGTCGTAGCCGCCGCCGTTCTCGATGAGCAGGTCGGCGTTCGAGACGGTGAGCTGGTCGCGGGCGGATGCCTCGTAGGAGTGCGGGTCTTGCGCGATCGACGTGATGATCGACGTCACGTCGATGCGGTCGCCGCCGATCGCCGTCGCGATGTCGCCGTAGACGTTGGTCGAGGCGACGACCTGCAGCTTTCCGTCGGCGGCATCCGTGGCATCCGTTCCGGACGCGGCGGTGCCGGCGCAGCCGGCGAGGGCGAGCGCGGAGGCGGAGAGGAGGACGGTGGGGACGAGTCGGCGGGCGTTCATTCCTCGATCGTACGTCTATTGATAATCGTTCTCAAATCGAGGACTGTGTGGTCCTCCAGGCGCCGGCAGGCGGCGTCAGTCCAGCAGCAGGGCGGGTTCTTCCAGAATGGATGCCACGTCGGCGATGAAGCGGCTCATGCCATCGCCATCGATCACGCGGTGGTCGAACGATCCCGACACGGTCGTGACGTAGCGCGGGCGCACTTCGCCGTCGACGACCCACGGCTTCTGCCGGATGGTGCCCATCGCGACGATGCCCGACTCGCCCGGGTTGATGATGGGCGTTCCGGCATCCATCCCGAAGACGCCGATGTTGGTGATCGTGATCGTGCCGCCCTGCTGGTCGGCGGGCGCGGTCTTGCCCTCGCGAGCAGTCAGCGTCAGCTTCTCGAGCGCCTTGGCGAGTTCGCGCAGCGAGAGGTCCTGGGCGTCCTTGATGTTCGGCACGAGCAGTCCGCGCGGCGTCGCCGCGGCGATGCCCAGGTTGACGTAGTTGCGCACGCGGATCTCGGCCGAGCCGTCTTCGTTGTCGATCCAGGCGGCGCCGACGAGCGGCGTGCGCCGCGCGGCCCAGATGACGGCGCGTGCCACGATCAGCAGCGGCGAGACGCGGATGTCGGCGAAGTCGGGCGAGGCCTTGAGTCGCTTGACGAGCTCCATCGTGCGCGTGGCATCCACGTCGGTCCACACCGACACGTGCGGCGCCGTGTACGCCGAGCGCACCATCGCCGACGAGGTCGCCTTGCGCACGCCCTTGACCGGGATCGTCTCCTCACGCCCCGTGACCGGGGCGGTGACGGGAGGCTGCCCCGCCATCGCCTGACCCTGCAGCGGCGGCGCGACGGCGGATGCCGCGACGTGCGCCGCGACCGGGATCGTGTGCTCGCGCTCGGCGGGAGCGGCGGGCGTCGCGATGTTGCGGAAGACGCTCGCCTGCTCGGCGTGCGCCACGACGTCGTCGCGGGTGACCTCACCGGCGGGACCACTCGGGGTCACCTGCGCGAGGTCGACGCCGAGATCGCGCGCGAGCGCGCGGACGGGCGGCTTCGCGACGACGCCGACGGATGCCTTCACGGCCTCGGTGCGCTGCGCGGGCCGCTTGCGGCGCGAGGTCGCCGCACCACCCGTGCCGTAGCCGACCAGGACGGCGCCTTCGCCCTCGGCGTCGGGGGCCGCGGGAGCGGCGGGCTCGCCGTGGGCGGACAGGCCCGACGTGGCATCCGCCTCTGCACTCGCCCCCGCGATCGTGATGATCGCGGTGCCGACGGTGACCGTGTCACCCTCGGATGCCAGCAGGTCGCCCACCGTGCCCTCGAAGGGCGACGGCAGCTCGACGAGCGACTTGGCGGTCTCGATCTCGACGAGCACGTCGTTGACCGCGACGGTGTCGCCCGGCGCGACGCGCCACTGGACGATCTCGGCCTCGGTGAGCCCTTCGCCGACGTCGGGCAGGTGGAAGGTCTGCGTGCTCATATCGATCTCCTTCGTTCCCCCGCCCGCGCTCGTTCCCCCACCCGCGCGCGTCCCCCACCCGCGAGACTGCACTGGTGCACCGAGACTGCATCGCCAGCGTGCTGTTTTCGGTGCACCACTGAAGTCTCGCGGTCAGTCATGGGGACGGCGCAGTCAGTCATAGGGGTGAGGCGGGCGGGCATGGTCGGGTGGCGGGCGGTCAGTAGGCGAGGGCGCGGTCGACGGCCTCGAGGATGCGGTCGACGTCGGGCAGGTACGTGCCCTCGAGCTTGGCAGGCGGGAACGGCACGTCGAAGCCCGACACCCGCAGGACGGGCGACTCGAGGGCGAAGAACGCGCGCTCCATGACGGTCGCGGCGACCTCGGAACCCACCGAGACGTTGCCCGGGGCCTCCTGCGCGTAGACCATGCGACCGGTGCGCCGCACCGAGTCGAGGATCGGGCCGTAGTCGATCGGCGACAGCGAGCGCAGGTCGACGACCTCGCACGACGTGCCCTCGCTCTCGGCGAGCGCGGCGGCCTGCAGCAGCGTCGTGACCATCGCGCCGTGGCCGACGAGGGTGACGTCGGTGCCGCGCCGCGCGATGCGTGAGGCGTGCAACGGCAGCGCCCGCTCGGCGGTGTCGACCTCACCCTTGAGCCAGTACTTCGCCTTCGGCTCGAGGAAGATCACCGGGTCGGGCGACGCGATGGCATCCTGGATCATCCAGTACGCGTCATTGGGCGTCGACGGCGACACGACGCGCAGACCGGGGGTGTGCGCGAAGTACGCCTCGGGGCTCTCTTGATGGTGCTCGACGGCGCCGATGTGGCCGCCGTAGGGAATCCGGATGACGACGGGCATCTGCAGCGCGCCCTCGTGCCGGTTCGTGAGCTTGGCCAGCTGTGTCGTGATCTGGTCGAAGGCGGGGAAGACGAATCCGTCGAACTGGATCTCGACGACCGGGCGGAACCCCGCCATCGCGAGTCCGATCGCGGTACCGACGATGCCCGACTCGGCCAGCGGCGTGTCGAGCACGCGCCGGTCGCCGAACTCGGCCTGCAACCCCTCGGTCACGCGGAACACGCCCCCGAGCTTGCCGATGTCCTCACCCATGAGCAGGACGTGATCATCGGATGCCATCGCCGCGCGCAGCCCGGCGCTCAACGCCTTCGCGAACGGCATCGTCTGCACGGAGGTGGCCCCGGTCACGCGGCACCCCCGGCGAAGGATGCCTCGTACTCGGCGGTCCACCGCTCCTGCTCGACCATCAGCGGGTGCGGCTCGCTGTAGACGTGCGCGAACATCGTGGATGCCTCGAGTCCGCCGAGGGCGTTCGTGCGCACGCGCACGTCGTCGGCGTAGGCGGCGGCCGCGGCATCCACCTCGTCGAAGAACGCGTCAGACGCACCCCGCGCCCGCAGGTACGCGTGCATGCGGGCGATCGGGTCGCGCTGCGCCCAGGACTGCTCTTCGTCGGAGGTGCGGTACTTCGTGGGGTCGTCGCTGGTCGTGTGCGCCCCCATGCGGTAAGTCATCGCCTCGATCGCGCGGGGGCCGGCGCCGGCGCGCGCTTCGTCGAGGGCGAGCTTGCTGACGGCGTAGCTCGCGAGCACGTCGTTGCCGTCGACGAGGGTCGAGGGCATGCCGTAGCCGGCGGCACGCGCGTGCAGCGGGCTGCGCGACTGCGTCGCGACCGGCACCGAGATGGCCCACTGGTTGTTCTGCAGGAAGAACACCTGCGGCGTCTGGTAGGTGTTCGCGAAGACCATCGCCTCGTGCACATCACCCTGGCTGGACGCACCGTCACCGTAGTAGACGATGACGGCCTCGTCGCGGTTCGGATCGCCCGTTGCGCACCGACCGTCGAAGACCATGCCCATCCCGTAACCGGTCGCGTGCAGCGTGTGCGAGCCGAGCACGAGCGTGTAGATGTGGGTGTTGCCGTTCGCCGGGTCGGTCGGGTCCCACCCGCCGTGGCTCAGTCCGCGCATGACCCGGATGATGTCGATCGGGTCGACACCGCGCGTCGTCGCGACGACGTGCTCGCGGTAGGACGGGAAGAGGTGGTCCTGCGGACGCGTCGCGCGCACCGAGCCGACCTGGGCGGCCTCCTGCCCAAGAGACGGTGGCCACAGCGCGAGCTGCCCCTGGCGCTGCAGGTGCGTGGCCTGCCGATCGAAGGCTCGCACCACGACCATGTCGCGGTAGAACGTCTCGAGATCGGTGTCGGTCAGCGCGTCGATGAGCGGCAGGAAGCGCTCCGCTTCGGGCGTGGGGGCGAACGTCCCGTCCGCCGCCAGAACGCGCACGAGTGCCGGATCGTCAGGCGGGGTCATGCCTCCACGCTATCCCCGAAAGTATGCGCGTCTCTGCATGAGGCACACAACGGATGCCGCGATTCGCGCCCGCTCGCCTACAAGCCCGGTGGCTGCCAGGCGGGTCCCGCCACCCGGGCGCCTCACGGCCGGCTCAGGGGGCGAAGGAGGCAGCGACCGCGACGATGGCATCCAGCGCCTCGGCCTCGCCGACCGAGATGCGCACGCCGTCGCCCGCGAACGGGCGCACGATGAGGCCTGCCTGCTCGAACGCGGCACCGATCTCGAGCGCGCGGGCGCCCGCGGGCAGCCACACGAAGTTGCCCTGCGCGACGGGCACGTCCCAGCCGGCCTCGCGCAGCCGCGCGGCGAGCGCGTCGCGGCGCTCGGCGATGACGGCGACGCGTGCGAGGAGCTCGGCTTCGGCGTCAAGGCTCGCGAGTGCGGCGGTCTCGGCGGCGGCCGTGACCGACAGCGGGATGCCCGTGGAGCGCGCCGCCGACAGGATGCCCGGGTCGCCGACGGCGTAGCCGACGCGCAGACCCGCGAGCCCGTAGGCCTTCGAGAAGGTGCGCAGCACGACGACGTTGCGATGGCCCGCTGCGAGCACCTGCTCGCCGTGGACCGACTCGGGGTCGGTCACGAACTCGGTGTACGCCTCGTCGAGGACGACGAGGATGTTGTGCGGTACGCGCGCGATGAACGCGTCGAAGCCCGCCTGCGTGACGATGGGCCCCGTCGGGTTGTTGGGCGTGCAGACGATGATCATGCGCGTGCGGTCGGTGATTGCGCCTGCCATCGCGTCAAGGTCGTGGCCGCCGTCGACGGTATTGGGCACGGTCACGGCCGTCGCCCCCGCGACCACGGCAAGACCCGGGTAGGCCTCGAACGAACGCCACGAGAAGAGCACCTCGTCACCGGGGCCGCTCGTGGCCTGCGCGAGCTGGAAGAGGATCGACACCGAACCCGCGCCGATGTGGACGGCGTCGTCGATGACTCCGAAGCGCTCGGCCAGACGCGCGCGCAGAAGCGCGGCCGAGGCATCCGGATACCGGTGGATGTCCGTCGCGGACTGCACCGCCGCGACGACGCCCGGCAGCGGATCGAACGGGTTCTCGTTGCTGGAGAGCTTGAACGCGTCGGATCCGGCCTGCTTTCCCTGCTTGTACGCGGGCAGTGCGGCGATCTCGGGACGGATGCGGACGGGAAGCTCACTCACGCCACGAGTCTACGGAAGGTCGTCGGGGCCTCGACTCCCCCACACTGTAGGAGCAGGAAACCGCGTGTTTTCGCGGTTCTCATGAGCTCAGTCTACCGGCCGACACGGACGCGCGCGGGCCCAATCTGGGACTCTCAGGGGGGTTTCCTGTCCCAATCTGGTCCCGTCATGGCGAGGTGATGTGACGCGCTCGACCATCGTCGCAGCGCACAACGACGGATAGGACGCCGGCCGGATCAACGGTGACCTAGTCCGAGGCGGAGAGTGTCGCCGGGTGTGGGTGGCGCGGAGATGATTCGCCTCCGAATACCCAGGGGTGTATAGTTAGGATACCCCCCGGGGTACCGACGAATCGATGTGGAGTGAACATGTGCAGCAGAGTGACGTGCGCCGAGTGCGGCAAGGCGACGTGGGCCGGATGTGGCCAGCATGTCGAGGATGCGCTGTGGGGCGTGCCGGCAGAGGAACGCTGCCCCGGCCACGACCACACCGTGGTCGCGTGAGCCGGATGCGTCGCCTTCGGCTGCTGGCGCTGCCGACACTTGCGATCATGCTCGTCGCCGCAACGGCGTGCGCTCCGGCAGCCGCCTCCATCGAGGTGACTGAAGAGACCACTGTGGTCGACGTTCGCACCCCCGCGGAGTACGCCGGTGGGCACCTCGACGGCGCGGTCAACCTCGACGTCAGCGCTGCTGACTTCGCGACCGAGCTCGCCGAGCTCGATCCGTCGGCCGAGTACGTCGTCTACTGCCAGTCCGGCAATCGCTCGTCTCGCGCCGTCGCGCAGATGGAGCAGGCGGGCTTCACGTCCGTCGAAGACGCGGGCGGCATCTCCAGCGCCGCCGCAGCGACAGGACTCGCCGTCGTCGACTGACGAGCGACGACCAAGAAGGGAAGGGTCTGACATGGCCACCAGAGAGATCACCATCGAAGGGTTCGCCGAGGTCGTCGAGCAGAACGACATCGTGTTCCTCGACTTCTGGGCCGCGTGGTGCGGTCCGTGCCGCATGTTCGCGCCGGTCTTCGAGAAGGCGTCGGAGCAGCATGCCGACATCGTCTTCGGCAAGATCGACACCGAGAACCAACGCGAGCTCGCCGCCGCGTTCCACATCTCATCCATCCCGACGCTCATGGTGTTCCGAGAGGGTGTGCTCGTCTTCTCTCAGGCCGGCGCGCTCGGCGCGCCGCAGCTCGATCAGCTGATCGCCGGCGTGCGGGGACTGGACATGGACGCGGTGCGCGCCGAGGTCGCAGCGCAGCAGGCGCAGAGCTCGGAGCAGACGCAGAAGGAGGTCGTGCGATGAAGATCGTTGTGGTCGGCGGTGTCGCCGGAGGGATGAGCAGCGCAGCGCGAGCCCGCAGGCTCGACGAGAACGCCGAGATCGTCGTGCTCGAGCGTGGCGCACACGTGTCGTTCGCCAACTGCGGTCTGCCGTACTTCGTCGGCGGTGAGATCACCGAGGAGAGCAAGCTTCTCGTACAGACCCCGCAGTCGCTGCGGGCCGCGCTCGACCTCGACGTGCGCACCGGAAGCGACGTCATCGCGGTCGACACCGCGGCGAAGAACGTCACGGTCCGCACCGAGGACGACGTGTACGAGCTCTCGTACGACGCTCTCGTGCTCTCGCCCGGTGCGTCGGCCCTGCGCCCACCGCTGCCCGGGCTCGACTCGCCGCGCGTGCGCACGCTGCGCACGGTCGAAGACGCCATCGCGCTTCGCGACCAGGTGCTCGGCGGCGCCCGCCGCGCCGTAGTGCTCGGCGCCGGGTTCATCGGCATCGAGGCCGCCGAGGCGCTCGCCCAGCAGGGCCTCGACGTCTCGATCGTCGAACTCGCCCCGCATCCGCTGCCGCCGCTCGAGACCGAGCTCGCCTGGCTCGTCACCGAGCAGCTCGTCGCGCTGGGCATCACGGTGCACACCGGCATCGCCGCAGCAAGGGTGGAACGCGGAGAGGATGCCGATACCGTCGTGCTCGCCGACGGCACCCAGCTCGAGGCCGACATCGTCGTGCTGTCGGTCGGCGTGCGCCCCGACACGGCGCCCTTCGAGGCCGCCGGCATCGTGTGCGAGCGCGGTGCCATCGTGGTCGACGCCCACGGCCGCACGTCGGCGCCGGGTGTCTGGGCCGCCGGAGACGCCACCGTCTCGGTCGACGCCGTCACTGGCATCCGTCGCCCTGTCGCCCTCGCCGGTCCCGCCAACCGCGCGGGTCGCCTGATCGCCGACGACATCCTGCGACCCGACGAAGCACGCGCGGTGCCGCAACCTGTCGGCACCGCGATCGTGCGCGTCGGCGAGTTGACCGCCGCCCTCACTGGGGCGAACCGCGCGTCGCTGGATACCGCGAGGATCGGCTACCGCACGCTCCACCTGCACCCGAACCAGCATGCTGGCTACTTCCCGGGTGCCTCGCAGGTGCACCTGGTCGTGCAGATCCGCGCGTCGGACGGCCTGCTGCTGGGCGCGCAGGCGGTCGGCACCGAGGGTGTCGACAAGCGCATCGACGTCCTGGCCACCGCGATCCGCGCCGGCATGCGCGTCGACGACCTGATCGATCTCGACCTCGCATACTCGCCGCCCTACGGGCAGGCGAAGGACGCCGTCAACCTCACCGGCATGGTGGGCGAGAACGTCGTGACCGGCACGCTGACACTCTGGTACCCCGAGCAGCTCGACGAAATGCGCAACAGCGCGCTGATCCTCGACGTGCGCACCCGGGCCGAGTACGCGACCGGGTTCGTCCCCGGGTCGCTGAACATCCCGCACACCGAGCTGCGCGAGCGTCTCGACGAGGTGCGCGCCGCTGCCGCGGATCGCCCCGTGCGGGTCATGTGCCAGTCAGGCGTGCGGTCAGCCATCGCCCACCGCATCGTCGCGCAGTCGGGCTTCGACTCCGCGTCACTGTCGGGCGGCATGCTGACGCTCCGGGCCTGGCTCGGTGAACGTCAGTCCGACGTGCTCGAGCGGCCCGAGGTGCTCGCACGTGCGTAGGCTCACTGGGGCAGCATGCTCGCGTAGCCGGTCGGAGCGCACGCTCATGGCGGTCGCTTCGGTGTTCCTGACGGCGATTTCGTTGAGTTCGCTCGATCAGCTCTGGTGCGCAATCCCTGCTGCCGTGTGCGCGACGTTCCTCGCGATCGGTGCGCTCACGGGCTGGTGCCCGACGCAGCTGCTCCGCTCCCGTGAAGAGCCCGCTCCCGTCAATACCCTCGGCTACGACGAAGCCCGACAGCCCATCGACATCCACTCCCGACCTTGAAGGGACCTCCCATGCCCACGACCGACCCCGAGGCGCAGAAGCGCATCGTCAACCGCCTGCGCCGCGCCCGCGGACAGCTCGACGCGGTCATCGCGGCTGTCGAAGCCGAGAGCCCCTGCCGCGATGTCGTCACCCAGCTCTCGGCCGTCTCGAGCGCGCTCGACCGTGCCGGCTTCGCGATCGTGTCGACCGCGATGAAGGACTGCATCGCCGACCCCGATGCCGCCCGCGACCAGCAAGGTCTCACCACCGAAGAGCTCGAGAAACTCTTCCTCATGCTCGCCTGAGCGCTGAACCAAGAAGGACGGAAGAACTCATGTGTTATGCAGTCACCTGCCGCAAGTGCAGCAAGACGACCTGGTCCGGATGCGGCCAGCATGTCGACCAGGTCATGCGCGGCGTCCCCGCCGCGCAGCGCTGCCAGGGGCACCAGAACGAGCCGGGCAACGGCTTCTTCGCCAAGCTCTTCGGTCGCTGAGCCCAGCGGAGCGCCTGCCCCGTTGAACCCCGCCAGGGTCGTCGCCGTGACGCCCCCGGGCGGGGTTTTCATCGTCGGCGCGGCGGGTGCTGCGTACCGTCTGCCGCACGGTCGCCGCTTACCCCTCCGGTGGGTCAATCGTGTACTGCGCGTGGATGTCATCGTCGGCGAGCCGCACAGGCTGTGATTTGGTGGTTCACCTCCCGGCATAGCACTCGCCAGTCGTTTCTCACTTCCGTTTGGATACGGCTAGGGGTATATTGGTATGGTCAGACCACACCGGGAGGAAGTCATGAAGCTCGTCGTCGTCGGCGGAGTCGCCGGGGGAGCATCTGTCGCTGCGCGGGCGCGGCGTCTGAACGAATCTGCGGAGATCGTCGTGCTGGAGCGGGGCGACTACGTGTCGTTCGCGAACTGCGGCCTCCCGTACCACATCGGCGGCGTCATCGCCGATCGCAGTCGTCTGCTGCTGCAGACACCGGAGAGCCTGCGCGAGGCGCTCGATCTCGACGTGCGGATCGACAGCGAAGTTGTCGCGCTCGATCCCGTCGCGCGGACCGTGACGGTGCGCGACGTGAAGACCGGCCGCGAGTACACCGAGGCCTACGACTCCCTCGCCCTGTGCGCCGGGGCCGATCCGGTGCAGCTCTCGCTGCCGGGGGCCGACCTGCCCGGCATCCATGTCCTGCGCAACGTGGAGGACATGGACCGCATCAAGGCGCACCTGGATGCCGCGATCGTGCAGGCGAAGGTCGCCGGCCGCACCGTCCGCACCGTCGTCATCGGCGCGGGCTACATCGGGGTCGAGATGGCGGAGAACTTCCGGCACCGCGGCGCCGAGGTCGCGATCGTCGAGATCGCCAATCAGATCCTCCCGCCGCTGGACAAGGAGGTGTCGATCCCCGTCGAGCAGCACGTGCGCGGCCGCGGGGTCGAGCTGCACCTCGGCACCGCCGCGGCGGCGTTCACGGCTCGCACCGACGGGGGCGTCCGGGTTGAGCTCAACAGCGGGACGACCCTCGAGGCCGACCTCGTCGTGCTGTCGGCGGGCGTCCGGCCCAACGTCTCGCTCGCCCGCGACGCGGGACTGGCCATGGGGTCGCGCGGTGGCATCGTGGTCGACACCCACATGCGCACCTCCGACCCGCACATCTGGGCGGCGGGAGACGCCGTCGAGACGCCGCACACGGTGCTGCCCGGCACGTGGATCACGCCGCTCGCCGGCCCCGCGAACCGCCAGGCGCGCGTCGCGGCCGAGAGCATCTGCGGACGCGACACCGAGTACCTCTCGACACAGGGCACATCGGTCGTCAAGGTCTTCGAGATGACCGCGGGTGCGACCGGCGCCACCGAGCGCCAGCTGGTGCAGGCCGGGATGGCGTACCTCACCGTCCACCTGCACCCGTCGGGTCACGCCGGCTACTACCCGGGCACGGCGATGATGCACATCAAGGTGCTCTTCGCGCCCGAGACGGGCCTGCTGCTGGGGGCGCAGATCGCGGGCTTCGACGGCGTCGACAAGCGCCTCGACGTGTTCGCCACCGCGATCCGGATGGGCGCCACCGTCCACGACCTCGAGGGCTTCGAACTCGCCTACGCGCCGCCGTTCGGCTCGGCGAAGGACCCGGTCAACATGGCCGGCTTCCTCGCGACGAACGTCCTCAAGGGCGACCTGAAGCTCTGGTACGCGCAGGATTTCCCCGCCGCCGTCGACGGTGCCCGCATCATCGACGTGCGCACCCGCGAGGAGTACGACATCTGGCACATCCCGGGCGCCGAGAACGTGCCGCTGCCGACGCTGCGCGAGGCGAGCGTGAGTTGGGACCCCTCCGTGCCCGTGCGCCTGTACTGCGCCGTCGGCTTCCGCAGCTACCTCGCCTACCGCAGCCTCGTGCAGCGGGGCTTCGCCGACGTCAAGACGCTGTCGGGCGGATCGCACACGTTCCGCTTCTGGCACGACCTCGAACAGTCGCGCATCGAGCCGCACGCCGCCGAGATCCCCTACGCCGAGGGCGTGGAGCTCGCGGCGGTCGCGCAGGGCACCGGCGAGGTCGTCGACCTCGACTGCACGGGCCTGGCGTGCCCCGGTCCGATCATGAAGCTGTCGCAGACGATCGACACGCTGGATGCCGGCGACGACGTCGTCGTGCACGTCTCCGACCCCGGATTCGCCCACGACGGTCCGGCCTGGGCGTCGACGAAGGGGCACGAGCTGCTCTCGCTCGACCCCGAGGGCCCGGGCTACGTCGCCCGGTTCCGCAAGGGCGGGGCAGTGGCATCCGCCCCGGCGCTCCAGACGAAGGACCAGGTCTCGTTCGTCGTCTTCTCGGGCGACCTCGACAAGGTCCTCGCGTCGTTCATCATCGCCAACGGGGCGATCGCGATGGGACAGAAGGTGTCGATGTTCTTCACCTTCTGGGGCCTGAACGCCCTTCGTCGTGAGAACCCGCCGGTGCGCGACAAGTCGGCGCTCGACCGCATGTTCGGCATGATGATGCCGTCCGGCCCTGAGAAGCTCCCGCTGTCGCAGATGAACATGGCGGGAATGGGTCCGGCCATGATCAAGCACGTCATGAAGGAGCATTCGGTCCAGACGCTGCCCGAGCTCATGACCGCCGCCCGTGACGGCGGGGCGCGCCTTATTGGCTGCACCATGACGATGGACCTGCTCGGCATCGCCGAGTCGGACCTTCTCGACGGCGTCGAACTGGGCGGCGTGGCGACCTTCCTCACCGAGGCTCAGAAGTCCGGAACGACGCTCTTCATCTGACCGCAGTCCACGCCTTAGCGCCGGTTCAAACCGGCTGCGGGTCGAGATCCGCTGACCCTGCCGAGTGGCGTCCGCGGCGGGCGCTCACTCAGCGACTCGAACCCCTGACCCCCTGCATGCAGTCCGCGTGCGGGCCGGCATCGCGACGCGCGTCACGTCAGCTTCCGCGATCATCCCGTCAGGCGACCTGAACTCGCTCATCTCCGACGACATACTCAATGGCGAGGCCGCCGCCGACGGCTTCAAGGTAGCTGCGAATGGTCCCGATCTTCGCGCTTTCGAGGTCGCCGTGTTCGATCTTGGACACCTGGCGCTGTCCGACGCCGATCCGCTCCGCAAGTTGGGCCTGCGTCAGGCCTGCCTGCTCGCGCAGTTCACGCAGACGATAGGCGCGAACCTCGGCGAGCATCCGCTCCTTGTGTGCGTCGACGCGCTCCCGATCCACGGGATGGTCGGCGACGAACTCCTTCAAAGACATTGCCATCTCGGTCACTCCTCTCTCAATCTGCGGATGTGCTGGTCGAAAAGGTCGTCGGCCAACGGAATGTTCTTCTTGTACCAGCGGGTCCAGTTCCCAGCTTTGTCGCCCGCGATGAGCATGATCGCCGATCGCTTCGAGTCGAAGGCGAAGAGCGCACGCAGTTCTGAACGACCCGTAGAGCCCGGACGAAGCTCTTTCATATTCTTGTGACGGGATCCCACGACCGTGTCAACGATCGGTCGCCCCAGTTGAGGACCACGTTCCTCCAGGAGTTCGATCGCCGCGACGACTTGCTCTCGAGAGCCCTGATCCAGTGATGCGAGCCAGCCAGCGATCAGCTCGATGTCAACGCTCCACACGCCCAAAGTCTAGACCATGCAGGGTCTAGATGCACGAGCGCGAACTCATCAGTGACGGACTGGTCGAGCCGGGCTTCCGCGCCTGCCAGGGCTTGGTCAGGCAGTCAAGTCAATTCGGTGAGTTCTCGATGACGGGTTCAGATCGGCGTGGCTGCGCCACCCTCGGCGTCGGTTGACTTTCCGCAGCTTGCGCACCACGCGCCGAGAATTTGAACCTGCGACCCCTTGCCGCCGGTTCGAAACCTGCGCGCGGGTCTGCCGTGGTGCGGCGCACCGCCTCGTAACGTAGCCACCTCAGTCGTCGGCACCGCGCATTTCGCGTCGCTGATCTCCACGGAGGAGTTCGATCCGTCCACGAACGATCTCCCGGTGCGTGTCGAGATCGCCAAGATGCGACAGCGCCGCGTCGTCTTCCGAGACCACCATCGGGTTCGATCTGATGACGCCCTCGCCGACCGCGAAGTCCAGGAGCAACTCGATCACCCCGCGCGAGGAGGCGACGACCTTCTCCGACTGAACTCTCTGACTGGCAAGGCGCTGTTCAATCCGCTCCGCGGTGAGCTCGCGGATCTTGAACTTTCCGAAGGCCGGCTGGAGCTGCGTTCGAACGACGCGCTCACATCGGGCATGCGTGGACCCGCTCACATCCGAGTCCCACTGCAGGTCGCCGAGCCACATGTGCGCGAGTTCGTCGAAGGGGTCGTCCGGCGTGAGATATCGCCACGCGTCGAGCTCCGAGAACCGAAGTCGCTCGGCGATTCGGTGTTGCAGGAATGCGCGCGCGTCTGACGCTGTGCTTGCGGTGGCGGTCATCCGTTGGAGTTCTCCATCCCACAGCCGCACCCGTGCACTGGCACGGACGTAACCGCTGGCGACGGTGCGGGTGGTGATCTCGCCGTGCGTGCCCCATTCGAGGGGCGGTCGTCCTGTGCGCATGATGCACCTTCCTTGTCTGTCAGGATCCGAGGACTTCGTCGAGGATGTCGATCGTGATGGGGTCGACTTCGACGGCGGAGACGACGTAGCTCGCACGTGTGATCTGCTCGTTCGCGTGCCCGAGCAGACGCGAGGCGAGCGTGATACCCGCGGCGCGTTCGACGAGAGTCGCCGTCGTCCGTCGATAGAGATGCGTCGTGAACTCGTCGACGTCGACGCCCAACTCCGTGAGCTCCGCCGTGTGGTCTTCTACGAAGGTGCGCAGCAGTCGCTCGTAGTTGCTCACGCTCATCGGCCGGCCCGTTCTCGTCGGGAAGAGGAACGCGTCCTCCCCCGGCCCCGCGAGCACGAGCCGACTGCGGACGGCGGCGGCAGCCAGAGCCGGCAGCGCGATACGTCGACGCTGCCGCGCACGCTTGGGCGCATTCTTGCGGTGCAGCCCTTGCTTCTTGGTGCTCACGATCGTTCCGTCGACGAGGACGGTGGGCGGCGAGGTGGTCATATCGACGTCCTTGCGGCGCAGGCCGATGCACTCCCCCACGCGTGCCGAGGTGCCGAGCATGATGTCCATGCCGTCGATCAGCGCCCGGTAGTTCGGTCTGGGTCCTGGCCCACCGGTCGCCCGCCACCTGTGCATGAGGTCCCGAATCGCGGCGACCTGCTCGGGCGTGAGTACCGAGGTCTTCTTCTCCGGCATCGGTAGCCGCTGCACATCGCGGACGGGATTGCGCGGGATCGCGTCATCCCGAACGGCGTAGCCGCAGATCAGTCCGAGCACGGCGCGGGCCTTGCGGGCCTTCGAGAGCGAACCCTCGCGCATGATGCTCTGGATGATCCGGTCGCACCGTCCGACCGTGAGCTGGTCGAGCGTGACGGCACCGCACACCGGCTTCAGCACCAGTCGCACCGCGGACTCGTAGGACTCGAGCGTCGAGTGCGCGAGGCTCCCGGCATCCGCGCGCGCGTTCGCCTGCACGAGCCACGCATCGGCCGCCTCCGCGATCGTACTCAACCCCGTCAGCGCTCCTGCACCGCCCGATGTCAGCGAACCCGCCAGACGCCGCAGCTCGGCCCGCGCATCCTCTTCGGTGTCACCCGTGGCCTTGAGCTGCCGGAGTTCGCCGGCGTCGTCGCGCATGCGGGCGCGAGCGCGGACGCGGCCTCCGGCGAGCTTCGTGATCTGCACGGCGCCGATCTCGCCGGCCCGGATCCTCGGCCTAGGCATGACGCTGCTCCCGCGCCCACGCGAAGACCTCCGAGAGGTCGTAGCGGACGTGTCGGCCGAGCTTCATGTACGGCGGGCCGACATGGTTGAGGCGCCAGTCCTCGAGCGTGCGCTCCGGCACCTTGATGATGTCGGCGATCTCCGCCTGCGTCTTGAAGTCCGGCGGTGCGATGCCGGAAGCGCCGATGTCCATGCACATCAGGTGCGTCGGCATCCTCCGTGGACACCCGTACGGGACGCCATGAAAGCGTGGAGGTCGGGACACCAACCCGGTGCATGGACGTGCCGAAGGGTATTTGGTCCCGTTTCTGGTCCCGGACCCGATCAGACGGGTGGAGGGGCCTCTGAACGAGGGTGGATTCTGATGCGGAATCCTGCGAAAAACAGTGCTGGGGTACCTGGACTCGAACCAAGAACAACGGATGCCCCGGCAATACCCTAGGTGATACCGTTTCAGTAGCAGTATCTTTTCGGTATGGCCATGACACTGCGACTCCCCGAAGATCTCGACCGCCAGCTCGAAGCGCTCGCCGCTGCGCGCGGAACCTCGAAGCACGCCCTCGTCGTCGAGGGCACCCGCATGCTCGTCGACCTCGAGACGAAGACAGATATTGTCATCGAGGTCGCCGCCAGCGTGCGCGCGCGATACGCCGACCTGTTGAAGCGGCTGGAAGACGCATGACGGTCTATCTCGACCTGCCTCAGGTCGCCGCGATCGCCGCCGAGATGGGCCTGCACGTCCGCGACATCGGGCTGTTGTCGTCTGCCGTGGCGCGCCCGGAGAGCGCGATGTTCGGCGTCGAGGCATACCCCGACCTGTTCACGAAGGCGGCGGCGTTGTTCTCCTCCCTTGCCCAGAACCACCCGTTCTTCGACGGCAACAAGCGGTTCTCGTGGGTCGCGACCCTCACGTTCCTCGAGCTGAATGACGTTGTGATCGACTACCCGATCGACGACGCCTTCGAACTCGTCCTGAGGGTCGCACAGGGGCACCTCGACCTCGAGGAGATCGCCGGTTCCCTGCGCGCCCGCGCCGTGTCAGACTGACCTCACCATGCGCTTCCTCATCCGTGTCGTCATCAACGCCTTCGCCATCTGGGTCGTCACCCTCATCACGGCACTGCAGGTCGTCGTCACCCCATTCGCACCGGGCGAGACGCTACAGTTGGTTCTGACCCTGCTGGCGATCGCCGCCGTCTTCGCGATCGTGAACACGGTCATCGGCACCGTGATCAAGATCGTCGCGTTCCCGCTCTACATCCTCACGCTCGGGCTCATCTCCCTCCTCGTCAACGGACTGCTGCTGTGGATCACCGCGTGGGTCACGACCTCGTGGGGGTGGGGACTCAGCGTCGGCGACTTCTGGCTCGCCGTCGTGGCGGCCCTCCTCATCTCGCTCATCAACTGGGTCTTCGGCATCATCCTGCGCCCCCAGTTGAAGAAGCACTGACGCCGCCCTGGGGCACGTCCAGCCACGGCAGATCCGGGTCGGGCGCCGGTATCGCGGCGGACAGATCGCGGGATGCCCGATACACCGTGGCCTCAACCGAGGTCGCCTGCGCAAGGTCGCCGAAGCGCTCGCGCACGGCATCCATCCGAGGATCGGCCGAGGCGTCGAGCATCCCGGCCGTCTCGCGGTAGCGGTCCAGGCCATGCGGACCGAGCAGGCCGTCGCCGAGCAGCATCGTGCCGGGCGTCTCTCGCGTTGCGACGAAGCTGCCGTCGGCACCGACTCCCGCCGCGAAGCCGCCGTCGGCCAGCGCCGAGACGGGGTCGTCGAGATGGCGCAGCGCGACGCTGAGTGTGCTGTCGTCGACGCTCGCCTGCACGGGGTCGCCGAAGGTCACCAGCAGCGGGACGTCGTAGTTTCCCGACAGCGCGAGGAACGAGGCATCCATCGCGCCCTGCGAATGCCCCGCAAGGTCGACCGTGTCGCCGGGCTTCGCGCCCGCATCGTCGAGCGCCGCCGCGACGGCGTCGTACGACGCACTGTGGGTGCGCGCGTACAGCTGCAGGTTCGAGCCCATGTCCCACGGCTGGGCGCTGGTGCCGAGCGACATCGAGCGGGTGCCGGCGACATAGGCGACGAAGCGGCGCGAGCCGTCGGACATCGTGTAGCGCTCGACCCGCACCTGCCCGCTGCCCTGCGGAATGCGGTCGACGATCTGCACGAGCGACGTGGGCGCGGTCGTGCGTCCAGCGCCGACCGGCTCGACGACGACGGGTTTCGACGGCCCGAGTAGCGGCGTCCGCGGCGGCACCGCGCCGAGCCCGAGCCCCGCGATCACACCCGTGGCGAGCAACGGAGCAAACAGCGACAGCGGGTCGGCGAGGCTGAGCGGCGCGGCATACTGCGTGCGCAGCACGGCGAACGTCTCGGCGCGCCACTGCACCGTCGCGGCGGCGAACCGGGTCAGCACGCCGGGGTGGGTCGCGAGGATCTCGAGGGCGTGAGCGCGCAGCGCGGCGGCGAGCTCGGCATCGCCCGCGACGGCGGCGACGTCGGATGCCGCGGCGAGCTCGGCCACGTCGTAGACGTCGGCCATCTCGGTGAGGTCCGCCGCGAGGCGGCGGGCGCGGGCCGCGGCATCCCTCGCCCTCGCGGTCGGCGAAAACAGCCACACACCGGCGCACAGGAGGGTGCGGCCGGCTGTCTCGAGCAGGTCGCCGGCACGGTCGCACGAGTCGGCGTCGGCGACCAGGCGCGCCGAGGCGGCGCGCAACGTCTCGGTGTCGACGGCGACGATGCCCCCCGAGCGGATATCGAGCGTCGCATCGGTCGGCGCGGCGCGGTGGGGTGTGCTCGGCACGGCCGTGCCACCGTAGGGATCGACATCGAGGAGGTCACTGTCAGCGCTCATCCGCCCACCGCCACTCGCGCCGCCTCGTAGCGCTGCGCATCGACGAGGTCACCGTCGACGGCGTCGATCGCCCCGACGAGCGCCGCCAGGTCGTCCGCGAGCCGCGCGACGCCCGCCGCGTACGCGTCGGTCGCGCGCGAGCGCCACTGCGTGGCATCCGCGACCGACGCGACGCGACGGCGGACGGCGAGCGCTTCGAGGGATGCCTCGTGCAGCAGCCCACGCGCGATGCGCAGGGCCGCGAGGGTCGGCGAATCGGCAGCTGTCATGCAAGCGAGTGTGACCGCCGCGGGCCCCGCGTGGGGGCCGCAGATGCGGATCGGTGGACAGTTGCGGAAGATTCCGCATTGTGGAGGAGGCGATGCCCCCTTTCGGTGCGCGGGAGACCGGCGCACAATAGGTCGAGTGTTGCGCCGCGTCGAGCCCTTCCGTGTCGCCTTCGTGTGCACCGGGAACATCTGCCGGTCGCCGATGGCCGAGATCGTGTTCCGCGACCTCGCCGAGCGCACGGGGTTGGGTTCGTACGTGGCATCCACCAGTTCAGGCACCGGGGATTGGCATGTCGGCGAGCGCGCCGACGCGCGCACGATCGAGGCGCTCGGGCGGCGCGGCTACGACGGCGAGCACCATCGCGCGCGGCAATTCAGCCTCGAGGACTTCGAGCGCAACGACCTCATCGTCGCGCTCGACCGCTCGCACGAGCGCATCCTGTCGAGTTGGGCGCGCACAGGTGAGGATGCCGACAAGCTCGCCCTGCTGATGTCGTTCGACGCCGCTCCCGACCGCGTTCTCGACGTGCCCGACCCTTACTATGCGGGGCCGGAGATGTTCGACGAGGTCCTCGTGATGATCGAGGGTGCCGTGCGGGCGCTCTTCCGCCAGCTCGAACCCGCGATCCGCCCGGCCGTCTGACCCGGCGCAGCGCGCCCTCGCGATGCGCCGGTTCGGCGATGCCGGCCATCTGACCCGGCCGTCCGGCCGTCTGACCCGACGCCACCCGGCCTCGCCGCGGGCACTCCCAGCGGGCCGACCGCAATAACTCAGGAACGGCGCTCCGCGCGCCGCCCGTCCGCCGCGGAATCCCGGGGCCGGCCGCGGCCGGACTCACCGCTTCTCCTGAGTTATTGCGGTGGCCGGCCCCGCAGTGCCCCGGGCGGCGGCCGCCGGGCGGTCACGGGGCGGATGCAGGGCGGCCACAGGGCGGTGCCGCGCGGCCCGCGAGCGGGGCGAATCGCGGCCTCGGTATGATCGGAGGCGCGTTCCTCACCGATCGGAGCACGTCTCGTGACCTCAGCGCGTCCCCTTCCGCCGCAGCCCCTGAGCCCCCTCGACGGCCGGTACCGCGCCGCCGTGACGGGCCTCGCCGACTACCTCTCCGAGGCGGGCCTGAACCGTGCCCGCGTCGAGGTCGAGGTCGAGTGGATCATCACCCTCACCGACCGCGCACTGTTCGGCTCGACGCCGCTGACGGATGCCCAGAAGCAGAGCCTGCGCGCGCTGTACCGCGACTTCGGCCAGGCCGAGATCGACTGGCTCGCCGAGAAGGAGGCCGTCACGCGCCACGACGTGAAGGCCGTCGAGTACCTGGTGCGTGACCGGCTGGCATCCCTCGGGCTGGATGCCGTCGCCGAGCTCACGCACTTCGCGTGCACGAGTGAGGACATCAACTCGGCCTCGTACGCGCTGACGGTCAAGCGCGCCGTCGAGAACGTGTGGCTGCCCAAGCTGCGCGCCGTCACCGCCGCGATCGGCGATCTCGCCCGCGAGCACCGCGACGCCGCGATGCTCTCGCGCACGCACGGCCAGCCGGCGACTCCGTCGACGATGGGCAAGGAGCTCGCGGTCTTCGCATGGCGTCTGGACCGGGTCGCGCAGCAGATCGAGGGCGGCGAGTTCCTCGCGAAGTTCTCCGGTGCGACCGGCACGTGGTCGGCGCACCTGTCGGCGGCTCCCGACGTGGATTGGCCGGCCGTGTCGCGGGAGTTCATCGAGGGCCTCGGCATCCACTTCAACGTGCTGACGACGCAGATCGAGTCGCACGACTGGCAGGTCGAGCTGTACGACCGGGTGCGCCACGCGGGCGGCATCCTGCACAACCTCGCGACAGATGTCTGGACCTACATCTCGATGGGGTTCTTCGCGCAGATCCCCGTCGCGGGCGCGACAGGGTCGTCGACGATGCCGCACAAGATCAACCCGATCCGGTTCGAGAACGCCGAGGCCAACCTCGAGATCGCGGGCGGGCTGTTCGCGACGCTCGCCTCGACCCTCGTCACGAGCCGCATGCAGCGCGACCTGACCGACTCGACGACGCAGCGCAACATCGGCGTCGCGTTCGGGCACTCGCTGCTCGCGCTCGACAACCTGCAGCGGGGGCTCACCGAGATCCTGCTCGCGCGCGACGTGCTGCTGGCCGACCTCGACGCGAACTGGGAGGTGCTCGCCGAGGCGATCCAGACGGTCGTGCGGGCCGAGATCGTCGCGGGCCGCTCGCAGATCACCGACCCGTACGCGCTGCTGAAGAACCTCACCCGCGGGCGCCGAGTCGGCGGGCCCGAGCTGGTCGAGTTCGTGCAGGGTCTCGACATCGGGCCGGATGCCAAGGCGCGCCTGATCGCGTTGACGCCGGCGACCTACACGGGTCTGGCCGACCGCCTCGTCGACGAGCTGTAGGCGGGGCGTTTCGTCTCGCGCCTGCGGTGTTCGTAATTCAGTCTCCACGCGTCGTGTGACCGCGAATCGGCCCGATTTCGGGTGATCCGGGCGCGATGGGGCTGAGTTACGAACGGAGAACGAGTGCGCCCGGCGGGCGCGGCGCGGCGGCGGGCGGGCGCCGGGGTCAGGCGCGGGGGGTGTCGGATGCCGGGGGCTGTGCCTCGGGCTCTTCGTCGCCCGGCAGCAGCACGCCCTGGTCGACAGGCTTCGCGATCTGCGCGGGGTCGACGGCGAGCATCAGCAGCGCGATGATGACGAGCGTCGCGATGAACGAGATCCCCGCCACGACGAGCGCGACGACCCCGACGTGCGCGCGCTGGTCATTGCTCAGGTCCTGGAAGAACCCCATCGACACGAGCGCGATGACGCCGCCGAAGATCGCCGCCGCGAAGGCGAACCCGAGAAGCTGCACGGGCTTCATCAGGTCACGACGGGTGGGGCGTTCCTCGCTCATGCGGTCTCTCCTGCAGGGTGTGCCGGCGCGTCGTCGGCGCCCGCTGTCGTGACGGCCGGCGCGCGCTCCGCGCGTCGCGGCGAGAAGCCGGCGATGCCCAGGAACACCGCGACGATCGCGGCGTATCCGCCGAACAGGCCGACGCCGATCGTGATGCCCGTCAGCGTGAAGCTGGCGTCGGCTTCCTTGATGAAGTACGTGAGGCTGTAGGCGGGGTTCACCAGCAGCAGCGCGACGGCGAGCGCGAGCGTGATCGCCCCGATGAGCACGGCATCCCGAGCCGCCGGGTCACCCGTGCGTCGCCTGCGCAGCCCCGAGATCAGCTCGATCAGTCCCGACAGCGCGGCCCATGCGATCACGACGACGAAGAACATCGTCGTCGTGCGCAGGGGCGGGATGCCCGTGGCCATGCCCGCGAGCAGCGTCACGATCCCGAGCAGCACGGCCGTGCCGCGGCTGCCCGACGGATAGACAAGCCAGGCGGCGGCGAAGAAGATGATCGCCGTCGCGATCGCGAACCCGCTGAAGATCGCAAGACCCACCGGCGCGGAGTGATCGGTCGAGAAGGTGATCATGAGCGCCGCCAGCGCCGCGAAAGCGGCGCGGGCGAGCTGCAGGTGACGCACCTCGAAGGTGCGCGGCGCGGCATCGGTCACAGGGAGCTCATCCGAACGGGTGGAAGACGGAACACCCCCAGTCTAGGCCGTGGTCCCGCGGGGCCGCCCGCGGCTACGCCACCGCCTGCGCGACCAGGGCGCGGATGCGCGCCTTCACGGCATCCGTCACCTTCACGACCGCGAACGAGACCGGCCACATGTCGCCGTCATCGAGGTGGGCCGTGTCCTCGAAGTTGAGCGTCGGGTAGCGCGTGTCGAACTTCGTCGACGGCTGCACGAAGATGACGACCTTGCCGTCGCTCGCGTACGCGGGGAACCCGTAGAACGTCTTCGGGTTCAGGCCCGGAGCCTCCTCCGCGACGATGCGGTGCACCTCGCGGGCGAGGTCGCCGTCGACGCCGCTCAGTGCGTCGATCGCCTCGGCGCAGGCCTCAAGCTCCTTCGCGAGCTTCGCGGCACCCTTCAGGCCCTTCGTCGTGCGCAGTTCTTCGGCCCGCTGCTTCATGGCGGCGCGCTCTTCGGCGCTGAACCCGCTCTTGGTGTCGGCCATGTCAGGCCTCCTTCTTGTTCTGCTGGATGCGGATGAGGTTGCCGGCGGGGTCGCGCACGGCCGCATCGCGGATGCCGTAGTCCTGGTCGATGGGCTCCTGCACGATGTCGGCACCGGCCGCCTCGATCGCCGCGAACGTCGCGTCGAGGTCGTCGGTGGCGAGATTGACGCCGAAGTAGCTGCCCTTCGTGACGAGTTCGAGAAGCGTCTGCTTCTCTTCGTCTGACACGTCGTAACCGACGCCGACCGGGTGCAGCACGATCGCCGTGTCGGGCTGATCAGCGGGCCCGACGGTGATCCAGCGCATGTCTTCGTAGCCGACGTCGAGACGCACCTCGAAACCGAGGACGTCGCGGTAAAAGGTGACGGATGCCTCGGCATCCGTGTGCGGCAGGAAACTGGAGTGGATGGTGATGTCCATGCGCATCACGATATTCACTCGGATGCCGCGGGTGCTTCTCGATTCCTGATCGGTCTCGTGAGGTTCTTGGCGATGCACGGCAGCATGCCCGGACGGAACGGCGCGCCCTGCTCTCGGTAGACGCTCGGCGCGACGCCGACGAGTTCGCTGAAACGCGTCGAGAAGGTGCCGAGCGACTGGCATCCGACCGCGAAGCAGATCTCGGTGACGGACCGATCGGTCGTGCGCAGCAGGGTCATGGCGCGCTCGATGCGCCGCGTCATGAGGTAGGCGTACGGCGATTCGCCGTAGGCGAGCTTGAACTGGCGCGACAGGTGGCCTGCCGACAGGTGTACGTCGCGGGCGAGCGATTCGACGTCGAGGGGCTGCGCGTAGGCGCGGTCCATGCGGTCGCGCACGCGGCGCACGCGCACGAGGGTGTCGAGGTCGACGCGACCGGTCACGCTGCGCGGATCGCCTCCACGGCGCGCAGCACCGCGAGGCTGCGCTGCTGGTCGGGCGCCGCGTCGGCTTCGCCGCGCACGAGCTCGGCGAAGCGCGCGACCTCGTAGACCATGTTGTTCGCGGCGCCGTCGACCTCGTGCACCGTGGGCGCGCCGCCGCGGACGCTCAGCGTGATGCGGCGCGGCATCGTGATCTCGTCGATCTCGATCGTGCCGAGCTCGCCCTGGATCTCGTTCGGGCGGTGCGAGAAGCCGATCTTCGAGAACGACACCTGGGCGACGTGCTCGGGGTAGCCGAGGACAGCCGCGCCCGCGCCGTCGGCGCCCGTCGCGATCGTGACCATGCGTCCGGCGACGGATGCCGGGGCCCCGAAGAGGTGGATGAGGGCGCTCAGGGGGTACACGCCCAGGTCGAAGGCGGCACCGCCCGCGAGGGCGGGGTCGAAGATGTTGGGCGTCTCGCCGGCCAGCACGAGGTCGTAGCGCGCGGAGTACTGCGACTGCCCGAACGAGGCGAGCCGCACCTGCCCGATCTCGGGGAGGAGTTCTGCGACCCGGCGCATGCCGGGGTCGTAGACGTTGCGCATGCCCTCGAACACCACGACGTCACGAGCCCGGCCGGCCGCCACGAGGGCCTCGAACTCGGCGGCCGTGGGAGTTGCAGGCTTCTCGAGGAAGACATGCACGCCCGCGGCGATGGACATTTGCGCTTGCGCCGCGTGTGCGCCGTTGGGCGACCCGACGTAGACGGCGTCGATGTCGCCGGAGGCGAGGAGGGCCTCGAGGTCGCTGCTGGCACCCGCGACACCGAGCTTGTCGGCGAAGGCGCGGCCACGCGCCGCATCGCGCGAGAACACGGTGTCGATGCGGATGCCGGGGGTCTGCGCGACGGCATCCGCGAACCGCTCGGTGATGGTGCTGGTGCCGATGGTCGCGAGTCTGATCACCCGTCCAGCCTACGGCGGTTGCCGCCGGGTTCAGCGGGCGTCGCGGTGCTCGTTGCGGCGCGCGTAGGCGGCCGCACTGCGGCTCGACAGTGCCAGCAGCACGAGGATGTCGACGGCGACCGCGGTCTTGTCACCGAACAGTTCGAAGGCGCCGCCGTGCGCGAGCCACGACGCGAACGAGACGCAGATGTCGACCACTGCGGCGACCATGACGAGCACTCGGACGGCGTTCCAGCCCAGGAACAGGCCGACCGAGATGGCGAGCCCAGTGAGCCCGACCGCGATCACCGCGACGGTGACACTCCCGAACAGGTCGCTGAGGACGGCGACCAGCATGTCGACGACCGTTCCGGCGTTCCGCAGCGTGCCGTCCCAGGCGCCGAAAGTCCCGAGCCCGGCGAGCGTGCCGATGATCGCGCGCGCCAGCACCAGTGCCGCTCCCGCGACGATCGCGGCAGGGCGAGGCATCCGCGGGTTGTAGCCGGTCGGCTCGAGCAGCTTGCCGGCCGCTTCGTACGACATCCGCTTGTCGGGCGTGCTCATCGGGGCATCCCGTCGTCATCGGATGCCCCGGACGCAGCCGCTCCGGCGCCACCGCGCAGATCGACGATCGGAAGGTCCCCGTCAGTGCGGATCGAGTCGCCGCCGCCGTTGCGGGAGTGGTAGCCCGTCGAGAAGTCCTTGATGACCTCGATGCGTGCGGCGACGGGCGCGGCACGCAAGCTGTCGACCACGTGGTCGCGCTCGACGTCGGTGTCGGCGTCGATCTTGTGCGTGATCTGCAGAGTGAACAGCGACAGGCCGACCGAGCGGTCGAACGTGCCCGCGGCGAGCCAGTCGACCCGGCGCCCGCCCGGCAGCAGCCATCCATCTGGGCAGCGCCAGAACCGCACGTGGTGGCGCTGCGCGGGGTTGCCGTCGACCTCCTGCTGGTACGCGAGGTCTTGCTGATGGCCGAACAGGAACAGCGGGCTGACCGGTGCTTCGGCGTACGACTCACGCCGCAGGGTCGAGGTGACGATCCCGATGCTGGACCGCAGCGACACCGGATCGGCAAGCGTCCAACCCGCCCCAGACATCGCGGTACGCAACTCGTCCTCGGTGCCGAGCACGGCGAGATTGACGGGATCGCCGAGCAGCCCATCGCTCGTGCGCGCCCGCCCAATGAAGTAGTCGGGCACGTAGATCGTCGTCAGGATCCGGTGAAGGCGCGGCAGCACGAGGTAGGCCACCAGCACCCAGAACAGGATCACGAGCACGATCCCCCACCAGCCGGCATCGAAGGTCTGCGTGAAGCTGATGACGGCGAGCCACACCGTGGCAACGCCCGCGAAGACGAAGAAGAACCAGTCGGCCGCGATCCCGAGCGAGTAGCGGCGCGTGCGGCGCGTGCGGCCTTGACCGGATGCCTCGCTCATGCGCCCCCTCTCCACTGACCGGGCCTGTGCCGATTCCCCTCGTCAGCCTAGGGCCGTGGTGCGCCCGGGCCGTTGTCTCAGCCCTCGCCGCAACAACTCAGGAGTTGCGCGCCGCAGACCGCCCGATCCCGTCGAAATCGGGCGTCGGGAGTCGGCCGTTCCTGAGTTGTTGCGGTGGCGCCGCGGCGGGCGGCGGGCGGCGGCGCCTACGGGCCCGCACGGGCCCGCCCTCAGGTGGCAGTCGCGGCGGCCTCAACGCACCGGAGGCAGCCACAACTGCCAACCCGAGCCGGGTGTGCGTGTGTCACCCCGCCCGGGGGCCGCGTGCCACCCGCCCGCGGGCGGCGCGTCAGGCCTCGCCGAGGAACGCGAGCGCCTCCTGGCGGAAGACGCGCGAGCCGGGCGCATTGAAGTGGTGCCGGCCCGGGATCTCCACGAAGCGCCCCTGCGGGCACGCGGCGGCGAGCGCCTTGGAGCCCTCGATGATGGCATCCAGCGACCCCGTCGCGAACAGCACGGGCTGCGCCGGCGCTCGGGTCGGATCGGGGTCGATCGTCTGCGACGCGCGCAGGCCGCCCGCGATCGCCAGCAGTGCGTGCAGGTCGTTGCCCGCGACGCGCTCGGTCAGGGCGATGTAGTTCTGCGTCACGGGATCGGTGACCGGCGTGCCTTCGTCGACGTAGGCACGCACCTGATCGATGTTCAACCGGGCGAGCGGGATGCCGTCGGGAACGCCACCGAGCACCGCACGCGGGATGCGGTGCGCGAGGTCTTGCACGACCTCCCACCCGACGCGCGCCCCGAGCGAGTACCCGACATAGCGCGCCTCGTCGACGAGGTACGTGTCGAGCACGGCTTCGACGTCGCTCGCGAGCTCGCGGATCGTGTAGTCGTGCGGGTCGTGTGGCTTGTCGCTCGCCCCGTGGCCGCGCTGGTCGAGTCCGAGCACTCGGTACCCGGCGGCGAGCAGATCGCGCACCCAACCGGTCGCGACCCAGTTGTCCTTCGTGCTCGAGGCGAAGCCGTGCACGACGACCACGACCGGATCAGCGATGTCGCCCCACGAGTAGGTCGCGATGCGCAGACCGTCGCCCACCATGATGAACTGCGGGTCGGGCAGCTGCGTCAACTGGGGCAGTGCGACGTAGGCCGGCACGGCGTCGTCCATGGCGGATCTCCTCCCGTGGCCGCGCGGCGCGGCATGCTCTCGTCGTGCACCGCTGCGCGCCTTCCCCGGTCAGGTCGCGGGTCGCGGGCGGTGCCGACTCTGCCAGGCTACTCCGCGCGGCGGGCCGCACGGGCGGCGCGGCGACCGCGGCCGTGCACGCGAGCAGCCTGATCGTCGCGGCGGCGACGCCACATTCCGCGCGAGGGCGCAGGGACGGATGCCACGGGGATCGACGCCGTGACGACGGCATCCACCACCATCGACCCATCGGTCGGCCCGATCACCGGGATCGCGGTCGTCTCAGTGACCTCGATCGGGTCGACCGGCATGGTCGCCAGAGCGCGGTGCGCGCGGATATATGCCGGAATCAGAATGAGGCACGCGCCGATCCAGGCGAGGGGGTTCGACCACACGACACCGACGAACCCGAACAGGTGGCCCAGCAGCACCGCCGCGCCGACGCGCATGACGAGTTCAACCACTCCGGTGACGGTCGGGATGATGGTCGAGCCGAGACCCTGCAGCGCTCCGCGCAGGATGAACAGCACGGCCAGCGACGAATACGTCGCACCGTTGATGAGCAGCATGAGCGCCGCCATGTCGACGACGTCGTCAGAGCCGTCGCCGACGAACAGACGCACGAGCGGAGTGCCGAACGCGATCAGCAGACCGCCGAGCACGAGGCCTGCGGCCACCGACATCCACACCGCCTGGATCACGCCGCGGCGGATGCGGTCGGGGCGGCGCGCACCGAAGTTCTGCGCTGCGTACATCGATGCGGCGAGCCCCAGCGACTGCAGCAGCGCGACGGCGAGGCCGTCGACGCGCGACGCGGTGGTGTAGGCGGCGACGGCATCCGCACCGAGCGAATTGAGCGCGACCTGCACCGCGAGCGCACCGATCGCGATGATGGATGCCTGGAAGCCCATCGGCAGTCCGAGGCGCAGGTGCTCGACGAGGTCGGCGCGGCGCACACGCCAGTCGGAGCGGCGCAGGTGCAGCACGGGCACGCGACGGCGGACGTACTCGAGGCACAGGATGACCGAGACCGCCTGCGAGACGACGGTCGCGAGGGCCGCGCCGCCGACACCCCACGCGAGCGGGCCGACCATGACGATCACGAGGACGACGTTGAGTCCGCACGCGATCGTCAGGAACACGAGCGGCGTGCGCGAGTCACCGATCGCGCGGATGATCGCCGCCAGATAGTTGAACGCCATCATGGCGCCCGCCCCGAGGAAGCTGATTTGCGCGAAGATCGTCGCCGGTTCCATGAGCTCGGGCGGCGTCTGCAGCAGCGCGAGCGCGGGCTCGGCGCACAGCGGCCCGACGACCGTCAGCAGCACGCTCGTGCCGATCGTGAGCACGGTTCCCGCGCCCACCGAGCGGCGGACGCCGTCTTCGTCGCGGGCGCCGAAGGCCTGCGCGGTCGGGATCGCGAACCCGCTCGTCATGCCCCACGCGAGCCCGAGCAGCAGGAACAGCAGGCTGCCGGTCGCGCCGACGGCGGCGAGTGCGTCGACGCCGAGATGGCGGCCCACGACGATCGCGTCGATGACCTGATACAGCTGCTGGACGACGTTGCCGATCAGCAACGGCACCGAGAACGCGAGGATGACGCGCCACGGGCTGCCGGTGGTCAAAGTGCGGGACATGCGCGGCTTTCTGCGGGTTGGGGTGGGAGGTGCTATGGGGTGTGCCTTGCGGGTACGCGGCGGCCGTGCCTTGCGCGGGCTTGCTGCGTTGCGGTGCCGTGCGCGGCTTGCGGTCAGACGCCGAAAGGCGCCCCGAGCGGAGCGCCAGGCATCCATCGTATCGAATCGATTCGGGAAGACGCAAGCAGGTAGCCTTGCACGCATGTCCGTGGGTCTGCTTGCCGTCGTCGATGACATCCTCAGTGCGGCGCTGAAGGCATCCGCGAAAACGGCCGGGGTCGTCATCGACGACGCGGCCGTGGCGCCGCAGTACGTGCAGGGCCTGACGCCCGCGCGCGAGTTGCCGGTCGTCGGACGCATTGCGCTGGGGTCGCTCGCGAACAAGTTCCTGATCATCATCCCGATCGCGATGCTGCTGACCGCCTTCGCACCGTGGGTGCTGCCGTGGCTGCTGATCGTCGGCGGCACGTACCTGTGCTTCGAGGGCGCCGAGAAGGTGCTGGAGTGGTTCGGCTTCCACCACGCCGACGGTGAAGAGGACGCCCGCGATGAGAAGCGCCTCGTCGCGGGTGCCGTGCGCACCGACCTGATCCTGTCCACCGAGATCATGCTGATCGGGCTGTCATCCATCGACGAAGACCTCGGGTTCTGGATGCGCCTGCTCGTCCTCGCTCTGATCGCCCTCGCGATGACGGCACTCGTGTACGGCGCCGTGGCGCTGCTCGTGAAGCTCGACGACATCGGCCTGCGCATGGCGAAGAACTCCGCCGCGCGCGTGCGGCACACCGGCATGCGGATCGTCCGATCGATGCCGGGCGTGTTCCGCGTGATCTCGGTCATCGGGACGATCGCGATGCTCTGGGTCGGCGGCCACCTCGTTCTCACGAACCTGGGCGAGGTCGGCTGGGCGGCTCCGGCAGACGTGCTGCACGCCGTCGATCACTTCCTCGAACCGGCCGGCGCCGTGGTCGCGTGGACCGGCGAGACGCTCGTGTCGGCGATCGCCGGGCTCGCCCTCGGGCTCGTGATCGTGGGGATCGCCCTCGTGATCGGCAAGGCCTTCGGCAAGAACCTCAGCTTCGCCGAGGGGCACAGCGCGCCGCACGGCGGGGAGTAGCCGCGGGGTGGCGCCGCCGCACCCGGCGGGGTCAGGCGTCGAGCGTGACGGCGATGCCACCGCCGGGGGCGGGGGCGACATGGATGCCCGAGGCATCCATCACCCGCCACGTCGCGCCGACGGCGTGCGCTCCGACGCCGATCACGCGCATGCCGGCGGCGAGGCCCGCGTGTATGCCGTTGACGGAATCTTCCACGACGATGCACGCGCCCGGCTCGATGCCCAGCGCCCGCGCCGCGGCGAGGAAGCCCTCGGGGTCGGGTTTGCTGCGCGTGACGTCCTCGGCGGTGACGACGACGGGCGGCATCGCGAGGCCCGAGACATCCATGCGCGCCTGCGCGAGACCGAGCGTCGCCGACGTCACGAGCGCGTGCGGCAGGCCCACGAGATCGCGCAGCAGCTGCGCGGCTCCGGCGATCGCGACGACGCCCTCGGTCTGCGCGGTCTCGAGCGCGAGCAGGTCGCGGTTCTCGGCGAGGTTGATCTCGTGCGGGCGATCGGGCAGCAGCATCGCCATCGATTCCTGACCCTGGCGACCGTGGATGATCGCGAGCACGCGGGCGGGATCGATGGCGTGCGCGAGCGCCCACTCGGTCCACAGCCGCTCGACGACGGCGGTCGAGTCGACGAGCGTGCCGTCCATGTCGAGCAGCAGCGCAGCCGCGCGGGTCTGCACGCGCGTCACGACCGGCGGCACGGCGAGCACGGGCCAGCCGCCGTGCAGCGGCGGGATGTGCCAACCCGAGTGCAGGGTGCCGTCGGGGTCGCGGCGCACGACGGTGCGATGCGGCGACGTCGTCGAGACGATGTGGATCAGCACCGTGCCATCGGGCTGCTGTTCGCCGCGCGTCGCGAGCGAAAAGCAGGCTGGATCGAGGGTGTCCGGCCCTGAGCCGGGCGCTTGCGCCGGTTCAGCCTGCTTTTGGACCTTCAGGTCGCGCCACTCCGGCCCGACGGTCAGGTCGCCGACGCCGGGGAGGGCGACGGTCCAGCCGTCCGCCGTGTCGGTGAGGGTGAGCCCTGCAGCGTCGAACGGCGCCTCGGCCATGATCGGCAGCTGCGCCCGGGCGTCCCAGGAGTCGTGCGGGGTCGACAGGGCGGCGTGTGCGGCGCTGGCGGCACGCGCGTCACCGGCGGCGCTGGCGGATGCCAAGGCATCCGCGGCCTCCGAGGCATCCGCCCCATCCGCCACCGCACCCACGACACCCGAGACATCCACACCCTCAGCCGCCGCACCCGCGGCGGCGACCGCCGCGACGAAGTCCGCGAAGGCGCGCAGGATCGCCTGGGTCTCGAGCGTCGCGCCCTGGTAGCCGATCGCGAGACCCTGCTCGGGCAGGACGAGGCCGAACTGCCCCGCGGCGCCGTCGAGCCGGAAACCCTGGCGCCCGCGCCACACCTGGTATCCGTAGCCGAGGGCCCAGTCGTTGATCTCGCCCTCGGGTGCGGGCGGCCCGTCGAAGTCGGCGGTGGATGACCACGGCCGACTCAGCTCGTCGACGTACCACTCCGGGGCGACCTGGACCCCGGCGAAGCGGCCGTCGTCGCCGAGCATCGTCGCGGTGCGGACGAGGTCTTCCGCGGTGAGGTGGAAGCCGAATCCGCCCTGCTCGACACCGTCGGATGCGCTCATCCATCGGTCGCCGATGCCGAGCGGGTCGAGCAGGCGCGGGCGCAGGTAGGCGGTCAGCAGCTCGCCGGTGACCGCCGTGACGATCGCCGAGAGGGTGTGCGAGGCGGGCGTGTTGTAGGCGAAGAAGCTGCCCGGGGTGTGCTCCGGCGCGGTGCTCAGCAGCGCGCTCGGGTCTTCGCCGAAGCGCTCGATCTGCGCCGCGGAGTGCCCCGTGTTCATCGTCAGCAGATGGCGCACGGTGATCCCATACGGGTTCGGCAGGTCGAGCAGCGCGCCGGCCGAGTCATCGAGGCTGAGCCGCGCCTCGTCGGCGAGGAACCCGATCGCGAGCGACGTGAAGGTCTTGGATGCCGAGTAGACGAGCGCCGCACGATCGAGGCGATACGGCGCCCAGGCCGTCTCGAACGCGATCTCACCGCCCCGCGCGATCACGAGCGCGTGCGGATCGAGACCCTCGGCCTGCAGCCGGTCGGTCAGCGCGGCGAGCGCCGCGGTGGGGATGCCGAGTTCCTCGGGCGAGCGGCGGGGCAGCGGAAACGGGAACGCGGGGGAGCCAGACACGCACTCACTCTACGAGGCGGGGCGATGCGCCCGCGAAGGTGGGGGGCGCTGCCGGGCGGCGCGGGACCGCGGTGCACGAAGGCGCGGCTGCGCCGGCACCCGCGGCGGCGCCAGCCCGCGCGACGCGTCAGTGGTCGCCGGGCAGGCGGATGCTCGACGTGTCGGGGTGCTCATGGGGCATCCGATCACGGTCGTATGTGATGTCGCGGTAGCCGTGCGGGGCGGGCACGCCGTCGGCGTCGAGGTTGACGAAGACGATGCGCTCGATCGTGAGGATGCGCTGGCGCGTGATCATGTTGCGCACGACGGCCCGCATCGTGAGCGAAGTGCGGCCGAAATGCGTCGCGCGCAGGCCCATTTCGATCAGATCGCCCTGCAGAGCGGATGCCTCGAAGTTGATCTCGGAGATCAGCTTCGTGACGACGCGATAGTTGCCGAGCTGGATGATCGCGTAGATCGCGGCCTCTTCATCGATCCAGCGCAGCAGGCTGCCGCCGAACAGCGACCCGTTCGCGTTGAGGTCTTCGGGGCGCACCCACTTGCGTGTGTGGAAGTTGACGCCGTCATCCGACCACACCCACTCCGCATCCGTCATCTTTTCCACGGTTCGACGATACCCGCGGTGCTACCGTGCCATGGTGACGACCGCTTCCGAAGCCCCTACCGCCGCCCGCGTGATCCGCGTCTCGGCCGCCGTCATCACCGACTGCGACGGACGGCTGCTGCTCGTGCGCAAGGCCGGGACGACCGCCTTCATGCAGCCGGGCGGAAAGCCCGAGCCCGGTGAGACCCCCGACGTGACGCTCGTGCGCGAGCTGGCCGAGGAGGTCGGGCTGCAGCTGTCGGTCGCCGACCTCGAACCGCTCGGCGAGTTCACGGCGCACGCGGCGAACGAACCGGGGTTCCTCGTGGTGGCCGACGTGTTCCGCGCCGACATCGGGACGCAGGTGCCGGTGGCGGATGCCGAGATCGAAGAGCTGCGCTGGGTCACGCGCGCCGAGGCATCCGCCCTCGATGTCGCGCCGCTCGCGCGCACCTACTTCCTCCCCGCGGACTGACCCTCCCCGCCCGCGCGGGCTACCAGGAGCTCTTGCGGTAGTCCTTGAGGAAGATCCCGAAGAGGTCTTCGCCGGCCTCGCCGCGCACGATCGGGTCGTACACGCGGGCGGCGCCGTCGACGAGGTCGAGCGGAGCGTGGAAGCCCTCTTCCGCGAGGCGCACCTTCGTGAAGTGCGGGCGCTCGTCGGTGATCCAGCCGGTGTCGACGGCCGTCATGAGGATGCCATCGGCCTCGAACATCTCGCGCGCGCTCGTGCGCGTGAGCATGTTCAGCGCCGCCTTGGCCATATTGGTGTGCGGATGCCCCGGACCCTTGTACCCGCGCCCGAACACACCCTCCATCGCCGAGACGTTCACGATGTACTTGCGTCGGGCGGTCGAGGCGGCCATCGCGGGCCGCAGGCGCGAGACGAGCAGGAACGGCGCCGTCATGTTCGCGAGTTGCACCTCGAGCATCTCGAGCGGCTCGACCTGCTCGACCGACTGGGTCCAGCTGTTGATGTGGTTCTCGTCGGGGACGAGTCCGCCGGCGTCGATCGCCGTGCCGGCGGCGAGGCGCTCGAGCGACGACGACCCCGCCGCCATCGCCTCGGCCGTGAGCTCGTCGGCAGTGAGTTTCTCCGAAGCAGGCGCCGCGGCGGCGAGAATCGGGTGGCTCGACACCGACTGCGCGAGCGCGAGGGGGTGCGCGTCGTTCGTGTGCCCGAACGTGAGCAGCTCGGGCAGCGGACCGGTCGGCAACGGCGCCAGCTCGGCATCCACCAACGGCTTGTACGCGCCGGCCGAACGCCGCACCGTCTGGGCGGCGTTGTTGATGAGGATGTCGAGGGGTCCGTCGGCGGCGACAGCGTCGGCGAGGCCGATGACCTGAGCCGGGTCGCGCAGGTCGATGCCGACGATCTTGAGCCGATGCAGCCAGTCGGCACTGTCGGGCAGCGCCGAGAAGCGGCGCACGGCGTCGCGCGGGAAGCGCGTCGTGATCGTCGTGTGCGCGCCGTCGCGCAGCAGGCGCAGGGCGATGTACATGCCGATCTTGGCGCGACCGCCGGTCAGCAGCGCGCGCTTGCCGGTGAGGTCGGTGCGCGCATCGCGCTTGGCGTGACTCATCGCGGCGCACGATGGGCACAGCTGGTGGTAGAACGCGTCGACGAGCGTGTACGGCTCTTTGCAGATGTAGCAGGCGCGCGGCTTGATGAGCTCGCCCGCGTGCGGAGCCGCGGTGCGCGCAGCCAGCGGGATGCCCCGGGTCTCGTCGTCGATCCGGTCGGGAGCACCGGTCGCGGTCGCCGCGACGACGGCGCGGTCGGCATCGGCGATGCGCTGGCGCTTGTCGCGACGCGCGAGGCGCTTGACGTCCTTGTACATCTTGCCGGTCTGCCGGCGCAGCGCGATGTACGCGGGATCCTCGTGATCGAGCTGCGCGGCCGCCTCGATCACACGCAGCGCGATCTCGAGCTCGGCGGGGTCGATCGTGGGCACGACCGGCTCGTCGTCGGACTCGAGGGGGTTTTCAGGCACAGGAAAGTGTACCGAGCGGCGCCTGAACAGCGGCCGGGATGCCCGGGACTTCGGTCAGGGTGCCACCCGATCGTCGAGCACGAGCTGCATGAACGTGAGGTCGAGCCACGCGTCGAACTTCGCGCCGACCTGGCTCAACGTGCCGACGCCCTCGAACCCGAGCTTCTCGTGCAGGCGGATGGATGCCTCGTTGCGCGCTTCGATCCCGGCGACCATCACATGGATGCCGCCCGCGTGCGCCCGCTCGATGATCGCTTCCATGAGCGTGCGCCCGAGGCCGTTGCCGCGCTGATCGGCGCGCACGTACACCGAGTGCTCGACCGTGAACCGATAGCCGTCGAAGGCGCGCCAGCTGCCGTACGACGCATAGCCGACGACCTCCTCGCCGTCGACCGCGACGATGACGGGGAATCCGGATGCCTGACGATCGGCGATCCAGGCGGCGCGGTTCGTGGCATCCACCGTCACGTCGTTCCAGATCGCGGTCGTGTGGGCGACGGCGTCGTTGTAGATGACGGCGATGCCGGCGGCGTCGGTGGGCAGCGCATCGCGCAGTTCCATGAGCGGGTCCTTCGTCTCACGCGACCCGGTGACGGGTCGCTCGATCGCAATTGTAGGTACGCGACCCCGACGGAATCGGCAGCACACGACCGCCGCTGCAGCCGCGCGTGGGGTGCACTGCGAGTACACGTTTCGGAAGGGACTCCCACCGCCGCCCGGATAGGGGTTGAGTAGGCGGCGTCTGACGAAGGAGAACATCATGACCGATGAACCGACCGGCTGGTCCGGCGCACAGCGCGCGCTGGGAGATTTCGCACCAGGGCTCGTCCACTACACAGACCGTGTGCTGTTCGATGAGGTGTGGGAACGCACCGATCTGTCCAAGCGCGACCGCAGCCTCGTCACCGTCGCCGCCCTCACGGCGATGGGCAAGACCGATCAGCTGCGATTCCACCTCGACTTCGCCCGCCAGAACGGCGTCACGGACGATGAGCTCAAGGAGGCCCTGCTGCACCTTGCGTTCTACTCCGGCTGGCCCAACGGCATGGGCGCCATGGCCGTACTCAAGAACACCATCGAAGGAAAGGACAACTGACATGAGCTTCGACAGTGTCTTCCCGCTCGGGGAGAAGAACGACGCGTACGCGCAGTACTTCATCGGGCAGAGCTACCTCGCCCCGCTCGCGAGCCTCGGCATGCACATCTCGAACGTGACGTTCGAGCCCGGATGCCGCAACAACTGGCACCGCCACAATGCGACCAGCGGCGGTGGGCAGATCCTGCTCGCGGTCGCCGGATCGGGCTGGTTCCAGGCCGAGGGCCAGGAACCGATCAGCCTCGAGCCGGGGACGCTTGTGGAGATCCCGGCGGGGCAGAAGCACTGGCACGGCGCCAAGGCCGACTCGTGGTTCAGCCACGTCGCGATCGCCGTGCCCGGCGAGAACACGTCCAACGAGTGGCTCGAGCCCGTCGACGACGAGTACTACGCGACGCTGGCAGAGAAGGGCGACAACGCATGAGTATTCTCGACGAGACATATACCCTCGCGAACGGCGTCGAGATCCCCCGGCTCGGGCTCGGCACGTGGTTCATCGACGACGACAAGGCGGCACAGGCAGTGCGGGATGCCGTCGAGATCGGCTACCGCAACATCGACACGGCGCGGGCGTACGGCAACGAGCGCGGCGTCGGCGAAGGCATCCGTACGTCTGGCGTGCCCCGGTCTGACCTGTTCGTCTCGACCAAGCTCGCCGCCGAGATCAAGGACTACGAGACGGCACGCGCGTCGATCGACGAGTCGCTCGAGCGGATGGGTCTCGAATACCTCGATCTGATGCTGATCCACAGCCCGCAGCCGTGGGCCGACTTCCGCGGTGGCGACTACGCCGACGGCAACCGGGCGGCCTGGCGTGCGCTCGAAGAGGCGCACGCCGAGGGCAAGCTGCGCTCGATCGGTGTCTCGAACTTCCGCGAGGGCGACGTCGAGAACATCATCGACGGCGGCACCGTCGTGCCGCACGTCAACCAGCTGCTCGTGCACGTCGGGAACACCCCGACCGACCTGCTCGAGTTCTGCGCCGACCGAGGCATTCTCGTGCAGGCATATTCGCCGATCGCGCACGGCGAGATGCTCAAGAACGCGTTCGTCGCCGAGATGGCGGCCACCTACGGCGTGACCGTGCCGCAGCTGTGCATCCGGTACACGCTGCAGCTGGGCACCGTGTCGCTGCCGAAGACCGCGAACCCCGACCACATGCGCTCCAACGCACAGGTCGACTTCACGATTTCCGACGTCGACATGGACGCGCTGCGGGGCCTCGAGGCGCGCGACTACGGCGACTCGAGCGGATTCCCGGTGTACAGCGGCAAGTGAGCTGACGCCTCACCCGAACGAGGTGGCGCCCCGGACTGACTCAACCTGGTTGAGCTGGTCGGGGGCGCCACCCATTTGCGTGTCAGGACTGTTCGTCGGCCCCGCGCCCGTATCAACCCTGGGCGGATGCCTCCACTGCGGCGAGATCCGCACGCACGTCGGCGGGCTCGTCGGCCAGCGGCAGATTCGCGGTGTCGTCGGCCCCGTCGAGACCGCGGTCGGCCGCGAGCGCCGCGAACAGCGGCTCGAGGTCGGGCTGTGCGGGCCCGCGCTCGGCCACGAGCTCGAGGGTCTTGCCGTTCGCAGCATCCGAGGTCAGCGAGCCGACGAGGACGTCGGCGATCTGCGCGCGGGCGATGACTCCGTCGGCGGGACTGCCCGCCCAGCGGCGGTCACCCTGCAGGAAGTGCAACTGGTGTTGATCGGCGTCGTTGTAGTCGAACCACCCGGGTCGGACGATCGTGTACGGATGCCCGCTCGCGCGGACGAGCCGCTCGGATCGGCGCTTCCAGTCGTGGTAGCCGCCGGCGCGGTTGGTGACGCCGATCGCGGTCATCAGCGCGATGCGCACGGGACGGTCGCCGATCGCCTGCAGCACGTTGCGCACGCCGCCGTAGTCGACGTCGCGGACGGCTGAGCTGGAGTACGGCGCGCCGTGCGTGAACACGACCGCGTCGATGCCGTCGACGGCGGTGGCCAGCGACGCCGGGTCGGTGAGGTCGCCGGCGATGCCCGTCGTGCCGCGCGGGGCGCGAGTCGGCGTGCGGGTGAGCACGCGGAGGGTGTGTCCGTCGGCGAGCGCGCGACGAGCGACCTCGCGGCCGATCGATCCCGTGCCGCCGACGAGCAGGATGGTGAGATTCGTCATGGGATTCCTGACTGTTTGTGGGCGCTCAGCGCCGGCGCGGCGCTTGATGGCTGACTCCAGTGGACCACCCCCCAGCATGCGCGCGGCGGTGTCCCGTGTTCCAGGTACTGACAGGCCCCCTCGGCCGGCTACGCCTCGGGGACCTCGAGGCCCCACGACGACGGGTCGACCGCGTCGGGGTCGGGGCCGCCGCGGTGCCCCGTGTCGAGCGCGTCGATCCGGGCCAGCTCGTCACCCGAGAGTTCGAAGTCGAAGACGTCGAAGTTCTCCGCGATGCGGGTGGGCTTCGTCGACTTCGGGATCGCCGAGCGCCCCTGCTGCAGGTGCCAGCGCAGCATCACCTGCGCCGGCGTCTTGCCGTGCGCGGCGGCGATCTCGGCGAGGGTGGTGTCGTCGAGGACGCTGCCATTCGACTCCCGGTAGAACGTGATGCCGCCGATCGGTGACCACGCCTGCGTGACGACGCCGCGCGCGGCATCCGCCGCCTGCACCGCCGGCTGGGTGAAGTACGGGTGCAGTTCGACCTGGTTGATGGCCGGGGTGACCGTGGCGGTCTCCATCAGGGCATCCAGGTGATGCGGCATGAAGTTGCTCACGCCGATCGCCCGCGCCTTGCCGTCGGCGAGCAGCGTCTCGAGCGCGCGGTACGCCTCGCGGGTGCGCTCGAAGTGCTGCGGCATGGGCTGGTGCAGGATCAGCAGGTCGATCTGGTCGACGCCGAGCTTGGCCGCACTCTTCTCGAACGCGTGCAGCGTCTGGTCGTACCCATAGTCGACGACCCACACCTTCGTCTCGATGAACACGTCAGAACGAGGGATGCCCGAGCGGCGCAGCCCCTCGCCGACGCCCACTTCGTTCGCATACGCGGCGGCGGTGTCGATGTGCCGATATCCCGTCGCCAGGGCGGTTTCGACGGCGGTGGCCGTCTCGTCGGGCGGGGTCTGGAAGACGCCGAAGCCCAGGGCGGGCATGACGACGCCGTTATTGAAAGTGAGGACGGGGACTGATTCGGTCATGATTTCTCCTTCTTTCGTGTCAGTCGTGGGGTGGGGGCGGGCTGAAGTACTGCTGGGTGGTGCAGGAGTGGCCTCGCGCGGGGGTCTGCGGCATCACCAGCCCCAGCGAGCAGGACTTCGGCACGCCAACCCGCGGCAACCCGCGGCGCGCGCGGCACGGGCCGGCCGCGCTGCGAGCCGGCGAAAGGTCGGGTCACCTGCCGCGCATGCGGGTGGCGGCGAGCCGCGACGCGTCGGCGAGCTCGACGGCCAGGCCGTCGTCGCCGCTGCGCACGGCGGCCCAGTACGCGATCTTCGCGGCGACGTACTCCTGCCGCTGCTGCACGCGGGCTGCTTCGTCGCGCAGGATCTCCTGCTGCCGCTCGAGCAGCGCGATCTCCTGCGCGGCGCCGGCGGCTCCTTCGAGCCTGTGCGCGAGGTACTCGCGCATCTCGGGGATCGCCATGCCCGTCGCGCTGAGGCAGGCGATGCCGTCGATCAGGTCGATGTCGTCCTGGCTGTAGGTGCGGTGGCCGCTGGTGCGCCGCCCGATCGGATCGATGATGCCGATCGTCTCGTAGTACCGCAGCGTGCTCGCCGGCAGACCGGTCAGCTCTGCCGCCTCGCGGATCGTGTATCGCTTCGTGTCGAGGGCCATGCTTCGACGGTAGAAACTTAAAGTGCTCGAAGTCAATCGGGTCGGGTGACCGCGCGACTCATAACAACCGCTGAAGGTGCACAGCGGTGGCGCATCGGATGCCTTGGTGACATGGGTGGTGTCGAGAGGAAGCCCCATGTTCCCGCAGTCTGAATCCACCGCCCCCGCGCCCGAAGCCGCCGCGCCCGCAACCACCGCGCCTGCCGCGCTCGCGCGGCCCTGGTACCGACGACCCGTCCCGCTGACGTGCATTGCGGCGGGCCTCGCGCTCGTCGGCGTACTGAGCATCGCCGGGCCGCTCGCGGCGAGCGCGGCGGCGTCGTCGGCCGCGACCACCGCGGCATCCACCAGTGACGCCGCCGGCAGCATGCCCAGCGTCACGAACCCCTACAGCGGAGCGCAAGGCTACGGCGGCTACGGCCCGGGATCGACACAGAACGGCGGCACGAGCGGCGGCACCGGCACCACGACCGGCAGTGCGAACGAGGACGCCACGACCGCGTCGGCGGACGAGTCGACCGGCGTCGTGCTGATCGACACCGTCATCGGCTACGAGAACTCCGCCGCGGCGGGCACGGGGCTGGTGCTGACCTCCGACGGTCTCGTCCTCACGAACAACCACGTGATCGCCGACTCCACCGAGATCAGCGTGACCCTCAGCACGGGCGAGACCTACACGGCGACGGTCGTCGGCACCGACGTCGCGGACGACGTGGCGCTGCTGCAGTTGCAGGGGGCGAGCGGGCTCGACACCGTGACGATCGACGACGACGCCGAGTCGGTCGGCGACGCGGTGACCGCCGTCGGCAACGCCGAGGGCGGCGGGGTGCTGCTGGCGGCAGACGGCGAGATCACGCAGCTGGATGCCACGGTCACGACCTCGGGGTCTGACAGCGAGACGCTCGACGGCATGATCCAGTTCAGCGCCGACGTGGTCGCCGGCGACTCGGGTGGCGCGCTGCTGGATGCCGAGGGCGAGGTCATCGGCGTGACGACGGCCGCCTCGAGCGGCACGGCCACGACGACCGCGTTCGCGATTCCGATCGAGGATGCCCTCGCGATCGTCGACCAGATCCTCGCGGGCGACGAATCCGACGGCGTGACGCTCCGTTACCCGGCGTTCCTCGGGGTCGAGATGTCGTCGGGCACGACGAGCACCTATGCGACGCCCGGGCGCCGGTCATCGTCGAGCAGCACCACCGCGACCACGAGCGGCGCGGTCGTCGCGGGCGTCATCGACGGTATGCCCGCCGCATCGGCCGGGCTCACCGCCGGCGACACGATCACCGCGGTCGACGGCACGAGTGTCGCGAGCTCGACCGAGCTGTCGGCGGCACTGTCGGGCTATGACCCGGGCGACACCGTCACGATCACGTGGACGGATGCCTCCGGGGCATCCCACTCGGCATCCGTCACGCTTGCGACAGGCCCGGCGGCCTGACGCGGAGGGGAAAACAGGGGCGGCAACGGCTTTATTCACGGTCGTTGCCGCCCCTTCGTCGTGCCGGCGAGCGCAAGCTGGAGGTATGGATGCGGCACAGAAGAAGCGGCGGACTCCGCAGCCGATGTGTCCCGTGCGCGCCGGGGATCCCTGCTCGCTGTGCGTTCCGGGAGCGACCGGTCCGCAGGACTGCCCCCTCGTGCTGCTCGTGATGGATGACCCCGAACTGCGCGAACGCGCCAACGAGCTGCGCCAGGCCGCCCGCGCGAAGCGCTGAGGCGCGCATCGGCCGCGAGCCGAGCTGGTGTTACCAATTCTTGGTACTATTCCTCATGGCCACCAACACGTCGATCAGCCTCGATGCGCACTTCACCGACTTCCTCGCGCAGGAAGTGGCAACCGGACGCTACCGCTCCGCAAGTGAAGTCGTGCGTGCCGGGCTTCGCCTGCTCGAGGATCAGGAGACGCAGATGAGCGCGCTGCGGGCAGCCCTGGTCAGCGGCGAAGAGAGTGGCGCGCCCGAACCGTTCGACTTCGATGCGTTCATCGCCTCGAAGCGTCCCTGACGTGGGTTCCTACCGGCTCACGCCGGCTGCTCAGCGCGACCTGTCTTCCATCTGGGATTACACGGTCGAGCGCTGGGATGCCGGGCAGGCCGAGACGTATGTGCTCGAGATTCGCAACGCTATTGAGCGCCTGGCTCAGCAACCGGATCGTGGACGCACCGTCGACCACATGCGGGCCGGCTACCGCCGCTACGCGATCGGAAGCCACCTGATCTTCTTCCTCGAGGGCGACAACGGCATCGACGTCATCCGCATCCTGCACCAGCGGATGGATCCCACCCGCCACCTGTAGTGCGGCGCCCTCGCGTATTGCGTCGAGCGTTCGTAACCTAATACATGGAGGGGAGTGCGCATGAGGCTCAACAGCAAGGGACAGGTGACGATCCCCGCCGAACTGCGACACAAGCTCGGGTTCGTCGAGGGCGACGAGGTGGAAGTCATCGAGGACGGAGCGACGTTGCGGATCGTGCACAGCGCGCCGGACGCCACCCCGACGGATCGCTGGATTCACCGCGCGCGGGGAATAGCGCGGGGTGGCATGGCTACGGACGAAATCATGCAACTCACTCGTGGCGAGTAACGCCACGCTCATCGACTCCGACATCATCCTCGATGTACTGACCGAAGACGCGCCCCCCGCACGCCGCGGGCCGCTCCCGTCAGCGCAGGTGCATGCCCTCACCGACGGCATACGCCTCGCCGAGCCAGCCGACGAACTCATCGTCGAGCTCCGACATGGTGGCGACCTGGAAATGATGCACGAACAGGCGCTGCGTGTACGGCGCGACCGATCGGATGCGCGGGTCTGACACCGCGCGCTGCAGGTCGAGGTATCCGCGCAGTCCGGCGGTGACCGGTCGGGCGCCGGCGAACCCCCGCCGAGACCCCTTCAGCGTGATGGATGACTTCGACACCGCGTAGGTGAACGGGCCGAACGTCGAGACGAGCTCGATGAAGCGGTCGAAGAGCTCGACGGCGAACTCCGGCTGCCCTTCGAGATGTCGCTCGATCGTCCACTCGGCATCCGGCGTCATGGTGAACCTCCTTGTTCGGGGACCAGGACGCGTCAGGCGTGTGTCTCGGCCAGCTCATCGGGATAGATCACGTCGATCTCGTCGATCGTCTTCGGAAAGTCTCTGCGGTTGTTCGTGAGAAAGCGATCGGCGCCATTGACGATCGCGGTCGCCAGGTGCACGGCATCCGCAGCACGAAGACCGTACGAGATCGAGCATGCGAGCGCCATCCGCGCGGCGGACTCATCGAACGGTCGCAGTTCGAGTCTGCTCAGCAGACGCAGCAGCTCGCGGCTCTCAGCCGATTCCGGATCCGCACGGAGCGGCTTCGCCAGCGTCTCGGTGAGAAGGAGGACCGACCCGATTCCCGCCGGCGCGTCGCCCACTGCGGCGAAGATCCGCCCGACGGCCGAACCGAGCGGATGACCCGATGCCGCGTAGATGAGCACGTCGGCGTCGAAGGCGATGCTCATCGCACCGCCCGGCCGGCACGGATGTCGTTCACCAGCTCCTCTGCACGTTCCGCCGACATCACCGGGCCCTCGAGCGGCTCGTCGCGCGCCCGGTCAAGCATCGCTCCGATCCGATCCGCGCCCGCCCAGACCCTCGATGACCGACGCGCCGCGAGCACGTCGGGACGCACCAGTACAGCGATCACCCGCCCGTGTCGGGTGATCGAGATCTCCTCACCCTTCTCGACCCGGTCGAGCTGAGCGGGGAGAGTCTGACGCGCTACGCTCGCGCTGATCTCTGCCATGTACGGGATTGTACGCTGGCGTACAATCTCTGGAGGCTGTGCGGTCATTCGTGGGTCCAGTCTGGGCGGCTTCTGCTCATCAGAATGCTGAACGATTGGGCCAGCAGGTGCCCCGGCTCGATCGCAAGGGCCTCCCGCAGATACGCGAGCGCAAGTGCCCGTTTGCCCGCGGCCCACAGCAACCACGCGATCACGCACAGCACGGGCGGGCGCAGCTGCTCGGGTGCGTACGCAGCGGTGAGCCGGAAGAGTTCGACGGCCTTCTGCATGCGCCCTCCGTTCGGAACCCGGCGGATCTCGCCACGCAGACACCTCGATGACAGATCATGTCCGACGTCCCCTCGCGCGGCGAGCTCCTCAACGCGCTCATCGACAGTGATTCCGCGCGCGTAAGCCGCGGCGGCAATCCTCTCGATCAGCAGCAGTGCGTTCTCCCCCATGCCGCGTCCGAATGCGACCTGTGTCGCCGTCGACTCCGGCACCAGCGGAAACTGCAGCATCAGTGTCAGCTGCGCGTGGAACGTGGGGGAGTACGAGGTGACCTCGTCGTCGAACAGCGTCTCGACGATCGAGATGATCAGATGAAGCGTCTCCCAGTGGGTGAACGGCTCATCGTCAGAGCCGTGCTCCTCCATGGCACGCGCCGCTTCAGAGCGCGAGACCTGGACGGAGATCCGCGGCAGGTCATCCGCAACGGAGAGGATGCGGTGCAGCACTCGGTCGCGATCGTGTTCGTCAACGGAGGGCAGGCGAAGGCCGGTTCGTGTCGCGCTGGTGTCATTCATCCCCCGATCCTCGACGCTGAGCACATCCCGTGGTCGGCCGATGAGCCGGAATGTGGACAAGTCCCGAAAGTCGGCGATTGTGGAGGAAGCTCCGCACGGCGCTGGCGCGGGGTGGGCTCAGCCCTCGTCGAACATGATGACCTGGCGAACCGCGCGGCCGTCGGCGAGGTCATCCATCGCGTCGTTGATCTCATCGAGGCGGATGCGGCGGGTGATGAGGCGCTCGATCGGCAGGCGACCGGCGCGCCACCAATCCACGAAGCGCGGGATGTCGCGGGCGGGCACCGCCGAGCCTAGATAGCTGCCGATGATCGCGCGTGCCTCACCCGTGATCGTGAGCGGCGAGATCGACGCCCGCGCCGCCGGGTCAGGCAGCCCCACGGTCACGGTGCGGCCGCCCGGAGCGGTCGCGGCGAAGGCGGTTTCGAAGGCACGCGGATGCCCCGCACACTCCAACGCGTGCGAGGCTCTGATCCCCCGCTCGGCCACCTCGGCCGGCGTGTAGGCCGCGGTCGCTCCGAGTTCGCGGGCGAGTTCGAGCTTCTCGGGAACGTTGTCGACGGCGATCACATCACCCTTGCCCTCGGCGATCGCGGCGATCAGAGCGGCCATGCCGACGCCGCCCAGCCCGACGATCATGACGCTGTCGCCCGGCTCGGGGCGGACGGCGTTCAGCAGCGCACCACCGCCGGTCAGCACCGCGCAGCCCAACACCGCCGCGACGTCGGCGGGGACGTCCGCGGGCACGCGGACGATCGACACACGGTCGACGACCGCATGGGTTGCGAATCCGGAGACGCCAAGGTGGTGCTGGATGTCGCGCCCGTCGCGGGTGAGCCGGCGCTCACCGTGCAGGAGCGTCCCGGCGTTGTTCGACGCGGTGCCGCGCTCGCAGGGCAGGCGCCCGTCGGTTGCGCAGCCCGCGCACTCTCCGCACCGCGGCAGGAACGCCATGACGACCCGCTCACCGACGGCGAGGTCGGTCACCTCGTCACCGAAGGACTCGACGATGCCGGCGGCTTCGTGGCCGAGCAGCATCGGCACGGGCCGCACCCGGTTGCCGTCGACGACCGAGAGGTCAGAGTGGCAGACGCCCGCCGCCTCAATGCGGACGAGAACCTCCGTCGGCCCCGGTTCGCCCAGCTCGAGCGTCGAGATGCTGATGGGCTTCGACTGCGCAAACGGACGCGCGCGTCCGATCTCTTCGAGGACGGCTCCGGTGATTCTCATGACGTGCTCCTTCATTGGATGCCGACGCGGTGTTCAGGCTCAGCGCGCTATCCACTGTAGGTCGCCGATGCGAGCGGGGTGTCACCGGTCTGGGTCACGGTGGCGATACCCCCGCACAGTCGGGATCAAGTAGTGCGCTCGACTTCGCAATCGTCGTACTATGTAGGTATTGTTCCTACATAGTTGGGAGACGGTCATGCCCACGATCACCAGTCGAGACTTCAATCACGACGTCGGCGCCGCCAAGCGCGCCGCGGAGGTGGAGCCGGTCACCATCACCGATCACGGACGACCGTCACACGTTCTGATCACCGCCGCGCTGTTCGATCAGCTCACGGGCCACAGACGCCGAGTGGGCACACGGTTGAAGGCGCAAGGCGTGCCGGTCGACTTCGACCTGCCCGATCGCAGGATCGACGACAGCCGAGTGCCCGACCTGTGAAGTACCTGCTCGACACGAACATCATCAGCGATCACTACAAGGGAGTCTCTCCCGCGCTGGACAGATGGATGGACGCACAGGTCGAAGGCGATCTCGCCATCAGCGCGATCACCGTCCTCGAACTCGATCGCGGAGTACGTCAGCGCGAGCGCCGCGACCCCGCCCAGGGGGCCCGGCTTCGCCTGTGGCTCGACGACGCCGTGCGGCCTCTGTTCACCGGGCGCATCCTCGTCGTCGACGAACGCGTCGCCCTGGTGGCGTCTGGCCTGCATTCCCCTGATCGGATGCCCGACATGGACGCGCTTATCGCGGCGACCGCGCTTGTGCATGGACTGACGCTCGTGACGCGCAACCTTCGGGATATGGAACGCACGGGCGCCGCACTGCTGAACCCGTGGGATCTCGCCGGGTGAAAGCGCCGCCGGTGACAACGCCTCGCCGAGATCATCACTGTAGGTTCCCGCTCGAGATGGCGAGGAATGCCGCGATTCCACGGTAGTTGGCTGGGGTTTCGGGTTCAGGATTCCGCGAGTAGTGGCGGATTCTTACAAGAGCTCATGGCCGTCGCGGCGATCGGCTACACACCATGCAGCGTGTCCGAACCGGCAGCGACGCGCTCTCCCCGGCCGCAGCAGCGCCCCCCGACGTGAACGGGAATACTCTCGTCAATCGGGGAGCTCCGGCAGGCGTCATCCTCCGCCGGGCAGATGCTCGAGGTGCCCGATGGCCTCCTCGAGCAGTTCGGAGACGTGGTCGTCGAAGAGCGAGTAGTGGATGTGCCGGCCGTCGCGCGTGCCAAGGACCAGGCTCAGATGCCGCAGCAGCCGCAAATGGTTCGATGTGGTCGTCTGTCCGATGTGCAGCTGTTCGCTGAGGTCGGTCACGGTGCTCGGCTGAACACTCAGCGCGCTCAGAATGCGCAGCCGCACAGGTGACGCCAGTGCCTGCATGATCTCGGCGAGACGCTCAGCATCCGCTACGGACAGGGTGCCTGCTTCCCGACGCGTCTCAGTACCGGCCATGCTCACCATTGTGCCCTCCGATCACGATAATCATTCACAACTACAATATATCATGATCTTGTGATGTATCCTGGTCGCATGACTGCTTCTTCCCCGACGACTACCGCGCCCGCTGCGGAGACGCACGACCATTCCCACGGTTCGGCCCGGTGGGAGCTGTGGTTCGCGATCGCCGCGGGCGTGACCTACGCCGGCGGGATGATCGCCGAGTTCGCGTTGGGGCTGCCGATGGTCGGGTGGCCGTTGGTGTTCTTCCTCGCCACCTACTTCTTCGGTGGGTTCTTCACGTTCCGCACCGCGATCGCCTCGACGATGCGAGGGAAGTTCGAGGTCGACTTCCTCATGCTGGTGGCCGCGATCGGCGCCGCCCTCATCGGCCGGTGGGCGGAAGGGGCGGTGCTGCTGTTCCTGTTCAGCCTCGGCCACGCGCTCGAGGAATACGCCCTCAGCCGTGCCAGCAAGTCCATCGAGTCCCTGGCCGAGCTCGCTCCCCGCAGCGCCCTGGTGCGCCGCGGCGGGGACGAGCCGGTGGAGGTGCCGGTGGAGGAGATCGTCGTCGGGGACATCGTCGTCATCCGCCCGAACTCCCGCATTCCCTCAGACGGGTTCGTGATCTCCGGGGTGTCCGCGGTGGATCAGTCCGCGGTCACCGGGGAGTCGATTCCGGTGGAGAAGGAGCCGGTGGCCGACCCGGAGCGGGCGATGCGCACCGTCGACACCCTGCCCGCCGCCAACCGTGTGTTCGCCGGCACCGTGAACGGGTCCGGCGTGCTCGAGGTCGAGGTCACCGCGACCTCCGCGGACTCGACGCTCAGCAAGGTCGTCGAGCTCGTCCGCTCCGCCGACCAGGCCGCCTCCCCCACACAGCAGTTCATCGACCGGTTCCAGCGTTGGTACGTGCCCGCCGTGATCCTCGGGGTCGCCGTCACCCTCCTGATCTCCTGGCTCGCGTTCGCGCAACCGTTCCCCGACGCGTTCTACCTCGCCATGACCGTGCTCGTCGCCGCCAGCCCCTGCGCGCTCGCGATCGCAACCCCGGCCGCGGTGCTGGCAGGGGTCGCCCGTGCTGCGCGTGCCGGGGTGCTCGTCAAGGGCGGCGCCCCGCTCGAGACGCTCGGGCGGGTCAAGGCGATGGCGTTCGACAAGACCGGCACCCTGACCTGGGGTGCCCCCCGGGTGACGTCCGTCACCCCCGCCGCCGACGTGCCCGAGTCCGAGCTGATCCGCACTCTGGTCGCTGTCGAAGCGCTCAGCGATCACCCGCTGGCCGAGGCGATCGTCCGCGACCTCGAGCCCCGCGTCCCCCAGGCCGAGCGCCTCACCGCGACAGACCTGAACGCGGTCGTCGGGCGTGGCGTCACGGCGACGATCGACGGCGAGCGGGTCGACGTCGGCAACCTGCGCATGTTCGACGAGCAGCAACTCGCGCTGACCGGCACGCTCGCCGACGCGTACACGCAGGCGCGGGACTCCGGGCAGACGCTGATGATCATCCGCCGTGGCGACCGGTTCCTCGGCATCGTCGGCGTGATGGATGCGTCCCGCGCGGAGTCCGCCCAGGTGCTCAGCGCGCTCCGGGGCGCGAACGTGGGGCAGCTCGTGATGATCTCCGGCGACAACCAGCGCGTCGCCGACGCGGTCGGCCGGGAAGTCGGCGTCGACACCGCGATCGGCGAACTGCTCCCCGAGGACAAAGTCGCTCAGATCACCCGCCTCGCCGAAACCCACCGACCGATCGCGATGGTCGGCGACGGCGTCAACGACGCCCCCGCGATGGCCCGCGCCGACGTCGGCATCGCGATGGGCGCCGCCGGCTCCACCGTCGCGTTGGAAACCTGCGACATCGCGCTGATGAGCGACGACCTCGGCCGCGTCCCGTTCGCCGTGCGGCTCAGCCGCGCCACCAGCCGCATCATCCGGCAGAACCTCATCGCCAGCCTCGCGATCGTCGCGTTCCTCATCCTCGCCACCTTCCTCGGCCTGAACATCGGCGCGGTCGTACTCATCCACGAAGGCTCCACCCTGATCGTCGTCGGCAACGCACTCCGCCTGCTCAACTTCGAGCGCGGCAAAGAGCACCACGGCATCGACCACGAAGACAGGCCCACCGCTTGAGAGACTCAGCCGGCGCAGGCGACGGCCTCCCTTGCGCGGCTATGTGGCCCAGCAGGATTGCACGGTGCCGGTCGTTGCCTGCGCGACGGTCGGGATGGTCTCCACGAGTGCTCGTGTGATCTCCTCGGACGCGGGGTACTCGATGACCCGCCAACCGACGATGCCGAAGTCCTCATCCAATGCCTGCACCGCGCATGCGAACGACGTCCCAGCGGGTGGCGTGGCTTGGAAGGATACGGTCACGGTGCGCGCATCGACCAGCTCGTATCCGGTCTCGTCGAATCCGACGTCGTCGAGCGAGTTCGAGACAGTCAGCCACGAAAGCCCGGCGACAGACAGGATTGCCGCCGTCGCGACGGTGACCCAGAACACGCGGCGGCGGATGGGCCGCGGTCCCCGACCGTAGCGGTCGGCGAGCTCCTCTTTCGTCGTCACGTAGTGCGCCCTATCTGCGGCTGCGAGCATCGCGGTCGGCGAGCTCGGTGAGGCGTGCGTTGTAGGCCTCGAGCTCGGCTTCGCCGGTGCGGTCGGCGTGCCGGTCTCGCCGCTTGGTCTCGCGGTCGTCGCTGCGACTCCACTGAATCGCGACCGTGATCGCGAGGATCAGGGTGGGGATCTCACCGATCGACCACGCGATACCGCCGCCGGTGTACTGATCCTCGAGCGGTGTGACACCCCAGGTGCGACCCATCGACCCGAACCAGTCGGCGACCATCAGCCCCGACTGCATCATGATGGCGATGCCGAAGAACGCGTGCATCGCCATCACACCGATGAGCAGCAGCAGCCTGCCGGCGTAGGGAAGCCGCCACGGCACCGGGTCGATGCCGATCAGGGAGAGCGCGAACAGGTAGCCGGTGATGAGGAAGTGCGCGATCATCCACTGGTGGCCGAGGTGGTCGTACAGCGACCAGCGGTACAGGTCGGTGTAATAGAACACCCACAGTGAGCCGATGAACAGGGCGGCCGCGACGAACGGGTTCGTCAGGATGCGGGCGACGGGCGAATGCACCGCCCACAGGATCCACTCCCGCCCGCCGCGGGTGCCGTCGTCGCGTTTGCGGATCGCCCGGGCGGCGAGGGTCACCGGGGCGCCGGCGACCAGCAGCACCGGGATCGCCATCGTGAGCAGCATGTGCCCCACCATGTGCATGCTGAACAGGTAGTCCTGGTAGACGTTGACGACGCCGCCGGTGACCCAGACCAGCAGCACCATGCCGGCGACCCACATGATCGTGCGATACACAGGCCACGCGTCGCCGCGCCGGCGCAGCCGCCACACCCCGGCGAGATAGAAGAAGATCGCGAACCCGGCGAGCACCGCCCACAACATGTCCACGTTCCACGCGGTGACCCACCGTTCGATCGTGAGCTCCGGGGGCAGCGGGGCACCGGTGAGGCGTTCTGCCGGCGAGGGGATCTCGGGAAGCGGGGCCGGGTTCGGTGGCGGAGTGCGGGCCAGCGCTGCGGCGGCGCCGCTGGCCACACCCATCAGTGCCAGCTCGAACGCGATGAGCATCCAGAAAGGGCGGGATGCCGCGTCGGAGCTGCGCATCCTGCCGATCAGGCGGGTGCGGTACCACGCCCCGAAGAGGCCGAGGCCGACGAGCGCGACGACCTTGATGCCCAAGATCGCGCCATAGGGCGAGAGCAGATCGGACCACTCCTGCAGGCCGATGGCGGCGCGCACCGTGCCGGACACGGCGACGAGCACGAACGCGGCCAGAGCGATGCTCGAGTAGCGGGCGACGAGATCGGGGATGCGGCGACGGTCGAGGGCTGGACGGACGGCGATGAGCAGCAGGAGCCCGCCGAGCCACACCGCGGCGCCGATGATGTGCAGGATGAGCGCCATCATCGCCTCGTGGTGGAAGGCGTCATCGCCGGAGTGCCCCTGCGTGCCCATCGGCACGAGCGAGGCCACCGCCACCAGGGCGACCAGAAGCGTCCCGACCCAGGACCGCACGGCGAATGTCAGGACGGTGAGGGCGGCGCCGGCGACCGTCGTGATCAGCCATGTCCTGCCGACCTCGAGCTCGACGAGGAACCGGCCGAGCTGGGCACCGAACTGGGGGCCTGCGTCGATGGCCGGGTTGAACACGCTGAGAAGCGTGAGGAACCCGGTCGCGCCCGCGGCCACGGTGAACAGGGCTGCAGAGATCGACGCGGTATCGAGGGCGACGTCGAACTCGCGCTCACCGGCCCGCAGCGTGAACAAGGCGGTCACGAGCACACCGACCATGCCCGCGGCGGCGAGATTCACGACCAGTTTCGTGACCGGAAGCCCCCAGCGCACAACAGGGCCGGCGTCGCCGAGTGGGATCTGCGCAGCACCCCCACCGAACCACAACGCCCCGACCAAGGCGATGAGTGCGACCCCGCCGAGGATCGCAGGCCCTGCGACCCGCAAGACGCGAGGAGTCAATCCTGTCGCGGTCGGAGTGACCGCTGTCCGCGTTCAGTGGCATCCGCACCCGTGGTGGCGGGAATCGAGAGTATCGGGGTCATGTGCGTGCTTTCGGCTCGGGCAAGAGGGCGGGGCAGGGGTGCGGGGTCATGTGAGCCCGGAGTAGGAGTGGAGGCCCTGGAAGAACATGTTCACGATCGTGAAGTTGAACAGCACCGCGACGAACCCGATGATGGACAGCCAGGCGGAGCGGGTGCCGCGCCAGCCGCGGGTCGCGCGGGCGTGGATGTAGCCGGCGTAGAGCACCCAGATCACGAACGTCCACACCTCCTTGACATCGAAGCCCCAGTAGCGACCCCAGGAGTCGTTGGCCCAGATCGCGCCGGCGATCAGGGTGAACGTCCAGAACACGAACCCCACGATCGCGAACCGGTACGCGAGGGACTCGAGCACGTCGGCGGCGGGCAGAGTGCGCAGAAACCCAAGACCGTCGGCGCGGGCAGTGTCCGAGGATGCTCGGGTGCGGCGCTCCCGGCGGGCCTGCAGGAGCTGGGTGATGGAGATGCCGCAGGCGATCGCGAACAGGGCGGTGGCCAGGGACGCGACGAAGACGTGGATGACCAGCCACACGCTCTTGAGCGGATCCATCAGCGGAACGACCTCGACGTAGAACGAGACCGTCGCGCCACCCAGCAGCAGCACCACCATGCCGATCAGGAACGCACCGAGGAAGCGGAGGTCGTAGCGGCGCAGCACCAGCAGGTAGACGGCCACGATCAAGACCGTGCCGGTCAGCGCGAACTCGTACATGTTCGCCCACGGCACCCGCTCCGCGGCGATGCCGCGCAGGATGGTGCCGGCCAGGTGGAACAGGAACGCGAGGACCGTCAGCGACGTCCCGATCCGCGCCCACAGCAGCCGTTGACGCTGCGCGGGCGGCGTGCGAACACTGTCCACCGACCCACTCTGGGCGTTGTCCGTCTGCTGGCCCGCCCGTGCGGTAGCGCCGGCCAGGACCGGCTCCCGCTGCGGGACGCTGGCGGGGACGGAGCGCCCGGCCAGGTCGATGGTGTACGCGATGAACGCGAGCAGGTAGGTGGCGATCGCCGTCCACACCAGCAGCAGTGAGATGCCGTCGAGGGAGAGCGCGTCGGTTCCGGTCATGGCAGGGTCGTCCTCTTCGTCGTTGCGGTCAGGGGGTGCCCGCGAGCGGGGTGGCGCGGTAGATCCGTGCACATCGGTCAGCCCGCGTTCGCTTCCAGCCAGGCCAGCGAGTCCACGGCGGTTCCGTCGAGGTAGACCTCGAAGTGCAGATGGTTCGCGGTGGAGCGTCCCGTGCTGCCGACGAGTCCGACCAGCTGCCCGGCCGTGACGGTCTGCCCGGCGGCGACCTGCCGGCTTCCGGTCTGCATGTGCGGGTACACCGTGCTCACCTGTTGCCCGTTCAGCACGGACTCCACCACCACGGTCACCCCGTATCCGCCGTAGCTGTCCTGCGAGATCCGCACGACGCCGTCGACGGACGCGTAGACGGGGGTTCCGCCGGCAGCGACCATGTCGGTGCCCATATGCGCGCCGCCTCGAGCACCGAAGCGGTCGGTCACGGTGAACGGACCGCCCACCGGCCACCGCACGGCTCCACTGCCTTGGGGCACGATGCTGTAGTCGAAGGGCACCGAGGCGACTTGTGCGGAGGCGCGGGCACGTTCTGCGGCTGCTTCTGCCGCCTTCTTCTGGTCGATCTCCGCCTGGGTGGTGGCCGAGTAGCTCTCCCGTGTGAGCTGCGTCCCAGTCGCGTCGGAGGCGACGATCAAGGATTGCGCGTCCTCGGACGCGACTTGCTGCAGTGTCGGGATCTCGAGGTCCGCCGGCTGCCAGGCGGCATACGCGGGGAGGGCGAAGGTGGCGATCAGGCCGGTGACCACCGTCAGGACCGCCAGGGAGCGCACTGGGCGCAGCGCGATTACCCGACCACGGGCGGACGTTTCTGCGGGCGGGCGCCGTGGGGGGCGGGTGGTGATGCTGGTGACTGGCGGGGTTGCGGCGCGGCGGAGGCTGCGGCGCGTGGGGGGCGTCTGGGGCTGGTCGCCGCCGCCGGGTGGGGTGGTCTGGTCAGTCATGATGTCCTGGTTCGTTTCGGATCAGATGGACACGCCGCGGTCGGCGAGGAAGGGGATGGGGTTGACCGGGGAGCCGTTCACGTAGGCCTCGAAGTGCAGGTTGCAGCCGAACGCGTTGCCGGTGTTGCCTTCGCTGCCGATCAGGTCGCCGGCGTTCACGCGTTGGCCGTATCCGACGTAGAAGCCGCCGGGGCGGATGTGGGCGTATCCGGTGCCGATCCCGCCGCCGTGGTCGATCTTGATGTAGTTGCCGTAGCCGCCGTTGTACCCGGCGTAGACGACGGTGCCGGCCGCGGCGGCGTAGATCCCCGCGCCGCATCCGCCGCTGAGGTCGACGCCGTAGTGGTAGCTGGTCGAGCAGTACCCGTTGCCACACTGGGAGCTGCGCGGCCCGAACCCCGAGGTGCGGTGCCCGGAGGTCGGCCGTGCCCACCCGGAGCTGACCACACCCCCACCAGCACCTCCCGAGGCGGCGAGCCGTTCCGCTTCGGCGCGCTCCGCCGCTCGCCGCTGCTCCTCGGCGATGCGGGCAGCCTCCACCCCGGCCTGATAGTCGGCGATGGTCTTCGCGGTGGTGTCCTCGAGGGCGGCGAGCTGGGCCTGCAGCTCGCCGAGGTGGAGGGTCTGCGCGTCCAGCGCGGCCTGCGCAGCATCGGCGGCCTGCTGCGACTCGAGCATCTTCTGCTCGGCGACCTGCTGCAGCCGGTCGCGCTCATCCCGGGCCACCACCGCCTGATCGGTCAGGCTCTGCGCGGCATCGCGGGCGGTGAGCGCCGCAGCGTAGACGGCCTGGTTGCGTTCCAGCAGCTTGTCCATCACGCCCAGCCGGGACAGGAGATCGTCCGCGGTCGCGGCCGACCCGGAGAGGAACAGCTCGAGGGAGGTGGTGTCGCCCCCGTCGCGGTACAGCTGCGCGGCGATGCGGCCGGCCTTGTTCGCCGCGTCGGTCGCGTTCTGCGCTTCCAGGTCGGCTTGGGACTGCAACGTGTCGGCGCGGATGGATGCGTCGAAGTACTCCTGCTGGGCGGTGTAGAACGCGCCGGCGGCCTGCTCGGCGGCGGTGCGGGTGCGCGCCACCTCGCCGGTCAGGCTTTGGATGAGGCCCTGGATCCGCTGCACCTCGGCAGCTTTGGTGGCCTCGTTCGCTTTCGCGGCCTGCACGTCCTCCCAGGACGGATAGGTCGCCGCGAACGCTGCCGGCAACAGCGGGCCGGCGACCAGGACGGCTGCCGCGCTCAATGTTCCCGCCGTCAGCAGAGTGCGCCGGCTCACCCCGGCCCGGAATGCGCGGCTCTCCGCGGGCGTGGGCGCGCACCCACACTCCTCCGCCGTCAGGTCACCAGGAAGGGTGAGATCGCTGCCCGTCGCCAGCGTTCGCAGCGACCAGGCCAGTCGACCTCCGGCAGGCCTCATCCGTGGCGTGTTCATGGGTGCCTCCCCGGATCAGTCGAACGATCTGCGGCGGCCGCACGCGTGCGGGCACGGTGGGAGAACCCCGCCGCGGTGAGAGCGCCGGCGGCAGCGAGGACGATGAGAGCGGTGAGCCAGGGACCGAGGATCACCGCCGGGGTGAGTCCGGTGCGCAGCGGGACGGTGGTGATCGACGCGTCAACGGTGTCGACGCCGATGCTGTCGACGGTGGTGCCGTCCGGGGTGATGACCTGGCTGGTGCCCACCGTGGAGACGTTGACGACCGCGCGGCCGGTTTCGATGGCGCGCATCCGGGCGAACGCGAGCTGCTGCAGGTTCTCGTCGGTGCCGCGGAAGTCGGCGTTGTTGGTCTGGAACACGAACACCTCTGCGCCGGCGCGGGCACCGTCCCAGATCACGGCGTCGTAGATCACGTCGAAGCAGATCGCCAACCCCACCCCGACGTCGCCGACCTGCACGAGCGGCGGGCTGCTGCCGGGGGTGTATTCGCGTTGGATCAAGCCCACCAGGTCGGGGACGATCAGCTCGTAGAACCACCGGTCCGGCACGTACTCGCCGAACGGGACCGGGTTGACCTTGTCGTGCCACTGCCGGCCCGTGGGATCCGCGGTCCACAGCAGGGACGTGTTGAAGACATCGTCGCCGCGGGTGGTGGCGGCGTTCATCAGCAACGGCGCCCCGGCCGAGCGCACGACCCGGTCCAACGCCTCGGCGGCGGCGGGATCACTGAGCGGGTCGGCGTCGACGCCGCCCTCCGGCCAGGCCAGCAGATCCATCGGCTGCCCGTACAGCGGCACCGTGGCGGCGGTCTGCGCGGCCAGGACGTCGCCGGGCACCTTGTCGTCGAAGTACCCGGTGGGGCCGTTGCCCTGCACCCATCCCACGCGGAACTCCCCGGCCGGCGCGGTGGGGAACTGCGGCGCTATCACCAGGAGAGCGGCGACGCTCACAGCAGGGTGCAACCCGAGCATGAAGCGGATGCCGCCGGCGCGGATCCACTGCACCACAGAGGCGCACAGAATGACGATCAGCAGGGACAGGCCGGTCACGCTCGTCCACGACACGGCCTCCGCGAGCGGGCCGCCCACCTGGGTCATCCCGAGGCGCGCCCACGGGAACCCGGAGTACGGCCACGCACCCATCACCACCTCACGGGCCGTCCACAGAACCCCGATCAGCGGCGGTACCGCGAGCAGCTGCACGAGGCCGCGGGCCGGATAGCGGGCGGTCCACCGGTAGGCGAGCGCGATCGGCACCGCGCCCGCGCCGAACAGGACCGCTTCCAGCCCGGCGAGGGCAAGCCACGGCACCGGGCCGAGGAACTCCCCCACCCACACCAGATGGGTCGTGTAGAACACGGCGCCGAACACAGTGCCGACCAGCAGCGCCCCGCCGATGCTGCGGCCGATCAGGGCCACCAGGGCGACCGTGACACTCACGAACGTCAACGGCCACCACCCCACCGGTGCGGAGGCGAGATCCAGCAGCAGGCCGGCGGCCGCGGATGCCAGCACCGCCGCCCACACCGGCAGCGACCATGCCGCCACGGTGCGGCGCGGCGTCTCCTGCTCCGGCGCGGCGGCCGGGGCGGGTGTCGGCAAAGGCGTGCGCATCGGTCAGGTGTCTTTCTGGTGGAGTCGGGTGAGGTAGTCGTTGTACGCGTCGAGCTCAGGGTCGCCGTGTGCGTCGGCGCGACGGTCGGCGGCGACCGCTTGGGCGGTGTCGTCGCGGAACCAGCGGTGCATGACGTAGATGAGCATCAGCAAGGTGGGGGCCTCGCCGTAGGACCAGGCCAGCCCGCCGGCGAGGCGCTGGTCTTCGATCGGGTCGATGCCCAGCGCGCTCGTCGGGCCGGCGAACCCGTCGATGAGGGTAGTGGTGGCCATCATCAGGAAGACGCCGAAGAAGGCGTGCAGGGCGGCCTCGGCGAACACGTCCAGGGCGCGGCCGCCGTGGCTCATCCGCACCGGCAGCGGGTCCGACGACAGGATCGGGATGGTGAACAGCATCCCGGCGACCAGGAACCCGACCTCGAGGAGGGTATGGCCGGTGACGGTGGACAGGATCGGATCGGCGAAGTTCGCCAGGTACAGACCGTAAAACGCGGCCAGGTATAGCGGCACCGCCAGCCACGGGCTGAGCAGCCACCGTGCGGTGCGACTGCGTAGCCCGGCGTGCGCGGCGCGGAGCACCAGGAGACCTGGGCCGTGGTGCGGGGTGGCGCGCAGCAGCAGGGTGCCGGGAGAGCCGAGGACCAGCAGCGGCGGGATCGCCATCATCAGGGTGAGCTGCTGGAACATGAACACCGAGAACAGGGCGTACCCGAAGTTCTCCACCGCCAGGCCGGTGACCGCGGCGAGGGCGACGCAGCCGAGCAGGAAGCTGACCGTCCGCCACACCGGCCAGCCGCGGCCGCGGACCCACATCCGGATCGCACCGGCCAGGTAGGCGACCGCGAGGAGTCCCGCGAGGAGCGGTAGCACCGGAGCCGGAAGCGGGGCCGGGGTGAGGAACCCGCCGAGGGTCGGCGGGGCGTCCGGGATCCACACGGTCGTCACGGTGTGTCCTTCGCAGGCTGGTCTACGCCGAGGGCGTGCGCGTGGCGGGTCGCGAACTCGTCGACGGCGCGCGCCAAAGCGGGGTCTTCGCCGCGGGCCAGTCCCGCGTACTCGACGTGCACACCATCCGGGGTGGTGCGGGCTTTCACCCAGAGCCGGCGGCGGGGCACGAACAGGCCGGCGAACAGGCCGAGGGTGGCGAGCACGGAGAACGCGAGCACCCAGCCGCTGCTGGGGTCGCGTTGGATCTGCAGCGACGCGAACCGCTTCACCGGCTCCTCCGCCGTGACCTCCTCCCAGGTGATCGTGCCCCACCCGTTCGGCAGGTCGACGGTGGCGCCGGGGGTGAGCTCAAGGGAGTCGGCGGCGGTGTCGCCGCCGGTGTGCTGGGTGAGCCCGTCGACCTCGAGCGTGTACACCGACCTCGGAGTGCCGTCGTCGATGCCGAGATCCCCGCTGAACACGTTGAGAGTCAGCACCGGATTGACCACGTCCGGGTAGACGGAGGTGAACGCGCCGGAGGGCAACACCCCCTGGGTGGGGTAGAAGAACCCGACCAGCCCGACCTGTTCGGGCAGCCCGTCCGGGATCTTGATGATGCCCAGCGAGGTCATGTTGGAGTCCTGCGGCAGGAACGGCTGCGACTCGCTGTACACCACCTCGCCGGCGGCGTCGCGGATCGTGAGGGTGGGGGCGTAGCCGTTGCCGAGCAGGTAGATGCGATCGCCGTCGACGGTGATCGGGTAGTTCACGATCACGCTCTGCGCCCGATCGTCCTGCCCGGGTTGGCGGATGGTGATGTCGGCGGAGAAGTCTCCGGCCTGGCCTGCGCCGGGGGTGCCGGGCAGCCGGTAGGAGACCTGGAAGTCGTCGAGGGTGAGCGAGTAGGGGGCAAGGCCCGTGCCGTCGACGAAACGGCCGGGGTTGAACGAGGAGTAGTCGCTGAGCGCGTTCACGAACGTGGTGCCCTCCACCACCACCCGCTGCCCGGTATACGCGAACGACCCGCCGATCGCGACCGAGACCAGCACGCCGACGAGGGCGACGTGGAAGATCAGGTTGCCGGTCTCGCGCAGGTAGCCGCGCTCGGCCGACACCGACGCGGCTCCGCGGGCGTCGTATCGCTCCACCCGGTATCCGGCCTTGCGCAGCTGCTCTGCCGCGACGTCGATCGCGTGCGCGGCCGGGTCGGTCCTCCCTTCCTCTCTCGGCAAGGTCAGTTCCCGGTACTCCGAGAGCCGCGACAGCCGGGCCGGGGTGCGAGGGGGGCGGGAGCGGAGCGCCTTGTAGTGGTGCTTGGCGCGCGGGATCACGCAGCCGATCAGGGAGGTGAACAGCAGCAGATAGATCGCGGAGAACCACGGCGACAGGTACACGTCGAACAGGCCGACCGCATCGGCGAGGGGGAACACGTCAGGGTTGTCCCGCTCCCACTGGATGACACCGTTGGGGTCGGCGCTGCGCTGCGGGAACAGGGACCCGGGGACGGCGGCGATCGCGAGGAACAGCAGCAGGACCAATGCGGTGCGCATGCTGGTCAGCTGCCGCCATGCCCACCGCAACCACCCGGTGATGCCCAGCGCCGGCTGGGTGATCTCCGTCGCGGATTCGCTGTCGGCGTGGTCGCCGGGGCGTAGCGGGTCGGCGGTGACGTCGATGCCGGTGTCAGAGCGGGAGGGGGACATTGATCACCACCTGTTGCAGCTGCGACATCAGTGCCGTCCACAGCCCGGTCACCATCAGCAGGCCGAGGGCGATGAGCATGGCCCCGCCGATGATGTTCAGGGCGCGGATGTGGCGGCGCAGGAACGTCACCGATCGGGACGCCCACCCCCATCCGGCCGCGAGGATCAGGAACGGGATGCCCAGGCCCAGCGAGTACGCGAGCCCGAGCAGGCCCGCGCGGGCGGGGTCACCGAGGTTCCACGACATAGAGATGATCGCTGCGAGCGTCGGGCCGATACAGGGGGTCCAGCCGACGCCGAGCGCGAACCCGAGAAGCGGCGCCCCGATCAGCCCGGTCCTACCCTGGGCGCGAGGGCGGAGGGTGCGCTGGGCAATGCCGAAGAAGCCGAGGAACACCAGGCCGAGGGCGATGATGACGACCCCGAAGACGCGAGTGAGCACATTGGCGTATTGCAGCAGCAGGTACCCGAAGGTGCCGCCGAGGATCGTGACGGCGACGAACACCACGGTGAACCCGGCGATGAACAATGTCACGCCCAGCAGCAGCCGCGCGCGCTCCGCCGTCACCGTGCGCCCCCCGTCCAGCGTGGGGGCCGCGGTCGTCGTGGTGGTGCTGCCGAGGTAGCCGAGGTAGCCAGGCACCAGCGGCAGCACGCACGGGGACACGAACGACACCAGCCCGGCGAGGATCGCGACCGGGATCGCGACCCACAGGGCGCCGTCGACGATCACCGCTCCCGGATTCATGAGGTGTCCTCGGCGAGGGTGTCGGCGACCAGGGTGGACAGGATCGACGCGCTGGCCAACTGCCCGATGATCCGCGCCGCGACCCGCCCCTCCTGGTCGATGACCAAGGTGGTGGGGGTGGCCTGGATCGGAGTGACCTGCGCGAACGCGAGCTTGACCCGTCCGTCGTTCACGTCGATCACGCTCGGGTAGGTGACGTTGTTGTCACGGGCGAACGACAGTGCGGTGGCTGGCTGGTCGTAGGTGTTCACCCCGAGGAACGCGACGCCCTGGTCCTGATACTCCTGCCAGACCTCCTCGAGCATCGGGGCTTCGACGATGCACGGCCCGCACGCGGCGTACCAGAAGTTCACCACCAGCACCCCGCCGCGGTAGTCGTCACTGGACACCGTCTCCCCGGTCTCGGTGACGCCCTCGAACACCACCGGCTCCCCGCGGTCGGCATCCGGGATCTCGACGATCTGGAAGTCACCGGCGATGTAGCCCTTCTCGCTTCCGTCCCGGTACTGCTGCGCGAGCGAGTCGCTGGACGTGCACCCGGCCAGCAGCAGCGCCGCGACCAGCGTCATGGCGGCAAGGACGCGGCGGCGGATCATGCGCGCTTGACCTTGATCAGGGCGCCGGCGACCAGGAACACGACCGCGGCGACCGGCTGCGCCGCAGTCCACACCGGGCCGGTGAACGGGAACGGGAACACCGGGTTCCAAATCACGGCGATCACGACGAACACAGGCAACCACCACCACTGCCGCGCCTGGATCGCGAACCACCCCACGATGACCGCGAAGATCGCGGCGACGAACAGCACAACGGTGAACCAGTCCCCGCCCATCAGTACCGGCGCGAGGAACAACACCGCCGCCGCGAGCAGCCCCGGCGCGAACGCGTTGCGCTGGTATACGGACGAGGTCCGCTGCTTCGCCATCATGACCCGCTCACCACGGAGCCCGTCGCAGGCGCCGCGCTGTCCGCGCTGACGCGGGAGCGGCGGTGTCGGGTCCACAGGCTCAGGCCGAGGACGATGACGCCGGCACCGAGGGCGACGTCGGCGAGGTTGCCGATGAACAGGTTCCCGTAGGCGAGGAAGTCGGTGACGTGCCCGACCCCGAACCCAGGGGGGGAGAACAGCCGGTCGATCAGGTTCCCGATCGCGCCCCCGAGGATCAGGCCGATCCCCATCGCCCACCATCCGGTCCGCGCCCGCGCGGCGGCGACGACCAGCAGCACCACGGCACCGACCCCGAGGAGAGTGAGCAGCCCGGTGACCCCGGCTCCGAGGGAGAGGATCGCGCCGGGGTTGAACGCGAGCTGCAGCCCAAGCAGATCCCCCAGCAGCGGGATCCGCTCCTCCTGACTCAACCCTCCCAGTGCGGCCGCCTTCGTCGCCTGGTCGACCAGGACCACCACAGCGGCGGCCAGGCACGCGACCGCGAACCGCCGGGTCTGCTCACGAACCATCAGCGGCTCCTCCTGCGTTCGCGAGGGCCGCTGATAACCCGGTCATCAGACCGGCTATCAGGAAGAGGTTTTTGGTGTCAGAAGTCGAAGAGGTCACCGAGGAACCCTTCCTTCCGCCGACGCCCGGAGCGACCGTGATGATCCCTGTCGCGGTCAGAACGGTGGTCGCCCTCGCGCGGATAGGGGGCGGTGCTGGTTTGCCGGCCGCCGCCGGCAAGGTCGGCGGCGCGGTCGATGATCTTGTCGAGCTCGCCACGGTCCAGCCAGACGCCCCGGCACTGCGGGCAGTAGTCGATCTCGACCCCGGAGCGTTCCGTGATCAGCAGGGCGGTCCCGTCGACCGGACATTTCATGAGGGGTTCTCCTTCTGTTGCTGGTCGTCGGCGGTTCCACCATCCGCGGCGGCCGCGGCCGCGGCTGCTCGGTCGCGGCGACGACGCTCTCTGGCCACCATGAGCACGACCACCAGCGCGCCGCCCAGCACGATTACGCCACTCAGGACCGCAAGGACGGGGAGGAGTTCCCCACCTCCGGATGGCCCGTTGTGAACCTCTCCGGACGTATTGGCGGCAGATGTGGGAGACGGGTCGGGTGTCTGCTCCTCGGTCGCTTCGGGGGTAGGGGCGCTGGTGGGGACGGTGACCGCTTCGACGGTGTACTGGTACTCGTTGCTGATCGGGTGCCCGTCGCTGGACACGACCCGCCACCGCACCGTGTACACGCCCGCCTGACCAGGCGTCACCGCCTGGGTGACCGTGGTCCCGTCGATGACCGGATCCCCCGATGCGATGTTCTGCCCGTCCGGGGCGACCACCTCAATGATCACGGCGCTGAAATCGGTGAGGATCTCGCCGCTGAACGTCAGCGAAATCTCCTCCGGGACCACGCTGACCGTGGATCCGGCTTCCGGGGAGGAGGAGACGATCTCATCGTGCGCGGCTGCGGGCGCCGCGGTGGCGAACAGGAGCCCGGCGGCCAGCAGCAGCGTCGTCAGAGTGGACAGGAGGAGGATGCGTCTCCGTGAGCCGGATCGGTGCGGGTGTTCGTGGTCGGTGACGGTGGTCAAGGCGGTGGTCCTTTCAGGGCCGGTTGATGATGTGCTGGGCGATCGTCGTCGCGTCTTTCCAGACCCCGGCGAGGGTGTCGGAGCCGCGGCCGCCGTACTGCGGCATCCCCGCCACGAACAGCCCGGGCAGGCCGGTCAGGGTGCGCCGCGGCCGGTCGACGCGGGCCGGTTCCGGGAGCCAGTCGTCGCCAGGGGTGTAGCCGGTGGCGAGGATCACCGAGCGGGGGGATGCCTGCGTGCCATCGGCGAAGGTCACCCCGGCGCCGGCCGCGTCCTGCACCGCAGCTGCGATCGTGACCCCGACGCGGCGCAGCTGCTCATAGCTGTCGCCGAAGATCGGCTCGGGGCGACGCTCCCGCGAGAACAGCGGCACCCTCTCCCCCGCCGCGGCGGGATAGCTCATCGCGGGGCGATGCTGCCGCCGGGTTCGCACGGACAGCGTCACGGTGTGCGACGCGGACAGTTCGCGGGCCAGCTGCACACCGCTGTTCCCGCCGCCCACGATGAGCACGTCGCCGACGGGGATCTGCTTCGGGTACAGGTACTCGCTGCTGTGCAGCACCACCCCGGGCATCGTCAGCAGAGACGCCCACTCCGGAATCCGCGGGTGCGCGGCCGCGCCCGTCGCGCAGATCACGTTGCGGGTCTGCACCTCCCCTGCCGTCGTCGACAGCAGCAGAGTCGAGCCGTTCCCGCGATGCTCCACCCCGGTCGCCTGGATGCCCCAGACCGTCTCCACGCCCAGCCCGGCTTCCACGAAGGTGAGGTAGTCCGCCATCTCGTCCACTCGCGGATGCCGGCGCTGGTCACCCAGCAGCCGCCGCGGAGACAGCGCGCTATGCCGGGCGTCGCTGAGAAGCTCCATCGAATGCCACCGTGAGGACCAGGAACGCTGCCCCGTGCTGGCGGCGTCGATCACCACAAACTCGTGCTGCGGCCGCAGCCCTTCCGCGGCCAGAGCCGCGGCAACCGCGAGCCCAGACTGCCCGGCGCCGACGATGATCGCCCGCCGATGCGTCAAACCCGCCCGCATCACCGGCCACCGTTCACCGCAGCCTGGATGGCGTTCTCGAGGTCGTCCCACTCCTGCAGCTCGAGCAGCTCACCGTCGAGGAAGAACGTCGGCGTGCTGCTCACCCCGAGCGCCTGGCCCTCCTCGAAATCCAGCTCCACCCGCTCCGCCGTAGCCGGGTCCGCCACGGCGGCGTCATAGGCGGCCATGTCCAGACCGATCTCCTCCGCGAAGCCACGGAACAGGTCGGCGCGAGACTCCTGCGCCTCACCCCACTCCGCCTGCGTCTCGAACAACCGGACATACATGTCCTCGAACCGGTCCTGCTGCGCGGCCGCTTCCGCCGCGACCGCCGCGTTCTTCGAATTGAAGTGACCGGGCAGCGGGAAGTAGCGGACCACATACGTGATCTCCCCAGCGAACTGCTCCCGCATATCCTCCACGATCGGGAAGAACGCGCCACACGCCTCGCACTCGAAGTCGAGGAACTCCACCAGGGTGACAGCGCCCTCCCCGCCGTCGTCGAGGACATGCGAGCTCTCCCGCACCACCTGCGGGGATGCGTCACCGCCCCCAGATGAAGGTGGAGCGGACTGGCTCTGATTGACAAGGACATAGATCAACGCGGCGATCACCATCACCACCACAACGGCAATGGTGACGAGCGTCGCCTTCACAGGGGTTTTCATCGGGTACTCCAAACCAAGACACGGCACAGGACAGAACCCGGGCACGCAGCCCGGGACGAAGCGCCACCCGGAAAGGGTGGCGTGCCAAATGTCAGGTTCGGGAAAGACCCAACTGCGTCAACGAAAAGACAATCGGGTGAGCACGGGCAGCCGGCGCCGGAAGCAGCGAAGGCATCCGTGGCCCGTCACCGAGAACCGGAGGCATCCGCCGACGCCACAACCCCCGCAGCACCACCATGAACGTCAGCCCGCACAACACGCCCAACATGCACAGCGCAGCGCCCACCAACGCGTTCGGCCCAGAAACGACGCCACCGGCGACCGCCTCATGCTCGACTGGGGCGTCTGCCACGGGCTCGACGTGGGGGTCCATGAACCCAGAAATCACCAGCGGAACAGGAGTCGAACCGTCCGCCTCTGTGTGACCCGTCGCTGCCAGACCCAACATCAGCAGCAGCGCCAAACCGACGCTGGTAATGAGCCTCATTATCAACAATTGCTCATTCAGCGTCGTGGAGCGCGGAGTCCGGGCCGAAGAGACCATCGCCCACAGCCTACCGTACGCACCTAAACCCATTCGGAGCCCGGTTCACCCGAGCACGGGAGCGCCGGCAGCGCCGGCCGGGTCCGGCGCGGCTAGCCGGTCAACCAGGACGATGACGACGGCAACGGTGGCGAAGGTGGCTTTGATGGGGGTCTTCACAAGGGCCGGTTCCAAGTCGGGCGGTGTTCTGCCACCGCGGGGCGAGGGGTCGGTGGTCAGGCGTGGGCGGGTTCGGGCTGGCGAGCGGGCACCGTGGCGAGTTGCCGTAGCGCAGCGGGGCGACGGGCGGCGCGGACGCCATTGAGGATGACGACGACCTCGGCGATCTCATGCACCAGCACGACGCCGGCGAGCCCGAGGATGCCGAACAGGGCGAGCGGGAACAGCGCGACGATGATCGCCAGAGCCAGACCGATGTTGGCGGTCATGATGCGTCGGCCGCGGCGGGCGTGGGCGAGGGCGCCGGGGATGAGGCGGAGGTCGTGGCCGATGAAGGCGACGTCGGCGGACTCGATCGCCGCCGCGGAGCCTTTCACACCCATCGCGATCCCGACCGTCGCCGTCGCCAGTGCCGGGGCGTCGTTGATGCCGTCGCCGACCATCGCGGTCGGTTGCTGCGTGACGAGCGCCTCAATCGCGGCGGCCTTGTCGGCGGGCAGCTGCTCGGCGCGAACGTCGGTTACGCCCGCCTCGGCGGCGATGGCGTGGGCGGTGCGGGTGTTGTCGCCGGTGAGCATGATGGTCTCAATGCCCTGCGACTGCAGCATCCGGACCGTCTCGGCCGACTCCGGGCGCAGCTCGTCCCGCACGCCGATCAGGCCGGCGATCTGCCCGTCCGCCTCGACCACGACGACGGTCATGCCCTGCGCGGCAATCGCCTCCGCGTTCAACTGCTGGCCGGCGGGATGGAGCCAGCGGACATTGCCGACCCGGATCGCCCGGCCGTCGACGGTCCCGGTGATGCCATGCCCGGCCTCCTCGACCACCTCCGTTGCGGGGCTGGCGACGGGTGCGGCCGCGATGATGGCCGCGGCGAGGGGGTGGGTGCTGGTGGCCTCCACGGCGGCGGCCCAGGCGAGCAGGTCGTCGCGGGTGATACCGGGTGCGGGCTGGACGTCGACGACGGTGGGCTCGTTGCGGGTGAGGGTGCCGGTCTTGTCGAGGGCGACGGCGCGGATCGTGCCGAGCTGCTCGAACGCTTCACCTGACTTGATGACGACGCCGAACTTTGACGCCGCTCCGATCGCGCTGATCACCGTCACGGGCACCGCGATGGCCAGCGCGCACGGGGATGCCGCAACCAGGACGACGAGGGCGCGTTCGATCCAGGTCCACGGGTCGCCGACCAGCAGCCCGAACAGGGCGACCACGGCAGCGGCGATCAGGACGACGGGAACGAGCGGCTTCGCGATCCGGTCGGCGAGGCGTGCCCGGTTGCCCTTGCGGGCGTGGGCCTGCTCCACGAGGGCGACGATCTGGGTGAGGGAGTTGTCGCGGCCGTCCGCAGTTGCCTCGATCCGCAACGTCGCCGCCCCGTTGACCGAACCGGCGGCGACCGGATCGCCGGGGCCGACCTCGACCGGGATCGACTCGCCCGTGATCGCCGACGTGTCCAGGCTCGACCTACCCTCCACGACCACGCCGTCTGTGGCGATGCGATCGCCGGCACCGATGACGAGGATGTCCAGCTCACGCACGTCCGCGGCGGGGATCGTGACGTCGCTGGTTAGGCGGGAGACGCGGACAGTGTCGGGGATGAGGGACAGAAGGGCGCGCAAGCCTTCCTTGGCGCGGTCCATCGCCCGGTCTTCAAGCGCCTCGGCCAGGGAGAACAGGAACGCCAGGGTCGCGGCCTCGCCAACGTGGCCGAGCAGGACCGCGCCGATCGCGGCGATGGTCATCAGCAGCCCGACCCCGAGGCGACCGCGGATGAGGCGGCGGATCGCGCCGGGGACGAAGGTGTAGGCGCCGGCGAGCAGCGCCGCCCACTGCAGCACCAGCGCCGGGATGTGCAGACCAGTCCACTCGAACGTGTATCCGGCGAGGAGGAACAGCCCGGACAGCGCGGAGGGAAGCAACGCGAAGTCGCGCCACCAGGGCGGGCGGACCTCCGGCTCCTCGTCCGCCTCGGTGGGGGTGGTGGCGAGGTCGGGGCCGCAGCAGGCATCGCCCGCATCGTGCACCGCGCTTGGCGCCGCGGTCTTGGAGGAGGGTTCCGCGGCGCAGCAGGCGTCACCGGTCGAGAGCGGCCGGGACAGTTCGATGGCCCGGACCGTACCGGGCTTGCGCGGCTCGTTGGGGCCGCAACACTCTTCGCTCACTGCACGCTCTCCTTCGTTGCGGGGGCGGGCGTCTGCTCTAGGAACGTGAGCGCGGCCAGTGCGTCATCGGTGCCGGTAACGGAAAGGCGCAGGTCGGGGTGGGTCGTGTCGATCGCCCAAGTCGCGAACGCGCAGCAGGACTGCTCGGTGCGGACCAGCTCCGTCAGCCGGGCGGTCGCGTCGTCGATCTTTGGGTAGTGGACGGTGATCTGGGCGGCCGTCCTGTCGATGTCGAGGAGGTAGTCGTCGTTGAATTCCTGCCACGCGGCTAGCTGTGCAGCACCAGCGCCGGGCGTCAGCGTGCAGGCCACCGGCAGCAGGTCACGGTCGATGAGGCTCATGCGCAGCACTCGCACTGATCGTCCATGCACGGGGCGCCCTCGTCGACGGCGACGACCGCCTCGAGCAGCTGTCGCAACCCCTGGGTCAGATGCGGGTCGGCGATCTCATACCGGGTGCGCCGACCTTCCGGTGTGGCGACGATCAACCCGCAGCCCCGCAGGCACGTCAGATGATTCGAGACGTTCGTGCGGGTCAGCTCGAGATCTCGTGCCAGCTCAGCCGGGTAGCCGGGAGCGTCCAGCAGTGTGAGGAGGATCCGGGAACGGGTCGGGTCGGCCATCGCCCGACCCAGCCGGTTCATCACATCGAGGCGAGAAGTAAGAGTCAGCACAGGCTAACTATACATTCTCCGCTGTACTAATGCGAGGGCGGATGAGTCGCGGTACCCCGGCGACCATGACCACCATTGCGACGAGCTCCACCAAGGTCTGAGTCACTACAACCAACGGCGTCAGAGCGAAAGATGCCGGCAGCGCGAGAGCGAGCGGGAGCACGACCAGCGAGTTGCGGGTGACCCCGCTGAACGTGGCCGCCCGGCGGCTGGGAACATCCAAGCGTGCCGCGCTCCCGAGGAGCGCACCGAGTGGTGCCACGATTAGGACGAACACGACGAACACGGGAACCGCGATTAGCAGCTGGCCGAGAGCGCTGCTCACGCCGAAGACCTGCGAGCCGATCACCACGGCGAGAGTCAGCATCATCAGCGGCACCATTGCCGCCAGCACCACGCCCTCGATCGCGCGGCCGGCACGGAACCGTTTCGCCAGCAGCTGCGTGGCGGCGGCGAGAACGAGCGGCAGCACGATCAACAACAGAAATGCCTCCACGAACGGATGCGGGTCGAACGCACCCACCACCTCGGCGCCGGCCATCAGCCACAGGTACACCGGCAGCAACACGATCTGCAGAAGCATCAGCAGGGGCGTGGCAGCAAGCAGCCGCGCACGTGCACCGCCAGCCAGGCCAGTGAACACAATCACGTAATCCACACACGGCGTCAGCAGCACGAACAACACCCCAACGAGCACCGCCTGATCAGCCGCCACGGCGCGACTCAACCCGAACACGACCACCGGCACGACGACGAAGTTCAGGACGAGCACGACGCCCAGGAACCGCCAATCCGTGAAGGCCCGGCCGATCGCCGTGAACGGCACCCCCAGGAACGTCGCGTACAGCAACAACCCGAGCACGGGATTGATCGCCGACTCGAGCGGATCCGCCACCGCCGGCACGAGTAGACCGACCACCGCACCCACGGCGATCGCTGCGAGGTAGAGCACTACCTGATGCCGCTCCCACCACTCCACAGCTGTGCACACGAGCACAAGCCTGTCGAATGTAGCCGGTTCGCCCCTAATCGAGTGAGCGAGTAACCCTTCACCCCCAGCCAATGGCAGGACTGCTAGGTGCATGCCAACTACCCGCGGAATCTGTCATTTCGGATAGGAACCGACACGGCACTTACACGCATCGTTCTCACCAATCTTTCGGATCCGCCACTTGTCCGCCACTTCATCTAAGAATCCGCCATCTTCGCCGAGAACCTACAATCACCTGTAGGTTCCCGGTCAAGGTGGCGGAGAACTCGGGGATTCCACGCTAATTGGCAGCAGTTTCGTCAGCAGGATTCCGCGCGAAATGGCAGATCCCTACATAAGAGTAGGAAGTCCACTTAGCCTTGACGTCCGCCGCCGCCGTCCGATCGCCCGCGCGATCATCCTCCCGTGCTGGGGGTGAACGCGCGGTTCATGACTGGTATCCGAGCACCGTGGTCATGCCGGTCTCGGCGTGGTAGATGTTGTGGCAGTGCGCGACCCACTGGCCGGGGTTGTCGGCGTCGAAGTCGACTGTCAGGGTCTGGCCCGGGAGGATGATGGAGGTGTCCTTCCGGGGGCCGCCGTTCGCGTGCTGGTAGGTGTGGCCGTGCAGGTGGAACGGATGCCACATCTCGGTGTCATTGCGGATCCGCAACTGCACCCGCTCCCCCATACTGACCGCGTGCGCGTCCCGCAACGGGTCGTTCATGTCGAACCGGCGCCCATTGATCCCCCAGTCGTACGCCTCCATCCCCCCGGTCAGCGCGAGGTGCACGACCCGGTCGGGGGACGCCTGGTGCAGGGTGACGGAGGCGGTCGCACTCAGTCCGGCAGCGGTGCCGACCCTGCCGGTGCCGAGCTCGGCGACGGCGACGTCGCTGGCCGGCGCCGTGCCAGCGGCGGTGCGAACGAGCGCGAACGCGCGATCCTGCTTGCCTTCCGCGTCGGCGACGACAGGGAACACCCCATCGTCCAGGGTGACCTGCAGGTCGTAGCGTTCGCCCATCCCGATCAGGACACTGTCGACCTCGACAGGATCCACCGGGAACCCGTCGGTGTGGGTGATCGTCAGGGTGTGGCCGCCGATCGCGAACCGGAACGCGGTGTCGCTGCCGGCGTTGATGACACGGATCCGCACCCGGGCACCAGGAGTGCCGGTGAATTGGGCGGGGTCGGCTTTGGGTTTGCCGTTGATGAGGTAGTGCGGGTAGTAGACGTCGCCGGCGTCGCCGCCGAGCAGGTCGGAGGTGGCGCCCATCAGCAGGTTCCCCATCCGCATGAACATGTCGCCCATCCCGCCCATCCCGCCCATGCCCTTCGAGAGGTCGGTGAGGACCTGGTCCGGGGTGGCGGTGACGCCGTCGAGCCAGTCGTCGAGGATCAGCACCCATTCGTCGTCCCACGTCACCTTCTCGTCCGGGTCGTCGATGATGAGCGCACCGTAGAGGCCGTGGTCCAGTTGCGGGCCGACGTGGGGGTGGAACCAGTAGGTGCCCGGATGCGGGGTGACGAACTCGTATGCGAACTGTCCGCCCGGGGCGATGGGGGCTTGGGTGACCGGAGGGACCCCATCCATGTCGTTGCGGAGGGCGAGTCCGTGCCAGTGCACGGAGGTGTCCGCGTCGAGCTGGTTGCGGACGGTCGCTTTCAGCGTGTCGCCTGCGGTGAGCCGGATTACCGGGGCGGGGATACCTCCGAACGCCCAGGTGGCGGCGGCGGTACCGGCCAGGTCGAGCGTGGTGGGGGCGGCGGTGAGGTCGACGGTGGTGACTCGGCCGGTGCCGCCGCGGTTCTTCTCCGTGCCGGACACCGCTGCGCCGGTGGGTGTCACCCATTGCGGCGCGGGGGTGCAGGAGGCGAGCACGGCTGCCGCGACGGCGCCCAGTCCGAGTCCGAGCACACCTCGTCGGGTCAGCAGCATCGGGGAGGACGGTGTGGGAGAGAGCGGACGGTCAGGCATGTTCGGGCTCCTTCTGCATGGTCGTCGCAGCGGGCGCCTGGGCGGGCAGGCGGAGCCGCTTGAGGAGGAGGGCGTTGACGGCGACGATCACGGAGGAACCGGACATCGACAGGGCGGCGATCTCCGGGGACAGCATGATCCCGAACGCCGGGTAGAACACGCCGGCGGCGATGGGGAGGGCGGCGGCGTTGTATCCGATGGCCCAGCCCAGGTTCTGCCGCATCTTTCGCAGTGTGCCCTTGCCGATCTTGAGTGCGATCGCAACATCGAGCGGGTCCGAGCGCATCAGGACCACGTCGGCGGTCTCGATGGCGACGTCGGTGCCGGCGCCGATCGCGATGCCGAGGTCGGCCTGGGCGAGGGCGGGGGCGTCGTTGACGCCGTCGCCGACCATCGCGACCTTCTTGCCCGTCTTCTGCAGCTCGGCGACCTTCGCGGACTTGTCCTCGGGGAGCACATCCGCGATCACGGTGTCGATGCCGAGGAGAGCGGCGATCCGGTCGGCGGTGGGCTTGTTGTCCCCGGTGAGCATTGCGACCTCGACGCCCTGCTCGTGGAGAGCGTCGATCGCGGTCTTTGCGGTGTCCCGGGGTGCGTCGGCGAGACCGATGATCCCGGCGACTTGCCCGTCCACGGCGAACAGGATCGCGGTGCGGCCGGACCCAGCCAGGTCCTGCTGAGCGGCCTGCACCCCGCTGATGTCGATCCCCTCTCCGGTGAGAAGGCGCGGGTTGCCGAGGACGACCTGTCGACCGTCGACGGTGGCGATCGCGCCCTGCCCGGTGACGTTTCGGAACGCGGTCGCGGTGCGACGGGGGATGTCGCGGGTGTCGGCGTAATTCACGATCGCTTTCGCCAGAGGATGCTCGGATTCCCGCTCCAACGCGACCGCGAGGGAGAGGGTCTCGAGCTCGTCGCTGCCGACGGGGATGTAGTCGGTGACCTCCGGCTCCCCCTTGGTGAGGGTGCCGGTCTTGTCGAACACGACCGTGTCGATGTGGGCGGCGGTTTCGATCCCGGAGGCGTTCTTGAACAACACGCCCCGTTTCGCGCCGAGCCCGGTGCCGACCATGATCGCCGTCGGCGTCGCCAATCCGAGGGCGTCGGGGCAGGTGATGACGACGACGGTGATGGCGAACAGGATCGCCATCGGGATTGCAGCGCCGGCGAGCAGCCACACCAGGAAGGTGAGGGTGCCGCCGATCAGGGCGACCAGGACGAGCCAGAACGCTGCCCGGTCGGCGAGGCGCTGTCCGGGGGCTTTGGAGTTCTGCGCCTCTTGCACGAGCTTCACGATCTGGGCCAACGCCGTGTCCGACCCGACTTTGGTGGCTGTGACGCGGAGGGTGCCGACGGTGTTCACGGTCGCTCCGATCACCTCCGACCCGGGCGCTTTGTCCACCGGCATGGATTCGCCGGTAACCATCGACTCGTCCACCTCGGACTCTCCGGATTCCACGACACCGTCGGTGGGGATCTTCGCCCCCGGCCGCACCAGCATCAGATCCCCCGGGACGACCTCGCTGGTGGGGATCTCGACTTCCTGCCCGTCACGGATCACGACCGCCTGCGAGGGTGCGAGCTCCAGGAGGGTGCGGATGGCGTCGTTCGCGCCGCCGCGGGCGCGCATCTCCACCCAATGCCCCAGCAGCACGAAGGTGGCAAGCACCGTGGCGGCTTCGTAGAACACTTCACCGCCGCCGGTGAGGGTGACCGCGAGGGAGTACAGCCAGCCGGCGCCGACTCCGACCGCGACGAGCACCATCATGTCGAGGGTCTTCGCGCGCAGCGCCCGGTAGGCGCCGTCGAAGAAGATCCACGCGGAGTAGAAGATCACCGGCAGCGACAGGATCAGCATGAACACGTCATCGCGCAGCCCGAACGGGGCCGGCACCTCGAATCCGATCACCTCCCGCCCGATCGGAGACCATAGGGTGATCGGGATCGACAGGATCAGCGCGACCAGGAACCGGTTGCGCATGTCGCGGATCATCGCGTCCATCGACATCCCGCCGTGGTGCCCACCGTGGCCCATCATCTCCTGCGCACTGTGACCCGACGCTGCACCATGATCGTGCCCACCCGCGGCCGCGGTGTGACCGGCGTGCTCGACGTGGTGACCGGCTTGCTCACCGTCATCCGCCGTCGCCGACGGGGCGTGCGTGTGGTCGTGGCCAGCGGCGTGATCGTGGACGGGGTCGTCGTGATAGCCCGCAGGACCCTTATGGCCCGCGTGGCTGGCGTGACCCGTGGCATCCGTGTGGCCCTCGTGCGCGTCGTGACTCGCGTGCGGTTCTTGTGCGCCCTCAGCTGCGAGGCCGTGGTGGGCGCTGTGGTCGTGCGCACCCTCGTCGTGCGGGTCGTGCGCGGGGTCGCAGATATGGTCGGGGACGGACTGGCCGGCGCAGTGATACCCGCAGTCGATGACCCACTGCTGCAGGTGCGCGACCGAGGTGGTCTCGGGGTCGTAGGTGACGGTCGCGGTCTGCGAGACCGGGTTCGCGTCCACGGCGATCACCCCGGGTTGTCGGCTCAGGTGGGCTTCGGTGACGTTCTTGGAGGTCGCGCGGATCATGCCGCTGACCTGCAGGGTCACGGTTCTGGTGTCACTCATTTCGGTTCCTTCCGGATGGTGGGGTCGGTGGTGTCGGGGTGGGGCCAGTGCCAGTCGGCGACGGCGGGGATGTCGGTGCCGTGCTCACGGGTGTGGGCGCGGGCATGCAGGCGGGCGTCCTGCAGCTCCTGCCGGAGCCCGGCGTGGCGGGCGGCCAGGCCCGGGACGTGGTCGAGGACGTCGATCGCGAGCCGGTACCGGTCGAGGTCGTTGAGCATCACCATGTCGAACGGGGTCGTGGTGGTGCCGCGCTCCTGGAAGCCGTGCACGTGCAGGTTCTGGTGTCCGGCGCGGTTGTAGGTGAGTCGGTGGATCAGCCACGGGTAGCCGTGGTAGGCGAAGATCACCGGCTTGTCGGGGGTGAAGATCGCATCGAACTCCCGGTCCGGGAGCCCATGTGGATGCTGGTCTTCGGACTGCAGCCGGGTCAGATCGACCACGTTCACCACCCGCACTCTCAGATCGGGGATGTGCTCGCGCAGCAGCGCCGCGGCGGCGAGGGTCTCGAGGGTGGGGACGTCGCCGGCGGCGGCGAGCACCACATCCGGCTCCGTGCCCTCGGTTTCCGTGCCCGCCCACGGCAGGATGCCCAGCCCGCGGGTGCAGTGCTCGATCGCCTCGTCCATCGTCAGCCACTGCGGGGCGGGCTGCTTCCCGGCGACGACGACGTTGATGTACCCGGCCGAGCGCAGGCAGTGGTCGTAGGTGGACAGCAGCGTGTTCGCGTCGAACGGCAGGTAGACGCGGACGATGTCGGGGCTCTTGTTCAGGGCGAGGTCGATGAACCCGGGGTCCTGGTGAGAGAACCCGTTGTGGTCCTGCCGCCAGACATGGCTGGAGAGCAGGTAGTTGAAGCTCGGGATCGGGTCCCGCCACGACACCTCCCGGGCCGCTTCCAGCCATTTGGCGTGCTGGTTGAACATCGAGTCGACGATGTGGGTGAACGCCTCGTAGCAGTTGAACAGCCCATGCCGGCCGGTCAGGACGTAGCCCTCGAGCCAGCCCTGGCACTGGTGCTCGCTGAGCACCTCCATCACCCGCCCAGTCGGGGCCAGGTGCTCGTCGACGGGCTCCACGGCCGCGTTCCACTGCTTGCCGGTGGCCTGGTAGACGGGTGGGGCGAGCCGGTTGGAGGCGGTCTCGTCCGGGCCGAAGATGCGGAAGTTGTCCGGGTTGTCCCGGATCACCCCCGCCAGCCACTCGCCCAGCACGCGGGTCGCTTCCCCGGTTCCCGCACCCCGCTCGGCCGGGTCGACCGGCTGCGCGTGCTTGTGGAAGTCCGGGAGCCGCAGCGGGACGGTGAGTTGTCCGCCGTTGCCGGCCGGGTTCGCGCTCATCCGCCGATCCCCGTCCGGGGCGATCGCGACCGTGGCCGGGCGGGGGGCGCCGGTCACGTCGAACAGCTCGTGGGGGCGGTAAGACGCGAGCCAGTCCTCGAGGATCCGCAGGTGCTCGGGATTGTCGCGGACCTCGGCGAGCGGCACCTGGTGTGCCCGCCAGGTGCCCTCCACCGGCAGACCGTCGATGATCTTCGGGCAGGTCCACCCCTTCGGGCTGCGCAGCACGATCGCCGGCCACGCCGGCCGCCCCTCCAGCGTCCCGGCCGCCGCGGCGGCTTCGATGTCCGCGATCTCATCCAGCACCGCATCCAGCACCGCCGCGAACGTCGCGTGGGACTCGGCCGGGGTTTCCCCATCGAAGCCGACAGTGACGACGTGGGGGTGATGACCGTAGCCGCGCAGCAGCGCGACAAGCTCCTCCTCGGGGATGCGCGACAGCACGGTCGGGTTGGCGATCTTGTACCCGTTCAGATGCAGGATCGGCAGCACCACCCCGTCATGGGCGGGGTTGAGGAACTTGTTGCCGTGCCACGCGGTCGCCAGCGGCCCGGTCTCCGCCTCCCCGTCACCGATCACGCAGGCGACCAGCAGGTCGGGGTTGTCGAACGCGGCCCCGTAGGCGTGCACGAGGGAGTAGCCGAGCTCGCCGCCCTCGTTGATCGACCCGGGCGTTTCCGGGGACGCGTGCGAGGGGATCCCGCCCGGGAAGGAGAACTGCCGGAACAACGCCCGCAGCCCCTCTTCGGTGCGGTCGATGCCCGGGTAGCGTTCGGTGTAGGTGCCGTCCAGGTAGGCGTTGGCGACCATGCCGGGTCCGCCGTGCCCGGGCCCGGTCACGTACAGGGTGTTCAGGTCGCGGTCGCGGATGGCACGGTTCAGGTGGGCGTAGAGGAAGTTCAGGCCCGGGGTGGTGCCCCAATGGCCCAGCAGCCGCGGCTTGATATCGTCCCGGCTGAGGCGGTGGCGCAGCAGCGGGTTACCCTGCAGGTAGATCTGGCCGATGCTCAGATAGTTCGCCGCCCGCCACCACGCATCCACCGCCGCCAACTGCTCGACGGTGGCATCAGTGGTGCGGTGCGCCCACGCGGGGGGTGCCGGTGTGGGGGTCATGGTCGGTCTCCTTCCGATCCGCGGCCGCTCGGGTCGCGCCAGGTGCGAATGACGGGGGTCATGGTGTTGCCGCTGGGATGAGAACGGTGGCGGTGGTGTCGCGGATCCAGACCACGCCGCGGTCATCGACCAGGACGATCGCACCGTCCCCGGTGACCCCGAGGGCTTGGACGGTTCCCGTGGTGGTGTCGACGTTCTCCCAGCCGGTGCCGACTAGGCGTCGCAACGTCCCGTCGGTGTCCACTCCGACCACCCCACCAGTTGGGTCGGTCTCCACCAGGTACAGCACTGGCGCGTCCGGCGCCGGGGTGAAGGTGGCGCCACCGTCGGTGCTGTGCTGCAGCCCGTCCTGGGTGGCGGCGTACAGGGTGCCGTCGGTCGCGGCGGCCAGGTCGACGGCGGGCAGCTCGGCACCGTCCGCCCAACTCTGCCCGCCGTCGCTGCTGGTGCGCAGCAGCGGGCGGGAGGATCCGATCCCGTACAGGGTGCCGTCGCCGGTGACGGTGAGGACGTGGAAGTCCTCTTCCCCGGTGAACGCGACCGGTTCCCACGAGGCGCCGGCGTCGAGGCTGCGGATGATGCCGAGGTTGGGGGCGCCGAGCTCCGCCGGGGTGGACGGGCCAGGGTGCCCGGACGCGTAGAGGGTGTCACCGGTAGCGGTCAGTCCCATCGCGTCCAGGTCGATGCCACCGACCGGGCCGGTGACGGCACCGTCACCGGCCAGCGTGTACAGGCCGGTGTGGGTGCCCAGCAGCACGGTGCCGTCACCGGCGTCGACGATGCCGTGCACATGCCCGAACCCGGCCGCGGTGCTCGCGGGGGCATCGGGCTCCGCAGGGGTGGTGCTGCAGCCCGTGAGCAGCAGCGCGACGGTGACGGTGGCCGTGATCGCCAGTCTGCGGGTGGTGGGAGAGATCATGAACGGAGAGCCTTTCCGTGCGGGTACGCCGGATACCGGTGACCGCACAGGGGTCGAGGGTGGGGCCTCGGACGGGACCGGCATCGGAGCGCGGGTCCCGTCCGAGGGGTACCGGGTCAGAGGCTGGCGAGGATGTCCTGCATCGCGGTGATCTCGGCGGTCTGCCCGTCGATGATCTGCTGCGCGAGGGCGGCCACGTCCGTGTTCTGCCCGTCGGTGAGCACCGACTGCGCCATCGTCACGGCGCCCTGGTGGTGAGCGATCATGCCGTTCAGGAACAGGCGGGTCGCCTCGACCCCGGTCGCGGCATCCAGAGCGGCCATGTCGTCCTCCGACATCATCCCGCCGCCCATGTCCATGCCGTCCATCCCGGACATGGAGTCGTCGTACGGGACGCCCCACTCCTCCAGCCAGCCCTTCATGGTCTGGATCTCCGGGTCCTGTGCGGCCTTGATCTGCTCGGCGAGGGAGACGACTCGCTCGTCGATGCCGTCTTTCGCGAGGATCTGATCGGCCATCTCGATGGCCTGCTGGTGGTGCGGGATCATCATGGTCACGAACATCTCGTCCGCGGCGTTGAACGCGGCGGCGGACTGGGAGGGGGCGGTGCTGGTCATCCCCCCGGGTCCGTGGTCCATGCCGGGCATGGTGCCGTCGGTGGGGGCGCAACCGGCGAGCACGAGCACGGTGGCCAGCGCGCCGGCGGTCAGCGTGAGAGTACGAAAACGCATCAGGGGTGTCCTTGTCTAGTCAGTCGGTGAGGGTCTGATCAGTGCCCGGGAGGGCAGGGTGCAGCATCCCCGGCAAGGGTCGCCGGGGTTCAGGCGGAATCAGGTGCGACTGATGGACAGGACAAGCAGTGAAGGCGGGCGGGGATGCGGCAATCCGGCCAGCAGAGTCCGGGTATGGGAGCGCGAGCGGTCTACGGCGTATGTGAGAAGGGCACGGAACGTCGGGGCGAGCAGGACGATCACCGCGGCCAGCAGCGCCAGCACGCACACCATCATCAGCATCGAGTGATCCGGCATCCCCGCAGGGCTGCCGCACCCGTCCTGGCAATGCCCTCCAGCGCCCTCCGCCGCAGCTGCGGTCATCGGCGTATCGTCGGCGGCGGCTGGTGCGGAGCCTACCTGGCTGTGCGTGCTCATCGCGCTGGTCTCTGATGCCAGGGCGGGCTGGTGGGAACCGGTCAGGACGTGCATGGACAGCAGCCCGGTGATGATCGCCAGGGCGATCGGAGCGGCCAGCAGGAACCGGCGCACCCCGGGGGTCAGACGCGCGTGCGAGCGAATCACGTTCACGACCGACCTCCTTCCCGTCCAGGGTAGCGGTGCCCTGCCCCCGCGACACGGTCAGAACACCACGCACGGGAGCGGGCCCTACCACTCAGCATATACCCATCCGGGGTATCCAGGATGGGTATCGCTTCGGGGATGGCTACCCGCCCGGGGTATGCTGGGCGTGATCGAGGAAGGGGCGTCGACGGTGAACCAGGTGGTGGCGCGACGGCGGGCACTCGGGTCCCGGCGTGCCCTGTGGTTCTACCTGTCCGCGGTGACCGCGATCATCGCAGGGCTGCTCGCGATGCACTCGCTGAGTCTGGAAGAGGACCAGGCGGGCACTGTCGTGTCCGCCTTCGCAGTCGTTGCGGCCCCCGATGCCGCCGCTGATGTCCTGGTCAGCGGGGTGGTGACGCCCTCGTGCGATGAGACGGTCTGCGGGACGTCTCATGCTGTCGCTGCCGTGACGTGTCTGCTCGCGTTGCTGACCCTGCTCATCCTGGTGCTCCCGGCCCGGGACGGGTGGATGTCGCTGCTGGCATGGCTGCGATCCCTCCCCGGCAGGTCGGCCACGTTCACGTCCAGGTCGACCCTTCTGCGGCCCTCCCTGATCGTTTTGTCGATCAGCCGCACCTGATCAACACGCCGCACGCGCCCGCCCTCTGAGCCACAGCTGGCGCGTGATGTCGCCGACGGTCCACGATGTACGGCCCGCAGGCGAGCGCGACCCGTCTGCGGCAGCGCCATGGGTGATCCGATCCCGGATTCTCGCCGTGCACTCCGGGCCGCGGCTCCCGGTTGGACCGTGTGACGGCGGTGGCGACCGTGCGCACCTTCATCGTCCCCCTCATCCAGGAAAGTCTTGTATGCCCGAACCCGCCCCCTCCTCCCCGACTCCCGGTACCGGGACGCGCCGTGCGGCGAGAGCCGCCCTGTCTTCCCCACCCGTCCAGACGCGACGCGATCGACGCCGTCGGCCCACCCGTGCCGCCCGGACACCTCGACACGCGCCGCGCCGCACGCTCACCCGATCCCGGATGCTCGCCGGACTGCCGTTGCTGATCCCGTTGACGCCGGAGCCGGTGTTCGCCGTCGAGGCGACCCGCACCCCGGTGCGCGCCCAGTCGTTCACCACCCCCGACACCGTCACCGGGACGGTGATGGTGCGCGGGGACTACACGGTGGCGGTGACCGCCCCCGTCGGGACCGAGTCGTACGCGCACACCGCGGACACGTTCACCAACGACCCGGCATCGGCGGTGCAGTGGCCGTTCACCGTGGGAGTGCCGATCAGCAGCACGTTCGGGTACCGCACCCCGCCATGCCCGTCCTGCTCAAATTTCCATGCCGGACTGGACATGGCCCCCGGGATCGGCACCCCGATCCAGGCGATCGCCGACGGGGTGGTCACCACCGCGACGGAGCAGGGCGGCGCGTACGGGGTGTACGTGGTGATCCGGCACGAGATCGACGGGCAGGTCGTGGAAAGCGCGTACGCGCACATGCGGGAAGGGTCCCTCGCCCTGACCCCGGGACAGACCGTGCGGGTGGGGCAACTGGTCGGCCAGGTCGGGGACAGTGGACGCAGCTTCGGCGCACACCTGCACTTCGAGATCCGCACCGGAGGCGAAGCGGTGGACCCGCTGGCGTGGCTCCCGGCGAGGGTGAGGCCCTGATGGACGCACTCCTCATTGTGGCTCCGGCGCTGATCCCGAGCCCGGGGATCAGCTTCGTACAGGTCGGGCCGTTCCAGATTCGGTTCTACGCGCTGGCGATCCTGGCCGGGATCGTGCTGGCGGTGCTGATCACCGGCCGTCGGTTGCGGGCGGTCGGGCATCCGGCCGGGGCCGTGGTGGATGTGGCGATGTGGGCGGTGCCGTTCGGGATCCTCGGCGCCCGGATCTACCATGTGCTCACCCATCCGGGCGACTACTTCTTCCCTGGCGCGGACCTGTGGCGGGTGCTCTACATCTGGGAGGGCGGGATCGCGATCTTCGGCGCGATCCTGGGCGGGCTGGTCGGGATCGTGATCGCCACCCGTCGCGCCGGGATCCCGGTGCTGCTGTTCCTGGACGCGCTCGCCCCGGGGATGCTGGTCGCCCAGGCGGTGGGGCGGCTGGGGAACTACTTCAACCAGGAACTGTTCGGCCCACCCACCACCTTGCCGTGGGGGTTGCAGATCGACCCCTCAGCTCCCGCGATCCCGCCGGGGACCCCGGCGGGGACCCTGTTTCATCCGCTGTTCCTGTACGAGCTGCTGTGGAACCTGGCCGGTGCCGCCGTGATCGTGCTGCTCGAGCATCACCGCCGCCGGCACGGCCGGATTACGTTGGGCGCCGGGCGGAGTCTGGGCGTGTACCTGCTGTGGTACGGGGCAGGGCGGGCGGCGCTGGAGTCCATCCGGCTGGATCCCACCGAGCTGCTCGCCGGCGGGCTGAAAGCGAACGTGCTCACCGCCCTGGTGGCCGCGGCATTGGGGGTCGGGCTGCTCGCCCACGCCTCCTGGCGCGCCCGCCGCCGCGCACCCGTCCAGGGGAGGGGGGATGCGCGTGTCGATCCGCAGTGAGCAGGCCCCGCAGCTGCCCGCCGATCACGTCGACCGGCCGGTGGACGAGCCCACGAATCCGCGCCTGAGCGTGTCGGGGTGGGCGCGGTGGGCGTGGCGGCAGCTGACCAGCATGCGCACCGCCCTGGTGTTGTTGCTGCTGCTCGCGGTGGCCGCGATCCCCGGGTCGTTGATCCCGCAACGCTCCTCCGACCCGAACGGGGTGATTCAGTTCGACAAGACCAACCCGGGCTGGATGTGGGCGGTGGACCTGCTGCAGCTGCACGACGTGTTCGGGTCGGTGTGGTTCTCCGCGATCTACCTGCTGCTGTTCGCGTCGCTGATCGGCTGCGTCATCCCCCGCATCCGCCACCACCTGACCGCGCTGCTCGCCCCGCCCCCGGCCACCCCCCGCAACCTGTCCCGCCTGCCCGCCCACACCCGCCGCGTCCTCCCCGACACGCCCCCCGGTGCGGTCTTGGACGCGGCCGAGAAGGCGCTGCGCCGGCAGCGGTACCGCACCCGCCGGGTCCGCGGCGACGACGGACGGGACTCGGTCGCAGCCGAGCGCGGCTACCTGCGGGAGACCGGGAACCTGCTGTTCCACGTGGCGCTGCTGGCGGTGCTGGTCGTGGTCGGCGTCGGCGGCGGGTTCCGGTTCACCGGGCAGCGGGTGCTGGTGGAGGGGCAGACGTTCGCGTCCACCCGGATCGCGTACGACTCGTTCACCGCCGGCCGGTTCATCACTGACACGCAGATCCCGACGTTCTCCCTCACCCTGGACCGGTTCCGCGTCGACTACGTCCTGGACAACGTCAACGCGCTCGGCATGCCGAAGACGTTCGACGCGCAGGTCACGACCACCACTGGCGGCACCCGGCAGGCCTCCAGCATCCGGGTCAACGAGCCGCTGTCGGTGGCTGGCACCGACATCTATCTGCTCGGCAACGGGTACGCGCCCACCCTCACCGTCCGAAACCCGGCCGGGAAGATCGTGTTCCGTGACACGGTCCCGTTCCTGCCGCAGGACGCGAATTTGACCAGCCTGGGGATCGTGAAGGTTCCCGACGGGCTGGCCGAGCAGGTCGGCCTGGTCGGGATGCTGTACCCCACCCGCGCGACCACCGCCTCTGGGGCGTTCGCGTCCAGCTACCCGGACCTGCTGGACCCGGTCGTCACCTTCAACGTGTACGTCGGCGACCTGGGCCTGAACACCGGGGTCCCGGTGTCGGTGTACGCACTGGACACCAGCACCCTCACCCAGATCGCCGGGCGCGGCACCCCCACCCCCGCCCTGCAGCTGGTCCCCGGCACCCCGGTTCCGCTGCCGGACGGGCTGGGCACGATCGAGCTCGGCCCGATCCCCCGGTTCGCGTCGCTGGAGATCGCCGCCGACCCCACCCAGACCCCCACCCTGATCGCCGCGGTCGCCGCGATGGCCGGGCTGGCCCTGTCCCTGTTTGTGCCCCGCCGCCGCCTCTGGGTCCGCACAGCCACCGGCCGCCGCGGCGGCACGGTGCTGGAGGTCGCCGGGCTCGCCCGCGGCGACGACCCCCGCCTGCAACCCACCGTCGACACCCTCGCCGCCCGCCTCACCCCGACCCCCACACCCCTTCGAGGAGGCTCTGATGACCCCGTTCCTTGACGCCCTGTCCCTGCTGCTGGTGTACTCCGCGATCGCGATCTACGCCGCCGCGTTCGTCGCCTACACCCTTCACCTCGCCCGCCGCGCCAGCGCCCCTGCCGTCCCGGTCACCGCCCGGGTGCCTGTCACCGCCGGCGCCACCACCACCGACCCGGACCTGGCAGGCACACCCCCCACCCCCGCCCCCGACACCACACCCGCCGCCGCTGTCCCGGGGGGCGGACGGGGGGCGGGGAAGGCGGCGCGGGTCGGGTTCGCGTTGACCGTGCTGGGCTGGGTGTTCCATCTTGCCGGGGTGGTGCTGCGCGGGGTCGCCGCGGACCGGGTGCCGTGGGCGAACATGTTCGAGTTCTCCCTCACCGGCACCGCGCTGATCATCGCCACCTTCCTGGCCGTGTCGCTGCGGGTGCGGTTGGCGTACCTGGGCAGCGCCGTGCTCGGGCTGACCGTGCTGCTGCTCGGCGTCGCGACGGTCAGCTTCTACGTCCCCGTCGTCCCCCTGATGCCCGCCCTGCAATCCGGGTGGCTGGTCATCCACGTGCTGGTCGCGCTGCTGGCGACCGCGTTCTTCGGGCTCGCGTTCCTCGTCTCCCTCACCTACCTGCTCACCACCCGCCGCCGGGGTCTCCCCTCCCGGCTCACCCGGCTGCGGGACAGTCTGCCCGGGCCGGAGGATCTGGACCGACTCGCATACCGGCTGACGATCGTCGGGTTCATCCTGTGGACCTTCACCCTGATCGCCGGGGCGATCTGGGCCGGCCGCGCCTGGGGCAGGTTCTGGGGGTGGGACGTGAAAGAGGTGTGGACGTTCATCATCTGGGTGCTCTACGCCGGATACCTGCACGCCACCGCCACCCGCGGCTGGGCCGGCACCCGCGCCGCCTGGCTGTGCATCGTCGGCTTCGCCGCCGTGCTGTTCAACTTCGGCGTCGTCAACGTCTTCTTCACCGGGCTGCACTCCTACTCCGGACTGTGACCCGCCCCCTGCGAAAGGACCGCTCATGACCCGCACCACCCCCCGCCCCGCCCCAGCTGAGGACCCGCAACGCGCCTGGCGGCGACACCGCCTGCTCGTCCGGGTCGGCCAGGCCCTGATGGCCGCCGGCGCGATCGTCGCGATCATCCACTGGCTCGCGCACCTGGAAGTGTTCGGCCCCGGCCAGCCCCCCGGCTGGCTCGACCTGGTCGCCGGGTACCCGACCGGGGCGCTGCTGCTGATCACCGGCGCCATCCTCGCCGGCCGCCGCCGCCCCAGCAGCAAGAGCACGAACACCTGACCGACCGGAGTGATCCCGCATGCGCACCCCCACCACCCTGACACGCCCACCCCGCCGCACGGTCACCGCCGCCGCGGTCGCCGTGCTCGGCGCGCTCGCCCTGCTCCTGGCCGGGTGCACCCCCCAGACGCCCGGCCTGTTGCCCTCCTCCCCGTCCCCGGGGTATCTGTCCGCGGACGAGACCGTGCGGGAGATCCCCGCCGACCAGCGCGACGACCCGGTCACCTTCACCGGCACCACCGACACCGGGGAGCAGGCGGATTCCACCGCGTGGGCGGGCTCGGTCGTCGTGGTGAACTTCTGGTACGCCGCCTGCCCGCCCTGCCGTGCCGAAGCGCCGGACCTGGAAGCCCTCGCCCAGACCTACCAGCCCGACGGTGTCGTGTTCATCGGCGTCAACGTGCGCGACAGCGCCGACACCGCCGCCGCGTTCGAGAACCAGTTCGGCATCACCTACCCGTCGATCCTGGACGCCACCACCGGCACCGTGCAAGCCGCGTTCGCCGGGAAAGCCGCCCCCGGCGCCGTGCCCACCACCATCGTCCTGGACCGCACCGGCCGGATGGCCGCCCGCATCATCGGGCAACTCCCCACCCGCACCACCCTCGCCTCCCTCATCGACACCGTCCTCGCCGAGACGAGCCCCTGATGGGGGAGATCATCACCGCCGGCAGCATCTGGGCCGCACTCCCCCTCGCCCTCCTCGCCGGGCTGGTGTCCTTCGCCTCCCCCTGCGTGCTCCCCCTCGTGCCCGGCTACCTCGGCTACCTCACCGGCACCACCACCACCGCGGAGGTCTCCCGGTGGCGGGCGCTGGCCGGGACCGGGCTGTTCACCCTCGGCTTCTCCGTCCTGTTCATCGGCTACGGGGCCGCGTTCGGCGCCCTGGGGGCCTGGCTCATCCGCTGGCAAGATCTCCTCACCCGCATCCTCGGGATCGTGGTCCTGCTGATGGGTCTCGTGTTCCTCGGCGTGTTCCGGCTCTTCCAACGCACCGCGAAACCCGCCATCCACCCACCCAGCGGGCTGGCCGGAGCTCCCCTGCTCGGCATCGCGTTCGGGCTCGGCTGGACCCCGTGCCTGGGCCCCACCCTCGCCGCGATCTCCGCCCTCAGCCTCACCACCGGCAACCCCGCCCGCGGCGCCCTCCTCGCCGTCACCTACTGCCTCGGTCTGGGGCTGCCCTTCATCACCGCTGCGGCCGGCCTGAACTGGGCCACCGGAAGCATCGCGTTCCTGCGCCGCCACATCCGCACCATCAACATCACCGGCGGGATCCTCATGATCGCCACCGGCATCGCGATGATCAGCGGAGCCTGGACACTCCTCATCTCCAGCATCCAGAACCTCATCGGAGCCACCGTGCTCCCCCTCTAAACCACTGACCGCGAGCACGGGCACCCCGGGCAAGCGCGCCGCCCGGCAGTGCCGACCGCAGTGACCGGCTCCCTCCGCATCAGAGAAAGGACAGACCATGCGACCCCACGGCACCCGTGACCGCGCCTCCATCCCGTCCGAGCCGGACCCGGCCCGCGGTTCCCCGGCGCTGGGGGCCGGGGGCGTCTGGGTCGCTGCCGCCGCCGCGGCCGCCGGGGTCGGGTCGGCGTACTGGGACGACTCCTGGCACACCACCCTCGGCCGGGACAGCACCTTCATCCCCCCGCACCTGCTGCTGTATGCGTCGATCCTCACCGTCGGGGTCGTGATCGCCGGGTGGGGGTGGCGGCGGCTGGCCGCCACCCGCTCCGTGGCCGCCGTGTTCCGCACTCCCGGGTTCGCCCTCGCGGTCGCCGCGGCGGTCGCGACCGCGGCGGCCGCGCCCGCCGACGCGTTCTGGCACACCGCGTTCGGGCGTGACGCGGTGCTCTGGTCGCCCCCGCACCTGCTATCGGTGATCGGCACCCTGTGCGTGCTGATCGGCCTGCTCACCGGCACCGACCGGCTCGTGCCCGCTCCGCCGCGGATCGCCCTGGCCGCAGGCGTGCTGGGGGCGGCACTGATCATCGTGATGGAATACGACACCGACGTGCCCCAGTTCACCGAGACCCTGTACCTGCCGCTGCTGCTGGCGACCACGCTCGGCGCGGCATGGGTGATCACCGCCCTGGTCCCCGGCCGCACCCGCATCGTCCTCGTCGTCGCCGGGTACCTGGTGTTCCGGGTGGTGCTGTGGGTGCTGCTCACCAGCGCGGGGTGGCTCGCCCCCGACCTGCCGGTCGCCGTGGCCGGGCTCTTCCTGCTGGCCCTGCCCGTCCCCCGGTGGCGGTGGCCGGTGGCCGCCCTCGCCGTGACCACCCTGCAACTGCTGGCCTCCGGGACTGGCCTTGTCAAGCTGAGTCGGACCCAGCAGGACGGTCTGATGCGAGACCAGCGAGCGGAGCAGCTGGGGTATCGGGAAGAGTACGCGCTGTCCCCCAAACGGCTAACTTGTGATGCGAGTGCGCGCTGTGGGACGCTCTCGGTGAGCACAGTGCAACTGGCACTTGCGATCGCGAGCGAAGGAGCTCACGTGTCAAAGACGATTAGAGAACGTTCGAGAAGGATGATTTCCGTGGTGGCAGCGAGCCTTCTCGCTGTCGGATTGCTCTCCGTGCCGACTGCCGCAAGTGCTTACACGACGACGGGCTGCAAGTGGAGCACAGGAAACCTGAACATAAATCTGTCGAGCACGAACGGCACTATGCGAACGGCGCTCTACTCCGCTTTGAACAACTACACGCTCGGTACCGACACGAACCTCACAGGCGTCACCACCTCCGGCCCATCTTTCACTGCGGCTAACAACAACTACGGTGCGACGGGTTGGGCGGGTTACAACAACTGGAACTGCGCGTTCGGCGTAACGTCCTCCTCATTGGCGCGCGTCAATGACTACTACAACGCGAATCTGGCATCCAACGAGGGACGGATCCGAGTTATCTGGCTCCACGAGATCGGCCACGGGCTCGGGCTCGATCACGTTACGACCGTGGCTCGTGTGATGTACACGCCCACCTCTTCTGCGTACAACGCAGGCGTGCGGAACCTGACGTCCGACGAAATCAACGGCATCAACGCCCTCTACTGAATCGAGTGAATGATGCGATCCGCAAGACTCTTGGCCCTGATCACTGTCCTTGCCCTCGCCCCGGGGCTACTTAGTGCGTGTACGTCGCCCTCGTCCAACCAGGATGGCGCCAGCATGTCCCGCGTGCAGCACTACGCGTCGCTGGACGAGCTCTCCGACGCCAGCGCTGTTGTGGTGGTCGGCTCCGTCGTCGACCAGACCGTCGCGCGTGACATTGACGAACTCACCGAGTTCACGATCTCTACCGTCCAGATCGATGAAGTGGTGAAATCGGACGGGACGCACCAGGCCGGCGACACCATCCAGGTCCGTCAGCTCGGTGGCGGTGAGCAGGCTGCCCCGACGCCGGTGTTGTCGACTGAAAGCAAGTACCTGCTGTACTTGACGCCGTCCGGTCTGGCAGCGCCTCTTGACTCCCAGTTCTATGTGACTGGTGCGAACGCGGGGGTGTACGCGAGCGCCGGAGCAAGCGCCCGTGGAACTGAGGTCACCTCGGAGTTCCTTCAGGTTGACGCCGAACCGGGAGAGCAGCTTCCGTCAGTAATCGAGGTTGATGACGCGCTGCGCGCAGCACAGTAGGCGTAGAGCTCACTCAACTGCGGAGAGAAGTCGTGAGAGCAATCTGGGTCGTGGTCGCCGCGCTTGGTCTGGTCGGCATTCTCATCACGGCGGTGACTTCGACCGGTTCCTGTTCAACAGGCGCCACCGGCTGCACAGTATCGAGCATTTCAACGGACCCAACACGGTGGGCTCTGATTGTCGTTCTCGGAGTCATCGTCGCGGTTGCGATCTACCGGATCATCAAGCCCGCTCGGCCAAAGTAGACAGCTTGGCCCGCGACCACGATGCCAGTCTTCCCTGGGGGCCCCGCCGGCCCTCAGGGGAGGCTGGCGCGCTGAACCAAGTGAATGGCATTGTCAACCTGACCGAGGACTGGCTGGGTGACGGTTCGAATCCGGACGACTCGCTATCGACGGAACCGTTTCGGGCACTCATCCCCTTGGCCTCGGCCGGTAGAGCGGCAGTCGAACGCCGAGACGTCAGTTAGTCAGGTTGATGGCTGCGATCGGGTGTGGCCGAGTCGGTAGCTGGTGGAGCCGGTTTCGATGATGGTGCCGTGGAAGGTGAGGCGGTCGACGATCGCGGCGCAGAGCCGTGGGTCGGTGAAGGTCTTGGTCCATCCGGAGAACGACTCGTTCGATGCGATCGCGACGGAGGCCTTCTCCTCCCGTTCGGTGAGGACCTGGAACAGCAGCTCGGCGCCGCGGCGGTCCAGTTCCATGTAGCCGAGTTCGTCGATGCAGAGCAGGTCGACGCGACCGTATCGGGCGATGGTGCGGGCGAGCTGTTTCTCGTCGGCGGCTTCGACGAGCTCGTTGACGAGTTTGGTGGCGAGGGTGAACTTCACCCGGAACCCGTTCTCCGCTGCGGCGGTGCCGAGCCCGATGAGGAGGTGGCTTTTGCCGGTGCCGGAGTCGCCGATCAGGCAGAGCGGGTCGCCGCGGCGGATCCAGTCGCCGGTGGCGAGGGTGTGGATGGTGGCGGGGTTCACGTTCGGGTTCTGGTCGTAGTCGAAGTTGCCCAACCATTTCTGGCGTGGGAATCCGGCGCCGGCGACGCGGCGGATCGTGGACCGTCGATCCCGGTCGTCGCATTCGGCGAGCAGCAGCTCCGCGAGGAACCCCTGGTAGGTGAGCTGCTCCTGCTCCGCGGCCCGAGTGGCTTCCTCAAGAACCGCCCGAATGGTGGGGAGTCGGAGCCGGCGGCAGGCTTGATCGACGGCAGCGGCCGCCGCCTCGGGAGTCATGCCGCGTTGCCGGCGTAACGTGGTGGTGATACTGGTCACGGTGGGGCTCATGCGTTCATCCCTTCAGATTGCTGAGCCGGTATCGTCCGGCGGTGCAGGAGTTCGTCGTATCGATCTAGATCCGGCAGAGGCCTGTGGTCGGGAGGTAGCCCGGCGATCACCGCCTCCGGGTCCCGCAGCCGACGCTGCGTGAGGCTGACAACCCGTCGCTCATCCCCGCGGTCTTCGGCAACAGGATGACGGTCTGATCCGGAGCCAGCCGAGTTGGCTGCCAGGCGGGCTTCGACGGCGACGACGTCGGCGGTGACGGCGCCGACGGTGAGTGCGGCACGGATCCCTGCGGTGACATCCGAGGAGGTCATGGTGCGGTGCAGGAGCAGCACGCCGATCAGCTCCCGGGTGCCCGCGCTGTCGCCATTGACCTTCCGGGAATCGGCCCAGAACGCTTCGTGGGCGGCGGTGAACTCGCCGGCGTCTCTGGCGGCCGCAAGCGCGGTTGATCCCTTGAGCGCGCCAGGCTTGTGGCGGAGGACTTCGAGGTAGTGATCGAGCTGGATCGACTCACCGCCGCGGGCGACGACTCGTTCATGCCGGGCGACCAGAGCGCGGCCGTCGAACACGACGAGCTCGGACGCGCGCAGCGAGACACGCACCTGCCGGCCGATCAACCGGGCGGGAACAGAGTAGCGGGCCATCCGCACGGTGATCATGCTCGACCGATCCACCCGCGGATGCAGCACCAGGCCAGGGTCGAACCGGTCCGCCGGCAACGGCGCCAGCGCGGCCCGGTCAGTCGCGAAGTCGTGAACGACGGTGGTGGTCTTCCCGGCGATTCGGCGTTGTTCGTCTCTGGCGTCCCAGCGGCGGAGTCGCTCGTTGAGCTCGTCGAGGGAGTCGGTGACCGGCATCGGCGACAGCCAGGTGCGTCGAAACCGGCCAACGTCTCCTTCGACGCCGCCCTTCTCGTGCGCGCCGCCGATACCGGGGATGCAGTAGAACGCATCGAAGCCGTAGTGGGAGCGAAACAGCACCCACCGGTCGTTCTCCACCCGGCCACGGCCCTCGCCGATCAGCACACGCTTGACCGCGGCGGTGAGGTTGTCGTACTTGATCTGCAACCTCGGCACCCCACCGAGCTCTTCGAACGCGGCGATATGACCCTCGAGGAACGCCTCCTGCGACTGCGTCGAGTACACCCGATGCACTGCGCGGCCTGAGTTGGAGAGACGGAACGTGAACATGTGACACTTCGTCTTCACCCCGGCCAGGATCACCCAGACCTCACCGAAGTCGACCTCCGCCTCCGCGCCCGGAGCGTGCGCCTGCGGCACGAACGCCTGCACCGGACGTCTGCCGGCGTCGATCTCGATCTGCGGACGCCGCGCCCGGACGTAGTCCCGCACCGACCCGTATGACACGTCTGCGCCATGCTCATCGAGGAGACGGTGATGAATCCGGGTCGCGGTATGCCGCTGCTTGCGAGGTGCGTCCAGATCGACCCGCAGCATCTCGTCGATCGCGTGCTTGAACGGGTCCAGCTTCGGCGCTGCACGCACCGGCACCTTCCGTTCCGGTGGCACCGCGGACGCCAACGCCTGTCGCACCGTCCCGCGGCCGACGTGATACTTCCGAGCCAGTGCCCGGATGCCGAGCTCCTCCACCCGAGCATCACGACGGATATCCGCGAACAACCCCACCCTGTTCCTCATTCCCGACCACCGGCCTCTCCGCACCCCCAGCGGGCACGGCACAACCGTCCAGGTGGTCCCGAATCAGACCGTCACAACACACCGACGATCAGCGAGGTGGGTCCAGGTCAGACCGTCACCCCGGTCCCCACCCAAGCTGTCACAGACACGGGACCGGGATCAGCAGCGTCCCACCCACCCCCGTCGCCTGGTCCGCCGTCGGCACCACCACGGTGATCATCGTCAGCATGATCGCCCTCACCGTGCGGCCGGGGACTCGCCTCCGATCCGGGGCCGCGGCCGCGGCCCTCACCCTTCTGCTGGTCGCCCTCGCCCCGCCCCCACCCGCGCAGGCGCACGACCCCGGCCAGGGCACCGCCTACGGCACCGCGCAGATGACCGTCACCGGCGACGGCACCGGGCAGCTGACCGTCACCATCACCGGCATCCGCCTCACCGACGACACCGGCCTCACCCCGACCCGGCTGGTCGCCCGCCGCGCCGGAGAGGACCTCACCGCGCCGCTGCGCGCACAACCCGGCACCCCGCCTCCCGGCACCTTCACCGGGGAACTGGCACTGCCGTCACCGGGGCTGTGGTTCGTGTACGCCCAGTTCGCCACCGGCGAACGCACCCTCGAGGTGTGGGTGCCCGTCGATCAGCAACTCACCGGCCCGCAAAGCCAGCAGCGCAACCTCTACCAGCCCGTCACCGCTGCCACCCCGCCACCGGGGCAGATCCTCCTCGGCGCCGTGCTCCTCGCCGTCTCGGCGGCGCTCACGGTCGCCGCGGCCGTCACCGTCGCCCGCCGCCGACGCGTCCTCCCTCCCGCGACCACCTGACCACGGCGAGGTCACCGCGTCTCGTCGCGGGCCGGCGGGCGACCTCGGCCCCGGCAACCGAAACGGTCGGGCACGATCAGCTGAGCACCTCTTGCATCCGCCTGCTGTGCTGCCGGAGGGCGCGGACGTGACTCGACGCGGCAGCGGCGACCTCAGCGGCGGCGGTTCTTCGGCCCGTAGGGGTTATTCGGTGACGTTGATGATCATGGTCAGGCCGCCGGCGCCGTCGGTTTCGACGTTGTTGTTGGTGGTGTGGTGGTTGATGTGGCAGTGGATGAGCCACTGGCCGGGCTCGAGCGCGTTCCAGAGCACGTCGTAGCGTTGTCCCGGCCCGACGTTGATCGTGTCGGCCTGGAACTGCTGCGCCGTGGTGAGGGCCGCCCCGTCGCGGGCGACGACGGTGAACGGGCCGCCGTGGATGTGCATCGGGTGAATGTCGATGGTGTTCGAGCCGATGAACCGCACCCGGAGGGTCTCGCCCACCTTCATGTCGATGGTCTCGGTGGCCGGGTATGCCTTCCCGTTGATGGTGAAGTAGTTCGGCATGCCCCCTTCCATCGGCATCGCCGGATAGGTCAGCCCCTCCCGGGACAGCCACTCCTGCAGCTGGATCGTGTACTCGTGATCGGCGGGCGGCTGCAGGCCGGGGTCGGCGGGGTCGATGATCAGCGCCCCGTACAGGCCGAGGGCCTGCTGCCGGTCGGCGTGATCGTGGGAGTGGTAGAAGAACGTGCCCCACTGCTTCACCGTGTACTCGTACCGGTAGGTGTCGCCGGGCTGGATGGGATCCTGGGTGATCCCGGCGGGCCCGTCCATCTCGTTGGGCACGTCCAGGCCGTGCCAGTGCACGGTTGTGGACTCGTCGAGCTCGTTGGTGACGTCGATGCGGATCCGGTCGCCCTGGGTGACCTGCAGCCGAGGCCCCGGGATCTGCCCGTTGTATGCGTACGCGTCGACGGTGACGCCGGGGAGGATCTCCCAGCGGATCTGGGACACGGTCAGTTCGAACACCTTCACCCCGTCCTCGATGCGGGCAGGTTCCAGCACCTCGTCGCCGCGGGTGTCCACGTCGTACGCGGCGGTCGCGTTGCGCGGGTCGACGGCGGCCATGTCCCGCATCGCCTCGGCGGGGGTGTCACGGGTCATGATCATCCCGGGCGGCATGATCAGCCCACCGACGTCGTGCGCGCTGAGAGTCATGTTGACGGCGTTCGCGGGGGCGACCATCCCGACTACGAGCGCGATCGCGGAGAACGCGCCGACCACGGTCAGCTGCGGCACGGTCACCGCTCCGGCGCCAGAAGGCTGGCGCGCCTCATGCCCCGACCCCGGCGATGACGCACCGCCCGCCGCCTGGTCGTGGCCGGCGTGCGCCTCCGGCGGCTGCGGGTTGTGTTGCGCGTGCGCGTCGTGCTCCTGGGGGTGGGTGGCGGGCTGGGGGCGGACGGTCATCAGGCCGTGCTTGAGGCCCTTCTTCACCATCCACACGTTCACGGGGTAGGCGAGCACGAACCCGACGGCGATCCCGAAGCTCATCACTGCCCAGAACAGCAGCTCGGTGGGCAGCATGGCCCGCATGTCGCGGCCCATCATCATCAGCGACATCACCGGCGCCATGCCCGCCATCATCAGGTTCATGCTGATGAACTCGGGCAGGAACGAGCGGCGCACGTTCTGCCAGTAGCTGCCGCCCATCATGTTCTTCATGAACAGGGCCTGGAACACGAACAACCCGAACGCGAACCCGGCGGCGTACTCGATGATCAGATCCAGCCACATCGGCAGGCCCAGCGACGCGACGACGACGGCGGCGACGATGATGCCGGTGGCATCGCCCGCGACGCAGTGGATGGTCGAGCCGATGCCCTGCTTCCACAGCGGCCGGGTGAACTCCTCATGCTCTCCCGGCCGTGGCTCCTTGTCCGCGAGCACATACAGCAGCGCCCCGATCGGCCCCAGGTAGAGGGTGACCAGGATGAAGCCCCACTTCATCACCGCCGGCTCCGGGTTGTGACGGAACTGGTCCACCCCGACCCAGATCGTGCTGATCGCGACCAGCACGAACCAGGCGACCAGGAAATAGTCGATCGGTTGAATCATCCTCGCCCGCCTCTCCCTCGCACACGACTCCCCCACACCTTATACCCCCTATGGGTATTCTTTTCAATCGGCGGCGCCTCGGGTGCCGACGGGTGCACGTGCCCGGTGGGGCGAACCTGACGCAGCCGAGACGATCGCGGCGGAGTTCAGCGACCCGTGCCGTCCTCAACGGCGCCGCCGAAGAAGTCCGCACCGGCAGACTCGACCCCGACGGCGTCACGGCGATCCTGCTGCCCGCCTTCACCGACACCACGGCACCCCGAGGGCACTGATCCTTCCGCTCAGGAGACGGACGTCGTTCGCGCCGATAATCGAGAACGACGTGCCGGTGGACGCGATGTGGCTGCTCTGTCGGCGAAGGCGTGGAGGGCCTGCGGCCGGGCGGGATCCGGGAGACGCAAAGGTCGGATTGGTACAGTGAGGGACTATGCCCCGCGACCCCCGATCCCGGCCCGACCGGGTCATCGCGGCGGGGTGGTGGTCGGGGCGGCTGCTGACCATCCTGGGCCTGGCACTTGTGCTCATCATCGGCGGCTGGACCACCTCCCACACCACGGCTGACGCGCACGCCGACACCAGTGCGGGCTCCCCCGTCGCGACCGGCTCTACCCCACACTCGGGGGCACCGGTGGAGGGCCGGACGGCGTCGTCCTCTGCGGGGGTGTCCGTCGATGCGTCCGGGGCGTGGGGGTGCCTGATCGGGGTGGTGTGCACGCTGCTGGTACTGGCGGCCGTGACGGGGTTGCGGTTACAGAGCCGGCTGCGGATACTGCGGGTATCCCGTCCGGTGCGCGCGCCGCTGCTGGTGCCGGTGCCCGTGTCGCGGCGTCCGGCCGCGCCCTCACTGCTGCTGTTGTCGATTTCCCGAACCTGAGATCCGGCATGCCGCCCACCCATGGGCGGCATCTTCCCGCCCGCCCGTGTGCGGGCGCTGTGTGATGCCGATTTCTAGGTTTGGAGAATGTCTTGACGACCCGTATCACGGCGGCCCCCGTCGCCGGTCCAGTGCCGACGGCTGCGGCCGGTCACCGCCGCCCACCCGGCCCCGCTCGGCCCCGTCCGGCCCCGTCCCGCCGCGGCGCCGGCGCGATCATCCTCCGTCCGTTCCCGCCCCGGCCCTCTTGTGCGGGGAGGGGGTGGTGATGCGGTCGGGGTTGACGCATCGGCGGGCGATCATCGTCGGGGCCGGGCAGGCCGGGCTCGCGGTGGCCGCCGCGCTGATCGGGTTGGGGTTCCGGCCGCAGCAGGAGTTCGTGGTCGTCGACGCCGCCACGGACCGGCAACGCAGTTGGGCGTCCCGGTGGCATTCGATGCGGCTGCTGTCCGACGCCCGCCACAGCACGCTTCCGCTCCGGCCGCTGCCGCTGGACCCGCACGAGCATCCCCGGGCCGATGAGATCGCGAACTACCTGGACCAGGTGCAGCACACCCTGGGGGTGGACCCGTTCTGGGGGTTGCGTGTGGTCGGGGTGGAACACCGCGGTCACGGGTCGGTGCTGCAGCTGCAGACCGCGGAGGGCGACGTGCAGACCCGCAACGTGGTGTGCGCGACCGGCGCCGCCACCCACCCCCGCATCCCTGCGTGGGCGCAGCAGCTGCGGGTGCCCGGGGTGGTGCTGCACAGTGCCCACTACCAGTTCCCCCGGCAGGTGCCCACCGGGCGGGTGCTGATCGTCGGCGGAGGGAACAGCGGGGTGCAGCTGGCGCGAGAGCTGTCCGCCTCCCACGAGGTCACCCTCGCGGTCCGCACCCGACGGCCGCACCGACCCGCCCGTACCTTCCCCGTCCACGCCCGGGCAGGCTCGTCCTGGCTGGGTCGCCCACCCGCCGTGCAGCCGGTGTTCGGCGACAGCTACCATGCGCTGCGTCACGCGGGTGTGGCGGTCGCCCCGGCGGTGACCGGCGCGGACGGCGGGCAGGTCACGTTCGCCGATGGCAGCACCCTCGCCCCGGACTCGGTAATCCTCGCCACCGGGTACGACCCCGGCGAGGACTGGCTCCCCGCCGAGGCGACCGCAGCCCGGTCCCGCCCGGCGATGACCGGGCTGCCGGGCTTGTTCGTCGCCGGGATCCCCGCCCACAGCCGCCCCGGAGCGGACACCCTCGCCGGGGTGTCCCGGGACGCCGCCGTAATCGCCCGCACCATCGCGGACCGGCCATGACCGCCACCCCGACGACCCTCCAGGACCCGCACGGACGCCCCCAACCCACCCCGCCGAACCGCCGCGCCCGGGCGGTGATGCCGTTGGCGATGGCGTTGCCGGTCGCGGCAGCCGCGGCGGTGCTGATGGATCTCGCCTACCCGGAGGTGGGATTCTGGCCGGCCGCGTTCGCCGCGACCGGGCTGCTGCTTCTCGCCCTGATCGGCCGGAGCGTGTGGGGGGCGGTGGCGGTCGGGGCGGTGTTCGGGTTGCTGTTCTTCGGGCTGCTGGTGTCCTGGACGACCCGGTATCTCGGGCCGGTGCCGTGGGCGGCACTGACCGTGGTGGAAGGGACCCTGACCGCGGTCGGGATCATCCCGCTGGCACTCGTCTACCGGTGGGTGCCGCGCGCCGCCCCCGGCCCGGTCGGACGCCTGCTCCTGCTGCCGAGCCTGCTGGCCGCGTTGTGGACGGGCCGGGAGGTGCTGCTGGGCGCCTGGCCGTACGGGGGGCTGCCGTGGGCGCGGCTCGGGATCACCCAAGCCGACAGCCCCCTCGTTCAGACGGTGTCCTGGGTCGGGGTGAGCGGGCTCACCTTCCTGATGGTCTTCACCGTCGCCGCCGCGATCGAAACCATCCGGACCGGCCGGTGGCGTCGCCCCTTCCCCGCCGCCGTACCCGCCGTCACCACCCTGATGCTGGTCCTGGTCCCGGCGTTTCCCACCACACCGGCCGGGACGATGCGGGTCGGGGCGGTGCAAGGCAACGGCCCGTCCGGGTACTTCGACCAGCGCACCGTGGGGGCGATCGCCCGGGCGCAGGGAGACGCGACCGGCCCGGTGCTCGACGCGGATGTGGATCTGGTGGTGTGGCCGGAAGGGCTGGATGCTGACCCGTTCCAGACCCCGTGGCTGGCGGAGTACCTCACCGGCATCAGCACCCGGGCAGGTGCCCCGCTGCTGGCGAACGCGGCCACCACGGCGGGCGGCAACATCTACAACACGTCGTTCCTGTGGGACCCGGCCACCACCGGTGCCACGCCGCAGCGGGAGCAGGTGCAGACGCACGCGAAACGCCACCCGGTGCCGTTCGGCGAGTACGTGCCCGACCGGGCGTTCTACACCCTGCTCGCCCCCGACCTGGTCGGGCTGCTGCAACGCGACTACGCGCACGGCACCGACCTGCCCATGGTCACCGTCGGCGACATGCCGGTGGGGTTGGCGATCTGCTTCGACGTGATCTACGACGAAGTCATCGCCGAGAGCGTCACCGCCGGCGCGGAGCTGCTGGTGTTCCAGACCAACAATGCCGACTTCCGCGGCACGGACGAGAACCTGCAGCAGCTCGCGGTCGCCAGAATCCGCGCGGTGGAGACCGGCCGCACCGTGGTGAACGTCTCCACCGTCGGCGCCAGCCAGATCATCCGCCCCGACGGCAGCACCCTCACCGGTCTGCCCGCCGGACAGGCCGGGGCGATGATCGCCGACACCGACCTGCGCGCCGGGCTCACCCCCGCCGTCCTCATCGGGCAAGGCGTTTCCACTGTCACCCTATGGGGTGGGCTGGGTGGTCTCGCCCTCACCGGTGCGATCGCCCGGCGGCGACGCCCCCCTGCCGTGGCCTGACCAGGCATGCCCGCCAGACAACCCGGGGCTATCCGACGGGCGGGAGGACGAGGCGGCGGATCTCCGCAGCGATCAGGTCCGATTCTGTGGCGGGGATGTAGTGGCCGGAGCGGGCAGCGACCACGTGCCGGCCCTGCCGGGACTGTGCGGCCCGATACCGCCCGGCGGCGGTCGCGGCATCCCGGACCCGTCGCGGCATCCCGTCCGCGAGACTGCCGGAGATGGCGGTGACCGGGACATCGGGCAGCACCGGCGGGTCGCCGCGCCAGGCGTGCAGCTCGGTGAGGAACGTGCGCGCCTGCCGACCCTGGGTGACCACCACCGCGGGCCGGAACGCCTCCCGGTGAAGATCCGCCCGCACATCCTCGGGCATCCCCTCCCCGAGGAACCGGAAGAACCGCTCCAGCAACCCCACCCGTGCCAGCACCCACTCCACGGCGATCACGATCTTCTCCCCGACCCGGAACGGCACACCGAACTGCTGGGTCGCTGCCTCGTCGGTCGGATCCACCAGCACCAGACCGGCCTCCCGGTCCCGGCGGCCGGTCTGCTGCCTGCCGCACGATCGGGCCGCCCGCGGAATGCCCCACCTGCACGAACCCGCTGCTCGGCTCGAGGCCGTCCAGCAAATCGTTCAGGTCGTCGGCCATCCGGTCCAGGGTGCGCCCTGCACTATCCGGGGCGGACCGGCCCAGCCCTGCCCGGTCATACACCACGGCCCGCGTGAACGCGGCGACCCGGGTCTGCACCAACGCCCAGGTGGAGCGGGTCGCCGCCCATCCCGCCTCGAACACCACCGTCGGCGCCCCGGGGGTCCCGGCCGGGGCGGGCAGCACCATCGTTTACAGGGCGCGCTCGTCACGGGTGCGCACCCACACCGGCTCCCCCTGCGTGTGCACACGCTCCCCCGCCATGACCCGCCCTACCGGTCCGTGCCCTGGCGGGAGGCGCCGGTCGCGGCGCGGTGGGCTTTCTCCCGCAGGGCCAGCAGGGCGAGGGTGTCGTCCTTGATCTGAGTGCGGCCGAGGATCCCCCAGTGCGCGCTGAGGTGGTCTTCTAGGTAACGCAGCACCCGGGCGAACGGTATGATGTGCCACGGCGCCCCCGAGCCGGGCGGGGAGGTGGGATTGCCGAACACGACCGTGCGGATCGTGTGCCCTTCCGGCGCCACCGTCCGTCCCGTCTCCAGCAGTTCGGCGACCAGCCGGGCGGCATCCTCGGGTGCACAGCACCCGAATCGGGTGAACGCGGCTTCCAGCACCGCCGGGTCACGCATCGCCGGGTTGGGGTGCGGGCGGCCCTCCTTGACCTCGCCGACGATCATGTCCGCCCCGCCCCCGGCGCCCAGCGCCGGGTCCAGGGGAGCGTCGGCGGCGCCAGACGCTCCCGGTGCCCGGTGCAGCCGCACGGCGAGGATGTCCAGGTCGGTGATGGTGCGCGGCCCGGCCAGCCCGGTGGCATCCAGCACCGGGTATTCGGCGACGGTGAAGTAGCCGTTGACCCGCAGGTAGGCCTGCACCAGCCCGACCGCCGTGTCCACCCTCTATCTCCGACCGGTTGTCTGGCCGGTCAGGCGGCGTTTGTGTAGCGGGCGGGGTCGGCGTCGAACAGGGGCCCGCAGTCGGCGCAGCAGAACCAGTACCGGGTGCCCTGGTAGTCGCGGAACAGGCCGCGCTGCTCGGCCCAGGCCGGGTCGACCTGGTTGCCGGGCATCACCGGGCAGGTCACCAGGTTCGTCGCGCCCGCCGGCGGCTCGTGATGGTGATGTTCGTGCGCACCATGCTCGTGTCCCCCATGGGCGTGCCCGTGCGTGTGGTCGTGCCCGGAGTGGTCGTGGTCGTGGTCGTGGGACATGGTGTTTCTCCTTCTTGAGCGATGGTTAGGCCCGGACGGGCGCGGGCTCCCGGCTGGCGGGCGCGGCGGCGGGTGTCGGGGTGGGGAGGGCGCGGAAGCGGCGCAGTCGGAGGCTGTTGGTGACGACGAACACGCTGCTGAACGCCATCGCAGCTCCCGCGAGGATGGGGTTGAGCAGGGCGAGCATCGCGACCGGGAGGGCGGCGACGTTGTACGCGAACGCCCAGAACAGGTTCCCCTTGATCGTGCCCAGGGTGCGGCGGGCCAGCCGGATCGCGTCCGGGACCAGCACGAGGTCGCCGGAGACGATGGTCAGGTCCGCGGCGGTGATGGCCGCGTCGGTGCCGGTGCCCATCGCGATCCCCAGGTCTGCCGCAGCGAGGGCTGCGGCGTCGTTGACGCCGTCGCCGACCATCGCGACCACCCGGCCCGCGGCCTGCAGGTCGCGGATGGTGTCGAGCTTGCCCTGCGGGGTGACCCCGGCACGGACGTCCTCGATCCCGGCCTGGTCGGCGATCGCCCGCGCGGCGCCGGGGTTGTCGCCGGTGAGCAGGATCGGGGTCAACCCGAGCTCTCGGAGCCGTGCGACCGCCTCACGGCTGGTGGGTTTGATGGTGTCGGCGACGCTGATCGCCCCGCGCACCTGCCCGTCCCACGCCACCACCGTCACCGTCGCCCCCGCCGCCTCGTCCGCCGCGATGGTCGCGGCGAGGTCGGTAGGGACGGGAAGTGCCCATTGGGTGGTGATCCAGGAGGCGCGGCCGGCGGCGACCAGGCGGCCGTCGACGATGCCCTGCACACCCTGCCCGGCCACCGCGGCGAACGACTCCACGGCCGCGAGCGGCCTGCTGGCGGCCGTGGTGATGGCGCGGCCGATGGGGTGCTCGGAGCCATGCTCGAGCGCCGCTGCGACCTGCACCAGCTCCGCCTGATCGGTGCCGGGAGTCGGATGCGTAGCCGTGACGGTCATGGTGCCGGCGGTGATGGTGCCGGTCTTGTCCAGCACGACGGTGTCGATGCGGCGGGTCTGCTCCAGCACCTGGGGTCCGCGGATCAGGATGCCCAGCTGCGCGCCCCGCCCGGTGCCGACAAGCAGCGCGGTCGGCGTCGCCAACCCGAGCGCGCACGGGCACGCGATGATCAGCGTCGTCACCGCGGCGGTGAACGCGACCTCCGGGGAAGCCCCGACCAGAAGCCACACCGTGAACGCGACGATGGCGAGGGCGATGACGATGGGGACGAAGATCGCGGAGACCCGGTCGGCGAGGCGCTGCACCTGCGCCTTCCCGGTCTGCGCCTCCTCCACCAACCTGGCCATCCGGGCCAGCTCCGTGTCCGCGCCGACCCGGGTGAGCTCCACCAGCAGCCGGCCGCCGGTGTTCACCGTCGCGCCGACCACCTTCGAGCCGGGGGCGACTTCGACGGGGACGGACTCGCCGGTCAGCATCGACTCGTCCACCGCGGAGACACCCTCGGTGACGACACCGTCGGCGGGGATCTTCTCCCCCGGCCGCACCACCACGATGTCGCCGGGCACCAGCTGGGCGACCGGGACGCGCTGCTCGACACCCGTGCGGAGGATGACGGCGTCTTTCGCGCCCAGCTCCAACAGGGCGCGCAGAGCCTCCCCGGATTGCCGCTTCGCGCGGGTCTCCAGGTAGCGGCCGAGGAGGATGAACACCGTCACCAGTGCGGCGACCTCCAGATACACCTCGTGACCGCCGGACTGCGGGGTGCCGACGAAGGTCACGCTCATCCGCATCCCGGGCATCCCGGCACCGCCGAAGAACAGGGCATACAGGGACCAGCCGAACGCAGCCAGCACGCCGAGGCTGATCAGGGTGTCCATCGTCGCCGCACCGTGACGGGCGTTGATCGCCGCGGCACGGTGGAACGGCCACGCCCCCCACACCACCACCGGGGCCGCCAGGGTCAGGGTCAGCCACTGCCAGTAGGTGAACTGCAGCGCCGGGATCATCGACAACACCGCCACCGGCACCGCCAGGATCGCCGAGACGATCAGCCGCTGCCGCAACGACACCAACTCCGCATCCTGCGGCGTGGTCTTCTCGTCGGGGGTGTCGACGGGTGGGGCGGGGACGGATGCCCCGTACCCGGCCTGCTCGACCGCCGCGATCAGCTCCTCCACCGGCACCGCGGACTCGGCGTGCACGCGGGCCTTCTCGGTGGCGAAGTTGACCGTCGCCGCCACCCCGGGCAGCTTGTTCAGCTTCCGCTCCACCCGGGTCGCGCACGACGCGCAGGTCATCCCGGTGATGTCGAGATCGACATCCGTCGTCGTCGTGGTCATGACGCTGAGGCGAGGCTGTAGCCGGCCTCCTCCACCGCCGCCCGCACCCGCTCCGCATCCACCGGCGCGGCGCTGGACACCGTCACCGTGGACACACCGCCGGCGTGCAGATCGACCGCGACGTCGGAGACGCCGTCGATCGCGGAGACCTCTTCGGTGACGCTACGCACGCAGTGCGCGCAGGTCATCCCCTCCACCAGGAACTGCGCCGACACGGTCTCGCCCGCCGCCGTCTGCTGCGCCGGTGCGCCGGTGTCGGTGGCTGCCGTGGCGTGGGAGGTGGGGCTGCAACAGGCGCAGCCGCCGCCGGTGCTGGTCGCCTGCAGGCCGAGGTCCTGGAATCCCTGTCCGGTCATGATGTGCTCCCTTCAAGAGCTTTGTGTGAATGTGAGTAGAGGGGGCGTCTTAGGAGCGCACGAGGCGGGCGATGGCGGCGTTGGCCTCACGGAGCTTCTCCTCCGCGACCGGCCCGCCTTCCGCGGTCGCCTGCGCGACGCAGTGCCCGAGGTGGTCTTCCAGCAGTGTCAGCGCCACTGACTCCAGCGCTTTGGTGACCGCGGACACCTGGGTGAGGATGTCGATGCAGTACACGTCCTCGTCGACCATCCGCGCGATCCCGCGGACCTGCCCCTCCGCGCGGCTCAGCCGCGCCAGCAGCGCCGGCTTGTTGTCCACATACCCGTGTGCCATCTCGTACCTCCACCTAGAATCTACCATACCCTGTAGGGGTACAGGGTGTAGGGTGAGGTCATGACCGGCATCCAGGAGCCGCGGCCCGCACAGCCCACCCGTTGGCACGTCGTGACGGGCGGTCCCAGCTCGGGCAAGACCACCACGGTCAACCTGCTGCGGGGCCGCGGGTACACGACCACAATCGAGCACGCCCGCCACTACATCGACCTGCAACGGATCACCGGGCGCAGCACCGCGGAGGTGCGGGCACGGCAGAGCGAGTTCCAGCGCGCCGTCGTCGACATGCAGATCGAGCAGGAACGCTCCCTCGACCCGCAACAGACCGTGTTCCTGGACCGTGCTCTGCCGGACTCGCTCGCCTACTACCGCTTCCTCGGCCTCGCCCCCGGCACCGCCCTGCTGGGCGCGCTGGCCGGCGCCCGGTACGCGACGGTGTTCCTGCTTGACCTGCTCCCGCTGGCGTCCGACTACGCGCGCACCGAGGACCCCGCCGCGCAGCGGCGCATCCACGACCTGCTCGGGCTGGTGTACCAGGAGCTGGGCTTTCCCGTCGTCACCGTCCCCGCACTCGCCCCCGACGCGCGCGTCGACTTCATCCTCGAACGAGCATCGGCCGGCACTCCAGCCGAGAGGGGCGTGAGCTGATGGGCGCGGGGAGTAGCCGGTACCGGCAGATCGGGGCCGTGCTGCGCCGGCACGGACTCGGCGTCCTGGCCGGCGTGCTGGGCCTGGGCGGCTTGGTGCCGTTCCACCGCGGCGCCCTCGGACACGCCCGGCAGGAGGACCCCTACACGAACCCCGAGCATGTGCGGGTCGCGTTGGAGGAGCTCGGGCCGACGTTCGTGAAACTGGGCCAGATCCTCTCCACCCGGCACGATCTGCTCCCCGCGGCATGGGTCGCCGAGTTCGCCAAACTGCAGGACGACGTCGCCGCGGCACCGTGGGAGGGCATTCGGGACGTGCTCCGTGAAGAGCTCGGCGCCGACCCAGAGCACGTGTTCGCCCAGTTCGACCCGGTGCCGCTGGCGGCGGCGTCCATCGGGCAGGCGTACGCGGCAACTCTTCACGACGGCACCGAGGTCGTCGTGAAGGTGCGCCGGCCCGGCGTGGTCGCGCAGGTGCATGAAGACCTGGACATTCTCCGCAACCTCGCCGACCGCGCCGACCGGCGCTGGGATGCCATCCGGCAGTACGACCTGCCCGGGCTGGTGGAGGAGTTCTCCCGCACGCTGCGTGCCGAGCTGGACTACCTGCAGGAGGCCCGCAACGCCGAACGGTTCGCGCAGGAGTTCGCCCACGCGGCGCGGGTGCGGATTCCCCGCGTGCACGGGGAGACCACGACCTCGCGCGTGCTGACCCTGGAGCGGATGAGCGGGGTGCGGATCGACGACCTGGAGGGCCTGGACGCCGCCGGCATCGACCGGGTCGCACTCGCGCGGCTGGGTGCCGACATCGTGCTCACGATGGTGTTCGACAACCGGTTCTTCCATGCCGACCCCCATCCCGGGAACATGTTCGTGCAGCCCGACGGCGCGCTCGCGCTGATCGACTTCGGGATGGTCGGGGAGCTCACCGAACAGACCACGGACGGCCTCGCCGGCATCGTGCTCGCCTTCACCCGCGACGACCCGGACACCCTCACCACCGCCCTGATAGAACTCTCCCGGACCGCCGACGTCGTCGACCGGGCAGGGCTGCGGCAGGCGATCACCGCGTTCACGGCCCGCTACCGGGGCCGTTCGCTGTCGGAGATCAGCCTCGCAATCATGCTCCAGCAGCTGCTCGGCATCCTGCAGCAGCACCAGCTGCACCTTCCGCAGGAGACGGCGCTGCTGTTCAAAGTGCTGATGATGGCCGAAGGGACCGCGGCGCGGCTGGATCCGGACTTCCAGATGCTCGACGCCCTGCAGCCCTACGCTGAGCAGCTCACCCGCGCCCAGCTGTCCCTGCCGGCTCTGGCCCGGCGATGGGCGCGCGCGGGAGCCGACACCGGGGCACTGCTCACCGAGCTGCCCGCCACCCTGAGCCGGCTCCGGCATCTCCTCGAAGACGGCGGGTTCGAGGTGCACCTGCGCGCGACGGAGCTGGAACCTCTCGTCGGGCGCGCCGAACGCGTCGGCAACCGTGTCGTCGCGGGAATGATCGCCGCCGCGCTGATCAGCGGGATCGGCACCCTCGTCGGCGGGAACACGAAATGGCGCTCCCGGGAAGGCGTCCTGATCGGCGCCGGGACCGGCACGATCGGCGCCCTCGGCAGCTATCTGCTGTGGACGCTGCGGCGCCGCCGACCCCGCCCCTGACCCGCGCACGGCTCAAGAACACCACGAAAGGAGACGAAGATGGACAGGATCAGAGTCGGCGTCAACGGGTACGGAGTGATCGGCAAGAGGGTCGCCGACGCCGTCCACGCCCAACCCGACATGCACCTGGTGGGCGTCGCGGACATCGTCACCGACTGGCGAATACAATCCGCCGTCCCGCGGCTGCCCGTATTCGCCGCCACCCCCGACGCGCACAGCGGCATGGTGGACACCGGCATCCGCCCCGAGGGAACCCTCGACGATCTCCTCGCGCAGAGCGACGTGATCGTCGATACGACCCCCAAGCACGTCGCCGCCGGAAACCTGCCCCGCTACCAGGCGGCGGGAGTAAAGGTGATCGTGCAGGGCGGGGAAGCGCACTCGACCACCGGGCACTCCTTCGTCGCCCAGGCCAACTACGCCACCGCGCTCGGCCGGGACCTGACCCGGGTGGTGTCCTGCAACACCACCAGCATCGTCCGCGTCCTCGGCGCGCTCGAAAACGCCGGGCTGCTGCTGCGCGCCCGCGGGGTTACTGGTAGGGCCGAATGTCGCAGGGTGCACTATTCATCCTGGGATTAGTTCAGTCAACACTGTATGATCAGTGCATGCTGACCATTGCTCCACGTCTCGACGTCATGAACCGGCTCGGCCGGGCCATGGCGGACCCGACGCGCTCCCGGATACTGATGACCCTGCTCGACGGCCCCAGCTACCCGGCGGTGCTCTCGCGTGAGCTGGAGCTGACCCGCTCGAACGTCTCGAACCACCTGACCTGCCTGCGCGACTGCGGCATCGTGGTCGCCGAGCCGGAAGGGCGGCAGACGCGCTACGAGATCGCGGACCCGCACCTCGCGGCGGCGCTGACCGCGCTGGTGGACGTGACGCTCGCGGTGGACGAGCACGCGCCCTGCATGGACGCTTCGTGCACGGTGCCGGGCTGCTGCGGGACGGGAGCGGGCGAGTGAGCGCGGCGTGCGGCTGCGAGCACGACGAGCCTGCGGCCACTGTCGCCGAAGAGGCTGAGGAGGCGGAGCGCCCTTGGTGGCGGGACCGCGGGATCATGGTCCCGGTATTCTCCGGCGTCGCCTTCCTGACCGGTCTCGTCCTGGAGTGGTCCGGGATGGAGATCCCGGCGCTGGTGGCGTTCTGGGTCGGCCTGCTGCTGGGTGCGTCGACGTTCACGCCGGGCGCGATCCGGAAGCTGTTCACGGGCAAGCTGAGCATCAGTCTGCTGATGACGATCAGCGCGATCGGTGCGGTCATCCTCGGCTACGTCGAAGAAGCCGCGGCACTGGCGTTCCTCTACTCGATCGCCGAGGCCCTGGAGGACAAGGCGATGGACCGCGCCCGCGGCGGGCTCCGGGCGCTGCTCAAGCTCGTCCCCGAGACCGCGACCATCCGGCGCGACGGGGCCTCGGTCGAGGTCGCCGCGAAGGACCTCGCCGTCGGCCAGCTGATGCTGGTGCGCCCGGGCGAGCGGATCGCGACCGACGGGATCGTCCGCACGGGCCACTCCAGCCTGGACACCTCCGCGATCACCGGGGAGTCGATCCCGGTGGAGGTCGAGCCTGGGGACTCAGTGTCGGCCGGCGCGATCAACACCGCGGGAGCGCTGGAGGTCGAGACGACCGCGGCGGGCACCGACAACTCGCTGACCACCATCGTCGAGCTCGTGGAGCAGGCACAGGCGGAGAAGGGGGACCGCGCTCGTCTCGCGGACCGCATCGCCCGCCCGCTCGTGCCGGGTGTGCTGATCCTCGCCGTCCTGGTCGCCGTGATCGGTTCGCTCTTCGGTGACCCGGAGCTGTGGATTACCCGCGCCCTCGTGGTGCTCGTGGCGGCGTCGCCGTGCGCGCTGGCGATCTCGGTGCCTCTCACTGTTGTCGCTGCGATTGGTGCGGCGAGCAAGTTCGGCGTGATCATCAAGTCGGGTGCCGCGTTCGAGCGGTTCGGCGTGATCCGCCACGTTGCCGTCGACAAGACCGGCACCCTCACCCGCAACGAGCCCGCCGTCGCCGCCGTCCTCACCGTGGACGGTGTGAGCGAGGCGGAGGCGCTGGCGTGGACGGCCGCCCTGGAGCAGCGCAGCACCCACCCGCTCGCGGCCGCGATCACCGCCGCAGCGCCGGATGCGCCTGCGGCGGAGGGCGTGACCGAGCAGGCCGGGCACGGCATCGAGGGCGAGCTCGATGGCGCGCGGATCACCGTCGGCAGTCCCCGCTGGCTGCACGCCGGCACGCTCGACGACCGGGTCGCGGGGCTGGAGGAGCAGGGCATGACGGTCGTGATCGTCCACCGCGATGGCGTCGCGGTCGCCGCGATCGGCGTCCGCGACGAGCTGCGCCCGGAGGTCCCCGAGGTCGTGCGCACCCTCGCGACCCAGGGCATCGGGGTGACCATGCTCACCGGCGACAATGCCCGCACCGCCCGCGCTCTCGCTGCGCAGGCAGGGATCGAGGACGTGCGCGCCGAGCTGCGCCCGGAGGACAAGGCCGCCGCGATCGCAGAGCTCGGTGCGAAGGGGCAGGTCGCGATGATCGGCGACGGCATCAACGACGCCCCTGCGCTGGCCGCCGCGGACATCGGGATCGCGATGGGCGCGACGGGCTCCGACGCCGCGATCGAGTCGGCCGACGTGGCCTTCACCGGTCACGATCTGCGGCTTCTCCCGCGCGCGTTCGCCCATGCCCGTCGGGGGCGGCACATCATCAACCAGAACATCATCCTGTCGCTGCTGATCATCACCGCCCTGCTCCCGCTCGCCCTCTTTGGCGTCCTGGGGCTTGCGGCGGTGGTGCTGGTGCACGAGATCGCCGAGGTGATCGTGATCCTCAACGGCCTGCGCGCCGCGTCGACGCGGAAGGCAAGCACGTGACCGCGCAGGACGTCGCCGCCGCGTGACGGCTTGATCCGGGACCATGCGGATGACCTTTAGATTTCACATCAGAGTTCGCGCGCGTTGATCGGCGACTTGCCTGCTGGCTAGGGGCCTATCGGGCGGGCCGTATGCCGGGGTCTAATGGCCATGATCATTTGGTTCCGGTTTCCCTTCGCCTCGGGTCTGTCTTCGTTATGGTCGGGCGAAGGGGCGGGCAGCAGTCGGGGTCGTTTTCGCGGCGGTGTCGCCTGGCACGCGCTGTCATCACGATGCTTGCAACCACCGCGAGGATCAGGAGTGCGGCACCGCCCGTGATCACCCACGGGTTGCGGAGGAGGGTGCCGATCCCTGTGATCGTGCCTCCGACGACGAGAAGTGGAAGGAGGGCGCAGCAGCCGACCACGAGCAGTGCGGCGACGGCCCCAAGGAGCAGGCCACGGCCGCCTCGCTGGTCGTCCTGGTTGGGAGGCATTGGTGTTCTGTCCTCTCGTGGTGCCGTCTCAGCAGCAGGTCTCGGGACCGCAGCAGCTTCCAGACAGTTCGTCGGCACCGGTCCGGGGGCGCTCGAGCATCTCGGTGATCAGGGTGCTGCCAACCTCGAAGGCATCGGCGACCGTGAGGATTTGGGCCATCGGGTGTTCCGTGAGCCATCCGGCGGCGTCCTCGCGGGAAGCGAAGTAGTGGACCTGGTTGCAGAACGAGGAGCGAATCGAGTGCATGGCCTCGGGGCTGACCAAGGACACCACCGCGGTCGCCGGTTCCACGCTAGTGACACCGGCGGTCGAGTCGACGGTGACGCGGATCGTGTCGCCGCTGGCCGGGGAGATCGATTCGACCCGGGCGGGCCGATCGAGGAGCGGGCGAGGCTCCAGTTTCTGATGGGGTGGATCCGCTGTCTGGCGCGCGGTCAGGCGCAGCAGGACAGCATCGACACATCGGTGGTGAAGGCCTTGGCTACGATCCGGATGCCTTCGGCCGTGGTCAGGTACGGGGCCCACGCGTCGGCGACCTCGGTGATGGTCTTGCCGAGGATGTGGACACCTGCGGCGGCGAGTTCGCCGGCGTCCTTGGCGACCGCGGTCAGGCCGAGGATCTCGCCGGTGTCCGCGTTGGCGACCATCTTGATGAACCCGCGGGTGTCCCGGTTCACCAGCGCGCGGGGCACGTACTCCAGTGGCAGGACACGGCAGTCGCAGCGGATCCCGGCCGCGATGACCTCCTTCTCGGTCATCCCGACCGCGCCGACGGCAGGGCTCGTGAATGTGACCCGCGGCATCCGCGTGTAGTCGACCGACGTGCTGGCGTCAGTGAAGGCGTTCTCGGCGACCAACGTGCCGTGCCGGGCTGCGACGTAGACGAACTCGGGGTGCCCGGTGACATCCCCAGCCGCCCAGACGCGAGGGTTGGAGGACTGCAACTGGTCGGTGACCACGACCTCTCCGGCCGCGCCGGTCTTCACTTGCACGGTCTCGAGGTTGAGCCCGTCGGTGACCGGGGCGCGGCCGAGCGCGACGAGGATCTCGTCGGCACGGAACTCCTGCACGCCGCCCGAGACCTCGGCCGCGGCGACGATCTGGCCGGTGCCCGGGTCGCGGGTGACGCGGGTGGGGATGGCGCGGCGGACCACTCGGATGCCCTCGTCGGCGAAGATTTCCTGCAACGCCTTGGAGACTTCCGGCTCCTCCTTCGACGCCAGCCGGGACCTCACCAGCAGAGTCACCTTCGAGCCGAGCCGGGCGAACAACTGTGCCATCTCCAGCGCCACATAGCCCCCGCCGAGCACCAGCAGCGAGTCAGGCACCTCGGACAGCTCCATCGCCGACGTCGAGGTGAGAAAGTCGACGCCGTCCAGCCCCTCGATGGCAGGAGCCCACGGGCGGGAGCCTGTGGCGATGAGGTAGTGGGCGGCCTCGATGGTTTCGACGGTGCCGTCCGCGGCGGTGACCTCGAGGACCGACGCATCCGGCGTGCCGGCGAACGCCGCCTCGCCCTGGCGGACCGGCCAGCCGTAGGCTTCTGCCACGTCGATGTACTTCTCACTCCGCATCGCCTCGACCAGGTCCTGCTTGCCACCCACCAGCCCGTGCATGTCTACCGGGCCAGCGGTGGCGGCGATCCCCGGGAACCGGGAGCCCGCATCCGCGGCCACGTGGCGGGCCTCGGCGGCCGCGAGCAGCGCCTTGGACGGAACGCACCCCGTGTTCACGCACGTGCCGCCCAACGTGCCGCGCTCGATCATCACCACCGACTTTCCCAGTGTGGTGGCGCGGATCGCCGCGGCGAATGCCGCGCCACCCGACCCAATCACGGCCAGATCAAACCTCGATGGCATCCTTATTCCTCCCTGGACATCTTGGAACATCCCGCTGATACACTCATCATGAACCTTCCACCACAGGGGAAGGTCAAGCACGAAATTTGCGACCAGCGAAAAGGGGGGCGGGGAATGCGGATCGGAGAGCTCGCCGACGCGGCCGGCACCACGGCGAAGACGTTGCGGTTCTACGAGGACCAGGGGCTCCTGCCGCCGGCCGGGCGCACGCCCAGCGGCTACCGCAACTACACCGCCGAGACCATCGCCCGAATCGACTTCATCCACCGCGGCCAAGCCGCTGGACTCACCCTCGCCCAGATCCAGCAGATCCTCCACATCCGCGACCACGGCCAAGCGCCCTGCAGCCACGTCCGCGACCTCCTCGACGCACGCCTCACCGATATCGACCAGCAGCTCAGGCAGCTCCACGACCTGCGCGACACCCTCGCCGGGCTCCGCGACCAGGCCGAGCACGTCGAGCCCGACACGTGCAACTCGGATCAGGTCTGCCGCTATCTGTAGCCAAGCCCGGGGGTCTGTCCGATAATTCAGGCAGTCCCACTGGAGGCGCAAGCGTAGCGGGAGGCCATTGGTGCTCAGGTCGAGGTTGAGCGCAGCGCGGGATAGTCGGACCATTCGCCCCCGGAGAGGCGTGCCCAGGCGGCAGCTGATGACGCCGTGATGCCGAGCAGGTCGGACACGATTCGAGGATGCAGTTGTCGGGTGAGGTCCATCAGCGCGGTGACACGAGCGCTACCGGCGAGGAGTCCTTCTTGACGGAGTCGACGGCTGAGCGGCCCGGGGGTGATCGGTCGGCCCGGGTTCCTGCCCGGGAAGAGCCAAGTGTCGGAGCGGTTGCCGTCGAGCAGCTGGACCATTGCTTCGGCGAGGACTTCGGGCAGCTCGATCGGTTCAGTTCCGACCGTCAGCGTCATGGGGCGCGCGGTCGTATCGACTTGTGCGCGGGTGATCGCTGCGATGCGGGTCAGGTGGAGCCCGTAGAACAGGACGAGCAATCCGCTGACTCGCGTCACGGGATCCATGTCGTCTCGCGTGATGAACGCGCGTGCCATCGTCCACCGATGGTCGGCGGCGTAGTCGCGCCCTTCGAGGCGATGGCTGCGGAACTCGGGTGACGTCCCGCTGAGTGGTGGAGTTTCTCAACACCGTGCGGGTCAGTTGTTTTGATTATGCCGCAGTGAGTTCGGGGATGCTCACCTCCTCGGGTTCGGCGAGCAGGAGCACCATGGATTGCTCG